>Ga0247608_10000003_pt1 | contig 555609 bp, 499 predicted proteins | sample 176DNAGHGlowgp2_FD_193490 | JGI IMG/M metagenome (GOLD analysis project Ga0247608, IMG submission 193490) | Sheep rumen microbial communities from Palmerston North, Manawatu-Wanganui, New Zealand - 1766 DNA GHGlow gp2 | ecosystem: Host-associated > Mammals > Digestive system > Stomach > Rumen...
ACTCCAGCTCCTTTCCACCCCAGTACTCAGATACCAACTTGTTCCCCTGCCACACATAACGGTGCTCGACACCGCCCACCGTCTTCGTCTGCCGCAGCCCGTCCACATCGTAGCTGTAGCTCGCGACCGCGCTGCCGGAAGAAGTGGTTATTGTGGACAGCCGTCTACCGTTGACCCAGGTGAAGTTGTTCCCGTTGTACCAGTGCGTGGGGTTGCCTGTCTGGTCATACGTGATCGTCTGCCCACAGTACGCCGTCAGCAGATCCTTCCAGTCGCTGTTGCCGTAGGTGTAGACATAGGTGTTTGTCCCGTCGCTGACCGAGCGGATGTTGCCGTAGGTGTCGTAGGTGTAGGTGTAAGTGACGCTATTCACCGTCTCTGTCAGCATCTGCCCGTGGCTATCGTAGGTGTAGCTCGCCGGGGTAGTGCCGCCGATGGCGGTGATGTTGCCTACATTGTCATAGGTGTAGGTGTAGCTGTTGAGCGTGGTATTGCCCTTTTTGTTGGTCAGCCCGCCCACCAGCATCGTCGTGCTGTTGGTTCCGGCACCCGGTACATAGGTGTAGCCACGCGTCAGGAAGCCGCTGCCGTTCAGGCTCAGGCTGCGGGTAGTGAGACGCTTGAGCCCATCATAGGTATAGGCATACTGACCGTTGGCGGGCAAAGCCATCGTACTCAGGCTGCCGTCCGCGCTGCTGTAGGTGTAAGCGTAGATCCTGTTATCCCGGAAAACGCCGTTCCATGCCGGACTCACCTTATAGCCCGTCTGTGACACGCGGTTGGAGCTGTCGTAGTTGGCATGGTACACCTGTACGCCATTGGTACCGTACCGCTCCGTCATCGAAGTCAGGCGGTTGAGGCCGTCATAGCTGTAGTCTGTGACCTTGCCGGCTACATTGTCCGTGACTCTGCCAAGCCCGCCGTTGCCGGAGTAGATATAGCTCGCTGCCGGGGAAGTACTATTATTATAGTATACATTAGAAATTCTTTCAAGCTTATCGTAATCATAACTTACGCTTGCGCCGTTCCCGTAGCTCATCTCCTGCAGCAGACCATTTGCGCTGCCGTAGGTATAGGCGGCAAGGTTCCGGGTTCCCACGCTCACGCCCGTCATGTTACCAAAGCCGTTGTAGGTTATGTTGTAGGTCTGACGCTGCTCCGTGCTGCTTCCGGGGATATAGCCGGCGCGCAGGAGGGCGCTCAGCCTGCCGTTGGTGTAGGTGTAGCTCAGGTAGACATCGTTGAGGTTTCCAACCGCGATGGCACGCCCATTGGACGGATTGTAGATGGAGTTTACCGTTACACCGTTGGCGTCAGTTACCGCAGTCGGCTGACCGGTCTGCTTGCTGATATTGGTGCCGTAGCTGTAGGTGGTTGTCTTGTTTCTGGCATCCGTCTGGCTCGCAAGACGATCGCCGGTGCTGTCATAGGAGGCAAGAGAAGCGATCCAGTTGTTCGATGCGGTTCCGGTGAGGGCTGTGCTGGTGGTGTTGCCCTTCGCATCGTAGGTCACGGACATGGACAGACCATCGTTCGTAGCCTTCGTTACGTTGTGCTTGTTGTCATACTCATAGGTAAAGGTGCCGTTGCCGCCGGTGACATGGGAGATGAGATCCGCGCCATTGTATGTATAATTCTGCTCCTCATTCTCGGAGGAAGTAACGGAGATCAATTCGCCGTCAGAATTGTACTTGTAGCTCTGCGCGTCCTCTTTGGTGAGCGAGAAGTTGGTAAACCAGGCGTCGTTCGGCTGGAAGCAGAAGGTGAAGTATACGCGCATGCTGTCCACTTCAAGATCGGGATGCTCGGGAACGATGGGCAGCGCCACGTACTGCCACTGATCCATATCCGTGCTGAATTCAACTTCATGCGGCACCGAGTCGTGTTCGCCATTCATATAGTAGAGTTCAACCCAGACGCTGAAGGAACGGCCGCTTTCCAAGTATCTCGGGACGGCATTCGCTTTGGCCCAGCCGGAGAGCAGATAGGTCTGACTGCCAGGCTGCCTAAGGGGAACATCCTGGTATACGTCAATGCTCTCATAAGAGTCGCCCTGAACATGAAGGGCCTTGCCGAAGGTGCTGTCATTGACAAAGGTCACATTATTGGGCATCCATGTACTCCATGCGCTGGAATCCCTCATGGAGCCGTTAACAAGAAGGCTGACGGAACCGGGCGTACCCTCTTCTCCAAACAGGCTTTTCTCTAACTGGAAGTCATCCAGATAAACAGAACCCGCGATGCCGGAGATCTGCACGGAAAGCGTCAGGCTGCCGGAGGCGTTGGGCTTGCCGACCGCGTAAATCCGTTCCCAGCCGTCACCCAGGCCACTGGTATCCCAGTTGATGATGCTGCCGGAATAAGTACTGTTGCCCACGGCCTTGATGGTAACCTGTCCGAAGCTGGAGACGCTGCCGGTGTTGACATAGGCTGAAACCACATACCAGGAGTTCGTTTCCAAACCGCTGACCGTTTGAGAAAAAACGGAGGTGCTGTTGCCGGATGTTCTGGTGACCTTCATGGAACGGACGCCCGTGCGGGCTTCGTCAGTACTGACGGCAGAGGAGCCGCCGCCCGAGAAGCTCCAGGGCGTGACCACACCGGTCGGGGCCTCTATACCCGGAAGCTTCAGCAGATTGACCGACTGAACACCGGCGGAACTGCTGGCAAGGGCGCGGTTATTGGCGGCGTTTGTACCCTCGTTGACGCTGTACCTGGTAGCAGCTGCTCCGTAGACAAGCGTCTCATCGGAGTTGGTGGAGTAACTGCTGAATGTTCTGCCCCAGTAGTCCAGCAAGCTATGATTGACAACGTCGTCATCGGTGTTGAGGATACGGTCCGGGCCGCAGTAACGGTAAGTCTGAACGCCATCGAACGCCCCGGCAGATAGAACACTCGCGCCGACAGTATTGCCGGCTTTCTCATAGAACTTGCTCACCTTGCCGGTATTTGCGTTGTATTCATAGTTCATGGAGTAGCCGGATTCGTTGTCTTTTGCGGAGAGCAGCTTGCAATTCCCGTCGTAGGTGTAGGTGACAGTAGTGCCGTCAGGATGCGTCACGGAAGTAAGCTGGTCAAGGGAATCATAGGAGAAACTTGTGACATTGTTGGCGTTGTCCGTGATGGTTCCAATGTTACCGGCGTTGTTATAGGAAAAGCTGGCAATGGTTTCAACGCTGCCGCCGGAGTTTTGCCGAGTGACGTAGAGAATAACATCGTCGTTGTCACGAACAATATTGATGCGGTTTCCGTTGGCATCCTGCATGTAGCTGAGCATGCCGTTGGTGAAGTAACTGATGTTGTCTTTACGGTCCCGCAGAGTATAGTTGTATCCGCTTTTGGTAATGGTCAGGCCGAGACCATCTTCATCCTTGTAGGTTGAGCCGGAATAGTATTGAAAATAATGGGCGGTGCCGTCACCGTCGATGTACATGAGGTAGCCGCTGTCGGTAGGAGTTATACTCTGCTGGACATTGAGCATCCAGCCAAGGCCGACGCCCATGCTGCTGTAGAGACCGGACATGGCATGAATAGCGCTGGATGTGCCGATGTTTGCATAGCCGGAGTTGTAGACATGACTGATTGCAACGGGATTGACGGTGCTGGCAGAGATCACGTCATCCTTTACGAGCGTGAGCTGGCCGCTGTAATCTCCGACGTAGCCGGTACCGGCGCGATCAATGCTGTGGGTCTGGTAGCTGTAGTAGCTTTCAAGACCGATGCAGTTGCGGTATTCTACTACGAAATATGGCCGGGCGTCGTCGTTTTCGGTATTGCTGCTGCAGAAACCCACATTGGCGCAGTACGTTGAATTCATGTCGCTTTCTTTGGTGGCCTTCAGGCAAATGCCGTAATTGCTGGAAGGGTCATTATACCACTTGAGCGCTTCGCCAGTTACATTCCAGTAGTAAAAAGCCAATGAGGAGCTGACGTCGGTATAGTCTATTACATCGCTGTAAAGGGGCGGGCAATTGTTCCAGGTGTGGCTCAGGCACCAATAGCCGTAGATTGGGGAGTTATACTGGAGAGCCTGTGCCTGGATGCGTAAGCTATCTATGGCAATAGTGGAGTAGTCCATTGCACAGAGATAAATCTCACTCCTGACGATGTAGCTGTTGTCCGGGATGGCCGGGAGGTTATTGACGCGGACAAGCATACGGCAGGAGCCGCCGTTAAGACTATAGTAGCCGAGACTTTCGATGGGAACCTGACCACTGTAAGAGTCGGGAGCATACTCCATAATGGTGCCGGTCTCGATGTTGTAGAACCCCACGATATGGACAGGAGGATCAATGGTGACGGGGAAGGCGCGCTCGGGTGCGTTTATCCACTCCGTGTCCGCAGTAACGGTAAGGACATACTCTTCCTCACCGCTGGGATCAAGCGTATACCGAACTTCCCGGCTGCTCTCGCCCTTGGCATCGGTCATGATACCTGCAGGAATAACGAAGACCGCTTCATCGTTTTCATCACGCAGCTCAATGCTGTCCGTCTCGGTTCGGTAAGGCGTGAGCTTTCCGGCTTCCAGAAGGAAACTGTAAATATACTCATCGGCAGCTTCCTTGACGACGATATTTTCTTTCAAGGAAGTCTCGTTGACGACATATTCCAGATCCGCTCCGTTGAGGATGCCGTCATAGGTTACGGCGGAGCTGAGGTTTTTGGGCAGGATTTTTTCTTCAAAGCTGCCCTCCTTGATGGAAGAATCCAGTTCTTTTATCTGACCGGCGACAGACGCGATGCCGACGGCAGCTTCGTAAGATTCGGCAGCTCGCTCGCCGTTGAAAGGAATCTGCGGTGTGAGCGAAACGCTATAATCTCCGTAAGAGAGTGTAGCAAGTCTGTCTGCTCCCGCAGAAACAGCGAGGGAGACGTCGGCAAAACCGGCAGTATTCTTATATACGCGTGTGTCAATGGGCAACGCTTTAAGGGCGGCATCGAAATCCTCACGCTTTATACTCTCGTTTTCCTTTGAAAAGGGTTCTGCTGTGGAAGCATTCTCCGTAAGCCCACTGATGACGGGTTCTTCAGAGAGCTTACCATCCTCGTTGTAGACCTTGAGGCGGTTATCTATTTCCTGATACTTTCCGTCGGCGGTCTTGTAATGGACAGGGTAGGTATAGGCTACGGCGATGTCTGAACCGTTTGCCAAATGAAAATGCTTTTCGGTCTCTGTTCGTTCATATTCGATCTCCCAGAGAACGTCTTCTGCTTTATACTCCGTTTTGTTGTCCCGACAGAACATGCTGTCCGCGGGATCAGGATGCGAGGTTATGGGAATTGCTGAACCTTCTGCCAGTTGAATTTCCTCGGCGAAGACTGACATGGGCAGCATCTGAAGGACGAGGGCAAAGACAAGCAGGAAGGACAGCAACTTTTTGGTTCTGGTGCTCATATCTTTTCCTTTCTCTCCCCACAGTGTTGGGAGCTTCAAACATAATTTGGGATGCTTTCAGTACAAGAACTTATTCCTATGTCAGTTCATCATGTCCACCCTCTCTGTTTTACTTCTTTCGTATTTTCCTTATACACAATAATAGTTAGAAGTCTTAATGCGATACGCTGACGAGCGACTGCACTATTACCGGCAGCAGGAGAAAATTACGCAAAGCGAAATCCGGCGTCTGACAAGGTGCGAGAGAACGCATCGCTTGTGTACGCGCGGCGGCATGGTTGAGAGCTTCATCAAGAAACCGGAACTGTTGACGGACGATCAGGTGATGGAGCTTTTGACGCTGGCTTTCCGTCAGCCGGAGGTCTCGGAGAGATTACAGGAGATGTTGAGAGAGGTGGAAGACACGACCCTAACCTTTGGTTAGGGCGCAATTATACACCGGGCAGGCGCTGCCCGGTATTTTTGCGCTCTCCGAGGGCTCTTGCAGAGGGCTCGATGGAGAAAAAGCATTTTCTCCATCACAGGGGACGCTGCACTTCCCCTGCGCCGCTAAGCGGCTATCCTTTTGCGCGCATGACGGGAAAGAACGACTGTGACCAGCCGTTCTTTCCCGTCATGCCTCATGTATGCGCCGCATTCATCAACAGCATGGTGCATTATCCACACAGAAAGGAGGTCGGGAAATGCCATGTCCACACTTTAGCATCACCATCACACAGCGCAGCCGCGGTCAATCCGCCGTGGCCGGAGCCGCTTATCAGAGCGGCGAAAAGCTGTATTCCGAATATGATCGAAAATGGAAATCTTATACCGAGAAGCAAGGTATTGTTTACACGGAGATCATGCTCCCTGCAAATGCTCCGCCGGCATTCTCCGACAGAAGCACGCTCTGGAACTCGGTGGAGAAAATCGAAAAGCAATGGAACTCCCAGCTTGCCCGACGTATCGTTCTTGCGCTCCCGCGTGAAGTCCCGGCAGACCAATTTCCGGCCATGCTGCATGACTTCTGCCGGGAGCATTTTGTTTCCAAGGGCATGTGCGCGGATTTCGCCATCCATGACAAAGGCGACGGAAACCCGCACGCGCATATCATGCTGACCATGCGCGCAATGGACGAGCATGGAAAGTGGCTGCCGAAAAGCCGTAAGGTTTATGATCTGGACGAGAACGGCAATCGCATCCGGCTCCCGTCCGGCTACTGGAAAAGTCACAAGGAAGACACGGTTGATTGGAATGAGCAGGGCAAGGCTGAGATATGGCGGCACGGTTGGGAGACCGTGACCAACCGTTATCTCGAACAGAACGGAAGGCCGGAGCGCGTCGATCTTCGCTCTTTTGAACGTCAGGGCATTGACCTCGCGCCCACGGTTCATCTCGGCCCGGCAGCGACACAAATGGAAAAGCGAGGGATTCAGACCGACCCGGGAAACCTCAATCGGGAGATCAAGCGCGTAAATCGTGCCTTGCTCGCAATACGAAAACGGATTGCCGATCTCAAATCCAGGATCGCGGATTTGAAAGAGAAATGGGAGCAGCTTAACAGAGAAGAATCGCGGGAGCCCTTGCTGATGGAATTGCTGTCGCGGTACATGGACGCCCGAAGCGAAGAGCGAAAAGATTGGGCCTCTTATGCGCAGAGAAGCGGATCGCTCAAGGATTTGAAGAAAATCTCTCACGCTCTTGTATGTTTACATGAGCAAAAAATCAGAACAGTCAACGATTTGCAGGCGCGTCTGTCAGAGAAACAAACCGAGGCTGACAAAATCAAAAATCAGATTCGAGGGAAAGAAAAGCGGATGAGGGATATTCAGGCGCTGCTGAAAGCGTGCGATTCTGCCAGCCGTTTAGCGCCGATCCATCAGGAGTACAAGGCAATCGGCTGGAAAAAGAAGCAGGAGAGCTTTTATCAGAAGCATAAGGCCGAGCTTGATGAGTACAACAAGGCTCTCCGCTTGATTATCAAATTCTATCCGGATAAGAAAGTCCCCGCGAAGGATTTGCGGGAAGAACTGAAAGCGCTGACCGCTGATGTCGCTGCGCTACGTCCAAAGGCAGAAGCGATCAAGACCGAACTGGATGATCTGAAAACCATCCGATACTGTGTCAGCTATGTACAAAAAGAGGCGGAAACGCCTGCCGAGAACGATGTGCCGAAAGAAAAAGAATCTGTTATTGACCGCCTGCATGAGAAGCAGGAGATCATAAACGAGCGTGATCGTCAGAAACGACAGGGCAAAACGCAATCTCCGCAAAAATGAAACAGATGAAAAAGCGTGATCCTTATGATATAATGACTTAACATTTTTCGGAACCGATTGGGGAGGCTAGTACATGGCAACACAGGTTTTCTCATTCCATATAGCTTATGCAGGATTGGAGGATCGCATCTGGCGGGATGTCGAGGTGTCCTCCAGAATGCGGATGGATCAGCTTGGGTATGTAGTTCTTTCCACATTCGATACGATGGCATGTCATCTGTTTGAAATCGAATATGGCGGCAAGATTTATGCCGTCCCCGATTTGGATAATCCTTCGGAGTATCTTGACTTGGCAGACTTTACGCTGGCTGATCTCGCGCTGAAAATCGGTGAAAAGCTGGAACTCATCTATGACTTCGGCACTGAACAGCACTTTCTGTTGACGCTCACCGCGGTTCGGGATATGAAGCGCGGTGAGGGGCGTCATTTCCCATGGGTAACGGCGATGAACGGACGCGGGATCATCGACGATATGCCAGTCGAAGAACTGGCTGAGCTGATTCGGCAAATCGACAAGAACGGGAAAACAGACGAACCCATCTATTACAGCAGAGACGGTATTGAGGATCGCGCTTTCCTCCCCGCGCCTTGGGACATCAATCATTTTGATCTGAAGACGGAAAACGCGCTGTTAAAATATAATGTTGAGGAAACCGAGCAGGGCTATGCGCCGTTTTGGGAAGATAAAAGATTGATGGAGAATCCGATCGTGATCTCCAATGGCGTCCTGCTGACGCCGCGTTCAACGAAACAGAAAGATCCTCCTTCCGTCGAGGTATTATGCCGCCGGTTTTTGAAAGCGGTACTGAGCCAAGAGCCAACCGAGCTGAGGAAACTGTTTCAAAAGAACGCCATGATCGAATGGCCCTGCACCAATGAACAGTTCTCTCTGGAAGAGTACATCCGCGCAAATTGTGAATATCCCGGCCGGTGGGACGGAAAAATCGTTTCCGTTATTCCTGCTGCGGAGCAGACAGTGCTGATCACGAAGGTATGGCTGAAAGACAAAAGCGCATCCTTCCATTGCGTCAGCATCATTCGCATGATAAAAAACAAGATCATTTCTCTGGTCGAGTACTGGTCAGATGACGGTCCTGCCCCACAATGGCGGCGGGAAATGGGAATCGGAAAACCGATAGAAAAGGAGCACTCGAAATGAGCTTGCTGAGAGGGCGTGATATGATGAATACGGTAAACGAAAAAGACTGGAAGCTGTTCCGGAGCAGACTCCCCGACTGGCAGGAAGCCTATATGGATAAACTGGTCAAGGAGTACATCGACCTGCTGAGCGGCGATAAGCTCCCGTCTGACAAATTTTGGACTTTGGAAGAAAGAGTCCGACAGGATAAACGAAACCCCGGCGTCTTGATAACAGAAATGAGGCGATCCAGGATGCGCAGCAATCTCCTTAATTTGCTTGGGTACGACGTCATTACTGTTGATGATCTGGTCGGTTTCAGTGAAGAACTGCGGCAAGATTTGGAACAGATCATAAAGAGCCGGTCAGAAGAAAGCCAGGAGTAACGCACATAAAGCTATCCCTCTGAACAAAAATGCTCAGAGGGATAAAAACACCTTGACAAAACGTGCGCCAGATATCGTTATCGGTCTTGGAAATACACAAAGTATTTCCAAGACCGCTGCCTCGCCTGACACAATTCTGCCTCGGAAATCTTTATCTACTTTCTATGGAATAGTAGAGTGATATTTGACCGAACATGATTGACTTGGGTGTAACAGTTACACCTGTTCATCCACCCTCACCCCATGCTACAATGAACCCGTATTTCAGGGAGATGCAGGTTAGGGCGGAGCAGGTTAGGAAATAAGACTGTCTGTAAGGAGGTGTACTGCGCCTCCGCTCAACTGGACGAACTGAAAAATAATACAAGGACAAGGAAGATCGTAATTGCCTTCGGGCGGTTGCGGTCTTTTTTGTCCGGAAAGAGGAGCGACCATGAACGAAAGCAGCAGCAGCGTATTCACGGAGCTTGACGATGACGGTCTGGATATCGAGGCCATCTTCGGCAGCAGCAACGCGGGCAGCGAGAACCCTTTTGAGGCCCCGGAGCCCGCGCAGGAAACTACGGAAGAAAAGCAGGAAGCCTCCGCGGAGCAGCAGGCGGCGGAAACGTCCCCGCCTGCCCCGGAGAAGAAAACGGAGAAGGTGAAACCGGAGAAAAAGGAAATTCCTGACCCTATCTCCGCCGCTTTCGAGAGCAAGACCCAGGAGAACACGCAGAAGGGCCTCTATGACAAGCTGCCCATCTTCTACCACAAAGGCGCGAAGGAGACCATCAAGGATACCTCCATGACCTTTGAGGAACTTCGTATCCGCAAGTCTGAGGACTTCACAGATCTGGAGGCGGGCAAGTATGTTACCTGGAGCGTGGAGTACGGCACCATCCGCAAAGATGTCAAGGACCCGGAGGGTACGACTATCGCCTCCATGAAGGAGAGCATCGAGCGTTCCCGCGAGTTTCTTGAGATGCTGCGCAAATCCAAGGACAAGAATCCGGACTGCCTTGTAAAGCCCCGGGTGACCATGAAATCCAAAGGCATGGCCGCCTACAAGGGTGTTTTCGGCAGCGCGGAGGAAGCCCGGCAGTCAGACAAAGTAATCTGCCTTTTTCCCGCCAACGACGGCAAGTTTTACGAGATGAGGAAGACAGAGCAGGGTGAGTTTATTGCCCCAAAAAACAAAGTGACTGAGTTTCAGTCTGCCAGAGCCGGGTTTACCCCGGCTCTGCCCTTGATCCCCATGTCCCTGATCGGTCAGATCATCGCCTTTTTCCGTTCCTTCATGCGGGAGCATGAGGAATACGAGGCCCTGGCTCTGATCTACTGGGACAAGCTGGAGAAGGAGTATTTCGCCTATGTTCCAAAGCAGACGGTGCAGAAGTCCCATCTAGACGCGGATCTCAGCGATTGCCCATACGACGATGAAAGCCGCTTTATCCGCTATGCGGATATCCACAGCCACAACAGCATGGAGGCGTTTTTCTCGGCGGAGGATGACTGGGATGAGAGTGAAACCGGCCTGTATCTGGTGCTCGGGGAGCTCGACCACTTCTTCCCGGAGATCAAGGCGCGCATCTTCTGCGGCGGCAGCTTCGTCCCCATCGACCCGGCCACGGTGATCGAGGGGCTGGAGCGGGAATACCCGAAGGAGTGGCACACGCACGTCACCTGCAAAAAGCGGGAGCCGCGCCTGCCTGCCCGCCGGAAAGCTGTGTTTGAGGATTTGGACGATGAAATATCCTACTGATGTACCGGTCAAGATCGTAATGCTCGGCGCCGGCGGCACGGGCGGACATATCGCGCCGCACCTGTACCGGCTGCTGTACGCGCTGAACCGCCCCGCGAGGTTCATCCTTTGCGACGGTGACATCGTGGAGCAGAAGAATCTGATCCGGCAGAACTTTTCCCCCGCCGATCTGGGGGAGAACAAGGCCCGTGTGCTGGCGGAGCGTTATGCCTCCGTCTTCGGTATGGAGGCCGAGTATGTCCCAAACTTTGTAGAAAATCTGGATGTGCTCACAAAGCTCATCACGCCGAAGGAATGGCAGCTTGACCCGCGTATCTGTCGCTTTGTCAAGGAGATGGTGATCCTGATCGGCGCCGTGGACAACAACAAGTCCCGGCAGCTCTGCCACAAAGCGTTTTGCCAGGCGCAGGATCTCATCTACATCGACAGTGGAAACGGTGAGTTTTCCGGGCAGGTGGTCTGCGGTGTGCGCAGGAATGGCCACACGCTCTTTAAACCCATTGGCAGCGTCCACCCGGAACTTCTGCGGGCAACAGACAAGTTTCCCACAGAACTCTCCTGCGCGGAGGCGGCCCAGTCCGATCCACAGAGCATGGCGGCCAACATCACTGCGGCGACTGCCGTGGTGGATATGGTGTATAACATCCTGACCCACGGCGAGAGCCTTGTCCGGCAGACAGATTTTTCAACCAATACCGTGCGGATGCAGACTGTTCTGCAAAAGCAAAGCGTAAAGAAAAAAGCAGCATGAAAGGACTATCATCATGAAAACTGTATATATCCCCGCAGGAGAAACCGTAAAGTACGAGTCACTTGCGACCGAGAACCTGGTGGTGGACGGCTGCCTGAAGGTGGTCTACGGCGTTAAGGCCAGGAGCATCAGCGGCAAGGGCGTGATCAGCGCCGGCACCGTCTACGCCGATGATATCAGCATCGGGGAGATCGAGGCCGCCGCGGTCGTGTGCGTCCGCGCCGCCGCAAAACGCATCGATGCCCCGGAGGTCTACGCTTCTGAGGCGCTGGCCGTGAGCTGTTTCCTGTCTGCCGCCTACGTGGAGACCGGAAAGCTGACTGTCGCGCTGAGCGATGTGGATGAGGCCAAGGCCGATGAGATTATCCATCTGCCCCGCGTTCACACCAGCCTGCTGGCAATGCTCGTCTTTTCGTTTTTCCGCTCCCTCCGCGCACGCTTCTTTGGCAAGCCCGCGGAAGGAGAGATACTGGACGCAGACTTTGAGCCTTTCTACAAGCAAGCGGTGACAGAAGAATCCAAAACCGATGAGAAACCTGAGACGGAGGATACCGACGAAGAACTCAACCGCATTGTCGGGCTGTTCAAGCTGTCGCGCGAGGCGGGCTACACGCTGCGTCTGATCCCCGGTACGCCGGAGGAAAACGCGCCCGTGTTCGACTTCGCTGCGGAAACCATCGTCCAGAAAGCTGCGTAAGCTATGGCGACGCAGGAAAAATATTATGCCGTTGAGCGTCTTGCGGAGCTGAAAGCCGCTATCCTGCGCCAGTCCAAAGCGTTGGTCATGAATCGTGCTAAGGTAGAGAAATACCGTGAGGCGGATTTGGCCGCTGCCAAGGACTGCTATCTGGAACTCAAGAAAACGAAGACAGCGCTGGAAAAAGCAATCTTTGACGCAAGACTGCTGTTAATGGAGGTGGAGGAGTATGAGCTTGCCGGTCTCGCCGGGAAGCTCAGTCAAGGGCTTGCCGGGTTTGACCTCATGAGCACCAACTACAAGAGCGTCTACGATGTGCTGCAGAGCTTCGCCCTGCGCATCCCCGCCGGGGACACCGTAAACGCGAAGGTGGTCGGGCGCCTCATGAACCAGATCAAGCTGGGCTACTATCCCACCGATCCCGCCAACATTGACCTGATGTTGAGGGGCATTACCTTTCCCGACGGCATGACCACCAATCTGCTGGACCCCTGCTGCGGCTGCGGCAAGGCGCTCCGGCAGCTTGCCCAGGGGAACAATTGTTATACCTACGGCGTGGAGCTGGACGAAAGCAGGGCCGAGGAAGCACAGACGCGGCTTCACCGTGTCGGCTTCGGAAGCTTCTTTCACAGCACCGTGAGCCACGAGGCATTTCACCTGTTGTTCCTGAATCCGCCCTACCTGTCCGTATTGAACGAGAACGGCGGCAAATCCCGCCATGAAAAGCGCTTCCTGATCGAAAGCACCCGCTGTCTCATTCACGGCGGCCTGCTGATCTATGTGATCCCGTATTACCGTCTCACCCCGGATATCTGCCGGGTGCTGACAGATAATTTCGACGATCTCACAGTCTGGCGCTTCACCGAAGCGGAGTTCCAGCGTTTCCGGCAGGTGGCCGTCATGGGCATACGCAAGCGCAAGGCGACAGAGCCGGGCGATACGCTCCGGCTGGAGCGATACGCGGTCAGCCCCGAAACGATTCCGAGCCTGTCCGAAATGCCGGAGGGGCGCTACACGCTCCCGGAACGAGCGGTGGAGGTATCTACCTTCAAGGGGGAAATCTTCAACGAGCGGGAGCTGGAGCAGCAGCTTCGGCGCTCAGACAGCTTTGAGCAGATGATGACCCGCAGTGAGCTCGACAGCGGCGTGAAGCATCCGCTTTTGCCGCTCTCCATCGGGCAGATCGGGCTCATTGGCGGCTCCGGGATGATCAACGGTCTCATCGAATGCGAGCATCCGCACATCATCAAGGGCAGGATCGTCAAGGTCGTGCATACGGAAAACGAAGAAAAGTTCACCGCGGAGGGAAAGCACATGGGCACAGAAGTGCGGGAGGTCGTCACCAACAAGATGATCTTCAACATTCTGACACCCCAGGGTTTTAAGTCTCTGACATAGGAGGTACAAAACATGAGATCCGGTAATTTGGCTGTGGTCGTTCCGGTCGATCAGACAAAGGACGCGGACAGCCTCAAAACACATGTGTGGGGAGTCGTGACCGATCTTCTCACAAAGTATCTGGGTAAGTATTACGGGAGCTTCTTCCCGGTACAGACGGCCTGGGACAGCGAGATCAAAAACGCTTACGGCGTAGTATTGGGAATTGAAGACCCCTTGAACTTTCTGAATCTCCTGGCCGAGGCCCAGCAGAAGCAGCAGAACGCGATGGCCTTTCATATGAGTTTTCTGTTCAAGGAGATCGAGAAAGCGGACATCGGTGAGCATGTGATCCCCATTTTTATCAACAGCGAAAACGAGCAGGTTCTGTTCCATCTTGCGTGGAAGGTGCTGGCAGAGGGCGGCATCGTGCTGCCGGACTACGGCATCTACTACACACAGCAGAAAAAGGCGTTCATTTCGGACGCCGAGGAGCAGCACATCATCAGCCATGTGGCGGATTATGCCATCTGTGTCGTGCGCGTTGTGGAACTGGAGGCGGAACATGCTTGAATTCAGCTCGGAGACATTCACAGAGCTTCTCCATGCAATCCCGGAAGCGATCCCGTATTGTGAAGAGCCGCAGCACAGCGAATACCTGCAGAAGGAGGTCTTTGACAAGCTGGGGAAAGGTGAAACGATTGATCTTACCAAACTCGACCTGAATGCCTTTGATCTGTGCCATACCGCTATGATGTGGTCCGGCGATCACTACAGGAGTATGGAACAGGGCTGGCAGAAGGGGTTCAACAAGATGCTCAAGCTCATCCAAGCTTTGGCACGGGAAAAGCGCGCGTTTTTCTGAGGACGGCCTATGTACGACAGCGATTATGAATACGACGTTCTCGGCGTGCTGAGACTGCTTCGCTTTGTGCAAATGTACAGGCCTGAGCGTGCGGCACACCTTGTCTCCGGAGAGACCGCGTTTTCCGTGGAGGAGATTCTGGAGTTTCTCTATTATTCCATGGAAGAAATCTTTGACGACTGCTACTCGGACTATGATGAAATGAGCGGTTCGGAGATCCTGTATATTTACGACAGTGTTTTTGATGAATATCTCGATCTCAGCGTAAGGCTTTCCGACTCGCATCTTTGTTCCGTACAGGCTGCCAGAAGAAGATTTGAGGACGTGGTCACCTTTTTCCTGGCCGACCGTAATTGCGGCATCTTTGATATGACAATCCACTATAACGACAGCAGCCCGCAGATACAGGTAGAATTTGCGGAAGGATACTATGAGCCCGCCGGTGTGGTGATGGCATTCACAGATCTGATGCACTATCTTTACCGGGAAGTTGATCGCATGAACCGGATCGTAGAGAAACGCTCTGGCAAGATCGTTTCTCTGCCGCAAAAACATATGGAGGAGGCTGCGTAATGGCGGCGGAAAACACCGATTACAGCAATGACATTCGCCTCCGCATCTCTCCCAATTCAGGAAAGATCATTGTGGAGGAAGTCAAGCGCGACGGCGCGATCTCCTTCAAGGAGATTTCGCCCATCGACCTGTATTTTATGTTGAACGAGAGCTATAGAAGCAATGAAGTTGTGAATTCCGGGCTTCTCCCGGAGCACTGTCTGTCCGTCTCCATCGGCAAAGGGGAGAAAACCTTTGTTCTCTGGAACCCGGAGCTCCGAGCAGACATAACCTACGGAGAAGCGGAATACCCCAACTTCCCGATCCCGCGTCTTGTGTTCGGCATCCGGGTGCTGGATACCGGCAGGGTGGCCGGCTGCACGCTCGGCGTCGTGACCGACGAAAAGCCGTCGCCAAGCTCTGTCATGTACCGCTATCCCTTCTCCAACGTCTATGAGGATTCCCGCGTATGCACGGGGAACAATGTGCTGCCGCGTTACAAAAAACAGACGGCGCTTGTAAACTTCCCGCGCTATCTGCTGGGCATCCCGGACAACGACGATATGTATTCCGTCGAGCGCAACAAGCTGAAGCTGGGACATAAGGAGCTGATGGAGCATCTGAAGGATAAGGACCCGGCGTATTACTACACGGATATCCTGATCCCGAACGGAAAGACGCTGGGAGACTTTATTGGAGGCTTGAATGGAACAGACAATGAAGACGACGAATGAGATCCAGGCGGCACTGGCCATGCCTTTTGCCGCGGAGGATCTGGAATGGAGACTTCAAACCGCTTTTGAAAGCAGTATGCAGGGCATTGCCGTACCGTATGTGACAAACCGCGCGATCCAGAACCGTCTGGACGAAGTGGTAGGGCCGCAGAACTGGTACAACGAATACAAACCCTGGCATGGTACCGGCAAACGGGAGGCCCAGATCTGCGGTATCTCCATCTATTTCGAGGGCCGCGGCTTCATCACCAAATGGGACGGAGCCGAGGACTCGGATATAGAGCCGGTCAAGGGCGGCCTGAGCGATTCCATGAAGCGCGCCGCGGTGCAGTGGGGCATCGGTCGTGTCCTGTACAACATGGATACGGTCTATGTGAACATTGAAAAGAAGGGCAAGAGCTACATCATCAAGCCCTCGGAGCGTACCAAGCTGGACAAAGCTTACCTGAATATGCTGACAAAACTCAAGCTGACGGCAGCGGCTCCCTGCGGGGTACAGTCTTTGCTCACACCGCAAAGGGCACCGGCCAGCGCCGAAAAGCCTGCCGTGCCTCGGCCTGAGAAGTCTGCGGAAAAGCCCAGGCAGTCAACACAATCGCAGCAACAGCAGGAACCCGAGAAAAACAAGGAACCGGGCGGCAAGGTCGTGGATCTGGCGCAGTACCGAAAGGCGCCGGAGACTCCGGCCTGGGAGTACATCGTCACCGACGTGAAGGTGCAGAAAGGCATGAACGGTGAGTATACCAACCTCATGCTCCAGAACCCTGAAGGGAAAAAGTGCCTCGCTTTCACACGGGGGTCGCATCCCGAGCTCTGCCGTGACGCAAGACTCTTCCATGTCCGCAAGACCTTGAAGCAGCAGGATTCCGTCACCTTCTACTATCTGGAGAGCTTTGAAATTCTGGAAGAGGCCGCCTAAGCGGGAAAGGAGATCAAATGGAAAAGATAAGCGGTTTTCAGATCACGGGCATGCGTCTTGCGGGCTTCAAGTCTTTCGCGGAGCCCACAGAGCTGACTTTCGGAAATCCCACGGTCATCACCGGCGGCAACGGGCGCGGCAAAACCAGCATTGCGGACGCCATCGCCTACGCCGTTACGGGACTCCCGTTCTTTGCCGAGCGCAACATCGACCGCCTGCACAGCGAGAGCGACCAGGAGCTTTTTGTCACCCTGCGCTTTGTGGACGACAAGGGTGCGGCCCATGAGCTGACGCGCAGCCATAAGGGCAGCAGGACCGGGATCGTCTATGACGGGCAGGAACTTCGCCAGCTCGATCTGACGGAGATGTTCGGCGAAAAGGACGTGTTTCTCTCCATCTTCAATCCCCTGTACTTCATTGAAGAGCTGGGCGATGAAGGGAAGAACCTCCTGCAGCGTTATCTCCCGATGATCCCGCAGGAAAAGGTCCTTGCCGAGCTCGCAGAACCCATCCGGGAGAAGCTGCCCGCAGAGACGCTTTTATCTCCAGAAGGCCGCGTCAAGCAGCTTCGCAAGGACATCCGAGAGCTGGAAAGCACCGTGATCTATTTGCAGGGACAACAGGATCTGATCCAGTCGCAGAAGACCAACGGCAACAGTAAACGCGCGGAGCTCGAGGCGAAGCGTGAAGCGCTGATAGCCGAAAAGGACGCGCTGGAAACAAAGCGCTATGCGGGCATAGACAAGGCGGAACTGGAAAGCGAACTCACCGATCTGAGCGCGCAATACAGTGAGCTGTTCAACGACGACAGTGACGACATTGGACTGGATGAGCTGGACAAGCAGCTCTATGAACAGACACAGAAGCTGGCAGCGCGTTCCGCAAGCGCCTATGAATCCAAATTCACCCAGGCGATCGCGGATGCAACCGGGCGCGTGAAGGTGCTCGCGGCGAAATACAACGCGGAGCTCAGCGCGGGCAAAGCAATTGTTCCCGGCTTTGTCTGCCCCACCTGCCGCCGCGCTGTCACCGAAGCCGACGTTCCTATGGTACGCAAAGCCTTCCAGGAGAGCATCAGCGGTATCGTTGCCGAGGGCAAGGAGCAGCGCGCCCAGCTGGAGGAGCTGAAAGCAATGGACGCGGAATCCCAGACCACATTCGAAAAATTCAAGGAGGAGGACGTGGCAAAGCTCCGGCAGGATGTCCGTGAACTGACAGAAAAGCGCGGCAGACTCCTGGACAGCAGCCGCGGCGCCTCCGCTCAGAAAAGAGCGCAGCTGGAAGAGCTTCGCGGCAGGATGCAGACACTCACCTCCGATCTGGAGTACGGAAAACTCAGTCCGGAGGAATACGACCGCCTGAAAGCCTGCGGCGAGGAAATCCATCAGCTTGAAGCGGAGCTTTCCGCTTTACAGAGCACGGCGCTACCGAATGAGGCCGAGATCGAAGCCAGGATCAAGGCAACGCAGGAAAAGATCACCGAACTCAAAGGATCTGTCAGTTGCCTGCTCCTTTACATCGCCAAGCGAGTGGAGCTCACGCTGGCAGAACTCAAGATGAACAGGGTGTCCATTTCCCTCTATGACGTGGTGAAAAGCACGGGTGAGGTGAAGGACGTGTTCCGCTTTGAGTATAACGGCAGGCGCTATGACCGCCTCTCCCTCTCAGAGAAGATCCGGGCGGGCATGGAGGTATCTGAGCTTATGAAGCGCCTTACCGGGCGCAACTACCCCGTCTTTGTGGACAACATGGAGTCGGTGGACGATCTCAACAATGTCCGCCCCACGGGACAGGTACTCATGGCCAAATGTGTCAGCCGCTCGGAGCTGAATATCCGGCTCGTCAAACCCATCGTGACAGAAATGCCGATCGCGGCATAAGGAACGGTGCCTATGGGCCGTGACTACAAGAAAATCCCCATCGTAGACACGGCTCACAGGTGTGGGCTTGTCCTCAACCCTTGTACCCTCACCAGGGGCGAGGTTGAGGCGAGCTGCCCCTTCTGCGGTGACCACGGTGCGGGAAAATATCATCTGTTTCTGAACACTTCCACCGATCAGTACCGCTGCGTCTTATGCGGCGCACAGGGCAATAGCGTCACACTGTATGCCCGCGTGAAGGGGCTGAGCAATCGGGAGGCGTTTCGGGAACTGGAGGAGGGCGGCAATGTCTATCCCATGCCAAAGCAGCCCGACTCCCAATATACAGAAGCAGCGCCCCGCAAGCTTTCGGAGCGCAGCGAAGTCTATACCACCATGCTGGATCTGCTGACACTCTCCGACCGACACAAAGAGAACTTGATCGGCCGTGGGCTGTCGGAGGAACGGATCGAGCGAAACCAGTACCGTTCCATGCCGGAGGCGGAAAAAGGCCGCAGGCTTTTGGCGGACCTGCTCAGAAGCTGCGGCTGTGATCTGAGCGGCATCCCCGGGTTCCGCACCCGCTATGGCGAGTGGACGATAGCCGGGCCGAGCGGATTCCTGATCCCGGTACGAAACAAGGAAGGTTTGATCCAGGGCCTGAAGATCCGCCTCGATGATGAGGCTGATCCGGGGAGAAAGTATCGCTGGCTCTCCAGCCGGGATATGCCCAACGGCACACGCAGTTATTCCTGGATTCATGTGACCGGGAACACGGCGAGCAAACGGGCATATCTGACGGAAGGGCCGCTCAAGGGCGACGTGGCGAGCTTTCTTGACAACGACGCGCTCTTTGTCTGCATCGGCGGCGTCAACGCTCTGCATGGACTGAAAGAAACCGTGCTGGATCTCGGCGTTACAGAGCTGGTGGAAGCCATGGATATGGACCAGACCACAAATCCCCATGTCCGAAACGCGATCCTTGCGATCAGAAAAGAGGTCGGACACCTTCCGCACATCAAGTATTCCAAATACGTTTGGAGCCCGGCGTACAAGGGTGTGGACGATTATTACCATGCCCGCGCCGCGGCATAAGGAGAAACATATGCTGACAGAAAAAGAATGTGACCGCATACGGGCGGTCAACCGCAGAAACGAGTATTGCCTGACCCCCACCCTCATGCAGAACCTGTTTCATAGGCATGAGGCCGCGCGGAAAAAAGGCGACCGCCATACCATGAAAGCCATTGAATACCGACTGACAGACATCAACTTTCACTATGAGTGCGGCCTGCTGAGCCAGGGGCGCTATGACAAGCTGGATGAAGTATTGAGAAACTGGTGAGGAGGTTTTGAACATGAGCGATATTATTTCCATGAACGATATGCTGGGCGTGGCGTCCGGCGATAAGAACAACATGCTGGGCAAGCTCCTGTATTTTTCCCTGTCCGATCTGCTGATCGACAAGGAGAAGCTGACGGAGCTGTGCGCCGGAATGGGCATCTATTACGCTGGAGACCGCCGTGTTTCCGTCTCCGACGCCTTCAAAAGCGCCACCGGGGACATCAAGGACCGTATCGTCGTCAAGCATTTCGGGCAGCAGCAGATCTACCGGGTCTACTGCCGTGACAACGAGCACACCGCCCGTGTCCTGTCCAGAGAGCTGGTCAAGGAGACGCTGAACCGGGAGACCAACCAGTATGAGAAGCTGGCGAACATAAGCTTCGACAAGGAAAGCGGGCTGTTCAGCTATGACAATCTGGCTTATGACAGCGACGTGGACGCGGCTGCCTACTGCCGCCGCGCCGAGGAGCTGTTCGAGCTGTACCAGACCTGCGCAAACCGCAAGCAGATCGAGACCATCTGCCTCAACTTTGTACGCAGCCTGGAGGCAACGAAAATGAGCGTCAACGGACATCTCTATTTCGTCCCCCGGCACAGCATGGAGAAGGTGGATATCTTCGAGGACTTCATGGAGGCTCTGAGCAGCCTCAACAAGACGAAATCCCGCCTCATGGCAAACTCCATCTATATAATAGATGATGCCAAGCAGCGGGATAAGATGACTGAGGAATTCTATGCCGCGGTGAAGAAGGAGATCGCGGAATACCAGGAGCGCGCAGACTATCTCATCAAGAGCGGCAGCCAAAGCCCTGCCATCATGGAGCGCTGGGTCATGAAGATCAGCGCCCTGGAGGGAAAGAAGCGTCACTATGAGCAAGTGCTCCGCCGTGAGCTGGACGGATTGGACGAGGAATTTGAATCCCTCAAGCTCCTGTCGCAGGAACTGTCCCTCCGTGCAAGCGGCATCCGCTTTCAAAGAGCAGCATAAATAATTATTGCCCCTGTTGCGTTCTCACGAGCGCAGCAGGGGCATTCGTTTAGTACAGATCATCTAAATAAATGAAAATCATATGATCTGTTGGCTCACATTGGAATCCGGAGCGGGAGAAGAAGCCATATTTATAACAGTTTAATCCTGTGGCCTGCACCTGTTTGATTTCCTCATGGATCATTGCAATGGATACCGGCTCTCTACGGAACTTGGATTCATAGAAGATATAGCCGAGGGGGTCCTCCGTCACCGTATCGAATTCCCCATTGCTGCGCGTCTTCGGATCATCGTAATAATACTTGCCGATCTTATCAAAGGGCGGCTCAATTTTCCCGGCGCGATTCTGCCGGATCAGATACTGCTTGCAGATGTTCTCAAAAATCCGGGGAACATACTGCGTCTCAAAGTCTTCATTGATATACCGGTCATAGAAGACGTCTTCGTCCAGTACATTCCGCTGCGAAAGGAAGCGGAAGATGTAGCGATAGTAAAACAGCGACAGGTTATCCACGATGAAGTAGCCGGATTTGCGGCGGTTGTCCGCATCGTTGATCGGGGCCTGCTTCTCCACGACCTCCATGCGCATCAGCTTCTCCAGTACATCCACCAATGTCGGACCACTTGAAACATGGGATTGCGACAGGAGATCGCTGTATTTGGAAAAGCCCTTGGACAAGGCTTCAAACACTTCATTTGCATTTGCGATCTTCGAGATCTCCGATTTCAAATACATCGAGACTTCGTTTTCCAGACGCGCACCGGGAGCTGAGATTAGTTCCTGAATATTTTCCCGCACAGAAAGCGCCGGATCGACCAGTCGATTGTAATACGGGATTCCTCCAAATACGCTGTAAATCCGCACCTTATCCTCGGAAGAAAAAGTAGGATAGAACATGGCCGATTCATAGTAGTCCATCGGCTTCAGGTCTATCGCCAGATCCACGCGGCCATACAGGGGATTCTCCCGTGCCAGCAGCGACTTCATGATCTCCACATAAGAGCCGCAAAGCACCAGCTTGAGATGTGTCGTATCCTTATACCTGTCGATCAGGGACTGGAGGATGCTGTCAATGCCTGTGACAGTTTCTCTGAGATAGGGATACTCGTCCAAAACAAGAATCAACTGTTCCTTTTCGGCGCGCTGAAACAGATAATCCAGAAGCGTTTCCATGCTGCCAAAGCCCAGGGCGGGGAGGCCGAAGTTTTCGGAGATCAATGTGGAAAGACTTTCCACATTGTTCAGCTCCGTCGTCTGCTTGCACTCGTAGTTCAGCTTTGGCACATTTTCCGACAAAAGGCATTGCTTGATCAGCTCGCTTTTGCCGACTCTTCGCCGGCCATAGATCAACACAACCTGTAATTCGTTTTTTACCAAAACCCGTTTTAGCTTCTTCTGCTGTTGCTCGCGCCCATAGAATTTCATTTAGCTCGGTCACCTCCGACTCGGTTTTGATCGAATTAAATATAGCATAATGGAGATCAAAGTGCAAGGATTCGTTCGGCAAAAAACGTGTCGGCTTTTGCTGAATGAGTGACGATGTGTTGCCATCAGAGATTATGTGGAGCACATGGTAAACGCGCACCCTGCTTATGTCTCGGAGAAGAGGCAAACAGAGTGCGCGCACTTTTCTTATTTTAACTTTTCCAAGATATCCTCAATACGCACACCGGAGGATACCATCTCGTCAATCTTGGCCTGAAGCGCTTCCTTTGCGGCGGCAGCGGCTTCGGCGGCAGCCTTGCTGGCCTGCTCGGCTTCGTAGTCTTCCAGCTTCTTTGCTGCTTTTTTCAGGTCCGCCTTAACGGCCTTGAGTTTGACGCTATTCTCAGCAATAGTCGCTTCAATTGCGCTTTTTTCTTCCTCCAATCCGGCGATTGCTTCCTTCACTTCCGTAATCAGTGCGTCCAGCGGCTTCTCGGCCTGAGCCTTTTTCCGATTTTTGCTTCCCTTAGGTCTTGGCATGTCATGTTCCTCCTGTATCTCATTTTGTAAATATGGATTCATTCTCTCCGCGGCTTCGCGAGTATTCTCATCTGGCTCTTTGCATATTCCAAGTTTCAGGAAGACCGGGTAGAGATAGCTTGCTCCGAATACGCCGAGCTTTTTTGGCCCTTTTACGCAGCCTTCCGCAGCCTGAACCTTCAGTGCATTTTGATATGCAAGAAAAATCGTTGCCCTCGTGATGGACTTGGCCTTTCGGTCAAAGACGATCTCCCCATAGGTTCTTCCGTCTTTGGTATGCTTGACAGAATAGCTGTATTCTAACCCTCGCGCTGTAGTAAAGATTTCGCCCTCATGCGCGATAATGGCTTCCCAAAGCCGGGCATCGGCATCGCTGTTCTCAATATGCTTCATATCAAGGAAGTCTCATTTCAGCCAGAAGTTCATAGAAGAGATCTTCGTCCCCGGCTTCCTGATCATGTGTTTCAGCGCTCTCCAAAGGATTCATGGAATACTCACACTCCCTGCTATCTACATATTTTTGCATTTTAGCATACCTATGTGCTGATAATCATATCACAGCTCAACTGTCAGAACAAGTCTTGACAAGCAAAATCCACATATCTCGCATCTCAATTTATCTGAGCCAGGTATCTGTGGAATCAAAAAGGCAGCCAATGACAGCTGCCCAGTTGAATTTTACTTTTATACGTGCTATAATACTTAAAAAATTGCAATGATTTGCTTTATGGGTATCTTGTGTTTTTCTCAATTTCTTCGTGAATGCTTTTTATGATACTTCTCCCCGCATTTGCGACAACCTCTTGTATCGAGGGGTCTGTATCTATGAATTCATCAAGGAACTGCTGTACATTTTGACTGAAAACTCCCTGCTCAAGCTGCGGGAACAAGGTTTTTGGGATATCCAAAGCATCAGCCAATATTTTCAGATTGATGTATCGGGGATTTTGTTTACCGTTTTCTATATTTCCGATTGTTCTGACTGATATTCCGGTACGCTGTGAGAGTTCGCTTTGTGTATAACCTTTCCTGATACGAGCTTCTTTGATGATTGTTCCAATACTCTTTTCTTTTCCAGGTTTAATGCTTTCAGGCATTATTAACCACCCCACGCTATTGTAAGAGATGGCTTGCAAATTATAAATGCGCATAATCTTCCGATTACAGGCAACTTTTGTCGGGTTAAATATTCCCCCATTACGCTCTTGCTGTTCTGCTGAGACTATAACCCGCTGGAGGCTTATTGCTGCTATGATCTTTAAATTGCTGTTCTCTGGTGTACAATTAAAAAAAGTGTAGCTACACGCAGTCCCTATTCTACCTGTCAACCTGTCATTTATGTCGCGTTGACGGGTCATTTTATTCCTGTTTGCTGCCTTTGTCGTCCTCCACCCCGGTTACATCTACTGTACACTGATGTTAGGGGGAGAAACATAAATGAGTCCGGATGATACGCAGAGAATCATCTCTGATTTGAACGATTATACCAATATAAAGCAGAAAATCAGCATTCTGCGTTACGAGCTTGAGCACCCGGTTACCGTCAGCCCAGAGGAAATGTTGGAATCCATGAATTTCGCGCACGGCACGGGAGGCGGTTTCACCGTTGGCAGTGTGTCAAACAAAACACTGTATATTGCCATGAACTATCAAAGTGCTGCAAGCCAGGCTAACGCCGAAATAACAGATCATATTCTAAGCCGGCTTCTGCCGCTTGAACAGAAGCTTAAACGGATGGATTACTATCTCGGTCTTCTCGACAAGGATGAGGAACTGGTTCTCCGGCGTTTCTACATTGAAAAGCAGCGAGCAAATGAGATCGCCTCGGCATTGCACACGTCAGTCTGGTCAGCGAGAAGGCTTCGTGACAAGGCGGTTGAAAAGCTCGCGGGGATGGTTTCTTTTGCGGAAGGGGGCGATTGGGAATAATCTGATATTTTTGCGGCTGCGGAGCCACTCATCTGTGTCTGCTCACTCTATGCTCAACCGTTGCCTAAGTTCTGCTCATTTTTTGCTCAACTGTTGCTCACCAGTTGCTCTTGACTCCGCAATCCATCATGTGTTAATATTATACTGCCAAAGTTAAAAGATGCTCTCCGGTACATGATGTGCCAGAGAGCATTTTTATTGTCATTCTTATTTGCACCAGGAAAGGACAGCCAAAATGAACTCCGAACAGATTCGCAATCTCCCTGACCTCATGACCGCAAAAGAATTGCAGTCTTTTCTTCGCATTTCACGCGCCAGCGTATATAATCTGATGAACGCCGAGGGCTTCCCCACGATCCATATAGGATGCAGAAAAATGGTAGACAAGGCAAAACTGCTTGAATGGATCGAACAAAATACGAACGGCGCCAAAAGTTTCACGCTTTAGCGTGTTGAATTATTGCTTGCTTTATGATACAATACGGTCGTAGAACTGTGGCCAGCAAGCAGCCAGCATGTTCTCTCACTTCAAATGATTGGAGATGTTGCTATGTCAAAGCGCCGCTCCAACGGGGACGGATCGCTTCGTAAGCGCTCCGACGGGCGTTGGGAAAGTCGGCTGACCATTGGGCTTTACCCGGACGGGAAGCCTAAATACAAGTATTTCTATGGTGCAACACAGAAAGCGGTAAAAGAGCAGGTAAAAAGCTTTCAAGATGACATGGATGACGGCCTGAGTGAAAGCGATATACGCTTTCAGGAGTGGTCAAAGGTTTGGTTTGAAGGCTATCAGGGGCAGGTATCTGCCGTAACCTATGAGAGCTACAGGTATACAATTCGCATCTTGGATCGTTTCTTCGGGAAAATGATGCTGCGGGACATCAAGGCATATCATGTAGAGAAATTCCTCCAAAAGGAAAAGGCGAACGGGCGTGCAAGCTCCTCCGTTGCGAAGCTGCGCGGGATGCTCTATCAAATCATGAACAAAGCTGAAGCAAATGATCTGATTCGCAAAAATCCTGTTCGCTTCGCAGACAAGATGAGACGCGACAGCATGGTTAAACCCAAGGATTCCTTCACCGAGGAAGAGGTGCAGGCGCTCATGGAGCAGCTTCCGATGGACAAAATCGGGTTGGGCATTCGTGTATTGCTCGGCACCGGTATGAGGTGCCAGGAGCTTCTCGCGCTGGAGCCCATGCATGTGGAGCCGGATGGATCTGTCATCCATGTTCGTCAGGCTGTCAAGCAGGTCAAGGGTACCGTCTCAATCGGTCCTCCCAAAACGCATGACAGTATCCGGGACATTCCCATTCCTCTGGAGATCCGTCCCTATGTCATTGCGATGCGCAATATGAGCGGAGATACTTATATCTGGCAGAGTGAGCGTGTCGAGAAGCCGATCAATCCGACCAACTTCAGAGACAAGTTTAAGGCCGCCGTCTCTTCCGTTGAAGGCGTCAGAGTGCTGACTCCTCACTCCACGAGGCATACTTATGTTTCTCAGCTCCAGGCACAGGGCGTAGCAATTGAAACGATCCAGGCCCTGGTAGGACACGCAGAGATAGATATGACTGAGCATTATCTGCACGTCCAAAAGAAAGTCAAAGAAAACGCCGTAGAAAAGCTTGACTCCCTTTTTAAGGTTAGTTGACCGGCAGCGTTTTTGTGATATAATCCGGGCTTCAAGCATAAAAAATCACGGATCAGTTGTCTAATCCGTGCTGATTTTTCTAATGTGTGAAAACCCAATTGTGGTCAAATTGTGGTCAAGCCGCTTTTTGAGGCTGTATGAACATCCTCAAAAGGTTATGAAAAATGCTTGACTTCTTACGAAATCAAGCATTTTTCTTGGTCCGAGTGAGAAGATTCGAACTTCCGGCCTCTTGAACCCCATTCAAGCACGCTACCAACTGCGCTACACCCGGATCTCTTGCGCTCGATTATAATAGCACAAAGCATTTTAAATTGCAAGTCTTTTTTTGTTTTCTTTTCACACCTTTTCTTCCGTATTTCTGACACCTCTTTCTTTTTTACATCCCGCAGAAAAATTTACCATCTTTTCTTGAAAATGTGATTTCCAATAATTGACTGTTTCCATTCTTTCGTTTATAATAGGCTTATTGCGAAAGACTGATTACAGTGCGTATTGATTTTGTGCACAGAAAAGAAAGGAGCGGTCTGATGATGATTTCTACCCGCGGACGCTATGCGCTGCGCGTTATGCTTGATCTTGCCGAAAACTCTGACGGCGCTTATGTCGCCATGAAGGAGGTTGCCGAACGGCAGCAGGTCTCCTTGAAATATCTGGAACGCATATTGCCCCTTCTGGTCGAACAGAAGCTTGTCGAGGGCGTACGCGGCAAGGGCGGCGGCTACCGCCTGACCCGTGAGCCGGACGAATATCCCCTCGGTGAGATCCTTCGCGCGACCGAGGGCGACCTTGCGCCGGTGGCCTGTCTCGAGAAGGGGGCCAAGCCCTGCCCGCGGGCCAAGGGCTGCAAGACCCTGCCCATGTGGAAGGAGCTGGACGAGCTGATCTGCAATTACCTCGACAACAAGACGCTGGCTGATCTTCTGGATGATAAATCGAAATGAGCCCCTCGGGAAAGTCGGGGAGTCGTAAAACTGTTTTATAGTGTTTTGCAGGAATGGCATGACTTACGGGTCATGCCATTCCTGTTTCATCCGTTCATCCAGAGCGCTCATCGCTCCGCTTCCCGGCCGCATCGCCCTATAGCCTCACAAAGAGCTTGACAAGCTCAGGAATGCGCTTTATGCTGAATACAGTTCTATGCAGTCTGTGTTATGAAAAGGAGTTCCGTCATGTGGACCGAACTGAGAACCGAGAAAGAGCTTGCAGCCTTTATACGCTTGGTATGCGGCTTTCACGACAGCGTGCTCAAGGAGCTTTCCTATGTCAGCGGCGCGTATGTGGACGAAAAGTTGAACATGTACCCCGTGGATGACAAAGCCTGCCTGCGTGTGCTGATCCAGCGGCAGGACGAGACGCTGCCCGCGCTGGAGCTGGAGTTTTCAGGCTTGCAGGAACTGCGGCTTTACCCGACTGATCCGGCTTACACAAGCGAGATTCTGGACGCCGCCCTGTTCCTTTGGGACGGGCTTATCTGCTGGTGTGACTGCGGCGACACAGGCCCGGAGGACTTCGACGACTACCGCGGGATAAGCGTCCGCGCCAAGTTTCTTCGCTGGCGGCCAGTTACCGGAAAATAGGAGATGAATTGGTTGTGGCCAAAAACGAAACAATTAGAACGATTGTTTCCTTCTTCGTCTTAACACTCTTTTTCTGTGGAGCAATGTCCTCTGCGGCTTTTGCGCTGAGCCTGCCCTTTACAACAGAGCCGATTTCAGAGGCGGACAAAACTGTACTCACGTCCCGGCTGCGCGTCAATCTTGTGGAGTCGGAGCCGCCCAGACGGCCCATCTATTGCTTCGCGGTACGTGATGATGGAGTCATTGCTGTCGCCACGAGGGATTCAGAGAATCAGACCGTCAGCGTCTATGACCAAGATGGGAAATTTCTATATAGCTTTCATTTTCACTGCGGCGGTGCTTATGGGTTGGCCTGGGATGGCGAGCGGCTTGCAGTCTTTCTTGTACGGTCGGACCTGCTGGTTATATACAATGCCGACGGCAGCGTTCAGGAACTGTGGAAAATCCCATATACAGCAGAGAACCATCGCATTGAGAATGCCATGTGTACCACAACAAAATATCAGATCGGTGATACGACCTACGAACTTAAAAACCCGAAGGGGATTCTCAAGCTGCTTCCTGAAACACATACCCAGCTTGTAATCACCGATAGCGCCGGTCAACCGCAGCTTTTCTATGATGTCAGCGGGGAGGAACGAGTCAGGGTGATTGCGCGCGTTGCGATCTTCTTTGTTGCCGGAATTGTATGCCTGCTGGTAACGCTGGAGGCCGGAAAACAAGTACACGGCAAGAAGGAGAAAAATACATATGGATGACTGGAGACTGCGAGGGCAGGACGAATATCTGAAGAATGCAACATTGCACAAAATTGTCTTTCCCGACTTCTGGGAAAAGGCATATGCAGAAAAGAACGCATTCTACCGGGAGATTGAGCTCACAGCACACCACTTTGTGGACGCAGCACAACGCGGCGCTGAGAATCTCGAAGGGGAGAGAATTCGGTTTTTTTGGCATGATCACTGCGAATTTTGTTGGGAAAAAATTATGACAGACTATGAAGTCGAATTCTACTGTACAACGGACATGCGTACCTGGATATGCCAAAAATGCTTTAAGGACTTTCAAGAGCCTTTTCATTGGAAACTTGATCTCAGTAATGAGTGGCTGAAGTGACAGCAGTTTATATTGTTAAAATAGGGAGACTATTCAGTGATTCCAACCGACAGAGCATTTAATGGCAGGCAAAAAATTGAAGTTGATGGGAAAGTATAGGAGAATATATTTCATCTTCACTAAGCTCGTGAAAGAAGCATAACGTGAAAAACCGGGATGCTGCGTACATTGCTGTACGCGGCATCCCGGTTTCCCTTTCAGCCGGTCCTGCCAGCCGGATGTCCGAATCCGTTTTATAAACATCCGGCTGATCCGAAGGGCTCGCTGTTATTTTGTATGTCCGCCGGAGGACTATATTCTCATGCAGACATCCCATGCGCGCCAGATGACGGTGCGCAGGTTGCCGATGGCAACGCAGTCGCCGACTCTGTGGACGTGGGCGCCCTTGTTGCCGACAGGGGCGGGAACGAAGCCGATGCCGTTGATGACGGCGTCGCACTCGCAGCGGAAGGTCTCGTTCGGGGTCTTGATGGTGCAGTAGCCGTCGCCGATCTCGGTGATGGTGGAGTGCAGGTAAACGGGGACCTTGTGGTAATCCATGGCGTCACGCAGGAAGGAGGTGTTGGCAAGGCAGGTGGCCTGTGCGGCTACCAGGTCGTTGCCGTACTCGACAATGACGGGGTGCTTGCCGGCGAGGACCAGGTCGTAGGCCGCCTCGCAGGAGGACTGTCCGCCGCCGAGGAAGACGATCTTGTCGCCCTCGACCTTCTTCTCACGCAGAAGCTCACGGAAGGAGCGGGTCTTCTCAAAGCCCTTGATCTGGGGCATGGTTCTGGGAACGGAGCCGGTGCAGACGATGATCTCATCGAAGCCGCGCTTGATGGTGCCCAGATCGTTGACCTCGGTATTGAAGCGGACCTCAATCCCAGCCTTGGCGATCTCGCGCTTGTACCACTCGATGAGCTCCTTGTCGTTTTCCTTGAAGCTCATGGCGGAGGCCGTGAGGAACAGGCCGCCGAGCTGGTCTTCCTTCTCGAAGATGATGGGGTTGTGGCCGCGCTTCTTCAGAACGAGCGCGCACTCCATGCCGCCGATGCCGCCGCCGATGATCGCGACCTTCTTGGGCTTCTTGGTCGGGACGATCTTGTAGCGGTTGTGCTGCATGGTGGGCGGGTTGAGGGCGCAGCGGGCCAGGTGCAGGGAGTCGCCCAGGGACTGCATGTTCTCGGTGCCGTTGGCCTTGGAGAAGTTGAAGCAGCCGTTGTGGCAGCGGATGCAGGGACGGATGTCCTCTTCGTGGCCGGTGCGGATCTTGGTGACCCAGTTCTCATCCACGAGGTTCTGGCGGGCGATAGCCACGGCGTCGAGACGGCCCGCGGCGATCTCCTCTGCGGCCTTGACCGGATCCATACGGCCGGCGCAGGCGACGGGGATGTCGATGAACTGACGGATGTGCTCAACGTCTGCGAGGTTGCAGTTGTCGGGCATGTACTGTGGCGGATGAGCCCAGTACCAGGCATCGTAGGTGCCGTTGTCGCAGTTGAGGAAGGCATAGCCGGCATCCTGCAGGATCTTGACGGCCTTCTCGGACTCGGGCATATCGCGGCCGAACTCCTCGAACTCCTCGTAAGGCATGGCGCCCTTGCGCCAGCCCTTGGTGCAGGAGCGGACGGAGTAACGCAGGGAGACAGGGAAGTCGTCGCCGGCCTGCTTGTGGATCTCCTGAACGATCTCGGTAGCAAAGCGCAGACGGTTCTCCAGGCTGCCGCCGTACTGGTCGGTGCGGAAGTTCATGTTCGCGATGGCGAACTGGTCGAGGTTGTAGCCTTCATGCACGGCGTGGATCTCAACGCCGTCGACACCGGCCTCGCGCAGCTTCTTGGCGGTGGCGCCGAAGTGCCAGACCATCTCCTGGATCTCTTCGATGGTGAAGGGACGGGAGTTGAAGTTGTCGGCCCAGCGGTTGGGGGTGGCGGAAGCGGAGGCGCAGGCATACTGCACGTCTACGATGGGGCTTGCCAGCTTGTTGAGCAGGTCGTTTCTGCCGAGGGCAGCCATCCAGGGGGTGACGGCCATGGAGCGGCCGAAGCCGCCGGCCAGCTGGATGAAGAGCTTGCCGCCGGTCTTGTGGTACTCGTCCATGTAGGGCTTGAGCACACGGTACATCTGGCGGTTGGAGTCCAGCCACTTTCTGCCCATGGTGTCGCGGATGACCTGCATGCCGGGGAGGACCAGGCCGACGCCGTCCTTGGCTCTCTGGAGCAGGAAGTCAGCGGCCTCGGTGTCGAAGTGGGACGGCTCCAGCCACCCGAAAAGGGTGGTGCCGCCCATGGAACACTGCACGATGCGGTTGGGGATCTCTACCTCACCGATCTTGAACGGTGTAAATAGAGGCTCGTATTTCGGATTCATTGAATTACTCCTTTACAAAATGTTTTCCGTTGGTGATCACGGAAGCAGAGCTCTTACGAAGTCGACCGGCCACATCAGCAGATCGCCGAGAAGACGGACCTTGTCCAGAATGGTCAGATACGTGTCTTCACCGAGGATGCCGAAAAGCTTTTCCTGTGCCCACTCCTTGTGCAGCAGTTTGCTCACGCCGTAGCCCAGGCAGCCGATGCACACGAGGACCAGCAACCTTTTCAGTGTCTTCATACAGATATTTCCCTCCTGCTATGATATTTAATGGAATGTTGCCAAATTTCGCTGTGAATATTATACTGATTTTCCCGCTATGAGTCAATCCCTTTTGCATCGATTTGAACAAATCCCGCAAAGTGTCAAGCATTTTTCGCCTTTTTTGCCGAAGCTTTTTATCTGAAAAAAGCTGCCTGTCCCCTATACAAAATCCGGAAAGGCTGTTATAATTGTTCGGTAAAGCGAACAATTCTTGATGAGGTGTACGATATATGCAGGAACCTACTCTTGTGATTCTGGCTGCCGGGATGGGCAGCCGTTTTGGCGGTCTCAAGCAGATCATGCCCGTGGACGAGCACGGCCACGCCATCATCGACTTTTCTCTCTTTGACGCCTACCGCGCGGGCTTTCGCCATGTGGCCTTCATTATAAAAAAGGAAATCGAGGAAGATTTCAAGACAGCCGTCGGAAAGCGCATGGAAAAATACTTTGATGTGAAATATGTTTTCCAGAGCACGGACAAGCTGCCGGAGGGCTATTCCCTGCCCGAAGGGCGCGTCAAGCCCTGGGGCACAGGCCACGCGGTACTCTGCTGCCGCGGGATCGTGGACGGTCCCTTCGCCGTCATCAACGCCGACGATTTCTACGGCCCCGCGGCCTACAAGGCGCTGTACGATTTCCTCGCCGCCGAACGGCCCGCCAACGAGCATGCCATGGTCGCCTACCTTCTGCGCAACACCGTGACGGAAAACGGCTATGTCTCCCGCGGCATCTGCCAGGTGGAAAACGGGTGCCTGACCGACGTGGTGGAGCGCGTACACATCGAAAAGCGCGGCGCGGACGCGGCTTACACCGAGGACGGCGAGCACTGGGTCGATCTTCCCGGAGATGTCCCGGTGTCCATGAACTGCTGGGCCTTCGGCCGCTCGATGCTTGATGAGCTGTACAATCGCTTCCCGAAATGGCTGGACGAGAACCTGCCGGTAAATCCGCTCAAGGCCGAGTACTTCCTGCCCTTCGTTGCCAACGCCTGCATCCAGGACGGCAGCGCGGTCGTGAAGGTACTCCCCTGCCACGAGCAGTGGTACGGCATGACCTACAAGGAGGACATGGACAGCGTCAAAGCGGCCATCAGGGGAATGCGTGAAAAGGGCGTTTATCCGGAAAAGCTTTTGGACTGAGCTGACTTTCCGGCGCAGCACAAGCTTGTCATTCTGAGCGAAGCGAAGAATCTTTCTGTTCTGGAAAAAAGATCCTTCGCTGGCGCTCAGGATGACACGTACAGTTTAGACATTACAAGCCCCTACGAATTCATATATAAATGAGAGGAGAAACATCACCATGAATGTACTTGTCACCGGCGGCGCAGGCTATATCGGCAGCCACACCTGCGTGGAACTCTTAAACCGCGGCTACGGCGTTGTCGTCATCGATAACCTCGTCAACTCCAATCCCAAGGCGATCGAGCGCGTGGAGCAAATCACCGGCAAAAAGGTGGCCTTCTACGAAAACGACGTGCGCGACCGCGCGGCCCTTGACCGCATCTTCGAAAAGCACGACATCGGCTGCGCCATCCACTTCGCGGGTCTCAAGGCCGTGGGAGAATCCGTGGCCATGCCGCTGGAGTACTACGACAACAACCTCAATTCCACCGTGCAGTTGTGCAAGGCCATGAAGGACCACGGCGTGAAGGACATCGTCTTCTCCTCCTCCGCCACGGTCTACTCCGGCGATAACGACATGCCCCTGCGCGAGACCTCAAAAACCGGCATGTGCACCAACCCCTACGGCTGGACCAAGTACATGTCCGAGCAGATCCTGCGCGACACCGCCAAGGCCGTCGACGACTTCTCCGTCTCCCTGCTGCGCTACTTCAACCCCATCGGCGCTCACTCCAGCGGCCTCATCGGCGAAGACCCGCGCGGCATCCCGAATAACCTCATGCCCTTCATCGCTCAGGTCGCCGTCGGCCGCCGCGATCATCTGAACGTGTTCGGCGACGACTACAACACCCCCGACGGCACCGGCGTGCGCGACTACATCCATGTGGTGGACCTGGCCCGCGGCCATGTCTGCGCCATCGAGTACATGATGAAGCACCGCGGCGAGAACGTCTTCAACCTCGGCACCGGCACCGGCTACAGCGTGCTGGACATGGTGCACGCTTTCGAGCGCGTGACCGGCGTGAAGATCCCCTATGAGATTGCGCCCCGCCGTCCCGGCGACCTCGCCACCGTCTACTCCAGCCCCGACAAGAGCGCCCAGCTTCTCGGCTGGAAAGCGGAGTACAACCTCGACGATATGTGCCGCGACACCTGGGCCTGGCAGTCCAAGAACCCCATGGGCTACGAGAGCTGAAATTGAAAATTGAAAAGCGGAAAGTGAAGATGTTTCTTTCCGTGCAAAAAATAACGCCATCCAAACGGATGGCGTATTTTTTATGGGTAAATGTGCTTACCGGATCAGGCTCTCGCCGGTCATTTCCTTGGGCTGCTCGAGGCCCATGATCTGGAGGATCGTGGGGGCGATGTCGGCAAGACGGCCGGGCTTGAGGGCGATGCCCTTCTCGCAGACGACAAAGGGGACGGGGTTGGTGGTGTGGGCGGTGTTGACCTTGCCGGTGACCTCGTCGAACATGCAGTCGGCGTTGCCGTGGTCGGCGGTGACAAGCAGAACGGTGTCGGGGTGCTTCGCGACCTCGGCGACGATTTTGCCGATGCACTCGTCCACCGTCTCAACCGCCTTGACAGCCGCGTCCATGACGCCGGTGTGGCCGACCATGTCGCAGTTTGCAAAGTTGCAGACAATGAGGCCGTACTCGTCGGAGGCGATGGCTTCCACGACCTTGTCGCAGACCTTGTAGGCGCTCATCTCGGGGATGAGGTCGTAGGTGGCGTACTCCTTGGGAGAGGGCACCAGGCACCTTACCTCGCCCTCGGTCTCCTTCTCAACGCCGCCGTTGAAGAAGAAGGTGACGTGGGCGTACTTCTCGGTCTCGGCCACGCGGAACTGCTTGTAGCCCAGGGCGCTGACATAGTCGCCGAGGGTGTTCTCAATGACCTCGGGCGGGTAGGCGATGGGCAGGGGCAGGGCCTCGTCGTACTGCGCGGTGCAGACGTAGCTGAGGGGGAAGACTTTTTTCTTGCGCTCGAAGCCGTCGAAGCTCTCGAGGTTCAGCGCCCAGGTCATCTCTCTGGCGCGGTCGGGGCGGAAGTTCATGAAGATGACGCTGTCGCCCTGATTGATCTGGCCGTCGGCGCAGCAGACGACGGGCTCGACAAATTCGTCGGTCTTGTCGTTTGCGTAGCTGGCTTCCACGGCGTGCACGGGATCGGGATCCTGGATGCCCTCGCCGCAGACAATGGCGTTGTAGCCCTTCTCCACGCGGTCCCAGCGCTTGTCGCGGTCCATGCCCCAGAAACGGCCCTGGACGGTGGCGATCTTCGCGTTGCCGAGGGAATCGCACTTTTCCTTGAGCTGCTTGACAAAGCCCGCGCCGCTGGTGGGGGGCACGTCGCGCCCGTCGAGGAAGCAGTGGACATAGACCTTCTCCACGCCGTGCTGCTTGGCCATATCGAGCATGGCGAAGATGTGGGTCAGGTGGCTGTGGACGCCGCCGTCGGACAGGAGGCCCATGACGTGCAGGGCATGGCCGCCGGCCTTGGCATCTTCAATGGCCTTGAGGTAGACGGGGTTCTGGAAGAACTTGCCGTTCTTGATCTCCTGGGTCATCTTGGGCAGGATCTGGAACACGACGCGGCCCGCGCCCATATTGGTGTGGCCGACCTCGGAGTTGCCCATCTGCCCCTCGGGCAGGCCCACGTCGAGACCGGAGGCCTGGAGGATGGTGTGGGGATTTTCGGCAAAGAGTTTATCGAGATTGGGGGTGTTGGCAACATAGATGGCGTTGCCGCGGGAGGGCGCCGCCAGTCCGTAGCCGTCCATGATAATCAGGACTGCTTTTTTGCTCATGTGTATAAGCTCCTTCACAATAAATAGATGTGGGCAGCGGTTTTGCACAAACGGCCGGGTTTCTCCGGGCTGTAGGGGCGATTCACGAATCGCCCGTTGAGAAAACCTCATTCTGCGAATTCGCCCAAGCGAACGTACAAAACTTACCTTATCGTGCGCGGGCCGTTCGTGAACGGCCCCTACACTGCGTTGTAAGCAGTGCCCACATCGACAAAAATAGGGCGATATCATAACGGTATCGCCCTGTATTGGTATTACTCCTGATCGGTCGCCTTGATGATGGTGGCGAAGTCAACGGGCTTGAGAGAAGCGCCGCCGATGAGGCCGCCGTCGATGTCGGGCTGGGCCAGCAGCTCGGCCGCGTTCTTGGCGTTCATGCTGCCGCCGTAGAGGATGCTGACGGCACGGGCGGGACGGGCGCCGTAGATGCCGCGGATGACGGCACGGATGCCCTGGCAGACTTCCTGCGCCTGCTCGGCAGTGGCGGTCTTGCCGGTGCCGATGGCCCAGATGGGCTCGTAGGCGATGATGCAGCGGCGCAGCTTGCTGGCGTCGATGCCGCTGAGGGCGGCCTTGACCTGGTAGGCGACATACTCCATGGTCAGGTCCATCTCGCGCTGCTCGAGGCTCTCGCCGACGCAGATGATGGGGATGATGCCCTTCTCGATGAGGGCCTTGGCCTTGGCGTTGACGAGCATATCGTCTTCGCCGTGGTACTGGCGGCGCTCGGAATGGCCGACGATGCAGTACTTGGCGCCCACGTCAGCCAGCTGGCTGGCGGAGACTTCACCGGTGTACGCGCCCTTTTCAAACTTGGACACGTCCTCGCCGCCGGCGGCGACCTTGCAGTCCTTGCCGGCCTTGATCATGGCGGGGATCATCACGGCGGGGGTGCACAGCACCATCTCGCAGGTGCGGGTCTTGGGGAGATTGGCCTTGAGCTCTTCCATGAAGGGCTTGATCTCGGAGGCGAGCATGTTCATCTTCCAGTTGCCAGCGATAACGGTCTTGCGGTATTTTCTGTTCATTGGTATCAAATCCTTTCCAACCATCATAAAACTCATACCAGTTTGGCCTTTTCCCCGTCATTGCGAGGAACATTCTGACGCGTGAGAAACGCGCGACATTCTTTACCTTGTGAGCGCACACTGGTGACGTGGGGTCTGCCCTTTAGGGTACAATCCGCCCGCCGGAGGCACATAACAACTCAGAAGTCTTAATTGGCCGCAGGGAGAACGGATTGCCACACCAGTGACGTCGGTCACTGGTTCGCAATGACAGGCGGGCACATGGTACGGTATATTTTAGTTTTGCTTAGTCTCAGGCGTCCAGCAGGCAGGCCACGCCCGGCAGCTCCTTGCCTTCCAGGAACTCGAGGGAGGCGCCGCCGCCGGTGGAGATGTGGGTGATCTTGTCGGCAAAGCCGAGCTTCTCGACCGCCGCCGCGCTGTCGCCGCCGCCGACGATGGTGATGGCGCCGGACTCGGCCAGAGCCTTGGCCATGGCCTTGGTGCCGACGGCAAACTTCTCAAACTCGAACACGCCCATGGGTCCGTTCCACACGATGGTGCCGGCGCCGCGGACAGCCGCGGAGAAGAGCTCGATGGTCTTGGGGCCGATGTCCATGCCCATGAGGTTGGCGGGGATGTCGCCCTCGACGAGGACGGGCTCCGCGTCGGCGGAGAACTCGGCAGCGCACATGTTGTCGACGGGCAGCAGGAACTTGACGCCCTTGGCCTCGGCCTTGGCGATCATGTCCTTGGCGTAGTCGATGCGGTCGGCCTCCAGGAGAGACTTGCCGATCTCATAGCCCTGGGCCTTCTTGAAGGTGTAGGCCATGCCGCCGCCGATGATGATGGTGTCGGCCTTCTCGAGGAGGTTGTTGATGACGTTGATCTTGTCGGAGACCTTGGCGCCGCCGAGGACAGCGACGAAGGGGCGCTTGGGATCGTCGAGGGCCTTGCCCATGACGTCGAGCTCCTTCTTGACGAGAAGGCCGGAGTAGGCGGGCAGGTAGGCCGCGACGCCGGCGGTGGAGGCGTGGGCTCTGTGCACGGTGCCGAAGGCGTCGGACACGAAGATCTCGGCCATGTCGGCCAGGGCCTTGGCGAAGGCGGGGTCGTTCTTGGTCTCGCCCTTGGCAAAGCGGAGGTTCTCAAGGAGCAGGAGCTGGCCGGGCTGGAGCGCAGCGGCCTTGGCCTGGGCGTCGGGGCCGATGGTGTCGGCGGCGAAGATGACTTCCATGCCCAGCAGCTCGCTCAGACGCTTGGCAACGGGGGCCAGGGTCAGCTTCTTGAGGGACTTCTCCCACTCTTCCTTGGTGATGTCGGCCTCGCTCTTGCCCTTCTCGACCTGCTTTTTCACGTAGGCGTCGAAGGTGGCGACGGGCTTGCCCAGGTGGGAACAGGCGATGACGGCCGCGTCCTGCTCAAGCAGGTACTTGATGGTGGGGAGCGCCGCGACGATACGCTTGTCGCTGGTGATCTCGCCGGTCTTCTTGTCCTGGGGAACGTTGAAGTCGCAGCGCAGCAGGACCTTTTTGCCTTTGACGTCGACATCGTAAACGGTTTTCTTGTTGTAATTCATGCTGAATCCTCCTAAAAATATTATTGGATGGAATCCGCCATGGAGCCCGTGTCGGCAAGACCGGGAAAGCCCTGCTGACGCAGCGCCTCATAGGCGAGAATTGCGACAGAGTTGGATAGGTTCAGGCTCCTCGCCTGACTGATCATCGGGATGCGGATGCATCTCTCGCGGTATTTCTCCCGCAGCCACTCCGGCAGGCCCGCGGTCTCCTTGCCGAACATCAGCGTCACATCCCCGGTGAAGTCCGCCTCGCAGTAGGCGCGGGGCGCTTTGGTCGTGGCGAGCCACAGGCCGCTGTCCCCGTTCTTTGCGAAGTAGTCATCCAGGTTTTCATACACGCTGATATCCACCAGATACCAGTAGTCCAGGCCGCAGCGCTTGACCGCCTTGTCGGAGATATCGAAGCCCAGGGGCTTGACAAGATGGAGCCGCGCCCCGGTCGCGGCGCAGGTCCGCGCGATGGCGCCGGTGTTGTGCGGGATCTCCGGCTCGACAAGCACGATATTGAGCATGTCCTCTCCTCTTTCCTTCAGCGGCTGCAAGGTGAAAACGCATACCTCTCCCTTATAATCGCTCCCATTTTAGCACAGAAATCAAAAAAATCATGCACAATTTTCTAAATTTTCAATCTTCTTGCAAACTGTACAAATACAGGCTATAATCATCCCCGGGAAAGGGCATGAAATTGTCATTTTGCATATTAGCCGCGCCTTCCCCGCGTCATTCCGGGCGGAGCGAAGAATCCCGTCCCTCATACAGGATGCCGGAGGATCCTTCGCCTGCGGCTCAGGCTGGCATAGAAAGGCCGAAAATGTTATAAAAATACCGGCTCAAACGCACAGGAGAATTACAAAATTATGGAAATACGCTGTACGCTCTGTCCGCGCCGCTGTGAGGCCGTGCGCGGTGACGAAACACCGGGCGGGCTCTGCCGCTCTCCCCTGCTGCCCCGCATCGCCAGGGCGGCTCCGCATTATGGGGAGGAGCCGTGCATCGCCGGGCCGAACGGCACCGGGGCCGTGTTCTTTACCGGCTGCAATCTGCGATGTGTTTTCTGTCAGAATATCGACATCTCGCGCGGTGAGGGCGGCGTCGGTGTCACCGTGCCTCAGCTGCGGGACATGCTGCTGCGCCTGCGGGATGAGGGGGTTGACAGCATCGACCTTGTGACGGGGGCACACTGCATCCCCGCCGTTGCCGAGGCGCTGTCGGGACTCACCCTCGGTATCCCGGTGGTATGGAACAGCTCCGGCTATGAGAGCATCGAGAGCCTTCGGATGCTGGAAGGACTTGTGCAGGTCTATATGCCGGACTTTAAATATTTTGACCCGAAGGCCGCAAAGCGATACAGCGCGGCGGCAGATTACCCGGAGGTCGCGGCGGCGGCGATCAAAGAGATGTACCGCCAGGTCGGGCCCTATGTGCTGGACGACAGGGGGCTTATGAAACGGGGTGTCCTGATCCGTCACCTGATCCTCCCCGGGCGCACGGAGGACGCGCGGGACGTGATCGACTTTGCCGCCGACACGTTTCCGCAAGGCAGCGTCCTGTTCTCCCTCATGAGTCAGTATACCCCCATGCCGGAGCTCGAGCGCTTCCCGGAGCTCAACGCGCGCGTCACGGCGGAGGAAAACCGGGAACTCATCCACTACATGCAGGTGCGGCACCTCGACGGCTTCTGGCAGGAAAACGATGCTGCGACGGAGGAGATGATCCCGGACTGGGATTTGACGGGGGTAAACTCTATAACCCTTGGCTCCCCCTCTGGGGGAGCTGTCACGGCACGACCTCCGCACGCGCCGTGACTGAGAGGGCTGTGCGTCTCTTTGCGCTGTCATTATAATCGGGAAGCCCTCTCCGTCACTTCGTGACACCTCCCCCATTTCGCCGCAAGCGGCTGGGGGGGCAAGACCCTTACAAAAAGCTTGACAGCTTTTCTTTTGCCGCGCATAATGAATATAAATTGTGATTGGAGGTATACGTTTTGGATATTCAATATTTACTTGTGCTGCAAAACTTCCGCAGCAGCATCAACGACGCCTGGACGCCCTTTATGGAGTGGGTCTCCATGTTCGCCGTCACCTACCTGATCCTGCTCCCGGTATTTATCTACTGGAACTGGGACAAGCGCAAGGGGCTTTTCGCGCTGGTTTCCTATTATTTCTGCATGTTCTTCACCCCCATCATCAAGCTGACCGTCTGCGCCTACCGCCCCTGGATACGCGACAGCCGCATCGTGCCCGCGGGTGACTCCATCACCACCGCGACGGGCTACTCCTTCCCCAGCGGCCACACCTCCACTGCGGGCCCGCTCTCGCTCGGCACGGCGGTGATCATCTGGAAGGACAGGCGCATGCGCTGGCTGTCCGTACTGCTGGTCTGCTTTGTGTTCCTCACGGGCTTTTCCCGCAATTATCTCGGCGTACATACCCCGCAGGACGTGTTTGTCGGCATCTTCGAGAGCGTGCTGGGCGTGATCTTTGCCTGGAAGCTCTTCGAGTATCTGGACGTACACCCCGAGAAGGAGGACCTCTTCCTGCTGATCGGCTTTATTCTCTGCTGGGCGGGCATCGCCTACATCACCTTTAAATCTTACCCCATGGACTACACCGCCGACGGCAAGCTGATCGTCGACCCGCAGAAGATGATGAACGACGGCTACGGCGATATCGGCAAGGTGATCGGCTTCATCGTCGCCCGCTTTGTTGAAAAGCGCTGGATTCAGTTTAAGCCTCTCAAGGAGAGCGTCAAGAGCGTTGTGATCTGCATTGTGGGTCTGGTGCTCATGGTGCTGCTCAAGCAGTACGTCAGTCCCATCATGAAGGAGTGGTTCGGCTCCCACTGGGGCAAGCTCATCTTCTCCGTGATCTACACCTTCTACTATATTGCCCTCTTCCCGCTGGTGCTGAAGCTGGTCGGGAAGGCTGAGATGAATTAATTCAATCATTCCAACAAAATAAAAAGGAGTGTTCACCATGAATTATAACGAAATCCTCGCAGCAGCAAAGGATCAGGTCGGCCCGTACTGCAAGGCGTGTCCCGTCTGCAACGGCAGGGCCTGCGGCAACGCCATGCCCGGCCCCGGCTGCAAATACCCCGGCAGCACCGCCGCGCGCAACTTCGACAAGTGGCAGGAGATCTGCGTGAACATGGACACGCTCTGCCCGAACGCCGACCCCGACGTGCGCTTTGAGATGTTCGGCGTGGAGTTCACCGCCCCTATCTTTGCCGCTCCCCTCGGCGCCATCGACCTGCACTACGGCCCGAAGTACAAGGACCCCGAATATAACGCCATCCTCATCAAGGCCTGCGCCGATTACGGCGTCATGGCCCTGACCGGCGACGGTGTGGACCCCAACATCATGCTCCGCTCCGTGGAGGACATGAAGAAGGTGGACGGCATGGGCTGCCCGGTCATCAAGCCCTGGAACAAGGAGGCCGTTTTCGCAAAGCTTGACGTACTCAACGAGGCGAAGATCTTCTGCGCGGGCATGGATGTGGACGGCGCGGGCCTGCCCTTCCTCAAGGCCATGAACCCCAACGCGGGCAGCAAGTCCGTCGACGAGATGCGCGAGATCATCGAATACGCCGACATGCCCTTCATCGTCAAGGGCATCATGACCGCCCACGGCGCGGAGAAGGCCGTCGAAGCAGGCGCCGCCGCGATTGTTGTCTCGAACCACGGCGGGCGCGTCCAGGGCGGTGTGCCCGCAACTGCGGAGGTCCTGCCCGAGATCGTCGAGGCCGTCAAGGGCGAGACCGTCATCCTTGTCGACGGCGGCATCCGCTCCGGCGTGGATGTGTTCCGGGCCATCGCGCTCGGCGCGGACGCGGTGCTCATCGGCAGACCCATTCTCCCCATGATCTATGGCGCGGGAGCGGAGGGCTTCAAGGTCTATATGGACAAGATCGTCTCGGAGCTCAAGTCCACCATGACCATGTGCGGTGCGGCCACCCTCGCGGACATCACTCTCGACAAGGTGCGGCTGTGAGAAACACCACCCTCGTCCACCTCGAGCGCGGCGGGAAGTACCTGATGCTCCACCGGGTCAAGAAAGAACACGACGAAAACCACGACAAGTGGGTGGGCATCGGCGGCAAGTTTGAGCCCGGCGAGAGCCCCGAGGACTGTGCCCTGCGCGAGGTGCGTGAGGAAACCGGTCTCACCATGCGCTCCTGGTCCTATCGCGGCATCGTCACTTTCGTCTCCGACGAGTGGGGCACCGAGTATATGCACCTGTTCCACTCCGCGGACTTTGAAGGTACGGTAAAGGACTGCGACGAAGGCGTGCTCGAATGGGTGGACAAGCATGCGCTGCTTGATCTCCCCATCTGGGAGGGTGACAAGATCTTCCTCCGCCTGCTGGATACCGACCGCCCCTTCTTTTCCCTCAAGCTCCGCTATCTGGGGGATCGGCTCATGGAGGCCGTGCTGGACGGAGAGAGTTGGTCATAAATAACCATCTCCATTATTGCAGATGTGAAATTTACGTTTTTTTCATAACAGGTTCATTTCTAAATAAAACTTTGCTGTTAGATATGCTTGTGCGTGCAGACATGGAACAAGGAGGTTTATTATGATTTGTAAATACTGTAAAAAAGAATTTGATCCAGATGAAGAAGCGCGTGCTTATAACCGTGATTCTTCTATTAGAAAATATGGTTTAACAGGGTCATATGATCCTTTCTTTCAACTCTGTGCCAATTGTGCGATTGATGAAAACGTGGCAGGCTATGGCACATATTCAGGCTATTCTGAGTTTATAGCTGACGACGATTAAATCTCTTCTTCCCAGATTTCTCTCCTTAAAGGTTTCATCCGAAGAGCCCACATAATCTTTCTCAATGTGACTGTCGGATAAAGATCTTTCTTATCAGCATCTAAGGCATATTGGTCAAAAAATCCTTTGAAGTTTCCATTTTTGTAAATATCACTAGCAAGCCAGGGTTCGATAGTTCTCCACCACCGGACCTTGGTTTTTTCTCTTGAGTGTGGAGTAAAAAACAATCTTTAAAACTCACATTCCTTAAAAAATCCGTTGTCTCTGGCAAGCAGCTATGATATAATATTTGTTAGCAATTCTAATTCGGGTACATTTCACAATCGAGAGGAGACAATACATGTACAAAGAAGAATTTGAACGCTGGCTGCATTTCAATCTGGAGGACCCCGACCTTCTGCCCGAGCTTATGAAGGTCAAGGACAATGACGATGAGATCAAGGACCGCTTCGCCGTGTCCCTCAAGTTCGGCACCGCCGGTCTTCGCGGCACGCTCGGCGCGGGCACCAACCGCATGAACATCTGGGTCGTGCGCCAGGCCACCCAGGGTCTTGCCAACTGGGTTCTCACCCAGGGCGGCAATCAGACCGTCGCCATCTCCTACGACAGCCGCCTCAAGAGCGACGTGTTCTCCAAGGAGGCCGCCGGCGTTCTCGCAGCCAACGGCATCAACGTGCGCATTTACGACGCGCTTATGCCCGTGCCCGCTCTGTCCTTCGCCACCCGCTACTACCACTGCAACGCGGGCATCATGGTCACCGCCTCCCACAACCCCGCCAAGTATAACGGCTACAAGGCCTACGGCCCCGACGGCTGCCAGATGACCGATGACGCCGCCGCCATCGTCTATGACGAGATCCAGAAGACCGACGTGCTCACCGGCGCAAAGCGCATGTCCTTTGCCGAGGGCGTGGAAAAGGGCCTCATCAAGTTTGTCGGCGACGACTGCAAGAAGGCCTTCTATGAGGCTGTCGAAGCCTGCCAGGTCCGTCCGGGCCTTGCCAGGACCGCGGGCCTCAAGCTGGTCTACTCCCCCCTCAACGGCACCGGCCTTGTCCCTGTCACCCATGTTCTGAGCGACATCGGCATCACCGACATCACCATCGTGCCCGAGCAGGAGTACCCCAACGGCTACTTCACCACCGCTCCCTACCCCAACCCCGAAATCTTTGAGGCTCTCAAGTACGGCCTGGAGCTTGCCAAGGAGACGGGCGCGGACCTCATGCTCGCCACCGACCCCGACGCCGACCGCGTGGGCATCGCCATGCGCTGCCCGGACGGCAGCTACGAGCTGGTCTCCGGCAACGAGATGGGCGTGCTGCTGCTCGACTACATCTGCGCAGGCCGCACTGAACAGGGCACCATGCCCGAAAAGCCCGTGGCCGTCATGTCCCTGGTCTCCACGCCGCTGGCCGACGCCGTGGCGGAGCACTACGGCGTGGAGCTGCGCCACGTGCTGACCGGCTTTAAGTGGATCGGCGATCAGATCGCCCAGCTCGAGGCCGCCGGTGAGGTCGAGCGCTTCATCTTCGGCTTTGAGGAAAGCTACGGCTACCTCGCCGGCCCCTACGTGCGTGACAAGGACGCGGTCGTGGCCTCTATGCTCATCTGTGAGATGGCCGCCTACTACCGCTCCATCGGCTCCTCCATCAAGCAGCGCCTCGAGGAGATCTATGCCCAGTACGGCCGCTACCTCAACAAGGTGGACTCCTTCGAGTTCCCGGGCCTGAGCGGCATGGACAAGATGTCCTCCATCATGGCGAGCCTGCGCCAGAACCCGCCCACCCAGATCGCCGGCATCAAGATCATCAAGGCCATCGACTTCACAAGGTCCGATCTCACCGGCCTGCCGAAGGCGAATGTTCTGATCTACAAGTTGGAGGACGGCTCCACCGTCATCGTGCGCCCCTCCGGCACCGAGCCCAAGATCAAGACCTACTTCACCACCCTGGGCAAGAACCTCGCCGAGTCCAGCGACAAGAAGTCCCTGCTGGCCAAGGCCATCAAGCCCTTCCTGAGCTGAGACAAACGCACAAAGAACACCTCCCGGCACGCAATGTGCCGGGAGGTTGACAACAATCATGATGTTCTGAGCCTTTGGCAAGCGATCCCGTAGCGTTTGCCATGCAAATTGTGTATATCGGATTTGACGGGTGTGAGAAAAAACAGTATCATATAATACACGGCAAGGGAGGGGTTTAGATGCTCACGGTTCAGCAGATCGCGGACGGCGTTTCCGTCGCGTCGCGGGAATATCCCCTGCGCAAGGTGGAGCTGTTCGGTTCTTACGCCAACGGGAAAAATACGCCGCAAAGCGATGTGGACCTGCTGGTCGAGTTTATGCAGCCGCGTGTTTCGCTGCTCACCATCAATTCCCTGAAATACCGCATGGAAGAACTGCTGGGGACGGATGTAGACATTGTTCACGGCCCCCTTTTGCCCGATGCGATGCTGGAGGTTGACAGGAGGATTCCGCTGTATGGAGCGTAGAGATCGAATCATCCTGCAAAAGGTGTTAAGCGAAATCAGCATCGCGCAAAAAATGATGGATACCTGCACGCTGGAGCAGTTTGAGCAGAATGAAATGCTGATGCGCGCGGTGGGTATGACCGTCATCAACATCGGGGAGCTTGTCAAAAATCTGAGTGATGAGACGCGGCTGGCCCATCCTCATATTCCCTGGAAGGCGATCGCCGGATTTCGTGATATAGCCGCGCACAAGTATCAGACGCTTCGTATGGAAGATGTCTATGAAACTGTCTCAGCAGATTTTCCGGTGCTGAAAGAGCAAATAGAAAAGCTTCTGTAATGATATAACTCTGCATAAACAGGAAAGCTCCTTTCCGAAACAGGCCATTGTTGGTCTATTCCGGAAAGGAGCTGATTATTTTATTGTTCGTGCTTTACCCCACGGGGCGGAAGGTCACGTAGACCACCACGTCCATGGCGGGCATGACGAAGTTTTTCGCCTCGGTGATGTCGTAGCTGGCCGAGCCGTCGATGAGGCTCCAGACGATCTTATCCAGCACGTAGCCCTGTGCGGCCTCCGGGAAGACGTAAACCGTGGTGGACGGGTAGACATTCATCTGCGTGCCGGAATCGCCCGTCGTGAGGCCGAGGGCCGCGCTGCCGCCCTGCATGGGCGCAAGGCTCACGCGGTAGGCCTGCTGCGGGGCATAGCCGCCGACATACTCCCAGGAGTTGTCCTCGCCGGGGATGTTGAAGACGAGATCGAAGCCGGAGCCGGAGCCGCCGCCGGAGGTCTTTTTCTCGCCGCCGTCGGGCTTTTTCTCTTCCTTCCACTGGGCCGTGAGGGTGAGGTTTTGGTCGACCGTGATTTTCTGTCTGGGATTATAGGTCGTATTTCTTTCCACGCAGAGCCATTTGTCAAATTCCTTCCCCTCGGGCGGCGTAAAGCTGCAGATGTCTATTTCGATCTCTGTGCCCGCTGCGCCCTTCCAGGGCTTCATGCTGCCGCTGCCGCCGTTGGCGTCATAGGTCACGGTGTAGGTCGGGGCAGCGTCCGCCTCAAAATTCGCATACACCTGATACTGTCCGTTCTGCTCGCAGGTGACATTGATGCTGGCATCGGTGCCGAGCACCTCGCCGCCCGCGCCCTTCGTCCAGTTCTTGAACTTATAGCCGGTGTTTGGGGTGGCGGTGAAGGTATAGGTGGTCGTCTTGTAGCCCTTGCTGGCGCTGGTCACGTCGGTCGAGCCGTTCTTCACGCTCACCGTGCCGTTGCCGTCAGTCGCAGCGTCGTAGCCGTAATAGACAAGGTAGTTGTCACCCTCCCAGCACGACAGCCCCGTGACCGTGTACTTCGCGCCGTCGGAGAGATAGACGTTGATGTAAGAGCTCATAAACCAACCACCATTGCTTACGCTGCCGGTCAGAATGCCATGAAGCTCCAACTTTGAATCATCCATAAGCGTAAACATATAATCACTACAGTTCAACGTAAGAGTCACGCCCTGGCTGATCGTCAGCGTACTGCTACGAAAGACATCAAATCCACTACAGGTCATGTCGCTGCTGAGAGTGCCGCTGGAATATTCATGGACGGCAATTGTACCTCCGTCAATGTATGCTTCCGCATACGCCGTGCCGCTCATCCCCGGCACCAGCCCGACGAGCAGCACCAGCGAGAGCAGCAGGGACAAAAATTTCAATCCTCTGTGTTTCATGTTTCTTTCCTCCATAGATTATTTCAACGCCGCACGCGCGGCGGGTGTGTACGGTCTTGGCTTGGCTCCCCCTCTGGGGGAGCTGTCACGGCCGATCCCCCGCGAGGCCGTGACTGAGAGGGCGCCCTCTCCGCCCCAGTGTGAGCACTGGGGCACCTCCCCCAAAGGGGGAGGCAAGAAGAGCGCGCGAAAAGGGCGCAGTACACCTCAAAACGGGTATACTGCGCCCTTGATAATACTTGGCGTGGAAAGGCCGCCAGCGTAGTCTTTACTGACTGACTGACTGACTGACTGACTGACTGACTGACTGACTGACTGACTGACAGTGATTGTGCGCCGTGCGGTCATGTCTGTCAACTCCTTTCTTTGCGGTTCCGCCTAAAATTCGGATAAAGGCATTATAGTCTCATCCAAGACATTTTTCAAGGAAAAATTTCGTTTCTTTCCATTTTTATATGATTTTCAGAACTTATTTACATAATATTGTTTGCGCTCGTTATGTCACCCCGGACGCGGAAAAGGGGCTGTGAAAAAAGTCAATTGACAGTGTAGGGGCCGACGCGGCCCAGGCCGGCCTCTCTTGCCCCTTTGGGGCAATTCACCTTCCCCCCGGCGGCCCGAGCGGTACAGTCCAAAAATAAAGCAGAAAGCCCCGGCGAAAACGTACAGTGTTACGGATTCGCCGGGGGTCAATGTGTTATTCAGGATTCTCTCTGCCGGGCCGCCGGGGGCGTCGGCCCCTACGGTGTTGATATTACTGTGTTCTTGATGAAGGGGACTTTTTTCACAGCCCCTTACATAATTCTATTTTCCGATCTCCCCATCCGGGATCTCGATGATACAGTAATCATACGCGTTGATGACCGTGGTGTCGCCGTACGTGCAGCGCTGGGGGATGTTGACGCCGTAGTCGCGGTGGACGTGGCCGTGGATGAAGTAACGCGGGTGCCAGCGGTCGAGCAGGCGCTGAAAGCTGTGAAAGCCCCGGTGGGGCAGATCGTCCAGATCGTTGAGTCCGTACAGCGGCGCGTGGGTCAGCAGGATGTCAAAGCCCTTCGAGCGCCTGAGGGGGATCCCCAGGCGGAAAAGCCGCCGCTTCATCTCCCGCTCGGTGTACATGTACTTCCCGTCCCGGTACTTGTAGGACCCGCCGAGCCCCACGACGCGCACGCCCTTGCAGGTGTACACCTTATCGTCCACGCACACGCAGCCGCCCGGTTCGCGGCTGTAGCGATCGTCGTGGTTGCCGTGGACATACAGCACCGGACAGTTCGCCATGGTGACCAGAAACTCCAGGTATTCCGGGTGCAGATCGCCGCAGGAGAGGATCAGGTCGAAGCCTTCCAGCCTCCCGGGCCGGTAGTATTCATAAAAGCGCTTTGACTCCACATCCGAAACAGCCAGGATCTTCATAGGCAGTGTACCTCTGCTGCACCGTCCCTTATGAGATTCTTCGCTTTGCTCAGAATGACAGGATAAGACGGATTATTTCAGAAAATTGTACTTTCTGAAACCAACCTTGTCAATTGGCAGAGTGCCCTATATTCGTGCCGCGTTTTTGTCAAGTATTCTGCTTACGATCTGGATAAAGCCCTCGGCATAGCGGGGCAGCTTTTCGCCCTTGCGCCAGCAGGCGTAGAGATGGCGGCGGTTTTCGTAGTCCATGAGCGGGTAGAACACCCCGCCGCGCCGGGCGTAATCGTCCACGAAGATGTCCGAGCAGAGCATGCAGGCCCCCGCCTGGACCGCCACGCGCTTGGCCACCTCCAGCGAGTCCGTCTCCAGCAGGATCTGGGGCTTGATGCCCTCCGCGCGGAACAGGCTGTCCTGCACCACGCGCACGCTGTGGCCCGGCTTGAGGGAGACGAAGGCGTCCTCCCGGATCATGCTCAGGCGGATGGGCGTGCCGGGCGGGAGCTGGTTTGCGATGGACGCGTTTTTGCCCGCGAGCACGCCGATCACTTCCTTTTCAATTAAGGTAAAGGAGAGCGAGCGGCTGACCGATTCCACCGCCGCGAGGGCAAGGTCGATCTCCCCGGCCTCCAGCAGCTCCTCGAGCCTTGCGCTGCCCTCCTCCCGCAGGTCGATCGAGACCTTCGGGTACTGCATGGTAAACCAGGGCAGGGCCACCGGCAGGATCTGGATGGCGCGCTGGACGCTGATACCGAGGCGCAAAAGGCCGCTGTTTTCCTGGCGGATCTCCCGCAGCTCGTTTTCAAGCCTGTCATTGACCGAGAGCATCACGTTCGCCGCCTCCAGATACTTCTGCCCGGCGTATGTCAGGCGCAGGGGCGAGACCGTGCGGTCAAAGAGCGTGACACCGTATTCGCCCTCCACCTGGCGGATCATCTGGCTTAAAGAGGGCTGGCTGACGTAGAGCTTTTTGGCCGCCTGGGTGACGCTGCCCTCCTGCGCCACGGTGCGGATATAGAGCGCCTGCTTGAGGTTCATAAGCTTTTCCTCCTGTCCGGGCGTTTTTTCGCCGAACTTTGACCAATCTGTGAACAACCATAATGTTTTCTTTATGATTATATAATATTATTCCTATGCTTGTCAATGGTTATAGTCTTTTTCTTATGGGGCTGCGGTGAAAAAGGCATTTGCGCAAGAGGCGCAAGAATGGTAAAGTATTAACGTGCGAAACCCGCTTTTACTACTCATTTGCGAGGAGGAATGTGATATGGAGATTCTGAAACCCGCCATGGCGGGGACCCTCGAATCCAGTGACGCCCAGGTCATGGTCGAACCGGGCGAAGACGGGATCGAGCTTTCTCTGGAAAGCAGCGTCATGAACCAGTACGGCCGCCAGATCAAGGCCACGGTTCTCGAGACGCTGGAGCGCCTGGGCGTTGAAAATGCCCGCGTCGCGGTCGTGGACAAGGGCGCGCTCGACTGCACGATCAAGGCCCGCGTGGAATGCGCGGTGTTCCGCAGTTGCGGCCAGTCCGCGGAAAATATCCCCTGGGGAGGTGCCGTAAGATGATCCCTCGTCCCAGGCCCGAACGCTTCCGGCTTCGCCGCACCATGATGTTCATGAACGCGCAGAAGCCCGGCCTCATCAAGGACGCCTACATCTATGGCTGCGACAGCATCATGCTGGACCTGGAGGACGCGGTGGCTGAGAACCAGAAAGACGCCGCCCGCTTCTCCCTGTACCATGCGCTCAAGACCATCGACTACGGCGATACCGAGGTCATCGTGCGCATCAACGGCCTTGACACCCCGCACTGGCAGGAGGATATCCGCGTGTGCGTGGCAGGCGGTGCCGACGGTATCCGTATCGCCAAGTGCGAAAGCGCCCAGGACGTGCTGACGGTCGAGAAGGCCGTGGAGGCCGCCGAGGAGGAATTCGGCGTGGAGAAGGGCCGCACCCTTCTGATGGCCGCGCTTGAAAGCCCCAAGGGCATCCTCAACGCCTATGAGATCTGCTCGGCGTCCGAGCGTATGCTGGGCGTCGCCATCTCCGGCGGCGACTTCCGCAAGTGCATGCAGACCAAGCCCACCCCCGACGGCATTGATATGGTCACCGCCCGCGGCATGATGCTCATTGCCGCCCGCGCGGCAGGCGTCCAGTGCTTCGACACCGTGTTCACCAACCTCGACGACCAGGAGGGCTTCGAGGCCGAGGTCCTGCAGAACAAGGCCATGGGCTTTGACGGCAAGAGCCTCATCAACCCCAAGCAGATCCGCTTCGTCCATCAGGTCTTCGCCCCCACGGAGAAGGAAATCATCCAGGCCGAGAAGATCGTCCGCGCCTATCGCGAACAGAGCGCCATGGGCGTCGGCGTGTTCACCGTTGACGGCAAGATGATCGACATCGCCTTCATCCCCGGTGCTGAGAGGACCCTGAAACTTGCCCGCGCCTGCGGACTTTGGGAGGGAGATCTGGTATGAAAAACGCAGTAGGCAGAGACATTCCCGATTTCCTGCTGGTTGACGGCAAGGAAGTCTACCAGGGAAAGAATTACATGGACGGCAAGTATCTCCAGAAGGCCGCCCCCAAGACCCGCCGCTATGAAAAGCCCCAGGAGAGCAAGATCGTAGAGAGCCTCGTCGACGCGCTCAAACAGTGCGGCGCCAAGAGCGGCATGACCTTCAGCTTCCACCACCACCTGCGCGACGGCGACTTTGTGGTCAACATGGTCATGAAGGCCGCCATCGAGGAGCTGGGGCTCGAGGATCTGACCATCGCCGCCTCCTCCCTGGGTTCCGCCCACGACCCCATCGCCGATTACATCGAGCAGGGCAAGGTCGTCGGCATCCAGACCAGCGGCATCCGCGGCAGAATGGGTGAGGTCGTCTCCAAGGGCAAGCTCAAGACCCGCGCCATCATCCGCAGCCACGGCGGACGCCCCCGCGCCATTGAGGCCGGTGAGGTCCACATCGACATTGCCTTCATCGCCGCCCCCACGAGCGACTGTGTCGGCAACTGCCGCGGCATCGGCGGCAAGTCCAACTGCGGCTCCATGGGCTACGCCATGACCGACGCAAAGTACGCCGACCATGTGGTCGTCGTCACCGACTGCCTGGTGGACTTCCCCAACATGCCCGCCTCCGTTGAGGCCATCGACGTTGACGCCGTTGTCGTGGTCGACTCCATCGGCAACCCCAAGAAGATCGCCTCCGCCGCGGCCCGCATCTCCCAGAACCCCCGCGACCTTATGATGGCAGAGGACGTGGCAAAGGTCATTGCCTCCACGCCTTACTTCAAGGACGGCTTCTCCTTCCAGACCGGCGTCGGCGGCCCGTCGCTCGCTGCCAACCTCTTCCTCGAGAAGTACATGGACGAGCGCAACATCAAGATGGGCTGGGCCATCGGCGGCATCTGCGGCCCCATGGTCGAGATGCTCAAGAAGGGCAAGGTCGGCAAGGTCATCGATGTGCAGGACTTCGACCTGGACGCCGTCAACTCCATCAACCAGACCCCGAACCACTTTGAGATGTCGGCCTCCCAGTACGCAAACCCCGCCAACAAGGGGGCGTTCGTCAACAAGCTGGACTTCGTGGTCCTGGCGGCCCTTGAGATCGACACCGGCTTCAACGTCAACGTCCTCACCGGCTCCGACGGCATCCTGCGCGGCGCCCCCGGCGGACACCCCGACACCGCTGCCGGCTCCAAGTGCTGCATCATCGTCACCCCGCTCATCCGCGGCCGCATGGCAACGGTGTGTGAGCATGTCGTCACCGTCACCACCCCCGGCGACTGCGTGGACGTGTTGGTCACCGACTACGGCATCGCGGTCAACCCCCTGCGCCCCGACCTCATTGAGTGCCTGGACAACGCGGGCATCAAGCATGTCCCCATCGAGGAGCTCAAGGAGAAGGCCTACAGCATGGTCGGCAGACCCGACGACCTGCAGTGGGAGGACGAGGTGGTCGCCGTGCTCGAGGCCCGCGACGGCACCATCCTCGACGTCATCCGCAAAATCAAGCCCTACACGCTCGAAGACTGAAAGGACTTGGCTCCCCCTTTGGGGGAGCTGGCATCCGGCGTCTCACGCACGCCGGATGACTGAGAGCGCTTGGCTCCCCCTTTGGGGGAGCTGGCACCAGTGCGCACACTGGTGACTGAGAGGGCGCCCTTGACATAACAAGCCCTCTCCGTCGCTGCGCGACACCTCCCCCATTCCGCCGCAAGCGGCTGGGGGAGGCAAGAAAAAGGATTTATTAAGAAAAAGGGGAAAAATTCATGAGTAACACCATCGTTGGCATTCTTGGTCTGCTGACCATCGTCGCCATCGTCGTCACGCTCTTCAAGAGCAAGACGCAGCCCGCCATCGCGTTTATCGTATGGCCCACCATCCTGGCCCTGATCCTCGTTATCGGCGGCCGCCACAGCTTTGACGACATCGCCGCCATGATCAAGTCCGGCTTCTCCAGCACCGGCCCGACCGCGGCCCTGTTCGTCTTCTCCGTTCTCTACTTCGGCTTCATGACCGACGCCGGCATGTTTGACGTCATCATCGGCAAGCTCATGAAGCTCGTCGGCGACAACGTCATCGGCGTTGCGGTCGTCACCTGCATCATCGCTCTCGTCGGCCACCTCGACGGCGGCGGCGCTTCCACCTTCTGCATTGTGATTCCCGCCATGCTGCCCGTCTTCAAGCGCATGCACATGCGTCCCACCTCCCTGCTGCGCATCGCGGTCCTGGCCATGGGCGTTCTGAACCTCATGCCCTGGGCCGGCCCCACCATGCGTGCGGCTTCCGTTCTCGGCACCGAGGCGGGCGCTCTTTGGAAAACCATCCTGCCCGTGCAGATCTTCGGTATCGTCCTGGCTCTTGCCCATGCCGTCCTGACCGGTTTCCAGGAGAAGAAGCGCGGCGCCGGTCTCCACGGCAAGCTTGCCGAGACCGAGGGTGTCATCGAGCTTGACGAGACCTCCGGTGCCGCCTCCGCGGGCGACAGCGAGCTTGCCCGTCCGAAGCTCTTCATCTTCAACATCCTGCTCACCGTTGCCGTCATCGCGATGCTCATCTGGGACGTGTTCCCCAGCTACTACCCCTTCATGATCGGCTGCGCCGTGGCTCTGTTCGTCAACTACGGCTTCTCCGCCAAGATGCACAAGAAGATCATCAACCTCCATGCCGGTCCCGCCCTCATGATGTGCTCCACCCTGATGGGTGCCGCCGTCCTCATGGGTATCCTCACCTCCAGCATGGGCGCCGACGGCAAGGTCATCTCCGCCAAGGTCATGGAGCTGCCTGAGGACGCGCTGCCCTCCGTGGTCCGCTGCCTGGCGAACATGGTCGCCAGCTTCATGCCCGCCGCTCTCGGCAAGCAGCTGCCGCTGGTCATCGGCATCCTGTCCGTGCCTCTGGCTCTGGCCTTCGACACCGACTCCTACTTCTACGGCATGCTGCCCGTGGTCATCGGCATCGGTCAGGCCTTCGGCGTTGCGGCCCAGCCCATCGCCGTTGCCATGGTCATCTGCCGCAACTGCGCCACCTTCATCAGCCCCATGGTCCCCGCGACCCTGCTCGGCATCGGCCTTGCCGAGGTCGACATCAAGGATCATATCAAGGCGAGCTTCCTGTACGTCTGGGCCTTCTCCATCATCTGCATGATCGTCGGCAAGATCATCGGCATCATCTGAGTTTTGTACCCGTCCCCTCCTCCGGGAAACCGGGGGAGGGTCTTGCCATTCGTATGGCTCTGTTTTTTCTGCGGCAGAGCGCCGCACGATCGAAATATCATCAATATTCCATAAAGAATCCCCCCTTTCGGGCGGAAAAAAGTAAAGAATTGTCAAAGCTGTGCATTGACAAAACAGGTGCATTCGCATTAAGATATACGGTAAAGGCTCCTGCGTTCCGACGCCGGATTTCTATAGAGCAAAACATTTTATATAGCGTAAACAGAGGAGGTACGTATGAAGAAAATACAGTTTACCGAAACAGTCCTTCGCGACGCGAACCAGTCACTTGTCGCGACGAGGCTGGGCTTCGACCAGTTTGAGCCCATCCTCAAAACCATCGACCAGGCTGGCTTCTACTCCGTGGAATGCTGGGGCGGCGCCACGTTCGACGTGTGTCTCCGCTTCCTGAACGAGGATCCCTGGGAGCGCCTGCGCAAGATCCGCGCGGCCATGCCCAACACCAAGCTCCAGATGCTGCTTCGCGGCCAGAACATCCTGGGCTACAAGCACTACAGCGACGACATCGTCCGCCGCTTCGTCCGCGCAGCGGTGCGCAACGGCATCGACATCATCCGCATTTTCGACGCCCTCAACGACGTGACGAACCTCAAGGTCGCCGTCGAGGAGACCGTCAAGTCCGGAGCCATGGCCTCCTGCGCCATCTCCTACACCACCTCCCCCGTACACACCCTGCAGAAGTATGTCGAGATGGTCAAGGAGCTCAAGAAGATGGGCGCCGCCACGATATGCATCAAGGACATGGCCGGCATCATGAGCCCGAAGGAGGCCTATGACCTCATCTCCGCCATCAAGGACGCCGTCGACCTGCCCGTCGTCGTGCACACCCACTGCACCACCGGCCTTGCCTTCATGACCTACATGAAGTCCGTGGAAGCCGGCGCCGACGTGATCGACACCGCCATCTCCCCCTTCTCCGGCGGCACCTCCCAGCCCGCCACCGAGACCCTCGAGTACACCTTCCGTCAGATGGGCTACGAGACCGGCCTCGACACCGAAAAGCTCCACGAGATGGCAAACTTCTTCAAACCCATCCGTGCCGACTTCCTGGCCAAGGGTACGCTCAACCCCATCTCCATGGCCACCGACACCCAGTGCCTGACCTACCAGATCCCCGGCGGCATGCTCTCGAATCTTCTCTCTCAGCTCAAGAGCCTCAACGCCCTGGACAAGTTCGACGAGGCCCTGCTGGAGACCCCGCGCGTGCGCGCCGACATGGGCTATCCTCCCCTCGTCACCCCCACCTCCCAGCTCATCGGCACCCAGGCCGTGCAGAACGTCCTGGCGGGCGAGCGCTACAAGAACGTCGGCGCTGAGCTGAAGGCCTACTGCCGCGGCGAGTACGGCAAGACCCCCGCTCCCATCAACAAGGAAGTCCAGGCCAAGATCCTCGGCGACGAGAAGCCCCTCACCGGCCGCTACGCCGACACGCTGCCCAAGGACATTTTCGAGAAGGCCCAGGCCGAGCTCGGCGATACCGCCAGATGCGAGGAAGACGTCCTGAGCTACATCTCCTTCCCGCCGGTCGCCGAGAAGTTCTTTGCTGCCCGCAAGGAGCAGGAGGAGAAGAAGGTCAAGTACTCCATCGTTTCCGTTGACTGAGACTGGAGGAAATTACCGTGATTGATTTAGTTAACATTTCCGTCGGCAACGCGGCCGGTTATGCGCTGCTGGGCTACCTCGTGGTGTTCTTCGGTCTGGTGCTTCTGATGTGCGTCATCTTCATCATGGGCAAGATCATGCACAAGGAGAAGCCCGCCGCAGCCCCCGCCGCTGCCGCGCCTGCTGCCGCTCCCGCGGCACCGGCCCCGAAGGCCGAGCCCGCCCCCGGCTCCGCGGGCGACTTCAAGCTCTACAATACCGATCCGCGCGACGCCGCCATGGTCATGGCAATCGTTGCCGATACGCTCGGCAAGCCGCTCAATGAGCTGCGCTTTATTTCCATCAGGGAGGTCAAAGAAGATGAAGTATAAGGTTACGCTGAACAAGCGCGTTTATGAGGTAGAGGTCGAGCAGGGCGAGGCCATGCTCATCGACGAATACGAGATCAAGGCGCCCGCCGCCCCTGCTCCCGCTGCGGCCCCCGCCGCTGCCGCCCCCGTGGCTGCCGCCGCCCCTGCCGCTGCTCCCGCAGCCGCCCCCGCCGCCGGTCTTGCCGCGGGCGAGGTCGTCAAGAGCCCCATGCCCGGCAACGTCCTGAAGATCAACGTCACCCCCGGCCAGAAGGTCAACGAGGGCGACGTGCTGCTGATCCTCGAAGCCATGAAGATGGAGAACGAGGTCGTCTCCACCAAGACCGGCACGGTCGCGCAGATCGTGGTGGAAAAGGGTGCGGTCGTAGAGACCGGTTCTCCGCTCGTCGTAGTCGCATAAGGAGGCAGGTATGGATATACTTGGTGTCCTGCAAAAGCTGGGTCTTGAATCCGGCTTTGCCTCCTTCTTCCTGACAGACGGCGGTTGGAAAAACCTCGTCATGATCATCATCGCCTTCGTGCTGCTGTACCTCGGCATCGTGAAGAAATTCGAGCCCCTGCTGCTGGTCGGCATCGCCTTCGGCTGCCTGCTGACAAACCTGAGCTACTTCGTGGGCCAGGGCGCAAACGCCCTGTACCACCCCGAGATCTGGGCGGCATTCCTCGATGAGACAAGCCCCGCCTATCACAGCTACGGCGCTGTCATGCGTGAAGCCGGACTTCTCGACTTCTTCTACATCGGCGTCAAGGCCGGCATCTACCCGTCCCTCATCTTCATGGGCGTCGGCGCGATGACCGACTTTGGTCCCCTGCTCGCCAATCCCAAGAGCCTGCTGCTCGGCGCTGCCGCCCAGCTCGGCGTGTTTGTCGCCTTCTTCGGCGCGGTGCTGCTCGGCTTCACCGGCCCCCAGGCTGCCTCCATCGGCATCATCGGCGGCGCGGACGGCCCCACCGCCATCTTCCTCACCACGAAGCTGGCCCCGGAGCTTTTAGGCCCCATCGCCATCGCGGCCTACTCCTACATGGCCCTGATCCCGCTCATCCAGCCCCCGATCATGAAGGCCATGACCACCGACAAGATGCGCAAGGTCAAGATGGTCCAGACCCGCGAGGTGTCGAAGACCGAGAAGATCGTCTTCCCGATGGTCGTCTCCACCTTCGTTATCCTGCTCCTGCCCTCCACCGCGCCCCTGATCGGCTGCCTGATGCTCGGCAACCTCTTCCGCGAGTGCGGCGTGACCGACCGTCTGAGCGACACCGTGCAGAACGCGCTGATGAACATCATCACCATCTTCCTCGCCACCTCTGTCGGTGCCACCATGGTCGCGCAGAACTTCCTGAACTTCAATACCATCAAGATCATCATCCTCGGTCTGATCGCTTTTGCGATCTCCACCGTCGGCGGTCTGCTGGGCGGCCTTGTGATGTACAAGACCTCCGGCGGTCAGATCAACCCCCTCATCGGCTCCGCCGGTGTGTCTGCTGTGCCGATGGCCGCGCGTGTCTCTCAGGACGTTGGCCGCAAGTACAACAAGAACAATTACCTCCTGATGCACGCCATGGGCCCCAACGTGGCCGGCGTCATCGGCTCCGCCATCGCGGCGGGCTTCCTGCTCTCCGTCTTCGGCTGAGAAAAACGGCTTCCCATGCGTCTCCCCCGGGCGTTTGCCCGGGGGAGTTTTTCGGTTTGACATGGATATTATTTCATGGTACACTGATTTATATTTATTGTATACTCCGGAGGTATCACCATGAAGAGAACGCGCGGTGCCTTTGCCCTGCTGCTCTGCCTTGTCCTGCTGCTGTGCCTTGCGCCCCTTGCCTGGGCCGAGGACGGGACGGCGTATGAAGCACGCTCGTATGAAAAGGATGTGATTGTCGGCTTTAAGGATGTCGACTCCCCGCTCACGGTTGACACGGACTATAAGTACGCCCTGATTGAGCTGGAAAAGGAATTTCCCACGTCCCTCACCGTCTATATGGGCGGCACGGTGTTCTATGCGCGCGGCGAGGATGGCCTGCCCGTCATCCACCATGCCGAGCCCGCGCGTACCGTGAGCATGGACGTGCGCTGGGAATGCCTGGAGGACTACGACGAGGACCTGGATGTCTTCCACTTTGTCCCCGCGCTTAGCGAAGAAAACCTTGCGGATGGCGTCGAGCTGCCGGTCCTGACAGTCAATGTCCTTGGCAGAATCGAGAGGCCGCTGATGCCCGAGATTGAGGAGGACATGGGGCCGTTTTTGCAGGACTCGGACATGTTTTACGCCGAAGAAGGCGTATCTGAATCCACTCTGCCTGCAAGCTACAACAACTATGAAAACGGCAATCTGCCCCCGGTGCGCAACCAGGGCCGCTACGGCACCTGCTGGGCCTTTGCGACTATCGCCGCCGCTGAGGCGGATCTGATTCACGACGGTGTCTTTGACACCGGCATCGACCTTTCAGAGCTGCATCTGGCCTACTTCAACTACCACATTTTTTACGATGAGAAGGGCTGCAACATCGGCGACAACATCTTTCTCAACGGCGCTGACTACCTCAACGCCGGCGGAGCCCCCCTCTACGCAGCCCTGGATTTGGCCAACCTGATCGGCCCCGTGCAGGAGGCCGATGTCCCATACAGCCTGGCCGGCAGCTACAGCCCGGAGATCGATGACGGCCGCATCGGCAGCATGCAGGTCAGCAATGTCTACGCCTACTCACCCAAAGACATAGCTGCTGTCAAGCAGGCTGTCATCGACCATGGCGCGCTTGCCGTAGCTTACAATGATGACTCCAAAAATTACAGTGCCACACACAATACCTACTACTATCCTCCCCAGGCAAATTCAATCAAAACCAATCACATCGTGGCGATTGTCGGCTGGGATGACAATATTTCCAAGGACTCTTTCAGGAGCGGCGCCCCCGAAGGCAACGGCGCCTGGCTGATCAGAAACAGCTGGGGTGTAAACGGGTACAACCACAGCGGCTACTTCTGGCTGTCCTACTACGACAAAAGCCTTGGTCGCAATGCATATGCCCTTGATGTAAAGCCGTCACGCTATCAGCATGTCTACGCTTACGACAACTTACCCCCGATATGGTACTGGACGGTCAGCGGCGGTTCTGCTATCGAGCAGAACTTTCAGGTAGACGCCGGGGAAGTGATCGAGGCCATCGGCGTGTACTGCGAAACTGCCGGCGCGAATCTCGCCTTTACCGTGACTTGCGGAAACATCAGCGCGGAAGCGTCTCTCACCGTCGGGGCTCCCGGGTATTACCTTGTCCCGCTGTCCACGCCGATCTCCATCATCGAGAGGTCGGAGGTGAACGTGCAGTATATCATCACGGGCGCAGGCACTCTGAGAGTGAATGCCGAGGGTCCAAGCACCTATTCGCCCACTATCAATTCCGTAGTGCACAATATTTACTATGAGTCCCAGTGCGGCAGTGGTTTGATCATCAACGGGGATTTAAAGGAGAAGGACGCGCGCATCAAGCTGTTCACAAACGACATGACGGAGAACATCGAGCCCGACTTTATTCTGCCGGATGATCTGCGCGAGATCGGGGAAGAGGCCTTCAGCGGCACCTTTACCTACGCAAAGCTGCCGGACAGACCGGTTGCCATCGGTCGGCGCGCCTTCGCCAACTGCCCGAATCTCGCCTTCATCCTTATCCCACCGCAGGTCACCGACATAAGCCCGTACGCCTTTGAAGGTCTCAGCAACCTGACGATCCTCGGTGTGGACGGCAGCGCCGCGGACAGCTACGCACGCGAGCACGGGATCACCTTCATGACGATCCTGGATGAAGGCTCGACCGAAGAAGTGCTCGACTCCAACGGGTGATACGCCCCGGGCACGCTGTCCTTGGCCGATAGACCGCCCGATTGTAAAACGCCTCCGGATCAACGTCCGGAGGCGTTTTTCTGCGCTTTGGGTATGGGGACGATTTTTTGTTGGACATTTCCGTACTGTTGTGGCATAATAGGCGCGCTGCGTAAATTCAACTACAGGAGTATACCATGAACCAGAAAGAACTCGGCGAGATCCGTCGGCGCTTTCGCCCGGATCACAACAACATCCAGCATATCTACGGCTGCTATGTGAACACCAATAAGGAGATCATCGCAAGCTTTGACGAATCCTTCGGGATGCTTTCGCAGACCGAGGCGGAAAAATATCTGACGCTGCTCAAGAAAACGCTCTCGGGCGCCCTGGGCAAGAACCTGCTGGACATCAGCTTTGCCACCAAGCAGGTCATGGACGGCGAGGAGTACCAGCTTCTGTCCCGGCTACGCAAGACGGAGCTGCAGGACGAGACCCTGCGCGAGGCCTTCTGCCGCTGCATCGTGGACAAGCTCGACATGGAGGACCGCAACTACCTCATCCTCATGGCCTACGATGTCTACGATGTGCCCCACTACGGCAAGGACGGGCAGCGCGATGAGGACAGCGGCGGAGACCTCTACAAGTATTTCGTCTGCTCCGTCTGCCCGGTGAAGGAGGGCAAGGCGGAACTGGGCTACGCCCCGGAGGAAAAGCGCTTCCATACCGAGGCCATCGGCCAGGCTGTCGGCGTGCCGGAGCTGGGCTTCCTCTTCCCCGCCTTTGACGACCGCGCGGCCAACATCTATAACGCCCTCTTCTACACCAAGGACAGCGGCAAGGACCACCGGGACTTTGTCGACGCCGTCTTCCACACCGAAGCCCCCATCCCCGCCGGCCGCCAGAAGGAGCTGTTCGGCGAGATCCTGAGCGAGAGCCTGGAGGGCGACTGCAGCTTTGATGTGGTCCAGGCCGTACATGAGCAGCTTTCCGAGCGCATGGTCCTCCATAAGGAGAGCAAGGACCCCGAGCCCCTGACCCTCACCGAGCGGGAAATGGGCGACATCTTGGAAAGCAGCGGCGTCAGCCCCGAGCACGCCGAGGCCTTCTGCACCAAATGCGTTGAGCAGCTTGGGGACGGGACGCCCCTGCGCCCGGCAAACATCTCCAGCGCCAGCCGCATGGATATCCAGACCCCAGAGGTCAAGATCAGCGTCGACCCCAAGCACAGCCATCTCATCCAGACGCGCGTCATCGACGGGCACAAGTACATCCTCATCTCCGCCGACGCGGGCGTGGAGCTCAACGGCCTTGCCGTGGAGATCCGCGAGTAAACATATGACCTCGGTGCCGGGATCGCTCCTTGCGGTCCCGGCACTGTTCGGTAATTATTTACAAAGTCGGCGCCGAGCGGCGCGTGAATTTCTATGCGCGCAAAAGCGAAAAAACTTGTTGCAGGCCGCGGATTGCTGTATAATAACCGCAACAAAAACAAGAAGAAGGAGAATGTACTATGGAACAAGCGAGACGTCCCGAAACCATGGCGCGCATCACCACGCCGGAGCTGGCCCAGGCCTTTATCGACGAGCAGATCGCCGCCCTCAAGGCCCAGATTGGCGACAAGAAGGTATTGCTGGCCCTGTCCGGCGGTGTGGATTCCTCCGTTGTCGCGGCCCTGCTCATCAAGGCTGTCGGCAAGCAGCTGGTGTGCGTACACGTCAACCACGGTCTTCTGCGCAAGGGGGAACCCGAGCAGGTCATCGAGGTCTTCCGCAACCAGATGGACGCTAACCTCATCTATGTCGACGCGGTCGACCGTTTCCTCGATCAGCTCGCCGGCGTTGCCGATCCCGAGGCCAAGCGCAAGATCATCGGCAAGCTCTTCATCGACGTCTTCGCCGAGGAAGCAGCCAAGCTCGACGGCATCAGCTTCCTCGCCCAGGGCACCATCTATCCCGACATTCTCGAATCCGGCCCCGTCAAGTCCCACCACAATGTGGGCGGCCTGCCCCCCGAGCTGAACTTTGAGCTGGTCGAGCCGGTCAAGTTCCTGTACAAGGACGAGGTCCGCGTGGTCGGCAAGGCCCTCGGCCTGCCCGACGGCATGGTCTACCGCCAGCCCTTCCCCGGCCCCGGCCTGGGCGTGAGGTGTGTCGGCGCGATCACCCGCGACCGCCTCGAGGCCGTGCGCGAGTCCGACGCGATTCTGCGCGAGGAGTTTAAGAACAACGGCCTGGAGGGCAAGGTGTGGCAGTACTTCACCATTGTCCCCGACTTTAAGTCCACCGGCATCACCGACGGCCTGCGCACCTACGACTGGCCGGTCGTGATCCGTGCCGTCAACACCGTCGACGCTGTCACCGCCGAGGTGGCCGAGCTGGACTTCAAGCTCATGGCCCACATCGTCGACCGCATCACCCACGAGGTCAAGGGTGTCAACCGCGTCCTTTGGGACCTCACCCCCAAGCCCACCGGAACTATAGAGTGGGAATAAGAAAAAAGTGATCCTTCGAGGCCGGAAAGCCTTGAAAACACTAGCTTTTTGAGTTTCCACTACTCCGAGTGATAGCAAATTGATAGCACGAGAATCCGAGATTTGTTGAGAGCAAATCCAAGGGTTTGCGAGTGAGCTGTCACCCATCATCCATAAGCCAAAGAGGTCAACCTGACTTTTGCAAGCCGGGTTGACCTCTTTCTTTTTTGCCTTTGAATGTCCTTATCCTTTTTTCAATTCTTCGATCAGCGCATCGGACAGAGCTTGAGAAGGAACCTTCTGGACGAAAGAAGAATTCCTGCAATTCATCGAAGGAGATGGTGAACAACGATCTGATCTACACATAAGCAACGGCGGCGGGGAGCATTCCCAGCCGCTTTGGCTTCAAAAGAGATCATAGACATAAAAATAGCAAAAATCATACGGTAATTCTTTCTGATATATTGATTTTTTAAGACCGATATGGTACGATTTTTGATACCGAATACATTGGGGGCGTTGCGGATGTCTGAGTTTTTTGTAAATGATAAATACAAAGTACTAGAGTGCATGGCAAACAGACAGATTCCTGTAAACAATGCGCAGATTATAAAACTTTCTCAGCAGGAAATTGCAGATATGTTACATTTCACGAAGACTAAGGTGAATGTGATCATTGGCGAACTGAAAACGAATGGTTATCTTGTTCAACTCAGCGCTCGCGGAAAGTATTCTCTCACTGAAAAAGCAAATGCCGAGCTGAAGAAAATGGGCAGTCAGGAGGCTGAAAAATGAATACGAATACGATGCCATTAGAAGCCGAAACCCGAGTACTCATTGATCGCAGCCTCGAAAATCTTGGATGGAAGTTGAGCGGAAAAGATCAGAACGTCTATTATGAGCAGCCTCGCACTGAAGCGGAGAAAAAGAAGCTCGGTGGGAAGCGGCCTGACTATGTCCTATATTCCAAAGAAAGTGATAGGCCCCTTATTGTCATCGAAGCGAAAAAGAAGGGTTCTCGCATTGACGCAGCGTTGGAACAAGGAATTGGCTATGCGCGCGCCATTAATGCACCGCTTGTTTTTGCAACAGACGGTGTGTTTTGCAAAGCCTTCCATACAGATGCGAATCGCCCTCCAATCCTGAACGGCGAAGAAATTGATGAATTTATCCGTGAGGCACTTGCCTTGCGCTATTTGACATCCTATGAAGTCAATACTGTCAGTCCGAAAGTTCAGTATGACCGCAAAGAGCTTATTCGCATTTTTGATGAAGCCAACAATATGCTGCGGGGAGAAGGCCTTCGCGCCGGCATTGAACGTTTCGGCGAATTTGCGAACATTCTGTTTCTTAAGCTCATTAGCGAAAGTGAGCAGATTAAACGTGAAAGCGGCCGTCCAACAAAATTTGATGTTGCCTGCAGCTGGGATAGTATTAAAAAGATCCCCTCGTCCACCCGTATCGAGTATATCAACAAGACGGTCTATGACAAACTGAATGCACTTTACAGTACTGATATATTCACTCCGTTACAGATTAGGGATCCAAGTATTCTGAAGGAAATCATGGACAAGCTTGACCCCCTTATGCTGACGGATGTGGATAGCGATGTTAAGGGCGACGCTTTTGAGTATTTTTTGAAGGCATCAACTTCCACCAAAAATGATCTGGGCGAATACTTTACGCCTCGCCACATCGTTAAAACGATGGTTCGCCTGGTAAATCCTCAAATTGGTGAAACCGTGTATGACCCATTCTGTGGAACGGGCGGCTTCTTAATTGAAAGCTTCCGCTATATTTTCAACAATATGGCCAGAACAGAAGCCAACCTGAAAACACTACGCGAGAGCACTGTTTATGGTAATGAGATCACGAATACAGCTCGCATTACCAAAATGAATATGATTCTCGCTGGCGACGGTCATAGCAATATCGAGATGAAAGACAGCCTTGCCAATCCTGTTGATGGCACTTCAACCTATACTGATGAGAACGGCGCAGTTCATCACAACGGATTTGATATTGTGCTGGCGAACATGCCATATTCCCAGAAAACAAAACACGGCAGCCTCTACGACCTGCCAAGCAACAATGGTGATAGCATCTGTGTACAGCACTGCATGAAGGCAATCAACAGCGCTTCTGAAAACGGAAGAATGGCGTTGGTTGTACCAGAGGGGTTCCTGTTTCGCAAAGATTTGACGAAAACGCGTGAGTACTTGCTGGATCATTGCCAATTACAGAGCATCATTTCTCTGCCGCAGGGCGTATTCCTGCCGTATACAGGGGTCAAAACGGATATCATTTACGCTACAAAAGTTAATCAGAAGGCGAAAGCTTCTGAAAAGAAAAAAGATTTCTGGTACTTTGATGTAAAGAGCGACGGATATACGTTGGACAATCATCGCCGCAAACTTGAAACGCCAAGCGATCTGAGCAAATACGAAGAGTACCGTAAACTTGACAAGGATCAAGCCGCCGATATGATGAAGGTGGGGTTTGAGATAATTCCGCTTGATAAAGTGCGGCGAAATGCAAATATTCTCGTAGGAAGCCGATACAGGACACTGGCAAAAGAGGCTTCGGAGCACCCCATGGTAAACCTGGGCGATGAACAGTTATTCCAGATCTGTTCTGGAGGGACCCCCAGTAGTACTATTCCCGAATACTGGAATGGTAATGTGCGTTGGATTACGCTTGCAGACCTTCCCGCTGATAATTTCATTACGGAAATAAAAACAACGGAACGGACCATTTCAGAAGCGGGGCTAAATAACTCAAACGCTAAATTGCTCCCGGTTGATACCGTCATTGTTTCAACCAGGGCTACTATAGGAAGAATCGGTATTGCTCGCACCCAATTAGCTACGAATCAAGGATTTAAGAATATAATAATTAAGCGGCCAGACTTAGTTCTTCCTAAATATGTGGCCTACATGCTTACAGCACAAGTTGAAGCTATGCAGCATTTGGCAAGCGGAGCAACCTTCAAGGAGATATCAAAAGAGAATTTCTGCACCCTTCAGATACCGCTACTTCCAATCGACCAGCAGCAGCTTATCGTCGATGAGCTTGACGGATATCAGAATGTTGTTTCTGGCGCGCACAACATATTAAAAAACTATATGCCCGCTGTCAGTCTCAACAATGAATATCAGACAGATAGATTAGGAAATCTTTTTGATCCAGTATTAAACAGTATAGATCCCACTTTGGAAAGCGGTCCCGTTTGCTATATTGGATTGGAAAACATTGTATCAGGGACTGGAGAGTTTACAGGTTCTCTTGAAAGCAGATATGAGAATATTAAGAGCCTAAAGCGAGTTTTTAAAGAGGGAGACATTTTGTTCGGAAAGCTTCGCCCGGCATTAAATAAGGTGGCTTATGCCACATTTGACGGAATATGCTCTACAGATATTCTTGTGTTGCGTGCAAAAAGTGAAGATGTTCTGCCTGAGTATTATAGTGTTTTGCTAAGAGGGGGCGCCTTTAATAAATCTGTCCTTAATGGTGTAAGCGGAGGACAATTACCTCGAGTTGATCTTAACTTTTTACTGGATATCCCCGTTCAGATTGTTCCCAAAGAAGAACAACAACGGAGTATTACAATGATTCGTGCGGAACGGGAGATGATAGGCTCTGTAAAGAAGATTGTTGAAACTTTCTCCAGGAAAACCGCTTACCGAATCAAGGAAATATGGGGTGAGTAATGGTGCCGGACACTGTGGATTATACAGAAGTACCACATTTACAAGAGCTTCTGAGCTATCTTCCGATCAACCCGGAAGATGAAGAAGATATTGTAAATTATATAGAGAACATTATTACCCTCATCGCAGTAAATTACAAATATGAGCAGTATCAGTTTGCTTATTTCGGCGTTCATCTTCTTTTCATGACATATCTTTACTGTACAGCTTGGAAAATAAGTCAAATTGAACCTGAACGATATAAAGATGCTATTATTTTTGCGCGCTCGTACATCGGAAGAGAAGATGATTTGAAAATCGAAGATGCGGAAACTATTTTTTCATATAGTATTATGCCGGAAAAGGATATTGCTAAAATATTTAAGATAGCTGGCTTAGATGGATCGCAGATTTCAGTTGTTGAAGGATTTGTGGAATCAAGGAACGACATGGCACACGCATCCGGAAAGTTCTCAATCCTAACAGATAAAGAATTTGAAACAAAAACACATAACATTTTTATATCCATGAAAAACATCCACAGGTGTATGGATAAACTCATTAGAAAGTGGTTTGAACAAGTGTTATTAAGCTTTTGCAAGGGCGAATATGAAGGCTATGAGGATCCCAAAGACGTTATTGCCGAGCAAATGATCCAGACATTTAAGCTTTCCATAAATGAATTGCTTGTCTGTAATGAAATGAGCGTAAGCGGGCTGATAACAGAGCATCGAGTCTATGAAGCAAAATTAAAAGCTTTCAAAAAAGCACTCAAGGAGTATTGCCAAGAGATGGGTTATATTTAACCCGGATAGGGTGAGTATATTTCAAAAGAGCTGGTTCAAATAACAATGATTTCGGCGCAGTTATCTCAATTATTGAAAATGCAAAAAGCCGGGCTCTAGTAACCGAAGGAATGTGAGGTCTTGCTGATGACGGATCATCTTATGCCCTCGAATCAAAATATCAACGTCGTCGTTCATGAGATCGGCGATCTGCTGGCCACCGCCCAGAGCAATGTCGCCCGGCAAATGAACAATGAGCTGTTGAGCACCTACTGGAATATTGGCCGCATCATTGCAGAGTATGAGCAGACCGTACCGGAGCGGGCCGACTATGGAAAGCAGATGCTCAAGGAGCTGTCAAAACACTGACCAACGAGTTCGGCAAGGGCTTTTCTGTCTCCGACATTCAGTTCATGCGGCGGTTTTATCAGACCTACCAGATTCAACAGACAGCGTCTGTTAAATTGAGCTGGTCGCATTATGTGCTATATATGCCGAATAAGGAGCAGCTGATCGCCCAAGTAGAGGCAGTTTTGGAAAAGCAGAAAGCGATTGAGAGCAATTCCACAGGTATATGATCTCAGGCAAGAACGGGTGGCAGGGAGAAATCCCCGCCGCCCGTTCTTGCCTTTTGTTTGGAAATGTTCTTCTTATTTCAGGTCTTTCTTCCACAGCCCAATGTGATATGGTCCATACCTTTTACCCCGGGATTTTGATGCTGATATTACTGAACGTCGCGCTGCAGCCGTCGGCGAACACGCCGATGTGCGCGCCGTTGACAGAGTGTGTGATCCTGGAGGTGAGTGCCTTGGTCTCGTCCACATACAGCACGACGATCTCGTTTTCGCAGACCAGCTGTACATGATGCGTATCTGACCGGGAGAAGTTGAACTTCGTGATGGCGCTGGGATCATATTCATCGATCTCCTCAATCTCATAGCCCTCATAGTGCAGGAGGTTGCGTCTGGCGTCCAGGCAGAGCGCCGTATAGCTCTCATCTCTGCCGCTGCCGCCGAAGGCGAAGCCCACGCAGCCTTCCTTGTCCGGCGTCACATCACACTCCAGTATCATGGAAGCGGGGCGGGTCCCCATGTCGGCCAGCGCGTAGGAATCCTCCTCCGCGGAGAGGGAGACGGTATTGTTGTCCACCTCTACCTGTCCTCGCAGCCCCGCCGCGTGAACCAGCTTGTCGATGGTGAAATAGTCGCCAAAGACCTCCGGCGCCTTCACGCCCAAGGTCTTGTCCTCATGCTGGACGAGTTGGTGGTTCATGACGCTGCCGGCCCACTGATAAACGCCGGAATCTGAACTCAGTCCCGCGCGGCCGTGCCAGCCGCAGAGATAGAGCTTTCCGTCCAGCTCCGCCGTCTTGGCTGCGTAGAAGAGGAAGCCGCTACCGCCAATCAGGCCCTTTCCGTCCAGGATATTGTCCTGTGGAGCTGTAAAGGGACCGGCCATGGAGTCGCCGATGGCATAGTAGGTGACGCAGTCCCAGCTGTAGGTGAGATACCAGGTGTCTCCGATGCGGAACAGATCGGGGCACTCCAGCATGTACTGGGCCATGGGCGCGTAGATCGGGCCGACAAACTCCCAGTTCTTCAGGTCGGTGGAGGTATACTTGACCACCACGCCGCCCAGGGTATTCTCCCGGGCCGCCATCAGCAGCCAGTAACACTGCTCGTCTTCCGCCCAGAAGACCTCGGGATCGCGGAAGTCATCCCTGGAATAGCCTTCCGGGGCAAAAAACAGCGGCTCCGGGTCCTTGACCCAGTTCTCCAGGTCGGTGCTGGCGGCGTGCATGACGCACTCCCTGCCCTTCCCGCCGTTGCCGGTGTCATTGTGGCCGGTGTAAAAAAGATGATAGCGCCCGTCGAGATCCTGCATAACGGAGCCTGTTCCCAGCGCAGGATCGGGATCGGACATCTGACCGAAGTTAAGCATCATACCGTGATCCTCATAGTCATAGAGGTTCGGGGTGCTGTATTTATAGATCGGGTGGTAGCCCTGGCCGTTGTGATCCGTATCGTAGAGATAATACAGCTCCAGGGTGCCTTCGTCCGTAACGAACGGCATCACATCGCCCACATAGCCACCCTCCGGCGACGGGTACAGCCTGTACGGCACAGCCTCATAGGGCTCGTCCGGGATCACCGTGGCGGCATAACTCTCCACAGGCGCCTGCGCCAGATTCCCGTTGGTGCCCGCAGATCCATTGCCGCAGGCTGTCAGGAGCAGCGCCATCATCAGAAGGAGAGGAAACCAATATCGCTGTTTATGCATCGTACACACACCTTTCTCGGTCAGCAGATCAAACATGGATCAGAAAAAAGGAATTGTATTGAAAATAAGGACAGGTCCTCTCTGCAAACGTCACAAAAACTACCGCTGTCGGTTCCGGCGTCCGCGGCTTTCCGCGCATAAGCAGACTTGGCAGACTATCGCTCCTGCTTCGGATCATACTCAATCACACAATGATCGCAGGCATTGATCACGGTGGTTTTCCCGTAACTGTTTTTCTGGGGGATTGAGATTCCATACTCCCGGTGAATGTGTCCATGAACGAAATAGCGCGGCTCATACTTCTCCAGCAAATTCAGGAAGCAGGAAAAGCCTCGGTGCGGCAGATCATCCAGATCATGGACACCTCTTGCCGGCGCATGAGTCACCAGAATGTCGATTCCCTTATATCTCCACAGGCTGAACCAGAGACGCCGTATTCTGCGGCGCATGTCCCGCTCCGTGTACATGTACTTCCCCGGCCGATAGCGGTAAGAGCCGCCGAGTCCCAGAATACGCAGGCCCTGACATACAACGAGCTTATCGTCGATACACACGCAGCCTTCCGGCTCCCGTGAATAGCCCTCGTCATGATTGCCATGGACATAGTACAGCGGACAGCCCGCCATCGTCACCAGAAATTCCAGATAGGCAGGCTTCAGATCCCCGCAGGCCAGGATCAGGTCGAAGCCCTTCAGCTTTCCGGCACTGTAAAACCGATAATAATAATTTGACTCTACATCGGATACGGCCAGAATCCTCATGCTTCTTTCCCCGCCTTTTCCGTCGCTGCGGTGACGCCCGAAGTATCGACTGTTGCCTGCGCGAGGGGGGTGAGCTCCGTATAGGCCGGGATGCTGCCAACCACGTTTTCAACGAGATAGTCCATCCCCGCGATCTGTTCCTGGTTCAGCATCCCCTGCTGCTGTCCGATGGTCTCACCGCCCTGTATACAAATGGGCGTGAGGAAGGGACTGCATACTTCACGGACGATGCTCTCCTTCAGAAAGTCCGCAAGGTGCCGTGTCCCGTTTGTAAGCGTCTCGGAAAAGCTCACATCCACAACACCGGCGGACATGCCCCAATAGTAATTGAGCGCCTTGCTGCTGCTCTCGTACTCATCCTGCACGGTTTTGCTGAAAAACTGGCGCAGGATTTTTTCATAGTATACGCCCCATTTCCAGCTCGGTGCGGCAAGCAGCTCTCTGTCCTCGCCGCGGATATATGTCAGGCCGAAGCTGCTGCGTTTTCCGCGGGACAGGCTTGCGGTATCCTGACAGGAAATGAGATGGATACCCTCTTTGATGAGCTTCCTCTCGGCATCCTTCGGTCCTTTTACGCTCGACCATTCCAGAAAAACCTGTGCGCGGGGATTGGTCATCTGTGCGCCGAGAGCGAAAGCGTTGATGCCGGCGATCTGCCCGAAAATGGGATAGTCGCAGATATAGCCCAGCCGACCGCTTTCGGTGAGTGAGCCCGCGATGGCGCCGATGATAAACTTTGCCTCGTACATCCGGGCATAATAGGAGCGGATATAGCGGTGGGACTGGTTCAGGGAGCAGTTCATGATGACAAGCTCCGGATGCGTGATGGCGGCACGGAGGCTCGCCTGCTGCAAACGCGGCGAGGTAGTGAAGATCAGCCTGTTTCCGTCCGCGGCTGCCTGTTCGATGACCTGGAGCGGGTCGCCCTGCATACAGTTTGTGTAGGCTGTGGTCTGGAGTCTGCCGTCAAAAACGCGCTGCACGTGGACGCGGCCCAGCTCATGGCCCAGCACCCAGCCGGAGCGGCCCGGCTCTCCGTCATACAGGAAGGCGACCTTCAAAACGGATGAACTTCCAGACAGGATTTTGGCAATAAGGGACGGTTTCTTCTCCTCGGAGGGCTCTGTCTTAAGCTCAATGGCGCTCTCCTCCTGCCGGAGTTTGAGCTCTTCCCACATGCTGGCAAGGTTCTTTTTGATTTCCGTGCTCGAGGCCGCACACAGCGAATCATAGCCGAAGACCTGGATATAACTCAGCAGCGCGTCTCCCGCGGTCGTCCTGAGCTTGTCGCCCCCGCTTGAGCGGTACACCTTGCAAAAATAGTAAAAGGCCGCGGAAAAACGCCGACGTTCCTCCTCGGTCCAGGTCTCATCCGGCTGCTTGCCCAGCGCCTGCTGTAGTGCGCCATAACTCTCGGCGTGTGTAAATTCGAGGAAATTTACCCTGCTGCATTTATAGAAGGCGACATAGGCATAGTAATTCTCCGTCTCAGGGCTTCGTTCCGGCAGGACACGGATCACGTGAGCCGGGATGCTCGGCGCGTCAAAGAATTTCAGGACGCTTACGCGCTTGTTGCCCTCCTCCACATAATAGCGGTGCATATACTCATAGGCCTTGATCGGATCACGGATCCCCTCGGAAAGGTGCGCCTCACACAGGCGCTCCCATTTCTGGGCAAACTCAGAGCTTTCGGGCGCAATGGGCATAAAGTTCGGCGCGAAGGTATTCACCCGTCCCCTGGTTTTGGTGCCGACGATCCATTCCGTCGGGATCTGTTCGATCCCGAGATCGCTGCCCTTGAGTACTTGCTCCGGGGTGACGATATCATCCAGCACCGGCAGGCACGCCGCGCGTCCCCCGGCCACGCAGGCACGGTATTCCCTCTGCCCCAGCTTTTGCGCGTCTTTGTAGGTTTGTTCAGCCATTGCTTACTCCCAAACGCGGCACAGCGGTCCCAAACGGGGCCGCTGTGCCTGTAATCTCAACAGTATCAATCAGAACTCGAGGTTCTTGTCGGTCTCCTTGGAGAAGACGTGAGCCACTCTGCCGCCGAAGGTGAAGTGGACGGTATCGCCCAGCTTGTAGTTGCCCTTCATGTCGATGGTGGGGACGATGATGATGACGTCACGGCCACCCGCGTTGACATGCAGGTGCACGGAAGAGCCCATCATTTCGGCGACCTCGACCTTGGCGCTGATGCCGTTGTCGGCAACGTCGGTATGCTCGGGGCGCACGCCCAGGGTGATGGGCTGGGACTGCACGTCCTTCGCGGCAAGGCGCGCTTCCTTCTCGGCATCAAGCTCGGTGCGGTAGCCGCCGACCTCGACAAAGTACTTCTTGCCGTCGCGCTTGAGCTCGGCATCGAAGAAGTTCATGACGGGCATGCCGATGAAGCCCGCGACGAAGAGGTTTGCCGGGTGGTCAAAGACCTCCTGGGGAGTTCCGATCTGCTGGATGTAGCCGTCCTTCATGATGACGATGCGGTCGCCCAGGGTCATGGCCTCGGTCTGGTCATGGGTGACGTACATGAAGGTGGTGTTGATGCGCTGGCGGAGCTTGATGATCTCGGCGCGCATTTCGTTTCTGAGCTTTGCGTCGAGGTTGCTGAGAGGCTCGTCCATGAGCATGACCTTCGGGTCACGCACGATGGCGCGGCCGATGGCGACACGCTGGCGCTGGCCGCCGGAGAGTGCCTTGGGCTTGCGCTCGAGGTACTGGGTGATGTCAAGGATCTCGGCCGCCTCGCGCACCTTCTTGTCGATCACGTCCTTAGGCTCCTTGCGGAGCTTCAGGGAGAAGGCCATGTTTTCATACACGGTCATGTGGGGGTAGAGGGCGTAGTTCTGGAAAACCATGGCGATGTCGCGGTCCTTGGGGGCCACGTCGTTCATGACCTTACCGTCGATGATGAGCTGGCCGCCGGAGATCTCTTCCAGACCTGCCACCATGCGCAGGGTAGTGGACTTGCCGCAGCCGGAGGGGCCGACAAGAACGATGAATTCCTTGTCCGCAATGTCCAGGTCAAAGGCCTGCACCGCGACAACACCCTCATCGGTGATCTGGAGGTTTACCTTTTTCTTCTCGGGCTCGTCCGCTTTCTTCTTGTTCTTTTTCTGCTCGCCGCTGATGAAGGGGTAGACTTTCTTAATGTTCTTGAGCTGTACAGTCGCCATGCTTTCTGACTCCGGACACATGGCCTCCGCCTGATGTGCCCTCACGGGGACTTACGTCTCCCGCATTACGACAGGTCTCCACACTGCCGCAGCCCGAGCCGGGGCTTTTTACTCCTCCTTTTTTCATGTACGGTTGACCATTATGTGGAGTGGCCAGCCGCCATGGAAATTATATATTGGTCGCCGGGGTATGTTTATTTGATCTCAAGTTCGTACTTCTCCACATCGACGAGCACGCTGCCGTCGGAGGAAAAGCTCACCGCGCCGGCGGATTCCGGCGTGTAGAGGACAAAGGATGCCGCCTGCTCGCCGTCGTTTACGAAGAGCTCCAGGCTGTAGCGGTCCATGATCACCCGCAGCTTCAAAACACCGTTTTTCACGCTCACCGGAAATTCCCGGACGTTCACGATATCGTGCGGGAAGCCGCTGTGGGTCCGGTCCACCTTGATGGTGTTGGTGTCCGGTCGATAGCGGATGAGGGTGAAGTGCTCGCCGTCACGGGCCACGTAGAGGCGGAACCATTTGTACATGCTGTTCTCGTTGCCGGGGCGCACGGTGACGGTCATGTCGGTGCACCTGCCGGAGATGCCGCGCAGGCTGGTTTCGCCGTTGATGAGGACGTTATAGTAGTCGATGCGCACGCCGCGGTACTGCTCCAGCTCCCGCACCGGGTTCTGGCAGAGGCGGCCGTTTCGGATACTCAGCTCGCGCGGCAGGGTCATCTGCCCCATAAAGCGCAGCTCCATCTGTTTGCAGGTAGAGGTCTCCCAGTTCTGCATCCAGCCGATCATCACGCGCCGCCCGTCTTCGGTCAGCAGGGTCTGGGGGGCATAGAAGTCGAGACCGTAGTCGATGGCCTGCACGGAATCACGCATCAGATGGTGCGTCTTCCGATCGAAGGAACCGGTCAGACAGACATTGGCGTTGCCGGGATGAAACTCCAGGCCGATGGCGTCCATCTCCTGCGGAGAGACCAGCAGCACGTCCTTGCCGTCGAGCGGGAAAAAGTCCGGACATTCCCACATGCGGCCGTACTGATTGTGGCAGGATGACACGACACTCACAAATTCCCAGTGTTGCGCGTCGCCGCTCTTAAAGAGCAGGATCTCGCCGCTGCCGTCTTTGCTCCGGTTGCCCATCACGGCGTAGAAGCTATCGCCCTCACGCCAGATCTTCGGGTCGCGGAAATCATGGACGCTGTTGCCCTCGGGCACCATGCCGCCGTCAATGACGGGGTTGCAGGGCTGCTTTTCGTAATCCACACCGTCGCCGATGGCAATGCACTGGGTCTGGAAGGATTCAATGGAACCGTCGCGCCGCCGTACGTTGCGCACGCCTGTGTACATCAGCAGGTGCCGTCCGTCAGGCAGTTCCACCGCGCCGCCGGAGAAGCAGCCGTCCCGGTCATAGTCGGAATCCGGAGCCAGTGCCGCGGGCAGACGCTCCCAGCGGATAAAGTCGCGGGTCTTTACATGGCCCCAGTGCATGGGGCCCCATTTGGTATCATAGGGGTAGTATTGAAAAAACAGATGGTACTCGCCCTTATAGGGGGCAAAGCCGTTGGGATCATTGATCCAGCCGATGCCGCCGGTCACATGGAAGTGGGGCAGCTCGGAACGGGTATAGGGCAGATACTTGGCTTCAAAATCACGGGCACGCTGTAAGGTCTTGCTCATGGTACACTCTCCTTCTGCATTGGCAGAGAGAAAGGCTCTATCGGAATAAAGCCCTTCTCTCTGCCCACTCCCACCCAAGTGGGAGCGGGCAGAGGCTGTGGGGAAAAAAGTATAAGGAAAGAGGAGGTTTAATCGGCAGACAGGACGGAGTCGTCCGCGGCATCCACGTACTTCTGGAAGATTGCCAGATAGTCAGCCAGCTTGTATGCCTGCAGGTCGCTCTGGAGCTTGTCCCACTCGGCATCGCCGAAGCCGTTCATGATGCCGTCGGCGCGTGCGGTCTTGATGCACTTGTCGAGATCCGCATTGAGGTTCGACAGGGTCTTGGTGTCGTCAGCGCTCATGAAGACATTCGGGAAGACGTACTTGGTGTGCATGTCGGGGGTGTAGATGTCCTTGATCCAGTTGAGGCGGTAGAGCGCGTCGTCCGGGCAGGTGACATATACGCCGTAGTAGCTGTCGAGAACGGCAAGAGGACCGTCGACCATCTCGGCCTCGCGCACCTCGACGGGAGAGGCATTGCCGAGAGGCGCATGCTTGAGCATCGGCTCACCCTTGTCATTTTTGTCCATCACGAAGATATCGAAATCGTCATCCTCGCCGTAGGTGCCCCAGTTGTTCTGCGGGGACTGCAGCGGTGCGTACATCTGGTCGAGCCAGGCGCAGATCAGGGCGGGGTTCTTGGTGTTGGCGGTCAGGACGGCGCCGCGGCCGCGGTCAAAACCGGAGGTATAGGAACCGTTCTGCGGGGTGAGGTTCAGCACGTCGGCCTTCAGCATGGGCATGGGCTTCCATGCGCCGGTGTTCGCGATAATGTCGGCCATGCTGATGTCAACGATGTTCGCCACGTCCCAGCTGAAGCAGACGCCGTAGCGGCCGGATTTGCCCTTGGCAACATAGGTGGACCACTCCTGGGTGAAGGCGTCGGGATCGATGAGGTTCTCGGTGTAGAGCTTGTGGAGCCATTCCACGCCCTTGCGCCAGCCTTCGGTGGTGGCGGTGCAGAGGACCTTCTTGTCGTCGCTGATGACGATGTGGCGGCTGGGATCGGGATCGCCGTAGCCTTCGCCGAAGCCGTTGCAGAGGATGGTGCAGTCCTCATTGCCGCCGCTGATGATGCAGGACATGGGGATGATGTCGCCCTCGATGTTGAACTGGGCCTTGATCTTGTCGGCGTTGTCGCGGAAGGCGATCAGCACCTGCTCAAACTCGTCCGTGGTGGTGGGCATCTTCAGGCCGAGGAAGTCAAGCCACGCAACATTGATGAAGGGCATGTTGCCGATGGTCTGGATAGCGGTCTTGCCGTAGCCGAGCTGCTCGATCCAGGGCAGGGTCCAGATGTGGCCGTTCTCGTCGGTGCACATGGCGCGGTACTCAGGGGCCTGCTCGAAGACCTTCTGGAGGTTCGGCATGTACTTGTCGATGTACTGCTCCAGGGGGATGATGACGCCCTGCTTGGCGTACTTCAGGATGTCGGTATCGCTGAGGCCGGCGGGAGACACAAACTCGGGCAGGGTCTTGATGTTGGCCATCTCGAGCGCGATCTTGTCAGCCCACTGGTCGCCCTGGATGGTCTTCCAGTTGACGTGGACATTGGTCTGCTCCTCGAGGCGCTTGTAGATGGTGCGGTTGTTGGGCTCAGACTCGGTGCCGGCAGCGTAGCGGGTCAGGCCGGAGATCTCGGCCTTCTCTGCCAGGGGGAAGGTATAGCTTTCGGGAACAGCCTCCGCGGGGGCGGCGGCAGTGCTGTTTGCGCTCTCGGTCTTGCCCGAGCCGCCGCAGCCGGCAAGCAAAACCGCCGTCATGGAAAGCACCAGAACGAGAGCGAGAATTTTACGCATTTTGTTCATGGGGAATCTCCTTTTTTTGAAATTATTATCCTTTGACTGCGCCGGCCATGATGCCGTTGTCAAAGTATTTCTGGAAGAAGGGATACATGATCATCAGGGGCAGCGAGGAAATGATGATCGTGGCGTACTTCAGAAGCTCCGCAAGCTGCGCGCGGGCGGCGGTGCTCTGCATATCGGAGACCATGCCGGGCTCGGGCTGGCTCTGGATCAGGATGGAGCGAAGCACAAGCTGCAAGGGCTGCTTCGAGGCGCTGTTGAGATAGATCATGGCGTCAAAGTAGCTGTTCCACATGCCGACGAACTGCCACATGGCGATGGTCGCGATGATGGGCGTGCACACCGGCAGCAGGATCTTGAAGAAGTAGATCATTTCGGTCGCGCCGTCGATCTCCGCCGCCTCCTGCAGGTCCTTCGGGATGCCCATGTAATAGGTGCGGGCGATGATCATGTTCCACACGCTGAACGCGCCGGGCAGCAGGATCGCCCAGATGGTGTCGAGCATGCCGAGGTTCGAGATCAGCAGGTAGGTGGGGATCAGACCGCCGCCGAAGAACATGGTAATCACAAAAATCACATTGAAAAATTCTCTGCCCTTGAAATCGGTGCGGGACATGGGATAGGCAGCCAGCAGCGTGACCACGACGGAGATGACCGTAAACAGCACCGAATAGATCAGCGCGTTGCGGAAGCCCACCCATATCTGGCTGTTGCTCAAAACACGCTCGTAGGCAGTCAGGGTCCATTTGCTGAAATCAAAGGTCAGACCGCTGTTCTGCAGGGTGATGGGGTCGATGAAGGAAGCGAGGATGATGTACACGACCGGCAGGATGATCGCCAGGATGAACAGGCCCAAGATCACATAGCCGATGAGCAGGATCGTCTTGTCGCCGGTCGGGAGCTTGGCAAATTCGCTCTTTTTCTTTGTTTTCACGTTTCTGCCTCCTCCCTTAAATGCCCTTGCCTTCGTTCATCTTCTTGACGAGGGCGTTCATGGAGATCAGGAGAATGACGTTGATGACCGTGTTGAAGAGGCCGACCGCAGTGGAGAAACCGTAGTCGCCGTCCAGAAGGCCCTTCTTGTACACGTAGGTGGAGATGATCTCGGAGGCGTTGAGGTTCAGGTCGGTCTGCAGGGCATAGGCCTTTTCAAAGCCGACGGACATGATGTTGCCAACGGACATGATGAACTGGATGAGAACCGTGTCCTTGATGGCGGGCCACTCAACAGCCTTGATCTGCTGGATGATGTTGGCCCCGTCAATGACGGCGGCTTCCTTGAGCTCCTTGCTGGCGTTGGAGAGGGCCGCGGTGTAGATGATGGAGGCCCAGCCTGCGCCCTGCCAGATGCCGGAGGCGATGTAGATCGTGCGGAAGGCCGAGGGCATGGTCATGAAATTCGTGCTGGTGCCGAGCAGGGAGTTGACGAGTCCCGTCGGGGACAGCAGGATGCGGACAATACCGCAGAGCACGATGACCGAGATGAAGTTCGGCATGTACAGCACAAGCTGGATCTTCTGCTTGGTCTTGGCGCTCATGATGCGGTTGAGCAGGAAGGCCAGCAGGATCGGGGCCGGGAAGCCCCAGAGCAGACCGAACACGCTCAGCTTGAGGGTGTTCATCAGGTAGCGCATGAAGTCAGGCGAGGACAGGAAACGCTGGAAATGCTCAAAACCGACCCATTCGCTCCCGAAAATGCCGCGGATGGGGTTGTATTCCGTGAAGGCGATCGCAATGCCGCCCATCGGGATGTAGCGGAAAATGATCGTCAACAGGAATGCGGGCAGCATGAAGAGAACATAGAGCTGCCAGTGCTGTCGGATATACACCAATGTGTTGTGCATTTTGGAACTGCCGCCGCCTGCCGCGGCGGGTTCCGGGACTTTTTTCATTGTACCTCCTCCGTTTCGCTTTTCTGATTGCCCACTCGGCTTGCATAGTGTGCATTTGCACAATCCCAGCAGGCGATTTCATATTGAGTGTACCATTGGGGTGTACCTGTGTCAACCGTAATTTTACATTTGCACGATATGCATAGTTTCCAAATGCACATTTTGTGGAAACCTTCCAAGCCGCGTGCGCTTGCTCTGTTTACATATGCACACCCGATGCGTTCTTTCATTTGACATATGTGCGGCATCTATGATAAGATGCATACCAAGAAAAACATCAGGAGACAGATGATGAGTAAAGTCACGATTCAAGATATAGCAGATGCCCTGGGCGTGTCGCGCAACACGGTATCTAAGGCTATCAATAATGCCGACGGTCTTGCCGACGCTACGAGAGAAAAAATCCTGCAAAAAGCGGTTGAGATGGGCTACAAGCAGTTTTCCTATGTCCGGGCCGTGGCTGCTGTTGCCGGAGAAGAGGAAATCGCGCGTCCTTCTCCCGGATTTCAGGGAGAAATTGCGCTGCTGACCACCATGTTTCTCGGGCAGTCCCATTTTGCCTCCCTGATGCTGGACAAATTCCAGAGGGAGATTTCCCAGCTCGGTTACACGCTCAACACCCATCGAGTCACGCCGGAGGATCTGAAAAGCGGAACGCTGCCCATCACCTTTGTGCCTGAACGCACAAGCGCGATCATGTGCATTGAGATGTTTGACTTTGCTTATGATGAAATGATCTGTTCTCTCGGCCTTCCGGTGCTGTTCGTGGACGGACCCGTCAGGCTCTGCGGGCGCACGCTGAACGCCGATCAGCTCTATATGGACAACACCGCGGGCGTCATCCGCTTTGTGTACGACATGCTTGATCGCGGATATAAAAGGCTGGGCTTCATCGGAGACTATGAGCACTGTCAGTCCTTCTTTGAGCGCTATGCCGCCTTCCGCGGGGCCATGCTGATGGCCGGGGTCGAGGTGGAGGAGCGCTTTGTGATTAAGGCAAACGAGCCGTGGGACATGCAGGCGCCGCTTTCCGCGCTCACAGAGATGCCGGATGCTTTCCTCTGCGCCAATGATTTTGTCGCGCTGGTGGCCATGCAGCTGTTGTCTGAGCGCGGCTTCTTGGTGCCCGGCGACGTGATGCTCTGCGGCTTTGACGATTCGGCCGAGTCCCGCGCCAGCAAGCCCACGCTCACCACCATCCACATCCACACGCAGGCGATGGCCTTTTCTGCTGTTCAGCTGCTTATGACCCGCATTAAGGAGCCAGGGCTTGACTACCGCATTGTCCATACCCAGACCGATCTGATCTACCGGGACTCCACAGCCCGGTGAAACGAGGCGAGACGATTGAAATTCTTCTCTTATGACAGTAAGTTTACCCAGCTTATGCTGAAGCTCTGCTATGCCTGCTATCTGAATCTGCTGTGGTTTGTCTGCTCCCTGCCGATTGTGACCATCGGCGCATCCACAACCGCGCTCTATTACGTCTGCTTTAAGATCGTGCGGGATGAGGAGCATCATGTGGGGAGGCTTTTCTTCCGTGCCTTCCGTGAAAACTTCAGGCAGGCGACGCAGCTTTGGCTCATCATGCTGGGGATGGGCATTTTTCTCGGCGCCGATATGTACATTGTCTGGCATTTGCGGGCAAGCGCCGTCGGGGCTGCTGCCGTACTCTGGACGCTGCTGCTCGCGTTCCTTATTGCCGTGTCGGTGATGTATGTGATCGTACTGACCTATCTGTTTCCGCTGCTGGCAAGCGTTGAAAACACCAACCGCGCCATGCTGAAAAATTCCTTCCTGATCGGCACCCACTATCTCTTCGCCACGATTTTGGCGTTTGCCGTCCACTTTGCGATGTTCTTCCTCGTAGTGCGCGTTTTCACGCCCCTGATCGTTTTCGGCGAGGGCCTTTGCGCATTGATCAGCGCGTGGCTCATGAACAATATCATGATCTCCGTCTCCGGGGAACCGGACGAGGACGAAGCATGAAGCTCACGAAACAACAAAAAGCCGCCCATCGGGCGGCTTTTCGGGCAATGAGCCCGGGTGAAAAGCTGGAATATATCTGGGAATATTATAAGTGGCCGATCCTGTTGACGATGCTTGTCCTTGGGATTCTTATCTGGGCAGCGCAAAGAGAGCTCACGAAAAAAGAACCGGTGCTTTATCTGGCACTGGTGAACGTCACCGTCGGCGAGGATCTGGAGCAGGCGCTGACGACGGGCTATCTGACCGCCTCCGACAAGAATCCGAGACGGCAGGAGGTCTATGTCTACCGCGACCTGTATCTGTCCGACGACGCCGATGTACTCAACCATGAGTACGCCTATGCCTCCCGTACCAAGGTGATGGGCGCCGTACAGACACAGAAGCTGGATGTGGTACTGATGAACCGGGAAGCGTATGACCTTTTATCGGCGCAGGGTTATCTGCTGCCGTTTGACGATGCGGCGCTGCCGCCCCTTTTTGTGTCGAACGAGGTCGTCGTTTCGGACAACGCGATCGAGTGGCAGTTAAACGAAGCGGCCACACACGAGCGCGTCACCGAAACCGTACAGAACGCACTTGCGATGTCCGATTGTCCGCTGTTTCAGGCGGCCGGTTTTGAAGGGAACGTGTACGCGGGCGTCATAGCCAACAGTCCCAGACCAGCGGAAGCGCTGCGATATCTGCAGTATCTCTCATCGGATGTCAGGCCTTGAATCCTCTACTGAATAGACAGCGGTATCTATTCATGATGTTCTATATGGGGGATGGTGCCAGACTGATTTCATTGCGGTTTCTATAGATTTCATTGCGGTTTCTATAGTGACAGCATTGAAATCCGGCCAATTTCATGCTATAGTACCCTCCGTGTCCCATGCAATGGCACACTTGATATTTCCTTATGCGTGAATTATAGTAAAGATCAGATGCATGTAGGCTTCATTCCTGCGGCAACATATTGGCAACCAAAAATCGGATAGCCCATATCCGATGGAGAATACAGATAATCAAAACACTGTGAACCACATCGTCCTTACAAAACTGTTTAAGTGAAGCTTTGCAGGAGCGAGTGGGAATAAGCAGAGATCAGAATATGGTTATAACAGCGGCGGGGAGCATTCCCCGCCGCAAGTCATTTTAAAAGACGAAAAGCAATTTAAAACTTTTGCCGCGTTTTGCTGTCTATATAGGTGAGAGCTCTTGAAAAGAAGGAGGTTCCGTATGGAAGACAGAGAAATCGTTGATCTGTACTGGAAGCGTTCCGATCTGGCCATATCGGAAACGGAACAAAAATACGGCAGATACTGCCGCACGATTGCCATGAATATCTGCGGGTCAAACGAGGACGCGGAGGAATGCGTGAACGACACCTGGTTTCGCGCATGGAACCGCATGCCCTCCGAGCGCCCGACGGTCTTATCGGCATTTCTCGGCTGTATCACAAGAAATCTCGCCATCAATACGATCAAGGCGAAAAACAGAATCAAGCGCGGCGGAGGTGAAGCATCTCTTGCACTGGAAGAACTCGGCGAGTGCCTCTCCGACGGGAGGAGTCCCGAAAAAGTCCTGGAGGAAAAAGAACTGGAAAAGCTGATTGGGCGTTTCACAGCAGGCTTAAAGGAGACTGACAGGATGATCTTTGTCCTGCGGTACTGGTATCTTGCGCCTGTTGCGGACATTGCGGAGAAACTGCATTGCAGTCAGGGAAAGATCAAAAGCAGCCTGTTTCGCACTCGCAAGAAACTGAGGGAAACCTTACAGGAGGAGGGCTTATGTTGGACGAACTGACACTTCTGCGCGCTATGAACGGCATTCATGAGGAGGATGTAGTCATGGCCGGAAAGCTTTATTTTAACGAAAACACAGTACGCAAAACATCAAAACGCCTGTTCACGCTCGCGCTTGCGGCGGCGCTTCTGCTGGCGCTGGGTGCCGCGGCGTATGCGGTATGGAGTGTCCATATCTCCCGGCAGCAGGATCTGAGAACCGATTTGAAGATCGAGGAAAGCAATGCAAGCAGCTATATGGAATACGATGTGACGCAGCAGGAGAAGGCCGGGAGCGCGGCAAGCCTTGTTCTGCTCTCCGCTGTCAACGACGGGACTGAGCAGCGGATCTATGTCGATGTCTCCCCCGTGGCAAAAGAAGACATCGCCCGTTTTCCCGCTGATGTCCGCTTTGCCTGGAGCATTGCCGGCACGGAGATCGGCGGATTTGCAGGTCCCCAGCTTCCGGTGTCACTTTCTCTGTCGGGAGACGAGGCGATCCGAAATGCCGTGCAGGAATACGCATACGACGAAGAAACGCAGACCCTGACCCTGCAATGCTATGCGGATGTAAAGTTTATTGAAAAGGCAATGGCTGATCTGGGCACGGACAGTGTCCCGCTTCAAGTCCACATGATCGTCGGAGAAAACAGCTCCCATACCTTCGGTCCTGTTCCCTTCAAACTGACGGATGAACAGACAAGGAGCTTTGACTTCGGCTCTGCGCAATACCACGATAAAGAGCTTGATAAGACGATCGAGATCGTTGGGTTGGAGCTGACACCGTTCAGCGCGGTCTGGAAGGTGAACTATGAGGGAGCGGGGTCTTTCCATGAGCCGGGAGCGAACCAGGAAGCCTACAGGCCATGGAGTATTCTGGAGGACAGGGTGTGCATTGACGCAAAGCTCATCTTCTCCGACGGCTCGGAATTCTCCACCGGCGGCGCACTGACCTGCCCCTTTGAAAACGGCGTGGTCAATCTCCACTGCGGTTGGGGCAGCGCGATCAATATCGACGATGTACAGCGCATCGTGCTGGGAGATCTTGTGCTCTGGGAGCTAAAAGCGGCTGACGAGGAAATGCCCCGTCAGGCGCAGGATCAACAGCAATAGAAACGAATACTGTAATAGCGGCAGATCCGGAACCGGATTCCGGATCTGTTGTTTTAAACCGCTCTTTTCTGCCTGTGTTTGTTGCATCACGGTCAAATATATGGTATGATGCCTAAGCAATACCAAATAACGAAAACTTTGCATAGGAGGCAAAGAGTATGGAATTGGTCGGCAATACTTTTTTCTTTGACTGGGAGGTTTCCCTGATCATCTGGCTGCAGGCGCATATGGGAAGCTTCGGAACGTCGCTGGCTTCTTTCCTTTCCGCCTTCGGGGAGGAACTGGCCTGCGTGGCCGTGATCGGCTTTCTGTACTGGTGCTATGACAAGCGCTTCGGGCGTTTTGTAGGCATAAACGTGCTGGTCGGCCTGGTGGCAAATCCCATGATCAAAAACGTCTTCGACCGCCGCAGGCCCTATTTTGACACGCCCGAGATCAAATGCCTCAAGCCGATAAAAAAGGACGCGGATATTTACAACATCGCCGCCCAGGAATTTTCCTTCCCGAGCGGACACGCCACCAATGCTGTGGCCGTCTATGGCTCTGCCGCGGTTTTCAAAAAGTCGAGCAAAGTGCTTGCGGTGATCGGCGTGGTCCTTCCGCTGCTGGTCGGCGTGTCCCGCTTCTGCCTGGGCGTACACTATCCCACGGACGTGATCGTCGGCTGGCTTCTGGGCCTCGTGATCATCGTTGCGGTGCCCTGGCTGCGCAATAAAATCAACAATGACAGACGTTTCTATATCGTGCTGCTGCTCATCGGGCTGCCCGGCTTTTTCTACTGCGACAGCCAGGACTTTTTCTCGGGCTACGGGATGCTGCTGGGCTTCATCCTGGGCGATCTGTATGAGCGGAGATACGTCAGATTTGAAAACATCCGCGGTACGCTGCGCTCGGTGCTTCGGGTCGCGGGCGGCGTGGCGGTTTTCTTCGGCCTCAACGAGCTGCTCAAGCTGCCCTTCTCCAAGGAGTTTCTGAACTCTGCCGCCATGTCGGCCATGCTCGTCCGCACAGCGCGCTACACCCTGGTGATCTTCGCCCTTATCGGCCTGTACCCGATGCTTTTCAAGTATACGGCGAAATGGTTTGAAAAGGATGCGCAAAAGAACAACTGACCGGCTTCCGCTGCGCTCCGCAGATGCGCGGAACACCGGGCAGACATAAGGATAAATACATGTATATCATCATTTATGATTTCGGAACCAGCAACGTAAAAGCCGGCCTGTTTGAGATCGCCTCGGAGATTAAGCTTGTGGCAGGCGCTTCGGCCTCTTACGGGCTCTATATCACGGCCAACGGCGGCGCCGAGCAGGATACGGAGGAGTGGTGGTCGGCCCTTTGCGCCACCACAAGGGAGCTGTTTCAAAAATCGGATGTCAGGCCCGGGGACATACAGGGCATGGCCTTTTGCTCCCAGATGCAGGGCGCGGTTTTCGTTGATGAATCCGGCAGGGCGCTCAGGCGGCCGATGAACTACCTGGATCAAAGGGGCGTCAGGGAATACAAGGACTGTATGGGCAAGGGGCTTATCAAGGTGTCCGGCTGCGATGTGTTTAAGCTTGCGCGGAATTTGGCCGTGAATTATGCCGCCTCAGTCAGTACCAAGGACCCGGTCTGGAAGTACAAGTGGGTGGAGAACAACGAGCCCGAGGTCTTCCGCAGAATGTATAAATGGCTGGATGTCGGCGACTATCTCACGGCACGCTGCACAGGCAGAATCATAAGAACCGCCGATACCGCGTTTGCGACCTTCCTCTATGACACGCGCAAGGGAAAAGAGGGCTGGAACAAGGGCCTTCTGAAAATGTACGGGGTAAGGCCCGAGCACATGCCGGAAATCATCGACTGCACCGATTTCGTCGGCGGCCTGACAGAAAAGGCCGCGGAGGAGCTTGGCCTCCCGGAAGGGATCCCGGTTTTCGGCGGCGGCGGGGATGTGACCTTCGTCAACATCGGCGCCGGAAGCACAAGGCCGGGAAACACCCATATCTATGTTGGAACATCCGGATGGGTTTCGACCTGTCTGGATCATCAGGCGGTTGACATCAGCGCGATGATTACTGGCACTCTGTCGGCCAGGCACGGTTACTTTAACTATTACGCCGAATTGGAAACCGCCGGAAAGTGCTTTGAATGGGTCATGAATCATCTTGCGCTGGATGAGATCGGCGTTTATCTGAACCAGGCAAAAGTCACCGATGTGGAAAACAAATATCACAGCCTCTATAATTATCTCTCCGCAGAGATCAGCAAGGTCCCGCCCGGCGCAAACGGCGTGATCTTCACCCCGTGGCTGCACGGCAACCGCTGCCCGTTTGAGGATTCCCGAGCCGGGGGCATGTTTTTCAATATCCGTGTCGAAAACGGCAAGAGAGACATGATTCGCGCCGTAATGGAGGGGATCTGCTATCACCTGCGCTGGCTGCTGGAATGCGAGGCGAAGAAGGTAAAAACCTCTGACCCGATCCGCTTTGTCGGCGGCGGCGCGCTCTCGCCCGTTACCTGCCAGATGCTGGCCGATATTACCGGCCGGACGATCGAGACGATCGACAACACCCAGTCGGTGGGCGCGATCGGCGCTGCGCTTACCGTCGCGGCGGGCATCCGGGGAGAGGACGTGATGGAGCTTTCGCGTCGGCTTGTAAAGCCAAACCGCGCTTACATTCCCGATCCGCAGAATAAAGAAGTATACGAACGCAACTACAAAGTATTCAAAAAGCTCTACAAAGCCAATGCCGCAAGCTTCCGGGCGCTGAACGCATGAAGCGCTCGCGGGCGCCGGGATTGCAGCCATGACGCGGACGGCAGCAATGAGCCGGGAATAAAAGAACACAGGGCCTGCTTCTCCTTTGCGGGGAGCAGGCCCAAAACAAAAAAACGAGGAACATTTCTGTCCCTCGTGTGCTGCTTATTTAAGCAGAGCCAGAATCTCCTCCAGGCTCTTGCCGGAGGCTTCGACAGCGGCCAGAATGGCGGCCTTGTCTTCCTCGGCTTTCTTTGCGGCAGCGGCAGCATCGGCCTTGGCCTTCTCCCTGGCAAGCGTTTTCAGCTCGGCCTTTCTGGCCTTGAGCTTTTCGCCCAGCTCCTCGATCTCGGCCTCCACGGCGGCGATCCTGCTGTCGATCTCGGTGGCTGCCTGCGCGGAAACAGCGGCGAGCGTCTTTTTGTTTTTGGAACCTTTCGGACGCGGCATAATGATAACTCCTCTCCAATCCGTATTCGGAATGCTGTCCTCATTTTATCATGCCTGTCAAGAGCGAGAACGGTCGAGAAAGAATCTTAAGCATTCTTTATTTGCATATTCTTCTGTCCTTTGCTATACTGGGTACAACCAGAGAAAGAAAACATTTCATCAAGGGGGAAACCACAATGGCAGAAATCGAAAAACTGAAAGACGGCGAGCTTGACACGGTCAGCGGCGGCAAGAAATACAACATCGGCAACATTCCGGTGCCCGTGCGTCCCTATCCCAACGGCCCCATCCTCTACACCCTGACCATGGGCGACTACCTGGTCACCGACGGGCAGGTCATCTACCGCGACGGCATCCAGTGGTGCCATGTCTTCACCGCCTACGGCGAAGGCTGCGTCGACGGCCGCTATCTGTAAACAGCACATGCGAAAGCACCCCCGAGGCGGAACGCTTCGGGGGTGCTTCGTGCTTTCACGGGAAGATCAGTTGACGGAGACGGTGGCCTCGGCGCTGGTCTTGGTGATGCCGGTGGCGTCGGTGATGACGCAGCGATAGGTGCCGCTGGCCTCGGGCTTGATGCCGTTTGCCCAGAGGATGGTGGTGTAGGTTTCCTCGGTGCGGTCAAAGCTGTTCTCCAGCCGCAGGCCGTACTGCTCGTTGGTGGTGGCGTCGCCCGTGAAGACCACGGAGACCCAGCCGCCGGTGGATTCATTGTACTTCTGCCAGTCAAAGGACGTGTTCACGCTCAGATTGCCCTTGGCGTTGATGATGAACATGCGGTTGTAGCGGTCCGCCTCCACGGGGCCGGTGAGCGGGGTGATGTCCTTTACGATGGCGATGGACTGGCTGGCGAGCTGGTTATATGCCTCGGACTGCACGCGCGAGAGGGTGTCGTCCAGCTCGTACAGGCGGTCATTGACTGCGTTGACGGCGTTTCGGACCTCGGAGACGCTGCCGGTGAGCACATTGTTCTGCGCCCGCAGGCTTGAGCGCAGAGAAAGCAGCATGATGAGGCACGCGAGACTGAACACACAGGCCAGGGCCGACAGGACCAGCGCCGGCATGCCGGACAAGGCCGGTGCGGAAAAGGGCTTTCTGGGCTTGCGGGCCTCGGGATAGACGGGATTTTCGTCAAAAAAATCCTGGCCGTCGTCGACGTTTTCATCGGACGGATAGTCGGTATCGGGCGGATCGGCGGGAGCCTCGGCGTGATAGGCGGATGCGTCATCAGGCGCGTCAACCAGATTTCCGCAGAAGGGACAGACCTTCAGATCATCGTCGATCGCCTTGCCGCAATGCAAACAGATCATGGTCAACACCTTTCTTTTTTCAAAAATAAACGATGGCAGGGAGCCCTGCGTTTGCTGCATTCTAACACATATTCGTTCAATCGTCAATGTTTTGAGCGATTTTTAGGGTAAAAATCAGTCATCGTGCCCCACATATGCGGGGAAAATCCCGTCGAATTCGGGGGCATTTCCCCCACTTATGTATTTTTATGTCGAACAAGGCAACAGTCGATCATGAAAAATCTGATAATTTTTATGCCCGCTATGAGTTTACAAGAGGCTCGCTTCGTGGTAAAATAAAAGCATCCAACGGCAAATACTATATTAAGATATGGAGATGACTGTATGGAGAGACACTACAAAACCATGGACGGCAATAACGCGGCCGCCCATGTATCGTATGCGTTTACCGAAGTCGCGGCGATTTACCCCATCACCCCGTCCAGCCCCATGGCGGACTACGTGGACCAGTGGGCAGCCGCAGGCCGTAAGAACATCTTCGGCACCACTGTGAAGGTGCAGGAGATGCAGGCTGAGTCCGGCGCGGCCGGCGCCGTGCACGGCTCTCTGAACGCGGGCGCACTGACGACGACCTACACGGCGTCCCAGGGCCTGCTGCTCATGATCCCGAACATGTACAAGATCGCGGGCGAGCTGCTGCCGGGCGTGTTCCACGTCTCTGCGAGAACGCTTGCCAGCCACACCCTGAACATCTTCGGCGACCACAGCGACGTTATGGCGTGTCGTCAGACCGGCTTTGCGATGCTCGCAGAGTCCAATGTCCAGGAAGTCATGGACCTCTCCCCCGTCGCGCACCTCGCGGCCATCAAGGGCAGAGTGCCGTTCCTGAACTTCTTCGACGGCTTCCGCACTTCTCATGAGCTGCAGAAGATCAAGGTCTGGGATTACGAGGACCTCAAGGACATGGTGGACATGGACGCAGTCGCGGCCTTCCGCGCCAGAGCCCTGAATTCCGAGCACCCGACCATGCGCGGCTCCCACGAAAACGGCGACATCTTCTTCCAGAACCGTGAGGCCAGCAACAAGTACTACGAAGCGGTCCCCGCGATCGTCGAGGAGTACATGGCGAAGGTCAATGCCAAGCTCGGCACCGACTACCAGCTCTTCAACTACTACGGCGCACCCGACGCCGACCGCGTCATCATCGCGATGGGCTCCATCTGCGACGTGGCCGAGGAAGTCATCGACTACCTGTGCGCCCACGGCGAGAAGGTCGGCCTCGTGAAGGTCCGCCTGTACCGCCCGTTCTGCCCGGACAAGCTCATTGCAGCCATCCCCGCGACCTGCAAGAAGCTCGCTGTCCTCGACCGCACCAAGGAGCCCGGCGCTCTGGGCGAGCCTCTGTACCTCGACGTTGTCACCGCGCTTGCAAACGCCGGCAAGAACGACATCCAGGTCATCGGCGGCCGCTACGGCCTCGGCAGCAAGGACACGCCTCCCGCCTCCGTCTTTGCCGTCTACAAGGAGCTTACCAAGGCCGAGATGAAGCGCCAGTTCACGCTCGGCATCGTTGACGACGTGACCAACATGAGCCTCGCTGAGGAGCCCGCGCCCGCGACTGCGGCTGAGGGCACCATCGAGTGCAAGTTCTGGGGTCTCGGCGGCGACGGCACCGTCGGCGCGAACAAGAACTCCATCAAGATCATCGGCGACCACACCGACAAGTACGTGCAGGCCTACTTCCAGTATGACTCGAAGAAGACCGGCGGCGTGACGGTGAGCCACCTGCGCTTCGGCGACAAGCCCATCAAGAGCCCGTACTACATCAACAAGGCCGACTTTGTGGCATGCCATGTTCCGTCCTACATCACGAAGGGCTTCCCCATCGTGCGTGACGTCAAGCCCGGCGGCGTGTTCCTCATCAACTGCCAGTGGGATATGGCAGAGCTTGAGCACCACCTGGACGCGGCCTCCAAGCGCTACATCGCCAAGAACAACATTCAGCTTTATAAGATCAACGCCATTGACCTTGCCAAGCAGATCGGCATGGGCAAGCGCACCAACACCATCCTCCAGTCTGCCTTCTTCTCCCTGGCAAAGGTCATGCCCGAGGCTGAGGCCATCCAGTACATGAAGGACGCCGCCCTGCACTCCTACCTCAAGAAGGGCCAGGACGTTGTCGACATGAACTACAAGGCCATCGACGCCGGCGCCACCGCCTACGAGAAGGTCGAAATCCCCGCCTCCTGGGCCGACGCCAAGGACGAGGTCAAGGAGTCCAAGCACACCGGGTATGCCAAGACCGTCAAGATGGTCAACAACATCCTCGATCCCATCGACAAGATGGACGGCGATTCCCTGCCCGTCAGCACCTTCGTCGACCACGCCGACGGCACCTTCGAGCTCGGCGCCGCGGCCTACGAGAAGCGCGGCATCGCGGTCAGTGTTCCCAAGTGGGATGCGGAGAAGTGCATCCAGTGCAACCAGTGCGCGTTTGTCTGCCCGCACGCCACCATCCGTCCCTTCGCGCTGAGCGCTGAGGAAGCGGCGGCGGCCCCCGCCCAGACCAAGCTTGCCGAGATCAAGGCCGGCAAGGGCAAGGGCGAGTTCAAGTTTGCGATGGCAGTTTCCCCGCTGGACTGCATGGGCTGCGCGGTCTGCATCAGCCAGTGCCCGGCCAACGCCATCGAGATGGCCCCGATGGAGAGCCAGCTTCCCGAGCAGGAAGTCTGGGACTACATGGTGTCCAAGGTTGCGCCCAAGGCCGACATGATCGACACCGGCAACGTCAAGTTCAGCCAGTTTGCCCAGCCGTACCTGGAGTTCTCCGGCTCCTGCGCAGGCTGCGCCGAGACGAGCTATGCCCGTCTGGTAACCCAGCTGTTCGGCGACCATATGCTGATCTCCAATGCGACCGGTTGCTCCAGCATCTGGGGCGGCCCGGCTGCCACCTCCCCGTACACCGTCAACAAAGAGGGCAAGGGCCCCGCATGGGCAAACTCCCTGTTTGAAGACAACGCCGAGCACGGCCTCGGCATGTACCTCGGCCAGAAGAAGATCCGTGAGGACCTCAAGGCCAAGGTTGAAGCCATCCAGTGCTGCCCCGACGAGGTGAAGGCATGGCTCGACACCTATGACGACGGCGCCAAGAACCAGGCTGCCACCGCTGCTCTCATCAAGGCTCTCGAGGCCTGCGGCAGCGATGCTGCCAAGGAGATCCTCGCACAGAAGGATTACCTGAACAAGAAGAGCGTTTGGATCTTCGGCGGCGACGGCTGGGCCTTCGACATCGGCTTCGGCGGTGTCGACCACGTGCTGGCCTCCGGCGAGGACGTGAACATCTTCGTGTTCAACACCGAGGTTTACTCCAACACCGGCGGACAGGCCTCCAAGGCCTCCAACATCGGCCAGGTGGCGCAGTTCGCCGCGGCCGGCAAGGAGATCAAGGCCAAGTCCCTCGCCGAGATCGCCATGACCTACGGCTACGTCTACGTTGCCCAGATCGCCATGGGCGCCAACAAGGTTCAGACCCTCAAGGCCATCGCCGAGGCGGAAGCGCACAAGGGCCCGTCCCTCATCATCGCCTACGCTCCCTGCGAGATGCACAGCATCAAGGGCGGCATGACCAACTGCCAGAAGGAAATGGACAAGGCTGTCAAGTGCGGCTACTGGAACCTGTTCCGCTTCAACCCGGATGCAGAGAAGCCGTTCACCCTCGACAGCAAGGAGCCTGCGGGCGGTTACCGCGAGTTCCTGATGAACGAGGCGCGCTACTCCAGACTTACCCGCGAGTTCCCGGAGAGAGCCGAGAGACTCTTCACGGCCAACGAGGAGGAAGCGAAGAAGCGCTACGAGCATCTGATGAAGCTCAAGGCCCTCTACGAATAATCCTTAGCAAAACTCATAACCACAGCCTCTCGGGATTTCCCGAGGGGCTGTTTTGAACCAGAGTAAACGCATGAAAGGAATGTAGGGGCCGACGCCCTCGGCGGCCCGTGCGGAACAACTCGAGAACGCGCAGAAATCCCCGGCGAAAACGCGCAAATGTGGCGAATTTGCCGGGGATACGTGTAATTGTTGAGCTTTCTCTGTCGGGCCGCCGAGGGCGTCGGCCCCTACGTTGTTGATATTACTGTGTTCTTGATACAGGGAATTTTTTCACAGCCCCAAAGCCGCGCGTTTTATCCAAAAAGGGCTTGCAATAATTGTATAACTGTGATAAATTCTATACGTTATCGCGAAGAAGGGGAAAATAGCGCTATCACCTTTTGCAGAGATCGGGGGCCGTCGGCTGGAAGCCCCTGAAAAGGCAGGCGCTTGGTTCGCCCCGGAGCTCCGGCCAATCCCCGGCGTGGGATGCGCGTTAAGCATCATGAGTGCGGCTGTATGCCGAACGTGGGTGGTACCGCGGAAGTTCTGCTTTCGTCCCTATGGAGGGATGAAAGCTTTATTTTTTTATAGGAGAAGAGGTTTATGAAAGAACTTATGCAGAGCCTCAGAGAGGCTTCGATCAAGGCCATCAATGAGTCCGACAATCCGGAGAGCATTGAAGCCCTGCGTGTCAAGTACCTGGGCAAGAAGGGCGAGCTGACCGGCATCCTGCGCCAGATGGGCAAGCTCACGCCCGAGGAGCGCCCCGTCATGGGTCAGCTTGCAAACCAGCTGCGCGCCGAGATCGAGGAGGCCATCGAGCTTCGCAAGACGATCCTCAGCAAGGCGATCCTGGAAAAGCAGCTTGAGGCCGAGACCGTGGACGTGACCCTGCCCGGCGAACAGCAGCCCATCGGCCACAAGCACCCCATGTACAACGTCCTCGACCAGATCAAGGACATCTTTATCGGCATGGGCTTCGAGATCGTCGACGGCCCGGAGGTCGAGCTTGCCGATTATAACTTCACCAAGCTCAACATCGACGAGGGCCACCCCTCCCGTGACTGGACGGATACCTTCTACTTCACTGAGGACGGCAGGATCCTCCTGCGCACCCAGACCTCTCCCATGCAGGTCCACGCCATGGAGACCAGAAGCCTCCCCATCCGCATGATCGCCCCGGGCCGCGTCTACCGCAAGGACGAGGTGGACGCCACCCACTCCCCCATGTTCCACCAGATCGAGGGTATGGTCATCGACAAGGGCGTCACGATGGCGGACCTCAAGGCAACGCTCAACCTCGTGGTCGAAAAGATCTACGGCGAGGGCACCGTCACCCGCTTCCGCCCCCACCACTTCCCCTTCACCGAGCCGAGCTGCGAGCTGGACATCCAGTGCCACAAGTGCGGCGGCAAGGGCTGCCCCACCTGCAAGGGCGAGGGCTGGATCGAAGTCCTGGGCGCCGGCATGGTGCACCCCAAGGTGCTCTCCGGCTGCGGCATCGACCCGGATGTGTACTCCGGCTGGGCCTTCGGCATGGGCCTCGAGCGCCTCGCCATGGGCGAGTACAAGATCACGGATCTGCGTCTCATTTTCGAGAATGACGTCAGATTCCTCGAGCAGTTTTAAGGGAGGGTGACAAGATGAATCTTTCGAGAAAATGGCTCAATGAGTTTGTTGATCTGCCGCTTGCGCAGTACGACGACAGAAGCTTCGCCGAGGCTATGACCGTCTCCGGCTCCAAGGTCGAGGTGACCGAGGACTTGAGCGCGACCATCAAGAACGTCAAGGTCGGCAAGATCGTGAAGCTCGAAAAGCACCCCAACTCCGACCATATGCTGGTCGCTCAAATCGACGTAGGCGCGGATGCGCCCGTCCAGATCTGCACCGGCGCCTGGAACGTGCACGAGGGCGATCTGGTCCCGGCGGCACTCCACAACTCCGTCCTCCCGAACGGCACCAAGATCACCAAGGGAAAGCTCAGAGGCGTGGAGTCCTACGGCATGCTCTGCTCCCTGAAAGAGCTCAATTGCACCACCCACGACTTCCCCTACGGCGACATCAGGCCCGCCGCCCTTCTGAACGACTATCATCCCATCGATCCCGCCAAGCCCTCCATCCCTGCCGACATCAAGGCCGGCGACAAGGTCTTCGGTACGGTTATCTCGGCGCAGGTCAAGGAGATCAAGCCCGCCGGTGTGAACCTCTGGGACGCGGTGCTCGATACCGGCAGCGCGGACGCGGAGCTTGTGACCGACTGCCAGAATATCCACGCGGGCGATCTGGTGGCCTATGATACCAAGAAGAACACCATCCTCACACCCGGCGATCTGCACGCCGAGCAGAAGGAGTTTCCCCACTGCATCGCCGACGGCATCCTCATCCTGCATGAGGACTGCAGGCCCGGCGACGATATGGGCGCGCTGCTGGGTCTGGACGACCATGTCGTGGAGTTTGAGATCACCCCGAACCGCCCCGACTGCCTGTGCATGATCGGCCTTGCCCGCGAGGCGGCCGTCACCTTCAACAAGGAGCTCAAGCTCCATGAGCCCGTGGTCAAGGCCACGGCCGGCGGCGACATCAACGAGCTGACCAAGGTCTTCATCGAAGACCCCCTCTGCGTGCGCTACACCGCCCGCATGGTCAAGAACGTGAAGATCGCCCCGTCCCCCGCCTGGATGCGCGAGCGTATCCGCAACGCCGGCATGCGCCCCATCAACAACATCGTCGACATCACCAACTACGTCATGCTCGAGTACGGTCAGCCCATGCACGCCTTCGACTTTTCCTGCGTCAAGGGCGGCGAGATCCATGTGCGCTGCGCCAGAGAGGGCGAGACCATCCAGACTCTCGACGGCACCGAGCGGAAACTGAACACCTCCATGCTCTGCATCTGCGACACGGAAAAGCCCGTGGGCGTTGCGGGCGTCATGGGCGGAGCAAACTCCGAGATCGTGGGCGACACGGCCATGGTGCTCTTTGAATCCGCGAACTTCAACGGCACCTCCATCCGCCGCACCGCTACGGCCCTCGGCATGCGCACCGATGCCTCTTCCCGCTACGAAAAGGGCCTTGATCCCCAGAACACCTACGCCGCCGTGCAGCGCGCCTGCGAGCTCATCGAGCTGCTCGGCGCGGGCGAAGTGGTAGAGGGCGTCATTGACGTCTGCCCGAACGAACTAAAGCAGACCACCGTCAAGCTCGAGCCCGAAAAGGTCAACGCCCTGCTTGGCACCGACCTGAGCGAGCAGACCATGCGCGACATCCTCCTGCGCCTCGGCTTTACCCTCGAGGGCGACACCATCTATGTTCCCTCCTGGCGCGCGGACGTGGAGCACTACTCCGACATTGCGGAAGAGGTAGCCCGCTTCTACGGCTACAACGAGATCCCCACTGCCTTCTCTGGCGGCATCTCCACTGCGGGCGGCTACACCCCGACCCAGCAGCTGGAGCGGAAGATCGGCGAGGTCTGCCGCAGCATGGGTCTCGACGAGATCATCACCTACTCCTTCATAAGCCCCACCTACTACGACAAGATCCGCATGCCCGTGGATTCCCCGCTGCGCGACAGCCTCAAGATCCTCAATCCTCTCGGCGAGGATACCTCCATCATGCGCACCACCATTCTCCCCTCCATGCTGGAGATCCTGACGCGCAACTACAATTTCCGCAACAAGGAAGCGTATCTCTACGAGATCGGCCGCATCTACCTCAAGCGCCCCGACGGCATGGCCGACGAGCCCAAGATCGTCTCCCTCGGCGCCTACGGCGAGAAGGTGAACTTCTTCACGCTCAAGGGCTGGGTCGAAAAGCTTCTCAAGGAGCTGGGCGCACAGAAGGTCCGCTTTATCGCCGAAAAGGCCAATCCCGCCTACCATCCCGGCCGCTGCGCCAGGGTGTACGCGGGCGACACCGAGATCGGCGTCCTCGGCCAGATCCATCCGCTGGTCGCCGCAAACTACGGCGTGGACGCGGAAATCTACTGCGCCGAGCTCAAATTCGATGCCCTTAATGGGACCAAAGGCGCGCTGCCGGTTTACAAGCCCCTGCCGCGCTTTCCGTCCGTCACCCGCGACATCGCGGTGGTCTGCAAGGCGGATATCCCTGTGGGCGACATGATCGGCTGCATCCTGGCAAGCGGCGGGCAGTACCTCAAGGACTGCGCGGTGTTCGACGTCTACACGGGCAGCCATGTGATGGCAGGCATGAAGTCGGTCGCCTTCTCGCTGACCATGCGTTCCGACGAGCAGACCCTCACGGTCGAGCACGCGGAGGAGACCGTCGCCAAGGTGCTCAAGGCCCTGAGCGACGAGTACAACGCCGTGATGCGCTGAGCATTGAATCAAATATATTGGCGCTGCGTCAGACGGCTTACCCGACGCAGCGCCGTTTTTTATAAAAGGCTTTACTTGCAGTGAATATTTGTTATAATATAAAAAATAGATTTGCCCAAATGACTATCATGTAAGGGGATTATTGCCATGAAGAAAACAGCCGCCGGTTTCCTTTTTGCTCTACTATTGCTCTCCATACTCTGCCCCTCTATCGCTGCAAATGCCGCGGGGACTATCAACCAGACAATAAGCCTGGAGCCAAATCAGACCCTGACGAAATTTGTGGATGGGTACTACACATACTATAACAATCAGCTGGCGCTTACGGTTACAATAGGCGGTACAAGCGGCTCTGTCGTTGTCGGGTATTCCACCGGGAACAAGAAGATCTCCAACTCCGTGGTTGAAGTGACAGTGAACGATTGTAATTCTATTTCGATTAAAGGGCTTTCTGTCGGAACTGCTACTGTTACAGCCAAGTGTTTCAGCCAGACGTATGTTGGGTCGACCGGCAGCAACAGCGAGTGGATATCTGATACCACAACGGTAGTCTACAATGTCACCGTAGAGAGGCCGGGCTTTACTGTGTCCTATAACGCCAACGGCGGCAGCGGCGCGCCCGCATCACAGTTGAAAACGGCAGGGGAAGCTTTGACCCTCAGCACCCAGGTTCCGACGCGGGCCGGCTATGTTTTCCGAGGATGGGCGTTGAACGCTTCGGCGTCAAATGCTGCTTATCAACCCGGCGACCGCTATACGACCGACAGCGATGTCACGCTGTATGCCGTATGGCAGTTTGACCACTACGTCATCACATACAATGCCAACGGAGGCAGCGGTGCGCCTGCCCGGCAGGACAAGTATCCCGGAACCGCGATTTGGCTCAGTTCCACGGTTCCGACCCGCCAGGGATACGCATTTCAGGGCTGGGCAGAGAGCGCAAGCGCTTCTGTGGCAACGTATCAGGCGGAAGACTACTTTAACGAAGACCGTTTTGTGACGCTTTACGCGGTCTGGCAGAGGATTCCCACGCAGAGCATAGTTCTCAACAAGTCGTCAACCACGATTTACGTCGACAGCAGCGAGCAGCTCTCCGCAACAGTCATGCCGACTAACGCGCCGCAGTCCGTCACCTGGTCAAGCAGCAATTCCGCTGTGGCGTCGGTTTCCTCTGCCGGCCTTGTGACGGGCAAGACCGAGGGAATGGCGACGATTACCGCGACGACTGTTGATGGTCGGCAGGCGCAGTGCGTCGTTACTGTAATATCTGATCCGGCAAAAAAGGTCAAACTGGATTCTGCCGTTTTTCCGGATTATTATTTTCGTGCGAAGCTGCAAGCTTATGATGAAGACAATAACGGATACCTCGGAGAGGCGGAAATCGAGAAGATTACATCATTCGAAGCCGACGATCTCAACATTCAATCACTTGATGGTATACAAAATCTTACCTCGCTGAAAAAGCTGGATTGCTTTGGCTCAAAGATTCAGTACTTGGATCTGCGTGGCTGCATCAGCCTTGAAAGCGTTTACGATGCCGGCGGATGGGTGGGCAATGTAAGCTGCGATACTCTCAGGACGGTCCGCGTAGACGGATGCGCTTCGCTGAAAAAGATTGAGTTTTGGTCGTGCGATAACCTTACAAGCGTTAATGCAGACGGATGTACTTCCTTATACAGCTTTAAGGCAGCAGGGGATAAGCTGAACAGCGTTACAATAAATGGGTGTACTTCATTAAGATATTTAGATTTAAAGCCCAACTTATTAACGGCGCTTGACTTGAGTGATTGCTACGAATTGGAAAGCTTGAATTGCAGTAATTCCCCGAAGTTAAAAAAGCTGGATATCACGCATTGTCCTAAACTGCTTGAAGTGTATTATAACGGCGAAAAGAGAACATTCGATGATTATTATGGCCCTACTACCTACTACAAATATAATGACAACTATCTTATGTTTCCGTCGTCTACTACGATTTATACGAGTGCCTCTCTGGAGATTTTGAAGCAGCCGGTCAATGCTGAGGTTCCGGTCGGCGAAACGGCAAAATTCCAGACATTTGCCACCGGCATCGGGCTGAGCTACCAATGGCAGGAGTTTCGCAATGGGACATGGAGCAACAGCAATCTGCCCGGCTATGACACGAATACCCTGACCATCCCAGCCGAGCAAACGGTCAGCGGGAGCCAGTATCAGTGCGTGGTTACGGATGCGTCCGGCGGAAGCCTTCGCTCCAACACCGTAACCCTGACGATCAGATATCCCGCCTTCGGTACGCCGGACCTGATAATGCCCGCCGGGACAAGGGCCATAGGCGCTTCCGCTTTTGAGGGGATTGCCGCCCGTATCGTTACAGTCTCTGCCGGTTGTACGAACATCGCCGATTACGCCTTCCGCAATTCATCTGTGCAGCATATTCGGATACCTGCGTCCTGCACGCTGGGGACGGGCGTGTTTGACGGATGTGAATCAGTCCTGATTTACGGCACGGCGGGAAGCCCTGCGGAAGCATACTGTTTGAACCACAGCAATTGCGTATTCGTGCCCGAGGGAAATTGACCAACGGCAGCGATGCTCCGCTTTCCTTCTCGGCCCTGCTGTCTGCGTGCAGCACCCTGCCGGAAGACAGAGAAATACCCATCTGGAGGATCAGGTAATGTCAAACAACAGAGCAGAGCAGCTCCAATTTCTTCGATTTCTTGCGTTTCTCCTGGTATGCGCGCATCATCTGAGACCATATAACGTTGCATGGTTTCCCGGTGAGCCGGGCGCATGCACTGGGGTGGTGTTCTTTTTCGTCCTGGGCGGTTTTGTATCCGGCCTCTCTTCCTATGACAGGGAAATACACTTTTCCCTCAGATCGGAGAAAGAATACCTGGTGAAGAAACTCAGAAGGTTTTACCCTCTGTATTTTGTCACGGTTATGTTTGCGGTCATATATTCCGAGATCCCGCCCGCCATAGTACAGCATGAGTACCGGCGCATCATCCCGGAGCTCAAACAACTTGCGAGATGCCTGCTGCTTCAGTCGTGGTTTCCCGCAGACTTCTTTTCGTTCAATGCTGTCGGCTGGTTCCTGTCGACCATCTTTTTCCTCTATGCCGTCAATTTGCCTCTGCGCAGCCTGTTTTCAAAAATAAAGAAGCTGGAGCGCAGCGCGCTGCTTTTCGGCATCACGGCGGCAGCCATGTGATGGCAGGCATGAAGTCGGTCGCCTTCTCGCTGACCATGCGTTCCGACGAGCAGACCCTCACGGTCGAGCACGCCGAGGAGACGGTGGCAAAGGTGCTCAAGGCGCTGGCAGAGAACTACGGCGCGGTGATCCGGTAACGGATACATGTGGTAACAGTCCTTGGCTCCCCCTCTGGGGGAGCTGTCGCGGCGCGTCCCACGCAAGCGCCGTGACTGAGAGGGTTGTACGTCGAATGATAACCCCTTCCACCGCTGAAGCGGTCCCCCTCCCCCAAACGCCGCAAGCGGCTGGGGGAGGCGAGAGCGCAAAAATTTAAGTATTCTTAAAGAAATTTCGACCGTCCGGGACTTTACTTGACAAGCTTTTCTGTTATAATGTTGACAGTAAGATCAGAAAAGAGGAGGGTTTCACCATGGAAGACGCAACCCGTAAATTCACAGCGCTTGACAGCAAGGCCGAGATGAAGGAGATCCTCTCTTCGGTGTATAACTCCCTGATGGTCAAGGGCTACAATCCCATCAACCAGATCGTGGGCTACATCCTCTCCGAGGATCCGACCTACATCACCAACTATAACAACGCCCGCACGCTCATCTGCCGCATCGACCGGGACGAGCTGATGCAGGAGCTGTTGAAGGTCTACCTGGACAAGTAAGCAAAGGCAACGAAAAAGGCACAGTCGGTCGGATCTGACCGCTGTGCCTTTCGCCTGTCATAGGCTTTTGGATTTTTGCTCCGCCGCATGACGGGGAAGAGTGCGCCCCAGGTGCTGCGCTTTTCTCGGTTTTTCCTGCGCTGCTCCTTTTTGGAGAGCTTTTTAAAGGGAATGAATTTTTCCATGGATCATGGCTCCTTTCTGCGTTTCTCACATAGATAGACGGTTCTCCGGATCATTTGTTCCGACAGGGTATAGAGAAATATGGAAATATTGAAAAGACGTAAAAAGAAAAAGAAAACCAGCAAGGCCGCGGCCTCGGCGGTAGCGGCGATGACGGCGGCGGGCGTGATGGTCGGCGGCGCGATGTCCTCCCCAGACGACGCGATGAACGACGGGCCGGAAGCCATTGTCCAGACCATCGCCGTCACGCCCCAGATCCAGGCGGACGCGGGCGGCGGCGACAGCGACGCCGAGGAAGCGGTCGTCGTGGAGGAGGAGAAGAAAAAGCGCGGGAAAGCCTCCTCTGTGCGCAAGGCTCTGGCCGAGGCGCCCTTTTCCCAGCGCGTGAGGATCGCGGTGCCGCTCTGGATCGCGGGCACGGTCGCGATCGCGTTTTTAAGCTCCCTCTGGATGAGCGTGCTGCCCCCGCTGGCTGCGGCTGCGCTGAGCTGGGTGTTCACCCTGGTGATGGCGGTGCTGGTCTTTGTGATGGCGGTAAAGACCGTGTTTCCCGACATGCCGCTCAAGAAGATCCTCAACAAGCGCACCTTCCTCGGCATCGGCATCCTGTGCCTGCTCTTCGGCATCGCGGACGCGGCGCTGCCGTTTTTCTGGGACGACTACACAAAGCTATCCGTTATTTTGAAGGTACTGGGGTCCTTCACCTGTACTGGTGTGCCGCTGGTATATTTCATGCGCCGCCACAAGCGAGCGGAGCCGGAGCCGACCGTCGAGGCCGAGCCTGTGGACGAAGCGCCGCCCCCGGAACCCACCATGGAGGAGAAAGAGGCCGCCGCCCGCGCCCTCGTGGAGGAGCTGGCCGACAGCGTCTCCCGCCGCACGTATTGAAAAAAGGACTGTCTCAAAATTCCGTGTCATTCTGAGCGAAGGATGACGAAACGGTAAACCTTTTGAGGCAGTCCGCTTTTTTAACGTCTGCGCAGCCAGTAGGCGGTGCCGGCGGGGATGCCCGCCGCGCCTGCCACGCCGCCCAGGCCGATCAGAATATAGAGCGGGGTCACGTTCTTCTCGGTCAGCGTGACGGGGAGTTCGGCGCTCATGCCGTATTCATCCGTCGCCGTGACGGTGAAGTCGGCTTTTTTGAGCCCCTTCATGTCGACGTGTAGCGTGCCGTTTTCGATCCGCACCGCGCCGCCGAAATCGTCCGACAGTGTGTAGCGCAGGGCTGTTCCCTTCGGGTCGCTGAACAGCGTGTCAAGACGCGTCTCCCAGACGCCCGCCTGGAAAAGCCCGGTCTTGATCGTCTCGCTGATCGCCCCGCCGGAGACCGCAGGACCGGGGAGGCGCAGAGAGAAGGGGATCGACGCCTGTCGGCCGAAGGTGTTCGTCGCCATGAGATCGAAGGCCGCCTCGCGCACTTCGCTAAAGTCGACCCGGAGCGTGCCGTCCTCAACCGTCACGGCTCCGCCGAAGCTGTCGGAGAGCGTATAGCGCAGGGGAGAATCGTTGGTGTCATAGAAAAGCCCGTCCAGCGGCAGCGACCACACGCGGTCCTCCATCTGCCCGAGGCGCATCATGTTCGTGACCTTGTCAAGCTTTGCCGTGACCGTGGGGACAGAGAGATCAAAGGCCAGCTTCGCGCTCTGGCCCGTCACATCGGTCGCGGTGACCGTGAAGGAGAGGGGCGCGCCGTTGTCCTCGAGACTTGCCTGCACGATGCCGTCCGATATTGTGACGGCCCCGCTGCGGTCAGCTGAGAGCGTATAGGTGAGCGCAGCGTCCTTGGGATCGTCAAAGAATTCGTCAAGCGCTGCTTCCCACCGCCCGTCCTGATAGCGCCCGTTTTCCAGGATGCTGGAAACGCGGCTGGTATTCGCCGTGACAGGGGGTGCCTGGATATCGAAGGAAATCTGCGCCTGCTGGTCCATCAGGTCCTTTGCCGTCACGGTAAAGACCATGGGCTCGGCATCCGCCGGACGCGCGCGCAAAACGCCGCCCGCGATGCTCAGCGCGCCATCACAGTCGTCGGAGAGCGTGTACTGCAGGCCGCTTTCCCGCTCAACGCCGAAAAGCGCATCCAGCTCCAGCTCCCACACGCCGTCCCGGAAGCGGCCGTACTGGAGCATGTCCGTTACGGCGCTGACTGTCGGGGCGAGGGGCACGGCATCCGCCGTGACGGTGAGCCTGTCGGAGGGGACCTTGAAATCGCCCAGACTCAATACCGCGCTCAGTGCGTATTCCCCGCCTCGCGGGAAACTGAGCGCTTCAAAGGTGAAGGTGCTGCCCTCCAGACTTTCGGCGGGGTATTCGTGCACGGCTCCGGTGACGAGGTCCTCGCGCACAAGTACCGCGTTCATGGAGCGAAGCTGCTCCTCTCCGAGTTCGGGCACAGACGGGTCCGCAGCATTGGCCCGGAAGGTGTAGAGCGTACCGGTGGTGTAGGACTCGACAGGCTCAGTGCCCGTGAGTGTGACACGCAGGGTGGGGTTGCCGACCATGGCGACATCCACCCAGTCATCGGGCTTGCCCTTTAAGAGCACGCGCCAGATCCCGAGATCCGGCTCGTGGATTTTCACGAGCATATAGCGGGAGCTGTCAAGGCTGTGTCCAGAGGCCTCAAAAGGCTCTCCCGAGGGGCGGAGGATCGAAAGCTCCAGCCGCTCCCCGCTTTTTTCGCTCCTGGGGCGGAGCTCCTGGCCCTCGACGATCACGTTGACCTCCTCCACGCCGAAGCTCGGCACGGTGAAGGTGATCTCCGCCTCGCCGTTCTCATTGAAGGACACCCGCTGATCGCCGGTATAGGCAGCGTTGGTGACGATGCGGTACAGTCTGCGGAAGGCCGGGGCCAGATCGGCGGCTTGCTTGACCTCCTCAAACTCGCCGCGCTTGACAAGCTGTTCCCCGTCCTCGCCCTCGACAGTGCCCGCCGTGCGGTAGGTATAGAGCCGGAACTCCTCTCTGCCGCGCTCGACCTTTCCCTCCACGTTCAGGAGTATGCCGTTTATCACGATGCCCTCCTCCTGTGCCGTCTGCACCGCCTTTTCGGCGTTTGCCCAGGAGCTGAGGAAGCGCCGGCGCAGATCGCCGGTGGTAAAGTCGGTCATGCCGTCGGAGAAGAGGAGGATCATGCAGGGCAGATCGTTTTCCTGCTTCATGTCGCGCAGCATCTCGGTTGCCCGCAGCATGGCGCTGCCGATGTCCGTGTCGTAGCCGGGGTAATACCCCTCCACCTCATGGATCAGCGCCTGCTTTTCCTCCATGCCGCTTAAAGGCCGGATGGGCGCTTCGTACCGGATATGCTCGTCGAAAACGACGGCGCCGACGTTGTTGCCCTCCTCGGAAAGCAAAGCCAGGAACAAGCGCAGCGCGTCAAAGCGCAGTCCGTCGGGATCGGTGCCGGTGCCGTTTTCGCAGCAGAGACTGCCGCTTTTATCCACCACCAGCACCACGTTGAAGCGCTGCGGCTCCCCGTATGCCTTTTCGGCCCGGGCCGCGCCCGGGAGACTCAGCAGCAGCGCCATCGACAGCAGCAGCGCAAGCGCCGCCGCGGTGAGTTTCTTTTTCGTCATGGTGTTCTCCTTGACTTTTTTACCAGCAATTGCGGCAGGCTTGATACCCGATCGCCTTGGCCCAGTCCAGCGTTTTTTGATAAGCGCCGGCAGAATCCACATTTGTGCAGCTGTCCGTGCTGTGATAGCAGTGATCCATGTTGGAAATCCACACCATGGTGTTGTCCGTGGACAGTGCGCTGGACAGGACGCCGGAGAGGAGGCTGTTCCCATCGGACTTGGGTTTTTCGGTCGGCGCCGAGGTGATCACGGGACGCGGGGTTGGGCTTGCGGCGGAAGCAGGCCCGGACTGGACAGCGGAGGGAATACTTGTCGTCCCCTGATAGATGGACATGAGATAGCGGTATTCAGCCTCCGACCAGCACTTCGGGCAGGGCTCATACTTCCTGCTGACGGACGCAAAGGAGCGGGCGGCGGGCGAGCTCATGCCGCTGCAGGTGTCCGTCGCGTGGTAATGTTGGTCAGAGTTGCCGCTATTCGGAATGTAGACGATTGTAGGGATGAAGGTGGCCTGCGTCTGCGAGCTTGCGGCGGGGTCATTTTTCTGGTACTCCTGGGACAGCGCGTCAAAGCTTCCGTGCTGCGGAGCGAGCATCTCGGAAGGCTCCGGGAACAGGTGCAGCGTGAGCAGGTCCTTCGCCGTGAAATTCACCGCAACCGATGCGTCCTGTACGCTCTCGCCGCTGCGGTAGTCGATGGCGACACCGGGCTGGATGTTGTAGAGGAAGACGTTGAAGCAGACGGTTCTTCCCCCGTCCTCCACCGAGAGGGCCTCGAGCTGCACGCCGTCCGGCACCAGGTTATCGCCGCTGTAAACAGGCGTGACGCGGCAGAGAACATGGTATGCCGTGCGGGCAAGGCAGTCGGCGATCCGGTCCTCAAAGGGCCGCATGCTCTCGTTTTGGAGATAGCGCGTGCCGGTGAAAACATTCTCCGCCGCTGACGCGTCCCCGCCCAGCGCCGGGGAAAGGAGATGGCACAGGCTGTAGAGATACCCGTCTTCATAGCGCACCGTCACCCAGCCGACAGGCATAGCGCCGACATCGTCGCTGCGCAGTCCGGTCGGGAGAGAGGCACGGCCCAGGCAGGCAGTCACCGGGCCTGGCCGTCCAAGCTCATCAAGGGGACTGTATGTGACATGCTCCTGCGTATCAATGTCCTCGGCGAGCAGCGCCGGCACATTGGGCTTAAGCTCGGCCGCGGCTGCGCCGTCAAAAGCCGGGATGGCGGGGGCAGCGGCGAAGGCCGACTGCGGAAACAAAAGCGCGATCACCAGGAGCAAAGGCAGGATGCCTTTGCTGAGTTTCATTCTACACATGGGCAAAACGCCTCCCTTCAAAAGACAGAGACGGGACACAGTCAGTTTCTGACAATATTATAAGATATCTTCCATTCCATATCAAGTGTCAAGATCGCAAAAGAGCATAAGAAAACGTTCATAGACAGGCTTCCGTTCGGCGCAGGGCAGTACGTTATTTGTGAACAAACGGAAAAATCGTCAGGAATTTATCAATCCCGTGCCGCACATACTTCACAAGTGAACGCTTTTGCGGTATAATCATCATGCTATCGAACAAAAAGGAGGTAGTCGCTTATGAACATAAACCCGGATGGCAGCTATTCCAGCGGCCCGTTCAATCCCAACAACGGCTCCGGAAACGGTCCGGACAAAACGCCCGGCGGGCCGAACAAGGTCCCCAAAGGCCCCTTCAAGCGCCCGAATGTAAAGCTCAACCTGCCCGGCAAATCCGTGATCCTGGTGCTGGTGCTGGTTGTGCTGGTGCTCGCGGTGATGGATTCCTACTACACCCTCAAGGAGGACCAGTACGCCGTCATCACCACCTTCGGCAAACCCACCATGGTCTCCACCTCGGGCCTCAAGTTCAAGATCCCCTTTATCCAGGATGTGACCAAGGTCTCCAAGACCATCCAGGGCTTCCCCCTCGGCTACCGCATCGGCAGCAGCCAGAATGTGGAGGAGGAGTCGCTGATGATCACCTACGACTATAACTTTGTCAACGTCGACTTCTATGTGGAGTACCGCGTCACCGACCCCATCAAGTACCTCTACAGCTCGCAGAACCCGGTAGACATCCTCAAGATGCTGTGCCAGAGCTATATCCGCGACACCATCGGCCTGTACAATGTGGACACCGTCATCACCACCGGCAAGAGCGAGATCCAGGCCGCCATCAAGGACAAGGTCATGCAGCGCCTGGAGGCGGAGGACATCGGCCTCCAGCTAGCAAACATCCGCATCCAGGACGCCGAGCCCCCCACTTCTGAGGTGCAGCGCGCCTTCACCGCCGTGGAGACCGCCAAGCAGTCCGCCGACACCACGGTCAACAACGCCAAGAAATACGCAAACGAGGTCATTCCCGCCGCGGCCGCCGACGCCGACCAGATCATCAAGAGCGCCGAGGCCTACAAGGAGAGCAAGATCAACGAGGCAAACGGCCAGGCCTCCCGCTTTGCCGAGCTCTTCTCCGAGTACCAGAAGTACCCGCTCATCACCAAGCAGCGCCTGTTCTACGAGGCCATGGAGACCATCCTGCCCGGCATGAAGCTCTATATCCTCGACGCCGACACCGGCGTGCAGACCGCCCTGCCGCTCGAGCAGTTTGCCACCGTCAACATGGGAGGTGAGGCCAAGTGAAGAAAAGCATCAAGATCATCATTCCGGTCGCGGTCATCGTCCTTGCGATCCTGCTGTCCGGGGCCTGCTTCTTTACAACCGAGGCCAACGAGTATACCATCGTGCGCCAGTTCGGCGCGGTGGTCAAGATCGTGGACGAGCCGGGCCTGAGCATGAAGATCCCGTTCATCCAGTCGATCAGCACCCTGCCCAAGACGGAGATGCTCTATGACCTCGCCGTCAGCGACGTCATCACCAGCGACAAGAAGTCCATGGTGGCAGACTCCTTCGTCCTCTGGCGCATCAGCGACCCGCTGAAATTCATCCAGGCCCTCTCCGGCAACGTCGCCAATGCCGAGTACCGCATCGACACCGTCGTTTACAACAGCCTCAAGACCGTCATTTCCTCCATGCGGCAGGAGGAGGTCATCTCCGGCCGCGACGGGCTGCTTGCCCAGCGCATCATGGATAACGTGGGCTCCGCCTTCGATAACTACGGCATCAAGCTCCTCGCCATCGAGACCAAGCGCATCGACCTGCCGGACGAGAACAAGTCCGCCGTCTATGAGCGCATGATCTCCGAGCGCGCCAACATCGCCGCCTCCTACACCGCCGAGGGCGCGGCCGAGGCAAAGCAGATCCGCAACGAGGCGGACAAGTCTGTGTCCATCACCCTCTCTCAGGCCAACGCCGCCGCCGAAAAGCTCAAGGCCGAGGGCGAAGCCGAATACATGCGCATCCTCTCCGAAGTCTACGATACCCCCGAGGAGGCGGACTTCTACGAGTTCATGCGCGCCCTCGACATGGCGGAGAAGGCCCTGGCCACCGGCGAGAAGACCCTGGTTGTGTCTGCCGATTCGCCCATTGCGAAGATCTTCAAAGCGGTGGAGTAAATCGTTTCCATGTATAAAAATTTCGCCTCACGGTGAGACTAAGAGCAGCACCCTACATAAACTGTATTGGGCGACTCTTCATCGGAGTGTGAATCAGACATGGTCAAACGAGGCGATATTTACTTTGCCGACCTCAGCCCGGTCGTCGGCAGCGAACAGGGCGGCATGCGCCCGGTGCTGATCGTCCAGAACGACACCGGCAACCGCCACAGCCCCACGGTCATTGCCGCCGCCATCACAAGCCAGATGGGCAAGGCAAAGCTGCCGACCCATATCGAGCTGCACGGCCGCAGCGTCGGCCTCAACCGCGACAGCGTCATCCTGCTCGAGCAGATCCGCACCATCGACAAGTCCCGCCTGCGGGAGAGGATGGGGCGGCTCGACAAGGGCACGATGAGCGAGGTGGACAGCGCCCTCGCCGTCAGCTTCGGCCTGGGGTCATAACCGCATAATTCAGCGCTCCTGCTCATACAAATGGGCAGGAGCGTTTTTGCGCGCTCCTGGCTCCCCCAGCCGCCTGCGGCGAATGGGGGAGGGGGACCGCTTCAGCGGTGGAAGGGGTTCGCTATAGGCAACCATACGCGAGTACGGTCTTGTTAAACTCCCTCTGCCCTTCGGGCACCTCCCTCAAAGAGGGAGGCAATCAAAACAGGAGGCACATATCATGGCTATTCCGGTTTACATAAATCAAAAGCCTACTGGAGAGCTTACCCTCTCGCAGTCGGGCCTGTACACCGTCATCGAGGCTAGCGCGGACGCGCAGGGCCTTGTCCGGCTCTGGGCGCACGGAAGCGGGAAAAGTGTTTACCTCGGCGTAATGGAGCCGAAGGACGGCGGCCTGTATCTGTGCCGCAGATTCAGCAGGCGTGAGCTTGACGCCTTCCCCGCCCCCATCGAATTTGCGTCCGACCGCGAGCGTGAGCAGACAGACGACTCGCACAAAGAAGCAGGCCGAAAGGAAGAGGTGTCCGCAGATTGCGAACTCGCAGCCGGAGACCTTCCGGCGGCAGATGAGCAGGGTGCGGAATCGGAGAGGACGGGAGAAAGTTTACATAACGAACTAACCGATTATCGAGCCTGTCCCTGGCCTGCCGAGCCGCCGGAGGACGGGCTGCTCTGGTATCGGCGCGGGGACGGGAGCCTCGTCTCCTTTGACGGTGTGAGCAGTCTGCTGGCCATCCCGGCCAGGCTCCGCACAGCTCCCGCACAGGCGGTCGAACGCGTAATCGAGGGCGAGAAATATCTGGTTTTTCGCTATTGAGAAAGCGCACGAAATGCGGTATAATATAATATCAGTTTATACGCTCAGATTATTTTGGAAGGAGGTTTTCAATATGCTGATGACAGACCTCATCGCGAAAAAGCGCGACGGCGGGGAGCTGAGCGGTGACGAGATCCGCTTCATGATCGACGGCTATGTCCGCGGGAAGATCAGCGACTACCAGATGTCCGCCATGTGCATGGCGATCTATTTTCGCGGCATGACCGATCAGGAGACGCTGGATCTGACCTTGGCGATGATGCACTCCGGCGACGTGGTGGATCTCAGCTCCATTAAGGGGATCAAGGCGGACAAGCATTCCACCGGCGGCGTCGGAGACAAGACAAGCCTCATTCTCTGCCCGATGGTAGCGGCCTGCGGGCTGCGCGTTGCCAAAATGTCGGGCCGCGGCCTGGGTCACACCGGCGGCACCCTGGACAAGCTGGAGAGCTTCCCCGGCTACAATATCTCCATCGGGGAAAAGCGCTTTCTCGACAACGTCAACCGCATCGGCATTGCCATCATGGGCCAGACGGCGGACCTTGTCCCGGCGGACAAGAAGCTCTACGCCCTGCGCGACGTGACCGGCACCGTGCCCAGCATCCCGCTGATCGTGAGCTCCATCATGTCCAAGAAGCTGGCCTCGGGCGCAGACGTGATCGTGCTGGATGTCAAGTGCGGCAGCGGCGCGTTTATGAAGACCGAGGCGCAGGCACACGAGCTTGCAAGGGGGCTTACCCGCATCGGCAAGCTTGCCGGGAGAAAGTGCGCCGCCGTCATCACCGACATGAACCAGCCCCTCGGCTGCGCTGTGGGCAACGCCCTCGAGGTCAAGGAGGCTATTTCCGTTCTGCGTGGGGAGACGAAGGGCGACCTGCTGGAGCTGTGCCTGACGCTCGGCAGCTGCCTGCTGATCCAAGCGGGCTATACCGAGGATGAGGATACGGCGCGAAAGCTTCTGCAGGAGTCCATCGACAGCGGCAAGGCGCTGAATAAGCTGGCCGAGCTTGTGGATGCCCAGGACGGCGAAGCACGCGACGTGTATGACACCTCCCGCCTGCCGCTGGCCCCGGTGCAGCTTGAGGTGCCGTCGGAGGCGGAAGGCTATATCAGCCGCATCGAATGCGAAAAGGTCGGGCTCATCTCCATGCACCTCGGCGGCGGACGCGCCGCCAAGGAGGACAGCATCGACCTCTCCGTCGGGCTGGTGCTCCACAAAAAGGTAGGCGACAAGGTGGCCAAGGGCGAGAGCCTTGCCACCATCCACGCCCCCACCATGGAGAAGGCACAGGAGGCAGCGGAAAGCCTGCGGGCGTGCTGCACGTTTTCGGCAGAGCCGATCCGGCGCCCGAAGCTTATCAAGGACATTATTTTGTAAAAATACACAGGAGGAAAACCCATGCAGTATATCATGTCTCTCGACCAGGGTACCACCAGCAGCCGCTGCATCCTCTTTGACAAATCCGGCAATATCTGTTCTGTCGTGAACAAGGAGTTCCGGCAGATCTTCCCCCAGCCCGGCTGGGTAGAGCATGACGCCGAAGAGATCTGGGACACCACCTACGAGGTGGCCCATGCCGCCATGGCAAAGCTCAACGTGAGTGCGAAGGATATCGCCGCCATCGGCATCACCAACCAGCGCGAGACCACCATCGTCTGGGACAAGGAGACCGGAGAGCCCATCGCCAATGCCATCGTCTGGCAGTGCCGCCGCACCTCCGACATCATCGACAAGCTGGTGGCGGACGGACATGCCGACGAGATCCGGGCCAAGACCGGCCTCATCCCCGACGCCTACTTCTCCGGCTCCAAGATCCAGTGGCTCCTGGACAACGTCCCCGGCGCGCGCAGAAGGGCGGCAGCCGGAAAGCTCCTCTTCGGCACGGTCGATACCTGGCTCATCTGGAAGCTCACCGGCGGCAGGGTCCACGTCACGGATTACACCAACGCAAGCCGCACGATGCTCTTTAATATCCATACTTTGCAATGGGATGAGGATTTATTAAAACTTCTCAACATCCCGGCCTCCATGCTGCCCGAGGTCAAGCCCTCGAGCTTTGTCTACGGCAAGACCGACTTTGAGATGTTCGGCGGCGAGATCCCCATCGCGGGCGCGGCTGGCGACCAGCAGTGCGCCCTCTTCGGCCAGTGCTGCTTTGAGCCCGGCACCATGAAGAACACCTACGGCACCGGCTGCTTCCTGCTCATGAACACCGGCACGACCCCGGTGGAGAGCAAGAACGGGCTTGTCACCACCATTGCCGCCAGCACCAGCGATCAGGTCAACTACGCCCTTGAGGGCTCCATCTTCATTGCGGGCGCGGCGGTCCAATGGCTGCGGGACAGCCTGGGTGTCATCACCAGCGCCGGCGAGAGCCAGGAGTTTGCCGAAAAGGTGGCCGACACGGCGGGCGGCTATGTGGTGCCCGCGTTTACCGGCCTCGGCGCTCCCTTCTGGAGCCAGCGCGCACGCGGCTGCATCGTCGGCATCACCCGCGGCTTCACCCGCGCCCACCTCGTGCGCGCAACGCTCGAGAGCCTTGCCTACCAGACCCACGACATCGCCCGCGCCATGGAGCGCGATTCCGGCATCCCCATCGCGGAGCTCAAGGTGGACGGCGGCGCCTGCGCAAACGACTTTCTCATGCAGTTCCAGGCGGACCTGCTGGGCGCGGACGTGTACCGTCCCCGCTGCATCGAGACCACCGGCCTCGGCGCCGCCTACCTCGCGGGCCTCGCGGTCGGCTACTGGGAGAGTCTGGAGGACATCCGCTCCAACTGGGCGATCGACAAGGTCTTCCATCCCCAGATGGAGGAGGCAAAACGCAAGGCCCTCATCAAGGGCTGGGACAAGGCCGTCAAGTGCGCGCTTTTGTGGGGAGAAGAATAAAAAACTTTGCGCCCATCCACTTGGCTCTCCCTTTGGGAGAGCTGTCACCAGTGCTCACACTGGTGACTGAGAGGGCTGTTGGACATGCTGCAAAGTCGGAGGACCCTCTCCGTCATTCGCCTTGCGTGAGACGGCGAATGCCACCTCCCCCAAAGGGGGAGGCAAGAAAGCTGATTGGAGAAAGAAATGGATTACACAAAACTGAAAAATACGAAGCTGTTCCTCTTCGACATGGATGGGACCCTGTATCTGGGGGACAATGTCTATGAGGGCGCCATCGAGCTGATGGAGGATCTGCCGCGGCTCGGCAAGAAGTACATCTACCTGACCAACAACTCCTCCCGCGCGGGCGAGGATTACATCACCCGTCTGCAGCGCCTGGGCTTCCCCTGTGAGCGTGAGAACGTCTTCACCTCCGGCATGGCCACCGGCATGTACTTAAACCAGCGCCACCCCGGCGCAAGCGTGTATCTGGCGGGCACGAAGGCCTTCTACCGGGAGCTCAAGAGCTACGGCGTGAACCTCGTCAACGACGAGCTGGGCCACACCGAGGCCGACACGGTGGACGTGGTGGTGCAGGGCTTCGACACGGAGCTTGTGTACGAAAAGCTCGACAAGGCCTGTCACTTCCTGCGCCGGGGCGCTGCCTTCATCGCGGCAAACCCCGACTGGGTCTGCCCCATGCCGCACGACGAGGTCCTGCCCGACTGCGGCAGCATCTGCGCCCTGCTCACCGCCTCCTCCGGCGTGGAGCCGAACTATATCGGCAAGCCCAACCGCAACATGATCGACGTCATCTCCGAGATGACCGGCATCCCGAACGCCGAGATCTGCGCCGTGGGCGACCGGATTTATACCGACATCGCCGTGGCCCAGAACGCGGGCTCGGTGTCCGTGCTGGTGCTGTCCGGCGAGACCGATCAGGCCATGGTGGACGCTGCCGAGCGCAAGCCGGATTATGTCCTCAAGGACGTACACGAGCTGCACGAGATTCTGAAAACACTCTAAGGAAAGCGCGCTGTCTCATTTTCCATGTCATCCTGAGCGTAAGCGAAGGATCTTTCACCGGGGGCTTGTGAAAAGCTCCAAGAGAAAGATCCTTCGTCACTTTGTTCCTCAGGCTGACAATGCGGAGGATGCTGTTGCAGCCGTACCGGAACGCCTATGTTTGAAATCACGAAATACTTTCTGCCCGCCGCCTGCTTTCTGCTCATCACCGTCTTCTTCATGCTCCTGCCCGACCTGCGCACCTGCAGCTTAAGCGGAGGCACGCGCCGCATGGACCGCGCGGATTGGCTGGTCGTGGCGGGCGTAACCCTCGTCTACGCCGTCGCGGCCTTTATGGGTCTCGGCAACACCGCTTCGCCCGAGAGCTTTGTCAGAATGGAAAACGAGACCGCGCAGTTCGGGCTTGACCCGGACGGCGGCGCGGCGGCAAAGCTGATGATCTTCTCCGGCGTCGGCATCGGCGACTACAGCATCGACTATACCGATACGGACGGCCATAACCTCCACCTGGCCGAGCTGGAGCAGAGTCACGGAGACGTGCTCAAGTGGCACGAGGTAGAACTCCCGCAGCCGGTGACCGGCGGCACGCTGCGCATTCTCGGCAGGGGCAATGTCTGGCTCGGCGAGGTCGTGGCGAAGACAGAGGACGGGGAGACCATTGCACTCAGCGCAAGCCATCCGGAGCTTGCGGATGAGCAGGACCTGTGCCCCAAGCGCCAGACCTTCATGAACTCCAGCTACTTCGATGAGATCTACCACGCCCGCACAGCCTGGGAGCAGCTCAACGGCGTGTATCCCTATGAGATCACGCACCCGCCGCTCGGCAAGGCGATCATCGGCCTCGGCATCAAGCTCTTCGGCATGACGCCCTTCGGCTGGCGCTTTTCCGGGACGCTCTTCGGCGTGCTGATGCTGCCGATCCTCTACTACTTTGCCAAAAAACTCTTCGGCGGACGCATCACGCCCGCCGCCTGCATGATCCTGATGGCGACGGACTTCATGCACTTTGTCCAGACGCGCATCTCCACCATCGACACCTACGCCGTCTTCTTCATCCTGCTGATGTACCTGTACATGTATCTGTTCGTCAGTGAGGGGCGGCTAAGAGACCTCGCCCTTTGCGGGGTGAGCTTCGGCCTCGGCGCCGCGAGCAAGTGGACCTGCTTCTACGCCGGGGCGGGCCTTGCGGTGATCTGGGCGCTGTGGGTGATCCGCGAGGCGCGGGCCGGGCGGCTGGATTTCCGGGGCTTTGTGAAAAACGCGCTTTTCTGCGTGGTGTTTTTCATCCTGGTGCCGGGCCTGATCTATTATCTGTCCTACATCCCCTACGGCGCTGCCCAGGGAAAGACGAATCTTTTCAGCCGCGATTACCTGAACATCGTGCTGGACAACCAGCGCTATATGTTCAATTACCACTCTCAGCTCGTCGCCACCCATCCCTATTCCTCCCACTGGTACCAGTGGCTGCTGGATATCCGGCCCATCCTCTACTATCTGGACTATCTCGCGGATGGGCGGACGGTGAGCTTCGGCGCCTTCGTCAATCCCGTGCTCTGCTGGGGCGGACTGCTGGCACTGTTCGTGCTGGGCTACCTCAGTGCTGCGCGGCGGGATAAGGTGTCGGCCTTCATCCTGCTGGGGTATCTGGCCCAGCTGCTGCCCTGGGTGCTGGTGCCGCGCCTGACCTTCGCCTATCACTATTTCCCCTGCACCGTGTTTCTGGCCCTGGCTCTGGGCCGCTGCTTTGATTTGATGGAGCGCAATGTCCGGTACGGAAAGCTATATGTGGACGGCTTCGTGCTGCTGAGTACCGCGGTCTTCGTGCTGTTCTTCCCGGTGCTGGCGGGAATCCCTGTCGGCCGCAGCATATTAAGATCCTGGCTGCCGACCTGGCCGTTTTAACATTCAATTGCGAATATGATTTGCACAGGGTGTTTTTGAGGCGGCAAAGCTGCCCCCAAAACGGATTGTATTTGTTTTCCGCCTTGCGAGGCGAAAAATCAGAGGAGCGGGCTCCTCTGAACTTCTCCGGCACAAACCAAGATATAAAGGGGAAATATACATGAAAACACTCACACTCGGAAAAACCGGCCTTGTCGTCACCAAGACCTCCATGGGCTGCCTGCCGGTGCAGCGCTGTGACAAGGATTACGCCGTGAAGCTCCTGCAGGCGGCCTACGACGGCGGCATCCGCTACTTCGACACCGCCAACGCCTACACCGACAGCGAGGAGAAGATCGGCCTTGCGCTCAGCGATGTGCGCGATCAGATCGTGATCTCCACCAAGAGCGCCGCGCGCGACAAGGCTGGGGTGCTCGCCCACATCGAAAACAGCCTCAAAATGATGAAGACCGACTACATCGACCTCTTCCAGTTCCACCAGGTGCCGGAGGTGCCCGATCCCAACGACCCGGACGGGGCCTACGCCGGGGCGCTGGAGGCGAAGGAACGCGGCTGGATCCGTCACATCGGCGTCACAACCCACCGCGTCCAGGTGGCCGAGGACTGCATCAAGTCCGGCTGGTTTGAGACGCTACAGTTCCCTTTCAGCTATATCTCCTCCGAGCGGGACCTGGCCCTCGCCGAAAAGTGCAAAGAAGCCGACATGGGCTACATCGCCATGAAGGGCCTCGCGGGCGGCATGCTCACCAATGTGCGCGCCTGCCACGCCTTCATGAACCTCTATGACAACGTGGTCCCCATCTGGGGCATCCAGAAGCTGGAGGAGCTGCAGGCCTGGCTCGACGCTGCCGAGGAGGACCCGCACATGGACGCGGAGCTGGACGCCTTTATCAAGAAGGAGCGCCAGGAGCTGTCCGGCTCCTTCTGCCGCAGCTGCGGCTACTGCATGCCGTGTCCCGTGGGCATCGAGATTCGAAACTGCGCGCGCATGAACATGCTCCTGCGCCGCTCCCCCTGGCAGCAGTACATGACGCCCGAGTGGCAGGCCAAGATGAACAAGATCGAGGACTGCCTCGAGTGCCGCTCCTGCGCCTCCAAGTGTCCCTACCAGCTCGACACCCCGAACCTTTTGAAGTACATGCTCAAGGACTACCGGGAGTTTTACGAGGAACATAAAAATCTGCTGTGAAAACATGGGCGTGTTGCAAAATACCCGTTTTCACAAAACACAGCCTTATGAGCGTAGGGGAGGGGCGCCTGTGCCCTCTATGGGTATGCCCCTCCCGGCAGTACAGCACAACCATAAAAAACAATGTACGGCGAAATCGTAGCATTTTACGAAATCGCCGTACATTTTTCGTAGTTCAAGTCTGTCGTGCGCGGGAGGGGCATACCCATAGAGGGCACAGGCGCCCCTCCCCTACTGCCGGGAAGTATCACATTTACAGGTACAACCCCATTTTGCAACGCGCCCATGCGCTGTATCAGGCTGAAATTTTATGATTGCGAAACCATGTCAGAGTTGACTGTGATTACCGTGTCCGCGAAGGCGCTCGGGTCGATGTCCAGGCCGTCGTGGATAAAGACATAGCGCAGGTTCGGGCAATCAGCAAAGGCTCGCGGCCCAATGGAAACAGTACTGCTCGGGACGTTCACATAGACAAAGCTGCCGCCGGTGAAGGCTTCCTCCTCTATGGCTGTCAAATCGCCAGGCAGCTCAAGCAGACCCGTGACGGCAAGACTGAGGGTGCTGTCACAGATAATGGTGTTATTGTTGTTATCCGAATACGTCACAATTCCCTCGTCTTCTGTGGGCTGAGCGGTGCAGAAGGCATGGACCAGAGCGGGGCAGGAGGAGAGATTGACACTTGTCAAGGGGTTGCCGGCGCAGCCCAAACCGGCAAGCTTCGGAACAACACTGATATTTAACGTCTCAAGCGCATTGTTCGGGCAGTACAGGCTTGTCAGATTTTTGCAGTTGTTGAGATCGAGACTCTTGAGTTTATTGTCGTTGCACATCAATCCGTCGAGCGCGTCATTGTTTTTGAAGCTGAGTGTCTCGAGCTGATTGCTGTCACACAGAAGGAACTTGAGCGCCGGGGCTTTTTCCAGAGAGAGAGAAGACAATTTGTTGTTTGAACACATGAGCGTCTCGAGCTTGGGATTATTTTGAATGCTCAGCTGCGTAAGGTTGTTGTGAGAGCAGCTCAGACCCTGCAGTTCGGTGTTGCTGTCGAGATTCAACTCGGTAAGGTTATTGTAGCTGCAATTGAGCAGTCTCAAATTCGTCAGGAACTCGATGCCCTTGAGAGAAGCAATCTTTCCGGGAGTCTCCTCGGTTCCGGAGCAATCGATTATCAGACCCAGGTCGATATCGTCATTACCCAGATAGCCGTTCTTGTTCAGATCAAGTTTTTCCGCCACATAGGCACGGAAGACGTCATCGGGGAAGTTTGTCTTATTGATGGCAATGTCGCTGATGTTTGCATCTTTGGTGAAAAGCTTGAGACGTCCGTCTACCGCCAAACCATTCGCGTCTTCCACAATAGAACCGTCAGCCAGCAAACCACCGCTGCCGCATGCAGTGGAAGCAGTGACAGCACCGATGCTGCCAGCAGCCTCACCGTAGGCATAGGCACCATTCGGCGCGGAGATATACTCCATTTCCAGGGTAACAGCAGATCTTTCCGCGATGACAAGCGGCTCCGACAGCGGAACGAGGTGGTAACCGCCGGAGCCGGAATTGGCTGTTGCGGTGACGGTCTTGCCGCCAGAAGTTAAAGAAAAGCCGACAGTCGTGTCCGCATCTTCAAGTGTAAAGCCAATAGCCTCAATTTGCTCCCCGCCGTCAACTTGAAAGGTCTGGGAAAGGACCACACCGTCATTATAGGCTCCTCGCCAAAATGTTGCGGGACTGTTGTCGCAGGCGTAGCAGTGATCATACTGCCAGGGCTGCACGTCGAATGCGTACATATCCCTGCCAAGACTCTTGTCATAATAGGAAAGCCAGAAGTAACCCCAATAGCTGTCTGCGTTAACACCCCAGCTGTTGCGCACGAGCCATGCGCCGTCCCCTTCGGGCCGAGTGACAAAGTTGCTTGCAGGGAAGCTGTCGTCCCAGCCGACCAGCGAAATGACGTGATTGGTTCCGACCTCTGTGGGATAATAAAAACAGTTAAATTGTGAGCTGTAGAAGTCCTCATAGTCTTCATCGGCTGCGTGGAAAGCGGCAGAGACTGCGCCGTGTGATATGATTGCGTCCTTTATCGCGCCCATATCGTCCGTGTAAAGATAGTAAACGTCAGTGACTTGAACCGGGCCGCGAAGCCGCCCCTCGTCTGCGGACGGTTCGTTGCCGTTGGCGTTGCTGTAAGGGATTTGTGACTCTGCAACCGGGCCGAGCATGTTTGCCAGTGTCTGAGATGCATAATAAGTGGAACCGCCATTTTCCAGATAGGTGAGTACGGTCGATCCGTCCGGCCTTGTGATTACAGACGGATTTATAGTGATGGTATCGCCAATATTATTGCCCTTTTCGTCATAAAAGTCGTGGTAGGTAAAGTACGCTAAGTGCAGCTCGGAAAGGTCGATACTCGTGTCGGCGGCTCCGTCGTGAATAAGATCGCCCTCCACCGCAGCGATGGTACCAAAGGCCCAGCAGGTCCCGTAGGGGTTCTGATCGCGGATCGAGGGCATGCTGGCTTTGTTGCTGTAGGCGCTGGGATACCCGTCACTGTCATACCGCCGGTCATCGGAAATAACCCAGGGAGTAGGACGCTCCCGCTCCATGCTGATGGGCATCAGCGGCGGGATCGGAAGCTGGCCCAGCACGTTCACGGTTATGACTGGCTTTTCCAATGCATCGGCAAGCTCATAGTCTCCGAGAACCGGAACAAAATGGAAGACATCTCCGTGCTTGTCGTAGTTCTCCACGCATTCCCAGGAGACGTCAATTACCTGAGGAACTGCTCCTTCTATGCCGGAGATGATGACTGCACCGTCACCGTCCTTCGTGTAGGTGACTACACCACCCAAATGGACAGTCAAGCGCGCTGGGAATTGCTTTTTCAGCTCAACTAAGGCGTATTTGTGGTCAAGGTCGATAGTTTCTGAAAAAGCGCTTGTATCAAAGCCAACAATGGTATCCTCGCCATAGTTTTTTTCCGTCCCTTCGGCGAAAGCACAGGGGAACAGGATCAGACACAGACTGAGGCATAGCAGCAGGGGCAGTACTGCGCGAAGCATACGTTTCATGGCATGTCCTCCTGGTTGAAAAAATTAATGTGTAAATCATTCCATTTTTAATATAACCTGAAAACGACTGCTTGTCAATGCGTCAGGAAAAAAAAGAGGCTGCCTCAAAACACCTGTCATCCTGAGCGCAAGTGAAGGATCTTTCTCTGAAAGTCTGCAGAAACCTTCAAAAGAAAGATCCTTCATCACTTTATTTCTCAGGACGACAAAACGATAAACGCTTTGAGACAGTCCATGCGGTATTTATCAAATGCGGGTGCCGGGCGGCATCAGTCGTTGGAGTCGATCACGCTGTCGGTCGAGCCGTCGTCAAGGATCGCCATGAAGGTGATCCCGTGCTCCTGCGCAAATGTATCCGCATAGCTGGTTTCAACGCCGAGGATCGTCAGATCCTCGAGGCCGTCGAAGGCATCCGGGCTGATACCCGTGACCTGCGGCGGAATATGGATGTAGGCGAGGTTCGGGCAGTTGGCAAAGGCGCGGGAGCCGATGGAGACCGCGTTATCGGGCAGCCTGACATAGGTGAACGCGCCGCCGCTGAAAGCCTCCTTCTCGATGGCGGTCAGATCGTCGGGCAGGACAAGGTCGGGGCCGGTGAAGGGCATGTCGTTTGTAAACAGCTTGATGCGCGCGTCCTGATCCTGAATATAACCATTTATACGCATGCCGCTGCCGCGGGAGGCGTTGAACAGGATATTGACGGAGCTGCCGCCGGCGTAGCCCGGGTATTCGCCGGGGCCCTCCGTGTTGATATGCAGCTCGCCGTCGCCGGTGATAACATAGGATACCGTTACCGCCGCTCCCTCCGGGACGAACAGGGGCTTTGAGAGCGGCACCAGGTAATAGCCGGGATCGCCGATCTGAAGCTCCGCTGCGGTGCCGGCGGTACCGCAGGACACGGTAAAGCTGAGATTGGCGGAGGCCGTCTCACAGTATACGCCGATCGCCTGAATCTCTTCTCCTGCGTCCACGCTGAATACCTGTGAAATCGCAGTGCCGTTGCCGACTGTCCAGTACCACACAGGGAGCGCATTGTCGTAGGCATAACAGTGGTCGTAACGCGATACCTGCGTATCGTATCCAAAGACTGCTGCCGCGAGGCTCTTGTCATAATAGGACATCCAGAAGTACCCGGCGTAGTTGTAGCCGTTGACACCCCAGCTGTTGCGGATGAGCCAGGCGCCGTCGCCCGCAGGTGTGCCCCTGGAAAAGCTGCCGGAGGAAAAGTTGTCATCCCAGCCGACAATGGCGATGATGTGGTTGGTGCCGAAAGAGGCAGCGGAATAATAGTAGGAATTGTTGGAGGCGCTGTAATACCGCTCGTCGGAGTAATAAGCGCCTGCGACCGCGCCATGCTCCAGAATGGCGCTCTTGACGGAAGCCCTGTTGTTCAGATCATACGTGTAAAAGTTTGTGATCTGACAGCAGCCGGTACGTCCGGCGGCGGCAGAGGGCGCATACCCGGCGGCGGAGCTGTAGGGGGCTTCGGATTCCGAAACGGGGCCGAGCGTGTTTGCCAGGCTCAGGCCGCCGTTAAAGGGACTTCCGCCCGCGTTCAGATAATCCGCACCGTTGAGGACAACACTGTCGCCTTCGTTGCAGCCCTTTTCATCAAAAAAGTCGTGGTAGGTAAAATAGGCCAGGTGCAGCTCGGACAGGTCGATGTCAGTACCTGCATTGCCGTCATGAATGAGATCCGCCTCCACCGCCGCAATGGACGCAAAGGACCAGCAGGTGCCGTATGGGTTCTGATTGCGCACCGGGGGCAAAACGCCTTCTTCATATCCGTTGTATTTTGCGGGGAGCGAGGCGCGGGGAACAGGGGCATAGCTGAAATCGGGAATATGGCCGAAGGCGTCTTCGGGAATCATGGGCAGCGGCGGGATCTGGATACGGCCCAGAACGTTGACCGTGATCATCGGCAGCTCGACGCCTTCCGCGAGGCTCTCTCCTTCCAGCACGGGAACAAAGTGGAAGACATCCAGATCCTCGTCGTAGTTTTCGAGGCATTGCCAAGCGGCATCTATGTGCTTTGTCACCGCGGGCTCGACACGGCGGATCAGGACGGCATTGTCGTCGCCGCGCTCGAAGAAGACGGTGCCGCCCGTGTGGACGGTGAGCTGCGTGGGAAATTCTTTTTCCAGCTCGATCAGGGCGTATTTGTATGGTGTGTCGATCACGATCGGTGGATCCGCGTCTTCAAAGCCGACTATGACATCATCGGGCCAGACCTGCGTTTCAAGCTCCGCGGCCCAGGCAGCGGAGGCAAAGCACAGGCATAATCCGAGACACAGCAGCAGGGTGAATGCCTTGCACAGTGTGTTTTTCATTACAGATTCCCCCAACATTCATAAACGAACGGATATATTGAATATAATCAGAAACAGGCGGATTGTCAATTCTTTCTGCCCAATGATCATTACCGTCATTATCCGGTAAAAGGCGCGTTATTTTTCAAGCAGCCATCGGATCAGCAGATACACCAGATACAGGATCCCGAGAACAGCGGAGGCCGCGAGAAAGCCGACAGCGCCGTAGACAATGTCGGCCAGTTCCATGCCGCCGGTGCCGGTCATTTTTTGTCCGATCTCAATGGCAAAGGTGACAAACATCACCGTCATAAATGTGAGCAGCCACGCCATAAGGCCCGCTCTGTTTTTCCGAGTAAGGAAGATGAACAGCGGCAGGATCAGCAGGAAAAACAGCAGGCCGAACCCGCCGATTACGACAAAGTGCATCTCCTTGTCCGTGAGCGGAGAGGAGAGGGTGCGGTTATAATCCGCCACCGCATCATGTACGCGGGCAATAAACACAACCAGCTCATACAGCCAGTTCTTCAGTTGTTCCACGGCTGTCACCTCCCCTTACAGTTTACCGCCGCAGGCAGGAGATATTACGCGAAACGCGCGCGCAGCTTCTCATTGAGCTTGCGGTAGATGCGCTCGACAAACCACGGCTCCGAGGAAGCCAGCAGCGCCTCCTCGAGGCCGAACCAGCGCACGCCGCTGTTTTCCTCCTCGCAGACGGTGAGCGCGTCCCCGTCGTCCGCTTCCAGCAGATAGGTGACGTTCAGGTGCAGATGGCTCGGCACATAGGCGCCGTGCTTTTCGTGGCCGTCCACGGTGAGGGACTCCAGGGAGAAGATGTCCCCGCTCAGGAGCCGGGCAGATTTTACCCCGGTCTCCTCTTTCACCTCGCGCAGGGCGACACGGGCCAGGTCCTCATCCCCGTCGGCGTGGCCGCCGGTCCAGGACCAGGAGTCGTAGATTTTATGATATACCATCAGCACCTTGTCCCGCGCGGGATTGACCACCCAGGCCGAGGCCGTCATGTGGGCAGCAAGATTGCTGCGGTAAAAGGCGTCGTCGTTTTTCGAGAGAAAATCGAGGATCAGCGCCTTGTCGGCTTCCTCCTGCTCGTTAAAGGGGATATAGCTTTGGATCGCCTCGCGTATATCCATGCTTCAGCCTCCGATCAGATCCAGATACGTGTTCACGTCAAAGTCCCGCACCGGCTCATCTTTTCGCAGATAGAGCGGATGATGGGGATGCCCCGCCTTGGAGCATTTGCCCGCACACACCCAGCGCGCGCCGTACTCCTCCCCTGCCGAAACCATGTCGCGCACACAGCCGGGCAGATAGGGCCGCTTTTCGATCACCGCGCCCCAGGCCGCCCAGATGGTGGGGCGGCAGCCCGCGTCCACCCGGGACAGAACATGGCGGAAGGCCGCCATGTTCTCCCGGTGCAGGCGCTCATTGAGCACGCGGTCCATGTCGTCCGGCCGGGTCGCGCGCTGGGCGTAGACATTGAACATGATGAAGCTGTCAAAGCCGTTGAAGTCCGCGATGCGCTGCACGGACTTGAGGGTGTTGTCCAGATTGCCGGGCTCGGCGGTGGAGGGGTTGACACCGATGCAGATGAGCGGGTTTGCCCCAACGGTTCCGAGTATGTAACGGTATTCGGTGTAAAAATCGGGCACATACAGCCAGCGGCTCCTGTCGTAGCTGTCCCCCTGCCCGGAGATGGCCAGGGCCGTTTCAAACGACAGCAGCTCCACCGTCTGGCTCGCGCCGCTTGGGATGTGCATGGTTTTCTCCTTTCAGTTGTCCGGCCCGTACCAGACCACCCCGACCTTCATGTCGCCATCGCCATTGGGCGCGACCGCAACAAGTATGGTCTTGCCGGTATAATCCGCGCTCTCGTCATAGCGATAAGCAAAGCCGTTTTGCTTATAAAAGGCCAGAAGTCCCCCTCCGCTGTTCGCGCTTCCCATGCCGCAGGGCGCGGTCCGGGCCAGGTAGGCGGGATAGATTATCCCTCCCTGTTTGTCGTACCAGTAATATTCGGTCTCCTCTCCGAGCGCGGCGGGATCGATCGCCTCCCTTGCCGCCGTCTCGGCGTCGCGCATGGTGCGCAGATCCTCAAGCTCCAGGTCCCGCTCCTTTTTCAGGCTGAGACCCGCCGCAATGCCGAGCAGGACGCACAGCGCAAGCCCGAGCAGTATCACAAGGCCTGTCCCCTTCCCGCCGTGTTCCGCGCTCTCCTCCGTCGGGCAGAGCAGCGGGGTCTCCCCCTCGCAGACGGCGGCAGTCAGTCCCAGGAAAAGCCAGAAATACGGCGCTGTATTGAAAACAGAGTTGCCGACAAAGGCGGACATCAGATAGGCCGCCGTCATGCCTGCGGCGACAAGCGTCGTGGGCTTGAGCCGCTTGAGCCGCCGCCACTGACGGACAATCAGCGTAATGAGCGCCGCAAGGTACAGCACAAGCGCCGGGATGCCCAGATAGCCCGCGACCGCCAGATATTCGTTGTGCGGGCGCTTTTCATCTGTAATGGCATTTTTGCCGATGAATCCCTCGGGACCGTAACCGAAGACAGGACGTTCGGAGATCCTCTGCAGGGTGTCCCGCCATAATTCAAGTCGGCCTGTGCCGGCGCTGCCCGCGTCTTCGGCACGGGCGGCGATTTTTGCAAGATCGCGGCCAAGCTCGGTGAAGTTATTCAGGAGCCTTCCCCCGGCGGGCACGAAGGCGAAAAAGCAGATCCCCGCCAGCACCACAAGCGCCAGCACCAGCGCTGCCGCGCGTTTGTTGATCCTTCTCCCGGAGCAGACATAGAGCAGCAGCATCACCGGCATGGAAAGGGCCGCCGCAAGGATGGCCCCGAAGGTGTCGTTGACAGCCAGGGCATAGGCCAAAATCATTGCGAGGGCAACATACAAAACCCGCTGTCCCTTTCCGCACGGACGGTCAAACAGCAGCAGGCCGATCATATCGGCAAAGGCCATGCTCAGCATATAGCCGAAGTGATTGAACTGGTTAAACACCACGGCCCGGCTCGCGGAGAAGACATAGTCGAGAAAGGCGGGGTGTGTCTTCTCCTGGACGATCATGAGCAGCGCCATCAGGCTGATCACGCCTGCGAATGTCCACAGGATATGCCTGCGCCAGGACTCTCTCTGCACGATGGTAGCACAGAGGAAGACGCTGCCATAGACAAAAAAGCTGGCAAGGCCATCGCGGAAGTACCCGGTGCCGGTGACGGCGTTATACAGATAGTCGGACGCCGCCGAGGAGAGCACCGCCCACGCCAGCATCGCCGCCAGCAGGTAGAACCAGGGCTGCTCCTTAGCGGATGAGAGGCTGAAAAAATGTCTGTGGGAAAGCGCCAGGCACAGCAGCATATAAAGCAGCGTGACCGCGCCGAGGACAAAAAACATGGTCTGGTACGCCTTCAGCGCAATCGTGTTGTTGATATGGCCAAACTCCATGCCGCGGCTCAGGATCTCTTCCTTGGTGAGATATTTGCCGAGCGCGCCCTGAATAACGAACACAATACCTGCCGCGACCGGCAGCATGCACCACATCAGCAGGATACAGTATGCGCCGCGTTCGGCATGTTTTATAAAAAAAGCCGAAGCGCGGCTGACGGGCGTCCGTTCTGCCTGCGCCTGATTTACGCTCTCGTCCATTGTTCTCTCCTCCGTTTCCGGGAATAAAGCACAGTCATATATGAAGAATGAGCTTTGCCACATAGATATAGATGAGCAGGGACACCGCGTCCGTCACCGTGGAGATGAGCGGGTTTGCCATGACGGCGGGGTCCACGCCGAGCTTCTCGGCCAGGATCGGCAGCATCGAGCCCACGCTTTTTGCGAAGAGGACGATGAACACGATGGACATGCTGACGGTGGCCGCCACGGGGACCGTGACAGCGTCGTTGTGCAGCAGCATCCCGTCGAGCAGGAGCATCTTTACAAAGTTCACCGCCGCGAGGGCAACGCCGCAGAGAAACGCGACACGCAGCTCACGCCACACCACACTCAATGCGTCGCGCGGCTCGATATCGCCCAGGGACAGAGCGCGGATGACCGCGGTGGATGCCTGGGCGCCGGAGTTGCCGCCGGTGCCCATGAGCATGGGGATGAAGGCGACCAGCCCCGCCTGCACGGCGAGCATGTCTTCAAAGGAGGTCAGGATCATGCTGGTGAAGGTGGCCGAGAGCATGAGGAACATGAGCCAGGGAATGCGGTTTTTCCAGATCTCCACAATGCCCGTGCGGGAATAGGGCTTGTCCGAGGGGAGCATACCGGCGAGCTTTTCCATGTCCTCGGTGGCCTCCTGCTCCATGACGTCCATGACGTCGTCGACGGTGACGATGCCCACAAGCCGCCGCTCGTTGTCAACGACCGGCAGGGCCATCAGGTCGTAGTCGGCAAATTTCGCCGACACGCTCTCCTGGTCCTCGGTGGTGGAGGCGAAGACCACGTTGGTCTCCATCAGATCCTCGATGATGGTGTCGTCGCTTGCCAGCAGCAGGTCCTTCACCGTCACGATGCCCTCCAGCCGCCGGTCGGCCGCGATGACAAAGCAGACATAGATGGTCTCCTTGTCCTCGCCGATGCGCCGGATGCGGGCGATGGATTCCTTGACGCTCATGTATTTCTTGAGATCCACAAACTCGGCCGTCATGATGCTGCCGGCGGAGTTTTCCGGATAGCGCAGATACTGGTTGATGAGGTTGCGGGTCTGGGGAGTGGCGGCGCGCATGACGCGCTTGACGACATTTGCGGGCAGCTCCCCGACAATGTCCACCGCGTCGTCGACGTACAGCTCTTCCATGATCCCCGCAAGCTCGGAGTCGGTGATGGAATTGATGATGCGCTCCTGCTCGGGCGCTTCAAAGTTTGCGAAAACGTCCGCCGCGGTCTCCTTCGACAGCAGGCGGAAGACCATGGGCATGCGGTTGTCGTCGATCCTGGAGAGAAATTCCGCCACGTCGAACTCGTTGAGTTCCTCCATGCGGCGCTGCAGCTCCTTCATGTCATGGCGGTCCAGCAGCTCCTCCAGCTGATCGGTCTGCTTTTCGACAAGGGACTCATAGTCAAGGCCCTCGCCCTGTGCAAGCTTTTCGTTTTCCTCCAACCGGAACACCTCCCAGTTATAACAGATTTAAATATTTTACCATGCCTTGGGGCTGATTACAACTTTTTTAATTTGCTTTCCGCTTTCCCATAAATGATTGCGGAATCAACAGCACCAAACGCCCTTCTTCGCCACGTTACATAACTATAATGATCGTATCTTATGTAAACTCTGGAGGGCATAGACATGGATCTTGGGGGACAGGGAAAGGCTGCCGGGCTGCGCGCTACGGCGGAGGGCATGGACCGACGCTTTTTTCTCGCCGGGCGGGCGGGACTGTATCTGCTCATGGGCGGGGTCATGGCCTGCGCGCGCGTGCTGTCGGGCGGCGCGCCCTTCGGCATGGCGATGGTGGCCTGCTCGGGAGCGGGGCTTGGCGGGGTGTTCGCGCTGCTGGGGGCGTCCCTGGGGTATCTTCTGAGCGGCGGGCTGGAATGGGGCATCCGCTACATCGCGGCCTCGGTGCTGGTGTATACCATCGCCTTCGTTTTTCACGAGTCCGGCGCGTATAAGAGCGAATACTTCATGCCCGCCGCCGCAGCCCTCGTGATGGGCCTGACGGGCTTTCTCGGCAGCTTTGCCTTCGAGGGCGGGGCGGCGCCGGTGATAGCGGAGCTTTTCCTGGAGCTGACGCTGGCCTTCGGCGGGACCTACTTCTTCCGCGACGCGCTGGACGCAACGCTTCGCACCTCGGAGACCGCGGAGCTCAAGCACTCGGTTTCGCTGATGGTGCTGGCCTCCTGCGCGCTGATGGCTCTGTCGCGGGTGGTCCTCTTCGGCGTGGTGTCGCTGGGGCGATTTCTTGCGCTGCTGCTGGTGATGACCTCCGCCATGAAGGGCGGTATGCTCACGGGTGCCGCGGTGGGGACGGTGCTGGGCCTTTCCATGGATCTCTCCGGTGAGGGTCCGCTTTACTACACCATGGCCTACGCCTTCTCAGGGCTGCTGTCGGGCGTATTCGGGCGGCACGGGCGCGTGGTGTACGTGCTGTCCTTCGTCCTTGCAGGGGCGCTCGCGACAGTGTGCGCGTGGGGCTATGTCCAGCCGGTGAGCGCCTTGTTCGAGACCTTCTGCGCCTCGGTCATCTTCATGATCCTGCCCGCCTCGCTCTTAAACCGCGTGGGGGTGGTGCTCCAGGGCATGGACCGGGGCTGCGGAGAATCGGGCCTCAGGCGTTTTGAGGCCTCACGCCTGCGCAGGCTCAGCGAGGCCTACGGAGAACTGTTCGAGACCGTGCGCAAAAACGTGACCGCGCCGGTCAACGACGAGAACATCGCCCGCATCTTCGACCGGGCCGCCGACGAGGTGTGCGTGGGCTGCCGCTTCAAAAACCGCTGCTGGAACGCGGAATACGTGGACACCCTCTCCGCCCTCAACGACGCGACGAAGGCCATGGTCGAGCACGGCAGCCTCGCGGTGGAGGACCTGCCCGGCTACTTCCGGGAAAAGTGCATAGGGCTTCCCGCCTTCGTCGCAGCCGTGAACGGAGAGCTGCGGGGCATGAGCTACCGGCGGCAGCTTCGCGCCCGGCTTGCGGAGAACCGGAGCGTGGCCTGGGGACAATTTGCGGATGTGTCCCAGCTTTTGGAGCGCTTTGCCGCCGAGCTCGGCAGCGTCAGCGGGGCCGACCCCATGGTCGAGCGCCGCCTGCTGCGCTATCTCCGGAGCCTCGAGATCGACGCGGACGCCGCCGTCTACCGGGACGGGGGCGGGAGGCTGCGCATCGTGATCGAAAGCGGGCGGCTGTCTCCCCTGCTGCATGAGGAGGGGTATCTGGAAAAGCTTTCCGAGATCGCGGGCGTGCGCCTGTGCCAGCCGGTCAGGCCGGAGGAGGACGCCTCGCGCCTGGAGCTTCTGGAGGCCGAGCCCCTTGCGGTCTCTGTCGGCATTGCGGCGATGAAGAAGCAGGGCGAAAAGGTCAGCGGCGACCGTGGGACGTATTTCAAAACCGACGCCGGGGTCCTGTGCGTCATCCTCTCCGACGGCATGGGCTGCGGGGACGAGGCTGCCGAGGACAGCCGCCGGGTCATCGGCATTCTGGAAAAGTTCCTGCGCGCCGGGATGGAACCCGCCGTGGCCATGAAGCTTTTAAACTCGGTGCTCCTTCTGCGCGACGCGGAGAGCTGGGGCTTTGCAACGGTCGATCTCATGTGCGTGGATCTCTTCACGGGCCAGACCAGCTTTTATAAATACGGGGCGGCGCCCTCCTACGTGCTGGCGGGAAGGAACATCCGCCGCGTCAAGGGCGAGACCCTGGCCGCGGGACTCTCCGCCGGGGAGGGCACCGCGCCCGATGTGGTGCGCATGCGCTTAAAACCCGGGTGCACCGCCGTCATCGCCACCGACGGTGTGATCGCCGATTCCGAGGATGAGTGGCTCAAGAACCTGCTCTTACAGGGCTTTGACGACATGAAGGGCCTTGCCCGGGCGGTACTCAAGCAGGCGGAGGAGCTGTACGGCGCGCTCGACGACATGACGGTCGTGACGGTGCGGGTGGAGGAGCGGCCATGATCCGCCCGCCTAGTCCCCTTCGCTCCTTTGCCGGACGGCTGAAGGGGCTGTTCGTCTTCCGCTCTCCCCGGCGTACACTGCCGCCGCGTCTGCGGGGAAAGCTCCGCCGCGCGGTGGTGGTGCAGACCCCGGATCCCATGTTCAGTGAGGCGGTCTTTATCCTCCGCGACGAAGCCCTCAGAGAGCCCGGTGTCAGCCGGGAGGAGCTGCTGCGCCAGGCGGCCCGCGCCGCCGAGAGCTATACCGAGGACGCCCTGCCCGGCATGGAGCGCATGAGCCTGCGCCCGCTGGCCGCCTTCCTGCTCGGCGCGGCGGTGACGCTCGCGGTGCTGTGGGCCGTGGGGATGCTATAATCGTTTCATGAAAATGCCCTTATGGCATTTTCACGAAACGAGAGGAGATTGCAGCCTGCTGCGCGCATTCGCTTGCGGGAGACGCTCGCACACTTGCAGGCTGAGAAGTGTTTTTTCCGAGGTACACGCCCCCGGAAAAAACGGGTTTAATTTGTTTTTCGCCTTGCGAGGCGAAAAATCAGAGGGGGACTCCCCCTCTGATTGCCCCCTCCGGCAGATTATTTCACTCACACATAAGGCAGTATACTTTTGGTTTTACTTCACTCCCCGAATATGGTATAATAAGCGCAGCTGCGCTTATTATATTGCATTCAGGTCGTTTTTCTCGCCGCTCACGCGGCAACCGAAAAACGTGACAAATTATACCACAGCCGCGCTGCGCCTGTGGTATAATATAGGCAACATCGCACAATGCGGCAAGAGCAGATTCCGAGAAAATTTGCGTTCTGATGATGGCACTTTTTTGAAGATGTACTTTGTGTACCTCAAGAAAAAGTGACGAAATCAGGGCACAAATTTTCTGGAAGATGCCGCAGGCGTATTGTGTGGTGTTGCCTACATAAAAACAGAAAGGGAGTGCTGCCATGCGGCTGCAATTTGACGTGAGCAAAACCTATGCCATTGCGCTCGAGGGCGGCGGAGCCAAGGGCGCCTATGAGATCGGCGTTTGGAAGGCGCTGGACGAGGCAGGCGTGAAGTATAACGCGGTGTCCGGCACCTCCGTCGGGGCGCTCAACGGGGCGCTGATGGCCATGCGCGATCTTCCGCGCGCCGTGGAATGCTGGAGAAACATCCACCCGTCCCAGGTCATCTCCCTGGGCAGTCTGGATGCCGGGACCTTCAAGAACCTGCTGGAGGGCAAGCTGGAGGCTGACGACTGGTCGGAGCTGCTGCCCCAGGCGGTGGATATCATCCTCAACCGCGGGCTCGACGTGTCGCCGCTTCGCGCCTGGGTGCGCAGCGTTGTGGACGAACACAAGCTCAAAACCTCGGACGTGGACTTCTATATCTCCACCGTCTCTCTTACCGACCGCAAGGGCCTGGAGGTGCATGTAAACGAGCTGCCGGAAAACGAGATCTGCGACATGCTCCTGGCCTCCGCCTACCACCCGAGCTTCCGCCTCGAAAAGCTGGGCGGCAAATACTACGCCGACGGCGGCTTTGTGGACGCCATCCCCCTGCACGCGCTGGTGAAGCACGGCTACAGGGACATCATCGCCGTGCGCCTGCCGAGCCTTGGCGTGGAGAAGCACTTCAAGATCCCGGACAATGTAAACATCACCACCATCCGCACCTACGCCGATCTCGGCCATGTGCTGAACTTCACCGCAGAGCAGGCGAGGCGCGACATGGACATCGGCTACATGGACGCGCGGCGCGTGCTCTACGGCCTTTGCGGGCGGCAGTATTACATAGACCGCACGCTCACTGAGCATGATGCGCTGGAATGGCTCATCGCCCACAGAGGGGAGTCGGCGGGAAGCCTGCGGGAGTACCTGGAAACAGAGCTCCCGTACACGGCCCAGCAGCTGGAAGCGGCGGGAACGGACTATTATGATCTGATGCTGGCCCTGGTCGAGCAGCGGGCGGAGCGGCAGAACCTCCCGAAGCTCAAGGTTTACAGCGACAAGGATTTATTGAAACTGGTGGGATAAACAATCGTTCCCGATTTTGTCATCCTGAGCGTCAGCGAAGGATCTTTACAGTCTCCGATACCGGGGTATCAAAGATCCTTCGCTTACGCTCAGGATGACATTTTTTATTATGCGTATCGGCTTTAATCAGCTAATCCCGTCATTGCGAGCCAGTGCGCACACTGGCGTGGCAATCCGCCCGCCGGAGGCCCTTAACAACTCAGAAATCAAACCTGGCCGCTGGGAGGATTGCGGGTCGCCGCTGCCTGCGGCAGATGAAGGCGGCACGGAATCTCCGCAGCCGCGCCATTGGCGGGCCGTCGCGCAGCAGGCCCGGGAATGGCAATGCGGCAAGGCGTTCAACGGATTGCCACACCAACGCGACGCGCGAGAAACGCGTGACGCGATCCACGCTTGTCGTGACATCGGTCACTGGTTCGCAATGACAGACCGGGAACTGGTTCTTGCTGAGTTAAGCCGATACCCATATTTTTTATTTTCCCTGAAACATTTTCCTCTCCCGATCCGTTTATATAGGTGAGTACTCAATCAAACGCGAAAAAGGAGAAACCCATGAAGAGAAAGATATCTGGTCTGATCCTGGTCCCGCTCCTGAGCTTTACCATCCTGAGCGCAGCGGCGGAGGCTTCGCCTATAACAAAGCCCTGGCCCACCCACGCGCCCGAGGCCACGCCCTATGTGCGCGTAAACGACAGTACGGCCGTCTATGAGGGCGAAGCGGAGCATGTGGAGTTTGAAAGCATAGAGGACATGTGGGCGCATTTTAAAGAAAAGTTCGGCCGCTTCTACGCCAAGAGCGACGAGCTGGAGATGTTCCGCAATCTCCCGCAGGACGAACCGTATCCCTTTGTCCCGCACAGCGTCCGCTTTGAGCTGGACGAGGGCGAGGCCATGCGCATGGCGCGGTACTTCGATGCCCTGGACGGCGTGGACGCCCGGGTGATCGCCCAGCACACGCTCCAGGATGGACTGGAAATCTGGGACTATCTCACGGTCGTGACCATGACCCCGGCGCGCTTCTTTGAGCTGAGCGAGGAAGCGGGCGAGCCTTTTTCGTTCGAGCAGCTCTATGACGGGGTGCGCGAGCGCTTCGATGTGGACTACTGGCCGGGTGGTCTCTACGAGCAGACGGAGGAAGACCTGAAAGCCTATGAAAAGCGCGGCTGCTTTTACTTTGAGAGCGAAACCCTCGAAGCGCTTGAAAAGCTTTCCCGGGACGAGGTCTGCGACTTCACCCTGCGGGAGTACACCCCCAGCGGCTGGGCACAGGACGGGCTGATGCTTGCCCAGGTCCTGTGGGCTGGGGGCATCGACTCGGACATCTATACATACGTTGACAAAGCGGAGAGCGTGTGCGTGGTGCATCTGACGCCCGCGGAGCTGTCCTTTTGGAGCGAAAAGCTGCCGGGGCGCTATCTGGTGAGGTTCAGAGAAGCGGACGAGCTGGCACGGGCAGAACCCGACCGCAGCCTGCCCTTCGGCCCCAACAGGGAGGTGTACGAGGGATGAACGAACGCGCCATACTGCGTGAGCTGAAAGCCGGGGACACCGGGGCGCTTTCGGAGATCATCGGCTTTTACACGCCCTATCTCTACACCGTCGCCTCCAACATCATGGACCCGCCGATGAGCCGCGAGGACGTGGAGGAGACCGTCTCCGACGCCTTTGTCCGGCTCTGGGAGCACCGCGGTGAGGTCATGCCCGGGAAATTAAAGCCCTGGCTTGCCGCCGTTGTGCGCAACTGCGCAAAGGATGTCCTGCGTTCCCACCGGCTCAATGAGCCGCTGGAGGACGACGTGCTGGACATTACCGTGCCGGACGGCATGGAGGAAAGCGTCCTGCGCGAAGAGCTCAGCGCGATCGCACGCGAGGCGGTGGACTCCCTCGGCGAGCCGGACAGCGAGATTTTCAAACGCCACTATTTTCTCTATCAGAAGACCGATGAAATTGCCGCCGTGCTCGACATGAACGCCGCCACGGTGCGCACCAGACTACGGCGCGGGCGGGAACGCCTGCGGGAGTACTTCGGCGAAAGGGGGTACAGCTGTGCAGATCCGAATCTCTGATCTCATGGACGAATGCTGCCCGACGGACGTAAGTCTCGGGGCAGACGATAAAGATATGGCCCGGCGCGTAAATGCGTCCGTCATGGCAAAAATCGGGGCGGAGCAGCCGAAGCCCCACAGGAAAGCAAAGCGGACACTGCGCACGCTGCTGCTCGTGGCCGTGATCGCGGCCCTGATGGGCACCGCGGCCTACGCCGCCTCCGGTTGGTTCATGGGCCTTAAAAAGGCCGAGGAGCCTGTGACGGGCCATTACCGCGCGGTGGACAAAGACGGCAATCTTAAGACCGACTACAAGCTCAGCTTCCCCGACGCGGGGATGGTGCTCACGTTCGAGGGCCCGGCCGAGCGCACGAATCAGCCCGAGTTTCGCTGCTTCTACCTCCCGTCGGAGGCGGACTTCGGCTTTACCGACCCCGAGGGCTGGGCGATCTATCTCTCCGATCAGGGCGAGGGCTCCAGCATCCCCTATATTGTGGGCGCATCGAATGTGCGTGCGGGCAACCACCGCCGCATCATCAACGGCGAAGTCACCACCGTCAAGGAGGAAGTCTGGGGCGACTGGCAGGTAACTACGCTTACGAGCGACTACACCCACTGCACCCAGCGCTGGAACTACGAGCGGGCAAACTACGTCCTGCTCTTCAACAGCGAAAAGGGCTGGCTCATTATGATCAGCGGCACGGACGATCTCGACACGCTCGAGCACATCGCGCGCGAGCTGGAGATCCGCGACAGCGGCGAGCCCGCCTTCTCCGGCGAGGACAGCGCCATCGAATCCATCGGCATCCTCGATCCGGGACGGGGATGATTCTTGCCTCCCCCAGCCGCTTGCGGCGTCTGGGGGAGGGGGACCGCTTCAGCGGTGGAAGGGGTTCACGCGTGCCTGCTCATGCTCAACGTTGGGTCAACCCCTCCGTCATCCGACACCCTCTCAGTCTCGACGCGGGCGGACACGCGCCGAGACAGCTCCCCCAGAGGGGGAGCCAAGAGCCTCCCCTTCACATTCTCTTTCCCCTCCGCATAGTCTGGTAACAGATTGTCAGCGGAGGGGCTTTTTTATGACTTCAACCTTTCTGTGGGCTCTTGCGGGCACACAGTTTATTTTTCTCATGACGACGCTGGGCGCGTCGCTGGTGTTCTTCCTGCGCTCGAGTGCGCCGCGCTTCCAGACCGTTCTGCCCGGCTTTGCGGGCGGGGTGATGGCGGCGGCCTCGGTCTGGAGCCTGCTGCTGCCCGCCATTGAGCAGATAAACGCCGAGAGGCGACTGCCCGCGTGGCTGCCCGCGGCGGCGGGGCTCTTGCTCGGCGCGCTCTTTCTCACGGCGGCGGACGCTTTGCAGGGCGGGGCGCGGGGGCGGGACCGCATGCTCTTTACCGCCATCACGCTCCACAACATCCCGGAGGGCATGGCGGTGGGCCTCGCCTTCGCCCTCGCCGCCGATGGGGAGGGACTGGCCGCGGCGCTGGCGCTGGCACTCGGGATCGGCATCCAGAACTTTCCCGAGGGGGCGGCGGTGTCTCTGCCGCTGCGAAGCCGGGGCATGGGGCGGGGCCGGGCCTTTCTCTGGGGCATGGGCTCCGGGGCGGTGGAGCCGGTGTTCGGGATGCTGGCGGTGTTCGCCGCCTCGCTCGTGCACCCCGCCATGCCCTGGCTCCTGAGCTTTTCCGCAGGGGCCATGCTCTATGTCACGGCACATGAGCTCTGCCCCGACGCCGCCGACCGGGCCGGATCGCTTGCCTTCATCGGCGGCTTTGCGCTGATGATGGCCCTGGACATTGCGTTAACATAGACAAATTTGGGGCGTAATTCTTGTGAAGTTTTCACAACATCGCCCTTGCCTTGTGATAAACTTGTCATGAAAAATTACGAAAATTTCCGTTGAAAAAAGTAGACACCGCTCCTGTTCTTATGATAATATAAGTGGGTAAACTCCGTACCACGTAAAATGTAACGAGGTGAAGTGTATGGCATTTAAATTTAAGGGCGGTGTCCATCCCGATTACCGGAAGCATCCCGAGATTCCCGTGACCGTGATCGCACCGCCGCAGCAGGTCGTCATCCCCATGGCGCAGCACATCGGCGCCCCCTGCACCCCGCTGGTGAAAAAGGGCGACCATGTGAACATGTACCAGAAGATCGGCGAGAATCCCGCGCCTGTCTCCGCGCCCGTCCACGCCTCCGTCTCCGGCACGGTCGTGGCCGTGGAGCCGAGGCCCCATCCCCTCGGGGATATGGTCATGTCCGTCGTCATCGAAAACGACGGGCTCGACACACCCGAGCTCCTGCCGCCGCTGACCGAGGATCAGCTCAAAGACCCCCTGTCCATTCTCCAGCGCATCCGCGAGGCCGGCGTTGTCGGCATGGGCGGGGCCATGTTCCCCACCGCCTTCAAGATTTCCAGCGGCATCGGCAAGGTGGACACGCTCATCATCAACGGTGCCGAGTGCGAGCCGTACATCAACGGCGACCACCTCACCATGCGCTACCATCCGGACGAGCTTCTGAAGGGTATCGAGCTTGCCCGCATCGCGCAAGGTGTGAACAAGGTCTACTACGGCATCGAGAAGAACAAGCAGGACGCCATTGACCTGCTCAATGCTCACGGCGCGAAGGAGATGGGCATCATTATCGAGCCCGAGAGCACCCTCTACCCCCAGGGCGGCGAGAAAATGCAGATCAAGGCCATGACCAACCGTGAGGTCAAGCCCGGCGGGCTGCCTGCGGGCGTCGGCTGCTGCGTCATTTCCACCCGCACCGCCTACGCCATCTATCAGGCATGTTATGAGGGCAAGAGTGTTATCGAGCGCATCGTCACCGTCGACGGCAGCGCGATCAAGCTTCCCGTCAACGCCGTGATCCGCGTCGGCACCAGCTTCGGCTATATCGCCGAGCAGTGCGGCGGCTTTGTGCGCACCCCGCGCAAGATCGTCCTGGGCGGGCCGATGATGGGCATCTGCGCCACCACGCTCGACGCGGTCACCGTCAAGGGCACCGCCGGCGTCCTCTTCTTCACCGAGGATGAGGACCGCACCGTGGAGGAACCCACCTGCATCCGCTGCGGCAAGTGCATCAATGTCTGTCCCATGCGCCTTGAGCCGACCTACATGTACCAGTATTACAAGAAACGCGACTTTGAGATGCTGGAGAAATACCACGTCACCGACTGCATCGAGTGCGGCAGCTGCACCTTCCGCTGCCCGGCGCGCATGCCGCTGACCCACGCATTCAAGACCGCCAAGCTCATGATCCAGGCCAAAAACGCCAAGGAGAAGGCCAAAGCGGAAGCCGCGAAGAAGGAGGCCGGAAAATGAACGAGAAAAAAGAACGCATGATCTTTGATGTCACGTACCAGCCCCAGGTACGCACCGTGCGCGACACCCAGCGCATCATGCTCGACGTGATCATTGCCACGCTTCCCATCGTGGGCTTCGGCGTGTACCGCTACGGCTGGCACGCGCTGCTGCTGGTCGTTTCGAGCATGGCCGCCGCCGTGTTCTTTGAGTGGGCCTACCGCAGGCTCCTCAAAAAGTCCATCACCATCGACGATCTCTCCGCCGCGGTCACGGGCCTGCTGCTCGTGATGGTGCTGCCCCCGCAGACACCTGTGTGGATGGCGGTCATCGGCGATTTCTTCGCCATCGTCATCGTCAAGCAGCTCTACGGCGGCATCGGCAAGAACTTCTTAAACCCCGCCCTCGCGGGCCGCGCGTTCCTGACGGCGTCCTACTCGGGCGTGCTGACCGTCGTGGTCATTGACGGCGTCACCTCCGCCACCCCGCTGGGCTACCTCTACAGCGACGCGCCGATGCCCTTCACCCTGGCGCAGAGCTTCTTCGGCGCCATCCCCGGCAGCATCGGCGAGATCAGCTCCTTCGCCATCCTCGCGGGCGCGGCCTACCTCATTGCCCGCAAGGTCATCCGCTGGCGTATCCCCCTGTCCGTCATCGGCACTGTCTTTGTGCTGAGCTTCCTCGGCGGTCACGCGGGCTACAGCCGCTTTGAGTGGGCACTGCAGAACGTGTGCGCGGGCGGCGTGATGTTCACCGGCATCTTCATGGCCACCGACTATTCCACCTCCCCTGTCACCATCAACGGCCAGATCATCTACGGCATCGGCATCGGGGCGCTGACCATGCTCATCCGCTACTTCGGCGGCTATGCAGAGGGCTGCTCCTATGCCATCCTGATCATGAACCTCACCACCTGGGCCCTTGACAAGCTCTGCCACCGCCGCCAGTTCGGCGTGTCCCGCAAAGATTTCTATTTGAGCAAAAAGGCGAAAAAGAACAAGGAGGCTGTGTCATGAATAAAATTCTGAAGCTTGCCCTCGTTCTTCTCGCCGTCAGCGCCATCGTCGCGGGCGTGCTCGGCATCATCAACGAGCTGACCTACCCCGTCATCGACGCGCAGAAGCAGGCCAAGACCGCCGAGGCCTTCGCCAGCGTCCTCAAGGCCGACCGCTTCGACGAGATCGAGTTTTCAAATCCCGACTTCCCCACCGTGCTCACCGTACATAAGGCGGAGGGCGTCGGCTACGTCGTGACCTCCAAGTTCTCCGGCGCGCAGGGCAACATCACCCTCGCCGTCGGCGTGGACAACGACTACAAGTGCACCGGCATCTCCGTCATCGAGCATTCCGAGACCTCCGGCCTCGGCGCCAACGCCGCCAGCACCGGCGAGGTCGGCGTGAACTTCCGCAAGCAGTTTGTCGGCCAGGATGAGAGCATCGCGCTCTCTAACGCCGGCGGCAGCATCGACGCCCTGACCGGCGCGACCATCACCTCCCGTGCCATCACGGAGGCCGTCGCGACCAGCATCAAGGCCGTCAAGACTCTGGGTTAAGGAGGGCTGAGAGAATGAACCGTAAAAAACAGTTTACCGAAGGCCTGATCACCAATAACCCCGTCCTGGTACAGCAGATCGGCATGTGCGCCACCATGGCCATCACCACCACGCTCTTCAACGGCGTCGGCATGGGCCTGTCGGTGCTCATCATCCTCACCTGCTGCAACGTGGTTATCTCCGCCATCCGGAAAATCATCCCCGGCGAGATCCGCCTTGCGATCTTTGTGGTCGTCATCGCGGGCTTCGTCACCATCGTGGACCTGCTGCTGCAGGCCTTCGTCCCCGCGCTGAGCGAGGCACTGGGCGTGTTTATCCCGCTCATCGTCGTCAACTGCATCATCATCGGCCGCGCGGAGGCCTTCTGCCAGAAGATGCCCGTCAAAGACTCCTTCTTCGACGGTATCTTCCAGGGCCTGGGCTACACCTGCGTGCTGATCGTGATGTGCGTCGTGCGTGAGTTTCTGGGTTCCGGGCGCTTCGGCGGCGGCCTTATAGACATCTCCAACGGCTTCCGCTTCACCCTCGACGGGACCGGCGCCGGCATCCAGATCTTCCCCGAGAGCTACGGCGCGTCCATCCTGTCCCTCCCCTTCGGCGGCTTTTTGACCCTCGGTTTCCTGATCGCCGCCATGCAGTACGCGCTGAAAAAGGCCGAGGACAAGAAGGCCAAAAAAGCGCAGAAAGAGAAGGAGGCTGAGAAGTAATGCTTAGCAACATCATTCAGATCTCGCTGGGAGCGATCCTGATCAACAACTTCATCTTCTCCCAGTTCCTCGGCTGCTGCCCCTTCCTGGGCTGCTCCAACAAGGTGGACACCGCCGTCGGCATGGGCTTGGCGGTCGTGTTCGTCATGGGTCTCGCCTCCGCCATCTGCTGGGTCATCAATGAGTACATCCTCGTCGCCCTGCATCTGGAGTTTCTGCAGACCCTGGCCTTCATCCTGGTCATCGCGGCGCTGGTGCAGTTTGTGGAGATGTTCCTGAAAAAGATGGTCCCGTCGCTGTACTCCGCCCTCGGCATCTTCCTGCCCCTCATCACCACCAACTGCGCTGTTCTCGGCGTGGTGCTGCTGAACGTCCAGAATAACTACAACTTCATCGAGTCTCTGGTCTACGGCATCACCGGCGGCATCGGCTTCCTGCTCGCCATCGTCCTCTTTGCAAGCGTGCGCGAGCGCGTGGAGTTTGCCGAGTACCCCGAATGCTTCCGCGGCTTCTCCATCTGCCTTGTCTCCGCCGCGCTCGTGGCGCTGGCCTTCATGGGCTTCAGCGGCATGGCCATCCCGGTATAAGGAGGGCGTGAAGGTATGAAAACGATACTTCTTTCCATGCTGGTCCTCGGTGTGCTTGGCGGGCTCTTCGGCGCGCTGCTGGCCTTCGCCTCCAAGATCTTCCACGTCGAGGTCGACCCCAAGCAGGCCGCCGTGCGTGAGGTCCTCGCGGGCGCCAACTGCGGCGGCTGCGGCTACCCCGGCTGTGACGGTTACGCCGCCGCGGTCGCAAAGGGCGAGGCCCCCTGCAACAAGTGCGTTGCGGGCGGCGCGGCAGTGGCCGAGAAGGTGTCTGAGATCATGGGCGTCTCCGCCGACGCTGCCGACAAGATGGTCGCCTTCGTCCCCTGCTCCGGCTGTGAAGGCGTGGCGGAAAAGCGCTTCAACTACACCGGCCCCATCGACTGCCAGGCCGCGATGCTCTTCGGCGGCAAGAGCAACAAGCTCTGCACCTTCGCCTGCATCGGTCTCGGCAACTGCGAGCGCGCCTGCCAGTTTGACGCCATGCACGTCATAAACGGCATCGCGCATGTGGACCGCTCCAAGTGTGTCGGCTGCGGCGCATGTGTGGACACCTGCCCCAAGAATATTGTCCAGCTCATCCCCGAGAGCCTGCGCATCCATCCCGCCTGCTCCAGCCACGACAAAGGCGGCGTCGTGATGAAGGTCTGCACCGCGGGCTGCATCGGCTGCATGAAGTGTCAGCGCGAGTGCCCGGCGGGCGCCATCGTCGTCAAGGACGCGCTGGCCGAAGTCGATCCCGAAAAGTGCATCGGCTGCGGCAAATGCGCCGAGGTCTGCCCGAGACATATCATTACGGACTTCACTGCGTAAAACGAATACGACATCAAAAAAGCTCCCGTTTTGGGAGCTTTTTTGATGTCTATATCATACTATTCCCTAACAGAAACCGGACAGTCCTTCCGGCAAAATTTGCGCCATGCTTCGTTAAAGTCCTTGACCATATATCTCCATTATGCTCTGCGGCCTTTGCCTCGCCTGACACAAATTTTGATCGGAATTCCTTGTCTGCTTTCTATCAGGGAATAGTATCAGTCGGCAAAACCGGCGTCCCTGGCTTTCTGGTACCACTCATCCGCCTTGGCACTGTCCTCCGCCACGCCCTGACCGTTCCGGTACATATCGCCGATCCCGTGCATGGCGGCCGCGTCTCCGGCGTCGGCGGCTTTCCGGAACCATGTCAGGGCCTGCGCGTAGTCTTGCTCCACACCGTAGCCCAAATAATAAATCAGTCCCAAATTGCGCGCTCCGGCGGCGCTTCCGTTGTCCGCCGCCTTCCGAAGCCATTCTGTTGCGGCCGAAATATCCTGTCCCACGAGCTTGCCGTCCGCATACAGGATGCCGATGTTGTTCATTGCTGTCGCATCTCCGGCATCAGCTGCCTTCTGATACCAGGTCAGAGCCTCGCGTCCGTCCTTCTCCACGCCGTATCCCTGCTCATACATCGAGCCGATCGCTGTCATTGCGGAGGGAAATCCCGCGTCCGCCGATTTGGTATACCAGCGCAGTGCTTCACGGTAGTCGCGCTCGACGCCGATTGCCATGGCATAGTGATTGCCAACGTTATACATCGCCTGTGCATCCCCGGCATCGGCGGCCTTCAGATACCACGACAGCGCTTCTATATGGTTCCCGGTTTCATCAGCCGTCCGGCCGCGTTCGTACATTGCCGCGGCACTGTCCTCCGGTGCGGGTTTGCTCTCTGGCGCGGCTGCAGACGCGGCTTCCGGCGTCGCCGCAGGCGCGGCCGTCGGTGTTGCCTCGGGTGTGACCGTCGGTGTTGCCTCGGGTGTGGCCGTCGGTGTTGCCTCGGGTGTAGTCGTCGGCGTCGCCGCAGGCGTGGCCGTCGGTGTTGCCTCGGGTGTGACCGTCGGTGTTGCCTCGGGTGTGACCGTCGGTGTTGCCTCGGGTGTAGTCGTCGGTGTTGCCTCGGGTGTAGTCGTCGGCGTCGCCTCGGGTGTGGCCGTCGCCGTTTCCTTTGCCGCTGTCTGGGCCGGGTCCGGCAGAGAGGCAGGCTTGGAGAGTCTTCCGAGGAGGAAGCCGATCGCCACGAGCAAGATCGCCGCAAGGATCATTGCAGGATGAAAAGCGCTCTTTTTCTTTTTCGGCACCGGTGCGGCAGACTCTGCTTTCGCAGCCTGCGGTTCCGTATTCGGCCGCGGCGGTTCCGTGCTCGACCGCGGCGGTTCCGTATGTGCTTGCGTTGTTTCTGTATTTGTCTGCGGCGGCTCCGGCAGCGCCATCCCGGCTGTCGCCGTCAGCTCCTCCAGCAGCGCATGCATGCTCCGGCAGCGGTCCTCCGGTCTCACGGCAAGGCCCTTTTCCAGTACCGCCGCGAAGGGAGCCGTCAGGCCGCTGTAATCGACCTTTTCGCCTTTGATGCGTTCCATGGGCGTCGGCAGCACGGTTCCTGTGGTGCAGTAATAGATCGTGGCACACATGGCATACACATCTGTCCACGGGCCGATCGTTCCCTTTGCCCGGTACTGCTCCATTGGGCTGAAGCCCTGGCTCACCGCTCTGACAGCGGTCGTGCCGCTTGTATACTGCCCGCTCGTCACCAGATCCTTCGCCGCGCCCATATTCAGCAGCACCAGCTCGCCTGCCGGTGTGTACATGAGATTGTCGGGCTTGATGTCCCGGTGGATGATCCCCTGCCCGTGCGCCTGTTCAAGCTCCTGCATCACAGGTGCCATCAGCGCCGTGCATTCCGCTTCGCTCAGGACCTTCTGCGTGCGGACCAGTCTGTCTCCAAGCGTCTCGCCTTCAACATAGTCCAAGATGATATAGGCCGTCTCGTTTTCATAGAAGGCGGCCCGCACGCCCGCCACATGCTTCAGCTCCTGCAGCCTGCCGGCCTTCTGTGCCTCACTGACGAAGCTCTGGCAGCAGTCCCTGAGCCTCTGCGCATTTTCGTCGCTTCCCCAGTGTACGGCACCGCTGTGCGGCATCGTGCGCACGGCTCCCCCCTCGGGGTAGTATTCCTTGATGCACACCGGAACGTCCAGCCACGAGTCAAAGCCCAGATAGGTGATGCCGAAGCCGCCCTGTCCCAGAAAGCGGCCCACCGCATATCGTCCGTTCAGGAGTGTTCCGCATGCGAGCATATGTCCCGGCTGCTTTCCCGGGTCGCTCGTGTTGTCAAATCCGCAGTGCGGGCACACGGCCCCGGGCGCGTCCAGCTCCCGCATACAGCCGTAACAGCGTTTGAATTCCATTTTCTCTCCCTCCGGTCCTTCATATTTCTTACAGTTTATCACAGAAAACGCGCCGCCGCAATAACGTGTGCAGCGGCGCGGGGAAGTATTCAATTGTACTCCGGGAATCTCTCGGCGTAGTCGATCAGCTCTGTGACCGGCCAGAGGCATTGCTGCGAGGCGGTGTAGACATGGTAATAGCCGTATCGGCCGTGATCGGTCATCTCCACGCCGTTGGCCGTCGTTTCGGCGAGCATCTCGGGCACCTCCGTTTCCAGGAGCACGAAGGCGGCCCGCTTATAGTCCTCGATATGGTAGATGTCGCGGATGTTGATCACAGTGGAAATCTTGAACAGGTAATCATCCTGCCAGCACCCTGCAACGAGCTTTCCGTCCGAGCACACCGCCACCGCGGGGGCGGACATGGACATGTTTCCGTACACCAGCTCACAGCCGTTAGACAGCGCCCAGTCGGCGATCTGCTCGGCAGCTGTAGGCTCGGCGTCAAAGGCGACACGCAGATCGTCCCTGTAGCTGAAATAGAGGTTTGCCGCCGACAGCGCACACAGCGCCGCCATCAGTCCCGCAAGCAGGCGCGGCTTTGCCTTCTCCGCAATGAGGGCCAGCGAGAGCGCCGGGAGCGTGTAGTAGAGAAACAGGTAGATGGGCCGCAGCTGCACCGAGGTTGCAAAGGAGGCCGCGATCACAGCAATGCAGCCGGTCAGCGCAAGCATCCAGAAGCAGCCCGTCCCCTCGAGGCCGCGCCGGGAGCGCAGGAGCAGATACACCGCCCCGAGTACCAGCAGCGTAAGCACAACGAACATCAGGATAAAGAACAGGCGGTCATCCCCATCCCGTGTGGCTTCATAGCCCGTCACGGTGACGAGCGCCTTGTGCACATCCCGGAGCTTTTCGCCGAGCGACGCGCCGGAGAAGATGGATGCGCCGCTGTAAATCTCGTGGCGCTTGACCGGCAGCAAACGGATCACCGCAAGGCCCAGGACGTTCGCACCGGTATACCCGAGCACGCGCCGCATCCGCATGCGCTTTTCCTTCGGGTAGACAGGCTGTTTTTTCCAAAGGCGGTACAGGGCCGCAAGCAGCTCATAGGTAATCAGCGGCAGGATCAGCACGCAGGTTTGCCGCAGGCTCTGCATGCCGGTACAAAAGCAGAGGAACAGCGAAAGCCCCAAGGCGGGCAGGCGCAGCTTCTCCGACGTGCGTGCCCGGGCGTAATCGCCCAGCACCACGAAGAAGCAGATCAGGTAGCAGGCGTAGAAGCTGCACATGGCAAAAAAGAGTTGCTGTCCGTCCTCGCGGAAAACAGTATAGTGGCCGAAGAGCGAGGCCAGGAATGTAAGCATCGCGGCAAGCCGCACGGCCGGACGCCTGATATGCGCGCGCAGCATCCAGTCCATCGACGTGAGCAGGAAAACCGACATGCACAGTGTCGCCCAGGCCATGGCGCGGTTCATGCTGCCCGTGAGGCCGTAGAAGAAAGCCGACAGCACCGGTGTCGCCACGACATAGAACTGGTTGCCGAAGAGGTAGTTTTTCGGAAACAGGGTCTTCTGCTCCCACATCAGCCGCGCCACCAGCGTGTCCTCGTACATGTCGGAGGTACAAAGCCGCGAAAAGCCGCCGAAGTCAATGACGGTGAACACGGCCAGATATCCGAGGATCACCAGCGCGATAAGCGCCGTCAACACATATTCCGTTTTGCGCTGTCTGTCAGGCATGTTCCCGCTCCTTATGCACACAATCATAACAGGTAAAGTTTACCCTTGCCGCGCAGAAAAGTCAATACGCCTTGACTTGCCGGGCGCGACGTGATAAAATCCGTTTAGTTTTAGGACAACTGAACATACACGGAGGGTTACCGAAGTGGTCATAACGGGGTGGTCTTGAAAACAAACCGTCTCGCGGACAGGTGACCTTCAAAAAAGCCAGGAATTTCAACAGGTTCCGGGCTCGGTGAAGAGAAAAAATCAGGAAATTTCTCTCCTGTTTTCTCTCCATTTTCCAGCGGCCATTTTTAAAAACCAACCAGCAAAAACGACATCAAACACACGGAGGGTTACCGAAGCGGTCATAACGGGGCGGTCTTGAAAACCGTTAGGGCAGTGATGTCCACGCGGGTTCGAATCCTGCACCCTCCGCCATTTTGCCTGAAAATTCGTCATTTGACGGGTTTTCAGGCACTTTTTTCGCCTTTTCGCTTTTCGGGAAATATGACCGAAATGCAAAAAGGGACTCGGAGAGACACATTTTCAGGAGAGAACTTTGGAGAGAACTCCGGAAAATGACATGAATGAGCATCAAATTCGAGCTCACTTATGTAATGTGTGCCCCATATCGGGGGCACACAGATATTTATGCAATCACGTCCAGCGCTTTCTGCAAGCCGGAGCTCATTGCATTGGCAGAGGCGAGCTTGGAATTGTAATCCAGATGCGCGTAAACATTGGCCGTGGTGGCAAAGTCGCTGTGCCCGAGCCATTCCTGAATCTGCTTCATGGATACGCCGTTGGCGAGAAGAAGAGAGGCGCAGCTATGACGCAGATCATGAAAGCGAATCCTGCGAAGCCCATGACTTTCGAGAATCCGTGGGAAGACCTGCGTGAGATAATCGGGCTTGATCAAATTGCCGAGCTCATCAACGCAGATATATTCGCTGTATTCTCTGTTGTAGCACTTGCCGCACAGCCGTCGACAGTCCTTTTGATATTCTCGCTGACGCAGAAGTCGTTCTTTGAAGACCGGGACAAGAGGAAGCGTCCGCATGCTCGATTTTGTCTTTGTGGTGTCTGTTCCTGCCTGAACCTTCTTCCCGTCGAGATAGCAGGATGTAACGGTATGTCGGATCGTAATCGTATCGTTCTGAAAATCGATGGCATCCCATTTCAGGCCAATCGCCTCACTTCGGCGCAGGCCGTAGAAGGCCCCGAGAAAAATCGGGATTTCAAGCTTTGTTCCCTTTACTGCCTCGAAGAGCTTTTGAACCTCATCACTGTCATAAAAGCTGCCGATGAATTTTGTGACCTTGGGCCGGTCCACTCTGTCCGCAGGATTCACGTCAATCAGCTCAACCTTTACCGCATATTTCAGCGCTCTGTGAAGCACCGCGTGGTAATGGACAACAGTTCTTGGGGATACACGCCTGAGCTGCTCGGAATAGAAGGTCTGAATGTCGAGCGCTTTCAGTTCGCAGAGGGTGACACCCGTTTCTTTGAAATAGGGAACGAGGATACTTTTTACCAGGAAAGAATAGCCCGAAAATGTGGTGGTTGCCACTGTAGGCTCAATGATTGCCAGCCATCGCAGCAGGTAGTCGGAAAACAGCGTCTCTTCTTTGACTCTTTTCTCCGGCGGAGTAAACGATTGACGGGTCTCCATCAACAGCTGCTCTGCTTTTTTCTTATTTCCCTTTACAGGGAGCTTCGTGGATATCCATTTGGTTTTCCGTTTTCCCGAGAGATCGGGATAGGTCAAAACCATGTAATAGATACCACTTTTCTCTTGCAGATGTCCTGCTACCATAATCTCATCCTCCTCGTATGTAGCACGATTGGACCTCTGCTGTTGGCAACTTTATTATATAGTGCCGTGGCCCAGAAGTCCAATCTGCGATTTTACTCTGCCGGTTCAGGGGTCAAGAAAACCCGCATGTATGTCAGGAGATGGGCCTTCGGAATCCGATAGCTTCTGCCCAATCTCAAGTGTTCTATTTTGTTGTTCCGGAGCAGCCGGTATCCGGTCTTTGTGCTGATTCCCAGCGCTTTGCTCATCTCCTCAACAGTGAGGATGTCCGGGTAATCCTTCAATACGGATTGGTATATTTCATTGTATCCCATAGCTTTTTCTCCTCAGAAGATGATTATCGTCTGGCCTTCAGGGTAATCAGGTAATCGTAGCCCTTGCCATAGTTGCAATACGTGCAGTCGCCCTTTATTTCCTGATACGGGTTCTTTCTTCGGACAATGTATTTACTGGTGTCATAGAAGTATCCCATACATCTGTGGCAGAGACATACTTCAAGAGCCTTCGGCTTTGCTCTTGTGTAGCCAAGGCTGATAAGAAGTCCCTGGTTTATTTCCTCCATCTGGCTGTCAGTGAGACGCCCCAGCTTCTTGGAGAGGCGCTTTTTGTCAATCGTGCGAATCTGCTCCAGGATTGCCATAGACGGCTCGTTAAGGCCCTCAACCGTATCAAAAAAGCAATGAGTCGGCATTTCGTGCTTCTTGCGCCCCTGCGTTGTCATAGGGGCGACAATAACAGTAGGACTATGCTGATTCCCGACATCATTCTGGATCACGATCACCGGCCGGACCCCCTGCTGCTCAGAACCGATCCCTGCACCAAGATCTGCGGTAAATACATCTCCACGGCGGTATGTCTGTTCCATCTCTCATATCCTCCTATAATCAAGGCAGCTTTGCCTATGTAAAGCCAGGCAACGGAAACGCATGAAGATTGAAGAGCCTTTTTTCTTTATATAAAAGCTGGCTCAATTTTGCGTTTCCTGATGCCTGGGGTTATTTCAATGCAGGCCTATTTTTTCTCAAACCCCGGCTTGCAGGTGGGCATCCATCCAGTGGCTGTTGGCACAGCTCCACGGGCCTTTGCCCCCGGCAGGATCTCTGTCGGCTGCCCTCATTGCCTGCGACGGTTTTATCACGCTCGGACTGTGACTGGACAGGAGTCTCATTGTCCCCATTGATTCATCACAAGGATACAGGGAGCCACCCCTGCCCCGGAAGCAATGGCTCTCGCTCCCCGCTATCATCGCGGATCATGGCGCATTGTCTTCTGTGAATATGCTCAGCGCATTACAAATGGGATCGTACTGGTTGGAAGGATTATTCAGTTTTCAAGGTTCCGCCTCGGAATCCTTTTGAGGATTTCCTTGGCTGAGTGTATTGTAGCAGGAGCTCTCGATCTTTGAAATCGCAGGAAATGAACCGAAGTGAAATGAAATATGCAAAAGAAGTTACAGAAAATGTGGAAAACAAACTCATGCTTGAACAAATCGCGACTGTTCATTTTGAAATCCGGTTCATTTTTTGAACCATCCGAGTATGTCCACACAATTTTTTTCATGCTCCGCTTATCATCAGGGCAATAAAAAAGACGACCGCTTGTATAACAAACAGTCGTCCTTTAATATTTCGTCGTTTCTGATCCACTCAGGAGTTAAATTGACAGAGGGTGCTGATTATTCCGCTTGAGAAAGTTATTTGCGGCGTCAATTCCGTCCGCGCTCTGAACGCGAAGAATATAGGCGAGAGCCTGGTGCCTTCTGTTGTCATCATCGAGCTGCAAACCAGCACGTTTGAACAGAAGCCGGCTCAGCCAATCAGGCAGCCCAAACACAAGGGCAAGGGCTGTCAGGAAATCCTCATTGCGATATTTTGTGGGATCGTCCAACCAGCGGAGCAGGGTGGCTTTATCCATGCTCAGTTGTTCCGATAGACTGCTCTGGCTTAGTCCTTTGCGTTTTCGGAGTTGGTCAACCGCATCTCGAAAGGAAATCGGAAAATCCCGACAGTACCGATGTTTCGCCTCCAGTTCATCCAGATGTTCCTGGTTTATGAGATCATGCAGATAGAACTGCGTCTGCTTTACATAGTCAGCATCATAATACATCCTGCCAAAGATATATTTCCCAACATCCTGCTGAACATATACTCTGACAAAACGAAGGCAGCATTCATCGACATGGGCGTTTGCCCAATCGGTTAGAACAAACTGATCTCGCACAGATTTTACAAAGCGCGGGTCATTTCTGACAACATGGCCGTCCGCATAGATATAGCTGTGACTTTGTATGACAGCGCGGAAATCGTCATTCTGTCGCATGAGAGCCGATACAGTATCCCGGTCTACGACAAAGGTGTGCTGCTCTTCCCGCCACGCCTCAACGTCAAACGCAAAAGGCTGAATCAGCTTTTTCTCAGCATAGTTCAGCGCGCCTTTTGCTTCAATATGGCCAAGCTGTATCATTCTGGCGCGGATACGAAAATGTGGGATATCGAATTCCCTTGCCAGCGCCTTTCCCGCGATCTGATACTTTTCACCGGCATGACGGTAATGTTTGACCCTATTGCAGGCTTCCCTAATTGCCTCCTGTGTGGCTGTCGCTGGAAGAGCGAGACCGAACGCACCGCGATCTGCCTGCTTCTCCATGAAATAGACCGGGTCAGAAAGCCTTGCGCCCTGCGCCATGACGATCTCAACAGTTTTTATCTTTTGAATGTCCGTGTTGTACATATCCTGCAAGCGATAAAAGAGATAGTGGTACTCGTAGTGAAAACACTCGTGATAAATGTTGAATCCGGAATATTCGCTCCGGACCGCATTCGTGTTGACCACAATCGTGTTCGCAATGATATGGATGGTTCTGGGCATGGCTTCTTCTGCGTTTTGACGATTGTCGCAAATCTGGAGTTCGCTGTCTGCAAAAAACAGAATTGCGCCGGCATGCTGGTGGTTGTATAACGGATAATACTCGACGCGCAGGCCCATCCGTTCAGCAAGCTTCACCGGATCTCGATAGTTTGGGATAAGCAACGCCTCCTGCCGGTATTGCTTCCATATTTCCTCTGCTGCTTCATCAACCTGTTTGTTCGTGAGATATGGAACAAGGAAGGGACTGAGCATTGTACATCCCTCAGCACGCCTGTCCACAGAATCCGTCAACTCTTCGACGGTGCAAGAAAGCTCTGTATCAAAACGACACCACACACTGAGAACGCCCTTCCACTCGACAGGCCCGGCAGTTGTGTCTATTGTCAGCCGTACATCCACATCGGCCCAGAAATCTGTCCTGTCGATCCGCCAGAATGTGACATAAGGAAATGCGCAGGTGTCCCGATTGAAATATTTGGTTTTAATGGGAAGCTCGATGAGGGATTGCAATGTACCATTTCGCAGGCAGGTCCTGAGAAAAGAAAACAACTGAAGGCGGTTCTTTTCAAAGAAGACCTTCGTCATGCTGACAACCTCCGGTAGCTGTATCGTCTGCTTTCCTTCCGCTGAGAGCGCGCCATTCGGAACCGCATCGCTTGAACAGTCTTCCACATCAGGCTGCCCAAAGTAAGCGGTAAGGATTTCTTTTTCTGCTGTTGTCATTTCTTGTTTCTCCAATTCTTCTGCTGAAGCCTTTATACTCCGAGCTCGGAATGGCGCCTTTTCCTTGCAGCGGGAATACAGCTTCGTTCAATGCAGCCCAATAATAACCCATAAATTGGAGATTGTCAACAGAATAATTGCAAATTAATTTCAATTTAGTTACTTTACAAATTTGAATTTATGTGTTACACTCTCGACATAAGAGAATGGCATTGGAAAGGAGCAGCAACATGCCCAGACGCAGTATTGATTATTCTACCCCAGGCTTTATCAATGTGATCGACAAAAAAACAGGAAAATATATGGAGGCCCCTGCTGTCCCCGTTGTCTGTGCGAATATTCGCCATTACAGGATCGTGCTTGGGATTGAGCAAAAAGAACTGGCTGCGCGGATTGGCATCCATAAAAATGCGATCAGCAGCTGGGAGACCGGAAGAACAAGGCCAGATCTGAATCTGATCCCTGCCATTTGCAGAGAACTCGGCATAACGCCGTATGAGCTTTTCGGCATGAAGGAGCCGGAGGTGCTGTACACCCCCAGAGAGGAGCGACTTGTCTCCAATTATAGAAAGCTGGAGGAAAAGTATCGGAAGCATGTGGATACAATGATGCAATCGCTGGTGCAGGCCCAGGAGACGGACAGTGTTCCGGAGCTGTACGAGATTGCTTTTCAGCCGACCCGCTTGGCTGCTGGCCCGGACGCTGCAATCCGAGATATTACTGAGGTCAAGACCGTATATTTGCATGACACCCCTCTTCTCCACCGAGCCGATTGCCTCTACCAGGTAAACGGCGACAGTATGGAACCTACTTTCCATAATGGAGATATGGTATTCGTGGAGTATATCCCGAACGGTGCCCCGCTGCAGTTTGGTGAGATCGGCGCTTTTGCCGTTGGAAACGAGTGCTATATCAAGGAGTACCAGTCTGACGGACTGCATTCGCACAACGAACGTTATCCAGTCATGAGATTCGACGATGACGCAAGCGTGTATCTGATCGGTCGTGTTCTTGGCCCGGTCGATCCGGAACAGATCGCGACGGAGAAGGAGATTCGCAAATTCATTGAGGACAAAGATGATAACTGAAAAGATTATTATTTTTTCGAACTATAATGGCTGGAATGAAAGAGCAGGTGTGCATGGGCACAATGGTACCAAACTGTTTTGGTGGACATCAATGTTTTAGGTCCTAGGTGGTAAGCTCTTGTGCTACATAATTGTCATTCTGAAATAATAGTCAAGTACGATTTGCCGAATCATACTTGACTTTATTATACCGTGTGCTATACTACAGGTAACCTTAATATGGGGGTATTCTACGTGTTTATCGGCAGAGAGCGGGAGCTCATCTCCCTGAGCCAATTATATAATTCCGACAAATTCGAGTTTGTGGTCCTCTATGGGCGCCGACGCGTAGGGAAAACTGCGCTCATTAACCATTTTATTGACGGCAAAAGAGCTATCTATTTCATGGGCGTCGAGAGCAACGCGAAGCAGAACCTGGAGAACTTCAGCAAGAGCATCATTGAGTACGCAAGCGGTATCGAGGCAGAGACCTCCTTTGGCTCCTTCCAAGCTGCACTGGAGACGGTTTTCCGCCTCTCCGAGAAGGAGCAGATCATCTTGGCCATCGACGAGTATCCCTACGTGGCTCGCGCCTCAAAGAGCTTGGCTTCCACGCTACAGCTGCTGATCGACAAGTACAAGGATCGCTCTAAACTGATGCTGATCCTCTGCGGCTCGTCCATGTCCTATATGGAGGACCATGTGCTGGCTTACAAGGCACCGCTATACGGCAGACGGACAGCACAGATCAAGCTGCAGCCCTTCGACTTTGAGGAGACCTGTCGCTATTTCAGCAACTTCTCCGCCGAGGAGAAAGCCCTTGCTTACGGGATCGTAGGCGGGACGCCGCAGTACCTTCTGCAGATGAACGACCGCCTCAGCATTGAGGAGAACGTCAAGAACACCTATCTGAACCCCACCTCCTCCCTCTATGAGGAGCCGACGAACCTTCTGAAGCAGGAGGTCCGGGAGCCAGCGATTTACACGGCGATTATCACTGCCATCGCCACAGGTGCCTCCCGCATGTCGGAAATCTCAAGCAAGGTCGGCGAGGACACGAACGTTTGCTCCACCTATCTCAAGAATCTCGTCACGCTGGGTATCGTGCAAAAAGAGACGCCCTACGGCGAAAGGGCGTCCAAGAAATCAATCTATTCCATTGACGACAATATGTTCCGCTTCTGGTACCGTTTCGTGCCGGAAAACGCTTCTATGATCGCACGTGGCGCAGCGGATCTGGTCTACAAGCGTATCGAGCCGCATCTGCCTGTGTATATGGGCAAGGTGTTCGAGGAGATCTGCAAGCAGTACCTCTGGAAACTGCTGCTCAGCAGTAAGTCCCCGGTGGAGTTCACCTCCCTCGGCCGCTGGTGGGGCAACGATCCCGTCCACAAGTGCCAGGCCGAGATCGACATCGTGGGCGAGCAGGACAAGGACACCGCCCTCTTCGGCGAGTGTAAATGGACCACCGAGAAGGTCGATCCTGCTGTCTTGGAGACGCTTATCGCACTCGGTGAGCTGTTCCCGTACAAAAGCAAACACTTCTTCCTTTTCTCCAAATCCGGTTTCACTAAAGGCTGTACGGACAAGGCAAAAGAACTCGGAAATGTGTCGCTGGTGACGTATGAAGAGATCATGACATAATTAATGGCTAATAACACATTACGAGGAGGGCAATCGTATATGGAACCCTATGTGGACAATGCTCCGGAGCTGTATGAGATTGCTTTTCAGCCGAGTCGTTTGGCTGCCGGTCCGGACGCCACAATCCAAGATATTACTGAAGCGGAGACTATATAACTGCACGATACTCCGCTTCTCCACTGAGCTGATTGCCTCTACCCGGAAAACAGCGACATTATGGAGCAGGCTTTCCATAATGGAGATAAGGTATTCGTGGAGTATATCCCTAATGGTGCCCCGTTGCAGTTTGGCGAGATTGGCGCGTTTGCCGTTGGAAACGAGTGCTATATCAAGAAGTACCAGCCTGGCGGCCTACGCTCGCATAATAAGAGCTATCCCGCCATGAGATTTGACGAGGATGCCACCGCGTATCTGATCGGTCGTATTCTTGATCCGATCGATCCGGAGTAGATTGCGATGGCGAAGAAGATTAAGGGTATCTTGAAAACCGAAAGTCAAATATTTGAACCATTATTAGGTGTAATTAGTATCCTCACTATACAGTGGTGATGCTGGCAAGGGCAGCGACGCCGTAACCGTTCCGGTTATCCGGCACCAGAAAACAGATTAACGAGGGATTGTATATGCCAGAGCAGAATGCGCGAGAAAGCTTCAATTTCATAGACTTATTTGCCGGGGCAGGTGGTCTGTCCGAGGGCTTCCTCCAGGCGGGCTTCAAACCGGTTGCCCATGTGGAAATGAATGAATTTGCGGCAAGAACGCTTGAAACGAGAAGCGGCTATTACTACCTCAAGAGCACAGACAACCTTGGCGTGTACAAAAAATACCTGTCTGGGAAGATAAGCCGCGAAGAATTTATGAAGTATGTTCCCGCTTCAATCACAAAGACCGTAATTAACGAAACCATGTCAGATGAGACCCTTCCATCTATTTTCAAGGCAATCGATGGAATCATGAAGATCAGGGGAATTTCAAAAATCGATGTAATTGTGGGTGGCCCTCCCTGTCAGGCGTATTCGCTGGTCGGAAGAGCCCAGAGCAGTCATATGGAAGTGCCGATGGCTGAAGATCCGAGAAACTATCTGTATAAGCTTTATGCGCGATTCCTAAAACGGTACCAGCCTAAGATGTTTGTGTTTGAGAATGTGACAGGTATTGAATCGGCAAATGGTGGAACAACCTGGAAAAACATCAAGAAGTATCTGAAGCGTGTCGGCTATGAAATCAAGTGCCGGGAACAGAATGCGCATTCCTTCGGGGTTCTCCAGAACAGGCGCAGAATGATTATTGTTGGATGGCTGAAACAAAGCGGCCTGCAGTATCCTGATTTTCTGGAAATTAAGACAGATGCCGTAGTGAATGACCTGTTTGCTGACTTGCCAAAACTTCATCCCGGCGAAAGCATGGATAAGTATGCCAAGGCAAAGGCAAGCAAGTATGTAAAGGACTTTGGACTCAGAACTGCCGATGATGTTCTGACGCTTCATGATTGCCGCCCGAACATTGATCGGGATATCAAAATTTACAGGCGTGCTGTAGAATTATGGAATGACGGTCACAAACGGCTTAACTATAACGATCTCCCCGAAGAGCTGAAAACACACAAGAACAGGCATTCTTTCACAGATCGGTTCAAAGTAGTTGAAGGCGATGAGCCTTGCTGCCATACCATACTTGCGCATCTGTCAAAGGACGGGCATTATTTCATCCACCCGGATATTGAACAGAATCGATCCATCACAGTACGGGAGGCGGCACGAATTCAGTCATTCCCGGACAGCTACTATTTTGAAGGGCCGAGGACATCACAGTTTGTTCAGATAGGAAACGCTGTGCCGCCGTTGATGGCCAAGGGCATCGCAATGGGTATATTTGAACAGCTGCACGGAGGAGACTCTGATGGAGAGTAATCTGCTGCTGGAGCAATTCGGCAAATATAAAAGGCTGGAACTTGAATCCTCGCCGTTCCACTTTCTGCTGGATGCCAATATCGAACTGAATCCTCACCAGATCAATGCTTTCTGCGCGGCTGTGCAGGCATTAAAAACAGGCGGGATCGTACTGGCTGACGAGGTCGGCCTGGGCAAGACTATTGAGGCCGGTCTTGTGCTGAAGTATGTCCTTGAGTCTGGCGCTACAAAGGTGCTGATTGCGCTCCCGGCGTCTTTGCGAAAACAGTGGGAACTTGAGCTTGAGGAGAAGTTCGGCCTTGAATCCGTTATTCTTGACCGGCTTACAGTTGAAAAGGAAAGCCGGGAATGGCGTAACCGGCTTACTGACCGTAAAGCTGTCAATATCATCCTGACTTCATACGATTATTCATCAAAGCTGATGAAGCGTTTCCCGGAGGTAAAATGGGACTTTATCATCATCGATGAGGCGCACAACCTTAGAAACGTGTTTCATGGAACCAAGCGGGCAAAAAATCTGTATGATCTCTCCAAGGGCATACCGAAGATTCTGCTGACGGCTACGCCGCTCCAGAATTCACTGACTGACCTTCACGGACTGATTTCCTTTATCGATCCCCGGATATTTGGGAGTGAGAAGGTATTTAACAAACGCTACATTGAAGGAGAAGACTATTCTGATCTGAAACGGGAATTGTCGCCCGTCCTCTACAGGACACTCCGCAGAGATGTGGCAAAATACATGAATTTTAAGAAAAGAACCTGCAAGACGGTAGACTTTACGCTTTCGCAGGATGAGATAGAACTGTATCAGCGCGTAAATGATTTTTTGAAAAGGGAGCCGCTGTATTCCATTCCTACGTCGAACCGCAGCCTGATTATACTGGTAATCAGAAAGCTCCTGGCTTCATCCAGCTTTGCCCTGATTGAAACTTTCGAGGTGTTGAAAAAAAGGCTTGAGAAGCTGTACGAGGGCAGCAAATCCGCAAACGCGCAGGACGGCTTTGATCTCTTCTGGAGCTATGTTGAGGATGAAATCGATGAGTCCGGGTTTGAAGAGACTGAAGATGAAGAGACTTACATACAAAAGCAGTACATTCAGGCTGAGCTGGATGAGGTAAACGTCATCATTTCTGTGGCTGAACGCATCAAAACGAACGCCAAGATGACAGCGCTGAAATCTGCCATACAAATAGCCTTTGATTATCAGGTTGAGCAGGGTATTCCGGAGAAGGTCGTGGTGTTTACGGAGTCGAAGCGCACGCAGAAATACATTGCCGAAGAGCTCCGGAAGACAGGCTTTGAAGATGAGGATATTCTTCTGTTCAACGGAGGCTTCGATGATGCAATGACGAAAGAAATCTACCATACATGGCAGGTCAAGAACTTCGGCAAGGCAAACTATGGCCGCAGCGTAGAATACAAGCACGCCATCGTGGACTACTTCCGGAATAACGCAAGAATCCTGATCTGTACGGACGCAGGTTCCGAAGGTTTGAACCTGCAGTTCTGCAACACGGTCATTAATTACGATTTGCCCTGGAACCCGATGAAAATTGAGCAGCGAATCGGCCGCTGCCACCGCTACGGGCAGGAGCATGATGTTGTGGCCATAAACCTGCTGAATACGCAGAATGCGGCGGATCAGAGGGTCTACGATATTCTGTCCAGAAAATTTGAACTGTTCGAGGGTGTTTTCGGCGCTTCCGACATTGCCCTTGGCGCTCTGGAATCCGGTACGAGTTTTGAAAAGATGGTGCTGCAGATCTATCAGACTTGCAATACCACGGCTGAATTCAAAAAGGAGTTTGACAAACTGGACCGGCGTCTGAATGCAAAAAGGGACAAAAAAGCGCGGGAGCTTCGCTCTCTGCTTATTACGGAAAGCCGCGCCGCAAAGGAACAGTCATTGGATGCCACCAAGGCGGATATAGCCCGGTATCTGCGTGATGTGGAATACTGGAGTAATGTTGATGAACCTGAGCTTGACGGCGCACTGCATTACTGGAGGGTAGACAATTGGGGCGAGCAGGTTCTCGGGGCGCACGGGACTCTGTTTGTGGGGGCTTTCTGTAACGGTGCACAGTTGCTGTTCCCCGTTCTTCTTCTGTGTGATCAGAATGGTAGATACATAGATTTCAATGAAGAAGAACTTATCCCGGAGCTGAAAAAAATCGACGATCTGGATGTGCGGTACTTCACGCCTACTGAAGAGGAAGTGGCACTGTACCATCGCATCTATGATACTTTGACTGCTGAGATGCTCAAACGATACCAGAAGGAAGCCGAGCCGGTAAAGGCGTACAACAGGAGAAAAATCGAAAACTGGGAGCGAATCCAGATGGAGCAGCTGATTGCAAGCTACCAGGAAATGGATGCTGAAATTGCTGCTATGAAGGAGCTGGAACGAGCTTCAGATAATTTCTACGAGAAAATTGACATCCGAAAGAAAATCACCGAGAAAGCCAAAGCACTGGAAAAGTTACAGGAGTCTTTTCACCAAAAGGGTACTGAATTCAAAGCTGAAGGTGAACGGGAAATTGAGGAATTTGACAGGCAATTTGACATCAGCGCGGTTCTGCTGGTCAACATTGTACTGAAGTTTTAGGAGAGAAAACTATGCAGAAGACGGGAAAATTGGAATTGACATGGGTTGGCAAGTATGAGGATAAGGCAATCGAGCCTCGTATATTGCTTGAGGATGTGAGCAAGTCCTACGGAGATCAGTCAAGTGAAAACATGCTCATTCACGGGGATAATCTTATAGCTTTACAGGCTTTGCAGCAGGATTTTGCTGGTAGAGTTAAATGCATATATATTGATCCACCTTACAATACCGGAAATGCGTTCGACTATTATGATGATGGAGTCGAGCATTCGATTTGGTTAAATCTGATGAGGCAGAGGCTCGTCTTACTGCGAGAGTTATTAGCAGAAGAAGGATCAATCTGGATTCAGATAGATGATGAAGAACAAGCTTATCTGAAGGTATTGTGTGATGAAATTTTTGGACGTGTAAACTTTGTTAACATGATATCGGTAAATATGAAGAATATTGCAGGAGCGTCAGGAGGTGGAGAAGATAAAAGAATAAAAAAGAATTGCGAATACATTCTAATATACGCAAAGGATTATTACCGCCTTGATATGTTTAAAGGAGCCTATGACTATGAAGAAATCGGCGCTCTTGTAGAAAGGTATCGAGAAGAAGGAATAAGTTGGAAATATAGTAGTGCATTAGTAAATCCAGGAGAAAAAAACTATATTGGATCAACGGTTGATGGCACCGGGGATGAAATCAAGATATACAAAAGAGTAGGATTTGAGATTAAATCAGTAAATCAACTGATGCAGGAAGATGGAATATCGGAAAGAGATGCATATAATAAATATGCAAAATGTTTCTTTGTATCCCAAATGCCTCAGAGTTCGATTCGTCCCAGAGTAATGGATAAGGTCAATGAGATAGGCAGGGACAGCGAGTTATACTCAATAGAATATGTTCCTAAAACTGGAAGAAACAAAGGAAAACTTTATGAACAGTTTTATAAAGGAAAAAACTTTCGCTTGCTTGCGTGGCTAAGAGATGTCTCAGAAGAAATTGATGGATCGTTATATAAAAAAACGCTTCAAGGCACTTATTGGGATTACGTTTCTGGAACAAAGAATTTGACTAAAGAAGGAAATGTTGAATTCCCTAATGGGAAAAAACCAGAATCGTTAGTTTCGAGAGTTTTCGATATGGCATCCGACGAGGGAGATATCGTTCTCGATTCCTTTTTGGGCTCTGGAACAAGCGCAGCTGTAGCGCATAAAATGAATAGAACTTGGATAGGAATTGAGATGGGAGATCATGCGTATTCGCATTGTAAAGCGCGCCTTGATCGAGTTGTTGATGGTGAGGATTCAGGCGGGATCACAATGGATTACAGCTGGAAAGGTGGTGGCGGATACCACTTCTATGAGTTAGCACCGAGTCTTCTCGTGAAGAACGACAAGCTGCCGGTTTACCAAATTAATCCGGCCTACACCTTTGAAATGATCTGTGAGGCAATCTGTAAGATTGAGGGGTTCCGATACAAGCCGCAGGATGTGTTCCACGGCCATTCTTCAGAGAAACGGTTTATTCACATCACTACGGAATTCATTAACGCAGGATACATAAAATCGCTTTCCGCGCGGCTTGTAGAGGGACAGTCTCTGCTGATATACGGAACCAAGATGCAGTCGGACATGATTCTACCGGACAACATCGAAGTCAAGAAGATTCCAAAGGATCTCCTGGAGAAGTGCGATTTTGAAAGCGAGGTGCGGTAAATGTCTGAGATGGTAAACAAGATCAAATATGCGATGAGCCTGAGAACTCCCCAGGAGGAAGCTCTCTCTTACCTCGACGCCATTTCCACGCACTGCGATTACAGAAAGGACAGCAAGGATGTCGTTGAGGCCGCCGCAACCGAATACTGCGAGAAGCAACGCACGATAAAGTCCGGCTTTGACTTTCCGTCATTCTGTTATGCCATGGCGACCGGCATAGGAAAAACGCGCCTGATGGGTGCCTGCATCTACTATCTCTTTAAAACCAAGGGATACAAGCACTTCTTTATTCTGGCGCCCGGAAGCACGATCTATGACAAGCTGCGCAAGGAGTCCAATCCCAACCATCCGAAATATATCTTCAAAGGGCTGGAAGCGGAAATGGGCAGGCCGAAAGTCTATGATGGCGAAAACTACGATACCTACCCCGTGAAGTATGAGCAGATGACACTGAAAGTGGAAAGGACTTCAGAAATCCAGATTTTCATTTTCAACATCGGGAAGATCTTCAACAGCAAGACGGACACGCAGTTCAACTTTCACAAATTCAAAGAGACGCTTGGCGCATCCTTTGCCGATGTTCTCGCACAGTTTGATGATCTTGTCATCTGCATGGATGAGGCCCACCGCTACTATGCTCCCGCTTCGATGAAGGCCATCAATTATCTCAAGCCCATCCTCGGCCTGGAGTTTACGGCAACGCCGAAGAACACTTCAAGCGTCATTTATGCTTATGACATCGCAAGAGGCGCTGCGGAAGGGTATCTGAAAATTCCTGTTGTTACCGGACGTTCCAACACAGCCGGATACAGCCAGGAAGATATAGAGGAAATGAAAATCCGCGACGGTCTGACCCTGCATGAGCATCGAAAGGCTGTGCTGCGGGAGTATTGCAGCGATAATGATCTGGACTATGTGAAGCCAATTGTTCTGATTGCTTGCAAGGACACCGATCACGCTAAGAAAATTCGTGCGTTGATCGACAGCGATACCTTCCAGAACGGAAAGTACAAGGGCAAGGTCATAGAGGTTCATTCAAAGCAGACCGGAGAAGAATCGGAAGAAAACATCCGTCTGTTGCTCTCTATCGAGAGTGCCTCCAATCCCGTGGAGATCGTTCTTCATGTCTACAAGCTGAAAGAAGGCTGGGACGTAAATAACCTGTTCACAATCATCCCGCTCAATGCGGCGAAAAGCGACATCCTGGCCATGCAGACTATTGGCCGTGGCCTGAGACTGCCGTTTGGTGAGCAGACGGGTAATGAAGACCTGGATTCGCTCGATATTGTTGCCCATGACCACTACAGGGAGCTTGTGGACGAAATCAAGAGCAGCGATATTTTCCATTACCGCGATCTGGACAAAACTGCTGTGGAGCCGTCTGAGACAGTTGGTGTATCTGCTGGCGTGGACGATGGGCAGCTCTCTATGCTTGATTCTGCAATCACATCATCCGGAGTTAAAACGTTTGCAGAAATCAGCAACCCGAAGACGCAGCTTGAAATCTACCAGGAGTATGTAAAGAATTTTGTCGCCGCGCAGAAAAAAGGCAAGAGTGAAGAGCCTGGGCAGATTACGTTCTTTGATCTGTATCCGGAAGCATCTCAGGAAGCAGGAAACGGTACACCATCGGCTGCACCGGCACAGCCGCAACAGCCCGTAAAGTCGGAAAAGCAGCCTTTGTCTCAAGAGGCGTTTGTGAAGGCTGTTACGGAATACTCGGCAAAGGCCATCTCCGTTCCGAAGATTCTTGTGCAGACCACTTCAGAGGTAAAGTTTAACCATTTTGAAGTTCAACGCACAATCGCTGATTTTGAAGTAGCAATGGCAAAGATCGAGCGTTTTGACGCTATCAATCAGCAGCTTCTTTCTGTCGTGGATGCACAGATTCTGGAAGTCAACGATGCCATGAATACACTGGCATGTATGCTGCTCGATACCATCAGTGAGCTGTCCTATGATGATGCGGACTTCGTTATTGACGTCGTTGAACAGTACCTCGCCCAGATTCCCGGTGACGAAGAAAACAAGCGCCGGATTGTCCGACGTTATGCCTCCCTGATCGTAGCGGATATCCGTAAACAGGTCTATGAGCATATGGATAGAAAAACGCAAGACGTTCATATCATCCAGAAAGATCTTATCCTGTTCCGGAAGTTCGTAAAGAACGTCAAAGAAGACGGAAAAGTCAGGTTTAACATGCCTTTTGCCGACAAGAGCAATATCAGGAAGTATCTGTTTACCGGGTATAAAAAGTCATATTACCCGGCGAATGCTTTTGACAGTGACACCGAGAGACTGTTCTCCATCATTCTGGAGGAAGACCCGGATGTTATCCGCTGGATCAAACCGCCGCTGAATCAGCTCGGCCTGTTTTGGAAAGCCGGACAGCAGTACAACCCGGATTTCCTCGTAGAGACGACTTCCGGCAAGTTTATGGTTGAAGTAAAGGCGCTAAATGAAGTTACATCCGAAGAGGTAGTCTCGAAAGCCAGAGAGGGAATCAAATGGTGCAGGTTCGCCTCTACAGCTGACCCGGATCATAAGAAATGGGAGTATAAACTCATTTCTGATGATAATATCCATCCCGGAAATACTTGCAAGTATACGCTCGGTACGGCCCATGCCGTAAAGGAGGACGCATAATGGCTGACAGGTTCAAGTATGCGGAGATAAGACAGAAGATTATAGAAGCAATCAGAACTGACCTGATCGGGCCGAGGGCAAAGGAAGAGGTTCTGACTGAAAACCCGCGCTATGGTTATCTTGTCGGAATGCTCGATGTGCAGAGCGATGACGAGGACTATTCCAGCGCGGGAGAGCAGGAAGTCGACGCTGATATGGCCTATGAGGACGGTGAAGACTATACCGCAGGGCAGGATGATGACAATGAACCGATATCCTCAACCCATTTCCAGCTTCCATCCTCTATCGGAATCAGTTTCTACGTTCAGACTGATTTGCCGGGTATCAGTCTTGATGTCTGCTGGGGCGACTATGTAAAGTCAGCAGAAAAATATATGGGAAAAGATGAGAAGGAACACAGCAGAGCCATCTACACCCGCCAGCCGATGAAGGAAACGGTACGTGTCAATTTCGGAGAGTTCACTCGCACAAAGGAGTACCAGCTGGTCTGTGATTCCAATGTTCTTGTTCATGTGTCTAGGATTAATCTCAAAGGCGGTTATTCTCTGGTTACTGCTTATGTGATTAACAAGAGGAAGAATCCTGCCAACAATGTCGAGGGCATCATGTTCCAGGTCGAATTGAAGGCCTACGCGGAAGATGGATCGGCTGTGTTTATCGCGGAACACATCTGTCGAGAAATCCTCGCAGCGGATGAATTCTACTTCGAGCAGCGCCCTATTCTGGGACGCGGACGTGGATGTGCCGCCGTATGGGATACGCCAATTGATGGACGAACCACATCCATTAAATCTGCGTTCATCCCGGAATATGAGTTTCCGGGAGTCAGTGCGGCGCTTGACGGCTTCGACAGATACTATTTTTCAACCTTCAGTATGTCGGCGAAAGCGAAGAAGGATGAAACTATCGGCAAACTAAATACTCTTGCTGACTCTTATGAGAACTGGATCAGAAAAGCGCTCGGTGATAATGAGAGAATGCAAAACCCCAATTTCAAGGAAGAAATCGGGAATACCGTAATAGCCCGCTGCCAGGATGCACTGAGCCGTATCCGTGAAGGGATACATATTGTCGAGACGGATGATATTGCTTTCCAGGCGTTCTGCTTTATGAACAGAGTCATCTTTCTTCAGAACAGCATTAAAAACTACGCGAAAAAACACGGCACAGAAGATGTGGAATGCAACTTCCAGGAGTTCGTCAATCCTAAAAACGAAAAAAACAACTTTGGGTGGCGACCTTTTCAGATTGCGTTCATTCTGATGAATCTCGCCGGCATCGTAGATCCGGCACATAAAGATCGGGAAATCGTTGACCTGCTTTACTTTCCGACCGGCGGAGGCAAAACCGAAGCGTACCTGGGGTTGATGGCTTTCGTCATTGCCAACAGAAGACTGAGAGCGACGGAAGGCGGCACATACAATCTGGACGGCGGCGTGACCGTTATGCTCCGTTATACGCTGCGCCTGCTTACTACCCAGCAGCGGGATCGCATTACGAAGATGGTGGTAGCGGCTGAAATGCTCCGGCGTCAGGCATACCCCCGCTTTGGGAAGGAGCCAATCAGCATCGGTTTCTGGGTCGGAGGGGGCGTTACTCCGAACAAGTTTGATGAGTTTATAGAAAAGCCCGAAGCGCCGCAGGCTGCGAGGAGTGCAAGAAACCATGTGTACAAGCAACTGCTTACCTGCCCGTTCTGTGGAAAACCGCTTAAGGAAGAAAATTTTAATATTGATACAGACAGAAAAACCATCGAGATATACTGCTCGGACAAAGATTGTATGTTCTTCAGATACAAAAGCGACCGCATTCCGATTCCGGTTCATCTTGTTGATGAAGAGATATACGGAACATGCCCGACAATTATTCTGTCGACGGTTGATAAGTTTGCGCGCCTGCCTTGGGATGTAAATACAAACGCTCTGTTCGGCAGGGTTGACCGGAAATGCAGCCGTGACGGGTACGTCGCTATCGGATCGGAACACAAGCGGCATAACCGAACCGGCTCGCTTCCCGCATCAACTCTTACACAGATCAAGCCTTTCCTTCCTCCGGAACTAATCATTCAGGATGAGCTTCATCTGATTACAGGACCTCTTGGAACGGTTTATGGTGCCTACGAAACTATCATCGAAGACATGTGCGTCCATGAAGGTATCAGGCCGAAGTATGTGGTCTCAACCGCAACGATCAAAAATGCTGAAGCGCAGACGAGATGCCTGTACGCGCGTCAGAATACCACGCAGTTCCCTCCGAATGGATTTGAAATTGGAGACAGCTTCTTTATCAAGGAGATTCCAGTTACCGACGATGCGTTCAGAAAGTATGTTGGTGTCTGTGCTCCCGGCCAATCCATGAAGAACGCTTTGCTGTGGATATATGCCATCATTCTTCAAACGGCCTATACGCTGTCACAGCAGGAAGAGTACCGGGATGCTATCGATCCATATTATTCTCTGGTCGGTTATTTTAACAGTATTCGTGAGCTGGGCGGTGCCGTTCGGCTGCTCCAGGACGATATCCCCAAGAGAATTTACCGGATCAAAAACAAGTATGGTCTGGACAAGCAGCGGTATCTGAATCATAACGTGGAAATTACATCCCGTATGTCGTCATATAAGATACCCGAAAAGTTGAGCCAGCTTGAAACCACCTTTGAATCACGGGACTGTCTGGATACAGCTATTGCGACAAATATGATTGCAGTCGGTATGGATGTTGACCGTCTGGGGCTTATGGTAGTTACCGGTCAGCCGAAACAAAACTCGGAATACATTCAGGCGACGAGCCGTATTGGTCGCGCCTACCCTGGTCTGGTCGTGACGCTCTACAATGCGTACCGCCCGCGTGACTTGTCGCATTATGAGAACTTCACCGGGTATCATTCGCAGCTTTACCGTTTCGTTGAAGGAACAACTGCAACGCCGTTTTCTGCAAGAGCAAGGGATCGGGTTCTGCATGCGCTGATCATCTCAGCCATACGTCTGAACTATCCTCAGATGGCGAACAATCCTGATGCCGCAGCGATTGGTAGTTTGACGAAGGAACAGATAGATTCCGTCAAGAAGCTTATTATTGACCGGCTGAACATAATCAAGCCAGCCGCAAGAGCCGATGCGGAAATGGAAATCGACCAGTTTATTGACTGGTGGAAACTTCGGGCCGTTCAAGCAAAGCCTCTTCGATACTATGTTGTCGGGACTGAGCGGTATAACCGGCTGATGAATCCGTATGACAAGCCGCATGAGAATGATGAGAAGGCAACCCTGCAATCCATGCGCGAGGTTGAAAGCTCTGCAAATATGTTCTACTACACGGAGGAATAAGATGGCTTTTGACAATAACAAACTGGGCGAGTTGCGTCCCAATCAGATTATTACCACCTTCGGTCCTGGTTCTGTAGTCGATGCGGTGAAGGATTCAGTGACGATTCTGGATATCTCTTACTGGAAACAGAAAGGCCAGAAGATCATTGATGGCAGACTTGCCTCTTACCTGGGCGTAGACTGCTTTTACATGCCGCGCACGAGCTTTTCAGGGGATGTGCCGGTTGTAACATTCCCGTACTGGCATGTCTGCTCTAATTTGAAGTGCGGCAGGCTGTTTGACGCACGGAAGAATTTTGACTTGGACAGGTATCTCAAGTACGGAGTCACTTGCCCGGAGTGCCACCACTCCGCATACCCCTCGCGTTTTATTACGATATGCGAGGACGGGCATATGTCCGATTTCCCCTGGAAATGGTGGGTACACAGGGGCGATAAAAACTGCAATGGACAGCTCAAAATGTATTCAACCGGAAATACGTCAACACTGGCTGATATGTGGGTTGAGTGTTCGTGCGGAGATAAAAGAAGCATGAGTGGAGCTACACAGCGAGACAACTTTGACGGTGTTGCATGTTCAGGCCACCATCCTTTCCGGCCAAATGTGAAGAACCAGAAATGCTCTAAGCATGTTATACCATCACAACGCGGTGCATCAAATGTATACTTTGCAGTTAGCAGAAGCGCCATTTCCATACCGCCTTGGATCAATCCACTGTATAACCTGATCGACGAGCATCTCCGGGATATTGAACTGGCAAAACAGCTGATGGGCGATGATGGAATAACCAAAATTTACGAAATGTATTTTTCTGCGTATTCGAAATCTGATTTTGACGCGGCTCTCAAACGCCGTATGGATAACATCAAAGAATACACGGAAATCAAGCAGATGGAATATAACGCCATCACGCATTTTGATGATCCGCTGTTTGAATCGAACAAGAAGCACTTCAAAGCTGAGGAAGACGCCTTGCCGGGATATCTGAAGAAATACTTCAGCAGGATTATCCGTATAACAAGGCTCAGAGAGGTCAGGGTTCTTCTTGGTTTTACTAGGGTAGATGCGCCTGATCCGGATGCTGACGAACAGCCGAATGTCGTGAAACTCAGCAAGGGAAAAAACGAGCGGTGGCTCCCTGCAGCAGAAGTAAACGGCGAGGGCATCTTTATCGAATTCAACAAGGAAACCCTGGCTCAATGGTTGAATACAGAAATGGTAAAGACAATCTCACAGAAGTATGCCGACTCATATCGTGAGTTCTGCGAAAACAAGGGATGGACGATAACTGTTCAGCGAAATGCAATATATGTTCTCATGCATACATTCGCCCACCTTATGATAAAGCAGATGTCCATGTCTTCCGGTTATTCTTCCTCAGCTATCCGGGAAAGAATCTACTTTGGCGATACGATGTCTGGAATCTTGCTTTATACAGGCAGTTCCGACAAGGAAGGTTCTCTTGGCGGGTTGGTGGAGCTAGGTAACATCGAACAGATGACAAGCCTTATGAGAGATGCATTTCAAGAAGCCCTTGTCTGCACCAACGATCCGGAATGCATGAGCAACCTTCCTGCCGGAAAGAATTCTAACGGTGCAGCGTGCCATTCCTGCTGCATGATATCCGAGACCGCATGCGAGAATGGAAACAGGATGCTTGACCGTGGACTGGTAGTCCCAATTCCGGGGCGTGAGCCGTGTTCGTATTTTAGGGATTTGGTGAGCGATCTATGCCAGGTAGAAATCTAAACAGAGAAATACTCTTGAATACTGTCAAGAGCGATATAGCAAACGGAACCTCCAATGCCGTTCCAATGATCAAAAGGGGCTTCCCTGAATTATCAAATCCACAATGCTTTGATCTTGCGGTTATCATAGCTGATGCTGTGAAAATGCAAGATGCAGACAAGGTGTCCCTCGTGGTTACAGCTCCGTCCTCGTTTTCAATATATGCCAGGACAACTATGAACGTTGTCCAGTCAATGATTAGCGGCGCAGAGAGAAATATTATGATAACAGGATATTCCCTTTCTTCATATTTCTCTGAACTGGTCGATACCATAATTCAAAAGAGCCAGCGTGGGGTTTTCGTAAAGTTCTTTGCCAACGACATTGACAAACAGCCGGAGTTTGAGAAGGTGCTACGCTATAAAGGGCGTTTTCTCAAGGTGTACAACTATCGGCAGAATGAAGATAAGATGGCTGCGTTGCATGCAAAAGTCATATCGGTGGATCAGAAGCAGACTCTTATAACATCAGCAAACCTGTCCTATCACGGTCAGCAGGGCAATATTGAGATCGGAACCTTGGTGGAATCAAAACAGATAGCCAAGCAGATTGAGGATATTTTTACGAAACTGATATTCTCGAAGGTGTTTGAGGAAGTTTGACTTGAATGCAGGCAGAGGGGTAGTGACGATGGCTGACAGTTTATCTTCTGAAAAGCGTAGCTGGAATATGTCCCACATTAAGGGGAAAGACACCTCAATAGAGGTTCAAGTTCGAAAATACCTGTTCAGCCAAGGGTTTCGATACCGTAAGAATGTCAAGTCACTTCCCGGAAAACCGGACATTGTTATGCCAAAGTACCATGCTGTTGTCTTTGTGCACGGGTGCTTCTGGCACAGACATCCGGGATGCAAAGAGGCATATATGCCTAAGAGCAGGGTAGAGTTCTGGCAGGAAAAGTTTGAAAGGAATATCCAGAATGATTTCCTTCACCAGAAAGAGCTTACCGATGCAGGATGGAGAGTTTTCACCATATGGGAATGTGATATTAAAAAGCATTTTGAAAACACGATGGATAGTCTTGTCACACAAATAAGAAACTGCGGGGATAAAGAATTCTAATTATGGGAGGGAAAAACCATGGTTACTATGTGGAAAAAGCCATGAGCCAATCATCGACCCCGTCGAATGGGAAGCTGTGCAGGACGAACTGGCTCGGCGGAAAGCCATAGGCCGGTCATACAGCGGCAAAAGCGTCCTCAGCGCCAAGATCAAATGCGGAGACTGCGGTTGCTGGTACGGGGAGAAAGACTGGCACTCTACGGATTCGTATAAGAGCAGAGTCTGGCAGTGCAACGGGAAGTACAGCCCTCGCTACAAGGCACCTGCCTTACAGGAAGAAGATATAAAAATGAGGTTCCTCGTTGCATTCAACACTTTGATTGTGAATAAGGAACCGTTCATTGCAGCCTGCGAAGCCGCCATGCTGACCTTAACAGATACCACGGTGATAGAAGCGAAGATGCATGAACTACTCCGGGAGATGGAAGTCGTCTCCGGCCTTACGAAGAAATGCATTGATGAGAATTCAACCACAGCCTAGGATCAGGGTGAGTATACCGCCCGATACAACGGGTATGTCGACAGATACGAAACTGCCAAGGCGCGCTACACCGAACTTGCTGCTCTCGGAAAAGAGAAGCAATCCAAGGCAAGCGCCATCAGCAGGCTCCTTGCCGCTCTCCGTGAGCGAGAAGAATTCCTTGCCGAGTATGACGATCGGCTATGGCTAACGGTGGTGGATTATGTTGAAGTTTGCCGGGACGGAACAGTCTTGTTTATTATTACAGACGGCACAGCGATCTTGGAATAAGGCTGTCAGATTTACACGGAGGTATGGAAACGTGCCTCCGCTATTTTTTAAACTTTTTGAAATCATCCCTTGACAAGCCAGAGTCCTCGGTGTATTTAATAAAAATTCGAAATTTCGAGGCAAATCTAAACTACAGGAGGACATCCATATGAAACACGCCAATCCGGTTTTCCTGACCATCACCTTGACAGAATGGCACGCAGTGGTTACCATCTGCTTCGAGATTGCTGCCTTGGGAGGGACGGTTATCTATCTCGGAAACAAGCTGATAGATAACGGATACGAGATCGCGTCCGAGAACGGACTCAACGTCACTCGACGTGATGATCCCCCTGAGATTAGAGAATTCTGCGATGAGGCCGCCTGACATGATAGACAATTCCGCACTATATGAAAAAGTCTTGGTCGAAGATGGACTCAACAATGTCAAGCATCTCCGAGACCAGTGGAACTATTCGTCAGAGAACACGCTTTTAGGCGGTCTTATACTATTCCCTGACAGAAAGTGCAATGAGATTTCCGAGCAGAATTTGCGCCAGACAAGGTGCCTTCCGAAGATCATAATGGTTATATATGGTCGAGAAAGGGAACGCAGTATGGCACAAATTCTGCCGGAAAGATGTTGCAGTTTTTATTAGGGGATAGTGTTAGTATTAAAAGGTAGTCCGTGAAAAAACACACGAATAATGGCAGCCGTCCCTTGAAAGAGGGACGGCTGTCAGCATATAATATGATGTGTAAAACAAAATCAAATGCTAGTAGATTATAGTCTGTATGAGTCAGAACGTCAACTAAAACTACCGATGGAAACCAAAATATTCATAGTAGCAGATGATCAGGTGAGATTGGTAAACGCCGTAGTGGAAAGGATGGATAAAGGACAGATTGAGCGCTCCTACTCTCAGGACGAGAGAAACGAATATCCGCCGAGGATTCTTCTGAAAGTATGGATCTATGGGTACATGCGAAAGATCTATAGTTCAAGGGCAATCAATGGGCATGACAAGAGAACATTTCCTTCATGTATGCGGACCGAATAAACCACCTTTTCTTCATATCACAGGCTCCTTGTAAGTTTCACACAATGATCCTGACGGCTTCGCAAAGATACGCAGTCGAGCCAGCAAGTCTGAAAGTAAATCTGCGGTGCGTTTCAGATCCGCACCAAACGTCTCTCCGGTCAAAAGGCTCAGCGCGGAGAGCATCTGCCCGACAGATGAAAAGCGGTCTTCACGATCACGTTCTATCGATAAATAGTCGCGCAAATCTTGATAAAAAATAGATTGGGAGGAAAAAAGCCTGTTTTCAGCCAACCGGCCTGAGAGATACGACAGATCCAGCAGATGTTTTTCAACGCAGTTCCGATTGGCCGGCGCTTCTCTGAGTGCATACGCAAGCGAAAACAGCTTTTCCGTCAGTATCTGTTCGAGAGAAGTACACCGGATCCGAACGTCGGGCAACGTGGTGTTCTCCGTATCAAGGGGAAAGATCACGGTGAGCGTATCAATATCACGCGGGAAGCGCAGTATCTCCACTGCAAGCCTCTTCCTGTTGCCCGCGAGCAAATACCCGATATGCCCTTCCACGCAGTCATTTCTCCGGATATCAACAGACAAGCCCAATTCCTTTGCCGCCTCCGCGGGGTCATATGCGGCGAAATCGATATCATGGCAGCGTCTTCCGGAAAAGCCCAAAATACCATAATAGGCAAGGCTTCCTCGGAGGGAAATATCAAACGTTTTCTGCAGTTGTTCCACTTTTTTCAGCAGGGCGAGCACCGCCTGATCCTCTGATTGCACAGGATCGGGCAGATCACAGACATAGCATTCGCTCATTGTGCCATCTCCTGTTACAGCGTATATTTCTCGTGGATGATTTTGGAAACACTCGAGCGGCATCCCTCCGGAAGGCGCAGGATCAGTTGCTGCACCAGCTTTGTTTCCCGTAAGTAACAGAAGCTCTCCCGAAGCCGGATCAGGGCAAACCCGCACAAAAGGTATAAGATCCTGTCACAGGGGAATATCACCTCGACCGAGGCAGGCAGAAGTCCCAATTCCAGGTAGCGCAAAAAGCATACGCTGTAGTTTTCATTTTCAGATAGAGGCTCTGTGAGGAGCTCCTGCATGTGGGAAATAATGTCCGCCTCGCAGAGTAGCATGCAGTTCCAGAGGATCTCCTGTCCGCGCTTTTCGTCTTGAGTCGGGAACAGGATATCTGCTCGGCAAATCATTTCCAGTTTATCATCGGCTTCATGACATGTGATGGGAAGCAAAATTTCCGGTTGCTGGATCCCCTGCTTTTCCAGATAACGGCGCGCTCGTATACTGTGCCCAGAGGGGTATGCCGCATCATCCTCGATAAAGTAACCAATGTCATGCAGAACCAGTGCGCACGCCAAAGCCTGTGTCAGACGCATTCCCGCAATCTGACGGCCAATCCGCAGAGTGTCCAGACTGTGCTGCACAGTATGATGGCTGTCATTTGAGGGAAATGCGAGCAACATGCGCCGGGCCTCAGGCAGCGTCAAGATCTCCATACCAAATCCTCCGCACGCCTTCTGTCATCCGTATACCGGACGCCGCTTCTGTCGAATGGCTCTTTTTGTGATATAATCTCCCGAATACATTCCTTCCACTGTTGATCATCGGCAATGGGTGACATAGGAAAGCTTTTCAGTGCGCCAAGCTTCTGTGACGAACCGTACGGCCGGTAGCTTTTTGAAAACGTGATCCTGGTATTCAGTCGGCCCTGCTCATAGCTTTGCTCCAGATACATATAAAACTGATGATTATAGTCTTCCAGCGCTGGATAGTTTTCAACATTTGACAGGATATCCTCCGGTCGTTCGCAAAGAAGATGTGGCGGGATCGCCAGAAACAGCGTGGGAAAGCCGTATGTATCCGGATTCAGAAGGATAAAGCCTCTGTCCGCCGCAATGGCTTCGCGAATACATTCGCCCGCATGAAACACCTGATAGATCAGCTTTTGAAGGCCCTCCACGCCGAGAAGCTCCATGGCAAGATAAGCCGCAACCGGCCCGTTAGCGCTTCTGCTGAGTTCCAGAGAGTACTCAAAGGGCGCGTATTCCCCGTGGCTCAGACCCGCGAAGCCTCGTTTCGGCACAAGCCAAGCGCTTTTTTTCACCATATATACGCTGGAAACATACGGGCAAAAACCGGTCTTGTGAAAATCCGCACCGAAAGAATCCGCAAAAATGATCTCTGCGCTTTTCCGGCAGATATCCCGGATCCGGTTTTTTTCGGCATCCGTCATGTGCAAGGGGTTTATCTCGTAATCATAATCCTTGAAAAGGAGCCACACCCAGCCGATTACAGCATCCACATGAATATGCGGGTAATAGTCCAACCGGTATTTCTCCGTGAGCCGGTTCCTGATCTCAACTACCTGACGAATGGGATCGATGTACCCTTCGTTGGTAGTTCCCCCGTTTAGGAAAATGCATGCGACCTTCTTATGCTCGGCAAGGGCTTTGTCTAGTTGTCGCTCAAATTCCCGCAGGCATACCGTCCCCCCGCGGGTGACGGGCAATGTCACCACCTGACGTTTCCCGATTCCCAGCCACGCGGACGCTTCCCGGTGACAGGGATGCGCTTTGCTGTTCGTAAACACCAGGCATTCCCCTGCACTGATGCCGGTCTCGTCACTATCCGGAAATGCTTTTCGCAATCCCGTTTTGCAGGCGTACAGCACGGTTCCCTTTCCCCCGAAGGTGAAAATACCGCCCGCTTCCAACGGCTCCCAACCCGCCAGATCTGCCAGATTCCGTATGACGTACATTTCTGTTGCAGCCAGCAGGCCAGCGGACTCGTCCGTTCCGAAATTGGGGTTAAACAGCGCAGAAAAGGAAGCGCCCAGAACAGAAGGAATGTTTGGCGGAGGCGTAATGTTGATCATTGCATGAGGAGATTGCCAGACCACCGCCCTTTGGAACAACTGCAAAAAAGCGTCAAACACCGTCTGCCACGGTTTTCCCTTCCGGGGGATTCGGCCATCTTTCAGAAAAGACTCATAGGACAGTTCACAGCCCGGGATCGTTGCACGCTCTTCGCGCGCCATGTTCTGTATGGATGCCACCAGATACTGCAGCATCTCACGGAACAGCGCTGTATTTTGAAAATCCGGGCGAAAAAAATAATCTTCATACGCCATATTGTGCCAGTTCCTCTCGTATTTTGATGTAGCATTCCTGAATGCGCCCAGCTTCTGTCTGATAGCGAAAGGACTCCATGTAACGCCATACGGACATATCCTCTATGCTCGGGACCTCCCCGTTCTTCAGATGAGAAGAATATACCGGCAAAACCCAGAAGTGTGCAGAGGCCGGCTTTTTATAATGTTCGTCATAATAAAAATATACATACGCCACGTCGGGCATTCCATACAGAAACTCTGTCAGGGTGACCGCCATTCGGATGCAGTCCCCGTACACCCGTCGGGGCAAATCGGCTACCGTGCGGTAATTCCCCCGGGGAGAAATGATGCAGAATCCTGGAACGGCATAGGTGGAATCCAATCTAACCTGAATATACTCGTCTTCATAAAGGGCGCGCAGGAAAAAGGGGATCTCATCCGCGTAGCGATTCATAAAATCAGCTCGAGAAAGGCTATTGTCCGCCAGAAAGCAGCGGTAGTTTTTGCTGCCACCGATACAGACGAAAAAACGCTTTCCTGCTGGGGCTTCCGGCAGCTGGTTCAGCTGAAACACTTCCTCTGCTCTCACGCGTGATCGCCTCCTTTATCGTCGGCCGCAAAGATTCCGAACGCATGATCAAACGTCTCGCACAGCTGTTCCGCCTGATCCATTGTGTCATAATAGCCCAAATAGCGTTCCGTATATGGCTGGTATTCATCTGGCGGGATGTTGAGCGCTTTCAGCGCCGCCAGATGGTACGGGAGGATCAACGTGGCGATTTTTCCTTCGCGGGTCGTGTGGGTATAGATCCCGGTAATCGGTACATCATGCTCCTTCAGGAAACGCCTTGTCATCCGGATCGAATCCGCATAGCATTTCGTTTCTAGGTCGGAGATCCCCTTGCAGGGCTGCTTTCGCAAAAGGACATAGCTTCCGGGAACCGTCGCCGTTCTGCCGCTTCTGAGGAACCGGTAGAACGCATTTTCCCACACCAGCTTTCCCGGGTAGTTTCTGGCCTCTGAAAGGGAGATGATTTCTGCCACCAACATTTGCGCGGATTCAACCGTTTCTATATTTGGATTTCCTGTGACACGCCTGAGCATCGGCCAAAGATCCTGTTTTAGGTTTTGGACATCTGCGCCCAGATAGGCTTTCAACAGCGTCGCCTGTTCAAGTTGCTGCAGCTTGCAGAGGGCAGCGGAGGCATCGCTTCCCCTCAGTCGATCGATCTGCCTGTCCGGCGCGAGATACATCAACAGCAGTATGCTGAAAATCTGGCTACGGGTCTGCGGTTCTTGATTGGGATTCGCCCTGATATAAGCTCCGAGAAAATCCAGCCACCGGCCGAAGCCAACTTCCTCCTCGCGTCGCAGATTTGCACTGAGAAGATCAAAGAACGCATCTATACACGCGGAAAATATATCCGCGATCACGCTAGCGCAATCAGTCGGCAGGATTGAGACGCTCGGCGCGTTTTTCAAAGGAGCTTCCGCCGCCAAAACCACCGTTTCGATAAATTGCCGGGCATCCGAGGCTGAGTCCGTTGCTTGCCCGCACAGGCAGCACAGGCTGGTTTCGTACCGATTCAGCGGTTTATTTTGCTCGGAAAAGAACGGATAGACGCTGCGGAACATGGTTCTGAGCGTCTGTGCTTCAAATATGTACATCCAATTCAATATGAAATTGGTTTCTGCCGCCACACTTCCGGGCACTTGCTCCGTCCAATCGTAAAAGGCGACATCCTCCCAATCGATCAGGCAGAGGCTCCTCTCCCGTAATATCGTATTGCGAGGAAGAAATCCCCGGTAGCGGATCCCGCGTTCCTGGAACAGCCGCAAAAGGGCCTGGAGCGTATCCGCGGTAATTAGCGGCTCCGTCTGCAAATAGCGAATGCTCTGCAGCGTTTTTCCCAGATAGGGTGTGATCAGATAGGACGCGTCCGTGCAGCAAACCACTTCCGGAACGACCACCCACACCGAAAGGCCATCCACGATGCAGCCGTCCAGCCTCGCCTGCGCCTGCATGGCATGATTGCGTTCCGCCTGTGCCTGCGCCGGTTCTGATCTTTTTGCAACAAAAGTCTTCCCGTCAATATCGAGCCGGCAAAAACGCCCCTTCACGTCAATAAGCTCGGGATGATCAATCTTGTAGGCATCTGACAGGTGCCTGCAGGATGCTTGAATTCTTTCTTCCCAATCCATCATAAGCGTTTATTCTTCCACATAAAACGGCAGTTCCCGCGGAGAACACATTCGCACATCCCGCATAAAATCATCGTAAGAATAGGAACTCGGATAATACGAAAAAGACTTGACGTCATAGAAATCCCGCTGGCTCGCTATGAGCTGCGGTATTTCCAGACACAACTCTGCAGCCTTCTCTTTCGGTATCTCCGGGCTGAGATTCATCATGGCAAAACCGTCGTCCTCAAAATGATCGTCTGCCGAAATTGACGCGCCGAGCTGCTCCAGCTCGCGGAGATTGTCCATGTTGTAGTAATAGACCAAGCTCCCCGCTGAAATGTCTTTGATACACGCCTTGTGTCTGAGCAACCACTGCGTCGTTTCACGGACAGTTTCCATGGTCTCTCCCGCGTACAGAAGAATGTTCAGCTTGACCCAAATCTTATTTTCCCAGCACGCGTTCAGCAGCTTGGAGGCTTGCTCCAAATATTTCTGTGGGTTTGAGGTTTTGTGCATCCGTGCCAACTGGGTAACACTGGCACTCTCGAGACCAACGTCAATGATCTTCAAGCCGGAATCCCTCAACAGAGCCAGTTTATCCAAAGGAACGCTCTCCACCCGAGACGTGCATCTCCACAAAACCGGTTCGGGCCGTTTTGCCATTAACTTATAAAACGCCCCGAGCCATTCTGGATCAAACGAAAAATGCGGTGCTGTCAGATAGGCGGTGTACCTGCCGTAAACCTGATCCAACCGTTCCAGTTCTTTCATCACCGTCGTAGCGGGCTTATTGGGCAGTCTGCGATTGTTTTTATCAGCGCAAAAATGGCATCCGCAACCACACCCTCTGGAGATCTCAATATTGGGATGATAGTCCCGGTAATGATGCAGCAGTGTATAGTCCACAAATTGAAAGCAGTTCTTTTCACCGCAGAATGCGTTCTTATCTCCCGAAAAGTCAAAGTATTCCGCCATGAACCGCTCCCCAAAGCCCTCGCTGACGGCATCGGCGTATCGCAGCTTTTCGAGCACCCACCGGGAATGCTGATCGACAACCCATCTTCCTCCGACGATGATCTTCAACCCATAGCATTTCTTGATGTGTGTGCAGAATCTCTCACACCAGGAAATGGAGTGATAACTGGGGATCGACAGCAAAACGCATTCAAAATCCCGTGAAAGGTCAAAGCCTGCTCCCTCGATCTCGGAGATGAGTTGTTCAACGGTAAGGTCATCCGCCTGAAACATAACAGCCGATCGATCACTATATTGATCGATCATGGTTACCAACCCGAGCAAGCCAAAATTCAAATATTTCAGTTTTTTCCGGATTAAGCTCTCTCCCTTACGGGAACTGTCCTGTCCAGCCGCGACTGCCAACACTCTTTTCATAGTCCCTTTCTCTTTCCTGTCATCGGATATTGTAATTTGAGTATCTGCGCAAATGCGGTGGTACGGTTCCGCCTGAAAGAGCGGAGTCCGATTTTCTCTACAATTTGCCGGCAAATACTGCAGGGAGCTTTTACACTTCCGTCCGTTCTTTTCCACTCTCTTGCTTTCTAGCTTCAGCACATACCAATCAAGCATTCCCAGTCTGCAATTTCCATGCTCAACGCGGACAATATTTTCCCATGCTCAACGCGGATAAGAACTTGACATACTTTGCAACAAATGATAAACTTTAATAATAAATATACTACGTCGAGGCAGCTTCGTCAAGTTTTATCCTCCCGGCTCTTTCGACTGCAAATCCCCCGATTTTGCGTAGCTGCTGCATCCGGCTGTTAAAGCAAGCAATGATTTTGTTGACTCAAACTATTCAGAAGTGAGGACAAGGTAATATGGGCATTTATGAGGAATTGGTTGCCAGAGGCCTGGTAGCCCAGGTCACCAACGAAAATCTGGTGCGCGATGTTGTTAATAGCGGCAAAGCTATCTTTTATATTGGGTATGACTGTACCGCGGACAGTCTGACCGCCGGCCACTTTATGACGCTTACGCTCATGAAGCGTCTGCAAATGGCGGGTAATAAGCCGATCGCGTTGATTGGCGGCGGCACTACGATGATCGGCGACCCTTCCGGCCGCTCCGACATGAGAAAAATGCTTACTCGCGAAACGATCAACCATAACGCCGCGTGCTTCAAGCGCCAGATGGAGCGGTTTATCGAGTTTGGCGAGGACAAAGCCATCATGGTCAACAATGCGGATTGGCTTATGGATTTGAACTATGTTGATCTGATACGTGATATTGGTTCCTGTTTCTCGGTGAACAACATGCTCCGCGCGGAATGCTACAAGCAGAGAATGGAGCAGGGATTGAGCTTTTTTGAGTTCAATTACATGATCATGCAGAGCTATGACTTCTATTATCTATACAAAAACTACGGATGTAATATGCAGTTCGGCGGTGATGACCAATGGAGCAATATGCTTGGCGGTCGTGAACTGATTCGCAAAAAGATGAACGCCGAGACCCATGCGATGACCATCACCTTGCTGACGGACTATGAAGGTCGAAAAATGGGAAAAACTGCCGGAAACGCTGTATGGCTGGATCCAAACAAGACCAGTCCTCTGGACTTCTATCAGTATTGGCGGCATGTTAACGATGCGGACGTTATGAAATGCATCCGTCTGTTGACCTTCCTCCCTATGGATCAGATCGAAGATATGGCCGATTGGCAGGGTGAGCAACTGAACCGCGCAAAAGAAATCTTGGCCTATGAGCTGACCAATTTGGTACACGGTCGGGAAGAGGCGGAGGCTGCGGCCGAGAAATCGCTTTTCCTCGAAAAGAAACTGTAAGTTCTGGCAAGTACTTTGGAGAACTCAAACAGATACGCTCATGATCTATATTCCGGGTCTGTAACAAAATCGGACATAGGAAAAGGCAAGGTCAGGAGCCCAAGCAGGGTTCCTAACCACTCATCGAGGATCAGCAGAATCGGGTTTGCGTATTTGCTCATAGTTGACGCTGCGAGGTAGTAAGCCAAAACAGAATCGGGACCGCCGGATCATAAAACAGCGGTCGTTATCCATATTATTGAAGCGACATTGAAATCCAAGGGAAGTGAATTGCAAGAAAAAATCGAACGGTTTGAGCCGTTTACCAAAAAGGATGCAGGCGATGACACAAATCAACTGCTTACAAATTGCAAGCAGTTGAAATATTTGGCGTTTTTAGCTTGACTAACTCCCTGGTTCTACTAGGGGTGGATAAAAAAGCCTTGGCGGATAATAAAGCCTCCAAGTTTTTGAGCTGATGTTTTGCCGAAACATCAACAGATTACAAGAAGGCTTTATATGGAGCAAATATTGCACCACAGTCCTGCACTATGCAAGATAGAAGAATATGACCTGTTTACAGGTTGCAGCGCTATCGATGCAATGATATTGTTCAGCGCCCCCCTTGGGGGTTAGCAAGTAATGACCCTTATAGGGCCTGAGCAAACCACCAGTTCACTGGTGGTTATGATTGCAAGTCAATATTTTACGCATGAGGCCGTCGGAGAGATCCCGCGGCTTTTTGCGTCCAAAGGGAGATGATTCCACAAGTCCGTATTTCACCACCGCAGACGCATGCGCGTTCATCTTCTACCGCATCCCCAAGGCGCTCATCACCTTCGTGCCGTATCTACCGACACGAAGCTGCTCTACAGGCTGCTGCTCGACCGTATGGGTCTCTCCGAGCGAAACGGCTAGCTTGACAGGCTCGGACGGGTCTATCTCTACTAAACCGCCTCTGGCGCGCAGGAGGCCGTGCGCTGCGGCATGGAGAAGGCCTGCAAGCTCTTCGCCGAGCTGGAACAGGCCAGTCTCATCGAGCGCAGGCGGCAGGGGCAGGGCAAGCCTGCGCGCATCTACGTCAAGCGCTTTCAGAGGCCGGATTTTCCGACCTCTTGCGATCCGGTTTCCAAACCGTAATAAGACTGAGAAGAAGGAAGCTGAGCATTTTGCTATGCTGAATGCCTGCATGTTCATCAAATCGCATTTTCTCTGATACGATACAGTCAAGGAATCAGGAAGGGGGCAATTTCCGTGGCAGGCGCAAGACGCATTCTGCTCGACCGTTATGAACAGAGGCTTCTGATCCGTGCACTGTACGAGGCAAGATAACGGATGCAGATGGAAGGAGATCGAACCGACACTGTTGAAGACCTATTTATAAAGGTCATCGACGCGCCGGACGCGGGATGGTGGACAAAAAACACGAGCCTTTGAGTATGCAAATATAAAGCCAAAAGGAAAATGAAGAAAATTGTAAAGTTCAAGCAGATTGAAAAGAAGGCATAAATTCCCGCTTAAATAATCTGATGTGGATGTAAATCTGGGTGTTGCCTCGAAAATACGGGGATTTGTTACTGTTACTGACACGGCTAACTAAACCGTTGATGTCGCGACTGGTGCTGCCGCCAAGGTTGCTGAGCTCGCTACAGACATAGCCACTGCCGCTGTTGACGTAAAAGAATACAAGTATGTCAAACATAAGAAAGCCCAGATAGGATTCGTAAAGGGTATCTTTAAAGGCAACGGATATCTGTCTGCCGCAGATAGTAAACCTAACTTTGCGTCCAACATTTCCAAGGGTGTTTCTGATATCTCCAAAGGTGCAACTGGATTTGTAAGCGGCATCGGTGCAAAAGTCACGAAGTCTAGCAAAGACGATGCGCCCCTCCAATTCTGACGTTCGCCTATCACGTCGCTGTTGGCGGTAATTCTGTAGGACCACTGTTCTAGCATATTAGACCAGCCAAGAAAACCTGACACCGGATACCTTGGTCTGGAAGAAAGGAATGAACAAGTGGGCGAAAGCTGGTGATATCGACGAACTTGTCATGTCGTTTGAAACTGACGATGATGTCCCGACACTCCCGCATATAATCTAAACAACGAATGCCCAAGTAGCAAACACTTCTAGTGACACTATAACACATAATGACGAATATTGCTATAGGGTGTTAGCGCCGGGCGAAAATCGCCAATGGTTAAAATCTCCCGGCGCTAACAAGGGTAGGAATTCACCAGACAAAAAGCAAGGCTTGATGCATAAAGGGTATAGAGGCACGCTTGTTTATTATATACATATGTTAACAGTTGTTCCCCAAGGCGGAATAACATCTTCATTTGTTACTACCCACAAAACAGGAATTCCCATTGCAGCATTTTCATTCGGAAACACTGCATATCCATCTGTGATAATTACAATTGCAGCAGGAAGATGATCATGATTCACTTCTAATAGCTTCTTGAAGATTATGAGAAAACTAGTCCCCCCACCACCGACAGGAACGATACTGTTTAAGTCATTTACTGAGTTGATGGGAAAAAAAGGAGATACTTCTGAATCAAAGAAAGCCAATTCCCCTGAAAAGGAATCCATCTGTTCCATTGCCTGTTTTATCTGGAGAAAGGCCGCCGATAGTGCTTCGTCTGAGATCGAAGCGCTGGTGTCGATAAAGAACCAAAGCTTCTCCACGCTGTTGCCATACATGTTTTCTTGGAACGACGGTATGATGATATCCCCTTGAAAGCGATGATCAGGGTACTCATAGATGAAGTCACTTTTGTCGTGCCGAATGAAGTCATGCAGGATTTGCTTCCAGTTCATTGTGGGCGTATTCTCGACTTCCTTTAGATAGCGCCTCATACCATGGGGAATCCCGGATCCGGTTCCTGCGGCCTTTGCTGCACTGCGGATATGCTGCTCCCATGCATCGTCAGCTTGAGCAGCGTCAATATTTGCCCACTGGTCATGCAGATCACGAAAGCCTCCCCCGTAGAGGTTCACCAGTTGTTCTTCCGAAGAACGGATGAGCATTTCGTAAACCTGCTCCGCAGAGTATTCTCTGCCCTCTTTCTCGTCGGGTGCCAGATGCATCACCTGTTCATCCTCCACACAGAGTGAATCTGTGTGGAGGATTTCCATGATGAGAGAATTGACAACGATGTCGCAGGCGATGTTGTAAAGCTCATAATGAAGACTGAGACCCCTGGTGCAGTGATGAAGGACACAGTGCATCACTTCATGCAGAAGGACGAAGCTAACCTCTTCATCAGTAAGGCGAGAAGCAAAGGCGGGGTCGAAGACGATCTTGCGCATATCGGTATACGCTGTCCCGCAAGGAGCATAACCGAACTGAAGATGCAGCAGAAGCCGCCCGAAAAACGGGAATTTGTTCAAATAATCTGCACGAAGCGAGGACAGGCGCAAGGACAGATTTCTGAGATCATTAGCTTCAGCCATGATGATCACCTCACAGGAATCGTTTGTTTCTGGAAAGCCAGATCTGGAGAGAGCAGCATTTCATCAGCTTCAGCTTCATTTCTTCGGACTGATTGATATCCTTGAAAAAAGCAAGCGCAAAATCCGGTGGGAAATGGGAGGCATATGCACAAATGTTGTCAAGCTCGACGATGGAAATGGAAGAACTGTTTGCGACTGCGTCTGCCAAACTTGCACTGAGCGCGTAAAGTGCATCCTGCGTCTTTGGATACTCGCGGCAGCGACCGTTTCGGATGTCGTCCACCTTCGGAAGATATTTATATACCTCGCACCAGGTCCTGAATTCGATGGACACATCCTTCCCGACACAAGCGCTGATCATCTGATGTGCACTCGAGCTTTCGAGTGGCATTTCTCCGATCGTTTTGAGAATGCTGTTCACAAAAGTCCAGCTGCGCGGCGTCGGATACGCCAGGTCGCTGGACTCTGGCACGGCACAGAGGCGGCTATTATCGAAGGACAGATAACCAAGGATCCTGCTGTCGATGTGGTTCTTCAGCGCCCATGTCTTCCAGGATCTAAAGTCACAAATGACGTTGTAATGCATAAGCCGATTTGCGAGAGCTTTCGGCATTTTATATGCCACACTCTGGTCTGTCGTTCTATTTCCGGCTGCTATCACGATACAGTTTTCCGGCAAACTATGTTCGCCAATCCTGCGATCAAGCGTGATCTGGTATGCGGCAGCCTGAACAGATTGAGGAGCTGCCGAGAGCTCATCCAGAAAAAGAATATTGATCGTGCCATCGGATGCATCCATATCGAAGATTCTGGGACGAAGCCAATTGGTAAACTCCCGGTTATGATCTGCGACAGGGACACCTCTTAGATCGACAGGAGAAAACAGTAGCAACCGAACATCGGTCACCGTGACATGCTTACCGCTGGCTAAAGAAAGAAGATCAGCGAACTCCCTGACAGCATCGGATTTTCCGACGCCGGCTGGACCCCAGAGGAAGACAGAAGGAATCTGTTTGAAGGACATTTTCGCCCGGATCGCTCCTCCGTAAAGGATCCCCAGCTGCTCAGTGACCTGAGCCACCGAGCAGTCGGGAATGTTCATATTGTTGTTCTCAATCGTCATACTGCTTTCTCCTTTCCATCGTTTAATTCTCTGTCGAGTCGAGAAAGCTCCTTCGTAAGTCGCTCAATATCATCGGAAACAGGATTGCCGCACTCAATATCGGCCAAGGCTTCCCTACACTGTTGCCATTCATCCTGAATTTGTCTCTCTACGCTTGCAGCTCGATCAGACAAATGGTCAAGCAAGTAATCGATGCGCATCGAGAACCCCAGAAACTTGCCGCAGTCCATGTCCAGATAGTAGGAACTCTCATTCCTGCTGCGAACATAGATGTAGGGGTGTTCGGAAGACATGGCTGCAGGAAGAACGATATCGAAGCCTTGGTAATGATCAAACAAGCGTTCGTTTGAAAATAGAACATTATCGGCCAGGGCTTCTTTCAGTTCTTCGCCAAACGCACGCCGATCGTCCAGAGTAACAGATGTTTTTCCGTCCCTATACAGCGTAATATCATTCAGGATCCTGTCCCGAAGGTCGGCCAGCTCCTTCCGCTTTTGGGGTGACCGCTCAAGGAAAGATCGCAGTTCGGAGAGTTGCTTCTGACGCTGTCGGAATGCTAGGCGCTTGCGTTCAAGCAGATTTGCCGTCTCCACACGCTTTTTGATAAGCGGATTTCCTATGGCCAGCGCTTTTACTTCTGCATATGAGAGAACGGCGTCAGCAATATCCTCACGGTCTCTTGCCGCAGTGGTGCCGGACAAAAAGCTGGAGATAAATCGCTGCTTGTTTTCAAGAAGCTGCCAGCTATAGCTGTCGAAGGTGCCTTCAGTTATGTAACGATAAATGAATACCTGATCGCAGGTGTTGCCACAGCGCAGAATTCGACCCTCGCGCTGTACCATATCGGCAGGCCGCCAAGGAACAGACAAGTGATGGAGCGCGACAAGCCTTTCTTGGACGTTGACACCTATCCCGAGTTTCGGAGTGCTTCCGATAATCACACGAATCGAACCGCGATTGATTTCTCGGAATAGAGAAGTGCGGGCGGTGTCGCTATCCGCGTCATGAATAAAGGCAATTTCCTGCCTCTGGATTCCCAAACGCATCAGCTCATACTTGAGCTCGTCATAAACGTTGAAACCGGCTTTGGGCGTTCCAATATCAGAGAAGACGATTTGGCAGGTTCCAGGAAACCGCTTGTAGATCGACCGCACCTTATGGGCACACTCATTGATTTTGTTGCCTGAGACATCTTGATCAGTATAGTAGATATCAGTCTCCGTATCTACTAGCCGAATATCAAGCGCACAGGCCCGCCCTTCCATGGTTATTTTCAACAGATTATCCTCTGTACGCTTGGCTTTGTGAGTGCGAATCAACTCAGTACGCTCCGACAAGTGCCGAATATACGTTGTCTGTGCCTTGCTTTTTGGAACGCAGATGTCCGTATACCCATCAAACCGTGGAATCGCACGGTCACTCTCACTGCCATCTGCAAAGTCGCATACACTCGAAAAAAGACTCATCAATTCCGTGAGATTATGAAAGGACGAAAAACGTGTTACGGGGCGAAGCGTCCTAGAGTCCACATCAATCTCATAGTTAGTTTCTCGTTCGCCAAAAGTGTTGATCCACATGTCAAAGCTGTCAATTTTCCGATACCGTAGTTCTTCTGGCTGAAGATAAGACTGCATGACAAACAGATCGGCAAGGGAATTGGTAAGCGGCGTACCCGTGGCAAAAACAAGGCGATCAACGGAATGGCACTTTTCAAGCATCTCGCGGCACTTCTTGCTTCCTTTGTTATGCATACCAACGATGTTGTCGGTTCTGGAGTTGATTTCGATGTTTTTATAGTTATGAGCTTCGTCTAGAAACAGAGTGTTGATGCCGAGCCTGTCAAAGGTAAGCCAAGGGCAGTCAGTAGCTTCGACAACGAACTTGGAGAGCTGCTTTTTTCGTTTGGCAATTTCTGATTCCAGGGAATGCTTCTCAGCCTTGTCGGAGCAATTGCTGGCAGCCCGTTCCAAATCGGCTATATCCCGTTGATGCTTTAAGATCCAATAGTCTTTACTCATAACGACCATGTCAAAAGACGAGTATGCCATGTAGATGCACACATAATCGCCCTCTTTGATTGCACGAAGTGCCTCGTCTCTCTTGGACGGAGTGAAATCCTTCGGATAAATCGCGAGAAACTGGTCGTTCGGGTAAAGACGCTGATGTAAATCAACAGTTGCTTTGAGAATGCTGTTGGGGACAACGATTAGGTTTTTTTCACTCAGCCCCATACGCTTGAGCTCGTGAGCAGCTCCGATCATTTCAAATGTTTTTCCTGCTCCAACGGGATGGGCGAGGAGAACATTTTCGTTTGACAGGAGAATCCGGGCGATCGCATTCCGCTGACGAGGATACAGCTGAATATCCCGGTTCATATCCGGAAAGGTTAAGAAGGATCCATCAAAGCAAGGACCAACATGACCAACGTATGCTTGACTATAGTACTCCCGGACTTCCTCTCTGCGAAAAAACGTCTCGTGAACCCATTCATCGAAACGCTGCAGAATGAGCTTTTGCTTTTCCTGTGCAGCAAGCGTTTTACCCTGATTCAGGACGCTGTCGATTCTCCCATCGTAATGATGATAGTAATCGTAAACCTTTACGGTTTTGGCATTCATGGACTGTTCAATGATTTTGTGTGCCGAGAGGTCCCACGTGCCGTATACATAGCGGGATAACACGGTATTTTTTGTGTTGTCATCCACCTTCAGAGTCCATTTGGAAAGACTTCGAACATAACGAATTGTTGGCCGCTGCGGGAGCTTGAGGAGCTCTTTCACGAAGTCTTCATAAAACGTCTCAGGAAGCCAAGTTGCCCCGAGAGAGACATGGATTTCTTCCGCTTCAGGGTTGTTCGGAAGAATCTGCTGCAGCGCCTCAATGTTTGAGCTAAACAGGTTGGGAAAACGGGTGTTCGCCTCTTTTGCCTTTTCCAGCTTTGCGACTACGTTGCCACACAAGTATTGATCGCGGAGCAGCCAACCATGATCGGGCGACCAGAGTGTTCCTTCCGGGAACAGATCCGGATTCTGAAAGATTGCACCACGCAGATCACGAAAAAGGAGAACCTGAGGGGACTTCCCTGTCAAAGTGGAGATGTATTCAGGATCGGCGCGTCCATAACGATTAACACAGGAAACAAGCGCTTCGTCAGGGGTGCAGTGTACATCTCCTTCTTCAACTTCGTATTCAAGCTCTGAGATATCATAGGGAAGCTCAAAAACAGTATCAAGATATTTTTCCACGGCGTCACCTCCTATTGCCTTGCTATCTTCTTGAGGGTTAATGCCTAGAGAGTGTACTGGATTGCCCATCAAAATTATATAGGAAGCTAATCATGGTGGATAATGATTATTTTCGAAATAATTCGAGTCAGCAACACGAAAAGGTTGAATTTGGCGGTTTTCCTTTCGATAAATTGAATTCTCACTCCAAAACAAATGAAGATGTGGTACGATGAAGAGCATTCAACATAAATACTTTACACGAAGACAGAGCCTCCCAATTGAAGGCTCTGTCTTCGTATAAAACAGCTATTGTAATGAACTGAACTGCTGAATCATCCTACTTTGGGGCAGGTTTTTTAACCTTCTCATCAACGAGCTTGTACACTTGGCGATTCTGTACGATGCGGAATTCCCCGTCATCAAACTCGGTATAAAGAAGCTGCTTTTTTTCGGACGGCAAGGTATCCAGAACCGTACCTTTTCCAAATTTCTGGTGGATGAGTCTGTCGTGTACACGGAAAACTCGTATTCTTGAATATTTTTTTGTCAGTTCTTTTTCCAGATACCTACGTCTTGAAAGCGAAGGCAATTCCAGTCCCCAACGGTTCAGCTGCTCTGTGATGTTGATCTCTGGAATATCTTCTCCAATTACCGCCGCTCTCAGTCCACTTTCCGTTGTCGGACTGAAATAGCTTCCACCATAATGTTCAGTGTTGAGAATACCACATACTGTCTTCCATGCGGCCCCATGAGGGTCATAATCATCGAACACTGACTTAAGTTCCAATGCATCGACCAGAAAGTGGCAGTACTCGTGACGGATGCAATCTATGACAGCCAAATCCTTATATTTGCTATCGTCGAAGAAAGCCTGAGAGAAGGAAAAAGAGCCATTATTTTTACTGACACCATAACTGGGACGATACGTACCGATGATCCTCCTGTGGTTTCCCTCACGCGGAATGGAACTGCGGAGGTAAATTGGAAGAGTAGAACCTCTCATTCCCGTCTTCTTATCAAGATAGAGTATCACCTCGCGGATCTCATCCGAACTCCACTTCCCATGAATAACAGACATCCACATCCCCCATTTCTCTACTTGAAGATTAATTCCCTTACGATTTCATTTCCCTCAATGGATATCAGCCTATAAAGGAATCTGCATCAATGAGGCTGACTTCCTTTTCTTTTTAGGGTTCCCCACTACCAGAATCACATCTGCTTCTTCAGTGCCGCAAAGAACACCTGAGCATTCAGCAGCAACTTTATGTACTGCGCAAGACTATTGCTACTTGAACGTTGCAGAGAATAATTATAGTACAAGGCCGGTTGACGCGGGAGGTGAGAGCCTCCCGGTGTCAGCCGGCGAGAGCGCGAAGAGGTGTATCGCGAAGGAAGTGAAAACTGCCGGGAGCCGCGTTCTCAGATTTGAGCCTGATGTACTCGAAGAGGAGCGAAACATTCAAAACGTCGTCTTCGGTGAGGAAAGGAAGGATTCCTTCTGTTTCCATTTCGCCGCTAATCTCGTCAGCTTCCGTTCCGATGCCAAGCATTTTACACTTGGCCAAGATGAGGACGGAAATCTTATCATTCCCAGATGCCGCTTTCCTCAGCCAGGAGAGCGCTGTAGCATCGTCCTGTTCATAGGCATCATCAGTGAAGGTGCTGCTCTCTGCCAAAAGCAGATGACAGAGGCCAAGAATTCCAAGCCACCGCTGAGCAAGGGGATACCCCAGATTGGCCGCGCGCCGGAACTGTGCCTGAACAAAGAAGGGCCGATAGCCCATCTCTTCGAAAGTACATCCGACCAAGTAAGCGCATCTTGCATTTCCATTGGCCGCCTCATGGAGAAGGTAATGAATATCATTACCAGAGCACATTCTTTCCTTCATTTCGATATCCTCCTTTGTGTCTTTGTGTTTTTGATGATCACCTTTTGCTTCAATCTAATTTTACCTCGCATATATGGGAGTGAGCAATGACGAGAGGCTGAAACAATACCGAATTTCCGAACCGAGAGCGAAATCTATCAAACAAATGATTCGATTTTATCGAATTTTTCCTTGTAAATGCAGATGGGTCCAGCAAAAAGAGATCGAACACAAACGGGAAAATGTCGATAAAGCAAATTTTCTCGTTGACAGTATTATGAAAATGTACTATGCTCTCAGTGAAGGAGATGATATGCATGACGAACAAAAAGACCAATGACACGGAAGATGTGGCTGGTACGGAAGATGTCGTCTTCGACGAATCCAGCTACCTTAAGAACACGTCTAACAACCTGGATGTTATCCTTCGCAGGACAGGATGGACACAGAAGCGGCTTGCGAAAGAAATGGATGTCTCTCAGGCCATGATGGTGGATTATGTTAGAGGAGACCGCTTCCCGTCTATTCAGTCAATTCTGCGGCTGGTCAGAAGCAAAGAGATCCAACGGCAGATCCCCTTCACAATAGACCAGTTTCTCACCGGTGATGTTCGAGACAATGAGGTTCATTTTGGCAGCGATTTTACATGGAATCAGGAAGAAAACACACACACGGATATTCTGGGAAACTACTCCTTGTATTTCTTCGAGCAGAAGATGCAGGATGTGGGCGTTGCCCCTCAGATGAGGAAGCTACGCTACGGGATGCTCAGTCTCTACGAAACGGCGAGGAAAAGTGGTGGCCTGAAGGTGCTGAGCTTTGCCAGGTTCTTCAAATTGGAGGAGGAAGCCAAGGCTTTTCGCCTTGAGCTGGAGAACATCTCCGCGCCAGCAGAAGAACGTCTGGAGAAAGAGATAACCCTCTACAGGAGTCATGACGATACCTACACCGGGGCGGTGGCGCTGATCGGAAACCACATTTTCATCGACCTGTTCAGCACCCTGTATAATGACAAGGGGCTTATCATCCTGACGGCGCCGGAAAAAAAGCCCGGTGCGGATTATATCGGCGGACTCGGCAACATTGTCTCTATCACCCACGGCGCGGAGCATGTGCCAGTGGCGCAGAAGATCATCTTGGCCAGAGGGATTGTTGAGGCTTCGGATGAGGAAATTGCGACTCATCTCCTCTATGGGAGCGTGAAAATCGAAGTCGACGGGGAGACCCAGGCGCTTCTGAATCTGCTTGAAGCCTTCTACTCTTCGGGGGAATCCGGTAGCGGCCTCGATAGGATTCTAGACACGGCGGACAAGCGGGCCATCATTCGCCAGCGGTTGCAGCAGCTTATTAACAACTATATAAACAGGACGTTTAACGGATTGTGCATGGTCTCCAAGCAAGACGATCACGCCTGTTATCGATTCCTTAAACGGCATACGAAACAGTAAAGGAAACGGAGGGATTGGAATATGGTCGACATTCGGAATCCTCTGGAGTGTGAAGAGGCGATCCGACACCTGACGGAGCTGTATAAGGAGAGCAAGGATCCAATCGCGTTCGTTATCCCGGTCGCCTGTGAGTTGATCGCCGCCCCCTACTCGGCCGCATCGGACTTCCTGTACGAGAGCAGGACAAAAAAGGAGGGGCCGTTTAAGTCTTGGTCCATTCCCTTCCTTCAGTACCGCCTGAATATTGCCTGTATTCTTGCGGACAATCTTAATGCCGAAGCAGAGCTGACGGTCGCGTCACTGGTTGGTCCGGGCATTAATGCGAGAGCATTCTACCGGAATACTTTTGAGCCAAAAATAGGAACGCCGGCTTATGAGCGGGTGAGCTCGATTTTGAAGCCTATCCCCAATATCAGTACGGATCTCGCAGGTGTCGCGTCGAAAGTTGACGAGCTCCTGTGGAATCGCGCACTCGAGCAGCAGTATCAGGAGCTTCTTCGCAAGGCCAGAAAGAACAAAACGCCCCAGACTTATTATATCAAGCAGGCCTATGCGTTGGCCAATGCCACGCATGCAGGCGTCTTCCGTCAGTCCGGAGAGCCGTATCTCTCCCATCCTCTGGCTGTCGCCCATATTCTCGCAGACAGGGGCGCTGAAAGCGAACTGATTGCCGCTGCGCTGTTGCACGATGTAATCGAGGACGCGGCAGAGACACCGGAGCATTCCAAAAAGAGCATTGAGAAAATCAGTCCGCAGATCGCCCGTTTCGTTGAAGCGGTGACTTCTGTCGAACGTGAGTATTATGCCTATGCCAAGAAGAAGGACGCCATCGGCGAGACTTATACGCCTATGGACAAGTCGGATCTGGATCGCGCGACGGTCAATAAGCTCCTGAGCATGTCCAGAGAGGACGAGTCCATGATCCAAGCAGTGTACGTAAAAGCGGCGGACCGCTATCACAACCTGCTCACCATCGACGGGATGCCTTACGATAAAATCCGGAGCAAACTGGACGAGACGGAGGCGTATTATCTACCGGTCTTTCGCGCCTTCGGGATCAACGAGTTTATTCCGGGAATAGAGGATCAGCTTTGGAGAGCCCGGAATCCTTCCGCATATCAGACTGTCAGCATGGAGTTCAGGCGGCTTCTCAGAAACAACAGGAGAAATCTGAGGGAGACACAGGAGATGCTGTCGGGTGTTGTATCGCATGAGCTTGAGCGTAAATGCGACGAGCTGCATGTTCCTGGCTTTTTTGCTGATCTGATTAGAGAGGAAATACTTCCCTGTCAAATCTATCAGTTTGTCAGGAACGATGATGTGGACGATATCCGCGGAGCGATCAACAAATATCGCTTCCCTTTGCTTTGCTTTTCGGTCATCGAATCCGGACACAACAGCAGCACCGATTTGAAGCTCTTTGCCTCCGTTTTTATAAAAACGCTTGAAGATATGACGGAAAATCTTAAGCATGTCATTACAAAGGTCTGGATAGAACCCATTTCTGATCTCAAGCCGGATCATATGCGAATCGCTATTGAATTGGAAAACGATATGGCATCGCGCGTTGTGATATACCTCTACGACCAAGACGACTACTACCTGTATAAAAACGGAAGCTCTGAGGGCGTTGTAACGCCGGATCGGGAGGATGATCTTGAAATGCTTGCAGGATCAATAAGAGTCCATCGTGCGGACGACACTGTGATCTATTTGCCAAAAGGCTCAACGGCGCTTGACTTTGCCTTTGCGATCCATGAGGATGTGGGTATGTATGCTGTAAAGGCAAGCATCAATGACAGTGAACCGCTGGAACGCTTGCTGTTCTGCACCCTGAATGATGATGACAAGATCGTGATCCAGCATCTTGCGGACAGGACTGGTGGCTATGGGACGCCGCAGATCAAAATCGAATGGCTAAATCATGTGGTCACGAATTCTGCACGCAAGAGAATAACGAGGTGGCTGCAGGACAAATATGAGCGCACTACCGGAGAATAATAAGAGAGGGGTAATGCCCTAGTACAAAAACCCTATTTAAACACGAACAGAAGCAGCGCCTGAGACTTCTAAGTATGAGGTCTTGGGCGCTGTTTTGTATTGTAATCGGCTCCCTTTACTGAAAAATGTCAAGCGTCTGACGTTAGCGTAGTGGCTGGCATCATGAGCCTGCTTCCGTAAAAGTTGAAACCGCGGGTTAATGTAATGGATGTAGGTATTGATTGTAATGTCCGCTCAATGTTCTCGGCATGGAAATCCTCCAAACGGCACACAATTGAGGATAAAAGGTAAAATTCAATGGAGTAAACCGCTTATTCGAGAATACAGGATATATTCTTGTTTTCGCGATTTTCAGAGCGGGAAGAGCGTGTTAGATTCTATGTGTAGTAAGCAGTTCTGTACCTCGAAATGAAGAAAACGAAGATAAGGAGCATTCCGATGGGTGGAAGAACAATTGTTATTCTGATCGCTGTCACGATATTCATAGTTGTCTGGATTAGGGAAAAAACAAAGTCTTCATCAGCGAGAACAGGACACCTGGATCAGGAGCTGAGGAATAGAAACGTACTTGAATTGTATACGGATAGAACTGCTTCGGGCCTGCCGCCTGTTCGACGACCGGTTCCGGCGGTACCTATGCAGACCCGACAGCATCCGCAGCCGCCAAGGCTTCCTGCGTACAGAAGAACCTTGGAAAGTATTTATGAGTTTCCACATTGCCCGAAATGCTGGTCAAATAACCGGCTGGGAGAAGTGCAGGCTGTATTCTGGCTGCCGAGCGCAAACTGTTTTCAGTGCAGGAGAGGTCACCGGTTTCGCAGGAACGGCAAACTTATCTGATGACGCCAAAGGGAGGAAAAAGACATGGAAATCCAAGACCCGAGATTCAATCAGGAGAAGCTGACAGATTTGTCACTATACAGGAGTGTGGAAGTGATAAATGTTGGCGGAGGCGCGGTAGGCTCATACGATACAGAGCTGGAAGCGAAGATGGGGGTGGCGCACATCACGATCAACGATATAGACCGCTATGAAGCGGACAACGCCGCCAAGACAAGCAGCATGGTAAGGTTGAATGAGGCGGACGGGGAGAACGACGTCGGGAGATGGAAAGCAGAGGCGCTGGCAGAACGGACACAGGAAACAATGATCAAAGGCAGTCATGCCAACGCAATTGTGGGCAGCGTTGAAAACCTGGGGCCCATGGCCTTTTCGGCCTTTGATTACGTATGCGCCGCGCCGGACAACAAGGCTGTCAGAGAATATATCAATCAACAACTGAAAATGCTGCCGCCGGAAAAAAGGCCTGTGTATATTGTCGGCGGAACGGACGGCGAAATGGCCACTTCGGCGATTTTCACAGACCTGGACAGCGCCTGTTACCGCTGCATGTGCGAAGAGGATTCTTTCAAGAGCTCGAGGCGCAGAACAAGCTGCGCAGAAGCTCAATATCGGTTTACAAAAGAAGGGAAAGCGAAGCAAATCATCGTTTCAAACCTTTCTTCTGTGAAAGCTGCCCTCCTGATGGTCGACGACCTGAGAGCAAAGGCAACTGGAAAGCTGCCGCTCAAGAATCGTAGCCGCGAGTGGAATCCGGACAGCCTGTTCCCGCCCATCTTATCGAATGAGATCAGACGGCGGTGCGATTGTCCCGACTGCGCAAAGATCAGAGCGCCGAAGAAGATACGTCAATTGGAGGGAGATACCCTAAGCACTTCCCTGCGAAGCGTTATGGGCCAGATTGAAACAGCTCTGGGCACAGATCATTTTGCACTGTCCGCTCATTTACATCGCTTCGGAGAGGATAGCTTTTTTGAATTTGTGAGGCGAGATTACTGCCGTGCATGCGGCGAGAGCTTTGATCTCTACCGTCACACCCGCTTCGTGGTGTCCGAAAAGGATCTCCTATGTGAAGCCTGCAGAAAACGCGGTGCTCAGCCGCGCGAGATAGCGGCGCCCGGGGAAGCGGATATTCTCTATGGCTTTGCGCCAGATGAGAAGGATAATAGAATCCTTGACGCAACGCTCTTTGAACTCGGGTATCCCATCGGCACGTATTTGTGGGCGACGCAATACGATGATGACCAAGGGTTTGACCACAGCGAAAGGATCTGCTTTACAATGAGCAATGATCCGGTGATTGTCAAACATAATATCAACTTAATGGAGGAATAAAAGATGGCAAGAGAAACAACGGCGAGGGATAAGCTTCACACCCCGGAAGAGGAACCGGATGATCTTCACGCATTCCATGAGCAGTGGAAGGAAGTTGAATACCGCTACAACCCGAGAATCGTGACACTGAGGCAGGAGAAGCCCTCCCCCGGCGCTCTGGCCCGGATTGTGTTCGAGCTGGATATCGAGGGCCAAAAGCATCCGATCAGCGGACAGCCCGCGAAATTCTATGTTCACGGAGCAAATGAAGAACTTCTGACCAGAACTGATCGCCTGTCGGGCAGTATGGATATTCTGCCTGGTTATCCCACAACACGTCCGAGAGTCAGATTTCTAAACGGTCAAATCCCAAAGCAAATCAATGTTTTCACGAGCGGATCAATGTGTATTGGATCATCAGACGAGACTGTATTGAGCATTCTGCTCGACAACATTTTCAAAGCCTGTATCTACGATCCAGATCCCAGCGTTGCCAACTACGATTCAATGGCGGATTCAACAGCGAAAGACTGGCAGAAAGACAAAGAGGCAACGCGAGAGTTTCCGATTATAAACCCTAAGCTTTTACTTCGCCTGTCCAATACAGACCGGTCACCGGCGGATCGCGCAGCAAGTACAAGCCTGCCACCCGTAAAACACGCAGAAAACACAGGTCTGCCGCCCGTAAAGCACGCAGAGACAAGACACAGTAACGGCCTCGCGCCTATCCGCCGGTAGGAGAGGAGGATAACGATGAGCAAACCTTTACCGCCTTACAAAGAGTCAAAACGGTCAGAAATACCCTGTATCAATTTAAACGAACTTCTTACGCTGCTCAGAGCAGAGAGCGGGCTGGAAGTACGGCAGGTATGCAGAAGCAGAAAGAACACGGTGATCCTTCTTCCCAGAGCGGAACAATTAATCAGAACATTCTTTGAGGTGGGGCAGGGCTTTACCGCAGTCAACCGAGACGAACAGAAGGCCAAGCTGTACGGATACCGATTGAAGGACGAGAACGGCAAATTCGTTTTTATCGTTTCCAGAGCCGCATACATCTATCCCGCAGAGCGGCGCGGACAGTTTGTCGCGACCTCCGGTGCCAACGAAGACGACTTTATGGAGCACAGGCTTCGGCTCGAACAGAATACTTATAATCGGTATGAGACCCAATACAATACAGACAGGAATGGGAAGGTCATTGATATCGGCGCTCAGCATTTCGGACACAGCCAGATCATCGGGGAAATACATACACACCCAGGGTTCGGCACCTTCTTCTCCGCCATTGATCACGCGGCCAATGAATCGACAGAGGCGGTCCCCTATGCGTACCTTGTCTGTGATCCTGTCCGGAATGAATTCCTCGCTATGGCTGGAGCCAAGGCTGAAGAAGCCAAAATCGTGTTTCTTGCTCCAGTTTGCGAGAAGGCCGAAGACAACGGTGTTGTGAAGAAGGGCTTCGAGAGAGAGAATATTTCCGCTTCGGTTTCTCAAGTAATCAAAACGTGCAAAGCATTCTTACGAAATGCGGGGGTGCGAGGTGGGCTCCGGTTGTATTATGATGCCAACGGGATGGCGCATGTCAAGTTCCACGCTCGTTTTGCCCGTAAAAACGATGCCTCAGGCGAATTTGAGCAGGCGAAAAAAGAAAATGCTCGGCGATGATTTCTATTACCGGAAGCTGAGTACCCCCGCAGCCGCCATCTACATGCATTTCCTTTCCGAGTTCCGTGCGAAGCACTTTGCCGATGAATACTACTACCAAACACGACTTTTCCAATCCACACATATTCTGACAGCTGCCGAGAGTGCAATCAAAGCCCTTTCACGGGATCATCCGGAATTGTTCTTCTTCTCTTCGGAGTATACAGTCGCCCGCCATGGGTGTTACCTGAAATTCCGCGGTTTGACGGCTTACTCAAATGCACAGATCTTGCGCCTTGAAAAGCTTCTGGAGAGGGAGCTGTCATTGCTGACAGAGGACGTCATGGAATACGATGAATGGGAGAGAGAACGCATTATCTACGAACGCGTCGCTTCCAGATACCAGTACAATCGACATGGCGAGCGCCTCGATTACAGCGTCGCCGGTCTGCTGCTGCGTGAGGAGGGCGTATGCAGCGCATACGCGAACATGCTGATCTTGGCCCTGAGAAAAGCGGGTATTGCATGCCGCCGCATCTCCGGCGGCGGTCATGCGTGGACGATCGTATACATTCACGACATTCCGGTACACTGCGATGTGACATGGGAATCGCATACGGGGCCAAACAGCATTGCTTATTCCTATTTCAACCTTACAAACGAAGAGATAGCCCGCGATCATGTTCTGCAAGACAACGACCTCCCGCGCTGCTCCTTTCGCGGTTACAATTATCATAGAAAAACGAATTGCTGTTTCGCATCGGCTGACGCGGCGAAACGCTTTCTTCGGTCCTCTCTGCGGCGGGGAGACAAGGTTATCCGCTTGAAAACAGAGCCAGGCGCGATGATTCGCAGGTCAGTGGAAAAGGAGCTGCAGCGGATGCTGTTTCGGGAATACCAGTATTCAATCAATGAAAAGCAAGGTACTGCCATCATTCTGAGAGAATAGGAGGTGGGGCAGAATATGTTCAGAGAACCAAAATGCACAGTCTTCAGAGACCCTGACGATGACAGAATTGTAAGAGTATCGGCAACAACCTGGTGTACAGATGGCAGCATTCTTCTTGTACCTGCAGGGAGCGTGGCCTATTTTGTCCTGAACGGAGTTATCAGTGAACCGTATGGACCTGGCAGATATGAAATCCGAACGGGTGTCAATCCATTTTTCACCAGATTCAGGAACTTAATGACCGGCGGAGACCCGGGCATTACCGTAAATTTGTTCTACATAGCGGTAGAGCAGGAAACGCACCTGCAGATGGGAAGCGGCGAAATTCTCTTCCGGGATAAACGCTTTCACCAGACAATGAGAGCAATGGCCGCCTTCGACATTGATTTCAGGGTGCGTGACCCCAGACTGTTTCTGACAAAAATCGTCGGCATGCACGCAAGGCTGTTTCACATGGAAGACGTGGAGCCGAAGCTGCAGTCTCTGCTGTGCGGGCTGCTGGTGGAAGAGATGTCCCGCAGATTTGCTCACACGGCGCTTGGAGAGTTAAACAGCAATCTCTCTGCTGTTTCCTTTGCGCTGCTGCCCTCGGCCTCCACATCGTTTGCGGCGTATGGTCTTGAGCTTGTTCGTTTGCAGCTCAGGCATATCCATGTCAATACGGATGACCTAAACCATCTGCAGGAGTTGGAGCGACTCGACGCCGAGGGACGGATGAAAACAGACCTCGAAGCGTATAACCTGGCCAGTATCTATCACGGTGATGTCAATGAGAGGACCCGCGCGGAGGTCCTAACGGGTATGCCGAGAGGACCTTATCCGCCCGGCACTGCTGCGCCGCTGGCTTCTTCTCTCGGCGCTATGGCCGCGGGACTCGCCTATCTGAGAAGCCTGCCGGAAGAAACTTGGCGTCCGTTTGTGGAATCCATGGCGGGGAATGCCGGCCGCGCCGGCGAGGCAGGCAGACAAACAAACGACGCAGACAACAACCTGCCGCCGATCCGGCGCAACGAATAATGGGGAGGAATTACAATGAATGACAGAACAAACAGTACGCTTGTCCTGAGCATCGGCATCATGCTGGCGGTCTTCGCCATCCCGCAGCTTCTGTTCTCCTGCGCGGCTCCGGAAGCGCCATGCCGAACGATCGTTTATATCTATATGACGGTATATTCGATTGCTCATCTTCTGCTGTGCTTCGGTCTTTGGCAAATGAAGGGTATGCGGATAGCCGCCGCGCCGATTGTGCTGAACTCCCTGTTTTTCACGGCCGAGTTGATCGCCTGCTTCGTCCTGCTGATGCTGAAACCGAGTACGCCTGTTGCCGCAACCGTGTTGAGCATCCTCGGTCTGATACATTTTTTGGTGGAGTCGACTTTGTGTAGCACGCTCGAAAGATAGCGGGGTGAGATCATTGGAGAGCAACTGGAGCTGTCCCCGCTGCGGATGTCGTACGCGACACTTCAGCGCATCAAGAGAGCATTACGTTTGTGACGCCTGCGGGTATGATATTCAGAGCGAAAACGATGTGCAGAAGCGGGAACACTACGCCAGAGCAGTCATTCAAGCGAAAAAAAACCTAAAAGTCGGTAACTGGGATGCCTGCAGTTCGATCATTAAACCTCTGGTGAACGAGTACCCGACAGACAGTTTGTTATATTTGATTCTTCTGGCGTCGCTGACAAGAGGATATGAGGACTATCTGCTCGACAGAGATGACAACAGGAGGACGGAAGCGGCCGTGACCTGGGACAAGCTGGAACGTTTAAACAGCGTCAATCAGATTATGCAGCGTTATGCGGAGTCCAGAAAAAGAGCGCGCCACACCATGCTGAGTTCCCGCGTGTCCAACGCCGCGTTTATGATCGCCGGAGCTATCATAGGCTTTCTGATCTCCATGTCACTGTCCTCCGCTCTTGCGTTTGTAATCGTTTTTGTGTGCGCTGTGCTTGCAGCAAGAAGAATCATCAAGCGCGACAAGCCCTTTTCCGCATTGAAGGAGCTCTATCGACATGCAGACTCAAATCCATTCCGATAAGTCAGAATTCGACCGAGAATTCAATTGATCAAACGAATCATTTGATATTACGGATCATTTTCGAATTTCTTCTATATCCTAAATCCAGAATTGCCGATAAACTATCATCGGAAAGGCAAACGAGGCCAAATAATAAAACAAAAAATGTTAAGGAGAAAAACAATGAATGACATCGACGAAATGCTCGACAAACGCGAAACCGAAGTCCTCTCACAGGAGAGCTTTGAGCTTATTGTAAGGAATGAAAAGGACTACAACGTCTACTACACTCAGCCAGGCTGCACTTCGCAGACTACGCTTCAGCAGGTAATCGACAATGGCAATTTCCCCGAAACCCTTGGCATCGATCCGACGAGAGACCTCCGCTTCAAACGGGCTCGGAGCAAGGATATGGGGCAAGTTGCACCGGAGCCGCTAACAACAAAGCAGGGAAAAATCCGGGAGGCTACGCTCGGGGAACTTGGGTTCAATGTCGACGGCTTTGATACGCTCTCAGTGAATACGGACGGAGGAAATGGTTAACGGGCTTCGTCAGACAGCGGAGGAGTATATATGAAATCTATTGAAAAAACGCTTGAGACATGCCGAAGCTGTTTGTCGCACGATCCCCAGGTTAAGAACCTCTTTGAAAAGTTTGGTGAAAGCTCCGGCAAAGGCTTCCTGTACGAGTATGCGCAGGATGGCCAGACGCTCCTGATGGATCTGGTCGCGGAAGAACAAATACCGGTTGTTACACTCTATGCCAATGCAGATGTTCTTGTAAAGGATGAGAAGCTGGCGCTTGTGGCAAAGTATTGTCAGCTCAAGTCAGACTCTCAGGACCCTGGGATACTTGTAATCTCTCCATCATATCATTATGTTTTTTACAGGATTACGATACCAGTTGTCGGAGTGCAGTTTTCGGAAAATACGCTTAGGCAGATGAATCTCTGTGCATTTGAGAAGATTGCCGCTTGCCGGGATGATTTGATCAAGCTGACAAATGATGATCTGATTGTATTTCACGGCACTCAAGAGCGAAATCCCTGCGGAGAGACAGAGCGGCCTGCATTCTCATCGGACATGCTCCTCCAGACAAAACAGCTCCTGGCTGAAGAGCTCCGGAATGCCCAGTATGATACGCTCAGTCGAAACACTGATGAAGAAGATTCAACCCTGTTTCTCACTCAATTCATAAAAGAGGATCAAATCTATTACGAAAAAATCACCCTTGATGAATCTGGTTTTCTCCTTGTATCTGTTCGCTCTGATTTTAAAGTCAGCCCGGAGCTTCAAAGCAGCATTGCCGTATACTGCAACCAGAAGAACAGCATCCGAAAGTTAGCCGGTCTGCGCGCCTATTCTGGGGATGGCTATCTGTGGTTTAGTTCTCCAATTTCGCTGTGGGATGGCCCTGTTGGGATAGATTCCATCAAACTGCTTGAGGTAATTGGGACGAATGCAATCAATGAAGCGCTGTCAGCAATCGGTGAGGATGAGAATGAGGACGAGGATGAGCAGGATACAGGTTTCAAAATCGTCGGCAGAGACACAGAGCCTTCTTGCGAAGAAGATGTGATATTAGAGGAGTTTGACCAGCCTCTTATCGACGATGACGAGGTTCTAATTCCAGATGATACCACGCTTAACGGTACAACTGACCAGAACAACTAAATATAGGAAACAAGTCGGATCAGATTGAACTAACACTATCACATTCTCTAAAAGCAAACATTTATGACAGTTACAGGCCGTAGAGCTGTCTGCACTGCGGCCTGTGGCTAGTATAAACAAGGAAAGAGCGGCAAATAGTCAATTTTATCCGGCTTGATCAGTCTATGACAGGAAAGAATGAGACTACGGTGGGCAGGAAAACACAATAGCGAAGAAAGGAGCACACAATGGAAAGCCACAAAAAAACAGAATCCAGTCAATACGGGGAAAAAGCACTGCTGTGTTTCCTGATCTCAAAGAATGCTGTCCATTGTGTTCCCAACCGGATTACAGGGAAATTCGCAATACACATGGGAGCGTTCTACTTCTTCCCAGATGCCAAAAATGACGGACAGATCCCTCAGTTGAAAATATGGGAAGGCTGGCGCCCGGACAGAACAGAACGGATCTTGCCGTTGATTACATTTCTCGCGAAAGAGAAGCTGCCCATCATTATCCAGGGCGTTCATCTTGAAAGGAAGGGCGTCTATGCCGTCCTCTCGATGAAAATCAAGAAGGAAGCCTTTATCATTCCTGGCATGATGAAGTATTCCGATGACTTTCTGGACTTCATGATACGCCAGCTCATGAACACAGCTGTATGCCCAGAGGTACCGAGTGATTCTGAGCGGCTACCTTCTCTGAGCGAATTGGAAGAGATCTCGGCATACTTTCGGCTGTGCAAGCAGAGCTTTCCGGAATGGCTCTCAGAGGCAGTTCAAAGGGAACTTGACAGAGCAAATAATTCGAACCTGCCTTCCGACCAGCGGCGGCATGCTAAAACAGCGCTGCAGTACCTGGTAAACATTGACTGGGGTAAAGAGGAACTGCATGTGCCGGATATTGATGAAGCAAAAAGAATCCTTGACGAAGAGTTTTTCGGCTTGGAGGCAGTAAAGGATAGAATTCTGGAGATTATCGCACAGATTAACAGGACAGGCGAATTGCCCCTGTGGGGAATTCTTTTGAACGGTCCGGCAGGAACTGGCAAGACAAGCATTGCGAAGGCAATTGCCAGACTGTTAAATGAGCCTGTTATTGCCGTTGATGTTTCTTCTATTGGAAGTGATCCGGAAGAACTGGCCGGCAGTTCCAGAATCTATGGCAACGGCAAGCCGGGATATGTATTTGAAAAAATGTTCTCTGCTAGAAGCAGAAACGGAGTCTTGCTTATCAATGAGCTGGACAAAGCGACTGCACATGGGAAGGACGGAAAATCCGGGTCGGCGGATGTTCTGCTGACGCTTCTGGATCGTCAGGGGTTTTACGATAACTTCCTTGAGAATGCCATCCCGACAGACGGACTGTTCGCGGTCGCAACCTGCAACGATATTGACAAGATCAGTGCACCTTTGAGAAATCGCTTCTATGTGATAGATATCCCCGGGTATACACCCGACGAAAAGAAGCAAATCTGGCGGCAATATGTCATTCCAAGGATCAGATCCAGATTTTGTTTATCCCCTTGTCAGATGTCATTTGCCGAGGAAGCCGTCGATGAGATTGTCAAGGAATACGCTGTGGAGCCAGGCGTCCGGGATCTGGAGAAATATGCAGAACGCTTTGCGGGCGTCATTTGCAAGCATCTCAATGAAAGCGGAGATTCATATTGCTATACCTTCACTGTGGATGATGTGAAGAGCCTGTTAGGTCCGGGGAAACGGATTCACAGGAACTTTGCGGTGAATCCCGGCGAGATAAACGCGGTGTTCTACCATGAGGGCAGAGCGCACTTTTTCCTTCTTGAAGCGGCTGTAATGCCAGGAGGAGGAAAATTAAAGGTACTTGGTCCCATTCCAGAGGTACAGAAAGAGTATATCCGGGTCGCATATGAATGCATGAAAAACACGACAAGCGTTGATGTGTCAGACAAGGATATCTCCATATTCGTCCCTCATGCCCTCCCAGTGAGCGCGGATAATCATGTTGGCTGCGCCGCTTACGCAGCAATGTGCAGTTTAATCCTTGGTACAGGGCTTGAAATTCAAAACATTGCGTTTGCCGGGGGCGTTGATCTAAACGGCAACCTGTATTTTGATGCCCCGGACATTAAGCCGCTCTTGAAAGCAGCGAAAGAGGCAGATATAAAAACGATCTATGCGCCCCTTGGTGTCAGCGAGATGCTCTGTGCGGATACGAACTGTGACATTACAATTATTGAAGCGCAGCAAGCCCAGAATTTGGTTTCGCTGGCTGTCGCGGCCAGTGGAATAAAGTAAAAAAAGCAATGTCCGCCTATCACCAAGCAATTGTTAATACAAATGGTAGTACTGGTGTCCCCTCGTGTCGAAATACAACATAGAAATCAATACGCTGTATACCTGCGGCCTGTTGATCTGTATGCGCAAGGGCAGAAATGCCATGAATAAAAAAGCAAGAAATGAGGTGATTGCTTGAAATACGTGTATATTATTGCTATGGGGACGGCAAAAGAATTGTATAGCGAGAAAGATCTCCTGTCTGCTCTTACTACCGAAGGGCTACCTGCAAGAGATATTCATGAATTGCCTCGTGTTGAGTTACATGACATCGCAATAACGAATATTGCAATCACGAAACTGATCAAGGGGCGATTTGGGAAAACAGAGAAGCCGGTAAAAATATTGGCTTTGGTCGCGCCGGAGGATATAATAGCAGAACGTATGGCTGGATCTGGAGAGAACAGTGTATCACTCGTTATAGAGGAAACGAACACGTTTGTGAGCCAATATGCAGATTATTGTGTTCCCTCAGAAGATTTGGCGGTTGCTACGAAACTGATTGCGAATATTGTAAAAAGGTCGGAAGCAATCTCATAATGAAGAACGAGTTACGATACTGCAATAGTGAGATATGAGGTGAATACGCTTTGAAATATTATATGTTGTCTGATCCTCACGGGAACTTCCGGCGATTCCGATCCGTTAGGGATAAGATCCCTCTCGGAGCAGAGGATCATTTGGTCGTTTCCGGAGACGCAATCGACCGGCATAAGGATGGAATAGACCTGCTGCGGGAAATTGCCGGAGCAGAGAACATCACCATGCTTCTGGGAAACCATGAGTATATGATGCTCAATGCCCTGACGCCAGAGGGAGAGAAGCTGCCTTGGAAGAGAGATGATCCCGAGCGAGAACGCCTTATATGGTTTTTAAACGGCGGGAAACCCACATATGATGCCTATATGCGGCTCTCACAGGTGGAACAGAAAGAGCTCCGCGAGTTTCTCGTAAGCCTCCCCATCAATTTGGACATCTCCGTAAACGGGGTCTCTTTCAAGCTGGTACATGCGGCGCCTGTCGAATTGTATCAAGGGCGATATGGCCACAGCGATAAGTACAGAGATGCAACCGCTTTCGCGGTCTGGCACAGATTTGATGATTTCACCTATATCCCCGAAGACTACATTATGGTGTTCGGACACACGCCAACGCTGTATTACCAGAGCGACAGGACCCTCTCCGTGTTCTGGGGCGACGGTGTGATCGGGATAGACTGCGGAAGCGGCTTTGACGATCTGCCATCGGAAAGCAATCCGTTTCAGGGGCGGCTCTGCTGCTTACGTCTAAATGATATGCAGGTGTTTTACTCGGACGAGCAATCCGATCTCTCATAAGCACGTATCCATTCGAGCGCTTGTCATATCAGCAAAAAAACGGTATACTACGGGCCAGAACTCACAAAAAGCGTGCCGTATAGGATCGTTATCATTAAGGGAAACGAAAAAACCGGTATACCGAAGGGAAAACGAGGAACGACACGATGAAACTCGTGCTAATCTCAGATGTGGAACAAGCCCGGTACTGGCATGCGACGCCCCGCGGCGTGGGTGACCGGGAGGATCCCGTCCACCGAGGCTTCGAGTGCTTCCTCCCGCTTCTTGATCAGCTCAAACCGCAGTACTTCATCCACGGTCACGTACATCTGCGGGATGAAAACGACCGGATCCTCCGCTATGGGGACACGGTGGTTCTTAACGCATTCGGCAGCTATAGTTTGGAGTTGTAATTGTTGAAACATTCAAAAATACGAGCCTGAAAGGGGAAAAGAGTCCGCTATGAGAAACAGGAAAACCATGATTGCCATTTTGATGATCTTTGTGCTGATTTCTTTTGGTCTGGTACTTTACCGTTATTATAGCCATTCTTTCAAGCCGAAGCGCCGAAATGATAATCAGATTCTCGCCTATCGGGATTCCAACAAGGTCGAGCTGTTCTTCGCTAATCCGGAGAGTGCAAGTGCCGCAGAGATTCGTGTGGAGTTTTGTGTGGGCGACGGCCCTACTGAGGTAACGCGTGCGGAGGTTCAGCCGGGAGAGACGGTGACGCTCCTCGAAACACGAGATGGGGAACCCTTCAACTATTTCGGCCCGGGTGTCTTCAGCGGGAGGATACTGGTCTATGAACTGGAGAGCGGCAAGCTCAGGGAGCGGATTGAGCCCATTGAGTTTCGCGTATATCCCTCGTATCTGGACGACTATGATGCCATTCAGCCCCTAGAGGAACGAGAGCGGGAAGTGATCCTTGATGAGACCGATTATCGCCCGCCCTATCTCAAAATGAGCATTGATCTCAAAACAGAGGAGCTCCGGGGGGGCTTCTATGGGCTGGCGTCGGAATGGAGAGAACTCAGAACCTATGTATATGCTCAGATCAACGGACAGGAGATCCTGCTTGCAAAGGCAGAGCAGATTCCGCCGAGAACCCTGTTTTTTGATTTGTATTTGGAAGCAGGCGTAGCAGAGCTTCTGTCCGAAGGGGACGTCATCAAGGATGTTCGAGCCGATTCCTGGTATGTCGACACAGGAGAATTTTATGACAGCATACCGGGTGAAATTTACCAGATCAGCCGCTCAGACTGAAACGCTCTCCTTGCCCCGGCAGAAGAATAATATGGTTTATTAGCTTTTCGAGAAACTCTGTCCCTATCTGAATTTGTTGTTCAAGGAGGTATAAAGAACCATGAGATCATTCATTGGAAAAAGCTATCCTGTTTTGCTCCTGCTCCTGTTCATTTTTCTTTTGGCGGGTCCGCTTTATGCCTCCGCCGACGTTAAGTTCAACAACCAAATCAAGGGCAGCGGCACGTCAACATCACAGAGCCTTTTTTATTCTGCCGGCAACGCCAGAAAAATTGAACAGCCCGGAATAAGCGATTACTATTCTTCGCCTTTTGCCATGTACATCGACGCACCGAAGGGTCACAGCGTATTTGTATACGACTACTGGTCCTTCAATGAATCAAACCGCTTTGACGCCGCCTTTCACGGGAGTCGGGTGATTGTCCTGGCAAAGCATGGTGATTTTTTCTGCATTCTCTATCATACCCAGGCCAACGCGTTGATGGTCGCTTGGATCAATTCTGAGCATGTAGTCTCCTATTATCCAGGGAACAGTGCGAGAATAGGTTTGGGAAAAGGCTACGTCAGTCTAACGAATGTTGGGGATCCTGAGGTCTCTTGGTCCAGAGAAAACTTTATTGGGACCGGGAGAAAGTATACACTGCTCGATATTGCTGTAAAAAATGTCGTTAGCTTCACGTTGGATTATCAGATCACCGCACGCAACGGTTCTCAGTCCTATGAGGTCACCGGACTGCGCGACGTCTATGTCAACGACGGCAGCGGCTGGCTCTATATCGGATCGTTTGATTATCCGGATCATCAGACTCCCGTCCATGTGACGGTCACTTTCAGCGAGCCTATGACGCTTGCCGCGGTGGCGACGGTTCCCAATTGTACGGATCCAACTCACTTTGTATTCCGTCAGTGTGTGCTTGACGTGATGTGCTGCTCCGGCTCTGCGCCAACGGCAGTGCCAACCGAACCTCCCGCCCCCAGGTATGTATGGTCACAGTGGAGCGGCTGGAGTACCACGCCTGTTTTCGGCTCGGCGACCAGAGAGGTCGAAACACGCCAGAACAGAGCAATTGTCGGATATAATATGGTGCATTACGGAACTCAGCAGTTAGATTCTCCGCATTACAGAATGTTCAGAGATTACAGTATAAAAGGAAATTTTGACAGATATGGCGCAAGGTACTCTTATGGAGAAAAACATCTTACAAAATATGTTTCCGCTTCACAGATGAACACGGCAGCCTCGTATCCCGCCAACGGCTATTTTGTCTCCCTTATTTATAACGGCGATTCATACGAAGGATTTCAAATGGGAACAACCACAGCCTACAATTTTGGGGATGACAACAAGGTTTGGTTTATTGAAAGCGAAAAGTATTCCGTAGTGACGGAGTATCGATATCGGAACCTGATAAAAGTACAGTAGTTGCTGACGGTCAATGTGCAGTATAGAGATAAAAGGATTGTGAAGACGACATGCCGTTTCAAATTCAAAGAACAAATATACTGACTTTTTCCGGGGACGCCATTATCAACCCTACCGATAAATTCCTCAGCGGGAGCGGCGGCCTTGACGCCCAGATCCACAAGGCAGCCGGCCTGCGCTTCCGGATGGAATGTGCCAGAAGAAAAGCCCTTGGCGTGGGTGAGGCTGTAATTACCCATGGCGGTTATTTACCCTGCCGCTATGTGATCCACACGTCAGCACCGTTCTGGACAGGCGAGGCTCTTGAGGAAGAACAGCTCCGAAGCTGCTACAGAAGCGCTCTCGCCCTCGCCGCGCAGCTTGGCCTGGAGGAGCTGGCGTTTCCTCTGATCGGCAGCGGAACCAAGGGCTTTCCCAAGGAGTTGGTTCTGCGGGTCGCCGCGGAGGAGATCAGCGATTATCTTAAGGCCCATGAGGATACATACATTCTCCTGGTTATTCACGACAAAGGCCTGTTCCAGCCGAATTCCATGCTGCTGCGCGGTCTGGAGAGCTTTATCCGCGACGCTGAAAGGCAGGAGCGCAGGGAACAGCCATACACTTCCATGCTGGAGGATGCAAGCACCGGCGCTTTTTCGGCGATCCGTCCGGAGGACCTCCTTGAAGAACGGAGGCCGGGCGCATCCGCGCCGACGGCAAGTCGGCCTGCCGCCTATTCCGCGGCAAACGCGCCGGCTCCGATAAGCCGCCCAAAGCTGGGAAGACCGTCCTTCCAACGCCGAAGAAAAGAAGAGACGCTTGCACAGGATGATTATGATGCAACCCTGCCCGCCGCTTCCACTACGCTCCGCGAGGAAGAGCAGGCTCCTCAGGCCCGCCCACGCCCGGCCCCCTTCGATGCTTTCGAGCTGGACCGCAGGATGGTCCTGGACGAGAGCTTCTCGCAGATGGTCATGCGGAAAATCGACGAGCACGGCTTCAAGAAGGACTCCGAATGCTATACGCGTGCCAATATCGACCGGAGGCTTTTCTCCCGGATACGCTGCGATGAGCATTATCATCCGAAAAAAACAACAGCGCTGGCGCTGGCTATTGCGTTGGAACTCTCTCTGAACGAGACAAATGAGCTACTGATGAAGGCAGGCTACAGTCTGTCCCGCAGTATCCTATCGGATGTGATCGTGGAGTATTGTATCGTGCAACATCATTACGACATTTTTGAGATCAACGAGCTGCTGTTCCAGTATGATCAGGCCCTGCTCGGCGGCTAAGATTCATGATTTCTTAAGGAGATTATTATGGAGAAATACAGCATAATTGAAGAATGGGCACTCTCTACGATTGGTAATCAGCCAGATATGGAAGATGGTATTTCCATGAAGACAGTCATTAGAACCTGTGCCTCCAGCATAGGTTGGTACCTCGTAAAGGCTGAACGCATATACAGGCGGGGGAAGGAGGTAGAAGATCGCGTACTGCAGGAAACGAATGATGCTGAGAAAGCCTGGAAAGCCGCAGAAGCGTATTACGACGCTGCAAGTTTTAAGGGAAATGCAGATGCTTGGTATCGCAAAGGAGTGCAATCCTTAACGCGCTTTGACCCAGAATTTGCTTATGCAGACTTGTTAACAAAAGCAGCAAATCATGGTCATAAGCAAGCAATCCGGGATTATGTATATCGCTATGAAGAATTCCGTGCGCGTACAATTACCAAAAACGCCTATCGTAAGATGAAAGAACAAGAAAAAACATTCTTTCAGTGCTGCAAGATTTTAACAATAGAGGGGGACCTTTATGCCCAATGGGAGCTTGCGGAATGCTATCTTTATGGCAGTGGAGTAAAGGAAGATCGAAAAAAAGCAATCGAAATTATGAAAGATGTTATGAGCAAGGGCGAATTCAGCGAGGAAGAGGCAGAAACGAAGCAGAAGATGATTGATTTCTATTCCTGCGATAAGTGAGAAAAAACGTCGTTCCGTAATATTAAAGTCAAGAGTAATAATACTGAGCGGAACCCCGAATGTGACAGAATAAGGTTCAGATATATGTTGCGTGGTTTTATATATGTCGCATTTTAAGCGACCATTTTTATGCAGAAACATCTTATACTGCAAATGAAATCAACACAGTATAGGAGGTTCTCTAAATGAAAAACAACATCACCGAGCTGGTCTTTATCCTTGACCGCAGCGGCTCCATGGCGGGGCTGGAGAGCGACACCATCGGCGGCTTCAACGCCATGCTCACAAAGCAGAAGAAGGAAGACGGCGTGGCCTATGTGACTACGGTGCTCTTCGACACCCGTTTTGAGCGGCTCCACGACCGGCTGAAGATCGCGGACGTACCCGCCATGACGGAGAAGGACTACATGCCCGGCGGCTGCACGGCGCTGCTGGACGCCATTGGAGATACCGTTCACCACATCATCGATATCCACCGATACGCCCGCCCGGAGGATGTGCCGGAGAAGACCGTCGTCGTCATCATCACAGACGGACTGGAGAATTCCAGTCGCCGCTACAATCTGGCTCAGATCAAAGCGCTGATTGACCACGAGCAGGAGAAATACGGCTGGGAGTTCCTTTTCCTCGGTGCCAATATCGACGCGGTGGAGACGGCCTCCAGCATCGGCATCAGCGCGGCGCATACGTCGAACTATATGCCCGACGGGGACGGACTGGAACTCTGCTACGCGGCTGTGAGCGACGCAGTTTCCTCGGTACAGAGACGCGCGCCTCTGTCGGCAAGTTGGAAGTCCTACGTGGAGAAGGACCACTTGAAGCGGAGCAAGAAATAAACATGCATCTGATGAACAAGAAGGGGAGGTTTGATTATGATTTACAAAGCATCAAATCTGATCGCGGAATGCTTTGACAGCCACAATGTGAAATACCGGATCGAGGAAGTCGGCGACGCTTCCATGGTGGAGGCCTCTTTTTCCGTGGAGGCGGGGCCTCAGGTCGTCGCACGCTTTATTTCCAAGGATGAAGACAACGATGTGGCCGTGCGGGTTTTCGGCCTCGTCTGCAAAGTCCCGGAGAGTAGGCGCGCGGCGGTGCTGGAAGCCTGCAATCAGTTGAGCCGGGAGATCCGTTTCTTCAAATTCTATCTCGACAGAGAAAACAGCGTGAATGTGGAGGCTGACCTGCCGGTGAGAACTGATGACTGCTGTGTAGGCGAGTGCTGCTTTGAGCTTTTTGTCAGGCTCATGAAGGTGTTGGATGACGAATTTTCCGTCATCGCGCAGGCACTCTACACCGGCACCGTTGAGAAAAGAAACAATCCTGCTGACCTTTTCCGTCTCCTGAGAGAGCTCAAAGGGAAGCCGATTGAGATTACCGAAGGAGAGACGAGCTAACACTTTCAATAGTCAGGACAAGGCAGGACATAATATCAAGATTCAAAGGGAATGAAAACAGTGGGTATATTGCTTTTGTTACCTACAATTATTAGTACGGGCTGGACACAGGATAACAAACTGTTGTCGTCTTTTATGAAGACGCCGTACTATAAACAGTTGACGGAAGCATATGAGAATCTTAATGTTGACGCTCTTTATAGGAGCTACCTTCATGGACCGAGGCATATAGAACGTGTCCTTTTACTGGGTGCTCTGATCGCTTGGAAAGAATCCTTGGATCGACATGGTACAGAGATGTTGCTGTATGCATGCTCATATCACGATATTGGCCGTATAAATGACTATCGTGATGATGAACATGGCAGCCGATCTGCTGAGCTGCTCAAAACGGAACGGTTTACATGGCTGCGGGATTCTTTGAACAAGCAGGATCAAAGAATCCTGCTTGCCATGATTGCGGCACACTCACATAGCGATCAGGATATGTTCGGGATCGGGCAAAGATACCAGGTTGCAGATGAGAATATGACGCGCTATATGAAACTGGCATCATGTCTCAAAGATGCAGACAATTTGGATCGTGTTCGCCTGCATGATCTGGACACATCGCGCCTGAGGCATCCTTCAAGCGTCGATCTTGTCCCATTTGCGGAAGCCTTATTTCATAAGTATTAGACGAAGCAAGTATATAGTTTGATATTAAGCAAGTGAAGGAATAGCAAACTTGAGCTTGCTCCTCTATTTAACGGTATTGCATTATGTGGTATACTAGAGAAAAAGCGAGCCTGATACTCACCAGCTTTACACTATATAGTCACCCACGGTTTAAGCGAGGGACTTTCAGCAATTATATTGGATGGAGTAAGCCACGCATTGATGTCTATGAGGTTAAGAGCATCAAGGAGGCAGAACAGATTTGCTTTGCAAGCAGACAAGTTGAATTAGTTGATATTGGACCGAGTATGGCTCACTTACGCTTTTCTAGACAGGGATCTGACTTCAAAAGCGAAATCAGGCAGTGCTCTCTCAACAAGCCGATTTCTATCGAGTATAATACAAGTCTCCATGATGCAAGTTGCGAGCATTGCATCGGCCTTTGGACATCGAGTAAAAAATGGAACAGGTATTATTTGAAAACAGTCCTCGAAAGGCAATTTGAAATTAATATCTCACGCATACGATTTTTTCCTACATATTTATCAAAAAGGGCGTTTAAGTGGTATCACAATCGTTGCAAAGCCTGTTTGATAACTATCGTGAAAAGCTGTATGACTAATCATTGTAAACATGTGTGAATGTCAACTTATGATAAGAGGATTCAAAAACCATGTTTAGCAACTATGATAATCCGGAGATCGCAGCGGCGACAAAGCAAGTTATAGCTCTGCATCATCCTTTGAGATTGTTGTTCTTTGAACTGACCAGAAGATGCAACCTGCATTGCGCTCATTGCGGAAGCAGATGCCCTGAATTTACTTCCAGCGATGAAATATCGGCCTCAGACTTCAAGCATGTAGTTGATCGGGTTACCGAAGTCTATTCTGTTGATCAGGTCATGTTTTGCATTACTGGAGGAGAACCGTTGCTGCGCGAGGATTGGTTTGAAATATGCTCCTACATCTCTGAAAAAGGATACTCTTGGGGAATGACGACAAATGGAACTCTCATTGATGAGGACTGTGTAAGGGATTTAGCCAGGGCGGGGATGAAAACTGTATCGGTCAGTCTTGACGGGCTCAAAGGTACCCACGAGAAACTGAGAGGCGTAAAGGGTTCATTTGATCGTGCTGTAGAAGGGATAAAAAGGCTGAAAGAAAGCGCGTTATTTCATGTCGTCCAAGTTGTGACGGTAGTCAGCAAGCTGAATATCCATGAGCTGGGAGAGTTATATAACCTGGTTTGCGAATTAGATGTCGATTCATGGAAATTGACAGCAATAGAACCAATGGGAGATGCTCTCTCACATCAAGATCTCTTTCTTGATGGGCATGAATTCAACAATCTTTTGACATTCATTATGCAGCGTAGAAAGCGCGCGGTAATTGATGTAACATATGGGTGCAGTCATTTCCTGCTAAAACGATATGACAATACGGTAAGAAAACAACCGTTCCTGTGTGGTGCCGGTACAATGATTGCCAGTATTGCCAGCAACGGGGATATTCTTCCCTGTCTTGACATTGATTGCCGCGAGATCGTAAAGCAGGGAAACGTCCTACAGGATGATCTTATCGACGTCTGGGAAAACAGGTTTTTACTCTTTCGCAAAAACAAAGCAAACACAAGCATAATGTGCCAAGAATGTCAGTATAGACAGGTGTGTCAAGGCGACTCCTGGCATTCATGGGACTTTGAGAAAAAAATGCCTCGAATTTGCATGAAAAAGCAGAATTTTTTTAGCAAACTATAAGCATAATTGAGAAAGCGAGGTAAGAAAATGCTTTTGGGAATCAGTTTTTTACAGGAAGCCGCACAGTTAAGCGAGATTTCATCGGAAGATCTTAGTAAAACATACGATGCGATTTTCTATGCCTTTGGAGATGCAGCTAACCCGGATGACAATGATTTCCTAGCTCGATGCCTGAAAGATGTTGAAGAATGCAAAGATAAAATGATTGCGGTGAGTAATTCTTTAGAGGAATTACATGGAAGAACAAAAAAACTTCTACAGTTTTATCCGAAAAAACTACCATTTCCTCATCGCAGATATATTAATTATGAAATAGAGGCCGAGTGTGAAAAACGCGATTTACGCAAAGCAGTCCTTCAGAGCAAGTGTGCTTATGAAGAGCTGAAAGAAATATATGAAATGGTTCTATACTCTCTTGGAAGCACTCGGAACAGAGATGATAATGAGCTGTTATATCGATGCTTAAAAACCATAGAAAGCTGCAAGGAAAAGCTCCTTGTAGTAAGCAACTCGGTGTCCGAAATTAACGAGCGTATGGAACAATATGAACTTGAAGCGTTATATGCACCGCCTCCGTTTTTTGAAAGCAGATAAGTGGTATTTCCAAGAATAGGTTATGAAAATAGCAGTATTTTCTGATACGCACAAAAAAACAGACAAAATGAGAAGTGCTGTTCGTGCAGCCCGTTCGGATATGATCATTCATTTAGGAGATCATGATAGCGACACGGCGATTCTTCGCCAAGAATTTCCCGGTCTCCCTATATACTCAGTTTGCGGTAATTGCGATTATGGTTCACTGGAGCCATACGAGGGCACGTTGACGATCGGGACAGTCAGCATTTTTATTACTCATGGACATATGTACAATGTGCGTGATGAACTGGATACCCTGGTATATAAAGCCAAAAAGGAGAACTGCCAAATAGCTCTTTATGGACACACGCATATTCCTTACTATCGGGTAATCGATGGAGTGGCAGTGGTAAACCCTGGTACCGCCGGCATGGGTGAGGATCTGACGTGGGCGTTGATTTCGATCTCAGATAATGGGGAGTTCTCTGTTGAAATAATACCTCTGTGATAGAAACCAAAAACTGGCGTTCCTCCTAGCGGCAGGATGATATTTCGAATAAAAGGTATACTAACATGATCTATTTCACAAGCGATTTGCATCTTGGCCACGCTAAGGCGATTACATTTACAAATCGTCCATTTTCCAGTGTTGAGGAAATGAATCAAACTTTGATCCAGAACATTAATGATACTGTATCTACTGAGGATGATCTCTGGATCCTAGGAGATTTTTCATATGGAATTAGCAAGGAAGAAGTACGGGCATTGCGGAAGCAAATCTCATGCAGGCACGTTCATCTTATATACGGAAATCACGACAAAGACTACTCGTCAGATCAAATATTTCAGTCAGTTCAGCAATATAAAGAATTGAAGACTGCCTATGGACGAGTAGTATTATTTCATTATCCAATTCTGGAATGGAGCGCGGCCCACTATGGCAGCATCCATCTTCACGGACATATCCACTCTACTGGAGAGTACAACGAAGAGAACCTGAGCAAGAAATTTGCAGATCGTATTTCATATGGTCATACTGCGAAGCATGAAGATCTCGGCTTAAGAATATATGATGTCGGTGTAGATGCTAACAACTACCGCCCTATCAGCATAGAACGCATAGCGGGGCTTATGCGTGTATCACCGGTTAAGACTATCATTGCACCAAATCATCTCTAAGTAGTGGAAGCATGATATTGTTGCGAGATCAATTATGAAAGGATAAACTATGATTGGAGTAATGATTGGAGATATTGCAGGTTCTCGTTTTGAATGGATGAATCACAAGGGAAAGGGCTTTGAGCTCTTCACAAATGCTTGTGCGCCGACTGATGACAGCTTCATGACACTTGCTTTGGCCAAAGCAATCATGGAATGCGAAGGAGACTATTCAAAGCTGGAGGAATATTCCATTTATTATATGCAGATGTTTGGCCGAAAGTATCCCAACACTGGTTATGGCGGGCTATTTCGCAGATGGATCTATTCGGACTATCCCATGCCGTATAATAGCTATGGAAATGGAGCGGCTATGCGTGTTAGTCCTTGCGGTTTTGCGGCGTCCTCGCTGGTGGAGGCTGTGATGCTCGCTCAAACGGTGACTCAGGTTACGCACAATCATCCTGAAGGTATAAAAGCGGCTGAAGCCGTGGCATCTGCAATATACCTTGGAAAGACTGGAAAGTCGCTGGATGAAATAAGAAAATATATCACCGAGCACTATTACCGGATTGATTTTATCTTGGACGAGATCAGACCAGAATACCACTTTGACGTAACCTGTCAAGGGAGTGTCCCCCAGGCTTTTGAAGCTTTTTTTGAGTCAACCGGGTTTGAGGACGCCATACGAAATGCGATTTCAATCGGCGGTGACAGCGATACGATTGCTGCAATCACTGGAGGTATGGCTGAGGCATATTACGGTGTTCCAGAAGAATTGAGAGCACAAGCAATTAAGTTCCTCGATGATGAACAGAAAGAAGTCCTTTTGAATTTTGAAGAGATGTTTTGCTAAACGGTTATTAAAAATCTTCATATCATATTCCTGTTAGATGCTATTACACTTGCAAAGAAATGAGCGTGTAACCTATATGGTAGGCCAGCCTAACGATATTGTTCAGAAGAGACGCTGGATAGAAAGGAGAGAACATGAGGAAAATAGTAATCTTCATTCTTTTGTTCTTCTTTGCGTTCTTGCTGTCCAGCAATATGAATGATAAAGAATTTGACTTGAGAGTTGAAGAAGGGCACAGTCTTGAGGGACTAATGGCCAGCCAGGGATGTGTAATCTTCGAAAGTGAGCCATTTTACATCTATGTCAATGGAAGAGAGATTCTTTGCGATTTGAATACAATGTGGGATCTCAGCGCTGAATACAAGACTAGGGTTGAGAGATTGTTTGAAGGAAAGCTGAATGAGTATTCAAACATTAGCTTAAATTGCCTGTTCTTGAATGATCGCTATAATACTCCAATTGCACATGTTCGTATTGGTAGAGACCCGTTTGGTTTCTACTCGGATTTACCGTCAGTTTCTTTCGACGACAGAGGTAATCTGATAAGTTTGACAAGCTATGATATTTATGAAGGCTACTTTGTGTATTCTTTTTTCTATGATGATGAAGATAGAATAACCTATGCTGAGGAGCGATGCTACAAGATCTCATTGAATACAGGGAGAAGGTCAAAAGATTGCTCTTGTTATACCTGCGAATGCAGGTATACAGAGAAGGGTGGTTGCTTACATCTCACCCAACGTTGGGATAGTCTGCAAAGCAGCGACAAGCCGGACGTTATTTGTTTTGAGAAATACATTGAAGGGTTTAGTGTAATGAGAAGAATATATGAATCTGAAGAAGAGTTTCAATCAGACATCGAGATATGCGCTGATTGGGCAGGAGCAACAACCATGGAATGAGGAGAACCGAAAACAAGTCGATTGTTAACCCTAAAGGAGCCGATATCGTAACACTAAAAGCTACGGTATCGGCTCATGGTTGTGTCGGTATTATCTGTTCCCGGAGGCTGCTATCAAAGGACTCAGCTACGGCAGTCTCATCTCGGCCAACAGCTCATAGATAAAATCATCATCTGTCGGCTGCTGGGCTTGTGTTTCTGCGGTTTCAGCAGAATTCATAGGACTTTCACTCTCCTCATGATCATCATATACGTCGTTGGCGCAAACCACAAGAAAGTACGATAGCACAAATGGTCCTTTTGAGCAAGTCCAGAATATGCCAGAAATGATGTCAGGCGGGCACAAACACAGTGAGCTGACCTGTCAGATCGTTATACCAGTGGAGCTTGCCGTCTTTCACATAGAAGCTGCCAGTTCCGTCATAGCTTTCAGACGAGACCAGATTTTCGGCCCCCTCAATGCTTGTCTCAATCCAGAAATGGCAGCTGTCATAGAGCATGATTCCATCCTGGTACACATACGCCATCATCTGCCAGCGGGAACGCTGCCATGTGGAGTTTGTCCAGCAGACGTTTACATTCACGCTGCCTTCCGTCTTATAAGAGATGTTGATCTGACAGAGACCGGTGGCCTCATCGACCCAGTTGCCGACAAAACCGTGGTGCAGCACAGTCGGCGCAGCAGATTTGACAGTGATCGTCGCTGGCGTGGTATCGACAGATCCCGCGCTGTTGCTGAACTTGCAGTAGACCTTGCATCCGTTGAACCCTTCGGGGATTTCATCAAGGGTCAGCTCTTTGGTGCTGCCGCCCTTGATCTTCAGCGCAGGGAACTGGGCTTGCACCGCCTGATAGCCCACATCCAGAGAACTGTCGGGGCTTACAAAGTGCCACTCTGCCAGAGTGGCATTTTCACATTGCGCAGTAAATACGCAGCTCCCGTTTGCCGGCACAGTCCCATCTGCCGGGTTTTTGATGACTTTGGGAAGGGGGATTTGGACCGGAGTGGGCGTCGATACCGGAGTAGCCGTGGGCGTAGGAGTCGGCTGCATCGTGGGAGCCGGAGCAGGAGTTGCAGTCGGCGTCACGGTAGCAGTCGGCGCAGGAATCTCGGTGGGAATAATCTCAACTTTTTCAGCGGCTTTCTGACGCTTCCCGCAGGCAGTAAGCATCATCACAGCCATAATCAGGCAAAGCAGAAAAGAGAATCTTTTTTTCATTCTATACCTCCAATTTCAGATAGTTTATTGTTATTTGTGATTTGTGTGTAGGGAACATTTTTGAGCCGCGCGCAGTTTTCGCCTGGCCTCTAATACTGTGGCAGACCAAACCCATAGATTGAGGCAGTGCCGGTATAATGGCTGTTTTCAATGCAGCGATCATCCACGTTGCCCTCAACTGAGTAGATGAGACCATTCTCCACGCGCTCCACAATGCCAACATGATCGGCAATGCCGTCATTTTCCCAGTCGTAGAAAATGAGATCGCCGGGATCTGGTTCATAGTCGCGGTATTGCCATTGGTCACGTTCACGGAACCAATCAACCAGCGGCAGGACGCCTTCCATTTTGGGGAGGACGCCCTCATCCAGATAGCCGCACTGATCGGCGCACCAGCTTACGAAGATCACGCACCACTCGACCCTGTAGGGATACCCGTACCATTCGCAGTATTTCAGGCCGCCCTCGTTTCCAAGCTGTGTCTGTGCTACAGCCACAATGGCGGTGTTTCCATCGCCCATAAATACGCGACCGATTGGATAGTAACGCAGCACATGAGCAACATAAGCCTTGTCCCCGTAGCTGTCCCAACCGTACTGTTCGGCCGTCATGTCCGAAAACTCAACGGCATTCAGCTCTGTATAGCCGCCGTAATTTGACAGTGCCCAGGTTATATACCCGCTGCCGTAGTTGTATCCCTGCAGGGCCAGCGAAATACGCTCCAAATCAATCGGGCTGTCCACGCCGGCCATTTGCAGGACATCGGCAATGGTCTGGACTCCGACTTCTATGGAGTATTCAGGATCAGAGATACTTCCCGGTGCGCGCGGATAGCGCGTGTTATAACCGCTCTCGGAGCATTGCATCGGATCACTTCCTTGACCGCCGCTCTCCTGCATCATGACCGCCTTGATCAGCTCAACATATTCCGGGATGCCATATTGCTTCGCATACTTCGTGATGATCGGCGTGTATGCCTCCACCTCTGCACTAACCGGCGTGTAGGAGGACGAGTTGCTCTTCCGACCAAACAGCGCCATAGAGACTCCCAGCAGGACCACCAGCAGAATCATGAATACCGCGATCCCGCCGCCGATCATGAAGGCAGAAGAGAGAGCTTTCGCCTCAGCAATTGCGGCTCGTGCGGCTTTTGCTGCAGCAGCTGCGGCGCGGCTTGTGGCCTGCGCCGTGTCCTTTGCAGCCTTGTTCGCAGCCTGGGCAGACTTTTGGGCCTTTTGGATTGTGGCTCTTGCGCCCGCCTGTATGGTACGATTGCTCTGCTCAGTGACTTTGTTCGGCGGTCGGGCCGCGTTTTTGACCTTCCCGGCTTCTCGACCTGGGCCGGCATCTGAAAAAATTACTTGCTTTTCATGGGACAGAAGGCTTTCAGACAACTGCACTTCTGTTTTCTTGCGGCCCGGTATTCTGCCCTTCGTTTCAGCCTTTTCCGGCTGGTGCGAAGCTGCTTCACCAGGAGGAGATGGAGCCGCTGGATTAGTGGGGGCAAGGGGTTCCGGCGATACCGATGTTTTAGGCTCTGGTACACGCGCGGCACTTTCAACAGCGCGTTTTTCTTCCGCAAATTTTTTCGCAGACTTCGCAGTCGCCTTTCTTCCCGCCTCAGTCTCCTGATCTCTCGGCTGCTCACGAGGCTGCGTATCTTTGGTATCTTGCACCCAATCAGCTTTTTTTGCAGCTGCTTTTCTCCGGCTTCGCGCTGCCTCCTGCGCCAGATGCATACCGGAATAGAAGGCTGTCTCAGCGGAATCGGTGATCTTATCCGATGCGTACTCTTCGGGGCTGTCCTCTTTTGCGCTGGTATTTTCCTTAGCCTTTTCCTTTGCCTTGACCAGTGTCTCCCTCATGAGCCGGGATGCTGCCGCGGTCTGATTTTGGTCTTTGATCTGCTCTCGGACAACATCCCGCGTTTTAATCTCAGACATCACCGCTGCCTCCGCCGAATACGCCTTCACCGGGTTTCGTGGTCATCAGCCTGTAGAGCTCTGTGTTCTTCGGGAAGCGGTTGATAAACGGGACCAGCGACCGACCGTAGCGGATCAGGCCGCAGCCGGCGTCGGCATTGGTGACATAGCTCATCTGCTCATTGGAGATATTCAGGAGCGCCGCCAGTTTTTCGCGGTCAGGAGCGCCCTGATTGAGCATCACGATCAGCTCAGAGTTGGAGAGCATCGTCCTGGCCTTGTCGGAATCAAGCAGATAGGTCACATTCTGCGTGATTGCCGTGGGATAAGCGTTGCGCTTGCGGAACTGACGCCAGGCGTTTGTGAAAAACTCCGCGCCCTGATCCGTATTGAACACCATGTGAAACTCGTCAATAAACACATGGGTACGCTTACCCTTCTTCCAGTTGAGGGTCACGCGGTTCAAGATCGTGTCCGTAATAACCAGCAGACCGGCGGGCTTCATCGTCTCGCTCAAGTCACGGATATTGAACACGACAACACGCTTGTCCAGATCCACATTGCTTTCATGGCCGAAGGCATCCAGAGAGCCAGTTGTGAAGAGCTCCAGCGTGAGCGCGAGCTCCTGAGCTTTGAACTCCGGCTGTTCCAACAGCTTTTCACGCAGCGTGCAGAGCGTGGGCGTGACGCCGGTCCGGGCTGCTTCCCGATAGACCTGTGCGACGCAGCGGTCAATAATGGATTTGTGCTGGGGGCCGATCTCCTTGTCCGAAATCTGATCCAGGAGAGAGATGATAAACTGAGATTTCTCCACAATAGGGTTGTTTTCTCCGTAGCCCTCCACCATGTACATGGCATTGATCCTGTCCTTCCCGCCTGCGGCCACATTGATTACCGTGCCTATATCCTTGCCCATCGCCTCAACCAGAGCAGCAAACTCTTTTTCCGGATCGCAGATAAGAATATCGTCATCGGTATTAAGGATGAGGAAAATAATCAGCTCCTTTGCACTGAAGGATTTGCCGGACCCGGGGATGCCCAACAGGAAGGCCGACTGATTCAAAAGATTTGCCTTGTTGATCATAATGAGATTGTGGCTGATTGCGTTCTCCCCGAAGTAGATGCCGCCTTTGTCCAGAATCTCCTGCACCTTGAAGGGCATGAACACAGCCAGGCTCTCTGTTGTCAGCGTGCGAAAGGCGTTAATACGGCGGGAGCCGATGGGCAGCACAGTATTGAGCCCGTCAAACTGTTGAAAGCGTAAGGTCGCAAGCTGGCACATGTGCTTGCGGGCGACGGACAACACCGCGTCTGTGTCCTGGTCAAGCTGTTTTTTGGTCTCGGCGGTCAGAATCATGGTTACCACGCAGAGCATCATGCGCTGGTCACGGACATTGAGATCTTCCAAAAACGCTTTGGCCTCCTTCCGCTGCAATTCCATGTCATACGGAATGACCGCGGAAAAGTTGTTGTTGGCATTCTGACGCCGCTGCCAGTTTGTGATGTTGGTTTCAATTCCGAGCAAACGGTTCTCAACCTCACGCACTGCTTCCTCGGTCGGGATCGGTACAATGTCGATGGACAGCATCATTTTCCGGTTGAAGTCGGTCAGCTCCGTCACCATACTGTCCTTGATGTACGAAGCGAAGTCCTTCAGATACAGCACCCGGCAATAGCGGTTGCCCAGCTTCAGATAGTCGCTGTGCTTCTCTATCCCGTCCGGACAGATATAGTCTCGGAAGTCATGTCCCTTGCGCATCATATCCCTCGGGTCAAAATAGAAATCCGACTCCTCGCCGGCGCGGTAAAAGTCATGGAGAATGCGCAGACGCTCCGTTGCGTCCAGTTCCACGCACTTGGACCCCAACGCCGAAAAATGTGCGGTGAGATCCGCGCCGATGCGTGCAAAGTAGGCGCGCGCTTCCTCGATATTCCTTTTCGCTACAGAGACTGTCACATACTTTTCCTGTGTGATGCAGTTAGCTCCGGTTCCCTTGTCGAGCAGCATCTGATTGTATTCCCTGCGGTATCGGTCACGTTGATCGTTCCGCAGCGGCATCAGAATCGAGTTTTCAAAGGTGGCCCGGTTCAAAGGACGGTTGTTGATCGTGATTTTTGTGGTAGCTCCCGCGTCCAGACTGTTCAGCAGCTCCGAATAAACCAGAAACATCGCCTGCTTGTCCGACTTGCTGGCTACCAGATAGTTAATGTCGGTGAAAGCAAAGCTCTTGGTATACTTATTGCCCACAAGAAAAACACCGTCCTTCCAGATGCGTTTGATTGGAATCACATCTTGTACACGGCGCGGCACCCGGTATTTTCCCTTGTCCTGTTTGAGCAGGTTCATAAGCGTTTTCAGCATTTTCCTCTGAACCACTCCTTTTGATGCGCTGCAATGCAGTCTTTCAACGCCTCGTAATACAGATTACTGACCTGTACGGGAAACTGCCGCGGTTCAATCAGCTCTGAACGAATCCATGTGATAAGAAGCTGATCGGCGGTCATACCGTGATAGCTGACAAAGCCCAGTAAGGCAAAGGGTGCTGCCGCCAGAATAACCATCCAGCTCAGCGTCTCCAGTCCAAAGTAGGGGCACAACAGGAAATACAGCCCCGCCGCCACGAGCACCGCCAGTAAAGAAAAAACGAACTGCCGCATGGACAGTCCGAAGAACATTGATTCTGTGTAGTTGCGAATCTCGCGGTTGATTTTTATTTCTATATGGATACCCCCTTTCTAAAGTCCCATCATTTCACGTACAACGCGGTCGGCCATCTTCACCGCGCCCACCAGCACCAGCATGTTGAAAACCAGCTCGGCGATATAGCTCCAGACCATCGTGACCGGGGCGGCGCTGTTGTTGATCGAGGGCGGCGACGACGCAAAGACGGAGAAGATGACGCAGGCCAGCACGATGATCGCACCCTCCAGACATACGGCGGCATAGCTTTTGAGAAAGCTCCGGCCCACATTCTGGCTCGGCTCTCCGGCGAAAGCCGACAGCGGTACCGGCGCAATGGCGGTGTAGAGGTAGAGCTTAAAAAAGCGGCCATAGACGGTCATAATCATGACGAAGGACAGAACAGTGATGAACAACCCTCCGATCAGCGTGACCGCCCAGAGGGGGATGCTTTCCAGAAAGCCGCAATCCTCCACCGCGTCTATGATCTCCTGGGGCAGTACGGTTTGCTGCGCGGTCCCGAAGCCTGCGGACGACATGATGCTGGAGATCACGCCCTGCACGATGTTGAACAGCGCCATCATCAGCTCCATACCGTAGGTCACGGCGGCCTTTGCAAGGGCGAAGCGGATAAACAGTTTTACCGCTACCTCCGGGCGCTTTGTTTCGGCGAGGCTCCCGCAGGTTTTCATGACGCCGGTGACGAAGAACAGCACCAACAGAGCAAGGCCGACCGCCTGAAGGCCGCCGTGAATGTTCTGCACCACACTCCAAATTGCTCCGCCCTTAAAGCTCTCCGGCGACTGCGAGACAAGCTGCCATACCTCAGTCAGCTTTTCGTTCCATGTGTTGAGCGCGTTTTGCAGGTTCTGAACGACCCAGCTATCTGACATTCAAATGTGCTCCTCCTTTCCGCAGAGTGGGGCAAAGCGGCGGAAGCCACCTTGCCCTTCTGCAAGTTTGTCAGCCGGTGATCATGTTCAGAATTTCTTTAGTGAAGGTAATCACAACGCCGCCCGCAAGGGTCAGGAAGCCGTTGGAGCGCTGCGAGGGGTCGTGGCTGGAGAAGGACAGGCCGACCTGCACGATGCCCCAGCCAAGCAGGATCAGACCTACGGCACGGATCAGGCCGAAGATAAACTCGGACAGATTGTTGATGACCGCGATGGGGTCGCCGTCCGCATAGGCGGTAATGCCAAAGCCCATGACAAGGGCGGCTGCGGTGATGGCTGCGCTGTACACGCGAAAGCCTTTTTTGATTTTGCTGTGTACAGGCAGCCTTACCAAGGGCTCAGTGCTTTTGCTTTTTTTCATTCGTTTTTTCCTCCTGTATGAACAAGATTTCTTCCAACTCCTCATCGGAGAGAAGATCATATTGGGATTCCGCCTCCTCATAAGCGGCTGCGGGCAGTTCCTTCAAGTCCGCAAAAGAGACGGTGGCGACGGCGTTCTCTGCGCCGCCGTGGAGATACGGCGCGGCTTTCCCGTCTGTGGTCAGGGCTACATTGGGATGCTTGAGGATGTCGTACTTGTCGTCCATGATGGGGCGTTCGCCGCGGATAAAAAGAAGCGCCTTGCTGTTGTCCAGAAGGCGCACCTCGGTCGCGTCCATCAGCTCGCGTCCGGTGATCTGATAGTTGGTGGAGTAGCTGCCGCTGCGGCCGCTGCTTTTTCCGTAGGTGTTGGTGTCAATCGTGGCTTTGCCAAGCAGCTCGGAAACATACTTGTGCGTTCCCTGCTCGTTGCCCCCGAGATACAGAAACTCATCGCAGTTACCCACAATGCTTTCCCACTGCTTGTCAAACAGGGCTTTGAGCTGTGCCATGTTTTGCAGAACGATAGAGACGGAGACCTCACGGGAACGCATGACGGCAAGGATTTTGTCAAAATCATCAGGGAGCGAGACATTTGCAAACTCGTCCATGAGGAAATGCACAGGAACAGGCAGCCGGCCTCCGTATTTGTAATCAGCCAGGTGGAACAGCTGCTGAAAGAGCTGGGTATAGAGGACGGAAACCAAAAAATTGAAGCTGGTATCATTGTCTGGAATGAGCGCAAATAACGCGACCTTCTTCTCTCCGAGGCTTGGAAGGTCCAGCTCGTCTGTCGCGGTCAGTCCCGCAAGGCTTTCCAGGTTGAACTTTTCCAGCCTCGCTGCCAGTGTGATCTGGATACTTTTGAGGGTTTTGGCACTGCCGCTGTGGTAGTCCTTGTAATACTTTACTGCAATATGATTCGGGGAGCGCATTTCCAGACGCTCGAACAGCTCGTCCAGCGGCGACTGATAGGTTTCATCTTCCTCCCTCACATCGGCTGCCCGCAGCATCTCCATGACCATGGGGAAGTTCTGCTCATCGGGCGGAGCCTCATAATGCAGATAGAAGATCAGCGCGAGAAGCAGCATGGAGGCAGCGGTGTCCCAGAAGGGATCGTTGGATTTGCTGTCCTTTGGCGTGGTGCTCTTAAAGAGGTTTGTCACAAGCCGCTGCACATCGTTGTCGTTGCGAAGATAGACAAAAGGGTTGTAGCAATGGCTGCGCTCCATATTCAGGAGATCCAGCACCCGCACCTCGTAGCCCTTTTGCTCCAGCAGGTACCCGGTATCGCGGACGAGCTCACCCTTCGGGTCCAGAACGACAAAACTGGTGTTAGCCTGACAAAGATTCGGTTTCGCGTAAAATCTCGTCTTGCCCGCGCCGCTGCCGCCAACTACCATGGTGTTGAGGTTGCGCCGGTGCTTTCTGCCGTCCAGTCCCATGCGCACGGATTGGGTAAACAGTCTGTTTTCTTCCGGCTTCTTCGCCCGGTACTTCTTGTTGACGGCGTGAGCGTCGCCCCACTTGGCGGAGCCATGTTCCTCGCCGCGTCGGTAGTTGCGGCGCGTGGAGAAATAGATGCCGAGAATCAGGCCATAGGCAAACAAAAAAAGGAGGACAGTTTTCAGGCTGTCCTCGCAAAGCACGATTTGGGTAGGGTTGTTCATGCCCTCGGTAAACTGTGCAAGCATCTCCGGCAAGCCACCCGACGCGGCGGGAGCCATCAAGAGCCCCAGCCATGCAACAGGGAGTATCCCCAGCAGGCAGAGAATGCGGACGGACTGTTTATCTTGCTTCATCCCGGCATCTCATCCTTTTCGTCGGCGCGTCGATGGTTTTCAGCAGCAGCTCGTCCACAATATCTGTGGGGCGTTCCTCTCCGATCAGGCCGTTGCGCATGTCGTTGAGAGCATTGATCACGACGCCGTGTTCATAGGGATCGAGGGTCAGAATCCGCATTTCCTCTTTCCCCATCTTATCGCTCCTGTTCCTTCCCGCGCGGCGTCTTGCTCTGCTCCAGCGCCCGGTTCATGCGTCCGGTGATCTCCTTTGCTGTCTCGCCGATCTCGCTCAGCTGTGACCGGATGCTCTGCGGGTCAGCTTCCCGGAAGCTGTCGGGCAGGCGAGAGAAATCATAGGCACTGACATCAACGCCATAGCGTTTGCACACCATATAGGAAACGCTGTAGGCGGTAAAGCCGGCGTCCTGGCGGGTATAGTCCGGTCGGGAGATTGCCAGCTCCGCGTGGGCGAGCTCCTTGGAGAGACTGCGGAAAATGTCATGGGCATCCATACCCCGGCGCACGAAGATCGTCTTCTGATCATGGTCGTATAGCGCGCCCATGTTGTTGGGCAGCTCGTCCACGCCCTGAATGGGAACAGGGGCCTTGTGGATCAGAGCCTTCAAAAGCTGCCGGTCATCCGGCACTTGTGCAGGTGGCGTCTTAGCCTTGGAGGTAGTCTGGGAAATATCAAAGACATGCTTCACATTCCAGCCGGTTCCGATGCTCCCATCGTCACGCTCGTAGTTGTTGCCAGCCTCAAGAATCTTGATATGATTCTCTCCGCGCTTGATGGAAACGCCTTCCTTCCTCCAGCCGTTGAAATCCCGAAGCTGTGTGGCAAGCGGCCTCTGTGCCATCACCAGTAAAGCATTGGTGGCCGAGTAATGGATCAGGCGGCTTTTCACATCGAGGAAGCTCTTGTACTTGTCACCGTCTGCGCTGACCTCCAATGTGGTCTTGTCCGCCAGCTCATAGACCGCCTGACGCTCGGCCTGCTTCTTTTCCACCCAGGAGTCTTTGTCAAAGGGGCGCTCTTCGGGGGCGTCCTCCGCCTGGGCTTCAAACAGATCGTCAAAGTTGTTCATGGTCAACTCCTTTCTCCTTTTGCTTTCGCTTTCCGTTTTGGCGGCTGGATATGCTCCAGCGTCCTGGGCCTGGGCTTTTCTTTCGCCTCAGCCTCCCGGGCAGCCGTCTTTTCCGCCTCCCGCTGCTTTTGACCTTCGCGGATTTCACGCAGCTCCTCCCGGACGGAGGGGCGTTCCGCAGCTTTTTCAGCAGTACCCTCGGCGGCTCTGGATCGCGTCCTTGAGATAGGCTCGGACAGAGGGGATTTTTCCGTCCTCGCCCCGGTGGGGTTTGGGATTTCCTTTTCCTCCTTCACCGGCGCTTTCATCAGGTCATCCAGAAGGCGGTCCTCATCACCCTTCTCCGGCACGGGCGGCTCTGCCGTCTTTTCAGCACGGGCCTTTTCAATCTCATGCTTGATGGAAGCGGCGTCCACGGTGGCCAGCTTGAAGCGCTCCACGATTCGATTGATCTTGCTGGCGTCCTCGGCGCGGACCATAATATCCACCAGCCCGTCCGCGGATGGCTTTTTCTCCCGCAGTGCGCAGTACACGACGCCGTAGCGCTTGGCCTCGACAGTGAACTGCTTCAGGTGCTGCTCCGGGAGCGTGAACACCTTCAGTTCTTTGCCGGATTTCAGCATAGCGCTCAGGCGCTGGTGGCCTCTGGTCTTCGTGTGGTCCCGGTTTTTGTAGATGGTATAGAGCGCGGCGGCAATGTTCTTTGCGGCAGAGCCGGTCAGCTTCAAAGCTACCTCGGTGCCCTCCAGTGATAGTCTAACGACCTGCTCTGCCGCGTCGCCTGAACTGTTCATCGCGTTTCGTTTCCTCCTTTTCCCTGGTTTTTTCTTCTTCCTGGATAAAGTGCAGCTTCTCCAGCATCACGCCGGAGCGCACCGCAATGTCGTCACATAAGCGCACCTCCTTCCGCAGTTTTTTCAGCTCAGCAGATCGGGCGGCGATCTCCTCACGGACCTTCGCCAGTTTCCCGTCGTTGGTTTTCACGGCGACAGTACGCTGGCTTTTATACAGAGATTTACGCTCAGCGGTCACGGTGCTGATTCTCTTCTCCAGATTTTCTTTATACGAAGAAAGCTGCTCGCCCGTGTCAATGTGACAGCGGGCCAGCAGCCTTACTTCTTCGGCTATGGCGTCCATTTTCAGCAAATCCTCACGGAGAAGGAAATGGAGGCGTCGGATACTTCTCGGCTTCTTCCTTGAAAAATAGCCGAGGAGAAAACAGTAGTGATAGTACAGCGCCCGGAACCCGGTTGCCTTGCTGAGCTTCTTTACGCAGCCCTTGCAGGGAACCTTACGGGACTGACGTTCCGGCTCCGGCAGGGGGCGTTCACGTACCCGATTCATGAGGATGCGTTCTGCGATGCCGGCAACGGAATAGTCGTACCCAAAATGGCGCTCTATCTTGCAGAAGCATGGCGAGCCGGGCGGTTTGAGATACAGGAGCTTCTTGATGCTGACCTCATATCCCTTCTCCTTCAGGCAGCTCCAGAACTGCTTCATCGTCATGGACTGACGGATCGCTTCGTCCACGTCATCCTTTACAAGATCGCGCCAGATGGGGCGTCCTTCCTGCTTTGCCTTCCAAACCGCGTAATGGTCGGCCCTGCCCGGAAGCGGATTTTCGATTACCGAAAGACCATATTCCCGGCAGAGCTCGTCCGAAACCTCCCGCATCGCTTTGTAGTCCTCGATTGTGCGGTGATACTTGATCCCGTCCACGAAAGAGACTGTGTTCACGACGAAGTGGTTATGCAGATGATTGGAGCGGTCCAGATGAGTTGCGACAAGCACTTGATACCGGTCGCCCCAGAGCCGCTGTGCCAGTTTTACGCCGATCTCATGGACGATCTCCGGCGTGGCCTCACCCGGTGCAAAGCTCTGATATCCGTGATAGGCCACGGTGCCGTCTTCCTTGCCGAACTGACGTTTGACAGCCATCATCTCCTCGCGGGCGGTGCCGGGGAAACAGTTGACGCCGGAAACAAAGCTCTGCATGATTTCTCCGTCCTCAATTCCGGTTTTCTCGTTGTTGAGGGCGTATTCGATCACATCGCTCAGTCCCTGCGCCTGCTTCTCGCTCATGTTCTGCTTTTCGTAAAAGGCGGGGTTTTCGGTCTTGTCCGGGTTCTCAATGTAGATGACCACCTTTCCGAGCCAGCCCTTGACCCGCCACAGAGAGGTCACGGCCATCAACGATCCATCGGCATGGGGGAGACCACGGCGTCGGTGATCGTGCGGATAGCATTCTCCAGCTTCCGCACCTCCTCATTGTATCGCTGCACGTCGATGACATTCAGGGTGTGCGCTTTCTGCGCGATCTGATTAAGATTTCTGCCGATCCCGTACAGCGCGTTCATCAAGTCGCGGTAGTCGGGAGGCGGCAGTTCCCGCGGCTGAAAGCCGTTGACCAGGTGGCGTAGAAAGACAGTGCGGGAAAGGCCGGTTGCCTTGACTTTGCGATCAAGAAGATCGGCCTCCCTCGTGTTCAGATAAAACTGGATACTAACATTTCTCTTTCTCGTACTCATACATTACCTCCTCATTGATGTCGCTTCGGGACGCTTGCAGCAGGCACATAGTAAAGACACCGACGAAGCTGCCCAGCACGGTGCCAAGCCAAAACCACAAAAATGTGTGCATGATAAACTCCTTTCAAATCTGGGGGCGCGGGGGCTTTGCCCCTGCTCTCTGCCTTTGTGTCATGACAAAGGCGATGCTTGCTGGTATAGTGCAGACCCTTTCTCCCTCTTGGTCGAACAGGGGTTGCGGCCAGCCGAAACACTATCTTTCATAACCCTGATACGGCTGGAATGGGACGGCCTTGACCCCATCTCTCGTGCTGTAGAATCGCTCAGGCCGCATGAACTGGCGGCTGTATTTTTTGATCTGCTCGTCCGACAGGCTGCCGAAGCTCTCCCCGCTGCAATCACAGATAAACGCGGGACCGGCGATGATGTCATAGATTTCATGGTTCTCGTCGTACAGCGCGCGGTTCAGGGGAAGACCATCAATTTTACCTTCCTCATTGCAGACCATACAGACCTCTTCCTCAAAGGGATAGATCGCCTGTATGTCCCCCTGTACCACTTGCTGCATGGCTTCGAGGCTACCCTCGATCTCTGCCACCTTTGCCATTCTGTTGGGCTCAAGCAGGACGACACGGATCTTATCTTCGCTCATCTTTCTGCGCTCCTTTCCTTCGTTTTCGTAATCGGTATGCCCAGGCGCATACACAGACAGTCGTTGTAATCCTTGCCCTCGGGCGGTGGTCGTATGCTGACCTCATAGCTCCCACTAAGCATCGTCTGCAAGGCCTGAGACGCTGAGCGCCCGGCGTAGTCATTGTCCAGTCGGAGAACGATCTTCCTGATACCGGGATGATCCTTGAGGTATTGCGTCAGGGCCAGCGGCATGGAGCTTTCCCGAAGCTCTTTCCGTGGCCGGTAGACGCCGGCCAGTGACAGCAGGTGATCCCGCCTCCAGACTCTGCCGATTTGCTTGCACATGGTCGCAAAGGAAAGCAGGTCGATGGCACTCTCAAACAGATGCAGCGTGCCGCTCTTGTCCCTGGCCGGGATACTGAACGAATAACGCTTATCGCTGCCGGATGCCTCTCCCTTAAAGGCTGAGTCGATACCTCGAAGGTTTACATAACGTGATTCCCCCGTACTGTCCTGCCCCACGAATACAGCATTGTGATACTTCCGGCTTTCGTATAGCTTCCCTGTACTCAGGCAATAGCTGATCAGATCCTGGTCGATTCCGCGCCCAGCCAGATAATCTATAACCCGCACAGAATCAGCATTGGCTTCTGGCAGAAGCAAAGACCGCTTCGGCGGCTCCTTTCGTGGTGCAGCGACAACCGGCTGCACAGCGCGGCACCCGACAATGGTTTCCACCGCCTCTTTGAACGGGGTACCCCGCACCTTGATGAGATAGTCCAGCGCGGATCGCCCTCCGATACTTTGGGAAAACCAATACCACTTGCCATTGGAGATCTTCAGGCTGTCGTGCTCGCGGGTGCAGTAGGTGCTGCCGCCGACATGCACCAGCTCCTGCGGCTCGTAATCATGAAGATAGGTGTACAGATCCATCTGTTTTGCCCTGGACACCACATCCGCCGGGATATATGGCATAAAAAAGCCCCCTTTCCATAGTCATGGATTGGCCTAGGCAGAAGGCCGACTATGTAAAGGGGGATATGAAAAAGGAGCGGTTTCTCCGCTCCCTTCGTGCATTATATAATGGAATTTTGCCTGTGGCAGACTTTCTCTATTAAAGGCAAGGCAATTATTGCTTCTTCGACTAAAGTCAACCCAATCAGGGTCAAGCTATGCCTTGATATATCTTGACGCTCTCGCAGAACCGATGCGTTTGATTATGCCGTTCTTTACCATTGAGCCCAGCACGGCTTCGACCGTTGTAGGGCTGACATCCGGGAGAATCTGACAGATCTCCGCTTTGGAAAGAGGGGTCAGGCTATTAAGCACAGTCGCTTCGATTCGGGCCTTCTTTGTGATCTTCCTGCCATGCACGACAGCAAAGCGCTTATCCAGTTCCTTGTAACACATATAGAGCGTGGAGAGAAAATTCTCGATAAACGGGAAATAGCTGTTTTGATTATCAGCCCACCCGACGGATGACTGCTCCAACGCTTCGTAATAGAACGACTTGTAATTGTTGATTTGTTCTTCAAAGGAGACGTATTTTCCCGCGTCATAGCCATTTTTATAGAGCAGCAGTAGAGAAAGCAGACGCGACATTCTGCCGTTTCCGTCCCGGAAGGGGTGGATGCAGAGAAAATCCAGAATCACGCAGGGGATTAACAGAAGCTGGTTAATGTTGGCGTCGTCACGGGCGTCCAGATAGGCGAGCTCCAGCTGCTCCATCGCGTCCGCAGTCTCGGATGCGGGGGTGGGGCGGAAACGCACCCGGCGATTCCCGGCAGCATCCACTTCCAGAATCACGTTGTCATCAGTCTTATACTGTCCACCATATTCGTACCCGGCAACAGACATGAGCATCTCATGCAGCCTGAGAATGTCACGCTGCCGGAAATCCATGTGTGCATGGTTGGTATGGATCGCGTTCAGGGCATCACGGTATCCCGCAATCTCAGCTTCACTGTGATTCATAGGAGCGCTATTCTGATTGACAATCGCCACAATACGCTCATCGCTTGTCACAATGCCCTCAATCGCGTTTGAGTTCTTGACCGATTGGATTCTGGCGACGGTTTCCAGCTCTGTAAAGACCTTTGCGTACTCTTCTTTTCGGACGCCGGCCATCGTTTTCAGCGACGCGATACTCGATGTCAGGTTAACAAGACTTGCGGGCAGCAGCCCGTCATTGAGAAAGGAATAGTTAAATCTCCGCATATAAACGCCTCCGATCTGCATATATTTTAGCAGACTATATGCAGATTATCAAGGGAAAGAAGTCGGCTATCTGCATATTATTTTTCGAGAAATATGCAGATAAAGTCAACTCACTGACCTTTTGTCTCATTTTATGGGCAAGTTTTCAACGACTGTTTCCCAACACAAGGAACTCGTGTGAAAATCTATCGGCAAAGTATTTTTATTTCAGGAATTCGCCCCAGTCTCTCCATCCAACATAGGCAGTACCGTTAATGTTCATACTGATGTCGCCTAAATAAAAGACTGCGCTTCGGGCTTCCTCATCCTTTAGCAGTTCAAGGTATTTTTTCGTGTTCGCGGATAACTTAGCCTCCGGTTCGTTCGCACTTTTGATCTCAATCGCAAATGTTCGCTTCCAGTCAGCTATGGTGTCCACCTCAAAGCCTTTCGTGTCCCGGAAGAACGTAAGATTGGCTTTCTTGGCCTGGTTCATGCGGCTTTTCAGCAGCTCTGCCACTGCAAAGGTCTCCACCGCAGCTCCTTTGTGGCGGCTGAGAAGTAAGTCCTCCTTGGACTCCAGCCGGAGAAGATGACACAGGAGGCCTGAATCGACAAAGTACAGCTTGGGTGTTTTTACAATGCTTTTGCCTAGGTTGTTGGTATCCGGCTCCAAAAAATGAATGATGAACGAGGTCTCCAGAATAGACAGCCATGTTTTGATCGTCGGTGCGGATACGCCGACATCTCTTGCAATGCTGTCCATCGAAAGAAGCTGCCCGCTGTACAGGGCGCAGATCTGAATAAATTTCTTGAAGGTGGAAAGATTGTTGGGGTTTATCTGATCTCTGACATCCAAATCCAGATAGGTGTCAATATAACTTTCATACCAGTCCTCCGGGATAAAGTGCTTATCTGAATCATGCAGCGGCGGATACTGGCCGTTGAATATGAGATCATAGGCATTACCCGGTAGAGCATTGGCAGCTTTCAGTTCTCGGACAGAGAACGGCAGAAGCTTTAAAAATGCGGCCCTGCCCGCCATGCTGTCTGTCATGTTTTCCCGAAGCCGGAACTGGCTGGAGCCGGTCAGAATAAACTTGCCCGGTACAAAGGGGCCGCGATCCACATGTAGTTTGATGGCGTCGAAGATTTCCGGAACCTTCTGCGCTTCATCAATGATTGCGCCATTGGGAAAAGCCATGATAAAATCGCTGGGGTTTGAGGCGGCAAGCTCCCGCATATTTTTATCATCAAACGTTACATATCGTTTGTCCGGGAACGTGGCCTGCGTCAATGTGGATTTACCGCTTTGACGAGGACCTGTGACCCCGATCACGGGAAACTGTGAGGCCAAGCGAATCAGTGCGTCTTTCGCGGTTCTTTCAATCATGATAAGCCCTCCTTGGAAAAATCCAAAGTCCGATTTGGAGATAATCCAAAGTATAGCATGGTAAAAATCTAAAGTCAACAGAGGCAAAAATCCAAAGTCCGGCTCTCTGCTTGTGGGAAGCATGCTCAATCTGCACATGTTATAGCAGACTATATGCAGATAAGAGCAGTTCATTGAAAACTTGGTGCATATAATACCCAAGTTCTCAACGGTGAGCTTTTCATGCCATGTGGAAGACTCACATCTACTACGGCTTCTGCTAAGTTAGATTTATAACCGGCAGTCCCTTACGGAGCGCATATTGCATGGTGTCATAAGCGCCGCCGAAGTCCCGATAGACACAGGCCAGCAGTATATCGCTCCGGTCCACCATCCAGCGATTTCGCTCACGAATCGCGGCTTTCGGATGAACGCCGGCAAGCTCCATGGGAATCATAACATCGTCATACTCCGTTTCAAGGAGGTTCTTGTCGGTGTTGACTTTGCTCGTCATATAGGGAAGCACTAGGACAAGCCGCAGCTGCTTTTCCGGAAAGCGGTGTCTGGCTGCGCGAACAGCGGAGGCACATTTGCTGTCAAACTCACCCATCCCGCCGGTATAAAATACAAACGTATCATCTTTTTCCATGATCGTGTCCAGGGCCGCAGCGATCTTTCTGTCAATATCAGGAACAAAAACATTCCGATGCCCTGCAAATGAGCAGCACAACATGTGCATCACCTTTTGCAAACTTAATCTATATCCGTATAGTACGGATTTAGATTATTATAATACACTCCCTCCGTGATTACAATAATGGCAGCTGATCACGAAGGGGTGTTCCTATGGAGCTGGATTACAAGGCAATTGGAAAACGCATCAAGATCGCCCGCATCAACGCGGACATGACACAGGAGCAGCTTTCCGAGGCGGTTGGGCTCTCTCCGACACATTTGAGCAACATTGAGACGGGCACCACGCATGTAAGTCTCAACGCCATTGTGAATCTGGCCAACGCCTTGTCTGTCACGACGGATGCTCTTCTGTGCGACAGTATCATCAAGGCCCGTCCGCAGATTGAGCAGGACATCGCCGCTGTCATCGCGGACTGCGATGACTATGAGATCCGTATGATCCGTGATGTTGCGAGTGCCCTAAAGGAAACACTCCGCAAGAACAAGAACCTGCAGCAATCATGACCGATCATTTTTCGGGAGCAAGCCTGTGACGGACTTGCTCCCGTTTCTGTCAGATGAGGCTGTATTTCCACTCCTCATATTCTTCCCGTGAGAGATTTCCTGACGCCAGTTTCCTTCGCATATTCCGCCAGGAAAGCAGCAGGCAGTGAAGCTGTGTGATCCCCATACTCGGAATCTCCAACTGTATCCGGGTAACCGATCCTTCCAGCAATACTGTCAGAGGAAACCGCTCCTCGAGAGAGAGCAAAGTGTTCATCAGCGCAGCAGGGTCATCAAAATCCGGCGCGCTCAGTGCTGCGGGAGACACACCCAGCGCGGCAGCCATAGCCCTGAGTAAAGGTTCTTTGGGACAGCGGCTGTCATTTTCATACTGTGCGATCCGCACGTCCGCGGATGCGACGGGGAACCCGACCCTGCGCCCCAGCTCTTTCTGGGTTATTCCGCGGCGTTTGCGGTGGTACCTGATGTTTTTACCTACACTCATTACGATCCTCCTTTTTTCGGTCAGTCGGGCTTTTTTCGTCCTCATCCCGATCCCCGTCAACGATTTCGTTTTCACGTTTGTCCATATTCAGTTTGATGTTCAGCTCATTCAGTCTGGCGGTTTTCTGCTGCAGCTCTTCCTCCTGCGGGAAGGGCTTCTCCACCTCCGCTTTGGCATTTTCGAGCTGGACTTTCACATTTTCAAGCTGCGCCTCGGTATTGTGCATCTGATCTTCAAAGCCCTCCAAAAGATTGTCCATGCGCTGGATGTTGCCGAAAATGTCTGTGCCGAGAACAGCCGTGTGCGTGAGGCTGCCGATCAGGGAGACCTTGTAGTTTCGCGTGAGGGTATCAAAGGACAGCTCTATGGCAAAGCCCCGATACCGTCCGATGGGGACGGCGGCGGGGCTGGTCATGTTCTGGCAGGCCTCCAGTATGGCAGAGCCTGCCGCTTTCTTTTCCGTAAAGGTTATTCCCTCCACGATCATGGGAGAGAATCCGTCCGCGTTGGGCTTTGTGTTTTCGGCCAGTCTCTCCATATCCTCCCGATAAGCTTCAATTCGCTGCTCGTATGCCGAAATTTGCTGTGGGAACTCCTTGATGATCTGATCCTCCAGCGCATAACGCTGGCTCAGGTGGTTTGCCTTCAGGAGCTTCAGGCGGGAGACTGCCACGTCGAGGTCCATTTTTTCCTTGATCTCGGGGTTTCCGCTGCACAGGGCCTTGATCTCGGCGTAGCTGAGCGCGGTTTCGTCAATATCCTCCGCTGAACGCACAGGGCTTTTTGAGGTCATGATCTGACCGATGAACTTTTGCTTACTTTCCACCAGCTGATAAAGATAGCTGTCAAAAGTGTTCTCCGTCACATAGGTGAAGATATCTACCTCCGGGTTTTCGTTCCCCTGACGGACAATACGGCCCTCGCGCTGCTGGAGGTCGGCGGGACGCCAGGGGCAGTCCAGGTGATGCAGGGCGATCAGCTTTTTCTGAACGTTGGTGCCCGCGCCCATCTTCTGCGTGGAGCCGAGAAGTACCCGGATCTGGCCGCTACGCACCTTTCCAAACAGCTCCTTTTTCTTGACCTCGGTATTGGCTCCGTGGATATAGGCGATCTCCTCGGCGGGGATGCCTTTGGCGATGAGCTTGTCCCGGATGGCGTCATAGACATTGAAGTGCCCGTCGTTGCGCGGCGTAGAGAGATCAATAAAGATCATTTGTGTAGACCGCTGCTGTGTGGTACGCTGCCAGATCTCAAAGACATTCTGGGTACAGGCGGCCACCTTTCCGGTTTCGCTCTCCGGCAGCAGCTCATTCATCAGCCGCTGATCCAGTGCCAGCTTGCGCCCGTCGTTTGTGATGACGAGCATATTGTCCTGCGAGGAATTGACCATACCGCTGCGCACCTTCTCGGCGCGTTTTGCAAGACCATCCACCATATCCTTCTGTATTTCAGAAGGTTTCAGAACCACATTGTGGTAGTTGGCATGGGGCACGGGGAGATTGAGCATGTCCGCCGTCTGGATATCTGCGACCTCCTTGAACATGGTCATGAGCTCCGGGAGATTATAGAACTTGGCAAAGCGGGTTTTGGCCCGGTAGCCGGTGCCCTCCGGCGCAAGCTCAATGGCCGTCACAGTTTCCCCGAAGGTCGAGGCCCACGAATCAAAATGAATGAGATCATTTCGATGCAGTGTGCCATACTGGAGATACTTCTGCATGGTGTACATCTCTACCATGGTATTGCTGATCGGGGTGCCGGTGGCGAACACAACACCATGACCTCCGGTCAGCTCGTCCAGATACCGGCACTTCATATACAGGTCGCTGGATTTCTGCGCCTCCGTCTGGCTGATGCCGCCGACGTTGCGCATTTTTGTAAACGCGGCGAGGTTTTTATAGTAATGCGCTTCGTCGATGAACAGGCGGTCAACACCCAGTTCTTCAAAGGTCACAACGTCATCCTTGCGGGATTGATCGTTGAGCCGGTCAAGCTTGGCCTGAACCTGCTTCTTGCTGCGTTCGAGCTGCTTTATGGAAAAGCGGTCGCCGCGATTGTGCTTGATTTCCATGATGCCGTCCATGATCTCGTCCATCTGCTGTTGGAGCATTTCCTGCTGGCGTGCAAACGAGAGCGGAATTTTCTCCAGTTGGCTGTGGCCGATGATGATGGCGTCATAGTCGCCGGTGGCGATGCGTCCGCAGAAGCGCTTGCGGTTCTTGGTCTCAAAGTCCTTTGCCGTGGCCACAAGGATATTGGCGCTGGGGTAGAGCTGTAAATACTCGGAGGCCCATTGCTCCGTGAGGTGGTTTGGAACCACGATCAGACTCTTTTGGCAGAGGCCGAGACGCTTACTCTCCTGTGCCAGCGCTACCATTGTAAAGGTTTTGCCCGCACCGACCACATGGCCCAGAAGCTCATTGCCTCCGTAGAGTCCGCGGGCAACCGCGTTGAGCTGGTGCTGACGCAGACTGATCTCCGGATTGATCCCGGCCAGACTCAGGTGGCTGCCGTCATATTCGCGGGGACGAACAGAATTGAACTTTTCATTGTAAAGCCGGGTCAGGCGTTCACGTCTCGTCGGATTCTTCCAGATCCATTCCTGAAACGCCTGCTTGATCTGCTCCTGCTTGGCCTGCGCGATGGCGGTTTCTTTCTTGTTCAGCACGGCAACACGTCTTCCCTCTGCGTCCTCAATATAGTCGAAGATCCGCACGTCCTTCAGGTTGAGGGTCTGCTCCAGAATCTTATAGCCGTTGATGCGGTCTGTGCCGAAGGTGCTGTTTGCCCGGACATTCCCACTGTCGCCAGACTTGCCTTCAATGTTCCATTCGCCGGTATAGGCCGAGAAATGGACCTTGATCTTCCAGCGGGCATAAAAGGGCGTGCTGAAAAGCTCATACATGAAATCCTCATAGTCCTCTGGGGGAATCCAGGTCGTGCCAACGCGGACGGAGATTTCCGCCGCCGTCAGGTCAACCGGCTGCACCTTCTCCAGAGCCTCCACATTGGGGGCGAAAAGCTCCGGGGAAGCCTCCGCGCGAAGCCGCGCTGTGCGGAGCTTCTCACGGACATTGCCGGAGAGGTATTCGTCGGCGGGGAGATACTTGCGCTGCCCGTTTTCGGAGCCTGCCTCATACAGCGGATTCAGAAAGATGACACCTCGGAGGTCGTTGCAAATTTCCTCCTCCGTTTTGTTGCTCAGCTCCATCATATAGTCCATATCCACATGCGCTTTCTCTGCCAGAGAAACGGCCAAGGCCTCGGATGCGGTGTCCACATGGGTGATTTCCATGCGCTGCTTGATCGTGCGCCGGGAGAACATATCCGCCTTGCGGACAAAATTGCCCTCATCGTCCAGTACCTCCAGAGAGGACAGCAGGAAATAGGAGTTGTCCGTATTGAATACGGATTTGTTGGCGCGGGAGTTGATGATGCCATACTTTGCGCTGAATGCGTCGTACAGCGCGTTCAGCCGTGCCTGCTCCGCCTCAATCATGGTGTCGGGATAATCCTCCGTCTGGTAGGCAATGAGCTGACGCACACATTCCCGGATGTCGATCAGACCCTTGATCCGGCTCTCGGCGGTGACGGAGGCGTTGACCGGCGTCATGCGGCTGTTTTCCCGGTAGTAGACCTTCCCGTCCACGAGGGTATAGCTGAAATTGCGGACGGAGGGGTCGGCGGGGATGGAGAGGTCTTCCTCCTCTTCGGCCAGCTCCTCCGTTTCGTACTCGGTGAGGCTGCCGCTGATGCCCTGCACCGCCTCGGTCAACAGCTCGCCCAAATCCTGATCCTCATAGGGAATGCAGGCGGTTTCCGGTCCATAGGGGCCGCTGATCTCCCGCATTTCGCCCAGGATCATTTCAGGATGATTGACGAAATACTGGTTTATCCTGAGTCCGTTTGCGTCGGTATTGAGGTGAACCCAGTCCGGCTCCTCCAGCGTCAGGGTGTCCCGCTTCTGAAGGAACAGAATATCCGAGGTGACATCAGTGCCTGCTGCGTCCTTGAAGGTGTTGTTGGGCAGGCGCACAGCGCCCAGCAGCTCCGCCCGCTGGGCAATATACTTGCGCACAACGGGGCTTTCCTTATCCATCGTGCCCTTGGAGGTCACGAAAGCCACGATGCCGCCGGGGCGCACCTTGTCCAGCGTTTTTGCGAAGAAATAGTCGTGGATCAGGAAACTGTGCTTGTCATAGCGTTTATCCGACAGCTTGAAATTGCCAAAGGGAATATTGCCGATAGCGACATCAAAAAAGCTGTCCGGCAGCTCCGTTTTCTCGAAGCCCTGGACAGCGATGGAGGATTTCTGATAGAGCTGCTGCGCGATGCGTCCGGAAATGCTGTCCAGCTCCACACCGAAGATGCGGGCATCCGCCATGCTCTCCGGCTTCATGCCCAGAAAATGACCGATACCGCAGGAGGGTTCCAGAACATTACCCGTCCGGAAGCCCATGCTTTCCAACGCCTGATACATTGCGCGGATCACGACAGGCGGGGTGTAGAAGGCTGTCAGCGTGGATTCTCTTGCGGAGCTCAGTTCCTCGTCTGTCAGCACTACCCGCAGCTCCGGATAATGGGGATTGCTCTCATCGAAGAAATCCGCCAGCCCGCCCCAGCCGACGTAATCCGCGAGGATGCGCTGCTCGTTGCTGTCGGCCAGCCGATGCTCCGATTCCAGCTTTTTCAGGAGCTGGATTGCCATGATGTTATGGTGGAAGCGTTCCAGCGGTGTTCCGACACCGATCCTGTCATCCGTGATCTGAAAATCTCTGCGGTAGTCGCTTTTGATTTCCGGATAGAGCATGGTGGGCGTCGGTCTGCTGCGCGGCCTGGGAGCAGGAGGAGCGAGGACGATCTCTTTTTCGGAGGGTTCCGGCTTTGGCACATTGATCGGTTCCGGCTTGCCTTCCTCAAACGCAAAGACCTCCTGCCCGGTCTGCTCGGACAGCTCCACGGCCAGCAGCGCCTGCTGCAGCATCTCGTCAAGGCGACTTTCCGGTTCCTCGCTCTGTTCAATCTCATCCGCTTCTTCGGATACTTCGACCTCTTGTGATTCGGCGACTTCTTCCACATCATGAAGGAGCTGATCATTCAGCGGATTCTCGGCGATCATTTTCAGAAAATCTGCCTGGCTGTATTCTGTTTGCAGCAGAGGAAAGCGCGTGTCCTGAAGCACAACGGTGTCCGTACCGTAGAAAACGACCTCATATTCCTGCGCCCCGATATGCACCGTCACGCCCTGTGTGATCCGGTATTCCTTCGGCGGTGTAGCTGGTTCTGCCGCAGTTGCTTCCATGGATTCAGGAAGCTCGGCGTTACTCTCTTCCGGGACCGTTTCAGCAGGCTCTGCCTGAAGGCTCTGTTCTTTCAGATACTCGGAATACGCCTCTTTTTCGGCATTGCTCAGATACCGGTCTGCCGCAATCAGCTCACGGATTCGCTTTTCCACCTTCGGCCAGCGCAGCAGGACGGAGCCTTCGTCCCGTAGATTGGGGCGAATCAGAATGCCCTTGGAATCGTGATCTTCCCAATACCCGGTTCCGGGGATGGCGTCTGAATGGCCGCCGATACCGTATTCGTTTTTGATGAATCTTACGTTTTCTTCGGCGCTCTCGCCCTTCTGGAATTGCTCATAAATGCGGTATTTCCCATGGGAGTAGCCGCTTCCATGTGTGAGAACGTAGTCGATGGCAGCCTGTGGCAGGGTGAAAGTGGTGCTTTTCTCAGCCTGCGTCTCTGCCAGCATGGAAACCTGCTCGCCCTCGGTAGGCAACGGGCGCTCATCCGGCGAGAGCCATTGCTCCGTCAGGATCATGCCATGGATGGTGTCTGCTACAAACGGCCAGCGGATATATACCTCCGCCTCTGGACTGTCCTGATGTCCTCTCCAGACGTGAAGAAGGTCATCAAAGGCCCGGTAGCCCGCGGTCTGCCCGTTGGAAAGTGTCTTCTCCACCGACGCGCCGTCAAAGAAGGACTTAACGAAATTGCCGCGTTCTCTCCGATCCTCATGATCGGCAAAGTACGCGGCAATCGTCACTCTATGATCCTTTAAGGCATCGCTTGTGCGGATCAGCTCCTGCTTCTCCGCATCCTGATGATAATACGCGATCTCTGTGCGGGCATCGAAGTCATGTCCGCTTAGCTGTAGATCAGCTCCGTCAGAATCGTCTCCTCGGCTCTCTGCCGGATGCTGTTCATCCGCTGCACCCAGGTCATTTGATCCATCGCCTTTAGCGTCTCCGTCACGCCCTCGGCCCTTGCCATCTGCGCTGTGATCAGCTCCAGCCTGTTCAAGGCCTCCTGCTCCATCGCCAGCAGATGCTCCGTCAGCTTCCCGGTCGTCAGCAGGTTCGTGTAGGTCACTCGCCGCTGCTCTCTCAGAAACCGGCGCCTCAGCAATGCGTATTTCCCAAGAGTCACCTCCGGCTCGTCCGGGGGCAGCAGGTTGGGCAGGCGATACCCGCTCTCCATTCTGTAGCTCAGCTCGTTCATGTTCAGCGCTCCTTTCTGTGTTTGCTTCTCTGATTACAGGATACTCTTCTGCGGGCACTTGCGCAAATGTGCGATTTTGATTCTGCGGCTGCCTCTCCTGAGCGCGCACTGTGCGGGCGATCTCGGACAGACACATCTGGCCGATGTCGCCCGTCGCCACACCCAGGGTGTTCAGCGTTTCCGTGGTATTGAAATCCACAATGCCGCGAAAATCCTCATCCGAGAAGTATGGCGACGGATCAATGCCGCAGCGGGCCAGAAGCATATAGCCTACACTGTCCGCCAGCAGCGTCCGATACCGTACCTCCAGATTCAGGTCATCCAGCTCTTCCAGAAAGCTTCCGTCCCTATACCGGCGGAGCTCCGCAAGATAGTCCTGCATATTGTCCTCCACCGCGTTCCTTGCGGCGGAGAGGAGCGCCGGCGCGAGAGACAGCCTGTTTTCCAGCTCTCCGAAGCTGTTCTCCAGCGCCTCCGTAACCGCGCCCTCATATTCCCGGCGCATCTCCCAGACGGGGACGCGGCTGGCGAAGCGTCCGGGGTGGGTGTCGGAAATATCAAAGTAGTATTTTAACCGGGTCTTGCTTGCCGTGTCGGTGTTGAAAACCGCGATGCCCGTAGCCCCACGGTTCACCCAGCGCCCAAACTGGCGATTCCATTTCTCAATCTCCAGCACGGCGGTGGCGTCGGGGCGCTGGGCGAAAAGCAGGAGCTGCTCATCGAAGCTGAGCCGGTAATTTCGGCAGGCTGTGTTTAGAAACCGCTGCCATTGCGCGGGCTCCGTCACGCCCTGCCGGGTGCGCTCATAGAGCTCGGTGATCAGCTCATATTTCTTTGCCATCGCTTGTCCTCCTATCTCTCGTGTTCCCGCTGCTTCTCCTTTTTCGGCGGGTGTCTTTTCATATAGTCCCTGAGCGTGGTCTCCACGCCCTCATATTTCCAGTCCTTCTCCGGGTCGATATCCCGATAGGCATTGTCCCGATAGGGCACCTGGGTCAGCTTGACCGGCTGGCTGGAAATGAGGGTGCCCCAGTGATTCACCAGAATCCAGTTACCGAGCTGCACGGGCTCGCCGTCCCCCTCGTCGTCGTGGCGCACCTCATACAGATACAGCCCCTTCGGGACAGTGCTCTTGTCAACGTGCATCGCAGTGAACAGCATGGGCACGCCCAGTACGGTCACTTCCTCGAAGCTCTCTTTTCTCGCGTCGATTCCAAATCTCATAGCACTATCTCTCCATCACCTGGGCCTGCCGTGCGCGGGGAATGGAAAACCCGTAGACACGGGCAATATCGTCGCCGAGTCTGCGGGTGATCCTGGTCACGTCCGCACGGGTGGCGATTCCGCGATACAGCTTATCTTTGAGCAGGTCGATCTGGCTTTCCCGGACCCCATCCTTATATGCACGGTACAGATAATGGTTTGTACCGTCATGGTGTATGGCGTCGCAGCGAAGATCGCCCAGCTTGTCCACATACCAGGTGCTGTAATCCGTATCGGCATACAGACAGTCCCGGATATTGCCGCTCTCAATCTCCTTGTAACCGCTGCGGCGGCCATACCAGAGGCCGAGATCGCCGATCACAAGGATGGGCTGACTGAGCTGGATATTGAGGTTGACGCGCTCATCGTCCAGATAATCTCCATTGATCTCATACATCAGGGCAATGCGCTGATCCTCCGTCAGCTCCGGGTACTCCGCTTCCAGATCATCCCGCCAGTCCTCATAATCCAGATCATAGTTGCTCCAGATAACGTGCCGGTCCTCCTTCATCGCTCGTTGTCCCGTTCCTTTTCTTTTTCTATCCCGCGAAGCTCCACGCTGCTGTCGATCCAGCGCGTCCGGCCCTTCGCATATTCATTTTCCGCAAGGAGCTTGGCCTCCTCCGGGCTGTGGGCCTGAACCGTGACGCTGCCATACCGGGTTTCCTTCAGCCTTACCCGGTATTTCATCGTGCGTCCCCGCGTTCCTTCGGCCTGGGCTTCAGTGCGTTGCCCTCGGCGTCATAGTTTTTCGGATCGGCAGCGGGCGTGTCCCATCCGAACATGGAGCCAGCAGCCATTGCCGCCTCCTGCGCCTTGGAAACGCCAAGCTTCTGATTGAGAAGCGTTGCGGCCTTTCGCGCTGTCTCCGGGTCACCGCCGTTGTCTGTGGGGAAGTATCCCTGCTTACTGCGTTCAATTGCCACCACGCCGCCCGTGGACTGGAGGACGGTGAAGCAGCGTTCCGGGAGAGAGCTGCGGATAGGAATGACGGTACGCCCGGCGTGCTCCAGCATCTCCGCATACTCGCAGATATGATAGATGCTGCTGCCGACCGCCAGATGATAGTCGTCAATGTAGCGGCAGATATGCTCCCGGCTTTCCCCGTCTGCGCCTGTTACACGAATGGCGTCGCCATCCGTCAGGCGGAACTTCTCCTTGTAATGCGGGGTAATAAAGCGGATGCCTTTCTCTGCACTGTTCATGTGCCGCTCCAGCCAGTCGCGTCGGAAGCAGTAGCAGTAGAGGTTATACACACCGCGATGGGGATTCAAGCGCAGCATGAAGGTATAGGACGGCGTATCGGCGCGGAAGCCGAATTCCTGATCGTTCCCGTAGCTGCTCTCAGGATGAGAGAAGCAGTATTTGGACAGGCTGCGGAGATCCTTCAGCATATCTCCGTACTGCTTGTCCGAGCGCAGGGCGTTGATGAGCTCATCAAACTCGTTCTTGAAATCCTCGGTTTTCAGATCGCCCCGGTGATCTGTCCACGAGGAGAAAAAGCTCTTGCCGTCGCTTCCCATGTCGGCGCGCAGGTGTCCGATGCAGCCGGACTGCGATTCAATCTGACTGCTCTGGGTATAGCTGTACATCCGCTCCAGCGGGGTCATTGCTCTGATGCTGAGGTTCATCATCTTTCACGCTCCTTCTTCCTTGGCTTTTTGCTTGATTCCGCCAGTAATTTCGCTTCTGTCAGCTTTTTCTCCCGTTTCTTCATATATTCCGGGTGATAGCTCTTGAGACTGCGGTCAATGCAGGCTTCATACTCGCCCTCACGGAAAAACTCGTTGATGGGCGGGGTGAACAGTTTTTTGTCCATAAGCTCCCGAATCGCAACAGGTGCGTCACAGTCTTCCTCAAAGCACAAATACCGGCCTTCCACGAAACCGCAGGCACGGGCGTCAGGTGAAAACAGCTCTTCTGCCTCTTCCACAACAGCCATGATCCCGCCATGACTTGCTGTGCTGACGGAATAGACCCCGGTTACGAGCTCCTTGCAGGTCTGGACTTTTCCCCAGGGCGATTCTGTCGGAGGTGTGAACCTCTGCTCTTCCAAAGCCTGAATCTCTTCCATAGCCCTGGAGACAAGATCTTTTACTGCTTTTATTGGGTCGCTGTGATAATGTCCCCAGAAATAATTGGTGCCGTCTTTGCATTTCCAGGTCACGTAGTCATTGGGAATGTACTGACTCACGCCGAGAACAAATTCGGAATCTCCGACATGAATGGAATCCGTAATAACATATCCGGCGTTAATACGAAGCATCAGCGGCCCTCCTTTCCCTTGGATGCCAGCTTTCTTTCAGCCTGCCTGAGCCCGTCAAGTCCGTCATATACCCATTGGGGCAGTTCATCCGGTTCCATCACGCCGAGGATATCCCGACGCTCAAAGCGGCTGTTTTTTCCGGTCACAAGATCCTTGCAGTAGCAGGCGGAGCCCCGGCTGTGGGGCGATGCTCCAAAACCGCCTGTACACAGTCTGAGCTGATACCGCGCTGATCGGTATTCCGGGCGGAGCACATCGGCGCGGATCACGACGACCTGGTTGTTCAGGTCGTCTTCGGAAGTAATCAAGGTGCAGTCCTTTTCAGTGACCAGAATGCTTTGCTCGCCGTCCATGCATTCCTGCCGCAGTTTTTCCTGCGTTATCTCCGCTTGTTCTTTTATTCGCTCACCGAAAATCCCGACAATCTCCGCATAGTCTTCGCCGCCTACGGAGTCGTAGTAGCTGGCGATGATGTCGTTTGCCTCGCAGTAGGCGCACATATACGGAACGCCCTCTGTATCCGCAGGGTTCTCTCCCAGAACGATCTCCCTGTCTCCGATATGGATCGCGTGGGTGATTTCATAGGGGCCTGCCATGCGCTTAGCTTCCGACATGCGACCCTCCGTTTTCAAACATCCGCAGATAGTTCTCCAGCATCAGCGCCCTGCGGATCGTACCGCTTTCGCCGGCCAGCTTCCGCTGAAGGTACAGGATCGTGCGGATGTTCGGCACGGTTACACCGGGAATCTCCACCAGCTGTTCAACCGAGATTGTCAGAATCTGCGAAGGCTTAAAGCCTGCCTGGGTAAGAATGCGGAACAAACGCTTTTCATATCTCTCATGTTTCATTTTCATCGCTCCCTTCTTTTTGAGATATGTAAAAGGGCAGCCTCACGGCTGCCCAAGGGAACATGATTTTTTAGGAAGCTTTAATGGGATCTTCGGTTACCCTTTCGCAATACACCAGATAGCGATACTTGCCTCCGGTGTTGGGCGGATGGCAGGTCATGAGCGTCACCATGTCCTTTCCCGACTGGATCAGGATTGAGCCTATATTGTCCGGATGCACGATGCGAATCTCCCTCACCTGATAAACCAGCTCATCCCAGACGTTCGTGATATAGACCAGGTCGCCCGTCTTCAGGTTTTCAATGTCCAGAAAGTACGGATACCCGTTCCAGCCCCGGTGTCCGGCGATCACGGCGTTGGTATTCTCTCCGCCGATGGGGATGCTGGTCTGCGTCAGTACTGCTGCGCCGTTTGCCAGATTGTCGTAGTTGGCCCCCAGAAAAATGGGCATTTCAAGATCCATGGCGGGGATGCGCAGGATTCCGAAAACCTCATCCGGAAGTCCGTAGTCTGTCATTGTAATCGGGACAATCTCAGTGGAGAGGCGATTTGTCAGGTTTCCCTGGCTGATCGTCACCAGCCATTCGTTGTAGGTTTGGATCGACCGATAAAGCTCCTCATAGGGCATCGGCTCCTCAGCCTGCTCCGAAGTCTCCTGAATCTCCTCGACGCTCTGGCTGAACTGCTTGATGGCGTTCCTGATGTGCCGTGTTCTTTCGGCTCTGTAAACAAGGGGATTGAGCGCAAGCGCGGCAGAGGCCATGGCGGCGGTAATGAGGACAACCATCCAGAAGAGATCCCAGGGGAATTTACGTTTTTTCATGACAACCTCGCCTCCTTCCGCGATCACAGGAAAGGCTTTCGGCTTCCGTGGCAGGACGGTGTATCTCCTCGGCACGATTTCTGCTCAAAGCAAAGCGCAGCGTCAGCACAAGTGCCGCAACCAGAATAATCCCGAGGCAACCCAGGCCGACGCCCTTCAGATACTCCTGCGTCCAAGTGGACTTTGTCGGCTCCTCCTGCGTCTCAGCGTTCTCGATCATACGCTCCGCCATGCCGACCTCGATCCGCTCACCGCGTACCAGCAGACGATGGGTATTGACCCCGAAGGGCGTACAGGTTACCAGCGTGACACTCTCTCGCTGCGGGTCGATCTCCAGCTGGCTGGTGTCCTCCGGCAGCACGGTATTGATATCCATGATCATATAAGCATGGGTCTCATCCAGCACGCGGACATAAAACACATCGCCCTTGTTCAGCTGATCCAGGTCGGAAAACATCCGTGTTCCCGCAAGGCCAGAATGACCGGTCAGAACACAATGCGTACCGATGCCGCCGACCGGCAGGGATGTGCCGAGCAGGTGCCCGACGCCCTTATCCAGCGTTTCCTCGGCGGTGCCGTGGTATATGGGCAGCTCCACGCCGATCTTCGGAATCTGGATGTAACCCATGATCCCGTCACCGCGCACATTCAGAAGACGCCCGTAGCTTTCCTCAGCTTCCGCCAGCGCTTCACGGGAGAATGCGTTTTCGGTTCCGCCCTGCAGGGTTCTGTTGTACAAGACAGCCTCTTCCTTCTCTGCGATCAATTCCATGATGTTCAGCTTTTCCACGGCCTTATCGTAACGGGACTCAACGATGCTCCGGTATTTCTCTCCAACCACATTGCTGATGAGCGGATACAGCGTGATGCCCAGCGCCAGGACAATGCAAACAGCAAAGATCAGGATTTTTATTCTTCTGTTCATTCCACCTCCATAGATGCGGAGAGGCTCCATTGACGGAGCCTCCCCATTTTCTTGATTACTCCTGTGCGGGTTTCTTCTTTGCCAAGATCACGATGCCGGTGATACAGGCAGCCAGCATGACCATGCCGATTACGGGGAAGAGCCAGTTGCCGGTGCCGCCGGTCTGGGGCAGATCGAAGCCGCGGGTGTTGATGATCGTAAACGGTGCCAGCGCATGGCCGGAGGTTCCGATGGCGCTCATATTGACAGCTTTCCCGTCCACAGTCGCGGAAACGGTCGTGCCGCTCTTTGAGATGACCACCTGCACGGGAGCCTTGAGCAGCGTATAGGCGTTGTCCGTCTTGACCTCGGTCAGCGTGTAGGTGTCATCCTCCAGCCCCTTGACCGTGAGCTTGCCCGCCGCAGTCGGGATGAAGTGGGTGGCACTGTTTGCCTCTGCCGTCTTGCCGGTCACATACCACATATTCTCCGAGGTATTGAAGGCGCCGGTGAGGTAATAGTTGTCCGTGCTGTTCTGGATCAGGAACTCGACCTTCGTAGCGTCGCCGCGTCCGTCCGAGAAGTTCTTGGTCACGTCAAGACCGAAGCTGTAGACCGCAGCATCGTCGGTCAGAGTGTCATAGAAGCTGGTGTTGCTGCGCTTCCAGGTCAGGGTGACTTCGTTGGGGTTACCGGTATCGCCGAGGATGAGGGAGTTATCCGTATCCAGCGTGGCCCCATAGGTGATGCGCAGGGTGCAGTCGCTGTATCCGCTGTTGACTGCGGAGGCTCCGGTATAGACGGCGCTGCTGGTGTTGATCTCGTTGAGGCCTGCCGCCGTCATGGCGATGGTCATGATGCTCTCGCCGTTCGTACCCGTGGTATAGCCTACCGTAAACTTTTCGCTGTCAGCGGTCCAGGTGGCAATTTTGTTGGTGCAGGCCGCTTCGCTGTAGAACTCCAGCACGACATCATTCTTTTTGTAGGTGATGCCGGGGCTCAGGGTATCCACGAAGGTGTACTGCGAGAGATTAGAGGCGGCAGAGGTGATACTGGGCAGCGTGCTGATGATCTGGTACTCAACCGTGTCGCCGGCAGAGGCGGTAGCGGATTCCGCATACCCGTCCGTGATGGCGGCGCTGCCGTTGTTCTTGCCGGAGGAGGTCTTTGCTTCCCTCACGGTCTTATCCAGCGTGGGCAGGCCGGTCAGGTTTTTGGGATATACGGTAATGTCATAGATCCACGAGCTGCCGCTGGCGGTGGTGGAGGTCATCGGGATGCTGATCAGGAAGGGTGCGGTGGTGCTGGTGACCATCTCAGGGACGCTGGTTTCAACAAAGAGGTACAGACCCAGGGGCAGATCACTGGCAGCGCTGTGGCCGTTGGCGTCCGTGGCGGGCATTGCCGTGCCGCCGTTGTTGACAACATAGGTTTCCAGCGCGTTCTTTACCGTGGTGGCGTTGCTGGTCAGTGCGTTCTGGAGGCCGGCAATCAGGGTGTCGGAGCGGTAGTAATACGTGGTCACGTCACCGTTGGTTTCATCCGCCGCCGCATAACGGTCATTGGCGCTGACACCGATGGCGGTCAGAAAGGCGGTGTTGGCCGCATTGTTGACGATGCCGTACATCAGCTCGGAGCGTTCCACGTCGTTGTCCGTCACGGTTACGCTCTTGAGCTCGGCCACCTTGAGATAGGTGTACACCACGCCTTCAATCGCGTACCCGCTTGAACTGCCGCTTGCGCCGAGGATCGCTTCAACGCCGCTCTGATCGCGGACACCGGTGGAGACATAGGAGCTGTCCCACACGCCGTCCGCCTGGGCGGAGCTCAGGTCATATTTCCAGAGGTTCACGGAGCCGGTCTGGGTGAGGTCAATCGTCGAATCCGCAAAAGCGGGAAGCGCGAGGCTGCACAGCAGCATCACGGCGAGGATAAGGGAAAGCAGTTTTTTCATTCAGTTATTCTCCTTTTTTGATTTAAATTTGATTGTGACTACAGGTATTGTGAGAAGCAAAAGGAAAACGGGAAGGAACAGGAATCCGCTGCGGCCTGTTTCGGGCAGCCGATACTGGAAGCTGTTTGTTGCCGTGATATTCAGGGTGTAATGATAGGCGTGTCCGTCTATAAGCTCCGTATCTTCGGCATTGATGTTGTCTGATTCTGCGGGGAGCGTTCCGACAACAATCGAATCGGCCATCAGGGTCATTCCCGGAGGCGCTTTCGTTTCCGTGAGGCGATAGAGAATGCTGCCGTCCGCTCTCAGGCCGGTGAAGACTGCCTTTCCGTCCGCGCCGGTAGTGAGCTGACCGCTTTCCAGCCCAGGTGCCGTACAACTGCCGCTGGTGAGTTCCTCACCCGCAGGGGCAAAGACAGGCTGCCAAGTAGAGCCCTGATCCGTGGAGTATTCCAGCAAAAAAGCAGCTCCTGCGAGGGGGCTGCCATTTGCGTTCTGCTTCGTCAGAACCAGCGTACCGGGTCGACGTTCATTCGTCCGCGTCTCTGTAATTGTCGTTCCGTTCTCTGTGATGGAGACAGGATACCTGTTTTCATCCAGCAGATAACCCTTCGGGGCCTTAAACTCCTGATAGACATACTGACCGCATGTGAGATCCGGGAACGAGACCTTTCCAGAAGCGTCGGTAAAGCCCTCGGCCACCTGAGCTCCGGTACTGTCGTAGAGCCGGTATCCCGCGCCCATCAGGGCAATGTCCTCGTGGGCATCCTTCTTGATGATTTCGAGGGTGCTGTGGATCGGATCATTCTGCAGGTGAAGCTCAACGATCTGTCCATTCTCAGTGACATGGACCTCCGTGCGGGTCTCGTCCAGCACATAGCCGCTGACGGTAGCGGTCTCGGCGAGCGTGTACCAGCCAACAGGAATATTGGACAGCGTGAGGGTTCCGTCCGCTGCGGTGTCACCCTCGGCAGCAACAGCACCAGCCTCATCGCGCAGCACGAAGTGGACGCCCGCGAGTGCGGCCCCGGTCTCGGAATCGGTCTTGGTGATGGAGGCCGAACCGCGTGCAGGGGTGTTGGTGATGCTCACCTCGACGAGCTGGCCATTTTCTGTGATGGAGATCTCTCTCGGTGTGTTGTCCAGAACATAGCCGTTTCGAGTTTCGGTTTCGGTGATGGTGTAGGTGCCGAGGGGCAGATTGCTGAAGGTCAGGACGCCGTTTTCATCCGTCCCACCGCCACCGACAGTCGCGCCCGCAGAATCTGTCAGAATAAAGTGGACGCCGGACAGTGGTGCGCCGGTATTCGCGTCGGTTTTGGCGATGGAGATCGAGCCGACCGCTGCGCCGTTTGTGACAGCGATCTGTACGATCTGTTCATGCTCAGAGATCGTAACGCTGCGGGGTGCGCTGTCCAAAACGTATCCTGTCGGGGCAGAGGTTTCCACCAGGCTGTAAGTTCCAAGCGGGAGATTGGAGAATGTGAGCTTGCCTTCGCTGTCCGTATCTCCCTCGGCAACAGAACGATTGCTCCCATCGTAGAGTACAAAATGGACTCCCGACAGGACAGCCCCGGTTTCCGCGTCAGTCTTGGTGATGGTGATGCCGCCTTTCGCTGGGGCGTTGGTCGCGTTGATGGTGACCGTCTGCCCGGCTGTGGTGATCTCCACCGGGATCGGTGTCGAATCCAGCACATAGCCGTTCACCGTCGCTGTCTCACGCAGCGTGTACGATCCAAGCGGAATCCCCGAAAACAGCAGGGAGCCATCGCTTTCAGTGTCTCCTTCGGCAATCGCCAGCGTGGAAGAATCCAGCAATGCAAAGTGAACACCCGCCAACGCCGCGCCGGTTTCTACATCTGTCTTCATGATAGCCACAGAGCCGAGCGCTTTGCTGTTCGTGATATTCTTCGTGATTGTTTGCCCGTTGGTATCCAGGGTGACAGGAATCGGGGTGTTGTCCGGAACATAGCTGCCGGGTGCGGAGGTTTCCACCAGACTGTAGGTTCCAAGCGGCAGAGGCCCGAAGCTCAGGCTGCCGTCTGTGCCGGTGTCGCCCTCGTCCACCAGATTGCCCTGTGCATCCGAGAGGGTAAAGTGTACGCCGGGAAGAGCTTCGCCGGTTTCGGCGTCGGTTTTCATGACGACGATACTGCCTGAAGCGCGGGCGTTGGTGACGCTTACTTCCGTCGCCTGATCGCTGGAGGAAACCGTGATGGGGTACATTGTCGAATCCAGCACATACCCGGACAGCGTTTCGGTTTCCTGGTAGAAATAATCTCCAAGCGCAAGGCCGGTGAAGGTGATCTGTCCGCTGCTGTCGGTGGTTCCACTGTCGATCAGGGTCTGAGTGCTGTCGTAGAGGCTAAAGCTGACGCCCGAAAGCGCCTCGCCGTTCTCGCCGGTCTTGGTGATACGGATGCTGCCGGTTCGTTCTGCCGGCGCGGGTACATTGATCGTCAGGAAACCACGCACGAATACGCTCTGCGTGGAATCCAGCACATAGGTGACGATTCTCTGGTTATTCGCGCTGGCAGGTGCCCAGAAGAACAATGCCGCCGCAGAAGCCTCATCCATACCGTAGGCACAGAGGGTGCAGCTTTGATTGGCATAGGATGCGGGAACCTTCAGCGTGAGTGTCTCGCTCTGCTTTCCGGTATGACCGGTGACGGTGAGCATCCCCTCCGGGGCATTGTCCATAAGGCTATAGTCTCCGGAGATGTTCTTCGTGAGATTCACCTGGCCGGTGAAGTACTGACCGCTGGCATCCTCGGTGAGCGTGATCTCGTCAGGCGTGAATACCAGCGTACCGCCCTCTACCGGGGTGGTGTCCTGCGTCCTGGCCATATACAGCAGATACAGAGAATAACGGAACAGCGTCTCATAGCCGGATTTCCCTCGAATCCAATCGCCGTTGACATTCAGGTTGAGGTATTGCGGCACGCCGTCGCAGTGGTTCTCCGCCAGCCAGAAGCGGATGGCGTTTGCCGTGGCATAGCGCGCTTCCTCATCCGAGAAGCCCATGGTCGTGGCAGGATAGCCGTGATCCAGAATGGCCTTCAGGCCGGTCAGAACACCATAATCGTAGACCTCTTCGCCATCGATGGTGTAGTAGCCCGCGTTGTATGGGTTATCCTTGGCGGTCTGCAGGCAGTAGGCGACCTCACCGGTAGCGGTGATCCAGTGGGCGGGGGTCTGGAGATCCGTCCAGGCACCGGTGCTGGTGTAGGTCTCAAAGTACGAGGTCATGGGCGCGGAGCTGATGAGCGCCGTGTCCGCAAAGACCGTCGTTGAGAATACTGTGCCGAAAAGAAGCATGGCGCAGAGCAGCACAACGATGCTCCTGCGCCGGTTGAGTTTTGTTATAGGCATGTTCCCTCCTTCGTAAATTTGAACGTGTGATTGCTCCATGGCCCACCGCTGCATAGCCCGCCGAAAAAGGAGATTGGCAGACGTGAAAAAAGCCCTGCCCGGTATTCTCTGGCAGGGGTGATAGAATCTCTGTTTTCGGCTGGTACAGCTGGTTAGTCTGGGGGAGAGGTGTGGAGAGGGGGAAACCGGGAGGCCCCCTTGATCGTGCGAAAGGGCAGACTGACTCCCTGGCGGCTCTATCTCTCACGATCCCGGCTCCTTTGCCGCTGATACAGCTCCAGGGCCTTGATGATCGTATCCTCAATCTTCTGCGCGGGCGTCCCCGCGGGAAAGTATTTGCTGATCCGTTCTCTCGGCATACGAAACTGTTCCTTCTGGTTGGGCTTTTCCTCCTGCATGATGGAGAGTATGACTTCTTCACTGAGCTTTCCTTCCTCGGCAAAGCGCCGCATTTTGATGGCCTGTGCATGGGATGGGGTGCAATCCTCAAGCTTTATCATTTCGTGGAGCATGGTTTGTTCCTTTTCGGGAAGATACGACAGCTCCACGGCGGGACGCATGGCAATTTTGCCCTCGTCTACCATGTCCAGCAGGGGCGGGATAAGATAGGTGAGGCGAATAAATTTGCGAATTTGCTCATGACTTTCGCCTGCCTGCTCTGCTAAAATATCTCGACTTTTTTTATTTGGGAAATTGGGCAACACTGTTGCACCATTTTCTTTTCCTGGTCTGCCAGCCTGTCTCTTCATAGCCTCCAGCTTCATTTTGTATGCAAAGGCCTTTTCTGACGGCAGCAGCGTTTCCCTCTGCAAATTGGAATCTATCATGATAATGATGGCTTCATCATCACTGAGGTCACGCACGAGGCAGGGCATGGTTTCCTTCTGGGCAAGCTCGCTTGCCATCTTGCGCCTGTGGCCGGCGATCATTTCATAGCCGCCGTCAGGCTTCTGCCGCACCATGCCGGGGACAAGCACACCGTACTGCCTGATGCTGTCGGCCATTTCCATCATGGCTTCATCCATTCTTACCTTGAACGGATGGTTTGGGAAGTCGCTGATCTCGCTCAGCGGGATATCCAAGACAGTTTCTCTTTTTGCGGTATCACGCTCCTCCTGCGTGGTAAACAGGTCATCGAGAGAGGTCAGAAGACTTGATACGTTGTTTTTCCCCAATGTTCATCACCTCCCGTACCAGATTCCGATAAGCCTCCGCCGCGCGCCCTTTGGGATCGTGCAGAAAGATGCTCTTGTCCGCCGTGCTGATCTCCGCCAGCCGCACCGTGGCCGGGATTACGGTATCCATCACAGGCAGGTTTTTCCCATAGTTTTCTTTTACCGATTCAACGATCTCCTTGCGGAAGTTGGTATCGTTGGCCATCGTCAGGAAAACGCCGCCGATCTTCAGCTTGGGGTTGATCTGCCGCTTGATGCTTTGGGCTGTACCGATCAGCTCGGTCATATCCTCGGCGGCCAGGTAATCTGCCTGCACGGGGATCAGAACATAGTCCGATGCGGAAAGGGCATTGATGACCAACATACCGAGAGACGGGCGGCAGTCCAGAAGCACATAATCGTAATCCTTCTTCACCTCATCGAGATACTGCCGCAGCACGGTTTCACGACTCATCACATTGACCAGCCCGACCTCGACAGAGGACAGGCTGCGGTTGGCCGGGACATAATCAAAGCCCTCCGCGTGGTGTAGGATTTCCGGGTGCCCGTCTGCGTCGATGCCTGCTACGATGTCATTCATGACATTGGCAAGCGTCAGCGGCATATCATGGGGCTTGCGCTGGCCAAGCATTTTGGTCAGATCGCCCTGCGGGTCCACATCCAGCAGCAGAACCTTCTTGCCGTTCATGGCCAGGCCCGCACCGATGCAATACACGCTGGTGCTTTTGCCGACGCCGCCCTTTTGGTTGGCGATGGCAATGACCTTTGTTTTCGTCACATGGGTCTCCTCCTCTTTATATATTCAGCCACCCACATCGGTGAGCGGCTATGTAAGGGCATGAAAAAACCGCCTACTCCGAAATAGAATAGGCGGCTGAAAATGTGAAAAGATATTCATATTAGTGCTTTTCCATCTCTCCAATTACAACGAATATAAGCATCAAATTCATCCTTACATTCGAGATCCTTCCCATCGACGTGATCAACAATGATGATTTGTGGCAAGAATCCTGTATTTGCCCCGATCAAATTGATCTCATCGAAGATTGTCTTGTACATCTTATTGACTGCAGCAATGTCTGCTTGGGTAACCTCCTTTGCATCTTTGTCCCCTTGAGGAAAATACACTTGACTTGGCTGATCAAAGAACATAAAGAGCAGCATGGGTGACTTTTCTTGAGTAGAAAAATAATGCAAGAAGCTCAAGAACAAAGCGATGTGGCATGAGACCCAATTCGCACCGCTGCCCATTTCATATAAATAGATTTTTTCCCTGCCGTTTTGATGCTGGTAAATATCAAATGTTTCATCAAGAAGCCCAAAATTGAGATTGATTGGTTGGTATTCTTTTTCAAAATCCAATGTTTTAGCCAACCAATTCATATTATTTGACAAGAAAACTTGGGCCTTTGCTTTTTTTGCCTCTACATCGAATCCTTGGATTTTTTCTTCCAATACTTTTATGGCTTGTTCAAGGTCTCGGATATCCTCATCAACGGTTTCAAATAAGCCAGAGCTACTCATTTCGGCATATAGCAATATTTTTGCTTTAGCATAGTTTATTTTTTCTCTTTTAGAAACGAGTTCTTTGGAAGAAATGAACTTTTTCTCAATGGTTTTAATTTGCCTCCATACATCCCGGATCTGCTCCTCAATCTGCGAATGAATTTCATTAAGCTTGCGAAGATCTTCCGAGAAATCCGAGGTGTATTTTTCTGTTAATTGCAGTTCTTGATCAAGCCATTCGGTTGCTTCGACTATTTTCAAATCAGTCTCGGAAATATCGTGGCAATCATGTCCACATAACGGGCAAACGTAGTCAACACTTGCTATTTCGGTTGCATCTGTCTGTTGCTTTAGTTCCTTGAGCATATCCGAGAAGGTATTGCCGGTATTCGACACGCTCTCTAGTTTCTGTATCCTTAAAAGGATCTCCCGTTCTTCATCACGCAAGCTTTCTAATTGGGCATTCAGCGCATTATACCGCTCAGTTATTTTTCCTTCGCCAAGCAGCTGAGAATCATCAAATTCAGGCAATTCAGAGGCAAGCCTAATCATCTTCTGTACGGGCATATCCTCATTGAAGTCCAGGCCGAGCAATGCATAATAGTCTTTGATAAGAGGAGTTAGGTTTTCGCGGATATAAGCAGTACTCTTTTCATTGGTTTTTTGCTTTTTGTATTTCCTTTTTAGTTGAGCTTTTAGATTACCCAGTTGAATTAGATCGCTATAGTATTCTTGGCCAATTATCCCTGCGAAAACCGGAAACTGTTCAATAACATCTTTCCTTTTGTAATAGTCAGAAAATCGATAGAATAATGCGAATTTGCTGGCCATAAGGTTTTGATGCTGGAACATATAAGAGACCATATTTCGCAAGGATGCTTTTTTACCCGCATCGTCATCTGTGGAAGCCATATTTGTAACCAAAAGCCCAAGCGCACATTCTATTTCAGTTTGAACCTCCTTGGGTTGAAGAGGGGTCATACTACTAAAATAATCGAGTTCAAGTTGATCTGCCGAATAATTAAGATCTTCTTTTGAGAAAAACATTTTATTGCCGTCTTCCCATTTTTGCCTGGCAACAATATATGTGTTCTCGTTTATTACCATCACAAGAGCGTACAAAACGGCGAAATCTGTTATCCTGCCCTTCGGAATGGTGCACCGTGTGCTGCAGAGGCAATAATCGATTATTTCAACTAAAGCACTTTTCCCGGTCTTCGATTGCCCTGTAATAATGTTTACGCCTTGAGTTAATGGAACGGTTCTTTTCTCTCCATCTTTATCGAACAGAATTATAGCCTTAATATAACTTTTCATCTTTATGCCTCAATTCCTAAAAAATAGGACAAATGATCCACGGTTGATTTTGAAAAAATGACCCCCAAATAGAAGGCGCATTTCATCCATTCTTTGACGATGCCTTTAAACTTTTTGTAGTCAAGTTTTTGAAGTAACACAAGGTTTTTGCCTTCAATAGCGAGTTTCTTTTCTGAAGTTAAAATGATTATTGCCTCTTTACAATATGGTTTAAGATAATCATATCGTTCCAAATACCCTGACAGTCGAGTCTTTCCTGAAATACTTACTTCTCGAATGAACTGTGGAGATTTAAATAGCGTATCTATTCTGCTTGCTTTATTAGCGTTTTTTAGTTTATCTCTTGAGTCTGAATACAGTAGGATGGGGATAGACATAAAGGCCAGCCTTAGTTCGCAAGGTTTTCCATATCCAGAAAGAAAGCTCTGCATCAACAAGGAATAGAAATGCGGATTCAAGGAGAGAGTTTTGATTTTACTAATGCTCAACTTCTTCATCCACCTTCCATGTAAACTCTGATTCGTCTACGATGTTATGTATCACGCCGCGCTGGAAAAAGCCCCTATTTCGAACTATTGATCCGAAGTCTCTCGGGTCCCAAGCCATTACGTCAGCATAGAATCTCTTTGAGATTCGTATAGTTTCTTGCTCTGTTTTCCCTTCTGCCTCTACACTGCATGCGTCCTTTGCATATCCTATTTTTTTAGAGAGATCCTCCCTGTATGAATCAAGGCTTTCTAAATAGAGCAAATCATCTCTAAAATACTTTGCAACTGTCATGTCTGCTTTCCAGTAATCTGACATAGCGTCTGGAATTTTGGATTGAAACTCTATTTCACGAATAGCTTCAATGAATCTTTTCTTGTCAAGCGCAGGAACTTGATCTTCGGGTAATTCTGCTTTTTCATATTCATTAGGTAGCGGAACTGATCCTTTAATACCGTGTGTTGCAGATTGAACCTGAAGAATCCTTTCAAATTCAGATCTTGTGACTTCCCACTTATGTGGGGGGGCTTTAACTTTGATTAGAATTTGTCCTAAAAGCGCTCCAATATAGGAATCTCTGTTCTCTTCTGGAATATGCCCTACATATTTTGAAAACTCAGAAGCGATTCCTGTTATAGTTGTTTGTGCTGGCATTATGGAAAACTTACCCAGAACTATTAGAATGCGCTCTTTATTAAATGTGTCGTTAAAGATTCTGGAGTATTGCTCTCTAAAGGTTTTTTCGTTTTTCTTTGACTCAAGCCCAATTGCCTGGATTCGTTCAAGTTTCTTTTCTGCGTCAATTTCGTTCCATCCACTAAAAGGGGAACTAGTCGGAATAACCGCAGTCGTGCATAGGATTAAGCACGAAAAGTCTTTAATCCTATCAAACTCGACATACCAATTCGCCAAGGTCTTCCAGAAGTCAATATCTCTGTCAGTGAGATTTTTCTCGCCGAAATGATGTTTAACTTCTTTTTGGAATTTGCCTCCGGCTTCATTCAGGATGCTGACATCCCCATTAACCTCAATTTGAAGCTTTTCACCATCATTCAACTCGAAGCAGTCTTTTAAGGCGATGAGGTACTGGTATATGTCACCCGCTTTGGTAAGCGTTGCATCATTAACTGCTCTATTCTCCTTGTTTTCGTCCATTTAGATCAGCCTTTCGTGTTAAGGATTGCATCTAAGGCAAAAAATATATCTACTATAGCCAAGGAATTTGAATTTCAAAGATATTACAATTCCATTTTTATCTTATACCGAATTGCATCATTTTTCAACAGAAATAGGGGCGAGTATCATGAGGCTTGCGCTGGCCCAGCATTTTGGTCAGATCACCCTGCGGGTCCACGTCCAGCAGCAGGCCCTTCCTGCCGTTCATAGCCAGGCCCGCACCGATACAATACACGCTGGTGCTTTTGCCGACGCCGCCCTTCTGGTTGGCAACAGAAATGACCTTTGTTTTTGTCACTTGGGTCTCCTCCTTCTTCATAAATTCAGCCGCTCACATCGGTGAACGGCTATGTAAGGGCGTGAAAAAACCGCCTACTCTGAAATAGAATAGGCGGCTGATGCAAACATTATCTGATTGGATTATCTCAACAGCCAATCGATCACGTTGACAACGATAATCCCGTCATAGTTGCCAGCAGTAAAGCGATCCAGCGTGAGGATCGTCTTGGGATGATTGTCTGTTATGGCCTGCAAGGGCGCGATTTCTCGTTTAAATGTGCTTTCTTCTGTCAGAGATGCGGTGACTTGATAGTAGTGCAGACTGTCTCCCTTCTTAGCGATGAAGTCTACTTCTGTATTGCCGACTTTCCCAATCGTGACCTCATAGCCTCTGCGGAGGAGCTCCAGAAAAACGATATTTTCCAGGGAGTGTCCGAGATCATAATTTTGCCTGGGGATCAAGTGCCTCCGCAAGCCCAAATCTACAATATAGAGCTTTCGGTTTTGTTTTAAGAGCTGCTTTCCTTTGATGTCGTATCTCTCTGCGGGATAAAACACATAGGGCTCAATCAGGGCCTCCACATAGTCGTTGACCGTATTCTGAGAAATTCGCCGACCAGAGGATGTGATGAAATCCGCAATGCTTTTCACTGAAACCGGGCTGCCGACAGAGCCGGCAAGAAATCTGGCAATGTTGCGAAGAAGGGTCAGATCGCTTATCTTGCGCTTGTTGGGATCGCTTTCCCGACGCTGCTGGCGAAGCTCTATATCCTTGATGATGATCGTGTTATAGATGCCTTCCAGATACGTATCCGCTTTTGAGCCGGGATCGTCAAGAGTCGCAATATACGGCAGTGCGCCATACCGCATGAAATCAGCAAACTGTCTGTCTGGATCGCCCTCGCCCTTCAGCGTTCGATACTCTCTGAAGGACAGCGGGAGCATCCTGATTTCAACATAGCGACCAGACAGCAAGGTTGCCAGCTCTCCGGATAACAGATAGGCATTCGATCCTGTAACATAAAGATCTGTGTTGTCCTTTATATACAGGCTGTCCACTGCTTTCTGGAAATCCTGCACCATCTGAATCTCATCCAGAAAGATGTAGTTCATCTGATCGCGACACAGATGATCGGAGACATACTTGTACAGCGCGGTATAGTCCTTCAAGGACTCGTACTGCAAATCCTCAAAATTGATCGAGATGATCTGACTTTGGTTAACACCGCTTTCAATGAGGCGCTGCTGAAACATGGAGAGCAGAGTGGATTTCCCGCACCGTCGCAGTCCCGTTACGACCTTGATGACTTTTTCATCCTTCCATGCCTGCAGTTCATTCAGATATTCTTCTCGCTCTACCATAGGAACACCCCCTTTGCCCCCCTACTATACTACATGAGCACGTCACAGTCAAACGAAAAATGCCGAAATCGGAAAAAGAGCAAATCTATTAAGAAAACAATTCCGAAAAGCTCTCTTAGCTGGTTTCGCAATCTGCAAGCAATAAAAACCACCTGTCAAAAAGGCAGGTGGTATAAGAGTACGCAATAAACAATGCCGGGACGGGTGTGCGCTTGTTACTCGGCTGCAAGTTTGGCAATGAGTTCGTCTACGCAGTCTGTGAAACGGCCCTCGCGGATCAGGCGGTTCCTCATTTGAACCAGACTATGAAGAACAATGCGGACTTCTTCCTCAGTACAGGGGATGTAATACTTCACAGATTTCATCGGGATCGCCTCCTCTGCTATAATCATATCAAGGAATCCGGTTTTTTTCTACGATGCGACCGGATGTATTTGGCGATTTGATCGTTGAGCTTCCTGTGGCGTTTGGCTTTCACAGAGATCCCGATATAGTGCCAGCTCACAAGGAAATTCACAAGGTATTCCTTCGGCACACAGCGGTAACTGTACATATCGAATGACTGCAAATACTTGTTACGACACCATTTGTTCACTGTCGAAGGGTGGTACCCGGTTATTCTTGCTATATCAGCAGTCACAAGAACATCCGGCTCATCCTTCAGCAATTCATTGTAAAACTGCCGCATAAGAGCAATATCTTTTGGCGTCAGCGTGTCTGGAAGCTGATCCAGGTTATGCCTGTAAAAGTTTGCAGGGGGCTTATAATACTCCGGATTCTTTTCCCGCTTTTCAAGATAGCGAATCACATTGACGGTTTTAATCTTATAGCGGCAGGTAGCCTGATTATTGTCAGAGCATTTGACCAGACCTTTGCGCAGTAAGAACGTGCAGGTCTTCTTGCTGATATGGCAGGCTTTGAACATCTGCTCCTTGCTCATGTAATCCGGATACTGCTCAAGAAGATAATCGTATTTTCCACTGCTTTTCATTAGATGCACCTCTTTGCTTTTTTATTGCCAACAGCAGAGGTCTTGCATCTTTATTGAATTATATGGAATACTGCGTATGCGATTGAGTATACGTCAGGAGAGAACTTGTTCTCTCATTTTTCTCTCCGTTCTCTCCAAATTCTCTCCATTTGCCCATTTTTACGCCAAATTTTCGGTGTTCTCTCCTGAAGCCGCTTTTTCCTTGACGCCATGCGGCTTTGCGGGTATAATTGCCTTACGATTCGAGTTTTACCGAGCTTTGCGGCGGTCCCGAAAAGGGTTGAAAAGTCTCGTATTTTCCAGTAGACTCTGAAATGGGTCCGAAACTTGAAAACCATTAGGGGGAAACCCCACGCGGGTTCGAATCCTGCACCCTCCGCCAATCCGCGGCGAAAACCGCGCAAAACAAGCCGTAGACGAAAAGTTTGCGGCTTGTTTGTTTATTTGCTTTATGTAATTAAATAGCTTATACAATCTGTCGATAAACCCATAAAAGATCGCGAATGTTTTCAGAGGGGGTCAGTAACTATGGCAAAACGGTTGTATGACGTCCTGTCAAAATGCGAGCAGGAAGAAGAAGTTAAGTCTGAATTTGCAAAATATTTCAAGTTGAAACTCATCACTCGGCACAGAATAGACTTATATACTCCACAGGTTCTATTTGAATTTAAGTTTAACCAAAATTTTAAAAGCAGAACAGCAAAAGCGAAAGCTATTGCACAAACTCTTTACTACATCAGGCGGCTAAAATATGGTGCATCATATGACCCTGTACCTCCCTCTATATGTGTAGTGGATAAGGATGAAGGCTTTTTTATAAAAACTTCTGATTATAGCGTTTTTTATACCGCAAGCAAAAAATATGACTGGGACCGCGCCGCGAGTCAGCCTTGCCCTAAATTGGTGGAAGCGATTCGACTTTCTGAACAATTAAAGGATATTCACGTATATGATTTTAACAATGCTTCAGATGAAGACATGTTTGTCGTTGAAGTTTTCACTCATATTCAAGCGCAGCTTTTCAATACTGCAAAGAAGACTATTACAGAAGAAAACTTTGCAAATGTCTTTCTGTATTGGCAATCGTTATTCGGAAAGTATGTGCAAAACGGTCATAAAGCATCAGAATATTTTGTTTCGGATATTGAAGATGGTCGTTCAAAGGCTATTGGGAAGACAGAAGTGCTGTTTAGGCTTGGGGATGGGACTGTATCGAAAAATGTTCCCATGACTGAATATAATTATTTTTGGAGCATATATGAGAAAATACAAAATCCGGAAGAAATAAAAGCTATTCGGCAAAAGATTGATCGTTTGTCAGAGGATTTTATGCGCCGCTTTACCGGGGAATTTTATACTCCGATCGAGTTTGCGGCAAAAGCTTTTGAGTATATTGAAAGAACCGTCGGCCCCAAGAAATACCAGAGCGGGAATTGGCGTATTTGGGATATGGCCGCGGGAACAGGAAATCTCGAATTTTCTTTGCCGAGCAGCATTCTGAAAAACTGTTATATTTCTTCGCTTTTGGAAGATGATATTGCTTATTGCAAGCGTATATTCCCGACAGCAACGGTATTCCAGTATGACTACCTCAATGATGATGCTTTTCTTATCGATAATCCAACTGTTCTACCTTTTGGGGTAACGCCTAAAATGCCTAAAATCTTATATGATGATTTACGCAATTCTGATATTAGCTGGATTATTTTTATCAATCCGCCCTTTGCAACAAGCAATAGTTCCGGTAGTTCGGTCGGAAAGAAATCTAAAGATGATGTTTCTATGACGCTAATTCGGAAGTTGATGACCGATCGTGGGTTAGGGGAAACAAGTCGAGAATTGTTTTCGCAATTTTTGTATCGCATTTCTGTAGAATTTGCAGGGAAGAACGCCTTCCTTGGCTTATTCTCAAAAATCAAATATCTGAACGCGAATAACGATCAGATGCTTCGGGACAAGTTTTTTCAGTACAAATTCGAACGGGGTTTAGTGTTCTCGTCTGAGGTATTTGTCGGAAGCAAAGGGAAATTTCCCGTCGGTTTTCTCGTATGGAATCTGGCAAAAAAAGCTCACATAGATGAACAAGAAATCATCCTTGACGTTTATAATGAGTCTTGTGAAAAAATCGGCACGAAAAAGATAATAACCACAGAACGCGATCAGTTTCTGAACAAATGGGTTCCTCGCGCCAGAAATACATTAATATTTCCGCCGTTCAGCAGCGCGATAAATATTAACCAAAGAACACTTGATGTTCGTGATCGAATCGCATCGGGCTTCCTCTGCTCGCTAATGAGTAATGGAAATGATATGCAACACCAAAACTATGTAGCTATTCTTTCAGGACCTTATGCAAGTGCTGGTGCATTCTCGGTTGTTCCCGAAAACTTTGAACGAGCTATGATTCTTCATGCTGTCCGTCGGCTTCCAGAGGCCAGATGGGACAATGACAGAGACCAGTTTTATCAGCCGTATTCCGACGATTTACCAAACGAGTTCATATCTGATTGTGTTGTGTGGAGTGCTTTTGCACCATCCAATAACACTGTGGCATTAAAAGACATTACTTACAAAGGGCATATTTACCAAATTGAGAACCAGATGTTTCCTTTCTTGCTAAGCGAAATAAGAGACTGGGACTGTGGACTTTCGTCGATAAAAAGTCAGTTATATTCTGCAAATGAGGATCGTTTTCTTTCAAAATGGCTTATAACACACACGCTGTCTTCCGAGGCTGATGCAGTTGTGAAAAGTGCGAAATCGCTTTACCAGTACGTTTACCAAAATCTTGATTCTATTCGATGGTTAGAATATAAAATTGAACTATGGGATATAGGATGGTGGCAGATACGCTTTGCAGCAAAAGATATGGACGGTGCAAAAAAATTTTATTCTGACTTTACAGACTCCATGAAGACACTCGGTAATAAGATACGTTTTCAAATACCGACTTTAGGTTTTACTCCTCCCCAGATAGAGCCTCTATCTGATACTGTGTAATGCCTCAACAGTTTGAAAAGGTAAGGATTGACAAATGGTACAGAAAAATGATTGAAAAAATATTTGATGTTATAAAAAACAATATAAAGAATCCGCGACTATATATTACTATCTTAGTATTAATTCTTGTTTTTTTACTTTTGTTTCCCTATATCGATGCAAATTATTTTTATTATCGCTGTGTTAATAATAGAATAGACATTCTTACCAAAATGACGGAAATCGATTTAGACAAAGTTACGAAGGATCCAACATTAAGTCAAGAGTATTCAAATCTCTTGGCTGAGATTGAAAAGCAAACAGATGGCAGTATTGGAAGCATATTTGTAAATGAGAAAGATTCACATGTAAGATTTATTAAATTCATAACAGGTGGCTCACTCGTCTGGCTTATTGCGATTGCGATACTGTTTTCGAAGAAAAATACTTTTTTAAATCTTTTTATATCCTTTATTGTTGTTGGAATTGTTGGGGGCATTACTGGTTGGATATTCATGGTTCTCCCTACGGTAGTAACTCCTATGGTCAATTACATTGGCTTTCCATTACTTTTAGCTATTCTAATCGTGTTACTTGCAACAGGTAGTATGAAGCAGAAAAAGACCGATAATCAGAAATGAGTTATAGCGAGGGAACGCGGCACAGCGGCGGATTTTTGGCCGAATTTGCGGCAGTACCCACGACTCCCGACAGAGCGAAAAAGCAGGCATGTCATCCGTAGTTTTCGGACGACATGCCTGTTCGTTCTTATTCCTTTTTCGCCCGCGGGAGGGCCAGCAGTTCACAGATGGGCGCAGGATCATGGCTTAATCTTTCCAAGATAAAAAAGTCTTACAGGCCTTGTGATCTCATTTTATCACGGCCTGTAAGACGGTGGCGTTACCGGACATTTAACCGGATTCCGCAAGATTTAGTTGGGTAGATTCTTTTTCACTCAGCAGAAAGGAAAAACGGGGGTGTCCGTAATAGGATTATCTGGGAGACCCTGGCTTTTCCGAATCGGGGCATACGGGTTGGCATTCACTGCAAAGGGAGCCCTATTCCCTCTGCGATCCTGGGGGAACGGAAGCGGACGGTCATCGCTGACGACGATGTTGTTGAGCGCGTCCTCGATGGGGCCTAACAGCCAGTCCACAAATGCATCAACAACAGTTCTGTCGTCATCTCCGCCGGCGACCATTTCCATTGCCATATCGTTGAGTGCGTTCATGTTTTCCATGTTCTTCATTTTTATAATCTCCTTTACTTTTTCTTTATATATTTGATATTGGTGGTTGTTCTGTTTCTGTACCGGAGTTTGTTTCTTTCTCTCAAGTACGGGCTCAGTATAGCATTTCAACAGTCACAGAAGCATCACATAATCTTTTCCTTTTTAGCAGTGAGCTCATTATCTGTTTTGGGACCTGAACCTCCCGCCTATTGTATCCATAACGGTCGGAAATTTTGACAGTCAGAGTTTTCAGCTGTATAATACGATTATTACAACTCAAATCGACACAGGTCAGATAAGAAAGCTGTGCTAATGTGTTTTGTAACGACTTCGTGGAAATGTCAGTACAAAAGCCACGTCCAATTACACGCTCCTGCTGGCTGACCATACTGCCACGCCGGAACGGAATCCGGGCAACCACTTTCAGGATTCGGAGAAGCGCACCGCGAGAGACCTCTGGCGGATCGCAGGACAGGAGAAGGGATTATGTTTATGCTCTATTATGAGAAGCTCCTGCGGCAGTTATCTCTTGATTTCAACTGTACGCAGGATGATCTCCGGGCAAAGGAAAACATCGTTACCGTCTCGGCGCTGAACGAGGGAAGAAGAAACTACAGCCCCGGAAAACCCTTTCTGGAGATGGTGACCCTCGGCGGGAACACGGTCATGATGGCAGATGAATGCCTGCATGCGTTCCTGCACGAGTGGAGCCGGGATGCGGCGGGACACACGCTCTTTGAATTTGACAATCTTACCGTATTGAATGAAGAGCTGAAGCGGTATGGTTATCAGATGGCGCCGACCCACCACATGTTTCTGCCCTGCCGCGATGTCAGGGCGGAGGAATGCTGCCGGGTGAAATGGTTGTTTGATGACGAGATCGCTCCCTTTTACGGAGACGCTCGCTTCCCCAACGCGATCGCCTGGCCGGAGCCCTGTCCTGCACGGCCTGACCGGATTGCGCTCATTGCCGTCGACGGAGATACCATCATGGGAATGGCGGGCTGCTCGGAAGATGCCCCGCACTGGCAGCAGATCGGAATCGATGTTTTGCCGGAATACCGCGCAAGAGGAATCGGCACTTATCTTGTGACCTTGCTCAAGAACAAGATCATCGAAACGGGGGATGTTCCCTTCTACGGAACCGCGGCCGCGAACATCCGCTCGCAGAAGATCGCTTTGAATTGTGGTTTCAGTCCGGCCTGGGTGGAGACCGAAGCGGTAAAAATCGAATAAGAAAAACGAATCCTGCATATACTCTATGGAGCGTCGTCCACACATGGGCGGCGCTCCTGTTTTTTCCATGTCTGTAAGAAAGAGGAAAACACAAGAAAAACCTGTGCAATCTATCAAAAAAGCAGCCTGCAAATACGGCGGTATACGCAATTTACAAATGTGCTTTTTAGGCATAATATGTTTACGAAAACGATATAAATTGTATTTTTCGAAACTTTTCGAACATTTTGCGAAAATTTTCGCCATTCTGTTTTTCCCTTTCTGAACACGGGGAAAGGAGCTCTTATGGCCACAATCAAGCAGATTGCGGAGCGCTGCGGCGTCTCTGTTTCGACGGTCAACAAAGCGCTTAACGGTGCGGAGGACGTCAGCCGCAGCACGATCACACGTGTCCGGAAGGCTGCCGAAGAGATGGGGTACGTACCCAATGCCGCCGCACAGGCGCTGAAGACAAGCCGCTCATCTCCACCACGACCCCGACGCTGGGCCTGATGATGAACTGGGCCATGCTCTATTCGGCGCATACCAACGGTTCCTGGTGGGCCTATTTCCCCGTGATCCTGACCATCACGTTCATCTCCTTCTCCCTGAATCTGATGAACACGGGGCTGGATCAGGTGTTCAACCCCACCCTGCGGGATTAAGGAGGCTGCTATGGGAAAAGTCATACTGGAGGTCCGCGACCTCAAAACCAAATACGTCACCCGTTTCCATGAGGATGTCTATGCCGTGGACGGCGTCTCCTTTGAAATTGAGGAGGGCAAGTCCCTCGGCGTGGCGGAAAAGACCTTCGGCGAGGGACGCAGCTATCGCTGCCTGCTGGGGGTTGACAAATTGCGGGAGGTGTACGAAAATGAGTAAAGAGAGGGTACACAGGGACTTTCAAGTATCCCTTCGAGCTCTCCGGCGGACAGATGCAGCGGCTCATGATCGCCCGCATCTTCCTGCTCAAGCCGAAGATCCAGCTGGCCGACGAGCCCACCAGCATGGTCGACGCCTGCTCTCGCGCCACGATCCTCGACATGCTGCTCGATCTGCGGGACGAGACCGGCATGACCATCATCTTCATCACCCATGATATTGGCCTTGCCTATTACATCTCCGACACCGTCTATATCATGGAGCACGGGAACTTTGTGGAATCCGGCAAGGCAGACGAGGTGATCCTCCACCCGCAGGCGGCGTACACCAAGTGCCTCATCAGCGACGTCCCCAAAATTCACGAGGAGTGGGATCTCTCCACCGTGGATCTGAAACAGGAATAAAGATGAAAGGGTTATGACATGGACATCAAGGCACTCGTATCTCAACTGACGTTGGAAGAAAAGGCCGGACTCTGCTCCGGCGGCGATTTCTGGCACACCAAGGCGGTGGAGCGTCTCGGCATTCCCGCCTCCATGGTCAGCGATGGCCCCCACGGTCTGCGCAAGCAGGACGACAAGGCCGATCATCTCGGCGTCAACGAAAGCATCAAGGCGGTCTGCTTCCCGGCCGCCAGCGCCACCGCGGCTTCCTTTGACAGGGAAATGCTCACGCGCATGGGCGAAGCGATCGGGGACTCCTGCCAGCACGAAAAGCTCTCGGTGGTGCTCGGCCCCGCGGTCAACATCAAGCGCAGCCCGCTCTGCGGCAGAAACTTTGAGTATTTTTCCGAGGACCCGTATCTCGCCGGAAAGCTCTCGGCCGCCTTCATTCACGGCGTCCAGAGCCGGAACGTGGGCACCAGCATCAAGCACTTCGCCGCAAACTCCCAGGAGCACCGGCGCATGAGTTCCTCGGCCGAGGTGGACGAGCGCACGCTGCGCGAAATCTATCTGCCCGCCTTCGAGACCGCCGTCAAGGAGGAACAGCCCTGGACCGTCATGTGCTCCTACAACCGCATAAACGGCGTCTACGCCTCCGAAAACCCGTGGCTGCTGACCGAGGTTTTGCGGAACGAGTGGGGCTTTGAGGGCTATGTGATGAGCGACTGGGGCGCGGTGTCCGACCGCGTTGCGGGCGTGGCCGCGGGTCTCGATCTGGAGATGCCGTCCTCGGGCGGTGTCAATGACCGCAAGATCGTCGAGGCCGTCCGTGCTGGGAGACTGGACGAGAAGCTGGTGGACCAGGCGGTGGAGCGCATTTTGAACATCGTCTTCCGCTATACGGAAAACGCGAAGCCCGACACCCCCTGGGACATGGAGGCACAGCACATGCTGGCCGCCGAGATCGCGGCAGACTGCATGGTGCTGCTCAAGAATGAGGACGCGCTTTTGCCGCTGAGCAAAACGGACGAGATCGCCTTCATCGGTGAGTTTGCCGAAAAGCCCAGATATCAGGGCGGCGGCAGCTCCCACATCAACAGCTTCAAGGTCACCGGAGCTCTGGAGGCATCAAAGGGTTTGAAGATCACCTATGCGCAGAGCTACAGCGCCGCAGCGGACAATGCCACCGATGAGCAGATCGCCGAAGCCGTGGCCGCAGCGAAGGCGGCAAAGGCGGCAGTGGTGTTTGCAGGCCTGCCCGACGTGTATGAGTCCGAGGGCTATGACCGCATCCATATGCGCCTGCCCGACTGCCAGAACCGGCTGATTGAAGCCGTGGCTGCGGCAAACCCGAACACCGTGGTGGTGCTGCACAACGGCTCCCCCGTGGAGATGCCGTGGATCGGCAAGGTCAAGGCCGTGCTGGAGGCCTATCTGGGCGGCCAGGCGGTGGGCCTTGCGGAAGTCCGGGTCCTGTTCGGCGACGTAAACCCCTCCGGTCATCTGCCGGAAACCTTCCCCGTCAGGCTCGCCGACAACCCCTCCTATCTCTTCTACGGCGGCGAAGGCAACGTGGCCGAATACCGTGAGGGCATCTTCGTCGGCTATCGCTACTACGATAAAAAAGAGGCCGAGGTGCTCTTCCCCTTCGGCCATGGACTGAGTTATACAAGCTTTGCGTTCTCCGACCTGCGCCTGAGCGCATCTCAGATCACGGATCGGGACACGCTGACGGCCACAGTCAGGGTGAAAAACACCGGCAAGTGCGCGGGCAAGGCGGTGGTGCAGCTCTATGTGGGCGACGTGGAGAGCAGTGTCTTCCGCCCCGTGCGCGAGCTCAAGGGCTTTGAAAAAGTCGCGCTCGAGCCGGGGGAAGAGAAGGAAGTCAGCTTCACGCTCGACAAGCGCTCCTTCGCCTACTGGAACACCCGGATCCACGACTGGCATGTGGAGAGCGGTGCCTTCGCCATCGAGATCGGTCACTCTTCCCGGGACATCGCCCTGCGCGCGGAAGTGAATGTGCAGTCCACCGTGGAGCTGCCGAAGCACTACGACAAGGACAGCATCTTCCTGGATATTCTGGCCGACCCCCACGCAGCCGCCGTCCTCAAGCCTCTGCTTGACAGCATCCGGGCGGCCTTTGCTCCCCCCGCCGACGAGTCGGAAAAAAGCAGCGCAGCCAGCGAGGCGATCACCGAGGAGATGAACCTTGCCATGCTCCAGTACATGCCGCTGCGCGGGATGCTGAGCTTCGGCGGCGATGCGAACAGCGCGCAGATGCTCGAGCAGATCCTGACGGAGCTGAACAAAGTCTGATCCGTTCGATTCAGCACACAGACGGAGCCGGTATCGGCTCCGTCTGTTCCATATCATAATTCGGAGGAATTACGATGAGAGCATTTCCTTTGGATTCCGCCCGCTGGTACCGGCAGGTCATTGAAAGCAGCGGCGCCTGCCTTATGCCGGAGACGAAGTAAAGGAGCCGGGACATGGGCGATATGCGGTGCCGAAGCTGCCGCCCATGTGGGTACCCTGCTGACCTCAGTTCACTTGTCTACGCCTCTCAGCTTCTGCAGGCGCAGGCCATGCAGTACGGCGTGGAGAACTGGCGGCGCAATCGCGGCCGCTGCATGGGTGCGGTGATCTGGCAGCTCAACGACTGCTGGCCGGTGGCAAGCTGGTCGAGCATCGACTATTTCGGCCGATGGAAGGCTCTGCACTACTACGCAAAGCGCTTCTTTGCCCCGGTGCTCATCTCCTGCCATGAGGAGGGCATCCTGTCTCAGGACACGAACGTCAATGCCGAGCCCTTTGCCCATAAGAAATCCGCCCGTCTCAACGTCAGCAATGAGACTCTGCGGGACTTTTCCGGTACCGTGCGCTGGAGTCTGCGCCGCCCCGACGCCTCTGTTATCGAGGAGGGGGGGCTTCCCGGTGGAGGCCCCGGCTTTGAGCGCTGTCTGGCTGCCGGAGCAGGATTTCTCCGCGCAGGACAGCTACAGCTGCTATTACGCCTATGCTCTCCGTGACGCCGCGGACAGCCTTGTCGGAGAAGGCAGCGTCCTCTTCTGTCCCCCGAAACATTTCCGCTTTGCCGATCCCAAGCTCTGCGCCCGGCGGGAGGGGGACGAGATCGTCGTCTCCGCCGAAGCATATGCCCGCAGTGTGGAGATCCGCTGCGGCGCGGACGTGGTACTGGAGGACAATTACTTTGACATGAATGCCGGAGAGCGCCGAGTCCGCGTTCTCCGGGGTGCACCGGAGGAGATCACGCTCAGGAGCGTATACGACATCGGCCGTGTCTGAGAGGAACCCGCCTGACTGCGGGAAAGCAGCGCGTTTTCAGCATCACAGGCAGATGAAAGGCAATCGTCTCCCACGCCGGATAACGCCGTACGATATGAGCATTCGGACAGAAGCACGTGTATAGGGTTGAGGATACTCCGGTTGTAGCTCGGCAATGGGGCGGGGAACAATATATGGAGGCGGCAGAAAAGGCTGATTCTTTGATATGCTGTTTTAGAATATCACGATATTCATTATAGCTATTTGAGTTCGGCTTTGTGATGTGTTATTATATACATGTAAGAGAAATGCGGGGGAAACAGATAGGAAAACAGGGGGGGCAGGGCTTGAAAGGAAAACGTATCGCACACAGGATGCTGTCCGTTGCAGTGCTTATGCTCTGCCTGTTTTCCTGCGGGGCGGCATGGCACACGGAGGCGCCGCAGGCTGTCAGCGCCGCGGCTTCCGAGGGGAGAACGGAAGGAGCAGACATGGTCGGGAAATTCGATTTTGAAACGAAAACAGTGCTGCTGAACAGCGGTTATGAGATGCCGATCCTCGGGCTCGGCACCTATGCGCTGGATCATGATGCCTGTGTCAATTCCGTAAAGACGCTGCTGGCTAACGGCGGGCGTCTGATCGACACGGCATACATGTACGGAAACGAGGACGCCGTCGGCGAGGGTGTGCGCCAGGCCATGGCGGAGTATGGGATAGACAGAGAGGAAATCTTCGTCATTACGAAGATTTATCCCAACCAGTTTCACGATCCGGAGGCGGCCATCGACATGGCGCTGCAAAAACTGGACATCGGCTATATCGATATGATGCTGCTGCACCATCCGGGCACGGAGGATGTGAAGGCATACAAGGCCATGGAGCGCTATGTGGAGGCTGGAAAAATCCGTTCCCTGGGTCTCTCCAACTGGTATAGAAAAGAACTGACCGCGTTTCTGCCTCAGGTTTCGATCACGCCCGCACTGGTGCAGAATGAAATCCACCCGTATTACCAGGAGAAGGACGTTGTGCCGTTCATTCAGGAGAAGGGTATCGTCGTCCAGTGCTGGTATCCCCTGGGCGGGCGCGGATATACGGCCGCGCTGCTGCATGACAACACCATCTGCGCCATCGCAAATGCGCACGGGGTATCCGCCGCGCAGGTGATTTTGCGCTGGGATCTGCAGCGCGGCGTTGTGGTGATACCGGGTTCAGGAAATCCCGAGCACATCAAAGAAAACCTGGATCTGTTCGGCTTCGAGCTTTCAGAGGCGGAGATGGAGGCCATGGCCGCCCTGGATCGGGGCGAGAAACACGATTGGTACTGATGCCTTACTATAGGTAAAAATAGTTTATGGAGGAAAGAACAATGGCACTGAAATCAACTCTCGGCTTCGGCATGATGCGTCTGCCGGTCAAAAACGGCAACCCCACGGACTTTGACTATGACGAGCTCAACCGCATGGTCGACACCTACCTCGAGGCCGGGTACAACTACTTCGACACATCCTTCGTTTACCACAACGGCAAGAGTGAGGAAGCCGTCCGCAAGGCCGTGGTGGAGCGGCACCCGAGAGAAAGCATCCGCATCGCCACCAAGTTTCCGACCTTCTTCCTGAAGCCCGGCGACGAGGACAAGATCGAGGGCTACTTCCAGGAGCAGTTGGACCGTCTGGGCGTGGACTATATCGACTACTATCTGCTGCACAATTTCCAGACGCGCTGGTACGACGGCTACGACGGAAACGGCGGCGTCATCCAGTCCGAGCATCTGATCGAGCATGCGCTCAAGTGGAAGGCAGAGGGCAAGATCCGCCATCTGGGCTTTTCCTTCCATTCCTCCGCAAAGCTTCTGGACCGTATCCTGACCGAGCATCCCGAATTTGAGTTTGTTCAGATCGCGGCAAACTACCTGGACTGGAACTCGCAGCTTGTGCAGGCCGGGCCCTGCTATGACGTTATCCGCAAACACGGAAAGCAGGTCGTCATCATGGAGCCTGTCAAGGGCGGCGGGCTTGCGAAGGTGCCGGCGGCAGTCGAAAAGGTGCTCAAGGAGAAGGACCCGCAGCGCTCCGTCGCCTCCTGGGCGATCCGCTTCGTCGGCTCTCTGGACGGCCTCATCTGCTGCCTGAGCGGTATGAGCACACTGGAGCAGGTCCGGGACAACATCCGCACCTATCAGGAGCTGGAACCGATCTCCGCAGAGGAGAGCCGCTGGCTTGCAGAGGACATCAACGCCCTCTACCGCGCGCAGGGGCCGGTAAAGGATCTGAACCGCTATGAAGGCCTGACACTTTACGGTGTCCCCGTCACCGCCATCATGGAAGGCTACAGCGTCTGCCAGCTCCAGCCCGATCCCGGCTTTGCCGATGACAACAACTATCTGCTCAACGCTGTCGCGGAGGCGTACCACCGTGATTTCACGGAGGATCTCCCGAAGGCGCGTCTGGTGAACAAGGCCGGGGAAGATGTGACCGAAGAAGTCTATCAGGCTTACGATTGGCTGCGCGAGCATACCTTCTGATTGCGTTCTCGGCGCGGCACCTGCCTGCTGATGCAGGACGACTTCAAGGCCTCGCTCCAATACTTCGGGATCGAGTGGTAAGTTTAGGGCGTGCTGCAAAATGGGGTCGTACCTGCAAATGTGATACTTCCCGGCTGTAGGAGAGGGGCTTGAGCCTCCCGCGCACTACAAGCTTGAACTGCGGAAAATGTACGGCAATTTCGTAGAATACTGCGATTTCGCCGTACATTTCCTTTTTATAATTATGCTGTACCGCTGGGAGGGGCATACCCATAAAGGGCACGATCCCCTTCCCTGCGCTGTTCATGGCAAGGTCATGAAAAAAGTGATTTTTGCAACGCGTCCATAAGCGCTCGAAAAACCTGTACCGACAGATCCTTGCCTTGCGGGAGTTTGGTGTCCCGGTCAAACCTATCATGGGAAACAGTCGGGCAAGTATTTTGAACGTCCGGTCTATCAGCGCCTGAGCAAAAAGCAGGCCGGGCGACACGCTTGTCATCAAGAGCATCGACCGGCTTGGAAGGAATTATGATGAAATTGAGCCATGGCGGATTTTCACGAAAGAGAAAACGGCGGAGAAGCACTGAATATTGAACATTTACGCTTGAAAAAAGAATTCTGTTTTGCTATACTTTTGACGATTTATTGGGTTCATTTACTAACAACTCAGGATCTCCGTCAATGTGTTCTCGAAACTGTGTTTCAATATACGCTCCTGATCAAACATCGAGCCCGATAATTCTTTTGGTCCGGTGTTTTTTATTTTATAAAAGTCTGCGTCAGGACGGAAGTGAGCATGTCCATCTCGCCTTCCCGCACAATGAGACCGCGTATGCGTCTCTTTTGACCGTGCCGGAGGCGAAACAGCGGGCGTGCATCATTCACCTCACCGGTACGGGCAAGAGCTTTATCGGCTTTCAACTATTGTAGGAGTATCCGGCGCAGGCGGTCTTCTGGCTTTCACCCTCGGCCTGCATCTTCAAAACCCGGTGTGAGAGGTGTGGAGAACGTCAGCGGGGTGATCCGGCTCGGCCGACTGCGGCGGTATCGGAAGGGAAAGATCCGCAGTGCTGATCTCGCGCCGAAGCGGCAGGCGGCTTTGGACGCGCTCGGCATGATCCGCGGAAGTGACGAATCCAAACGCAGGGAGGCGCAAGATGCAGCAGAAAATCAAGATCCTGATCGCCTGCCATCGGCAGTACCCGGTGCCGGCAGAGCCCTGTTATCTGCCGGTGGAGGTCGGAGCGGCACTGCACCCGCAGCCGATCCCGGGCTTCACGCCGGACAATACCGGGGAGAACATTTCGGAGAAGAACACGCATTACTGTGAACTGACAGCGCTCTACTGGGGATGGAAGAACCTGGATGCCGCCTGTATCGGCCTTGTGCATTACCGGCGCTTCTTCGGTACGGGAAGGCCGCTCAGGATCGCGGACCGGGCGGATTTTGAAAAAGCCCTGCAGAAAGCTCCGGTGATCCTGCCTTCGCCCCGGCACTACTGGATCGAGACCAACTATTCCCAATACATTCATGCCCATCACGAGCTGGATCTGACGGTCACGCGCATGCTTCTGGCGGAGCGCTGCCCGGCGTATCTCCCGGCCTACGACCGGCAGATGAAGCGCCGCGGCGGCCACCGCTTCAACATGTTCGTCATGCGCCGCGACCTTTTTGACGCCTACTGCACATGGCTGTTTGACATCCTCTTTGCGCTGGAGGAGCGTCTTGATATCTCGGACTATGACGCCTACAGCGCGCGCGTCTTCGGCTTTATCGCCGAGCGCCTGCTGGACGTGTGGATCGAGACGAACCGCGTCCGGTATACACATATGCCGGTTAAAAACACCGAAAGCCAGCACTGGCTCAGGAAGGGCACCAGCTTCGTGCTGCGGAAGATCGGGGTGAGGGTGAGATGAGCGCGGAGAAGAATCGGGTCGCCGCAGTGGTGGTCACGTATAACCGCCTGCCGCTGCTGCAAAAGTGTATTGAGAGCCTGCACGCACAGACGGCGTCCTGCGACATTCTGGTGGTCAACAACGCCTCCACCGACGGGACAGGGCCGTGGCTTGCGGCGCAGGAGGCGGCGGGCGTGCTCATGGCGCGCGACACCGGCGAAAACCTCGGCGGCGCGGGCGGCTTCCATTACGGCATGCTCTGGGCAGTGGAAGCAGGGTACGATAATTTATGGCTCATGGACGACGACTGCCTGCCCGAACCGGACGCGCTGGAAAAGCTGCTGGAAGCGGACAGCCTGCTGGACGGCAATTACGGGTGGCTGTCAAGCGTGGCGCTCTGGAAGGACGGAAGTCTGTGCAAGATGAATATACAGCGCGCGACGCCCTACCGCAATATCGGGCGCTTAAAGTCTCCGCTCACGCCCTGCGTAATGGCGAGCTTTGTGTCGCTTTTCCTGCGGCGGGAGACGGTGGAGGCATTCGGCCTGCCGATCCGGGAGTTTTTCATCTGGTCGGACGACTGGGAATACACGCGCCGGATCTCAAGGGAGAGGCCGTGCTATATCGCGGCGGAGAGCCGCGTGGTGCACACAATGAAGAGCAACACCGTGGTTAACATTGCCACCGACACGCCGGAGCGCCTGGGGCGCTATCGGTACTTCTACCGCAACGACGTGTATCTCTACCGGCGGGAGGGCCTCAAGGGCTGGCTGTGGCTGCTGGCGAAGGACGCCTGGCACAGCGCCCAGGTGATCCGCCGCGGCAAGCTCCCGCGTTTGCGGGTGATCTGGCGGGGCTTTCGGGACGGGCTTGGTTTTTTTCCGAAGGTGGAGAATTGCGTGAATAAAGGGAAAAATGAGGTGGATAAATGAACAATCATGCTTCAAAGATACATATTGCAGTAGCCTGCCATAAACCTTCCTGTCTTCCAAACAATGCGCTTCTTGTGCCTGTTCAGGTTAACTCGTTACATGCAAAAAATCGGATGAATATGGCCCACGATGACGAAGGGGATAATATCAGTGAAAAAAACCCGGAATACTGCGAACTGACTGCACAGTACTGGGAATGGAAAAATGTAGACGCTGATTATTACGGTCTTTGTCATTATCGCCGCTTCCTCTGCTTCAAGGTTCCTGAAGATGCTTGTTTTAACGAAAGAGACCAGATTGAGGCGGAAAGGCTTGATATCTTCAATATTGCTCGGTTTGGCCTGGAAGATGAGGCGCTAATGCGCAGGCAGATCGAAGCAAATGATGTCGTAACCGGCATGAATCAAAAGATCGCACAGCTTTCAACGCCTCGCGGAAATCAAACGACCGCATATAAACATTGGACAGCGCATGACAAGGATCTGATCATGGAAAAAGACCTTGAGAAGATGCTGGATATTCTCGATAACGTGTCTCCTGAGATAGGGAGAGATACACGGGAGTATCTGAATGGCAGTGTTTTTTCCGGCTTTAATTGCTTTGTCATGAAGAAAGAACTGTTTTATGCGCTTTGTGAGATCGAATTTTCGGTTTTGGCACAGCTTGAACAATGCGTTGATATTTCCAATTACGGCACACAGCTTTCGCGGATATACGGTTTTATGGGAGAGATCATCTCAAGCGGATATATCTACCATCTGGAAAAGCGCGGTTTCAGAGTAAAACATATACCTCTTGTATATTTTTATAATACTGACTTAGAAGAGCAAAGCATCAACATGAATGCGATTCCGGTCCTGTTTTACCAGAGGAACGCGAAACCGGAGCTATTTACCGTAACGTGGGAGTCTTTTTTGGAAACCAAGAACCCGGCGCATGAATACGAAGCAATTATCTGTCACAGCGATCTGCATGTCGCAGAGCAAAGAATGCTCTGTTCTATGGCAAAAAAAGCAGGAAATGTTACAGTCCGGTTTTTGGATGAAGGTTCCCTGAAAAAGAGCCTTTTTGAGCAGCATGGGAATCTGCTGACGGGCTTGTCAAAAATATATGTAAGAGAATCGTCTTTTCCGTTATTGCCGTTTCTTCCTTATATTTTGGAGCAATACCGTGAAATCATTCTTATTTCCGGTTGCCCACTGATTGCGGATTGCCTGGATGATCTGTGGAAAACAGAGCTGAAGGATGGCAATATTGCCGCTGCGCCGCTGGATGTCGCTATGCTGGCCCAGCTCAATAATGTTTTCAGCAAAAAAAAATACGACTATCTTTCAAAGCAGGTGCCGCATCCCTATAAATATCATTCTATTACTGCAATGAAGTTTGACTTTGATGCCTGTAGGGAACACTATTCTGTTTTAGATATGTTTGCGTTTCTCTTCAACTCGGAAAAGAAGCTGCGAAATGATGAAGAGATTATTAATGTTGCTTTTGGAGAAGCGATACAAACAATCGAGCCTAAATGGTGTGTCTGGTATGACTCAAATCCCGTTCTGGCTTCCGATCTCCCTTATGCGCCAAGAAATACATATCAGGAAATGCTGAAAGCCAGACAGGAGCCTGCTGTTATATCCTATTCCGAGAATGATCCCTATGAAGCGTTCTCAGATTTTACCGAACGATTCTGGACCGTTGCGAGGAACACGCCCATGTACGAGTTTTGTCAAGCTCAATTTGCCGTACATGTTAAAAACTCCCGCAGGCCAAAGAACATCACAAAGCAAATCAAAAAAGACAATCCCATGGCCGCAGCCGCTTTGCGCCGCGTTTTTCCAAAGAGCAGCAAAAGGTACCGGGTTGTAAAAGATATTATGTCAACCTTCCACTTTTCTTGATACATCACGTGAGAACGATAAGCAACGGAGGTACGCCAACATGTCTTGCCCAAAGGTCTCGGTCATCATCCCGGTATACAACGCCGGGCAATATCTGCGCGCGTGTCTCGACTGCGTTATGAATCAGACGCTGCGAGACATTGAGATCATCTGTGTGGACGACGGATCAGAGGATACATCTCGCATGATATTGCAGCAGTATTGCGAGAGCGATAAGCGAATAAAAGTTCTCACACAGGAAAACCAAGGCGCGGGGCCCGCAAGAAACAAGGCGATGCTCTGCGCAGAAGGAGAATACGTCTGCTTTCTGGATTCAGACGACTGTTATCCCGAGCCGGATACCCTGGAGAAGCTTTACGCCAAGGCCTGTGAGAATCATGCGCTGATCTGCGGAGGCTCCTTCAGCGAGGTTCGTCCCTCGGGAGAGCTTATTACAAGCTATGACCAGGAAATGCTCTGGGGTTATACGTTCACGGAAGAAGGCTGGATAGAATACCGGGATTATCAATTCGATTACGGTTATCATCGCTTTCTTTACAGCAGGGAGATGCTGATTCAGTACAATATCTTCTTTCCGCCCCTCAGGCGTTTTCAGGACCCGCCTTTTTTCATTCAGGCCATGATCCAGGCTGGCCGTTTCTATGCAATCCCCGATATCACCTACCGTTATAGATCAAGTAATAGGACTGTTGCCATTCAATCAAGCAAAGAAAAAACGCGCGATTTGTTGCTGGGTCTTTCAATGAATCTTGCTCTTGCGCAGGAGAATGATCTGCGAAAGCTTTTTGAATTGACTGTCAAGCGTTGTGCCAGAGACTACAGAACAGTTCTAAATACTGCGGAAGAGATGAATGACGAAGAAATCAATACCATTCTGAGCAAGCTGAACGTAATGGCAAGCGAAGTGTTAAATGGCAAACCAAATGCTTTTTTTCAGATTCAGGCCAAAAACGAGCGTTTAGAAAAAGAAGTAAATATTCTCCAAAGCGATCTTGACCATGTCCACAACTCTGCTTCATACCGCATCGGCCGCACGATCACCTGGCTGCCGCGAAAGGTCCGCGGCGGTGTGCGATGCTTTCAAGACCACGGCGCGGGCTACACCGCCCGCCGGGCGCTGTACCACATGGGGCTGTGGAAGGACGAGAAAAAAGGTTGAGATAAAAGGAAAATACCGCATAAATCATTCGAAGGTATTGATATCTTTCCGAAAGGAACATATTGCAAATGTCAAAGCTTGTAAGTGTTATAATACCGGCCTATAATGTAGCCCCTTTTATCCGGAAATGCGTAGACAGTGTTTTGAGATCAACATATAAAGATATAGAGATCATTCTTGTTGATGACAAAAGCACAGATGGCACGCTCGAAATCTGCAAAAGCTATCATGATCCGCGAATCTGTTTGATTGAAGCTAACCATGGAGGAGTATCCGCAGCAAGGAATATAGGTATCGATCATTCTAAGGGCAAGTATATTACTTTCATTGATGCTGATGACTGGATCGCGGAAACAATGATTGAGCGCCTTGTTGATAAAGCGGAGAAAGAAAATGTAGACATAACCATCTGTAATGCTTTTAGAGCGTTATCAGATGGCAAAATCGTTGAAAAGCCCATCGGTTCGGATAAACTTTCTTTCAAAGGAAGCGAGATAGATCAGTATATCCTAGGCTTTTTCACAGAAAGGCCACGTTCGGAGACGTTTCCCAATGGACAGCCTTGGGGAACCTTATATCGAGCGAGCATTATTTCTTCCCATCATCTGCGCTTTAACGAAGCGTTGGATTACAAAGAGGATGTTCTTTTCAACTTGTATGCCGCAGCATACAGCAAAGTAATTGCTCGTATCAGCACGCCATTATACTTTTATAATAAAAACAATAGCAGTTCATTAACCAATGCTGCTTTTAAGGAAAATATGCTTCCCAGATATCTTCTGGATATGGAAAACCGGTTTGTCTTTTTTGAGACCTTTTATAAAGGCAATCCACAATATGCAAAAGTAATCAATCGGTATATTATAAATAATTTCCTTGAACGCATATTCCCTGCATGTCTTAATGAAGCAGATTATAAAACATATAAAGAAATACTTTCAAGGCAGTACATATCGTCCGCGTTCAAGCACGCACATGTTACAGACTTTGCTTCTGAAAAACAGATTTATATTCAATTAATTGCGGATTCTGATTCCTGTGAAGGTTTTCTATTCTATGTGTTGAGACAAAAATTTGATGAAGCTAAGAGACAGAAAAAACGCGTCAATGAGCTCCAGTTTGATTTGGACTGTGTCCATAATTCTGTCTCCTTCCGCCTCGGCCGCGCGATCACCTGGGCACCGCGCAAGGTCCGGGGAGGTGCGCGTTGTTTTCAAGATCATGGGGCAGGTTACACCATCCGGCGGGCGCTTTACCACATGGGACTGTGGAAAGACGAGGAACTTGAGAACGCAATAAATGAAACAGGGTGCAAAAGGACGGCTGGAAAATATATACTGGGTCTCCCAAATGTATGCAGATCTATCGCAAAAAAAGCGCTGATGCTTCATCCGGGAGATATTCGTGCAGCGAAAGAGCGATACAGAAAAGCGAAAAAGAGAATTGCAGTTTGCGCGTTTGAAGACTTCCATTTCGCTGTTATCGAAAATGAAATCCGGATTTGCAATCTAGAACAGAATTATATTATTGCATATGTCAGCCCGCGTGCGAAAAAAGAAGTGTCAAAAATGCTCGGCAATAAAAGCTCGCTGATTGAGTGGCATTCGTATGATGAACCTAATCTTCCACTTCTTCAAAGCTTTAATAGCGCAGAAGAAGACCTGCGCAGGCAATTTGTTCAACATGTTATAAGCAGGCAGAATTTAGATTATACTATCATTCCTTCGGCTGAATACCATCCGGATTGGTATCTTCCTCTGATAGAAGGGACAAGGCACTATGAACTGATTGTCGGTGCTCACAATATCAACTCGATATTCTTTTCTGACCAAGCGCCCGAAAAAAAGAGACGTCTTTTTGAAAAAGCCGACAGCTATTGCGTTCTCAGCAGCGATCTAAAGGAAACTATGCTCAGCGGAGGAATTACGCAGAAAAAGATATATGTATTTGATCAGTATTATGATTCCGCTGAACACACAATTAATCCCGTACTCACTGACAGACTCAGTTTCGTTATCACCGGGGGCGTCGAGGATAAACGTAAAGATTATCAATCGGTTGTTGACGCCTTAAGGATGGTCCCGGATATACACCCCAAGATTCGCCTGATCCTGCTGGGAAAAGCAACTACGCAGTATGCCCGGGAGATCGTCAGTCAATTGGATAAAATGAAAGAAACGGGATTGAACGCAGTTACTTATTCTAATTACGTCCCTGAGGAATCTTTTTCAGAAATCATGACCGATACAGACTACCTGCTTGGCCCAGTCGTTGTTGAAACAACTTTTCATGGGGTTCCGGAAACTTATGGGACTACAAAACTGAGTGGAATGCTTCCCGATATGATCAAATATGCAAAGCCTGCTATTTTGATCAATGACCTGAAAATTCCATCCAACATGGAGAGCAGTGTTATCCGCTATTCTTCCGTCACAGAGCTGGCTGAATTGTTCCGCGTGCTGACAGACAAGAAAATTGCAGAGAAATATGCGGAAAGAGCCAGAGCAAACAGCGAACAGTACAAATTGGAAAACATGCTGTGGGACAGGCAGTAAGTGACTGTACACCGCGAAAATAACCAGCACAGCCCCTGCGCACCCCTGCCTATCTAACCTTAAGCAATTAGGAGAAACTATGTTCCAAACTCTTAAATCCTACCAGTTCCTCTTCGAGGAGCTGGTCAAGCGCGACTTCAAAAAGAAATACAAGCGCACCGTGCTCGGCATGGCGTGGAGCGTACTGTCGCCGCTGCTGACGCTGCTCGTGATGCGCCTCGTGTTCACGCAGTTTTTTGGCGGCAATACCCCGCATTACACGACCTTCCTCTTCTGCGGCAACCTCGTGTTCGCGTTTTTCAGCGACTCCACCAATCAAGGCATGACCTCGCTGATGGACAACGCCCACATCTTCACCAAGGTGAACGTCCCAAAGTATCTGTTCCTCTTCGCCAAAAATACGCAGTGTCTGATTAACTTCGGCCTTACGCTGTGCGTGTTCTTCGTGTTCTGCGCCCTCGACCACATCACGTTTACCTGGCGCTTTGTGCTGCTGCTGTACCCAATCGCCTGCCTTGTGCTGCTCAATCTTGGCCTCGGGCTGATCCTTTCGGCGCTGTTTGTATTTTTCCGGGACATGCAGTACCTCTGGGGCGTGTTCACTCAGCTTCTCATGTACGCCTCTGCGATCTTCTATTCCATCGATGGTTACAGCCCGCAGATACAGCGCATCTTCCTCGCAAATCCCGTGTACCTCATCATCAAATACTTCCGCGTGATCGTCATCGACGCATCGCTGCTCTCGTGGCACTATCACCTGCTGATGGCTGCGGAGGCGCTGCTTGCTTTCGGCCTCGGCTGCTGGATGTACAAGAAGTATAACCATCAGTTCCTGTACTATGTGTGAGGTGGCATGATGACGATTCTGGAAGCAAAAAACGTATCCATCCGGTACATCACCGGCGACTTCAAGGACATCGGTCTCAAGGAATTTGTGATGCGCAAGCTCACCGGCAACTACCACGTCACGGAGTTCTGGGCCGACAAGGACGTGAGTTTCACCCTTGAGCGCGGGGAGATGCTCGGTATCATCGGCTCCAACGGCGCGGGCAAGTCCACGCTCTTGAAGGCCGTATCCGGTATCATGGTGCCAACCGAAGGCTGGATCCGCCGGGAGGGGTCGGTCGCTGCCCTGCTGGAGCTCAGCAGCGGCTTTGACGGCGATCTGACTGTAAAGGAAAACGCTTATTTACGTGGCGCAATGCTGGGCTACACACGCAAGTTCATGGACGATACATATGATCAGATCATCGAATTTGCCGAGCTCAAGGACTTTGAGGACCGGCCCTTCAAGCAGTTATCCTCCGGCATGAAGTCACGCCTCGCCTTCTCCATAGCCTGCCTGGTGAAACCGGATATCCTGATCCTGGACGAGGTGCTCTCGGTCGGCGACGGGGCTTTTCGCAAAAAGAGCGAGGCCAAGATGCGCGAGGTGATCTCCGGCGGCGCTACCACGATCCTCGTCTCCCACTCGCTCGAGCAAGTACGGCAGATGTGCACCAAAGTCCTGTGGCTCCACAAGGGCCGGCAGATCGACTTCGGCAGCGATGTTCAAGGTATCTGCGACCGGTACCAGGACTTTCTGGATGGGAAGCTGGACCTGTCAGGTGAAAAAGTATGAAGCCATGCACTTGAACGCAGACGCGGCAGTCCATGGGAAGTCAGCTTCACGCTCGGCAAGTGCTCCTTCGCCTATTGGAACGCCCAGATCCACGACCGGCATGCCGAGAGCGGTGCCTTCGCCATCGAGATCGGCCGCTCCTCCCTGCCTTGACATTCTCCTCAAAATCTGATAAACTGCGGATGCCTCGGAGGGCAAATCATTCTTGAGAAATGAGAAGCCGGATAAGAGAGCGGGCTGAGACGCCTGCTTGCTTATCCGGCTTTTTTGGAGGAAATCGTGGAACAGGAACAGATCAAGGATTTTACCAAAGGGCCGATCCTGGGGCCGCTGCTGGCGTTCTCGATGCCGATTTTGCTGGCCCTGTTTTTGCAGGCGCTCTACGGCGCGGTGGACCTGCTGGTCGTCGGCAAGTACGCGCTGGCGCAGGATGTGTCCGGCGTGGCGGTGGGCTCCCAGATCATGCAGACCGTCACCGGGCTTGTGAGCTCCTTTGCCATGGGCACGACCGTCCTGCTCGGTCAGAAGATCGGTGCGGGCAAGCGCGAAGAGGGCGGACAGATCATCGGCACCAGCGTGGTGATGTTCTGGGCCGCGTTCTTCCACGGCGACCTGCTGTGCGGTATCTTCGCGCGGGATCAGGACGTGATCGCGGCAGGCTTTGACTATCTGCGGGCTTACGGCATTGACTGCCTGCTGACCTGCTTTCTGTTCTGCTTTATCGGCTTTTTCAACGGTCTCGGCGAGACGGGCTTCGTCATGGTGCAGGGCATCGCGGCGGCCTTTCTGATCCGCATTCCGGTTGCCTGGTGGATGAGCCGGGCGACGGGGCGCCTGTTCTATATCGGTTTCGGCGTCCCCTGTGCAACCGTAGCGCAGATCATCGCCTGCTTTGTGTTCTATGCCCATATCCGGAAAAAGGAGGAGCTGATGCGTCATGCGGAAACAACACTTTGAGCCGGACGGACGCGCCGTCGCACTCTTTACGGACGATGCGCCGCAGATCCTTTTCATCCAGCCGGTGGACGAACACGACACGACGCTGCTGGATGCCGAGATCGAGGCCATGCGGAACTGTGTCCTGCCCTTCGCGCTGGCGGCTTTTGAAGTTAAGGACTGGAACCGGGAGCTGAGCCCCTGGGAAGCGCCGCCGGCATTTGGAAAAGTTCCTTTCGGCGGGATGGCGGAGGAGACGCTTTCCTTCGTCCTTGACCGCCTGCTGCCGGAGCTGCGCACGCGGCTTGGCGCGAGTATGAAGCTCTGCCTCGGCGGGTACTCTCTGGCGGGCCTGTTCACGCTTTGGGCTGCGACCCGGACGGACGTTTTCTCCGGTGTCGCGGCGGCTTCGCCCTCGGTGTGGTTTCCGGGCTGGATGGACTATGTACAAGCAAATCCGATTCAGGCAAAAGCTGTGTATCTGAGCCTCGGCGATAAAGAGGAACGAGCGAAGAATCCCGTCATGGCCACGGTCGGCGACTGCATCCGTGAGCAGTACGCGCTCTTACGGGCCGATCACGCCGTCACGCTGGAATGGAACCCGGGCAATCACTTTCAGAACTCGGAGAAGCGCACCGCAAGGGCCTTCTGCCGGATTGCGGAGCAGGAAACGTGACGCCAGATCGTTCTGCCTGTATGGAAGCCTCAATTCTTTATCGGTCGATCCCTCAGGATCCATTCGTCCAGGAACCGCATTTGTTCCTCGGTGTGGAACCAATGCTCACCGCCTTCCATTACGGTGAGCCGGGCATTGTGATTATTCGAAAAGTCTCGGATGGTTTCAAGCGTCGTCAGCTCGTCATGGCTTCCATAAAGGATCCGTGTCGGCACCGTCCAGTTGACGGGGTGATTCCTTACATAGCAGAGATAAGTCCAGGACAGGTCCTCCCCAAAGGCCGTGTGGACAACGCCTTTCGATTGAAGCTCCGCCTCTGTGACATTGGCCCAGGCCATCATGTCGCAGATCAGCTTCTCCATATCGACGATGGGAGAAATGAAATAAGCCTTTTGAATCATGGTGTCGATCCCCGCATTCATGCCGAAGAATGCGCCGATGCTGTTGGCAATCAGGATGATGCTCCCGTACTCCGCTTTCAGTTCTTCCACCGCCGCGCGGACCTCCGCGCCGGTTTCCCAGGGGGTAAAGGTCCGGTAGTCCAGTCCCAACACCTCGCAGTCAGGAAACAGCGGCCTGTAATGCTCACACTCAGCCGCACTGCCGTCTTTGCCGTGAATGTATAATACCGCGTCTTTCATACCGTCAATACGCTGCTCGCAAAGCCGCGGCCCTTCTTTCGTATCGTTCGCCATAACAGCCTCCGCCAAAGTAAAGTGACCTTTCGTTCACTTATTATATTGAACGAGAGGCCACATGTCAAGCGATATTGTGACTCCGATATTGAAAAGGGAGAGCTTTTCGGATATAATCTCCTTGCCTGTTTCAAAGAAGACAGACCGGCAAATGATAAAGGGCCATATTTATGATCCCGGCTATGGGCTTGAATCTGACGATTGGAAAAGGGATACTGCCATGAAAGTTGTATTGGATCATCTGACCAAAAGGTTTCCCAGCCGCAGCAAAAAGGGCGAGGACGTGATCGCCGTCAACGATTTCACTTTTGAAATCCCCGACGGGCAGCTCATCGGCCTGCTCGGGCCTTCCGGCTGCGGAAAGAGCACCACGCTCAACCTGATCAGCGGTCTGGAGACGCCCACGGAGGGCAGAATATACTTCGGCGAGGACGACGTGACCCATCTTCCGCCCGAAAACCGCGGTGTGGGTCTGGTGTTCCAGAACTATGCGCTGTACCCGCATATGACCGTCCTGCAGAATATTCTCTTTCCGCTCCAGAATCTGAAGGGCGAGGCCCGGCCCTCCAAGGAGGACATGCGCAGGCGCGCCGAAGAGGCGGCCCGCCTGGTGCAGATCGACATGCTGCTCGACCGCAGGCCCTCGGAGCTCTCCGGCGGGCAGCAGCAGCGCGTCGCCATCGCCCGCGCCCTGGTCAAGACGCCCCGGGTGCTGCTGCTGGATGAACCGCTGAGCAACCTCGATGCCCGGCTTCGCCTCCAGACGAGGGAGGAGATCCGCCGCATCCAGCGCGAGACCGGCGTCACCACCATTTTCGTCACGCACGACCAGGAAGAGGCCATGAGCATTTCGGACCTCATCATCGTGATGAAGGACGGCTTCGTGCATCAGATCGGAAAGCCCCAGACGGTCTATGACGAGCCCTGCAATCTCTTTGTAGCGACGTTTCTGGGCACACCGCAGATCAACCTCTTCGAGGGAAGGGTTGAAAACGGCAGGCTGTACATCGGTCAGGACGCGGTCATGAAGGTTGACTGCGCCGACCGGGAAAAGCTCACGGTCGGCATCCGCCCCGAGGGCTTTGTGCTGCAGGAGAACGGGCCTCTTTGCTGCGCCCTGCAGGCGGTCGAGGTCATGGGCCGCGACCACAGCGTGCTCTCCACGCATCCCGCCGCGATCAGCAAGACGATCCGTTCCATCATCCCCTCCGAGGAGTCGCCGCATGTAAAATCGGGCAGTGTGCGCTTTCGCCTCAAGCCCTTCAAGACGTATCTGTTTGATGCCGGGACGGGTGAGCGCATCCCCTTTTCCGCGCTCTGACGGGAGGCAAACATGCAGAAAAAGAACTGGAAAGCCTGGCTGTACCTGCTGCCGGCTATCGCGTTTCTGAGCGTGTTCATGGTCTACCCGCTCATCGACGTTTTTGTATACTCCTTTGAAGAGGGCTACAACTCCGCCTCCCAGACCTTCTGGGGCACGGGTCTTTACAACTATTCCTATGTGCTGCATGATCCCTATTTCCTGCAGGCGGTAAAGAACACCTTTATCCTCGTCATCATTACCGTGCCGGTTTCGACAGGACTTGCGCTGCTGATCTCGCTGGGGCTCAATTCCATCCGGCGCCTGCGCGATTTTTTCCAGACCGTGTTCTTTCTGCCCTATGTGACCAACACGCTCGCGGTCGGCATGGTGTTCATGATCCTGTTTAAAAAGACACCCTACTCCGACGGTCTGATCAATCTGCTGATCCGGTTCTTCGGCGGGCAGTCGGTGGATTTTATCGACGGGCCCTACTGGGCCAAGATCCTGGTCATGTGCATCTACACCGTCTGGGTGGTGATGCCCTTCAAGATCCTGATCCTCACCTCGGCCCTGGCCTCCGTGCCGCAGGATTACTACAACGCAGCCCGCATCGACGGTACGCCGCCCTTCCGGATTTTCACCCGCATCACCCTGCCTATGATCGCGCCCATGGTCTTTTATCTGGTGATCACCGGCTTCATCGGTGCCTTTAAGGCCTACAGCGACGAGGTCGCCATTTTCGGCACCAACCTGAACGCCGCGGGCATGAATACCATCGTCGGCTATGTTTACGACATGCTCTACGGGGACAGCGGCGGCTATCCCTCCTACGCCTCTGCGGCGGCGCTGATCCTCTTTGCCATCGTGCTGACCATCACGGTCATCAACCTCATGATCAGCCGCAAGAGCACACAGTTCTGAAGGAGGCGGCGAGATGGATTACGAAAAAGAATCGCTGCGCTTAAGACGCCGCGGCAGGGTCCGCAGTGTCATCACCTATGCGCTGCTGGGCCTCTGGGCACTGATTGTCCTCTTCCCGTTTTACTGGATGCTGCTTACCTCGGTCAAAAGCTACAGCGCCTACAACGCCGAGTACGTCCCCAGCTTCTTCACGCTTTCCCCCACACTGCAAAACTATGTAGACGCCTTCACGACCGTGAACCTGGCGCGCTACTTTGCCAACACCGTCATCTTTACCCTTGCCACCACGGCTATCATGATGGTCGTCATCATCTTTGCCGCCTATGCCTTTGCACGGCTGGACTTTCCGGGGCGGGATCTGGTTTTCGGACTGTTTCTGTCCCTGATGATGATCCCGGCGGAGCTTGTGGTCATCACAAACTTTGTGACCATCACCAACTGGGGCATGCGCAACACCTTCTGGGGCCTGATCCTGCCGTCGGTTACGTCGGTGTTCTACATCTATCTGCTTAAGGAGAATTTTGAGCAGATCCCGGAGGAGCTGTACAAGGCCGCCAAGGTGGACGGCACCTCAGACCTCAAGTACCTGTTCAAGGTCATGCTGCCCATTTCTCAGCCCACCGTGGTCACCATTGTGATCCTGAAGGTCATTGAGTGCTGGAACAGCTATGTGTGGCCCCGCCTGATCACGGATGACGAGACCCGTTTTCTGGTCTCCAACGGCATTCAGGAGATCCGTGAAAACGGCTTCGGGCGCGAGAACATCCCCGCCATGATGGCGGCCGTGGTAGTCATCTCGGTGCCGCTGATCGTCCTGTTTCTGATCTTCCGGAAAAAGATCATGGCAGGCGTCTCGAGAGGAGGGACCAAGGGATGAAGAAACGCCTCTCTGTCGTGCTGCTGTGCCTCGTGATGCTGCTGACGCTCTGCGGCTGCCACGGTTCCAGGGCGCGTATCGCCTTTGCCGTGCCGGGAAGCTTTGATTCCTCCCGCCCGTATGAGATCAGCTTCTGGGCCAAGAACGACACCAACAAAACCCAGACCGCCATCTATCAAAAGGCCATCCGCGATTTTGAAGCCCTCTACCCCAACATCACGGTTAACCTGCGCCTGTATACGGACTACGGCAAGATCTACAACGATGTCATCACCAACATCGCCACCGATACCACGCCGAATGTCTGCGTCACCTATCCCGACCACATCGCCACCTATATGACCGGCACGGACGTGGTGGTGCCGCTGGACGATCTCTTCGCAGACCCGAACTTCGGCTTCGGCGGGAAGGAGCTGCGCTATGACGGGCCGGCGGCCGACGAGCTGATAGAGGAATTCATGACCGAGTGCCGGATCGGCGCCATCAGCTACGCCGTACCCTACATGCGCTCGACCGAGGCCTGCTACATCAACAAAACCATGCTGGAAAAGCTGGGGTATGAGCTCCCGGATATCCTGACCTGGGACTTTGTATGGGAGGTCTCCGACCTCGCCGCCCGAAAGGACGCGGAGGGGAATTACACGGTAAACGGCCAGAAGGTCATGATCCCGTTTCTCTACAAGTCCACCGACAACATGATGATCCAGTATCTCAGGCAGAAGGGCGCGGGCTATTCCACCCCGAGCGGAGACATCCGGGTTTTCAACGACGACACGAAGGCCTTTCTGGACACCGTTGCCGAACACGTCGGGCAGGGCTCCTTCTCCACCTTCAAGATCTCGTCCTACCCGGCAAACTTCCTCAACGCGGGTCAATGCCTCTTCGCGGTGGACTCGACAGCCGGCGCTACCTGGATGGGCAGCAACGCCCCGCTCATCGACATCGCGCCCGACAAGCTGGTCCGCTTTGAGACCGCCGTACGACCCATTCCGCAGCTCGACCCCGAGAATCCCGCCATGATCTCACAGGGGCCGTCGCTGTGTATCTTCAACAAAGCCGATCCCCAGACGGTTCTGGCCTCGTGGCTGTTTACCCAGTTCCTGCTGACAAACGACGTGCAGATCGCCTATGCCGAGACCGAGGGCTATGTCCCCGTCACCTTGAAGGCACAGCACAGTGCGGAATATCAGGATTACCTGTCCCGGGCGGGCGAGGACAATGCAGAGCATTACGACGTCAAGATCGCGGCGACGAAGCTTCTGCTCGAGAACACCGCCAACACCTTCACCACGCCGGTTTTCAACGGTTCGGCCTCACTGCGGGATGCCGCCGGTCAAATGATCGAAGAGGTCACCAAGTCCGTCCGCCGCAAGCAGACCGTGGACGATGCCTACATGCAGAAGCTGTTTTCCAATATCAATTCCCTCTACCGCCTGGATCAGATCAGTGCCGCCGGTGCGGGCGGCCCCGCCAGGCTCGGCCCGCTGCCGAAGACTGCCGTGGTGCTGCTCTCTTCCCTTGCTGCGGCCTGGGTGCTGATCGCACTGTTTTTCCTGACCGAAACCGTCCAGCGGCGGAAAAAGCGGAAATCGTCCGACAGCCCTTGATTTTCCTCGAACAGCGGTTATAATAAACATATCACACCTTTATAAAGGAGAACCATGATGAAAAAACATTTTGCCCTGATTCTTGCTCTTGCCATGTTCTTTACGCTGACCGCCTGCGGACAGTCCGCCGCGCCCGCTGCGACCCCTGCCCCCACGGCCGCACCCGAGACGCCCGCCGCGACAGAGGCACCCGCTGCCACAGAAGTCCCTGCCGCCGCGGAAGCGCCTGCTGCCGAAGCCCCCGCAAAGCTCATGAGCTACGCCGACTATTCAGCCGCCGCAGTAGACAGCCCCGTCAATGCCGAGGCCTACGTCCAGGCCAAGCTCACCTGGTGGGACAACAAGACCTCCATCTACGCTGCCGACAAAGACGGCGCCTATTTCCTGTACGATGTTGCCTGCCCGGAAGCGGATTATGAAAAGCTGGTCCCCGGTCAGAAGATCGCCTTCCAGGGATACAAGGGCGAATGGTCCGGCGAGGTCGAGGTCGTCGACGGCAGCTTCAGCTTTGTCGATGGCGACAGCTTTATCGCCGAGCCTTTGGACATCACGGGCCTGCTGGGTACGGATGAGCTTGCCTCTCACATCAACCAGGCCGTCAAGGTCTCGGATGCCGTTGTTGCCGACAAGGGTGACGGAGCGGCCTTCTTCTACAACTATGACAACTCCGGCGAAGACGGCAACTGTGACCTCTATTTTGATCTGCAGATCAATGGCGCCGTGTATACCTTTGTTGTGCGCCGCTATCTGACCGTCCCGGGCAGCGAGGTCTACGAAGCCGTGAAGAACCTCAAGGTCGGCGATACCGTCGATGTCGAGGGCTTCCTGTACTGGTACGAAGGACCCCAGCCGCATGTGACCGCGATCACGGTGAAGTGATCTTTCCCAGTCTCATACAACACAAAGCAGCCCCGCTTCAGGCCGGGCTGCTTTTGCATGTTTTTTCAGGATTCTATCAGACGGTTTTTTAAATAAACGGGAAGTCGAAGGGATCGGGTCGTCAGGCTTGATATCGGACGACATGCCTGTTTGCTCTTTTTTTGCGTGGGAGGAGCGTCAGTTCCCGGTGAAGGAGGTCTTGATCTGCTTTAAGAAGCGTTCCGCGATCGGAGTGAAGCTCCGGTACTTGTTCCAGATCAGATACATTTTCATTTCAAGCCGCGGGTACAGCGGGCGGAAAACCAGCCCGCTCTCTGGCGAAGTGTCGATCAGATTGTTCAGCGTCAGCAGAACGCCAAGCCCCTCCCTTGCAAACAGAGAGCCGTTGAAGGCGAGGCGGAAGGACCCCTCCAGCCGGAGCCTGGAGAAGCTGTCCCCGGCCCAGGGGCGGATATCGTTTTCCCAGCTCTGCTCGGAGGTAAACAGGGGCAGCCCGGCAAGATCCTCCGCGGTGATCTGCTCCTTTCCCGCAAGCGGAGAATCCGGCGGGAAAACAGCACCGAAATAGTCCGATTCGGGAAAGAGGACATAGCGGTACTTTTTCTCATCCGGGGCTTCACAGATCACGGCGAAATCCAGCAGGCCCTTGTCCAGCTTTTCCGTGACCTGCTCCGTATCGCCGCTTGTGATATGGTAGCGCAGATCGGGATAGAGCTTTTTGAACGCATGGACCTCTCTGGCAAGCCAGCGGATCTGATAGGACTCGGCAAGGCCGAAATAAATGTCACCGCCGGTGATGTCGTCCAGGGACGAAAACTCCTGCTCGATCTTGTCCGCCATGGAGAGGAGATCTTCTGCGCGGCTGCGGAGAAGATCGCCCTCCTCCGTAAGGGCGATGCTGAAGCTGTGCCTTGTAAACAGTTTTTTTCCGAGCTCATCCTCCAGGGATTTCAGCGCCTTTGACAATGTGGGCTGTGTCACATGCAGCTGTTCGGCGGCACGGGACATATTCTCCTCCCTGGCAACGGCGAGGAAGTAGCGAAGCGTGCGAATCTCCATGGTGTCCTCCCTTGATATGCAAAATCGGAATATCATGATATTCATTATAGCTATTAGCGCTCCGCTTTGCAATATGGTATTCTCTATACGTAAAAAACGTGGGAGGCAACTGATATGGTCGATTGGGCAAGCATGCGGGAGTACATGACCGACGCGGGCTGCAGTGAACCTACCATCCGGCGGGCAGAGCATTTTTACCAAAACGGCAGCGCCGAGGACTTGATGCGCTGTCTGCGTTCCTGCCGCTGTGATGCATTGGAAGAGCTCCACGAAAAGCAGAAGCAGCTGGACCGGCTGGACAAATTGATCCGCGAGGCAAAAAACAGTAACTAAAGGAGAAAGCAGCATGAAACTCGAAGAACTGAAACTCACGCAGGAATGGGACAAGACTTTCCCCAAGAGCGATAAGGTCGAGCACAGCAAGGTCACGTTCATCAACCGCTACGGCATCACCCTGGCGGCAGATCTGTATATCCCCAGGGGCGCTGCAGGAAAACTCCCCGCGATCGCCGTTTCCGGCCCCTTCGGCGCGGTCAAGGAGCAGTGCTCCGGCCTGTATGCCCAGACGATGGCGGAGCGCGGCTTTGTGACGCTGGCCTTTGACCCGTCCTTCACAGGAGAGAGCGGCGGGAATGTCCGTTACATGGCCTCCCCGGATATCAACACCGAGGATTTCATGGCCGCGGTGGATTTCCTTTCCCTGCATGAGCTGGTCGATCCCGAACGTATCGGCATCATCGGGATCTGCGGCTGGGGCGGGTTGGCGCTCAACGCCGCCGCGCTGGATACCCGCGTCAAGGCGACGGCGGCGGCGACCATGTACGACATGACCCGCGTCAACGCCAAAGGGTATTTCGACTCCGCCGACAGCGAGGAAGCGCGCTATCAGGCAAAGTCGGCCATGTGTGCCCAGCGCCTTGCCGATCTGAAGGCGGGTGAATACAAGCTCGGCGGCGGTGTGGTCGATCCGCTGCCGGAGGACGCGCCCTTCTTCGTGAAGGACTATTACGATTACTACAAGACCCCGCGCGGTTACCATCCCCGCTCCCTCAACTCGAACGGCGGCTGGAACGTGATTGGCTGTGAGAGCTTCATCAATCAGCCCATCCTGCACTACTCCAACGAGATCCGCTCGGCCGTGCTGCTGATCCACGGCGACAAGGCCCACTCCTGCTATTTCAGCCGCGACGCCTATGCCGACATGCTGCGCGACAGCAAATACACGGACAACAAAGAGCTGATGATCATTCCCGGCGCGGTGCATACCGATCTCTACGACGGCGGCGGCAAGGGTGCCATCCCCTTCGACAAGCTGCAGAGCTTTTTCGCGGAATATCTGCGGTAAGCAGGCAGGAGGCAGGGCATGAAGCCTATACTCTATCCGATCCTTATAATTGCAATCGCGGCGCTGTGCATCGGCTGCGGCAGCGTGCAAAGTGCGGCAACAGCCGCGCCGGAGCTGAGCGAGCTGCCGGGAAACGGCGACGCTGCCATTACACTCACCTTGGATTAACAGGAGGAACACATGAAAAAAATCCTGATCGTATCGTCAAGCCCCCGCGCAAACAGCAATTCCGAAGCGCTGGCAAAGGCCTTCGCCCGGGGCGCGCTGGAGGCGGGACATGAGGCGGAATTGATCTCCCTACGCGGCAAGACAATAAACTTCTGCCGCGGCTGCTTTGTATGTCAGGAGAAGCAGCGCTGCGTGATCCGCGACGACGCGGACGTGATCTGCCAGAAGGCGCTGGAGGCTGACGTGCTGGTCTTTGCCACGCCGATCTATTACTATGAGATGTCCGGCCAGCTCAAGACCCTGCTTGACCGCCTCAACCCGCTCTTCCCCAGCGACTACGCCTTCCGTGACGTTTATCTGCTGACGTCCGCCGCCGAGGACGAGGAGACCGTGCCCCGGCGGGCCGTGAACGGCGTAGAGGGCTGGATCGAATGTTTTGAACGCGCAAAGCTCGCCGGGACCATTTTCATGGGCGGCGTCACCGAAGCGGGAGAAAACCCGGCCCACCCCGCGCTGGAGCGTGCATACAGAATGGGCAAAAAAGTTTAAAGACTTCTGAAAAAGCATAAAGAGGGCGCGTTGCAAAATGCGTGTCATCCTCCTAAAGGGCATAGAGATTCTAAGCGGCAAACCGCTAAGAATCTCTAATGTTCGCGCAAGCGAAGGATCTTTCCCTGAAAGTTTGCAAAACCTTCAAAAGAAAGATCCTTCGTCACTTCGTTCCTCAGGATGACAAAACAATAAGCATTTTGCAACGCGCCCATTTTACTTTATTGTTTCTTTGTGACGCCCTCACCGAAGACGGTCAGCCAGTCGTTCTTCATGGAGATCGGCGTCCTTTTCATGCCCTCTCATACGCTACCCTCTATCCGATTTCAGGCGGTATCGCATCACGGTGTTTCGGCGGTGCGCAACACAAATTACGGTCTTTACGGTGTCGTACGCCATGGGGTATAATGACAGAAACAACACTTACGGAGGGCTGCATCATGACCATTGACGACTACATTCTCGCCCAGGACGAGGCGGTACAGCCCGTTTTGCGGGAGGTGTGCCAAACGATACGCGCATCCGTCGGCGAGGCGGAGGAGCGCATGAGCTGGCAAATGCCGACCTGGCGGCGGCGCTATAACCTCATCCACTTTGCCGCGCAGAAAAAGCACGTCGGGATCTATCCCGGCCCGGAGGCTGTGGAGACCTTTCTGCCGGAGCTGGACGAGAAGGGCTACAGGCACAGCAAGGGCGCCATTCAAATGCCCTACGACAAGGTCGATCTCGAGCTTCTGGGGCGCATTGCCGCCTGGTGCGGGGCGCATAACGCCGAATGAAGCGGGACACCGCCGGGCAATTCATACTTGCAATGGCTCTCCCGGCTTGCTATAATGCGACAGTGTTCACCCTCGGCTGAATGCACAGACTATCGCATAAAGGGGAGACTCTACATGGCATGGTACGATGAAGCAGTTTTTTATCACGTCTATCCTCTGGGGCTGACCGGCGCGCCCAAACAGAACGACTACGGTGAACCGGTGCATCGGCTCAACACGCTGCTGCCCTGGATCGGGGAATTGAAAAAGCTGGGCTTCACGGCCCTCTATATCGGTCCGCTCTTCCAGTCGGTGGGCCACGGCTATGAGACGACCGATTACCGCCTTCTGGACAGCCGCCTCGGCACGAACGAGGACCTTAAAAAATTTGTCGCAGCCTGCCACCGGGAGGGCATCCGGGTCATCTTTGACGGCGTGTTCAACCACACGGGGCGCGACTTCTTTGCCTTCAAGGACCTGCAGGCCAACCGGGAGCGTTCCGCTTACCGGGACTGGTACTGCAATGTGAACTTCTGGGGCAACAACGAATACAACGACGGCTTCTCCTACGACAACTGGGGCGGCTTTAACCTGCTGGCAAAGCTCAACCAGCGAAACCCCGCCGTCCGGGACTATATCTGCGACGTGATCCGCTTCTGGGTCAGCGAGTTCGATGTGGACGGCATCCGCCTCGACGCGGCCGACGTGCTGGATTTTGAGTTCATGAAGGCGCTCAGGCGCACCGCCGACGAGGTCAAGCCCGACTTCTGGCTCATGGGCGAGGTCATCCACGGGGACTACTCCCGCTGGGCAAACGAGAACACCCTGCACTCCGTCACAAACTACGCCCTGCACAAGGCGCTCTACAGCGGGCACAACGACCACAACTACTTTGAGATCGCCCACACCGTCCAGCGTACAAATGGTCTGGTGCCCGCCCACATCAAGCTCTACAACTTTGTGGACAACCACGATGTAGAGCGCATCCACACCAAGCTCATGAACAAGGCCCACTACCGGCCGGTACATATCCTGCTCTACACGCTGCCGGGCATCCCCTCGGTCTACTACGGCAGCGAGTTCGGCATCGACGGCCGCAAGGAGCGCTGGTCAGACGATTCCCTGCGCCCGCACATTGAGCTGGACGATCACCTGGACGATTATAGAAACAATCCCTACACCCTCCTGATTGCCGCCCTGGGCAAAATCCACGAGGCGTATAAGCAGGATCTGGTCTGGGGCGATTATCGCCAGCTTGCTCTCACGACCCAGCAGTACGCCTTCGCGCGCGGAAAGCTCATCGTAGCTGTGAACAACAGCGACGGTGAGGGCTGGTTCAATCTCGAAGCCCCGGCCGGCGCATACGTGGGGCTTCTGAGCGGCGGGAAGCTCGAAAGCGGCGGACGGCTGAACTTCAGTCTGCCCGGCTGCAGCGGCGACATCTTCGCCCCTGCGGACGAGACGGTCCGCCCCGTGGTCCCGGTGCAGGAGGCTACGCCCGCAAAGCAGGCCAAGAAGCCGAAGGCTCCAAACACTAAAGCGTCCGAGGCAAAGACCGCTGCCCCGAAGGCTTCAAAGCCCGCAGAGAAGACCGAGGCGGCAAAGCTCGCCGAGGGAAAAAAGGCGGCGGAGCCCGGGCCGGAGGATATCGAAATCCCCGACATTCCCTACGACCTCATGACGGTGGAGCAGCTCCAGGCCGTGATCCTGAAAAAGATGGCAAAGAACGGCCCCGTCACGGAGCGCATGCGCCGCGACGTGATCGAAAATGTATGGCATAATTCCCTTGTCAACTGGGCCAACAGCTTTCGCTGAACGGCCTGATATGATAACATTCTCCCCTTCTGCACGCAGGAGGGGAGATTTTCAAAGATCGGAGAATGAATATGAAAGCCTTCTATCATCTTCCGGGCCTGTTTGAATTTTACGAATTCTACCGCGTCTTTCTGCCGCTGTTTTACGAGCACCGAGAATATTTCTATGACTGGTGCGAGATCGGCTCTATTTACGGCGCGCCCGCGGACTGTCTCTGGGGCGGGGGCCGTGCCGGGTTCGGCGAGGACAGGCCGGAGGACGCGGCGGCGCTTACGCGGGAATACGGCATCTCCGCGCGCCTGACCTTCAGCAATTCCCTCCTGCGCGCGGAGCACCTGACCGACCGGAAATGCAACGCGCTGTGCGCGCTGTTTGAAAACAACGGCCCGGTTCAAAACGGCGCGATCCTCTGCTCCGATCTGCTGCTCGATTATCTGCGTAACAACTACCCCGGTTTGTATTTTGTCTCTTCGACAACGAAGGTGCTGACGGACTTTGCGCAGCTGGAAGCCGAGCTGAACCGGGAGGAATTTCGGTTCGTGGTGCCGGATTTCCGGCTGAACAAGGCGTTTGATCGCCTGATCGCGCTCAGTGACACACAGAAACAAAAGGTGGAGTTTCTGTGCAACGAGTGCTGCTGGTTTGCCTGTCCGGACCGTAGGGCCTGCTACGAGGCGGTCAGCCGGAAGAATCTCGGCGAGACCTGCGCGGAGCATATCTGTGCCTCCCCCGCCGCCGGGCGGGGCTACCGCTTTTCCGACGCGATGAAAAATCCCGGCTTCATCGGCATTGAGGACATTCAGAATATATATCTTTCAAATGGCTTTTCTCATTTCAAATTAGAAGGCCGCAGTCTGGGCAGCGCCCTGATCCTGGAATTTCTGCTGTATTACATGACGAAACCGGAGTATCAGCTGAAGGTCCGGGAGGAAATTTATCTCGACAGCACGCTGGATCTGTTTTAGTGAAAACGCACAAATTGTTAACGCGCTGTGAATTTTTGCCCCTGATTTGGCGATTTTTCGGGGTGAAAATTTGACAAACGGCATCTTTTGTGGTATACCATCCAAAACTCATCAAAGGCAACACCGCATAATGCGGCGAGAGCGAATCCCGAGAAAATTTGGGTTCTGATGATGGCGCTTTTTCGCAGATGTACTTTGTGTACCTCAAGAAAAAGGGGCGAAATCAGGGCACAAATTTTCCGGGAGGCGCGTGATCAGCGGATTGTGCGGCGTTGCCTTAAGAGAAAGAAGGGATAGGATGAGTTCCAACGAAACCATGATGCAATACTTCGAATGGTATTTGCCGAATGACGGACTGTGGTGGAAGCGCTGCGCCGCGAAGGCGGAAAATCTCGCCGCGCTGGGCATCACGCAGGTCTGGCTGCCCCCCGCTTACAAAGGCACCTCGCAGGAGGATGTGGGCTACGGCGTTTATGATATGTACGATCTGGGCGAATTTGACCAGAAGGGCACGGTGCGCACCAAGTACGGCACCAAGGAGGAGTACCTGGAGGCCATCCGCTCCTTCCACGCCCACGGCATCGGCGTCTTTGCCGACATCGTGCTCAACCACCGCATGGGCGGCGACGAGCTGGAGGACATCACCGCCGTCACCGACAACCCGGATAACCGCTGGGAGCAGATCGGCGACAAGCAGAAGATCCGCGCCTGGTCGAAGTTCACCTTCCCGGGCCGAAACGGTACATACTCTACCTTTACCTGGGACCACCGGCACTTCACCGGCACCGACTGGGACGAAAACGCCCAGGAGCAGGGCAACATCTACCGCTTCACGGGCAAGCACTGGAACCAGACGGACCCCGAGAAGGGCACGTTTGACTACCTGATGGGCATGAACGTGGACATGTCCAATCCCACCGTCGTGCGCGAGACCAAGAAGTGGCTCAAGTGGTATCTCATGGAGACCGGCATCGACGGCCTGCGTCTGGACGCGGTCAAGCACATCAGCTTCCCGTTTTACCGGGAGCTGCTGAAGGACATCCGCGGCGAGAGCGGCCGGGAGCTGCCCGCCGTCGGCGAATACTGGAGCGGCGATCTGGAGCGCCTGCTGCACTACCTTGACGCGGTGGACAACGAGATGAGCCTCTTTGACGTGGCGCTGCATTATAACTTCTTCCACGCCTCGCAGGGCGGGGAGAATTATGATCTGCGCACGATCCTCGACAACACGCTTGTGAAAGCGCGGCCGCAGAACGCCGTCACCTTTGTGGACAACCACGACACCCAGTACGGGCAGAGCCTTGAGTCCTTTGTGGACGACTGGTTCAAGCCCCTGGCCTACGCGCTGATCCTGCTCCGGCAGGAGGGCGTGCCCTGCGTGTTCTACTCCGACTACTACGGCAACCCCGTCAGGAACCGCCCGCTGGTGCCGAACCTCGGCAAGCTTATCAAGCTGCGCCGCGCCTACGCCTACGGCGAGCAGCGTGACTGCTTTGAAAGCGAGCATCTGATCGGCTGGACGCGCGGCGGTGACGAGGAACATGAAAACTCCGGCCTCGCGGTGGTCATGTCCAACAGCGATGAGGGCGGCAGCCTGCACATGGAAATCGGCAGCCGCTTTGCGGGCGAGAGCTTCCGAGACGTGCTCGGCAGCTGCACAGAGCCCGTCACCGTCGATGACGACGGCTGGGCCGACTTTCGCACCGAAGGCCGCAACGTCGCCATCTGGGTCCGCGAAGGCGCGTTTGAAGATTTGGTTGTGAATGAGTAAGACGCTTGCCTCTCTCATTTATCGTTTATAGACCATAAGCTGCGATTTGCGCTGTATAGTTTGCAAGTCTTCACTCTTAGCATTCATGCATTACCACTTCACTACCAGACAGCGGCGCGAGCGTAAGCGAAGCCCTCCGCGGTCGGCGTGGCGCAGGACCGTATACCACCTGCGAGCGCCCTTTTCTTTTCTTACACCGGGCGCGGCGCGTTCTTTTCTTTTCGGCAAGACGAAAAGAAAAGAATGGGGGGCGCAAATCGCAGGTAATGTCTTCTGAGCAGTAAAAATAAACATAGAAAAATCTCAGAGCCGTTGTGACTCTGAGATTTTTCTATTATGAGGCGATGCGGGTCGGCTCCTTGGGGTGGATGCCGAGATGGCCGAGCAGCTCTTCTACATCGCGCACCGGGATGATTTCCAGCGCGTCGCGGACCTCCCGGGCCACCTCGCGCAGATCGTCCACGTTCTCCTCCGGGATGAACACGGTTTTGACCCCGGCGCGCTGGGCCGCCATGAGCTTTTCGGGCAGGCCGCCGATGGGCTTTACATCGCCCTGGAGCGACACCTCGCCGGTCATGGCAATGGTCGGCGGGACCGGGATGCCCGTCACGAGAGACGAGAGCGAGCTTGTGAGCGTCACGCCCGCGGAGGGTCCGTCCTTGGGCGTTGCGCCGTCCGGGACATGGATGTGCAGGTCGTTTTCCTCAAAGAGGCTCGCGTGCTCCGGGAACAGGTGCTTGACAAGGCTCACGGCGATCTGGGCCGACTCCTTCATCACGTCGCCGAGCTGGCCGGTAATAATGGTCTTGCCGCCGCCCTTGGTAAGCAGCGTTTCGATATACAGCACGTCTCCGCCCACGGGCGTCCAGGCAAGGCCCGTGACCACGCCGGGCTTGGCCTCGTCCTTCACATGGCGGTGGGGCAGCGGACGCATGTCGAGAAGCTCCCGCAAATCCGACGGCTCCACCTTCATGGGCTTTTCGCCGCCGCGTACGAGATGCACCGCCGCCGAGCGGCAGAGCGTGTCCATACACTTCTTGAGCCCGCGCACGCCCGCCTCGCGGGTGTAGTCGTCGATGATGGCCTGCACAGTCTCCTCGGAGAGCTCCAGCTCCCCTTCCCCGATGCCGACAGCCTCCATGGCCTTGGGCAGCAGATGGAGCCGTGCGATCTCCTGCTTCTCCGTGGGCGTGTAGCCCTGGAAGGAGATGAGCTCCATGCGGTCGAGCAGCGGCTGGGGGATGGTGTCGAGGGAGTTTGCGGTGCAGATAAAGAACACGTCCGACAAATCGAAGGGCACATTCAGATAGTGGTCGGTGAAGGTGCTGTTCTGCTCGGGGTCCAGGACCTCCAGCAGGGCGCTGGCCGGGTCGCCGTTATAGGACATGGAGAGCTTGTCGACCTCGTCGAGTACCATGACGGGGTTCGAGACGCCGCACTTGGAGATGCCGTCTAGGATACGGCCCGGCATGGCGCCGATGTAGGTGCGGCGGTGGCCGCGGATATCCGCCTCATCCCGCACGCCGCCGAGGCTGACGCGCACGTATTCCCGCCCGAGGGCTTTGGCGATGCTCTGGCCGATGCTGGTCTTGCCGGTGCCGGGGGCGCCGACAAAGAGCAGGATGGAGCCGGACTGGCGCTTTTTCAGGTTCATGACCGCGATCTGCTGGATGATGCGGCGCTTGACCTTCGCAAGGCCGAAGTGGTCGGCGTCCAGGATCTTCTCCGCCTCGTCAAGGTCGATGTCCTTCGGCTCGGCCTTGCCCCAGGGGAGATTTGACAGAAAGTCAAGGTAATCATAGAGCAGGCCGTATTCGGCGCTGTTCTTGCCCTCCTGCTTTAAGCGCGAGAGCACCTTGTCACACTCCTTGCGCGCAAGCTCGTTGAGCGGTGCGTCGTGCAGGCGCTGCTCGAGCTTCTGCAAATCGGAGATGTTCTCGGGGTGCAGCTCGTCCAGCTCGTTTTGCAGGTACTCGAGCTGCTTTTTGATGGCGGCCTCGCGGTAGATCTTCTGATGATCCTCCTCCTGGGCGGTGCGCACCTCGTTGCCCACCTTCATGAGCTCGAGGTTTTCGTAGATCATCTTCTCCATCATCTCGAAGCGCCTGGCCTTGCTGTCCTCGGCGAGCAGGGCGTAGCGCTCCTCACTCTTGCCGGGCATCCACGGCGACAGGCCCGCAGCCACATCCCCCATCGTGGTCCACAGCGCGGCAAAGACCCGCAGCGCCGGCTGCCAGGGTTTGCCCTCGCCGAAGGCCAGCACCGCCTCCTTCACGGCGGTCAGGCGGTTCTGAGCGTCGACGGGGTCGAGATCGTCCAGATCCGGACGGCGGGAGACCTTGAGGTGGATGCCGCCCTCGGGCTGGATCTCCACCTCCTCCAGGTTCACGCGGGAGTCGAGCTCCACCGTGACAAAGCCCTGCATATTCGTCTCGCGCACGATGCCGGCCACGCCGATGGGATAGAAGCTGTCGGGTTTTACGGCATTGCGGGCGATGGGCTCTTTTGTGACGATGAGGATGACCTTGGCGTCCTGCTGAGGCTCGCGGCCGGTCATGGTGCGGTAGTAGTCCGGGCGCAGATAGATGGTCGACTGCGGCACCGCAACGGAATTATGTATGGGTAAAACAGGCATATTCGTACCTCCTATTGGCAATTCTGGCACTCTTTCCGTGTGAGTGCTAAGACCTGGGTAAAAAATTTTTCCTCGCTTTGAGGAAGATTGAGCTTTACAAGTGTAAAGATTCTGGTATAATCATAGTACAGGACTTTACACTTGTCAAGGTCATTCAAAATAAGTTTACAAAAGGAAAGCTCTAAAAACGCATGTCTGGTGATGTGTCGAGAGATTTTGTTCCAGATTGAAGTGCAAAAAACGCAGGGATCCTTTGTGGATTTCAAGTTTTTTTTGCGCGAAAAGCTGGGGCAAAAGCTCCGGCGCAGCGCCGGGCAGGAGTTTTTAGAGGTGACCAAAAGGTGGTGAACTGCCTGTGTACTGCGGCTGCAACGAGAAAGCGCTCACTTCCCAGCGGGCCATCGCCTGCGCGCTGCTGGAGCTGATGGAGCACGCCCCCTATGCCGACATCAGCATCAGCGCCCTGTGCCGGGCGGCGGGGATTTCCCGCCCTACGTTCTACAGTCTCTTCGGCTCGAAGGACGATGTGGTCTCCTACATCCTGCGAGAGAGCCACTGCTACGCGCCGGAGCCGGAGGCGGGCTCGTGCCTGCAAAGCTTTTGTCTCAGCTACAGCCGCTACATCACGCGCCAGCGGCATTTTCTGACGCTGCTGGTGAATAACGGTGTGGGGCACCTTTTATATCAGAGCATCTTCGATTCGCTGATGGACTGCGGCTGCTTTCTGCAGGCGGCGGACGCGCTGTCCCGGCGATGCGCCGCAAACTTCACCGCCGGGGCGCTCACCGGCGTTGCGCAGGACTACGTCAAAAGAGAAGCCTGCACGGACGAGGAGCTGTGCAGGCTTCTGGAAAGCTTATTCAGCGGGGCGATGTTCGGGTAATTATTTCGCCGCTTTTTTCAAACACTTGAGCACATCGTCCTGCACCGGCAGGCGGGCATGACGGGGCCAGGTTCGTTCGTAGTCCTTCATCAGCGCGGCGGCGTCCTCCCGGTTCAGGCCCGGGATCAGCTCCCTTGAAAGGCCCTGGACCGCCACCAGCATCCAGTAGGCGCTCTTGGGCTCGGGGTTTTCCTTTGCCGCGCGCAGGAGCTTCTCCAGCACCGGGCGCAGGGCAGCGCTGTCCGGCTTCTCCGACGCGAAATCCGACAGCAGCGCCGCCATCTCCTGCGCAAAACGGTCATGCAGCGGATCGTCCGACGGGCCGAATTTGAGGCCGAAGAGCTCGTTGGGCTTGCGGTTTCGCTCCTGTCGGTCGGCGGCGTCCAGATAGTCCTCCAAAATCCGGTCCATACGGGCGAGGGTAAATTCAAGATTCATATATTGCTCCTGTTAAGGGGCTGACTCAAAACGTTTCCTGTTTTGTCATCCTGAGGAACAAAGTGACGAAGGATCTTTCTTTTGAAAGCATTTACAAACTTCCAGAGAAAGATCCTTCGCTTACGCTCAGGATGACAGGGGGTTTGAGGCAGCCCCTTTATTTCAGTGCTTGTGGTCGGTGCCTTTGTCGCCGACGCCGAAGTGCAGCTCCTTCATGCCCTCCACCTCGTCGCAGATGTCCTTGAGCGCGCACACGGAGCAGTCCGTGGGCAGGCCCTCAAAGATGTGGGTGAGGGTGCCGGTCACGTCGGCGGACTTTTTGGCCAGCGCCTTGAGAGCGCCGTAGTCGGCAGCGGGATCGGTGAGGAAGATGACGGTGGCGCTGATGACGTTCGGGTCCTGCTTGTAGGCCTGGATGTAGTTCATGCCGAGGGCCTTGAAGCTGATACCCTTTTTGACGGCCTCCTTGCTGACGCGCACCTGTTCGCGGTAGCTCTCCGGGGAGATGCGCACCATGTAGCCCTGGGGGTAGACATGGTACTTGGCAAACTCAATGTCGCGCAGCGTGCGGTAGACGGCCTCGTCGTCATCGTCGAGGACGCCGATGCGCAGGATGACGATGCGGGCAAAGTCACAGTCGGACTTGATGTCCTTAAGGTCCTTGCCGCAGAGGATGACCTGGTCCTTGCCGCCCAGCTCCTCGTTGGAGGTGAAGAGCACGTAGTTTGCCGAGCCCTTGCCGGAGGCGCCGAGCTCGTAGGCCGCGTACTTCTGCAGCACAAGCTCGCTGGAGCTGTTGGAGGGCCACACAGCCTTGGGGTCATAGTCCCAGACCTGGGCATGGAGCTTGTCCGTCAGCTCCCGGGTCTCTTTGATCAGGGAATTGTAGAGATCCATAAATCAGAATACCTGGTCGACCTTCTTCTCGTCGAAGATCAGGTTCACCTGCTTGTAAGCCCAGCCCAGCAGCTTCTGGTCGAGGTTCCAGAAGTAGACGACGAACAGCGCCGCAACAATGCCCACGACGACGAGCACGGTCCTCTTGACCCATTTGCCGATGAGGATGAGCACGAATTTTTTAATCAGTTCAATGAGAAAACGCATCTTTCGTGTATGCTCCTTTCCTTAACTGCCTGGCTTTGATTACTTCTTGGCCATGCCCTTCTGGCGGGCATACTCGGCAGCGCCGAGGGCACCCATGAGCTGGGGGTCGGTCTTGAGGTTGACGACCTTGAGCTTCAGGACGTGCTCGATGGCTTCCTTCAGACCGTCGTTCTTGGCGCAGCCGCCGGTCAGGGTGATGGAGTCGGTGGCACCGGCCTTCTTGGCCATGACGAAGCAGCGCTTGGCAACGGCCATCTCAATGCCCGCGGCGATCTCATCGGTCGCCTTGCCCTCGCCGACGAGCGTAATGACCTCGGACTCGGCGAAAACGGTGCACTGGGCGGTGATGGGGATGACGTTCTTCGCGGTGAGGGAGAGCTTACTAAACTCGGGCAGGGTCAGCTCGAAGGAGCGGGCCATGGCCTCGAAGAAGCGGCCGGTACCGGCGGCGCACTTGTCGTTCATGGCGAAGTTCTTGACCGTGCCGTCGGTGTCGATGCTGATGCCCTTGACGTCCTGGCCGCCGATGTCGATGATGGCCTTGACGGTGGGGTCGGTGACGTGTACGCCCATGGCGTGGCAGGAGATCTCGGAGATGTTCTCGTCGGCAAAGGGGACTTTGTTGCGGCCGTAGCCGGTGCCGATGAGGTAAGAAAGCTCCTTGGAGTCCTTGAGTCCGGCCTTCTCGCACACCTCGGCCATGGCCGCGATGGCGCTCTGCTCGGAATTGATCTTGCTGCGAATGGTGGTGTCGGCAATCATCTTGCCGTTCTCGTCCAGAATGACTGCCTTGGTGTAGGTGGAACCTACGTCACAACCGCCGAAGTATTTCATTTATCATTATCTCCTTGTATGTTTTAGATATCCCCGGTGCGGGGCTATACTCGGCTCCCCCGGAGGGGGAGCTGTCACCAGTGTGAGCACTGGTGACTGAGAGGGTGTCCCGTTTTGTACGGTGTACGCAGGAACCCTCTCCGTCACGGCGCTTGCGGGAGACGCGCCGTGCCACCTCCCCCAGAGGGTGGAGGCAAGCGTTTATCGCGAGTGCGCGCAGAGAGCTGCAAGCCTTCTAACACAAAATCAAAGCCCAGCGAAGCGGGTTTGATTTTGAGCGGAAGAAGGAGCCTGCGGATATGGAGCTTTCGCGGCTCTTACGGAAACCGCGGAAGCGGAATGGAGCAGGCTTCTTCTGACTCACATGCAGACCTCGTCCTCGAACTCGACCAGAGACGGGTCGACAGGCTCGGCCTTCATGACGGTGCGCATGTACTCGTTGACCTTGTCGCGCATGGTGCGCCTCGAGACGGTACGCGGGTCCATCAGGTCGTGCTCGATCCAGATCAGGTCGTAGCCGCGGGCACGGCCCTGCTCGTCCAGAATGCCCTGGACGGTCGCCATGTTCTTGCAGGCCACGTTCTGGTACATGATGACGAGCTTGGCGTTCCAGGCTTCGCACTGGGCCCAGCATTCGTCGACGACGTTCTGGTAGCCGCCGTTGGTGTGACGGCGCATGACCATACGCTCGTACAGGCGGGCCAGGTCGCGGAGCGCCTCTTCCTTGTCCTCGGTCTCGAGGTGCTTGGTGAAGTTCAAAGACTCCATCTCGACCAGCACGTCGATGCCCCAGCAGTTGGCCAGCCAGTTGGAGAAGTTTGCATAGTAGTGGGCCGGGCAGGACCAGACGATGGCGCGGTGCTTCATCTTGCGCTCGGGCCATGCGGTCTCGCCGTTCTCGTAGGCCTTCATGAGCATGGCGTCAACCTTCTTCATGGAGGGGAGGACGCGCGGGTCGATGCCGCCGTCCATCTCGTAGTTCCACTTGCGGAACAGCTCATAGCTCGGGCCGATCAGCTGCGGGCGGGAGGACTTGTTGATCTCCCACTTGTTCAGCTCCAGGTCGGTCTCCTGGTTGAAGCGCTTCATGCACTCAAAGTAGTGATCCCAGGACCACTTGGCGCCGGTGCGCTCCTCAATCCACTTGATGCAGGCCTTGATATCCTCGGCGCCCATCTGCACGGTCTCCTCATCCAGGTAGCGGACGGGGAAGCAGAGGTGGAACACGGGGATATTCGGGAAGCGGCGGGAGAAGTAGGAGGAGGCCATGGTGGAGCCGTCGCACGGCATGGAGCTGGAGATGAAGCCGGAGCCCATGTCGGGCAGGGCGTTGATGACCAGCGCGCCGCACTCGGAGGACGGGACGGGGCAGGTATCGGCGGGCAGGCCGTAGGACTCGACCGCGTCGATGTAGGGGATGCACACGAGCTGGTCGATCTCGGAGACCAGGAACATGGGCAGCAGCTGGTGCGGGATGCCGCAGAGGTCCGGGAAGCCCGCCATGATCTGGCCCATGGTCATCTCGTCGAAGGTGACCATCATGCGGTTGAGCTCGTCGCTGTTGCCGTTCTTGCGGTCGGCCTTGTTGAGGAGCACCAGGTTCTCGGCGACGTAGCGGAAGATCTGATAGGTAAGCTCATGGCTCATGCGCAGATTGGAGCCGCGCAGGCCGAGGATGTTTTTGTCCATGAAGCCGTGGCAGCAGAAGTAGGAGATCATCCAGCGGTACCACAGCGCACCGTTGAGGGCGGGGATCAGGTCCTTGGAGAAGGTGCCGAGCAGCATGACCCAGAGCTTGCCCCACTCATAGAAGTCATAGGCGGTGTCCTTCACGCCGCGCCACTCACGGCGGACGGTGGCCATCGCGCCCTTGCGGTAGAGGCGGCCGAGGCTTCTCTCGCCGTTTACCACGCGGTCCCACTTCTCGTTGTTGTCGAGGGCCATGAAGTCCGCATACTCGCCCTTGACACGCTCGAAGTCGGCCTTGCAGTCGTTGACGCGGTCGGCGCCGAACTTTTTCCAGTCGGTGGCCTTGAGAAGCTTCCAGGCGATGCCGAGAAATTCCGCGGCGTTCTCGCCCTGCTTCTTCCAGTTCATATTGTCTTTGGCTTTCCAGAACTTGGGGTTCGGGTAGACCATCTTTTCCATTTTAGCCATTCTTCTCTGCCTCCTTGTGGATACGTTTGATCTCAAGCGACTCTACGAAGGCCTGAACACGGGTGCGCAGCTGACCGGAATTGCCGTTATTGTACAGACGGTCGATGGACAGGACGGGCCAGCCGTATTCGTCGTGCATGATGTGGGAGACGAGGGCGCGCTCGAAGCCCCAGTAATCGCAGTACTTCATCTGCTCGTAGATGATGCCCTCGGCCTTGTACTCCTTGGCGAGGCGGTCGGCCGTCTCGCGGCGCTGCAGGACCTTCTCGTCGGCGATGTAGCGGGCACACTCGGAGTGCTGCATGACGTGCAGGCAGATCTGCGGCAGGGCGGGCTTGTCGTCTGCAAGCTCGATGATCTCGCGGCCCGGGGTGGAGCCGAAGCAGTAGCGGTCGGACACGACCAGCGCGCCGCAGCCTTCGATGAGCTTGGTGAGGTTGGGGTCGTCGATCTCGGAGCCGACGATGGCGACTCTCGCGCGGAAGGCGGGCTTTTTGTCGGGCTTGCGGGTCTTGAGCTCCTCCAGCGTCTCACGCAGGTAAGGCAGGATGAGCTTCTTGGGACACGTGAAGGAGACGAGGTTGAGGACGTGGTACTCGTAGCCGGTGACGACAGGATTGTCGGCCTTGCGCATCTGGCCGATCTCGGTGAGGATGGCGCAGACCTCGTTGTGCTCCTTGACGGCGGCGCGGATGGCCTCGTCGGAGGTGTCGACGCCGAAGCGCCTGTTCAGCTCGTCCAGGACGTGGACCTCCATCTGGCGGACATAGGAGTCGAGGGTGTAGTCGGTCACCTTGAAGGGAATGTCGCAGTGGGAGACGAAGAAGTTGGGCTTGTCGTTGACCTGGAGGATCTCGAAGTGCTCCATGGCGCGGTTCATCATCGAGCAGGCGTCCACGCCGATCATGGCGTCGAGGAACTGGTAGCCGCCTTCAATGCCGCGCTCCACGAGTGCGCGTGCGTACTCACAGGTGTAGTTGGACATGTAGTAGGTGGCGATGTCGATGGAGCCGGTGTTGGGTGCGCGCAGACGTACCGAGAAGCAGTTGCCGAGGTTGAGCAGGACTTCGGGCATGTGGTAGCAGGTATAGCCGAGGGCGATGCCGCCCTCCTTCTGAGCCTGTCTAACCAGCTCGTTGTCGGCGTTCTCAAGCAGTTTTTCAAAGAAAATCAGATGCTTAAGATCTTTCAAATGTTACACCTCTTTTACAGTATTTCTATGTTTTGGAGTGCTTCCTTCACTCCCTTGAGCATGGCGGAATCCGCGGGCAGCTCCATGACGCTCTTGCCCATGATGTCGTTTGCGGCAAAGGCGCTGTCGGCGGGGATAAAGGAGAGGACGTCGACGCCGGGGGTCTTGAACTCGTTTACAAGCTCGGGGTTCGTGACCCGGTTGACGATGACGCCGATGCGGTCGTAGGCGATGAGCTCATCGGCCACCTGCTTGATGGTGGCGATGACCTGCGCGCCCTTCTTGCTCTGATCGGTGACGAGGATGAGATGCGTGACCTTTTCCATCACGCGGCGCTGGATCTGTTCGATCCCGGCTTCGCCGTCGATGACGACGTAGTCGAAGCTGTTGGCGAGGATGCTGATAACCTCTTTGAGGTAGGAATTGACCTTGCAGTAGCAGCCGGAGCTCTCCGGGCGGCCGATGGCCAGGAAGGCAAAACCCGGCATCTCGACCAGCGCGTCGAAGATACGGAAGCGCGCCTCGCTCAGAAGCTCCAGAGCCTCTTTGGTTTCGCCGTTTTCCACGCTGTCGACGATGCTCATGCGGATATCGTCCAGCGTCAGCTTTACGTCAACACCAAGAGCAACGGACAGGCCGACGGCGGGGTCTGCGTCGATGGCGAGGATCTTCTTGTCGGGATATTGTTCGACCAGAAGGCGCACGATCGAGGCGCAGATGGAGGTCTTTCCGACACCGCCCTTGCCGGCAACCGTAAGGATCTTGGCTTTCTGTTCCATGTGCGTTCCCCCATTCGAGAAAAAGTGTGCAGTATGCGGATATTACTATCGTGGTTATTTTAACACACAGCCATGCATTATGCAAGATAAACACTTTAAAAATAGAGCTGCCCATACTTTTTGTTCAAATCGTTGTGTGAATTGCTGTAAAATGTTTGGACATTATAGGGCGAAACGTAAAGGAAAAATAAAAGCCTGTCATCCTGAGCGTAAGCGAAGGATCTCCCGGTCTTTGCACGATTTACGGGATCCTTCGCTTCGCTCAGGATGACAGGCTGTTCACCGGTTCAGCACCCACACGCCGACGTTTAAATACGCCGCGAAGCTGAGCCAGACGATATAGGGGATCAGGAGCTTGCCCGCCTTTTCCTCAATGCAGGAAAAGAGCAGGGCCGTGACCACCGCCAGCACCCACAGCAGCAAAAGCAGCAGGAAGGCGGTAAAATAAAAGCGCATGGTAAAGAACACGATGGGCCAGAGGAAATTGACAGCCAGGCCCAGGCCGTACACGGTCAGCGCCCGGTCGCGCCGCGCGGGACTCACGCCGCTTGCCCAGACGAGATAGGACGCCCAGCCCAGCAGCAGATACAAAATCGTCCACACCACGGGAAAGAGCCACGCGGGCGGACTGAGCGGCGGCTTGAGGACAATTTTGAAATACTCCATGCCGTCGCGCGTCAGGAAAGCGGAAAAGCCGCCGACCGCCAGCGGGATCAAAAGCGAAATTGCCAGCGGCCCGTACCGGATTTTATGCTTCATAAAAACATCACCACCCCTCCAAAGTGTATGGAGGGGCGGGACAGATTATACGCCTTGCCCCAATCTCCTTTTGGAAAAAGGGAGGGGGACCGCTTGCGGTGGAGGGATCGATCAGGATTTGTACGACGCTCAGTTTACGAAAGGAGTAAGACAGTCGATCCCTCAGTCGCCAGTTTGCGAACTGGTGCCAGCTCCCTTTGTGAAAGGGAGCTTATATGGAAGGGCTTAAAACTGGAAGTAAATAAACGGACTCTGTCCGGTGTAGGCCAGGGCGGCGGTGACGCCGAGGAAGAGGAAGAAGGCCAGCAGGCCCGTGAAGCTTCCAAGGCTCACCAGCGGATAGTAGCCCGTGGGCCGGATGCCGAGACGGCGGCTGTGCGCGCAGGCAACCAGGTGCGCGCCCCAGACGAGCACAAGGCCGAAGATGCCCCAGAAGCTCACAAAGCGGATGCCCCGGTGCAGCGTGAAGATATAGCCGATGTACTGCAGGGCGGTCCCGATGTCCTTTGCGCAGAAGATGATGGCGATAAAGCAGAAAAAGTGGAAGGTCACGAAAATGCTGAGCGCATTGGTCAGCGGGGTCTTCGGGATCTTTTTGCGCACAGGTCCCGTCGCGCGGAAAACGCACTGGGCTACACCGCTCAAAAAGCCCCAGATCACATACTTCCACTCCGGGCCGTGCCAGAGGCCGCAGACCGTCATGTTGATGAGGATGTTGAGGTAGGTGCGCGCCTCGCCCTTTTTGCTGCCGCCCAGCGGGAAGTACAGGTACTCGGTGAGCCAGGTGGAGAGGCTGATGTGCCAGCGCCGCCAGAACTCATTGACGTTGGGGGAGATAAAGGGCAGGTCGAAGTTTCGCGTCAGGTCGTAGCCCAGGCATTTGGCGCAGCCCACGGCGATGTCCGAATAGCCGGAGAAGTCGCAGTAGAGCTGGACAAAGTAGGCGTAGGCGGCCAGCAGCAGGGTTCCCGCGCTGTAGGCAGAGGGGGCGCTGTGCACAGCCTGGATGAAGGGGCCGATGTTGTCGGCGATGACGACCTTCTTGAAAAAGCCGAAGAGCATGATCTGCAGGCCCGGTTCAAGGTTTTGAAGGGAGATGTTGCGCTCCTGTCTGAGCTGGGGCAGAAACTCCCCGGCCTTGACGATCGGGCCGGCCACCAGCTGCGGGAAGAAGGCGATGTAGAGCGCCGTGTGGACGAAGTCCCGCTCCGCCTCGATCTTGCCGCGGTACACGTCGATGGTATAGCTCAGGGACTGGAAGGTATAGAAGCTGATGCCGACGGCGATGACGAGGGCGGTCGTATTGGTGCGCACAATGCCGAAGAGATCGCAGAAGGAATTGATGAAGAAATCGTAATACTTGAAAATACCCAGCACCACGAGCGGCGCCACCACGCCGATGACGAGCGCTGTTTTCCGCCGGGGCTTGTCCATCTGCAAGGCGCAGACATGGGCCACCAGCGTGAGGAAAAGCATCAGGAAGCAGAAACGCCAGTCCCACCAGCCATAGAACACATAACTTGCGATCAGCAGGATGATATGCCGGATGCGCAGGCGCTTTTCCTGCTCCACGGCCTGAAAGACGGGCAGATTTGTCAGCGCCATGAGGGCAAAGACCGTGGGGAAGAAGATCAGGAAAGGACGGCTTACAAAGCTCATTTCTCTGTCCTCCCCGCGCTCAGCTGTTCATACACGCCCTCGGCAAAGAGGCGAAGCCCCAGGCTGTTGATGTGTCCGGTGCCGGGGCTGGTGTTGGCAAAGCCGAAGGGCAGCTGCCCCAGCTCCTCCGCGGCGGCAATGTTCCGCTCAGTCAAATCGAGGAAGACGAGGTCGTTTTCCGCGCACAGCTTTTGATAAAGCGCCCGGTCATCGGGCTGCTCCTGAACGGCGATATGCCCGTCCTCGTCCGGCAGGACGGTGGGGGTATAGGCCAGGATCACGGACACGCCGTGGGCACGGCCCGTCTCGCCGAGCTTTTGCAGCAGGCGGGAGAGAGACGCCTCAAAGTCCCCCGCGGGAGTCTGCGCTGCGTCTCCGGCAGCCTGGCCGTCGCCCTGAAAGTACTTGGTGTAAAACAGGCGCAGATACGGGATCTTCTGCGCCGCCGTGACGACCCCGCCCTCGTGGGCGCGGATCTCCGGCAGCGTCCCGTCGACGGCGGCGTCCAGCTCGGCGGGCCCGTAGCCGAGCTTTGCAAGCTCAATAACTACGGCGTCTGTTGGCGCATATACCGCGAGGGCCCTGTCCAGATGCTCGGCGCAGTAAGGGAAGGTATGGGCCGCCATGCCGATGTTGTAGACGTACTTTTCCCCGCCGAAGAGGCGATTCAATACAGCGGCGGCGGAATCGGCCTGGGGCACGCAGAAGCCCTCCATGTGCGACGAGCCCATCAGCAGGATATTGATTGTATCCCCGTGCTTGTAATCACGCAGATTATTAAAACCCTCGTTGTTGGTGCGGCCCGTGCCGAAGCCCTCGGTGCCGCGAAAATAGCGGCGGTTCGGCTCGTAGCGGTACTCGGTGGTATCGTCGGGGTTGGAGACGCGCACGGGGACGTTGAAGTAAAACGCGCAGGCCGCGCATAAAACGGCGAAGGCGGCAAGGCCCGCAAGCAGCGCCTTGATTATCCACTTTACAGTTTCTTTTTTCATGGGTTATCCTTTGCAGCCCGGCGCTGTCTGAGCATGGACAGGATATACAGCAGGCTGTCGTTTTTCAAAATCAGGTTCAGCGCGACATACACCGCAGCGCCGCAGACGACCTGTACCGGGAGCAGCAGCGCCGTCGGCAGCGGCAGGAGCCCCACGGCCCGCACGGCGGCGAACATCACGGCCGCGCTGGCGCCGTTTTTCCACACGTCCCGGAACTGATCGAGAGCACCGTAGCCCAGGAGCTTTTTGATGGGCAGGCTCGTCACGATCACGTCGAGCCAGGCGGAGATCGCATAGCCGATCGCGATGGCCGTGAGGGAACGGAAGCCAACGATGCTGACCGCCAGCACCGCCACCATCAGTACCCGGCGCAGAACCTCCTGCTTTGCGTAGAGGTCCGAGCGGCCCAGGGATTTGAGCGCGACCGTATTGGCGCTCGTCAGCGGGATCTGAGCCTCAGCGATGCTGAGGATCGCCAGCAGCGGCACCGTCGGCAGCCACTGCTCCTTGAGCAGCAGCAGCACCAGCGGCTTTGCCACGGCGGACAGGCCGAACATCACGGGAAAGATCACAAAGCTGCCGAGCTTATTCATGCGGCGCATGATGTCGATGAATTTCTCCTTCTCATCGTGGGCGCGCGAGAGTACCGGGAACATGACCTGGCGGATCGCCGCGTCCATATTGATGGAGATGGTGTGGGAAAACTGCTGTCCCTGCTTGTAGTGCCCGAGCTCGGCAGCCGAGAAGAATTTGCCGATGATGAGCGGGCGCAGGCTGATGTAGAGATTTTCCACCGCCGAGGCCGCCATCATCCTCAGGCCGTAGCCGCCGAGACGCCTTGCGCTTTCCTTGGAGAAGCCGCCGTGGGGCACCCAGCGCTGCACCAGGAAGGTGAAGACGCAGACGAAGACGATATAGGCGAAGGAGTAGCCCACCAGCGCCCAGATCCCCGCGCCGCTTGAAGCCAGCACCACGCCGAGCGTGCCCGCCAGCACCGTGGCCGAGAGATTGCAGAACATCATCTCCCGAAAACGCATTTCCCGCTGCATGCGGGCGGTCTGGATGGAGTTAAAGCCGCTGAACAGGAGGCTCAGCGCATATAATCGCATGGGAGCCGTGAGGCCGGGGCTGCGGTAGAAGTCCGCCAGCAGCGGGGCCGCCGCCTGCATCATAAGGAAGGTCGTACCCGTGAGGGCAAGGGTGATGACGAACACCGTGAAATAATCCCGCTCGCTCACCTTCGGGCTCTGGATGAGGGAGGTGTTGACACCGTTTTCGATCACCAGCACAAAGAAGTCGATGACCGTCTGCAGCAGCACGACCTGCCCGAAAAGCTCCGGCGCCAGCAGCCGTGCCAGCAGGATCTGGATCACAAAGCCGATGACCTTGGCGGCAAAGCGCTCGGTGAATTTATAGATCAGGGATCGGATGACTTTGCTCTTTTCCATGTCTGTCCTTTCAGCCCAGCGCCTCGCGGTCAAGGCGCGTATAGAGCGCGGTAAGTCTCTGTGCGGTGACGCGGATATCGTAGCCGGCCTTCACGATGGCGTCGGTCACATCCTCTCGCGCCCGGCGCTCCAAAAGCGCGTCGGCCCAGGCTTCCGCGTCGCCGAGAGGCAGATAGCGCACCAGGTCGGAAAGCCCCACCTCTTTGGTGATGGTATCGGAGATGACGCAGGGAAGTCCTGCTGCCTGCGCCTCCACCACCGCGATGCCGAGGCCCTCCCACAGGGATGGAAAGGCGAAGACATCCATGGCTCCGAGAAGCTGGGGCACATCGTCCCGGTTGCCGGTCATGATGACCTGATCGGCAACACCGAGGCGCACGGCCTTCTGCGCCATTTCCTGCTGCAGGGGGCCGACACCGACGAGCAGCAGCACGGCGCTTTTGTCCCTTTCGTATACCTTCTGAAACACGTCCAGCAGGAACGTGTGGTTTTTCACATCGTAGAAGCGGCCGACATTCCCGATGACGTACTTTCCTTCCAGGCCCAGTTCCCGGCGGTACTGTATCCGCGTTTCCGGGCTCACGGCAAAGCGGCGCACGTCGATGCCGTTCGGCAGGAGGACAAAGCGCTCGCTCTGACAGGCGCGCTTGCCGAAAAGCCACTCGCCCGCGTCGAGGGAGCAGGCCATCAGAACATCCGCCTGGTGGCGCAGAGGAAGCTGCATCACGGTCTTGACAGCGCCCTTGACCCCGCCGCCGGTGGAGGTGGAGTGGCTGTGGATGATGGTCTTGACCCCGTGGGCCCTTGCCACCGGGAGATAGAGGGAAGCGTAGCTTCTGACATGGGAGTGGAGGATGCAGTATTCGGGGTGCGTATAGAAAAAGTTGTTCCAGTCGCGTTTGATCTCGCCGGCGTTCGTGCCGTGAAAGGGCGTCATGGTGTACACCCTGCCGCCGAGGGCTTTGATCTCGTCGGCAAAATAGGTCTCCTCCGGGCGGTCGATCACGAAGTCGAACTGGATCTTCTCGCGGTCGATATTGCGGTAGATGTTCATCATCATGGTCTGCGAGCCGCCCACGTCGAGGCTTGCGATCATGTGCAGCACGCGGATCATGCGCGCACCTCCCAGGGCCTGATCACGGTCTCGCGCTTTTGTGTGACGACGGAATTGGCCGGAATGTTCCCCTTGAGGATGCAGCCGGCGCCGATCATGCAGTTGTCGCCGATGGTGGTGCCCATGAGGATGACGGTCCCGGCGGCGATCCAGCAGTTTTTGCCGATGACCACGGGCGCGGTCTTGAAGCGCAGCTCGTCGAGCCCCGCGCGAAAATCGTGGTCGTGGTCGTAGATGCAGGCGTTGGGCCCCATGGAGGTGCCCTCCCCGATGGTGACGCTGTCGCGGCAGTTGATCATGCAGTTATAGGTAAAGACCACATCGTCGGCCAAATTCAGCGTCGCGCCCTTGCGCACCTTGAGCTTGCAGCCGGAGTGGATGCGGGTGCGGTTGCCGATGGAGACATGGCTGCCGTGCTCAAACTCCGTGACCACATTGGGCGAAAAGCGGCAGATGGGCTTAAAGTGAAAGCCCGAACCCAGGAAGAGCTTCATGACGGAAAACTTGATAAACGTGAACACGATGCTCACGGCATTGTTGAACATTCTTCGGATAGACATGGCCGGATTCTCCTTGTGCGTATGGCAATTCATCTTAGAATATCACAAGAATCGCGCCTTGACAACCGAAAAGAACAGAAAAAAGCGGCGGGACACGAGGTCCCGCCTGCATTCCTATGTAAGCGTAAAGTACACCGTCAGTGCGCCGAGGACCGCGAGATGCACCGGGTAGACGGCATAGAAGGCGAGCTTCAGGGGCGGGCCCTGCCTGCCCTTATAGAGCAGCACCGGCACGATGGACAGGCACGCAAAGATAAAGTGCGTGATGGGATGTCCCGGCACGATGTACTCCACCACGCTCCACAGCACGATGACCGCCGCCTGGGAATAGCGGCTGCCACGGGCGAGCCAGAGCGAGAGGATGAGCGCCACGCCCATCGAGCCGTAGTCTATGTTGTCCCGGATCAGGAAAAACGCGCCGAAGAGCCCCAGGGCCTGCATCAGCAGTTTCACCCAGTCCCGCTCCGGCTTCATGGCCGCGTCGAGGAATGCGATCACGGCAAGGGAGAGGCTCAGTGTATAAAACACGTTCATCTTCGCGCCCAGGATGCGCACGCCCGCATACTGGACGCGCAGCACCGCAAGCGTCAGCGCAAGCAGCGGCCAGATCACCGAAGCGTCCATGCGCACGGCGCCGAGCCACGCGGCGCAGACAACAAAGATAAAGATGGCGCACACGAACCAGCGATGCCCGAGCGCAACGGCCGTGACCCCGTCGGGGTAGCGGTTGGCCTGCAGGGCGAGGACATAGGGGATCTGGGAGATCGCGGCGAAGGCGATGAGTCTTGTGAGATAACGCTTTACGTCATGGGTTTTCTGGTAGCCGTTGACGATCAGAAAGGCAAAGATCGGGAAGCCCAGGCGGCCGAAGGCACGCATCCATTCATAGACCGTCTTTCCGATAAAGTGCGGGTAGAGGAAGACGGCGGTGTGGTCGATGAGCATGGAGCACACGGCCAGCAGTTTCATGACAAATACGGTCATTGCGGTTTTATCCCTTCGTTCAATATCTTTTTATAGGGGGCAAGCATGCTTTCGTTCATCCTGTCGCCGATCAGGCGGCGGATACGCCGGGAGCGCAGCAGCGCGCCCAGCACCTGCATGCCCAGCATGCGCATAAATTGCCGCTGCGGAAAATCGTAGAGCCCGTGGGTCTTATAATAAAGGTGGTCCTCCCGCATCATGCCGCGCATGAGCCAGACCAGGTCGCGGAAGATCTTCATGCCGCCCACGCCGTAAAAGCTCCGCGGCGGGGTATAGCCCTGCTCGAGCGCCCAGGCAAGACGCAGGGACACATCGCGGATGGAGTCGGCGTCGTTGGCATAGCCCGCAAGAAAGCTGTGCCCCACGTCCGCCCGGGCTTTCAGTACGGTGCGCAGGTTCTCCTCCCCGCTCAGGTCCCCGTTTACGAGATAGGCAAAGGGCTTGCCCTCGGCCACCGTGCGGTGTCCGTTGCAAAACTGCCTGTCATCGTACATTTTAAAGCGGGAGCCCATGCTGTGACCGCTGAGGGTAAAGGCGTAGACGATGGCATCGGCGTTCTGGATCTTCTCGCGCAGGAGCCGGTCGAAGCCGTCATGATAGACGCATTTGCCCGCGGTCGCGCAGTTGAGGCAGCCGAGGCAGCCGCCCTTGAAGGAGAAGTCCGCGAGATTTACAAAGCGCGTGCGATAGGGAAAGGCAGCGGAAAAATCCTTGATGAGGGCGCGCAGGCTCTCGTCCCCCTCCCGCAGATCACCCACGATCACGGTGTCAAAGCCGTCCAGCTTTTTGACCGCCTCCAGCGTGCTGACATAGGGTGTGCGCTCCGGCACAGCGGCTGGCGCGGCAGTATGCTCATAAACGGCATTCTCCGCGCAGAAGACGGCATAGCGGAAAAACTGCGTGAGCTCCGTTCTCCCCTGCTCGGTGAGCAGATCCTCCATATCCGCCGAGAGGCCGTGGATTACGCGAGCGCCGAGATCATGCAGGTTCTCCTCCAGGAAACGGTGGGCCGTCACGTCGAAGAAGTGCTTGGAGGTGGTCAGGGGCGCTGCATACTTGTCCTTGAGGGAAATGTCCCGCTCCCGCATAAGTTCCAGAAAACGGTGCAGCTGTGAGGGGACGAGAAAGGAGTAAACCGGGCAGGCGAAGATCACAAGCTCCGCCCAGCCGAAGGCCTCGGCAGCCGGGGCCATGTCCTTTTCAAAGCCGCCCAGCCCCGCAGCCGCGTTGAGATGCCGGAAGCTGTGCGCCGGAAAGCTTTTTTCCAGGTACAGACAGCTCTGGAGCGTGACGCTGAAGCGTCCGCGCGGCGAGCCGTTGACAAACAGGACCTTCATGCCGTGCCTCCTTTCGGTCATATCCTTTGTATTTTACCCCATTCGACGCCAAAAATCCACAAATAGTTTCCTCCTTTTTCGGAAACAATAAAAAAGTGCGGACCGCTAACACGATCCGCAAGACAGGGTTTGGGATAAAGATATGAGCCGCGGCCTTTTTCACGAAAGGCCAATTGGATAAGCTGTGCCTGTATGATAGCATGTCCTGCGGGCGAAATCGCGCCCTTTCTGTCGAACGTGAAAAAATCTTTTCAATCCGCGCATACTCCGACACACACGGGGAACAATAAGCGGGAACCCACAGGAAGCGCTGTTTTACGCAGCGTTTCCAAAAAAGAGAGGAGCGTATCGCGTATGCTTATGGATCGTATTGCGCTGGCGCTGACCATCATCGGCGGCATCAACTGGGGCAGCATCGGCCTGTTCCGCTTTGATCTGGTCGCCTGGCTTTTCGGCGGGCAGACCGCCACCGTCAGCCGCGTTATCTACACCCTGGTGGGCCTGTCGGCCCTGTGGTGCGTGAGCCTGCTGTTTCGCAGCGACGCCATCATCGACGACGAGATGTAACGCAAAGTGAAAAGTGGAGAGTGGGATTTCTAAAGCAAACTCCACTCTCCGGGTGCGGGACGTTACATAAAGCGATATGCGAGATACGAAAGCACTCCCAGCTGCAGCAGCGTCAAAGTCCAGAAGCCCGCGACGAAGTACCAGTGCTTTGTCTTGTGGCGGAAGGCGTGCATGCCGAGAAGCCCACCCGGCGCGCCGAGCAGGGCCGCGAGTCCGAACAGGCGCTTTTCGGGCACACGACGGCGCCCGGTTTGGGCAAAGCGCTTGTCGAAGCCCATCGTGACAAACAGCACAAGGCTCATGCCGCAGCAGATGAGCGCGAGGGCGGAGACCAGTATCTTCATTCTATTCCTCCGAAAGCGCCCCGAAGTACCAGCCCGAGACGCCGTTGTGCTTGACGAAATACCCGCGCGAGCAGGTCTCCACCACCCCGACCCTGTCCCCTGCTTTTAAGGGCAGGACATAGTCCGTGCAGTCGTTGCAGTCGGTAAATTCCCCGTCCGAGAACAGGTATTTGGTCAGGATGTCCAGCTCGTAGCCCGTGCGCACATGGCGGCAGCGGGAAAACTCCTCTCCCCTTTCGAGCACCTGTACGCGGCTGTCGCCCCAGCGGATGTAGGTTGAGTGCTCCGACGCCGCCTGATCGTTCAGGACGGCGCGAACCGGGAAGGGGTCATAGGCCTCAAAGCTGAGCTCGTCGCGGGTAATGTCCGGGATGATGAGGCAGTTGAGCTGCCCGTCGTCCTTGAGCACGCACGCCCCGTCGATGCAGACGATGTGCCGCTCTCGGTCGATGATGGGGTTTGCGCAGACGATATCGTCGCAGTAGAGCATCACCGGGTAGTGCCCCACCACGACCCAGTTATCAAAGCGATAGCCCAGCTTGTACCAGGCATCGCAGCGCAGAAGCTCCCCGACCCTGTGTTCCTCCAGGGGCTTGTGGGGATAGACGGCGGCGTGGGCGAAGGTATAGCGCCCGGCCCGCACCGCGTGGGGGAGCTTGTCCAGAAAGGCAAATTCCGCCGGGAAACGTTCGGAAAGCATGCGCTTGAAGGTCTCATAATCCGGCAGCGCCAGCGGGTCAAGGCCCAGCTCCCGGGCCATGTCCCACAGCAGGCCGCTCTTTCGGTAGCGCAGATAGCCTTGCAGATTCTTTTCCCAGTGGGTGCCCATGGAGAAAATGGCGGCCCAGCCGTCGCAGTTGCCCATGACGGGGATCACGTTCCCCTTCTCCGTCATGGCCATGACCTCCCGCAGGGTCCGGAGGCTCTCGGCGCCCTTTTCGAGGAAGTCCCCGTTCAGGATCAGGAGATCGTCGTCGCAGAAGCCGACTTTTCGAAGCAGGCCGTGGAAATACGGGAGATTGGCGTGGATGTCGGAGATGACCAGCACGCGGCGGCCCTGCTCGATTTCGGGGTACACGACGCGCGCCCGTTTGTCATACATGCCCATGGCGCAGATCCTTCTCCATCAGCAGAAGCTGGGCCTGTGCTCCCGGCACGCGCGACAGCTCCCGAAAGCCGTTGGCCCGGTAGAAGGCAAGGGCCGGCAGGTTGTCCTCCGCCACATGCAGGCGGATGGCGCTGCGCCCGAGATGGCGGTATTTAGCCACGACCCGGCCCAGCAGCTGCACGCCGAGTCCCTGTCCCCGGTACTCCGGGCACAGGTACAGAAGGCTCACCCAGCCGTAGCCCGCATGCTCGCCGCGTTTGGTGTCCAGGTCGATGAGCCCCGCGTAAGTCTCCCCTTCGTACAGAAGCATGACTGCCTCATTATCGTAGATATAGTGTTCGCAGGCCGCGCGGTAGTAGGTGTCCGCCTCGAAGCCGTCCAGGTTCCCGTGGGCGGCAAGCCAGGCATCGGCATAGCTCTGCTCGTAGAGCGCCCGGTACTGCGTCGGGTCGACGCAAACATGGCGCAGGGCGGGCAGATTGACGTAGCTGCGCTGAAGCTCCGGCGGCAGGTGGGAGACGTCGTTGAGGGTATCCACGCGAAACTGTCCGTCTTCATAAAGCAAATGGGCAACGCCGGTATTCTGGAAGATGGGCACGGTCTCGCTGTCGTTGAGAGAGACCCCAAGCAGCTTTGTGAGCATGCAGCGGATGGTGATGCCGTGGGTGGTGATGACCACGGTGCGGCCGGGGTTGCGCTCGGCGATCTCATACAGCGCCGTCAGCGCCCGAGCCTGCACCTGCTGATAGGTCTCGGCCCCGGCAAGATAAAAATGTTCCTGGTCGTGCATGAAGGTATCGAGCTGCTCCGGCTGTTCCCAGATAATGTTGGCGAAGGGCTCGGTCTCCCAGGGGCCGATGTTGATCTCCCGCAGGCGTCTGTCCGTCTGCACGGGCAGATCGCGGTATTTCGTGACGGCGGAGGCGGTGAAGCGCGCACGCCAGAGGTCGCTGGAGTAAACGGCGTCCACCGGGACAGAGCGAAAGCGCTCGGCCAGGGCGTCCCGCTGCCGTACTCCGAGAGGCGTCACGTCCCCGTCCCAGTGCCCCTGCATGTGGCGGTAGAGATTGCCCTCGGCCTGAACGTGCCGAATTACATAAATTTCTGTCATAAGCCTGCCTCCTGATGCTTGACCGCCGCGTCGGTATACGGTATAATAAGTCGACATAACACAGACAGTGACGGCGGTGCTGCTATTATAGCGTGTTTTTCTCCGCAGGACAAGTACCGCCGCGATTCACACTAAGCTCAGACAGAAAGCTTTAATGGATTCCCGAGCAAAATTTGTGTCAGGCGAGGCAAAGCCCGCAGAGCATAATGGAGATATATGGTCAAGGGCTTTAACGAAGCATGGCGCAAATTTCGCCGGGAAGACTTAAAGGGTTCTATTTGAGGTTAGTGTCAGATAAAGAGAGGTTCGACATGATACGAGCGGCGGCGTTGGTGTCCGGGGACGGGGCACGGCTCCAGGCAATCCTGGACTCCATGTATTTTAAGGAAATACCGGACTTTGAGCTGGTGGCGGTCATCTCCACGGCGCGGGACGTGTACGCGATGAAGCGCGCGCTCAACGCAGGCGTGCCCGCCTATGTGGTGGACCCGGAGCTGTTCCCCAACACCACGAGCCACAGCATGGCCGTGGCCAACAAGCTCAAGGACATGGACATTGAGCTTGTGATCCTGGCCGGCTACGACATGCCGCTGGGCGTGATCCCCTACCAGTTCAAAAACCGCATCATCGGCACCTTCCCGGCCCTCTACCCCGCCTTTGAGGACGAAGAGGGCGACATTCAGCGCCAGGTACTCGAGCGCGGCGTGAAGCTCACCGGCGCCACCGCCTACTTTGCCGACGGGGACGGGCGCATCGGCAGCATCATCCTCCAGCGGGCCGTGGAGGTCCTGCCCGACGATACGCCCGATACCCTCTCCCGCCGTGTACTGGAGGAGGGCGAATGGCGCCTGCTGAGCCAGGCGGTGATCCTCTACTGCTCCCACAAGCTGAAGATCCACGGCAACCGGGTCATCATTGAAAAATAAGTTTAAAAAACCAAAGCAGAGTGCCTGACCACTCTGCTTTTAGTTTAAGAAGAACTTTCGTTCCTTATGAAGTTCTTTCCTGCTTGCAAGTATAGAATACCGCAAAGATGTTTCGTAAGTAATGCCGGAATTGTTTCCTGTTTGTAAAAGACGACAGAGGAGGTCAGTCGAACGTCAGATTCCACACGCAGTCGGCGGGGACGCTGCCGGGCTGGGCGGAGACATAGGACTCCCCTTCCCGCGCCGGGAGATAGTATACCGTCTTCTTCGCGCCCAGGAGCTTGCCCACCGAGGCCGCGATCGTGACGCAGTCGGCAGGCTCGTTTGTGATGAGCTCCTTGATGACGCACACGTCACCGTCGAGTTCTGCGGTGCAGATGCCGCTTTGGCAGGCATAGAGCCCGCCGCCGTAAAACTTGCAGAAGCGGCGCTGAAACTCCATCGTCGGCTGGGAGGGGCGCAGGTGGTTCTTTCCCTCCAGCAGCTTTTCGCGCCAGTGCAGATACTCGGTTGAGCTAAGCTCCATCGTGTCCGCGAGCGCCTGGCAGCCCAGCTCAAACGTTTTGCGGTGCAGCACGCACTCAAAGCCCAGCAGCCGGTGATACCAGCCGTAGAGCGGCGCGTCCGCCGGGAGGGTGCACAGAAGGCTTGCCCCGCGGCGCTTTGCAAGCTTTGCACTCTCCAGCGTGACGGCCTTGCCGACGCCGAGGCTGCGGTACTCGGAGGCCACCATCACCGCGTAGATATAGCCCACGACCGGGGCCTTCCTGCGCCTGCCGACGAGCTCAAAGCCGGTCAGCACATGGGCAGCTCCCACGAGCTTCCCGTCCATTTCCGCCACGACCGCCGAGCCCATATCCGGCAAAAGCGCGTAAAACTCCGCCGTGAAAGGCAGCGGATCGCCGAACACGTCCCGCCACAGGAAGGACAGCGCCGGGATGTCCGACGCGCGGTATTCTCTTAAGGTATAATCTGCCATCAGTCTTCTCCGATCCATTGCGCAGCGTACTTTTTCAACAAGTATGCAGGCTTGTAAGACTCTTTCGATTTGCGCAGGGACTCCAGGCCCATGTCGTCCTCGCGGTTGATCCAGACAAGCTCCGGGTGTTTTTCCATGAGCATGCGGACAAGCTCGCGGCATACCATGGGGTATGCGCCGTTTATGTCCGCGGCGGCCTTCTCCACATGCACGTTGAAGGTATCGGAGCTGGTCATCTCCCCGAAGGAGAAGCCCAGAAGTTTCCCGTCGGCAAAGAGGACCCCGCCCTCCAGGCCCAGCTCCTCATAGTGCCTGAAAGCCCGCTCGATGGCGTCATGCTCGTAGACGATACTGTCGTCCAGACGCTCGGCATTGTCCTCGGTCCATTCGTTCAGCATCTGCTCGCAGGCGGGGATGAGCTCCCTTGTCAGGGGCACGAAGGACCATTCATGCTCGGCCTCAAAGCGGTTGCAGTGGTTTTTCTTGCCGTGCAGGGCCTTGCCGGAATAGGTGGAAAGCTTCTGCGCCTCGTAGATATAGTCGGCGTACTTCTCCTCCTCGCAGAAGCAGAAGCAGCCGGGGAATTCCTGCTCCAGAAGCTCCCTGTGCTTTTCGGTGATGCCGCGCAGGAGGAAGGGATATTCCTTCGCCTTCGCGTACGCCCGCAGGGCCTCGATCGCCGGGCGCAGAGGGCCGCAGCCGATGGGATAGACGAAGGCGGGACGGCCGTGCAGGCGCACCTTGGTGAGCGTCCGCTCCCCGAGATTGCACACCAGCTGGCGGTAGTGCTCGTCCCAGATGAACATATTGCCGAAGTTAAAGTCCGCGCTGGGGGAATCCTCACACATGAGGTGGCGGTCGATCCATTCCTTGTCCAGTATGGAGATTGCGTGAAACTCGATCATAAATAGACGCTGTCGCAGACAGCCTTGATTTCCTTTCTCAAACTGCGAAGATCCATGAATGCCTCGGGCCGCTTCGTCACATCGCGCAGCAGGGCCGAGGGGTGATAGGTCGCCATGACACGGCGGCCGTCGATATCGTACCAGACACCGTGCTCGCGCGTGATGCGAAAGTCCGGGTCAATGAGCGCCTTGGCCGAGATGCGGCCGAGGCAGACGATGATTTTGGGGTCAATAAGCGCGATCTGCCGGTCGAGCCAGCCGCGGCAGGCGTCCTGCTCCACGCCCAGGGGGTCGCGGTTCCCGGGCGGGCGGCACTTGACGATGTTGGCGATGTAGACCATGCTGCGGTCAAGGTCTATCATTTTCAGCATGTCGTCCAAAAGCTTTCCGGCGGGGCCCACAAAGGGCTCACCCTTGAGGTCCTCCTGCTCGCCGGGCCCCTCGCCGATGAGCATGAGCTCCGCCTTCTCATTGCCGACGCCGAAGACCAGGTTGTGCCGCCGCTCACAGAGAGAGCAGGCGCGGCAGCGCGCGCATTCCGTTTTCAGATCCTCCCAGGAGTCCACGGCCATCTCACCTCTTGATCCGCCGCGCCGGGAAAGATGCACTTGCAAGTCACCCGGCACCGTATTATAATAGCAAAAATGAAAAACGCAGAGCGTGACTGTATAGTATCACCTTTTTCCTCTGACCGCAACTGCTTTTCATATGAAATCCCCATGCGCCGCAGGCTGCATTGCGACGCGTAAAAGCTCACAGCGCATGGGGATTTTGCGCATCTGTTTCGGTTGCCGCTCAAGCGGCGGGAAACAGGCGCTTGAATCAAAACATTTTCTGTGAAAGCAGAGCTTTCGCAGAAAATCATTGGAGCGTTATTATGGCTGAATTTGACAATTTTCTCTCCCCCGGCAGACGGGGCCATCTGATCGGCATCGGCGGCGTGTCTATGTCGTCGCTGGCGGAGGTGCTCAAGGGAATGGGGCTCGGCATCACGGGCTCGGACATGAACGACGGTGCCAATGTAGAGGGCCTGCGCCGCAAGGGCATCGAGGTCCTCATCGGACATAAGGCCGAGAACATCACGGACGACGTGGAGTTTGTGGTCCGCACCGCCGCCGTGCACGACGACAATCCCGAGATCATCGCCGCCCGTCAGAAGGGCATCCCGGTCTTCGAGCGCACCCAGGCCTGGGGCGCTATCTCCAAGGACTACGCCAATGCCCTGTGCATCTGCGGCACCCATGGCAAGACAACCACCACCTCCATGTGCACCCACATCATGATGGCCGCCGACAAGGACCCCACCGTCATGATCGGCGGCACGCTGCCCCTTTTGAAGGCGGGCCACCGTGTGGGCCACGGCAACACCATCATCATGGAGGCCTGCGAGTACTACAACTCCTTCCTCTCCTTCCACCCCACGGTCGCCGTCGTGCTGAATGTGGAAGCCGACCATCTGGACTTCTTCAAGGACCTTGACGATGTGAAGCATTCTTTCCATCTCTTTGCCCAGCGTGTCCCCGCGGACGGCTATGTGATCGCAAACCTCGACGACGCCAACACCATGGAGGTCGTGCAGGATGTTCAGGGGCATGTCATCACCTTCGGTCTGAGCGGCAAGGCCGACGTGACGGCGGCAAACATCGAGTTTAAGGGCGCAAACTCTCACTTCGACATTCTCTACAAGGGGAAGCTCTTTACCGATGTGACGCTGCACGTGCCGGGCATGCACAATGTCAAGAACGCTCTGGCCGCCACCGCCGCCTGCATCAGCCTCGGCGTGCGGCCCACCGCCGTCAAGTACGGCCTTGCGGGCTTCAACGGCGCGGGACGGCGCTTCGAGTTCAAGGGCAAGTATAACGGCGCGGATGTCTACGACGACTACGCCCACCACCCGGGCGAGCTCAAGGTCCTGCTCGACGCGGTGGAGCAGCTCAACTACAAGCGCACCGTGCTGGTCTTCCAGCCCCACACCTATTCCCGCACCGCCGCCCTGTTTCCCGATTTTGTCGAGCAGTTGAGACGGCCCGACGTGGTGTTCCTTGCGGAGATCTTCGCCGCGCGGGAGAAAAACACCATCGGCATCTCCTCGGCGGACCTTGCCAAAGAGGTCGACGGCTCCATCTTCTGCCAGACCTTCGATGTGATTGAGGACGCCCTGCGCGCCATCGCCCACCCGGGCGACATCGTGCTGACCGTCGGTGCGGGAGATGTGTATAAGATCGGCGAGAGACTGGTCGGAGAAAAAAAGTGACATCGCTATACCCGGCAGATATGAAAACTGCCGGGTATTTGTCCGTTTTCAGCATTGTAAAGAAGCCGCGCGTCTGTTACAATCACAATAGAAACACGGAGTCCGCGGGGCTCAATATATACAATTTACTGGAGGAATGCCCTATGCACGAAGTTCTGCATACCCTGTCCAAGATCGGTATCGTCCCGGTCATTGCCATTGACGACGCGAAGAAGGCCGTCCCGCTCGCCAAGGCCCTCGTCGCCGGCGGTCTGCCCGCCGCCGAGGTCACCTTCCGCACCGCCGCCGCCGAGGAGGCCATCCGCGCCATCGCCGCCGAGGTCCCCGAAATGGTGGTCGGCGCCGGCACCGTCACCAGTCGTGAGCGTCTCGACCGCGCACTGGCCGCCGGTTCCCAGTTCATCGTCACCCCCGGTTTCAACCCCGACACCGTGAAATACGGCCTTGACAAGGGCGCGCTCATGCTCCCCGGCACCGCCACCGGCGGCGAGATGGAGCAGGCCATGACCCTGGGCCTGGAGGTCGTCAAGTTCTTCCCTGCCGAGGATAACGGCGGCATCAAGAAGCTCAAGGCCCTTGCCGGTCCCTACCGTGAGCTCAAGTGGATGCCCACCGGCGGCGTCAACACCAAAAACATGATGGACTACCTCTCCTTCGACCAGATCGTCGCCTGCGGCGGCACCTGGATGGTCAAGAAGGATCTCATCGAGGGCGAGTGCTGGGACGAGATCACCGCCATCTGCAGAGATGCCGTCAAGGTCATGCTGGGCATCGAGCTTGCCCACGTCGGTGTCAACACCGAAAGCCGCGAGGAGGCCGAGCGCCTCGCCAAGCTTGTCAGCTGCATGCTGGGCCTGTCCCCGCGCGACACGGGCAAGTCCTGGTTCGCCGCCGACAACGCCATCGAGTTCATGAGTCACAAGGGCCCCGGCACCATGGGCCACATCGGCTTCAAGACCAACAGCGTCGAGCGCTGCATCTACCACCTGGGCCTGCAGGGTGTGGAGTTCAACGAGGATTCCATCACCTACAACGACAAGGGCGCGCCCAAGTTCGTCTACCTCAAGGGCGAGTACGGCGGCTTCGCCATTCACCTTGTCAACAAGTAAGATACCGCACAAGCAGCGACCGGCAGGGCTTTCGCCCTGCCGGTTTTGTATAGATAAAAATGTCATCCTGAGCGCCGGCGAAGGATCTTCAAGATCTTTCGCTTCGCTCAAGATGACAGGATGGGTCGTTATCGGTTCAGCCGCCAGTTCTCCTTCGGCTGCCAGCCCGGAAGCGGCTGCCGCTGCATGGCGCCGAAGATCTTGGACTTCATATCCGGGTAGTCGACGCTCATGGTCTTGAGCATCTGCTTGATCTCCCAGCGCTTGCTGGCCTTGTCCTGGGGGCAGGGGTTTTCCACCACCGGGACATTCAGCTGCGCGGCGAGATTCGCGATCTTCTGTTCTCCGCAGTAGATGAGCGGCCTGATCTGCGTAATACCGGAGCGGTCGAGATAGGTCACGGGCCGAAAGCAGCTGATGCGCCCTTCGAACAGCAGGCTCATCATGAAGGTCTCCACCGCGTCGTCAAAGTGGTGGCCGAGGGCAAGCTTGCCGATCCCGTTTTCGCGCAGATAGTCGTTGAGCGCCCCGCGCCGCATCTTGGCGCAGAGGGAGCAGGGGTTATCCTCCCTGCGCACGTCGAAGACGATCTCCTTGATGTCGGTCTTGAGGCAGGCGTAGGGGATGTTCAGCTGTGCGCACATGTCCTTCACGGGTGTGAAATCCATGCCCTCAAAGCCCAGCTCGATGGTCACCGCGGAAAGTTCAAAGGGTTTGGGGTAAAAGCTTTTCAGATGATTGAGCGCGAGCAGCAGGAGCATGCTGTCCTTGCCGCCGGACACGCCGACCGCCACCCTGTCGCCCTCCTGTATCATATCGTAATCATCCACCGCGCGGCGCACGGTGCCGGTAAATTCGTTGAGCGCCTTGTCCATGGGAAATCCCACCTTTCTTTACCCGTCCTATTGTAGCGAAGCGGCAGTCAAATGTCAAAGACTTTCCGGTTTGAAAATTCATTTGAAGGATTCAATAGTTTTTGCGAGATTTTGCGTGATTTTTCGAGTTTTGAATTTCTAAATTAAATTCGCTGTTGACAGTTTCCCTCCCCTGTGGTATAAAAGTGGAGCGCGCCGGACGGGACCCGTTATCCGTCCGCGCCCTGAACACGTCAAAACAATTGATTTTATATTGGAGGCAATCACATGTCCACAACCATGCTCACCAAGGAGACCGTTGAACGCAAATGGTACATCCTTGACGCAGCCGGCAAGCCCATGGGCAAGACCGCTGCCCTCGCCGCCGATCTTCTCCGCGGCAAGCTCAGACCCGACTACACTCCCCACGTCGACTGCGGCGATTACGTCATCATCATCAACGCCAAGGACGCCGTCCTCACCGGCAAGAAGCTGGAGCAGAAGTACTACCGCACCCACTCCGGTTATCCCGGCGGTCTGAAAGAGACCCAGTACAAGATCCTGATGCAGAAGAAGCCCGAGCTCGCGATGCGTCTGGCTGTCCGCGGCATGCTGCAGAAGAACACCATCGCGCAGTGGCAGCTGAAGCGTCTGCGCATCTTCGCCGGCGCCGAGCATACCCACGCCGCCCAGAAGCCCGAAGTCTGGGATCGCTAAGAGGAGGTAAAGAACTATGGCAACCTACAAGACCAAGAAGCCCTATATGTACGGCACCGGCCGCAGAAAGTCTTCTGTCGCCCGCGTCCACCTCATTCCCAACGGCTCCGGCGTGATCACCATCAACGGCCGTGACATCGACGATTACTTCGGTCTCGAGACCCTCAAGCTCATCGTCCGTCAGCCCCTGGTCACCACCAACACCCTCGGCAAGGTCGACATCGAAGCGACCGTCGCCGGCGGCGGCGTTTCCGGTCAGGCCGGCGCCATCCGCCACGGCATCGCCCGCGCCCTGCTCGTCGTCGATGAGAGCTACCGCGCCGCCCTCAAGGCCGCCGGCTTCCTCACCCGCGACCCGAGAATGAAAGAGCGTAAAAAGTACGGTCTCAAAGCCGCCCGCCGCGCTCCTCAGTTCAGCAAGCGTTAATTCGTCAAAACAAGGCTGCAAGGTCATGTGCCTCCGCAAACGGCGGCACATCGACCGGCAGCCTTCTTTTTCCTCTCCCCACAAACGCAAGACGTTTGCGGGGCCCCAAATATTCAACGGACAGTTCTTCGGAGCTGTCTGTTTTTTATCGGCGGGCGGCTTATTACAACGGTCTCGGGGCTTTTCCCTATTACGGGGTTTGACGCGAGAGGACGCTCATGATAATGCGCCCGGTATAGGTGCTCATGCTCAGATCAGCTCAAACCGGAAATTCTCGAATTTCAGTCTGCTCCCTTCGTCGGCCTCCATGGGCAGCAGCGCGCGGGCAATGAAATAGGGCTCCTCCTGGGCGCTTGTGCAGGTAAGCCAGGCGTAGTCCCCGTCGATTTGGGTGAGGACATAGTACTTTGTATCCATGGTATCCGCTCCTGTCTTTCAAATTGTAATCATTATACCCGCTGTTTCCGGGAGAATCAATCCGCAACCGTGTTTCTCCCTGGGATTTGTTCTCTCCCCTTGCCATGTCCGGCGGGATTTGGTACAATCGGCGCAGAACGTTTCGCTTTGGGGGTGCGTCATGCGTTTTCAGACCATATTCAAATACCGCAAAAACATGATGGCGGCCGCCATCGTGATGATCCTGCTGTACCACACCAAGGGCGCCTGGCCCGAGATCGCACTGAAAAGGATCGCCGGTTACTTCTACGGCGGCGTGGATCTGTTTTTCTTTGCCTCGGGGATCGGCTGCTATTTCTCCTACTGCAGGGACCGGGACGCCGCCGCCTTTTTCCGCCGGCGATGCGCGCGCATCCTGCCGGTCTATGTTCCCTTCGCTCTGTGCTGGATCGCGGTGGAGGCGCTGGGCGCGGGCATAAGCTTCTCTGCGGCTCTTGCCAATCTCTTCGGCGTGCACGGCTTTCTGGACATTGCCCCGAGCTTCAACTGGTATGTGTCCGGCATGTGGCTGAGCTATCTGCTCGCCCCGTTTCTCGCTCCGCTGGCTGAGCGCTGTGACAACCGGGTGAAAGCCATCGGGGCGGTCCTTGCGCTGCTGCTGTTTTCCTGTGCCTTCTGGGGCGACACACAGCTCATCATCATCGTCACGCGCCTGCCGGTCTTTTTCGCGGGCATGCTCTTTGCCGCCGAGAGTGAGCGGCGCGAGGCGCTGACGAAGGCGGAGCTTGCGCTGCTGCTGGCCCTGATTCCCGTTGGGGCGGCGATCTTATGGGAGAGCCCGAAGTTCTTCGCCGACCTGGTGTGGAGCCACGGCCTCGCCTGGTACCCGATGCTGCTGATTGCGCCGGGGCTGTGCGTGGCTGTCGCCGCCGTATCGGCCTGGCTTGACCGCTTCGTCGCCGGGCACGGGATCAACAAGGTGCTTGGTTTTCTGGGCGGGATCACGTTTGAAATCTATCTCGTCCACTTCTGGGCGCTGGAGAAACCGCTGCCCATGTTTCTGGGGCTTACAGCGCTGTACACCGCCGCGCTGCACCTCGTTTCCGGGCTGATACAGAAAAAGGTAAAAACCGCGAAAATCTAAAGGGCGCATCGCAAAATTCACTTTTTGCATAACCTTGCTATAAACAGCGTAGGGGAGGGGCTTGCCCCTCCCGGCGGTACAGCATAATTATAAAAGATAATGTGCGGCGAAATCGTAGCATTTTACGAAATCGCCGTACATTTTTCTTAGTTCAAGCTTGTCGTGCGCGGGAGGGGCAAGCCCCTCCCCTACGGTATTCACGGGCAATTATGCGAAATGAATGATGCAGTGTGCCCTGCTTGTTTATCGTATCCTCTCGTAGGTCACGAACTGATAGCGCACACCGTTTTCCTCCTGCCGCTCCCTCGCCTCGCGGATACGGAAATCCGGGGAGGCGTCCAGGTTTTCAAAGAAGCTGTCGGACGCGGGCGCAAGGTCGATCTTCGTGACGTGCACCAGATCCATAAAGGGCAGGAACTGCCGGTAGATCGACGCTCCGCCGATGACCAGCGTGCGGGGATATTTTGCCGCGAAGGCGAGGGCTTCGTCGGTAGAGTGCGCGACCTGCGCGCCCTCGATCCCGATATCCTGCCGCGTGACGACAATGTTATTGCGTCCCTTGAGAGGCTTCCCGCCCGGGAAGTCTGCGAGGGTCCTGCGCCCGACGATAACGGCGGCGCCCCGTGTCAGCTCCCGGAAATGGGCGCGGTCGGCCTTCAAAACCACCTGCTGGGTCCCCTCGCTGCCGATGCCCCAGTCGGAAAAGACGGCGACGATGGCTTCCATGCCGTCCCCCCCTTACAGCGCCACCGGGATCTTCCCGGCGAAGTCCGAATACTCGTAGCCTTCCATCCGGAAGCTGTCGCGGGTGAACTTATAAAAATCATCTACCGCGGGATCGACGATAAACTTCGGGGCGGGCTTGGGCTCGTGCCGGATGATCTCTTTCACCGCGTCCACATGGCGGTCATAGATGTGCGCGTCGGCAATGACGTGGACAAACTCACCGGGCTCGAGGCCGGAGACCTGGGCCATCATCAGTGTGAGCACCGCGTACTGCACCACGTTCCAGTTGTTGGCGGTGAGCATGTCCTGGCTGCGCTGGTTCAGGATGGCATTGAGCTTGTTGCCGGTCACGTTGAAGGTCATGGAATAGGCACAGGGGTAGAGCGCCATTTCGGACAGATCGGCGAAGTTATAGATGTTGGTCATGATGCGGCGCGAAGCGGGGTTGTGCTTTAAGTCCCACAGGACCTTGTCCACCTGATCCATGTCCCCCTCAGGGTAGTGGTGCTTGACGCCCAGCTGGTAGCCGTAGGCCTTGCCGATGGAGCCGTTTTCGTCGGCCCAGGCGTCCCACACGCGGGTGCGCAGCTCCTTGACGTTGTTGCTCTTGGCCTGCCAGATCCACAGCAGCTCGTCGATGGCGGACTTCCAGTAGATGCGGCGGATCGTCATAATGGGAAACTCCTCGGCCAGATCATAGCGGTTGACCACGCAGAATTTCTTGATGGTATGGGCGGGCGTCCCGTCCTCCCAGCGGGTGCGGACGGCGCGGTCCGTGTCCCAGATGCCGTTTTCCAGAATATCCTTGCAGTTTTGAATAAAAATCTCGTCAGCTCTGCTCATGTTTGTACCTCGTTAAACGTGATGGGAACATTGTACCATACAAAGTGAAAAGTGAAAAGCGGAAAGTGAAGAGAAGGAGCGCCTGCGGCGCGATTATCATTGTCCGCTGCACGGATAGAACGTCATTTTGAGCGCGAGCGAAAAATCTTCATTTCGGTCACCGAACTAAAAGATCCTTCGCTCACGCTCAGGATGACACCATATTTCCACTTTCCACTTTTCACTTTTCTCACTCACCCCTTTTCCCTTTGCGGAATACGATGGTTTTGGAGGTGGTGCGTATGAAATTTGCGGTGATCGGCGGCGACGCGCGGGCCGGGTGGCTGGCGGCATTGCTGAACGGGGACGGACATACGGTGCGCAGCTACGCGCTGGAGAAGGCGGCGCTGCCCCTGCGCATCATGCAGTGCAGCTCCCCGGAGGCCTGCGTGTACGGGGCCGACTGGGTGATCGTGGGCATCCCGGCGGAAAAGGGCGGCGCGCTCCACACCCCGCTCTCGGTGCAGAAGCTTTTGACCGAGGACCTGCTGACCGCCCTTTGGCCGGGGCAAACCCTGTGCGGCGGAAAGCTCGGGCAGGCGACATCGCTCGCGGCGGTGCGTGCGGGGCTCTCGGTGTGCGATCTCATGGCGCGGCGGGACTTCACCGTCGGCAACGCCGCCCTCACCGCCGAGGGGGCGGCGGGTATGCTCATAAAGGAAAGCCCCCGCAGCCTCTGGAAGGGCAGGGCGCTTATAACGGGCTGGGGCAAGGTCGCCCGGCAGCTCGGTCCGCGGCTTCGCGCCCTCGGCTGCGAGACCCGGATCGCCGCCCGCAAGGCCGGGGACCGGGCCGAGGCGGAGGCCTGCGGTCTCGGTGCCTGCTCCTTCGACGCGCTGCCGGCGCTTGCAGGCGACCTGGATTTTCTCATCAACACCGTGCCCGCCCCGGTCATCTCGCGCGAAACGCTGGAGAGGCTTCGCCCGGACGCGGTGCTGCTGGAGCTTGCCTCCGAGCCGGGTTTTGATAAGGCTCTGGCAGAAGAACTGGGACTGCGCGTGGTTTTCGCGCCTGGACTGCCGGGCAGGAGCGCCCCCTGCGCCGCCGCCTGTCTCATGCGCGACACGATCTATACCGTCATACGGGAAAGGGAGGAAGAACATGGACAATAAAAAAAGGCTGGGGGTCGCGCTGTGCGGCTCCTACTGCACCTATGAGCAGGTGTTCCGGGAGCTGGAAAAGCTCGCGGGGCAGTACGACCTCGTCCCCATCATGAGCGACACCGCTGCGGAGACGGACACCCGCTTCGGCTCTGCCGCCGACCACATCCGCCACCTCATGGACCTGACGGGAAAGCGGGTGGTCACGACCATTGCGGAGGCGGAGCCCCTCGGGCCGAAGACGCCGATGGACGCGCTGGTCATAGCGCCCTGTACCGGCAACACCCTTTCAAAGCTTGCCCACGGCGTGACCGACAGCGCCGTCACCATGGCGGCCAAGGCGCATCTCAGAAACGGAAGGCCCCTGGTACTCGCCTTCTCCACCAACGACGGTCTCTCCGGCTCGGCGGAGAACATTGCGCGGCTGTTAAACCGCAAGCACGTTTACTTTGTCCCCTTCCGGCAGGACGATCCGGAAAAGAAGCCGAACTCGCTGCAGGCGGATTTCGCACTGATCGCCCAGACCGTCGAGGCCGCGCTGCGGGGCGAACAGCTCCAGCCGCTGTTGGTGTAAACATTTGGGGCTGTGAAAAAAGTCAATTGACAGTGTAGGGGCCGACGCCCCCGGCGGCCCGAGCGGTACAGTCCAAAAATAAAGCAGAAAGCCCCCGGCGAAAACGTACAGTGTTACGGATTCGCCGGGGTCAATGTGTTATTCAGGATTCTCTCTGCCGGGCCGCCGAGGGCGTCGGCCCCTACGGTGTTGATATTACTGTGTTCTTGATGAAGGGGACCTTTTTCACAGCCCCAGTTTTCTCGGTATAATTATCTCGTTGACACCGTGAGCTTGCATTTTTTATCGCCGTCGCGGTAGTGTATGACAAGCTTCGATGGGGTGGATCTGATGGCGGTGACGCATTTGCGGTCCAGCTTTTCGATGCGTTCGTAGGCTTTGCGCTTGGCTTCGTCGTAGGCGCCCACATTGTCGGAGGTGAAGAGCACCCCGCCGAACAGGGCGTCAATAATGGCAAGCTTCTCACGCTGCTCGGGGGTGAGCTTCATGTTGTCGTCCCGCAGGAGGAACACGTCCGGATCGTTGCGCCAGGCGCGTCCGTCCAGGTGGCGGCGGTAGACGGTGTTGAGCAGCGTGTTGCGGGTCGAGGGCACCTCGCGGTGCAGGGGGCGCATGATCTTGTCGCCCAGCCAGTTGAGGGTCATGTCGCAGCCGATGCGGCAGTAGTCAACCTTTCCGAAGGCCGGGGCCAGCGGCACGCCGCAGCCGAGGATCAGCGCGTCGCCCGCAAGCTCGCGCAGGAAACGCATGCCCTCGTACATGATCTGGGCGCGGGTCTTGTCCCGGCGCGGGATCAGGCAGGCCGCGTACAAAAAGTCCAGCTTTAAAAGCTTATAGCCCCAGTCCCGCACCACGGTGTCAAAGACCTGCTTGAGATAGTCCCGGACCTCCGGATTGTAGATATCCAGCCCGTAGAAGCCCGACCAGTTGCAGCCGCCCATCTGGGGCTCGCCGTTTTCGTCGCGCAGCAGCCAGTCCGGGTGTTCCCTGACCAGGATGGACTTCTTCTCCGCCGCGAAGGGGGCAAGCCAGATGCCCGGCATCATGCCGGCGGCGCGGATCTTGTCGGCGGCGGCCTTCATGCCATGGGGGAAGCGCTCGTTCATCACGAGCCAGTCGCCCACCGCGTTCTCGTAGCCGTCGTCGATCTGGAACACGTCCGGCAGCTTCTCGCTGCCCGCAAAGCCCTTGAGATCGGCGTCGATGGATTCCTCGCTGATATTCTCGTAGAGGTTATACCAGCTGGTGTACCCGCTCAGGCGCTTGCCCTTGGCAGGTTCTACGCCGAGCATACGGAAGTACTCGTCAAAGACCGCATCCTCCGTGCCTTTGAGGATCACCATGTCAAACACCGTGTAGTCCCCGGTGAAGTGGTGGCCGACGCAGTCCTTTTCCAGCGTGACGGTGTTTTCCTCCGTGTCGAAACGAAGGATGGTAAAGCCGCTCTCCTCCGCCAGGGAGCCGAAGAGCGTGAAATCCTCGCCCCGGCGCACATAGCCATAGGTAAAACCGTGCTGCTGTCTGTTCCTGCGGCCGTAGGCAACAAAGCGGTTGTCGCCGTAGCGGTCGAGGCTGTATTTCTTTACAAGCTGCTTCGGCACTTTGTCAAGGCTGTGCATGCGGTCCTTGACGCCGCGCTCCCGGCTGTCGGTCCAGGACTGATAGCCGTTTAAGTAGAGCATGTCGTGCTTTTCAAAGGGAAAGTTGAACTTGAGCTTGATATCGCCCAGTACCGTCTCCCGTTCGCTGTGAAGGCGCAGGGAAATTCGGTCCTCGCTGCAGTCCAGGTCCCAGCGGAAATCACCGGCCTGGCCGCTCGTGTTGGTCTTGCAGCTGAAATCCGCCGTGTGAAGGCTGAGGGTCATCATGCCTTTTTCCCCGCTTTCAGCTCCTCGATACGGGAGAGGATCATTTTCTCATTGTAAAGCAGGAACAGGCACGCGCCGATCAGGCAGGTGACGGTGGCGACGACCGCGGTGGCGCGGTAGCTTGCCGCGGTGCCAGCGACGGTCATGGACGTGAAGACCACCATGGCGATGGCCTGGCCCATCTTGAAGGCAAAGGTGCGGGCGGCGAAGAACATGCCGCTGCGGTCCTCGCCGGTCTCGAGGCGGGAAAGCTCCGCCACGTCAGCCACGCAGGCCTGGGGCAGGATGCCAAGGATGGCCATGGGGATGGCGGCACAGACAGCGATGACAAAGCCCCAGACAAGGCCCTTGCCGCAGAGGGAGGTGATGAGGAAGACCACCGCGTAGGCAAAGAAGCCGGTGACGATGAGCTTTTTCTTGCCGAGCTTCGGGGCCAGCTTGTTGACCACCGGGTAGAGGCAGACGGAGATGAAGGTCATGGTCGCCGTGAGGACGAAGGTCCAGGTGTCTTCGATCTCCATGAGCTTGGTCTCATAGAAGGCAAGGCCGGTCTGGAAGAGGGTCAGGGCGAAGAAGTAGATCACATCGGAGTAGACAAAGCGCCTGAACTGCCCGTTCTGGAAGGTCTTGAGCAGCGACGAGAAGGCAGCCGTCTTGCTGGGCTTGGAGTCGATGTACTGCCGCTCCTTGATGTAGAGCGACGGCACCAGCATCGCAATGCAGGCAAGCGTCGCCATGATGGCCACCGCCATGCGTACCGAGCCCGCCTGGCCGAAGGCGCCCTCCAGCATGCCGGCTACGTTCGGCAGCATGAAGGAGATGGACTGGCCCGCGATGAAGGTGAAGGAGATGTAGGTGGAGACGTTGATGCGGTGCTCCTGGGTGTCGCCGAGCTCGGCGATCAGCGCGTTATACGGCGTGCAGTAGATGGTCATGAAGAGGTAGAAGACCATCAGCAGGCAGAAGAGGATGGTGTCGTTTAAGGCGATGGAACTTGTCTGCGGCAGGGTGAACAGGCCGATGGTCACGAGGGCGAAGGGCACGGCGATCGCCTTCATGAAGGGGATGCGGCGGCCGCCCTTGTAGTTGGAGGAGTCGGACCAGCCCGCGATCAGGGGGTCGGTGATGGCGTCGAAGATACGGCCCACGGCCAGGACCAGGCCGAAGAGGGTCAGCTTAAAGAGGATCGGGTGCTGGGTGATGCCGGAGGCAAAGATGCCGGTGTTGGGGTTCTGCGCGTCGGGGCTGCCGGTGTAGTAGTAGACCATCCAGTTGGTCACGATGCCGCTGAGCAAGCTCCAGCCGAACTGGCCGACGGCAAAGATCCACAGCAGCTTGTTGGTGATCGGTTTCTTCTGCATGACTTCTTTCTCCCTTAATAAAATATGTTTAACCCTCTCCGCCCCAGTTTGCGAACTGGGGCACCTCCCCCAAGGGGGGAGGCAAGCTTTGACAGGGTGTAGATCGGGACTTGGCTCCCCCTCCGGGGGAGCTGTCTTAGCGCGTCTCCCGCAAGCGCTGAGGCTGAGGGAGTCTGTATGTCTTTGTGGTTTCCCGGAAGGACTCCCTCCGTCATGGCCTCGCGTGGGATCGGCCATGCCACCTCCCTCAGAGAGGGAGGCAAATCATTTCCCCACGGCAAGCTTCACGGCCTCGTAGGCGCCGTTGTAGATACCCGCATTCTTTGCCCGCAGGATGCCGCGGCAGAGGGCGGGGAGGATCTCGTCGCCGTCGGTGATCTCGTCGAGCATTGCCAGCACTTCCTCTGTCTTCTCGCACTCGTAGGTGCCGTCGCCGACCTCGGCAGCCCTGATGGCGCCCCACATCTCATGCCCGCCGACGCGGTGGATCATGATCTTCGGCACAGGGTAGAAGCTCAATTCGCTGGGCTTTGTGAGCAGTACGTCACACACGCGCATAAGAAGATTGGTCACGTACACGGCGGCGAAGATGTCCTTGTGGCAGAAGACCTGCACGCCGCGGATGTTCTCGTCCTTTTCCAGGAAGGCCTTTGTCGCCTCGTAGTCGTTGAAGTGCGTCTCGGCCAGGGACTTGAGCTCGGGGATGTGGGCGAGGATGGAGTCCCAGACCTCGAAGTGGTCGCCGGTGTTGACAAGCAGCGTCACCTTGCCCGCGCGCACCTGGGGCAGGAGGTGGCGGATGATGTCCTCAAAAAGCTTCTGCTGCGCGCCCGCGCCGCCGATGGAGAGGAAGTAGCGCCGGGGCTTGCCCTCGGCCATGCGGTCGAGTCTGGCCTTGCAGTCGGCCTCGATGTTCTCCACGAACTCATGGTCGATGTAGTGGCCCACGTCAAAGAGCGAGCCCTTGGGCATGGGCTTGAGCTGGCGCTTCTTGTCCATGCCGCGCAGCATCTTGTAGCCGATGAACGAAGACGGGGTCTGCACCGTGTGGATGCTGCCCTCGCTCAGATGCAGGGCCATGGGCCAGTTGTCGGGGATAGCGTTCACCACCCTGGTAAAGCCCGCGTGGATGGCGGCCTGGGCGGGCCATGCGTGGGTTGCGACATAAGGCACGTCTTTCGGCAGATTTCTGAGCAGCGGGGCCATGAGCTCCGCGTTTTTCTGGTCGCCCGCGTTGTAGGTCAGCTTGCGGAAGCCCTCGTAGTTGATGGGCTCCCAGACGAATTTGTTGAAGAGCCAGGATTTCTGGCTGATGCGCGAGCCGAGGGAGTAGAGATCGTTCTGCCCGGAGATGATCTTGGTGGCGGTGGACTCGGGATAGGAGTTGAGGTCCAGCCAGTAGGGCTCGTAGCCCAGGGCGTGGGCGGCGGAGGCGATGGCCATGGAGATGCGGTAGTGGCCGTAGCCCATGCGGATGTTGCCGACGATGAGGGCGTTGTCTGGCAGCTCCAGCCCCGGCTTGTCCGTCAGCACGAGGGTCTTGACTCCGAGGTGGGCCAGCACCGGGTTTTCAACCGCCTTGAAAAAGTAATTGCGATGGCTGTCGTCGCCGTATTTTTTGATGAATTTTGCCTTCTGCCTGACCGCTTTGGCGTAGTCTCTGGCCGCGATGTCGTTGCCGAAAATGGTTTTGGAACGCTCCATAAGCTTTTTCCTCCGTATGATAATATGATAAAGCCGTAAACAGATAAGGATAGACTAACATAGAACGCTGTCGCTGTCAAACATTACCCGAGCCAGGCCGCAAGCTCCGGCACGGTTTTGAAGTAGCGGGGAGAGTTTTCGCGCATGAAGGTCTCGATCTGCGGGATGTCATAGGCCCAGCCCACAGCGGCAAAGTCGGTTCCCGCGGCCTGCGCCATGTCGTAGCCGGGCTTCAAGTCGTCGATCATCAGAAGCTCCGAGGGTTTTAAATCAAAGCGCGCCATGATGTCCCGAAGCGGGAAGGGGCTGGGTTTGCGCTCGTGCTCGGGCCGCTCCCAGCCGTAGACCGCGTCCGGCTCCGGCAGGCCGTTTTCCTCGTAGTCGCGCCGGATGTTGTAGTCAAAGGAGTGGGACACCACGCATACAAGCCCGCCCTCGGCCTTCTGCTTTTCCATGATCTCGCGGATGCCGGGGTAGGCGGTGGGGATATGGTTCTGCACCCAGGCCTGCCAGTAGCGGGTCTCCTTGATTAAATCCTCATCCGTCATGCCGTAGCGCTCCCGGCACATGGGCACAAAGCCCGGGTCAAAGTTGACGAGGAAATACTCGTTGAGGCTCATGCGCTCCCCGGGGTAGAAGTCGTTGAGAAAGGCCTGAAAGCAGGGGTGGTGTATCGTGGCGGTGGAGTTGACCACCGTGTCGTCGTGGTCAAAGACCAGGCATTTGTATTTCATAGGATCGCTCCGTTCCGTGGTTTTTGCTTATTATAACATAGAAGAACCGGACTGAAAAGGGCAAAAAGCAAGGGAAACAGCGCCGGGCTGTTTCCCTTGGGGAGGGTGTTGGATTGTGTACTTGTTTTGGTCCCGCGGCTTCTATAGCACAGCAGCGCGGCGGTCATGCAGCGGTATATAGGCATTGAGTTGCAAAGAATAGAGAAGGCAATAGAGGGACATGCGGAGTTGTTGTGAAGGAAGATACAATAGAACTGCTTTATTTATTTCTTTTTGGAGTCCTGTTTATACAGTTCATCTATGCAATTCATAGCATATTTTATGGCCTGCTTTTGGATGAAAGACAATCCATTAATTCCTGTATACAGATTGTTCAAAACAAGCATATAATCAACTTTTAGCGCTGATTCATCAAATAAATAATGGTTGGGAATATCAACATCATCCAAGGAATGGTTTTTATATGCTCTGGGATTAGTTTTCTTTATCTGGAACGTTTGACTACCATATTCTCCATTGAAATAAATAAATATACGATTTGCAATAGGTATTTTTAGTGTATTCTCTTTTGTGTTATTTAGCAGAACTCGTTGGAGATTACTTTTGTTATTTACATTTGGGTAAAGACTATTAAAGAATCTAGATAAATCAATCAGAGATTTCCAGGTCCTAACGTAAGTGCCATCTAAAGTATACTCATTAATTGGCTTTTTCCTTCCTAGGTTCGCTTTAGCCTGCGAGTTTCCGTATAGGGTATTTTCCGATGGGGTTGTCCATTCTAAATTATCAACACATGGGTTAATTCTATTCTCATCGATATGATTAACTATAGTTTTATTTTCTGGATTGGGGATGAATTGTTTTGCGACCATTATGTGTGCAAATCTAAACACAATTTTCTTGTTAATTAATAATGTATAAGCTAAATATCCATCTCTTATAGCACCTTTTAATAGTTTCCCAGATTTTCTATTTCGTATTTGACCCATTTTATTAATTTCATACATACTATCTGGAAATTCAATTAATGGATAAAAGAAATAGTACTCTTCTGGTTTTTCTTGCGTTTCAACTATATGCAGTGATTTTAGGTCGTCATCCTCGGCCCAAATTAAATTATCCACAGAACAATTAGCCAAATCACCATCAATATGCTTAATACTGGAATATTTAATGGGGTTTTCATTAACTAAGAAGGTTTCAGCGACTAATCTTTCAATAGTAGGATAATGCCGCTTCCCATTATTAGCAACAACTGTAATATAGCCGACTCCAGTTGTTCTATACTGTGGTTTTATGATTCGCTTTGTTTGAACACTGCGGATTTGTCCAAGTTTGTTGATTTCATACTTAGGATAGTCTGCCAAAACATACCATTCTTGCTGTAAAGGGGTTGAGCTCATAATTCACCTCTACAATAATTGTCGCTTATTACTTATTTCTGCTCTCCCTTCCAAGATTCTCCTGTGTTTCTTTCGCCATGATCGTTTCTCCTTCTCTATATATGGATAACGCAAGCAGCGTTGAATGTGCACTTTCAAGGTGTTTGCTATTATACCATACGAACCGCTTGCGCGGGAATAGGAAATATCTTTTTTTGCTGTCTTTTGGAAGAAATCATGCTATAATGGCAAAAAACCAGCAGGACATGAAAATGGACATGGACGAGCTGGGCTTCTTCCTCTTCATGGAGGAACAGGAACGCAAAGAAAAAGAACAGCAGCAACAGGAGGGCGCAGCAATGGCAACACGCACAGATACCAATATCATGGACTTTGATGAAGACGATGGCCTCAAACGTGGTCATGGTAAAAAAGCGAGCCAAAAGCTAAAACCCTATCTTGTCCTTCAAATCCTTATGGAGCACGCTGATGAAGACCATGCAGTTTACGAATCGTTTGTGTGACGAATAGAGAACGGATTGCCACACCAGTGACATCGGTCACTGGCTCGCAATGACGAATCGGGAGATTTCCGCAAGGTACGTACAACGCCGAAATCTGACCACCTGTCATTGCGAACCAGTGCGCACACTGGTATGGCAATCCGTTTTCTTCAAATAAAAATACTCCCTGTTTATCGAGATTTAACCCAATAAGCAGGAAGTGTTTATCAATATTACCTCGCGGCGTGCTTGCGTTTGAGGGAAAGATTGTCCGCAATCATGGCGATAAATTCACTATTCGTCGGCTTTCCCTTGATGCCGCTCACGGTATAGCCGAAGAACCTTTGCAGGGTCTCCACGTCGCCGCGGTCCCAGGCCACCTCGATGGCATGGCGGATGGCGCGCTCGACGCGGGACGGGGTGGTGCCGAAGCGCTTGGCGACCTCGGGGTAGAGGACCTTGGTGACGGCGTTGATCATGTCCATGTCCTTGATGGTGAGGATGATGGCCTCGCGCAGGTACTGGTAGCCCTTGATGTGGGCGGGCACGCCGATCTCGTGGATGATGTCGGTGACGATGGCCTCCAGGTCCGCGTCGTTGTAGCTGCCCTCCGCGCTCTGGCGGAAGTCCACACCCACGCCCGGGGTGCGGGGCAGATCGAAGCTGAGCTGGCGGATGCGGCTGATGAGGGCCTGCACGTCGCATGGCTTGGGGATGAAATAGTCCGCGCCGCAGTCGGAGCACTCGGCGATGACCTTGCCGTTGACAAAGCCGGACAGCACGATCACGCGGCAGCTTGTCCCCTTGTCCCGCAGGCGGCGCAGCACCTCCAGCCCGTCCAGCTTCGGCAGCACCAGCTCCAGAAGCAGCAGATCGGGCTTGAGCTCTGCCACGCGCTCGAGCGCCTCCAGCCCGTCGGAGGCCATGCCGATGATCTCCATGTCGCCCTCGGCCGTCATGAGCTCGGACAGCTGGCGACAAAATTCCCGGTTGGGGTCGGCGGTGAGTATACGAATCCTGGTTTCCATAATGATAAATCCTCCCATTTTGCGATAGCAGGTAGATGCTTTGTCAGAAAGCCTTGTTCATCGCGTTTGTCGCAATAAATTTAGCATACAGGGGCCTTTTGCGACAACAGAATCCTGTCGAATGATCGGGATTATCTGTTGACATAATATTATATTTTCTGACAGTGTTCAAGGGATTCTTTCAGGATTCTCCCATCTTTTTTCGCTGCCTTTGTCGAAACGTGTCGAACGCTCACCCGTAAAGCAGCTCGAAGCTCTCATAGTGATCGGGGGTGTAGTAGATGAGTCCGTCGTTGGAAAAGATGATGCGCTCGGGGCCACGGGAGCGCGCGCCGAGGGTGTTGATGTCGCACTCGGTCCAGCGGCGGCCCTTGGCCTTGGGCAGCTGCCCCTCGTAATTGCCGAAGTAGTCACCGCCGATGCACATGCCGGGCAGCACCCACTCGAGCGAGCCGCCGGTCCAGCCCATGGCCTGGGCGTCCTTTTTCTTAATGAAGTTCTCAGGCAGATGACCGTAGGTGTGAATATACAGGGCCACGTCTTCCTTGGTGGTGTAACTCCCGTTCTCGTCGATCGTCTGCTCGCCCGGGGTCTGTGTCGGTGCGGCGGCAGGTTTTGGCGTGGCGGCGGGCTTCGGCGTCTGCGCCTGGGAGGGCTTCGGCGTCTGCGCCGGAGCGACGGTTTGCACGCTCTGGGTCGGCGCAGGCGTCGCGGCGGGCATCTGCGCCGTGTTGCCAGTGTCCGGCAGGAAGAGCCAGACCGCCGCCAGCAGAAGCACCAGCACGGGCAAAAGCTTCTTTATATTCATAATCATACAGCTCCTGTCATATTCTTTATTGTAAGATCATACCACGAATCGGGCTTTCTGACAATGGCATGCGAAATTTCTTCGGAAAGCTCTTGCAATTTGTAACATTATGTTGTATAGTGGTAACAACCTGTAACGAAAAGAGGGAACCCTCATGTTTCTGACCCCGGCTGCAACGTGGCTCAACACGTCCCTTGCGGGCTTTGACCACTTGTTTTTGTCCATTCAGCACTTCTTTGCCGAGCATCTCGGTTTTATACTGACGCCCCTGATGCGCATCATCACCTTCCTGGGAGAAAAGGGCTGGCCCTTTTTCCTGCTGGCGCTGATTTTCATGCTGACAGCTTCCAAGCGCGATCTCGGCGTGTGCATCTTCGGCGCGGTGTGCTGCGGCGCGCTGATCACCAACATTCTCCTCAAGGATACCATCGCCCGCCCCCGCCCTTATGAAAGCTCGGTGGAATACGAGCTGTGGTGGATGGCGGTCGGCTCCCCGCTGGAGGACGGCTTCTCCTTCCCGTCAGGCCATGTGACGGCCTGTGCGGCGGCCATGACGGCCATCACGCTCATGCGCGGCAAGAAGTGGATCGTCCCCTCGGTGGTGATCGTGCTTCTCATGATGATCTCCCGCACCTACCTCATGGCCCACTATCCCAGCGATGTGTGTGCCGCGCTGCTCATCGGCATATTCTCCGGTTTTGTGGCCTGGTTCATCACCCAGCTGATTTTCCGCTTCCTCAACCGCAACCGCAGGAAGGTGCCGATCTTCGGCTTCATCCTCGATTTTGACATCCGGGACATCCTGCCCTTCGATCTGCCCCTGATCGGCAAGAAGGAAAAGGACGCGGCTCCCAAGCCCCGCAAGGAGAAGGCCGGCGCCGATGAAGATGTGAAGACTTATTCCTCCAAACGCAGCGCAGCCCCCGTCAAGGCGGATGAGCCCGCCCCCGCGCCGCGCCGCACTTCCCGTGCCCAGGCTGCCGAGGCCGCGCCCCAGGCCGAGCGCCCCAAGCCCGCAGCGGAGAAGGCAGGCGGTGCTGCCCGCTCCGGCGGCCGTCACGCTCTGCCCGAGGGCAGCAAGAGTACGCGCAAATCCTCCGGCAGCTATCAGGGCAAGCACTGAACAAAGCCGGTCAAAGCATGATCCGGGGCGGCATCGCCCCGGATTTGCTTGTTATGGCCGGATTTGTTATCAAACGGTAAATTCCGCGCGCCGGGTTCTCCGGACGGTTGAAATTCCGTTGAATTGTGCTATAATTCATTTTTACGGAATTATAATAGAAACTGGAGGACAATTCAGCAATGTCTAAGAAACAATTCAAAGCAGAATCCAAACGGCTCCTTGATCTGATGATCAACTCCATATACACCAACAAGGAGATCTTTCTGCGTGAGATCATCTCCAACGCCTCCGACGCCATCGACAAGCTCTGCTACCTGTCCCTGACGGACGAGCAGGTGGGGCTTGACCGTGCCGACTTCCGCATTGATGTCAGCGCCGACAAGGACGCGCGCACCATCACCGTCAAGGATAACGGCATCGGCATGAGCATGCAGGAGGCGGAGAACAACCTCGGCGTGATCGCCAAGTCCGGCTCCGGCGCCTTCAAGGCCGAGATGGACAGCTCCAAGGCCGAGGACCTGAGCATCATCGGTCAGTTCGGCGTGGGCTTTTACTCCGCCTTCATGGTGGCCGACAAGGTCACCGTCCTCACCCGCAAGTACGGCGAGGAGAAGGGCGTCAAGTGGGAATCCAGCGGCGCCGACGGCTACACTGTGACCGAGATCGACCGCGAGAACGTCGGCACCGAGGTCATCATGCACATCAAGCCTGACAGCGAAGAAGAGATCTACGGCAGCTTCCTCGAGACCTGGAAGCTCCGCGCCCTTATCAAGAAATACTCCGACTATGTGCGCTGGCCCATCATCATGGAGGTCGAGCGCAGCGAGAGCTACGAGACCGAAGAGAAGAACGACGACGGCAGCCCCAAGATGGCCTACCGCACCGTCAAGCAGGAAGAGACCATCAACTCCATGATCCCCATCTGGCAGCGCGCCAAGAGCGAGGTCACGGACGACGACTGCATCGCCTGGTACAAGGAAAAGCACCACGATGTGAAGGATCCCTGCGCCCTGGTGCGCATCAACGCCGAGGGCCAGGTCAGCTACAAGGCCATGCTCTTTGTCCCCGGCGAGGAGCACGGCAGCCAGTTCTACGGTGAGACCAAGGGCGGCATCACCCTCTACTCCAACGGCGTTATGATCATGGAGGAGTGCGACAAGCTGGTGCACGACTACTTTGAGTTCGTCAAGGGCGTCGTGGACTCCCCCGATCTGTCCCTGAACATCTCCAGAGAGCTCCTGCAGCACGACCGCCAGCTCAAGATCATGGGCCAAAACATCGAAAAGCGCATCAAGGGCGAGCTTGAGAAGCTTATGAAAGAAGACCGCCCCAAGTACGAGGAGTTCTTCCGCAACTACGGCGTGCACATCAAGTGCGGCATCTGCGACGAGTACGGCCGCTACAAGGATTTCCTGCGCGACCTGCTGATCTTCTATACCTCCGAGGATCACCAGATGACTCTCAAGGAGTATGTGGAAAACATGCCCGAGAGCCAGAAGAGCATCTACTACGCAAGCTCCGACTCCGTCAAGCACGCCCTCAGCCTGCCCCAGTGCGAAGAAGTCCGCTCCCGCGGCTATGAGATCCTGTGCCTGACCACGCCTATCGACGAGATGGTGCTGGAGGCCCTGCACGATCAGGACGGCAAGAGCTTCTGCAACGTGGTGACCGACGACCTCGGCTTTGACACCGAGGAGGAAAAAAAGGCCGCCGAAGAGCGCGACATTGAGAACAAGGAGTTCCTCGATTTCGTCAAGGAATCCGTGGGCGACGCGGTGAGCAAGGTGCGCCTGAGCCGCAAGCTCGCCTCCCAGCCCTGCTGCCTGACCACCGAGGGCGGGCTTACCCTCGAGATGGAGAAGTATTTCCGCCGCGGCCCCAGCCCCGAGATGCGCAACATCCGCGCCACCCGTGTCCTCGAGCTCAACGGCGAGCACAAGGCCGTCGAGGCGCTCAAGGCCGCCTGGGAAGCCGGCGACAAGGACAAGGCCAAGAACATGTCCCTGATCCTCGCGCGCCTTGCCGAGCTGCTGGCGGGCGCCGAGATCGAAGACCCCGCCGCGTTCGTCAGCGAGGTCGCAGAGCTGTTCTGAGCTGAACCGCCTGCCTCGCCTCCCCCTCTGTGGGAGGTGGCACGGCGCGGCCCCGCAAGCGCCGTGACGGAGAGGGCTGTGCGACGATTTGCATACCCCTTCCACCGCTGAAGCGGTCCCCCTCCCCCAAACGCCGCAAGCGGCTGGGGGAGGCAAGAAAGATCTCAGGAGTTGCCCTATGAGACCAAGACTCGGAATCTATATCCACATCCCCTTCTGTGCCTCGAAGTGCAGTTACTGCGACTTTTACTCTCTCGCGGGCTGCGACCATCTGATGCCGGAATACCAGAAGGCGCTGATCGAGCATATACGGGAATCGTCCCACTCCATCAAAAGCTATGAGGTGGATTCCATCTACTTCGGCGGCGGCACCCCCAGCTTCTACGGGGCCGACCGCCTGGTGCAGATCCTCGACCAGCTCAAGCTCAACGGAAACGTGCGCCTCGACGGCGAAATCAGTGTGGAGTGCAATCCCGATTCCCTCAGCCCCGCGGCACTGAAGCTGCTGCGGCAGGAGGGCGTCAACAGAATATCCATCGGCGTCCAGGCCACGGACAACAACTTATTAAAGCTCATCGGACGGCGGCACAGCTTCCAGCAGGCCCAGAAGGCCTTCCGGGACGCGCGGGAGGCGGGCTTTGACAACATCAGCCTCGACCTCATGTACGGTCTGCCCAGCCAGACCAGGCGGGACTGGGCCGACACCCTGGCCAAGATCGTCGAGATGCACCCCGAACACATCTCCTGCTACGGCCTGAAATTGGAGCCGGGCACCAGAATGTACCGGGAATACAAGGACTCCCCCATATTGCCGGACGACGACGAGCAGGCGGACATGTACTCTTACGCCGTCGAAATGCTGGAGCGCTACGGGTATAAGCAGTACGAGATCTCCAACTTCTCCGCCCCGGGCTTTGAATCGCGCCACAACCTCAAATACTGGAACATGGACGACTATATCAGCTTCGGCCCCGGTGCCCACTCCTGTGTGGGCAATGTCCGCTACAGCTATATCAAGGACCTGCGGGAATATATCTCCGGCGTGCACCGCAAGGTGAGCATCGTGGACGAGTATGAGGAGATAAGCCCCCTCGAGCGCGCGGTGGAGTATGTCATGCTCGGCATGCGCACCGCCCGCGGTATCTCCCGCTATGACTACGTCACCCGCACTCAGTGCGACTGGCGCCCCATCGGGCAGGTGCTGGAGGCGTTCAAGGAAAAGGGCTGGGTTAAGCAGACCGAGGACCGCTACGCCTTCACGGTGCCGGGCTTTCTCATCTCCAACACCCTCATCGGCATCATGCTCGAGACCCAGGCCAGCGGCCGCATCGAGGGCGCGCCCTGGATCCAGGACGCGGAGTACGCGGCAAAGCGGGTAGATTTGCCCAAGGGCGAGGAGGAGCTCTTTGCCGAGCTTTATCAACAACAGAAACAAAAGACTGAGGAATCATGAGCGACAACTTTGACAAGCTGCTGAACAACAAAAACGAGAGCGCCCCGAAGAAAAAGCCGAAGCGCAATCCCTTCAGGCGCGCGCTGGTGACGCTGGTGATCGTGCTGCTGGTGGCGGCGCTGCTGGTGTGCGGCGCGGGCGTTTGGGGCTACAAGGTGTCCGTGGACAAGCACATCCTGCCCAATACCTATGTGGGCCGGGTGCTCGTGGGCGGCATGACGCGCGAGGAAGCAAGCGACGCCCTGCGCCAGGCGGGCTTTGACGCCCACGCGGGTGAGAGCCTGGCTGTCTCCCTGCCCGCGGGCGCGGGCTTCTGGGTGGATTACCTGCGCTCCGGCGCGGTATTGAGCCGCGAGGCCGCGGTGGATCTCGCCTATGCCCCGGGTCACGGCACGAATGTGTTCGCAAACCTCTGGGCCGCGGTGAAGAGCCGCCTTGCCCCCACGACCATCGAGATGGAGCAAATGCCTCTGGACGAGGCGTATATCCGCTCCTGCATGGACGAGGGCATCCGGGCGCTGAACACGAACCTCAACCGCCCCGCCTACGCCGCCGATCTGGAAAACGCGCGCCTCACGCTCTACAAGGGCGCGGGCGGCGTGGAGCTGGACACCGACGGGCTGTACAAGGCCATCGAAACGGCCCTGCGTTCGGGCGAGCAGGCGATCCGCTATGAAACGCTCCTGCGCGAGCCTGCGATGCCGAACTTCGAGCAGATCTATGCCGAGGTCGCGGTCGAGCCTGCCAACGCCTGGTACTCCGAGACCTTCGAGGTCATGCCCGAGACCGTGGGCGTGTCCTTCGGCGTGGAGGAGGCTGTGCAGCTCTGGCGCAATGCCAATATCGGTGAGCAGGTCATCGTCCCGCTGACCATGACCCAGCCCGAGTTTACGGCAGCACAGCTTAAGGAGCTGCTGTTCCGTGACCTCCTGGGCGCTCAGATGACCTATTACACGGGCTCCACCGCCGAGCGCATTAACAACATCCGCCTCGCGGCGGCCAAGCTCGACGGGCTGATCCTCCTGCCGGGCGAGAGCTTTTCGTACAACGAGGTTGTGGGCAAACGCACCGAAGAGGCGGGCTTCCAGTACGCCGACGCCTATTCCGACGGCCAGGTGGTGCCTGAGCTCGGCGGCGGCATCTGCCAGGTGTCCTCCACCCTCTACAGCGCCTCGCTTTACGCCCGCATGAAGATCCTCTCCCGCACCAACCACTACTTCAAGGTGGGCTATCTCGACTACGGCATGGACGCCACGGTCAGCTGGGGCGGGCCGGACTACAAGTTCCGCAACGACCGGGAGCTGCCCGTCAAGATCGCGGCCTACCTCAATGAGGATGAAAGCTCCCTCGTGGTGGAGCTCTGGGGCACGGACTTTGACGGCATCAAGGTCCAGCTGCGCACGGTGGTCGAGCCGGTGTACGACAGCGAGTACACGGAAGTGCAGATCGGCAACAGCGTCACCACCTACAGTGACATGTACGATCTGGACGGAAACTACCTCGATACCTCGCGGGCAAACTCGGGCGTCTACTACTTCCACGATGAAAACATCGAGTGGCCCGACGGCGTTGACAAGCGCCTGAGCGACGCCTTCAACAACGACAAGCCCCAGGAGCGGGATCTTTATCTGTAAGTATGATTCTGTCATCCTGAGCAAAGCGAAGGATCCCGTATGGGATGCTTATCCGGGAGATCCTTCACCGCCCGCGGGATGACAGCTGCTACAAACAATTACGCATACAGGAGAGAAGAGCATGGAAAACAAACCGACCTTTTACATCACGACCCCCATCTACTACCCCTCGGACAAGCTGCACATCGGCCACACCTACTGCACCGTCGCCACCGACGCCTTTGCCCGCTACAAGAGACTGCGCGGCTATGACGTGATGTTCCTCACCGGCACCGACGAGCACGGCCAGAAGATCGAAGAGAAGGCCAAGGCCGCCGGCATCACCCCCAAGGAGTTCGTCGACCGCATTGTCGAGGGCGAGGGCGGCATCCTGGACCTGTGGAAGCTGATGAACATCTCCAACGACCGCTTTATCCGCACCACCGACGACTACCACGTCCAGTCCATCCAGCGCATCTTCAAGAAGATGTACGAGAAGGGCGACATCTACAAGGGCTCTTACAAGGGCAAGTACTGCACCCCCTGTGAGAGCTTCTGGACCGAGAGCCAGCTTGTAAACGGCATGTGCCCCGACTGCGGCCGTCCCGTCCACGACGCCGAGGAGGAGGCCTACTTCTTCCGTCTCTCCAAGTACGCAAAGCCCGTGCAGGAGCTGCTGGAGACCGGCGACTTCCTCGAGCCCGCCTCCCGCGTCAATGAGATGATCAACAACTTCATCAAGCCCGGCCTTGAGGATCTGTGCGTCTCCCGCACCAGCTTCTCCTGGGGCGTGCCCGTGGACTTCGACCCGGGCCATGTGGTCTATGTGTGGGTGGATGCCCTGTCCAACTACATCACCGCCCTCGGCTACATGAATGACCGCTACGACGATTACAAGAAGTACTGGCCGGCCGTGCACATCGTCGGCAAGGAGATCGTCCGCTTCCACTCCATCATCTGGCCCGCCATGCTCATGAGTCTCGGCGAGCCCATGCCCAAAAAGGTCTATGGCCACGGCTGGCTCGTCATTGACGGCGGCAAGATGTCCAAGTCCAAGGGCAACGTGGTGGACCCCTACGTGCTGGCGGACAAGTTCGGCGTGGACGCGCTGCGCTTCTTCCTGCTGCGTACCTTCCCCTTCGGCTCCGACGGCAACTTCTCCAATGAGCTCTTGATCTCCACGATCAACACCGACCTTGCAAACGACCTCGGCAACCTGGTCTCCCGCACCACCGCCATGGTGGAGAAGTACTTTGGCGGAAAGCTCCCCGCGGAGCGCGAGGCGGATGCCCTGGACGACGAGCTTGTCGCCATGATCAAGGCCGCCCCCGCAAAGTACGCCGCCCAGATGGACGCCTTCCAGCCGCACCTCGCCCTGGAAGAGATTTTCAAGCTTATCCAGCGCGCCAACAAGTATATCGACGAGACCGCCCCCTGGATCCTCGCCAAGGACGAAGCGAAGAAGGCGCGTCTTGCCACCGTCATGTATAACCTTCTCGAGGCCCTGCGCGTCTCCCTTGTGATGCTCACGCCCTTCATCCCCGAAAGCTGCGCCAAGGCCTTCGACCAGATCGGCGCAGGTGAAGCTCTGCGCACCTGGGACGCCGCCTGCAGCTACGGCGCCCTGCCCGCCGATGTCGAGGTCCACAAGGGCGAGACCCTCTTCCCCCGCATCGACGCGGCGAAGATGCTTGAGGAGCTGGAGCAGGCCGAGAAAGCCGCCAAGGGCCCCCAGGTCAAGGTCAACCCCGTCCTGCCCGATGTGAGCATCGACGAGTTTGCCAAATGCGACATGCGCGTGTGCAAGGTCATTTCCTGCGAGGCCGTCAAGAAGAGCGAGAAATTATTGAAATTCCAGCTCGACGACGGCAGCGGCACCCCGCGTCAGATTCTCTCCGGCATCCACAAGTTCTATGAGCCCGAGGACCTGGTGGGCAAGACCGTGGTCGCGATCCTGAACCTGCCCCCGCGCAAGATGATGGGCCAGATGTCCAACGGCATGCTGCTGTCCGCCGTGCGCGAGGTCGACGGTAAGGAGGAGCTGCATCTCATCATGCTCGACGATTCCGTCCCCGCCGGCGCACAGCTTTGCTGATCGGCAGTATCAACTGAATTTTCACATAAAAAATGTACGGCAACTCTGCCGTACATTTTTTATATTTGTCAATAGAAAAACCGTATTCTCTGCTCGTTCACATCCACCTCGGCTTCGATGCCGAAGGGGAGGATACAGCGCGGCATGGCGTGGCCGATGGAGAGGTTGCAGACGATAGGCTTTGACGGATCATCCACGACCTCGCGCAGGATCTCGCGGTACTCTTTGTCGTATACCTCGTTCTGGGGCTTGCCGATGAGAAGGCCGCTGACCGCCGCGAGAACGCCTGCGTTTTTCAGGTGCATGAGCGCCGTGCGGTACTTTTCGGGGCTGGGCCGTTCCTCGCTGGATTCCAGGAGCAGAATCTTGCCCTTCCAGTCCTCCGCGCTCGGGAACAGGCCGTATTCGGCGCACAGCGCCGGGGAATCGGCATAGCGCCCGCCGTCGAAGAGATCGAACAGCGTGCAGATGCAGCCGCCGAGGATCTTGCCGCGGAAAACCGCCGGGCCCTGCAAAAGCTCAAAGCCGCCGTTTTCGTGGGAAACGGGTGCGACGCCGAACTCCTCCGGCCCGAAGCTCTTGTGCTCCTCGTACCAGAGAGGGCTGGGGCGTACCTCCGTGATGCGCCCGGTCTCGATCAGCTCCTCGAAGCACTGCCGCGAGTAGGGCAGCATCTCCGGCCCCAGCTCGCAGATTTCGGTCAGGAAGGCCTGGCCGTAGAGAGTGGGGAGCCCCAGCTTGTGGAGCATGAGGTGGTTGACGGTGGTGTCCGAGAAGCCGAGGAAGAGCTTGTCCGTGAGCGCGTTTTTGAGCTCGTCATGCCCAAAGAGATACGGCAGCAGGCGGTAGGTGTCGTCCCCGCCGATGGCGGTCATGATGAGATCGACCTCCGGGTCCTGAAAGGCCTCGATCAGATCCGCCGCCCGGGCCTCGGGGTGCTCATTCAGGTACGCGATCCCTTTGAGGGCGTTGGTCATGAACTTGACCTTGATGCCGTATTTCTCCATGCGCTTGACGCCCAGCTCTCGCTGGCGCTTTGCAAAGTCCTCGCCCAGCATGCCGCTGGAGAGGCTCACGACGCCGATGGTTTTGATCTTCATGTCATTTTCTCCTGTTTGACCTTGTGGTCGATGACGTGGCGAGAGGCAAGCTCCCTGTGCACGTCCTCGACGCTGATCCCGGCCTCGACCATCAGCACCATCACATGGTAGGCAAGATCGGCGATCTCATAGACCGTCTCCCTCCTGTCCTCGGCCTTGGCGGCGATGATGACCTCGGTGCACTCCTCGCCCACCTTTTTGAGGATCTTGTCAAGGCCCTTGTTGAAGAGATAGCTGGTGTAGGACCCCTCGGGCATGTCGCGCTTGCGGCCCTCGAGCAGCTTATACAGCCCCTCCAGCGAAAACTCGCTGCGGCTGCCGCTGTGCCAGACGGGGTTTTCAAAGCAGGAGAAGGTCCCCAGGTGGCAGGCGGGGCCGTCCGGCTCCACGACTATGACGAGGGCGTCCTTGTCGCAGTCGGCGGCGATGGAGACGATGTGCTGATAATTGCCGCTGGTCTCCCCCTTGAGCCACAGCTCCTGCCGCGAGCGCGACCAGAAGCAGGTCAGCTCCTTTTCCATGGAGATTTGCAGGCTCTCCCTGTTCATATAGGCCACCGTCAGCACCCGTTTGGTGACGGAATCCACCACTACGGCGGGGATCAGGCCCTTTTCGTCGAATTTCAGTTCATCAATGTTTACCATGTTCATACCTCTCTGACAGGGATATTGTTCTCTTTGAGTGCGGCCTTGAGGTCAGGGATCGTGACCTCGCCGAAGTGAAAGATAGAGGCGGCAAGTCCCGCGTCCACCTTGGGAAGCGTTTTGAAGAGCGTGACAAAATCGTCGATGCCGCCCGCGCCGCCGGAGGCGATCACCGGGACGGAGACCGCATTGCACACGGCGTCCAGCATCTCGAGGTCAAAGCCTTTCTTTACCCCGTCGGTGTCGATGGAGTTTAACACAATCTCGCCCGCGCCGCGCTCCACGCCCTTTTTGATCCAGGCGATGGCCTCCATGCCGGTGTCCTCGCGCCCGCCCCTGGCAAAGACGTGGAACACCCCGCCCACGCGCTTGACATCCGCCGACAGTACCACGCACTGGTCGCCGTAGCGCTTGGCGGCCTCAAAGATGAGATTTGGGTCCCGGATCGCGCCGGAATTGACGCTGACCTTGTCCGCCCCGCATTTGAGCACGCGGTCAAAGTCGTCGAGCGTATTAATGCCGCCGCCCACGGTGAGGGGGATGAAAATGGTACGGGCCACCTCGGTCAGCACGTCGGTAAAGAGCCTGCGCCCCTCGGCGGAGGCGGTGATGTCGTAGAAGACCAGCTCGTCTGCCCCGCTGTCACTGTAGTATTTTCCCAGCTCCACGGGTGAGGACAGGTCCCGCAGGCCCTGAAAGTTGACCCCCTTGACCACGCGGCCGTCGCGCACATCGAGGCAGGGGATGATTCGTTTGGTGATCATTTCGCCGCCTCCAATGCTTCCCTGAGGTCGATCGCCCCGGTGTAGTACGCCTTGCCGATGATGGCTCCATAGAGATTCAGCGCCCGCAAGGCCTTGACATCGTCCAGCGTGGACACGCCGCCGGAAGCGACGATGTTCAGGCTGAACGCTTTGGAGAGCTCGCCGTACAGTACCCGGTTGGTGCCCTGCATGGCCCCGTCTTTTGAAATATCGGTGCAGATCACCGTCTGCACGCCTATATTTTGCAGCTCCCGGCAGAAGTCGAAGGCGTCCAGCGCCGACTTCTCCGTCCAGCCGCGGATGGCGACCCTGCCGTCCTTGATATCTACGCCCACGGCGATTCTCTCTTTGTACGTCTCCACCGCCTCGCGCAGGAAGGCGGGCTCGGTGACGGCGGCGGTGCCGAGGATCACGCGGTCGATGCCGGCGGTTAAGTAGCGCTCCACCACTTCCATGCTGCGCACGCCGCCGCCGACCTCAACAAAGAGCGGTGCGGCTTCGCGGATACGTTTGATGGTTTCCAGGTTCGGGGTCTCCCCCGTTTTCGCGCCTTCGAGGTCGACGAGGTGCAGACACCCGGCACCGGTTTTATAAAACGCTTCGGCAATCTCCGGCGGGTTTTCGCTGTAGACCGTCATCTGCGCATAGTCGCCCTTGTACAGGCGCACGGCTTTGCCGTCGTATAAATCGATCGCGGGAAAGATCAGCATATGGTTTCCTCCTCGCAAAACGCCCGCAGGATGTTCAGCCCCACCCTGCCGCTCTTTTCCGGGTGGAACTGGCAGCCGCAGACATTTAAGCGCTGCACGGCGGCGGTGAGCAGGGCGCCGTACTCGGCATTGGCAATGACGCTGTCAGCGCAGTTCGCCGCATAGAACGAGTGCACGAAATACACGCAGTCCCCCTCCTTGATGTAACGGAAGAGGGGGCTTTTGTTTTCGGTAAAGCACAGGGCGTTCCAGCCGATGTGCGGGATCTTGTAGTCCGCCGGGATGACCTCGGCGATGGGCCGCACCTCACCGGGGATGAGGCCGAGGCCCGCGTGCTCGCCGTACTCGAAGCCCCGGTCGAACAGAAGCTGCATACCGAGGCAGATGCCCATGAGAGGCTTGCCGTTTTTGGCCTCGTCGATAATCACCGCGTCCAGCCCCGTTGCCTGCAGCTTGTCGGCGGCGTCCCCGAAGGCGCCCACGCCGGGCAGCAGGATCTTGTCCGCTTTTCTGAGCACGTCCGCGTCCCCGGTGACGACGGCCTCCGCCCCGATGGCGGTGAGGGAGCTTTTGAGCGAAAACAGGTTCCCCACGCCGTAGTCCACAATGGCGATCATCCCAAAACCCCCTTGGTGGAGGGCAGCTCACCTAAGCAGGCGGGGTCGATGGCGACGGCCTTGCGCAGAGAGCGCGCAAAGGATTTGAAGCAGCCTTCGATGATGTGGTGGCTGTTCTTCCCGGCAAGCTCCTTGATGTGAAGCGTGATGCCCGCATTCATGCAGAAGGCGGTGAAGAACTCCTCCACAAGCTCGGTGTCGAAGCTGCCGACCTTCTCTGTGGGAATGGGCAGGTCAAAGCACAGAAAGCTCCGTCCCGACACGTCCACTGCTGTCAGGATCAGGGCCTCGTCCATGGGGAGCGTCGTGTCGCCGTAGCGGACGATGCCGCGCTTGTCGCCCAGGGCCTCCTTCACCGCGCGGCCCAGGCAGATGCCGATGTCCTCCGTGCTGTGATGGTCGTCCACATTGGTGTCGCCCACGCATTTGAGCGTCAGGTCAAAGCGCCCGTGGCGGGCAAAGAGCGTGAGCATGTGGTCGAGAAAGCCGACGCCGGAGTCAATGCTGCTCTCCCCTGTCCCGTCCAGGTCCAGGGTGAGGGAAATGTCGGTCTCGGCGGTTTTGCGGCTGATTGCGGCGCTTCTCATGTGCGTTCCTCCAGAATCTCCCGGACATTTTTGAGGAAAATGTCCATCTGTTCCTTCGTGCCGATGGTGATGCGGCTCCATTCCTCGATGCCCGGCTGGGCGAAGTGGCGGATCAGCACGCCGCGCTCCTTGAGCTGCAGGTACAGGTCCCCGCCGCCGATCTTATCCGTTCTCGCAAAGATGAAATTCGACGAGGAGGGCAGCACCTCAAAGCCCAGCTTTTCAAGCGCCGCGGTGGTGTAGGCACGGTTATCCATGATGGTGCGGCAGTTTGCTCTTGTGGTCTCCTCGTCAAGCAGCACGCCGAGGCCGACAGCCAGGGTCATGGAGTTTACGTTATAGGGGTTGATGGAATACTTGATGGCGTTGAGGTCGGCAATGAGGGCTTTGCTGCCCGCGGCAAAGCCCAGGCGTGCGCCCGCCATGGAGCGCGACTTGGAGAAGGTCTGCACCACGAGAAGGTTATCGTATTTCTGAATAAGCGGGATGCAGGTCTCGCCGCCGAAGTCCACATAGGCCTCGTCGATGACCACCACGCTGTCGGGATTGTGCTTTACGATCTCCTCCACCTGAGAGCGCGTCAGGGCAAGACCGGTGGGGGCGTTGGGGTTTGCGATGAAGATGGTGCGGTGCAGATCAAAGTAATCCTCCGGCGCGATGGTGAAGTCCGCCCGCAGGGGGATGGTTGTATAGGGGACGTGGTTCAGGTCCGCGTAGACGGGATAAAAGCCATAGCTGATGCTGGGGAAAGCGGCCTGCTTTCTGTCGTCGCAGAAGGCCATAAAGGAGAAGTTCAGAAGCTCGTCCGAGCCGTTGCCGAGGATGATGCTGTCAACGTCGATGCCGTGCAGCTCCGCAAGCCGGGAGCGTACGTCAATGCACTGAATCTCCGGGTAGAGGTTCAGCGGCCGCAGATGCTCCCGCGCAAAGCTCATGGCTTTTTCCGACGGCGGGAACGGGCATTCGTTGGTATTGAGCTTTGTGACGTTCAGCACCTTTGGCTGCTCGCCGGGGGTGTAGGGGACGAGGTCCTTGTATTTGTAGCTGAAAAAGCGGCTCATGTGTCTTCCTCCAATCGAATCAGGGCGCTGCGCGCGTGACCGTCCAGGCCCTCCTTGTACGCAAAGCGCGCGATCTCCGGCGCGAGTTTTTTGAAGGCCTCCGCCGGGTAATAGGTATACTGGATCTTCTTGACAAAATCGTCCACGCCGAGAGGGCTGCCGAAGCGTGCGGTACCGGTGGTGGGCAGGGTGTGGTTCGTGCCGCCGAGATAGTCCCCCAGCGGCTCCGGGCAGTTCTTGCCAAGAAAGACCGAGCCCGCGTTTTTCACGTCGTCCAGGTAGTCGAAGGGGTTGTCCACAAAGATTTCCAGATGCTCCGGGGCGACGGCGTTGGCGATCTCCATGCCGCGCCGCAGGTTCGCGGCGATGATGATTTTCCCGTTATCCTCAATCGAGGGCCGGGCAATGCTCTCCCGCGGGAGTTTTGATAACTGGCTTTCGATCTCGGCCTGCACCGCATACGCAAGCCCCTCGCTGTCCGTCACCAGCACGCAGCAGCTCAGGACATCGTGCTCGGCCTGGGCCAGCATGTCCGCCGCCACATGGGTGGGCTTTGCGGTCTCGTCGGCCAGCACCAGCACCTCGCTGGGCCCGGCGATGGTGTCGATGGCCACCTGGCCGTAGACCTGGCGCTTGGCCTCGGCGACATAGGCGTTGCCGGGGCCGACGATCTTGTCGACCCGCGGGATGGACTCGGTCCCATAGGCCATGGCGGCCACAGCCTGAGCGCCGCCGACCTTATAGATCCTCGTGACCCCCGCGATCCGCGCCGCCGCGAGGATGGCCGCGTTCACCTTGCCGTCGCGCCCGCAGGGGGTGCACATGATGATCTCCCTGCAGCCCGCGATCTTGGCGGGCACCGCGTCCATCATCACCGTGGAAGGGTAGGGCGCCGTGCCGCCGGGGACATAGAGCCCCGCCTTCTCGATGGGCAGCAGCTTCTGGCCCATCACCACGCCGCCCGGGCGGGTGAAGGAATAGCTCTGCCTGAGCTGCTTTTCGTGGTACTCGCGGATATTGCGCTCGGCAAGGCGCAGGGTGTCGAGAAACTCCGGCTCGGTTTGAGCCATGGCCTCCGCGATCTCCGCCTCCGATACCAGCATGGTATCGAGCCTTGCGCCGTCAAACTTCTCGGTGTACTTCAAAACCGCCCTGTCGCCGTTTTCCCGCACGTCTTTGAGTATGCCTGCGACAACGCCGGACACGTCCACCTTCGGCGCGTTTCTTTTTAAAAGCTCCTCATCCCGGAGCTCACCGTCCTGATAAATACGGATCATGCTGTTGCCTCCTTCGCCAGCGCCCGGGTCAGCTCCTCGATCCGGGCTTTGTAAAATACGAAGCTTGCCTTGTTGGCAATGAGCCGCGCGCTGATGGGGACGATGGTCTCCAGCACGGCAAGATTGTTTTCCCTGAGGGTGGTGCCGGTCTCCACGATGTCCACGATCACGTCGGACAGGCCCAGGATGGGCGCAAGCTCGATGGAGCCGTTGAGGCCGATCACGTCGATGTCCCGGCCGATGGATGTATAGTAATCGGTGGCGATGTGGGAAAACTTGGTCGCCACGCGCAGCGTCCGCGCGGGGTCGTCCCGAAATTCCTTCGGCCCGGCCACGCACATGCGGCATTTGCCGACATGCAGATCCAGAAGTTCGTACACGTCGGGCCGGTATTCGAGCAGGATGTCCTTGCCCGCGACGCCGATGTCCGCCGCGCCCCGCGCGACATAGATCGCCACATCCGAAGGCTTGACCCAGAAGTAGCGGATGCCGAGGGCCTCGTTTTCAAAAAAAAGCTTGCGGTTTTCCTCCCGGATCGACGGGCACTCAAAGCCCGCCCGCTCAAACATGCCATAGACCTTCTCGCCGAGCCGCCCTTTGGGAAGCGCGATATTAAGCATGGGCGCCCACCTCCAGTCGTTCCAGTTTGTCGAGATAGCAGGCAAAGCCGATGGCGCGGCCTGGCTTGCCCATGCGGTGCAGGAGGCGGTCATACACGCCGCCGGACAGCACGCTCGACGGTACGCCGCGTACATAGCCCTGAAAGGCCAGGGAATTATAATATCGCATGTCGCCGAGGATGGAGAAATCGAGGCTCACATGCCCCTGTGCCTCGGGGGGAAGTGCCGCCGCAAAACGCTTTGCCTCCTCCGGCGCTGCCTCCGGGCAGCCGATGGCTCCAAGTGCGTCCGATGCCTCCGACGGCGCGGCGGTGCAGAGCGTGAGACGGGCGATGCGCTCCGCGTCCGGTTGCTTCACCCCTGCGAGATCGAGGACGGCCCTCAGCTCGTGCACGTTCTTCTCGCCCATGCAGCGGAGCGCGTCCCGCCGCGCGTCGCCGTGAAGCTGCGCCAGATCCAATACATCCTCCACGACGCCGAGCAGCGACACGCAGAGCTGATAATCCGGTGAGATGAGCTTCAGACTATCCAGCGCAAGTCCCAGCACCTCGGCGGTGCCGGGATCGTCCCGCACGCCCAGGCACTCCACGCCGGTCTGCCGGATCTCCCGGAAGGCCCCGGAGCTCTCGGACACGCGGTAGACGTTCTCGTCATAATAGAACTTCTGCGCCTCGTCCGCTGCGGGCCGCCAGGCGCGCACGATGGACAGCGTCACATCGGGCTTCAAGGCCATGAGCTTGCCGTTTGTATCGGTGAAGCTGATGACCTGGGGTGAGCGCAGAAAGTCCTTGTTTTTCATATAGAGCTCATATTCCTCGAACCTGCTCATGCGGTACGGCGCGTAGCCGCGCCGGTGATAGAGCGAGCGGAGGGCAAAGCTGATCTTCTCCTCATTGGTGAGGACAGCGGTATCAATGGTCATGGATGCCTCCGGAAATATCTGTCTGGTTGCTTTAGCATATTAGCACGTTATCTGATTAAAGTAAAGTCTTTTTTTGAAGACAGTTTATTATATCAAATCCTGCACCGCGCGGGAAGAGGGATTTTTAACGCCCGCTTAACACATGCTTGTGTTATAATTAATGTTGGTGAAAAATATGATTCAATTTCCTTATCGCCGGAAACGGGAGCGGAAGCTTTACCTGCGCTCGTACCCGAAGGGCTGGCTGATCTTCGTGCTGACCCTCGGCGCGGCTTCCCTGATCTGCGCGCTTTTGCAGCACATCACGAGCTCCGACGTGCATGTGCCGATGATCTTTGTGCTGGCGGTGCTCATTGTGTCGCTGTCCACCGACGGGTATTTTTACGGACTGCTGGCCGCCATTGTCAGCGTTATCGGGGTAAACTACGCCTTTACCTACCCCTATATGAAGCTGGACTTCTCGGTCTACGGCTACCCGCTGACCTTCATGACCATGCTCGCGGTGGGCTTTGCGTGCGCGACGACGGCAGGGGCATCCCGAAGGAACTGCTTCCGCGCCTGTTCGACGGCAGCCTTCCCCTCTCCGGCGGCAGCAGGAGCGACGGCTCGCGCTTCATGGGTATCGGCCTGAGCGTGTGCCGGACGATCATAGAGGCCCAGCGCGTCATCCTCTATAACCTGCCGATGACAAAAGAACTCAAGGTAGTTTTGAAGGACAAAATCGGAGTGGAATAAGTGAAAAAGTACGGCGGCTGCTCAGAAGCGTGCAGTCGCCGTACTTTACTTACAGCCTGTGTAGTGCGGGCAAAACCCCGTTTGTCAGCAGGCTCACCAGCAGCATTGAGTACTTCTCCGCCGGGTACTCCTCCCGGTGGGGATACCAGCAGTTGAAGGCCCCGATCAGGGCCGAGGCCGTAAACTCCGCCACGATGCTCGCCGAAAGGTCGAACTTTTTGGCCGGATCGTCCAGCATCTCCGTCAGCAGCTCCTTGACCGTCTGCTTGTACTTGTACTGAAAATACGGGTCGCCCTTCACGCCGGTGAGGATGCTGAAATACTCCCCTCTTTTGCTGTACATGTCCGAAAGCGGCGCCAGGGTCTCGGCGTCCAGGCGGATCTCCGGGAAGCTCCTGGCAAGGGAGGCGGGCAGCTCCTCGGTCAGCTTGCGGCGCACATAGTCCATAAGCTCCTCCTCGATGGCCTCGAGCACGGAGTAGCTGTCGGTGTAGTATTCATAAAAGGTCGAGCGGTTGCAGCCCGCCTTTTCGCAGATGGCCTTGACCGTGATCTTTTCGATGGGCAGATCCCGGTACAGGCTCCAGAACGCGTCCATGATCGCGCGGGAGGTCGCTTCCCGCATCTCCTGATGCTTCATTCCCTTAACCCCTTCTTAACAACAAACTGAAAAAAAGTGTCGGATAAACTTTCAAAGCTTTGTGGTATACTGCTTTTCGACATTATACGACACGTTGTTGGATAAAACAAGGGTGAGAACATGAAGACATACAAAGCGGGCATCGATATCGGCTCCACCACGGTAAAGCTTGTGGTGCTGGACGAAGAGGACAGGCTCGTCTATCAGGAATACCGCCGCCACATGGCCCACACGCAGGAGACCCTGGCCGCGCTTTTGAAGGAAGCACGCGCCGTCACCGGTCCCTGTATGCTCACGCCGGGCATCACCGGCTCCGGCTCTCTCAATCTCGGCAAGGCGCTGGGCATCCCCTTCGTGCAGGAGGTCGTCGCGGTGGCGACCGCTCTGCAGAAGGCCGCGCCGCAGACGGATGTAGCCATCGAGCTTGGCGGCGAAGACGCGAAGATCATCTACTTCACCGGCGGGCTGGAGGAGCGCATGAACGGCGTGTGCGCGGGCGGCACCGGCTCCTTTATCGACCAGATGGCGGCCCTTTTGCAGACCGACGCCGCGGGCCTCAACGAGGCGGCCCGGGATTACAAACAGCTCTACCCTATCGCCGCAAGGTGCGGCGTGTTTGCCAAGTCCGACATCCAGCCCCTCATCAACGAGGGGGCCACTACCGCCGATCTGGCCGCCTCCATCTTTCAGGCGGTGGTGAATCAGACCATCTCGGGCCTTGCCTGCGGCAAGCCCATCCGGGGCTGCGTGGCCTTTCTGGGCGGGCCGCTTCACTTTCTGCCGGAGCTCAAGAAGGCTTTCATCCGCACGCTGCGTTTAAGCGATGAGAACATCGTCGATCCCGACGGCTCCCACCTCTTTGCCGCCCGGGGCGCAGCCCTGGAGGCTGCGGACAGCGATGCCGTGGACATGGACGCACTGATCGATAAGCTCGACGCCGGGGTCTCCATGGCCTTCGAGCTCAAGCGCCTGCCGCCGCTGTTTGAAAGTGAAGACGCCTACCGCGCCTTCTGTGAGCGCCACGGAAAAGCCGTCGTGAAAAAAGCCGATCTGAAGTCCTACCGGGGCGACTGCTTCCTCGGCATCGACGCGGGCTCCACCACGACGAAGCTCGCCCTCATCGGCGCGGCGGGGGAGCTTCTCTTCTCCTTCTACGCCTCCAATCAGGGCAATCCCATCAAAACCGCCATCAGCGCCATCGAGGGCCTGCGGGAAGCTATGCCCGAGGGCGCGAGGATCGTGCGCTCGGCTTCCACGGGCTACGGCGAGAGCTTATTAAAATCCGCCTTTGCCCTCGACGAGGGGGAGGTGGAGACCATCGCCCACTGCACGGCGGCGGCCTTCTTCGACCCCAAGGTGGACTGCGTGCTGGACATCGGCGGGCAGGATATGAAGTGCATCAAGCTGAAAAGCGGCTCGGTGGACACGGTACTGTTGAACGAGGCCTGCTCCTCCGGCTGCGGATCGTTCATCGAAAACTTTGCCGGCTCCCTCGGCTATACGGCGGAGACCTTTGCCGGGCAGGCCCTGTACGCGCCGAACCCGGTGGACCTCGGCACCCGCTGCACGGTGTTCATGAACTCCAACGTCAAGCAGGCCCAGAAGGAAGGCGCGACGGTGGCGGACATCTCCGCGGGCCTTGCCTACTCGGTCATCAAGAATGCCCTGTACAAGGTCATCAAGCTCACCGATCCCAAGGAGCTCGGCCGTCATATCGTGGTCCAGGGCGGAACGTTCTATAACAAGGCGGTGCTGCGCGCCTTTGAGCAGATCGCAGGCGTGGAGGCCACCTGCCCCGACATTGCGGGCATCATGGGCGCCTTCGGCGCGGCGCTGATCGCGCGTCAGCGTTATCACGGGCAGGAGAGCTCGATGCTCTCTCTCGATGAGATCGCCGCCCTCACCTACACGACGGCGACGGCCCGCTGCGGCAGGTGCCAGAACAACTGCCTGCTCACGGTCAACAAATTCCCCGGCGGGCGCAGGCACGTAACCGGCAACCGCTGTGAGCGCGGCCTGGGCGGCGACGGCAACAAGGACCGCGCGCCGAACATGGTGGCGTACAAGCAAAAGCGCATGTTCGACTATCCCCCGCTTGAAGACGCGCCGCGCGGCGTGATCGGCATCCCGCGGGTACTGAATATGTACGAAAACTACCCCTTCTGGGCCACCTTCTTTAAGGAGCTGGGCTTTCAGGTGGAGCTCTCCCCGTTTTCCAGCCGCAGGCTCTACGAGCGCGGCATGGAGACCATCCCCTCCGAGTCCGAGTGCTATCCCGCCAAGCTCTCCCACGGGCATATCCAGTGGCTCATCGACCGGGGCATCAAGACCATCTTCTACCCCTGCGTCTTCTATGAGCACCAGGAGACCGGCAAGGCCCAGAACCACTTCAACTGCCCCATCGTGGTCTCCTACGCCGAAAACCTCAAAAATAACGTCGAAGAGATCGCCGAGCACAAAGAACATATCATCCGCCCCTTCATCGCCTTCACCAACGAGAAGGTTACCGCCGACAGGCTGGTCAAGACCTGCGCCGAGGAGTGGGGCATCGGGGCCAAGGAAGTGCGCGCGGCGGTACATACGGCGTGGCTTGCCCAGCGCCAGGCAAAGGCCGACGTAAAGGCCGAGGGCGCAAGAATGCTCCGTGAGATGCAGGAAAAGGGCGGGCGCGGCATCATCCTCGCCGGGCGGCCCTACCATGTTGACCCGGAGATCAACCACGGCATCCCGGAGCTCATTGCCTCCTACGGTCTCACGGTGCTGACCGAAGACTGCCTGCCCGTGGACTTTGAGCCGGAGCGGCCGCTTCGCGTGACGGACCAGTGGGTCTACCACTCGCGTCTTTACACGGCGGCGGAGTTTGCCGCGCGGCGCGAGGATCTGGAGCTGGTGCAGCTCAACTCCTTTGGCTGCGGCCTGGACGCCGTGACCACGGACCAGGTGGCGGAGATTCTGGAAAAGAGCGGGAAGCTGTATACGGTACTCAAGATCGACGAGGTCAACAATCTGGGTGCCGCCCGCATCCGCATCCGCAGTTTGATCGCCGCCATGAATCTGCGCCGCGATAAGCACATCCGGCCCGAAGCCCACGACGCCGCCTATCACCGCGCGGTCTACACAAAGCAGATGCAGCGCGAGGGCTGGACCATCCTCGCCCCCCAGATGAGCCCCATCCACTTCAATCTCCTGCAGCCGGTTTTTCGCAAGTACGGCTATCATCTGGAGATCCTCGCAAACGACAACCGCTCCGCCATCGACACGGGCCTGCGCTTTGTCAACAACGACGCCTGCTTTCCCTCGATCACCGTGGTGGGCCAGGTCATGGACGCGGTGCTGTCGGGCAGGTATGATACAAGTCGCCTCGCCGTCATGATGACGCAGACGGGCGGCTGCTGCCGGGCCAGCAACTATGTGGGCTTTATCCGCCGGGCGCTGGACAAGGCAAATCTCAGCCACATCCCGGTCATCTCCTTGAACGCAAACGGCATGGAGAAAAACCCGGGCTTTCACATCACGCTCCCGATGCTCCTGGACGCGGCCCACGCCATTGTCTACGGAGACCTGTTCCTGCGCTGCCTGTACCGGGTGCGGCCCTATGAGCTGGAGCCCGGTTCGGCCAATGCCCTGCATGAAAAGTGGGAGAAGCTCTGCATCCGGCAGCTCACCGAAGGGTATTCCTCCTATGCGGAGGTCTGCCGCGGGATCGTGAAAGATTTTGATGACCTGCCCATCGATGAGGGTTTATTAAAACCGCGGGTCGGCATTGTGGGGGAGATCCTGGTCAAGTACATGCCCCTTGCCAACAACCACCTCGTGGACCTGCTGGAGAGCGAGGGGGCCGAGGTCGTGGTGCCGGACCTCATGGACTTCATGAACTACTGCGTGTACTCCAACGACTACCTGCATGAGTTTCTCGGCGAAGGCTGGACGGCCTCGGCGTCGGCGCACATCGGGGTAGATCTCATCCGCGCGGTGCGCTCCCCCGCCCTGAAGGCCCTGCAGCAGAGCCGCCGCTTTGAGCCGCCCGTACCCATCGACAAGGTGGCCCAGATGGCAAAGCCGTTTCTCTCCATCGGCAACCAGTCCGGCGAGGGTTGGTTCCTCACCGGCGAGATGGTGGAGCTTCTGACCGCCGGCACGCCGAACATTGTCTGCATCCAGCCCTTCGCGTGCCTGCCGAACCACGTGGTCGGCAAGGGCGTCATCAAGGCCCTGCGGCGGGAATATCCCTGGGCCAACATCGCCGCCGTGGACTACGACCCCGGCGCAAGTGAGGTCAACCAACTAAACCGCATCAAGCTCATGCTCTCGGCTGCCAAAAAGGCGCTGGAGGCGCAGAGCGTACCTGTATAACAAGGGCGCGTTGCAAAACAACAATTTTTCGTGAAAAACAAAGCATTATGAGCGTAGGGGAGGGGCAAGCCCCTCCCCTACGGTATTCATGGACAATTATGCGAGAAGTGAATTATGCAGCGCGCCCTTGTTACAGCTTCTTCTGATAATACTTCAAGGCTGTCGGGATCGGGCAGTCGCGCCTGATCTCCTCCGGGGTCTTCCAGTTTAAGCCCGGCAGCTCCCGCGCAAGCTCCGCGCGGTAGCCTGTCATGTGCCACTCCACATGGGTGAAGACGTGTTTTGCCTCGCCGCAGGGCTCGATGCCGCACACCTCCCCGCCGAGGACACGCACAGCTTCCCGCGCCTGCGTCTCGTCCAGTGCGCCGTCGAGGTTCGGAAACTCCCACAGGCCCGCGAGCAGGCCCTTCCCTTCCCGTTTGCGCACGGCGTACCGGTCGCCGCATTTGAGCAGCAGCACCGTCCGCTCTTCCACGCGTCGCTCCTTCGACGGGCTCTTGAACGGGTAGCGGTTTGTCTCTCCGCTCAGGCAGGCACGGCACAGAGTGTTCAGCGGGCAGTCCCCGCACCGTGGGGCGGTGTTCGGCAGACAGACGGTCTCCCCCAGTTCCATGATGCCCTCGGTCAGCAGGCCCGCCCGCTCCCCGCGCGGGTAGCAGGCGCGCAGGAGGGACGCAATATCCGCGCGGGTCTTGGGCAGCATGATGTCGTCCGCCCTTGCCAGCACCCTTGTCATCACCCGCAGGACATTGCCGTCCACGGCGGGCTCCGGCTCCCCGTACGCAATGGACGCGATGGCCCCGGCGGTGTAGTCGCCGATGCCGGGGAGGGTCTTGAGCTGCGCCGCCTCCCGGGGCAGCTCGCCGCCGAAATCCGCCGTCACCCGCCGCGCGGCTTTTTGGAGATTTCGCGCCCGGCTGTAATAGCCCAGTCCTTCCCAGAGTTTTAATAGTTTATCCTCTTCGACTTCCGCAAGCGCCCGGATGTCGGACAGCGCCTCCAGGAAGCGCGCATAATACGGGATCACGGCCTCGATGCGCGTCTGCTGGAGCATGATTTCCGACACCCACACATGGTAAGGCGTGGGCGAGAGCCGCCAGGGCAGCGGGCGGCGTACCGCTGCGCACCAGTTGATGAGTTTTTCCGTGCAGGCCCTTGTCAGCGCTTCGTCGGTCATTGTGTTCACTCCTCAAAAAACGGGGACGGCTTTCGCCGTCCCCGTCAATTCGTATCACAGCTTTTCAAAGCCGCCCTCGTCCACCGCCGGATCGTCGATCTTCTTCGGCGGCAGCTGCTCGAGATTGCGCACCAGGATCCAGGTATACAGCAGCAGCATCCCCGCCGAGGCAAGGAGGATCAGCTGCATGCCCATATAGCGCTCGTCGGCCAGGGCCATGATGCACATCATCGTGCCCATCATCGCGCCGAACAGGGCGTTATACTGCTTTTCCACATGGAAGGCAAAGCAGCCCACACGGAAAAAGCCCATCATGGCGAACATGATCGTCACAAGCTCCACCGCGTAGCTCCAGACCACGCTGTTGAGCTGGTTGCGCACATAGCTGAGGATCAGCCACACCGCGTACATCAGCACCGGCAGCATCGACCCGATACGCACCAGGGTCTGGTGCTCAAAGGTCTCGTAGTTTGCCTGGCCAAGCACCAGTGGGAAGGCAAGCCCGGACAGGGCCGCAAGCAGGCACAGCACACGGATCATGTCCGCGTTCGTGTCGGTCTCCGTGGTCATCATCAGCACCACCGCGCCCGCGATCATCACAAGGCCCGCAAGCCAGCGCAGGATCGCGAAAAACTTGCCCGGGTTATAAAGCGCCTTGCAGAAGTCCTTCGGCGGGGCGAGGCGCTTGTCCTGCATGGAGCGGATGAAGTGCCGGAACACCAGCGCGGAGGCGATGACCATCGCCGGGACCAGGAGATTGAAGAAACTGCGCTCGTTCAGGCCGTTTTCGTCAAAGGCGAGCTGATCCTGCAGCCAGCGGAAGAACACGCCGAATGCGCCCGCACCGGCCACATAGCAGCAGATTTCCAGAGGTTTTTTATACATAAGCCGTATCTCGATTCCATAAAATGATTGTGCAGTACTTGCAACTGTGTAATTATATCCCCTTTATGGCGTTCCGTCAAGTCAACGGTTTTTAAATAGTGTGGAGTTTGGAGAAAATGAAACGTGAAACATGGAAAGTGAAGTTATTGCCGGCTGTCGTTTTCGCGCTGGCTTTGGCTGTGCTGCGGAGCGGGCATTCTGTCCCGCCGGTTTCCTTCCCTGCCGCTGAGGCCGTTCAAGTGCGCGTGAAGCATGGAGATATGGTCGTCACCGGGCCGCTGGAGGAGTATCTGGTGGGCGTGGTGGCGGCGGAGATGCCCGCGGATTTTGCGCCGGAGGCCCTGCGCGCCCAGGCTGTCGCCGCGCGTACCTACACGCTCTACTGCATGCGCTCGGGAAAGCACGCGGACGCGGACGTGTGCACGGACTATCGCTGCTGCCAGGCCTGGCGGGGCGAGGAGGGCGCGGAGAAGCTTGCGCGCATAAGGGACGCGGTTTATTCCACCGCCGGAGAGTATCTGCAGTTTGCGGGCCAGGCGGCCTTCACCGCCTTTCACTCCTCCTCGCCGGGCTTCACCGAGGCCTGCGGCGCGATCTGGAGTGAGCTGCCCTATCTGGTGAGCGTGTCGAGCCCCGAGAGCGCCGACAGTGTCCCGGGCTTTGTAAGCCGGGTGGATATCGGTGTGTTCGATCTGCGTGACACGCTGCTTGCGGCCTGCCCTGACGCGGATTTTTCCGCGCCGCCGGAGGAATGGTTCGGAGAGATCACCCGCGACGAAAGCGGCAGAGTTTCAGCGGCCGTGATCTGCGGTCAGGTTTTTACGGGCGTGAAACTTCGTGAATTATTAAAACTCCGCTCCACGGCCTTCACCGTCGACTGCGCCGACGGGATCTTCACCTTCACCGTTACGGGCTCCGGCCACGGTGTGGGCATGAGCCAGTACGGGGCCGACATCATGGCCATGGACGGCGCGGATTACCATGAGATCCTCGCCCACTATTATCCCGGCACGAAGCTTGTGTCGCTCAACCTGTCATCCTGAGCGTGAGCGAAGGATGACGTCTGAAAGCTTATATTCTATGGTAAATATGCTTATATTCGTCACTTTCGCTGCCGTCCGGATTTTGGAGGTACAACGACGGCTCCAACGTGAGGCCCGGTTTGCCGCCGCGGCGCGCCTCCACCAGCACAAGGCTCGGCGCAGCCTGCGCGTCCCGGCACACAAGGCGCAGGCGCTTGGGCTCGAGCCCCGCCGCCGTGAGGCTCACCAGCAGCCCGGATAAGCGCTCGGGCCGGTGGACGAAGAAAGCGCGCCCGCCGGTCTGAAGCAGGAATGCGGCAGCCGCGCAGAGTTCCGACAGGGTACATAATAGCTCGCTCCTTGCTGCGGCGCGGTCGGCATCCTGCGGCAGGGCGCCGCTGCCCTGCGGGAAATAGGGCGGATTGCACACCAGCAGATCAAAGCTGCCCGCGCGAAAGAGGGCACGGTGGTCGCGTATATCGCCGGTAATGATCTCGCTGCGCTCGGTCAGGTCGTTGAGCGCCATGTTCTCCCGTGCAAGGGAAGCCGCCCCGGGCACGATTTCGAGTCCGATCATGAAGAGTTTTGGGGAGCGTTCAAGCAGTAACAGCATCGCCGCCCCGGACGCGCAGCCGAGCTCGATGCCGCGCTTTGCTCCGGCAGTATTCACAAAGTCCGCCAGCAGCACGCAGTCGGTCCCGAGGCGGAAATGCTCCGCCTGGATAAAGCGCGGCCCGCCGGGCCAGAGGATCTCGGGCTCAGACATGATTATCCGCCGACCCGACCAGATCCTGCTGGCTCACGATCCGGAACATGGTAAAGCCGCTGCCCTGTCGGTTGCTCCGGTATTCCACGAAGGCATGGAAAACCTGCCCGTCAAACTCCACCTTGTACTGTCCATCCGCATAAGTGCCTGCATTGCTGCCGATTCGCTTTGTCCTCCCGTAGTGCTCCAAAGTCATGGTGTAGCCCTCGGTGATGGGGAAGTACTCAAGGATCTGCGCAAAGGTTTCCCTGTAGGTCTTTTCGTCTGTCACGCCGGGATAGAGCAGGGCGTAGGAGGCTTCCGCATCGCCCTTTACGTTTAGGTCCAGCATCTGCCGCACGCGGGCGTCCAGGGCGTCGCTGCTGATCCCCGCGCAGCCGCTGAGCATCAGGGCAAGCAGCAGTACAATCGTGAGGCAAAACAGGATTTTTCGATTTGTGGTTTTCATTCTCATATCTTAACTCCTTTGGCTTCTTCGAGGAGAATATAAATCCGTTTTTGACGGAGCTTTGCTTCGGCAAAAACACCATGAGCCGAGTTTAACGAGGCCTCGCGCCGACCAACCGAGGCGTCTCCCGCAAGCCGAGGGCGATAAGCGCGAGTCATCAATTGCGAACCTTGTTCGCAATTGAATGAAAAAAGGGACGATTTCTCGTCCCTTTTCGTGTCTCAGGATTACTCCTGGGTGATCGCCTCGGCGGGGCACTGGGCAGCGCATGCGCCGCACTCCAGGCACTTGTCGGGGTTGATCTCGTAGTGCAGATCGCCCATATCGATCGCTTCGGCAGGACACTGTGCTGCGCAGGAACCGCAGGACAGGCACTCGTCAGTGATAACAAAAGCCATGATGTTACCTCCGTATGTAGATTGACCTTTCGGTCTAAGCACATTGTAACACAACTCTTCCAAAAATCAATTACAAATCATGAATTTCGCGCCTATATTTTGGTTCGGTTTTGGCGATACTTTCTCTGCTCCCCGCGTTTCGCCCCTTTCGGCGGCATGTGCGGGGGATAATGGATTTGTTATACCAAGGGGAGGGATGCCCTGTGAGAAGCAACGAAAAATTTACCCAGCGGGCGGAGATCGCCATTGAGGCCGCGCGTGCCGCCGCCGGTGAGCTGGGCCACGCCTACATCGGCACCGAGCACCTGCTGCTCGGCATTCTGGAGGAGCAGGACGGTCTCGGCGCGCATATCCTCCGGCGCGAGGGGCTGGAGCGTGAGCACCTTCGCCGCGTGATCGCCAGGGAATCCGGCCTGGGCTGCCCCGGCGCGCCGGGGCTGGGGCTGACGCCCAACGCCCGCAAAGCCCTCGAGCAGGCAGCAAAAGAGGCCCAGGCCCTGCGCCACGGCTGCATCGGCACAGAGCACCTGCTGCTGGGTCTTCTGCGTCTGGACGAGTGCGGCGCGGTGCGGGCCCTGCGCGGGGCGGGGGTGGACCTCAACAACGTCTGCACTGCCATCATGGATGTCTTCGGCAACCCCGACCCCCGGGGCCGCCCCCAGACCGGGACCCTGCGTACGCCGCTGAGGCGCGCGGAGACGCGTATCCTCGACCAGTACAGTCTGGACCTGACCGACCGCGCCGCAAGCGGCCTCATCGACCCCGTGGTGGGCCGCTCCGCCGAGATCCGCCGCACCATCCAGATCCTCTCCCGGCGAAGCAAAAACAATCCCGTCCTCATCGGGGAGCCGGGCGTGGGCAAGACCGCCGTGGCGGAGGGGCTGGCCCTTGCGGTGGCCCGGGGCGAAGCGCCCCCGAACCTCGGCGGCAAACGCATCGTGTCCCTGGACATCCCGGCGATGCTCGCAGGCACCAAGTATCGGGGTGATTTTGAGGACCGGGTCAAGTCCGTTCTCCGGGACGTGCGCCGGGCCGGAGACGTGATCCTCTTCGTCGACGAGCTGCACACTATCGTCGGCGCGGGCAGCGCGGAGGGAGCCATCGACGCCGCCAACATCTTAAAGCCCGCCCTGGGCCGGGGCGAGGTGCAGATCATCGGCGCCACGACGCCCGAGGAATACCGCCGCTACATTGAAAAGGACGCGGCCCTTGAGCGGCGCTTCCAGCCCGTGCAGGTGCGCGAGCCGGACGTGAAGCTCACGATGGAGATGCTTCGCTCCCTGCGCCCGGCGCTGGAAAAGCACCACCGCGTGCGCTTTTCCGACGCCTCTATGGAGGCCGCCTGCTCCCTCTCCGTGCGCTATATCAACGACCGCTTTCTGCCCGACAAGGCCATCGACCTTCTCGACGAGGCCGGGGCCGCCGTGCGGGTGCAGGGTGGGGCAAATGTGACGGAGGCGGATGTAGCCCGCGTGCTGTCCGTCTGGACGGGCATCCCGGTGACGGGACTCTCCGAGAGCGAGAGCGAGCGGCTCATCGCCCTGGAGGACCGCTTGAAGGAGCGCATCGTCGGCCAGGATGAGGCGGTGTCCGCCGTGGCGCGGGCGATCCGCCGGGGGCGCGTGGGGCTCAAGGACCCGGCGCGCCCTATCGGCTCCTTCCTCTTCTGCGGCCCCACGGGCGTGGGCAAGACCGAGCTCTGCCGGGCACTGGCCGACGCGGTCTTCGGTGACGCCGGGGCTGTCATCCGCCTCGACATGTCCGAGTATATGGAAAAGCACTCGGTTAGCCGCCTCATCGGCTCGCCCCCGGGCTATGTGGGCTACGAGGACGGCGGACAGCTCACCGAGAAGGTGCGGCGCCGCCCCTGGTCGGTGGTCCTGTTCGACGAGATCGAGAAGGCCCACGAGGACGTGTGGAGCATCCTGCTGCAGATCATGGATGACGGGCACCTGACCGACTCCACAGGACGGCGGGTGGACTTTTCCAACACCGTGGTGGTCATGACCTCGAACGTCGGGGCCAAGGCCATCACCGACGGCCGCCTGCCCCTGGGCTTTGCGGGCGGCGGCAGCGGTGAGAGTGTCATGCGCGATCAGGTGAGGGCGGAGCTGCGCACCACCTTCAAGCCGGAGTTTCTCAACCGCGTGGATGAGATCATCGTCTTCCGCCGTCTGGACGAGGGCGACATGCTGGCCATCACGCGTAGACTTCTCGGCGAGGTGGAGCAGCGTTTTGAAAATCTCGGTCTGCGCCTCATCGTCCCCGAGGACGCGGCCCGCCGCCTTGCCGAAATGGGCCGCAGCGAAAACAGCGGGGCCCGCCCCCTGCGCCGCACCATCCGCCGCGAGATCGTGGACCGGGCTGCGCAATTGCTGCTGGAGGGCACGCTCCGCCCCGGCAGTGTTGTTACGGCGGTATGTGAGGGAGACGGGATTGAATTGAGAAAAGGATAAGAAAACCCGGCAGGGCATGTGCTCTGCCGGGTTCGGTGTTTTTCAGGATTATTGCTTGCTCTTGATATAGTTGTCGATGGAGACAGCGCCCGCCTTGCCTGCGCCCATGGCGAGGATAACGGTGGCCGCGCCGGTGACGGCGTCGCCGCCGGCGAAGACGCCCTCGCGGGCCGTCACGCCGCCCTCGTCGGCCTCAATGCCGCCCTTGCGGGTGAAGGTGAGACCGCCGGTGGTGTTGCGGATGAGGGGGTTGGGGCTGGTGCCGATGGCGATGATGACGGTGTCCACGTCCAGGACCCACTCGCTGCCCTTCACGGGGACGGGAGAACGGCGGCCCTTCTCGTCGGGCTCGCCCAGCTCCTGGCGCAGAAGCTCAATGCCGGTGACAAAGCCGTCCTCGCCCGCGAGGATGCGGGTCGGGTTATTGAGCAGATTGAACTCAATACCCTCGGCCTCGGCATGCTCGACCTCTTCAAGACGGGCGGGCAGCTCGTCGCGGCCGCGGCGGTAGCAGATGTAGACATGCTCCGCGCCGAGACGCTTGGCGACACGGGCGGCGTCCATGGCGACATTGCCGGCGCCGACGACGGCGACACGGTGGAAGTGCTTGATGGGGGTATCGTAATCGTCGCGGTAGGCCTTCATGAGGTTTACGCGGGTCAGCAGCTCATTGGCGGTGTAGACGCCCAGCAGGTTCTCGCCGGGGATGTGCAGGAACTGGGGCAGGCCCGCGCCGGAGCCGATGAACACGGCCTCAAAGCCGTCGGCAAACAGCTCGTCCACGGTCTCGGACTTGCCGATGATGGCGTTGTTGATGATCTTGACGCCCATGGCCTTGAGGTTTTCGATCTCCTTGGCCACGATCTCCTTGGGAAGACGGAACTGCGGGATGCCGTACACCAGCACGCCGCCGGACTTGTGCAGGGCCTCGAAGATGGTCACGTCGTAGCCCATCTTTCTAAGGTCGCCCGCGCAGGTCAGGCCCGCAGGGCCGGAGCCGACGACCGCGATGCGGTGGCCATTGGAGGCGGGGACTTCGACCTCGACCTTCGAAAGCTTCTCCTGCTGGGCCATGTGGTAGTCTGCCACAAAGCGCTCGAGTCTACCGATGCCGACGGACTCGCCCTTCAGGCCGCGGACGCACTTGCTTTCGCACTGCTTTTCCTGGGGACACACACGGCCGCAGACGGCGGGCAGGGAGTTTGTGGAAGTGATGATGTCGTAGGCGGCTTCAAACTCGCCCTCGGCAACCTTGGCGATGAACTCGGGAATGCGGACCGCCACGGGGCAGCCGGTACGGCAGGCGGGGTTCTTGCAGTTGAGGCAGCGCTTGGCCTCGTCAATGGCCATCTCCGGGGTGTAGCCCAGGGCCACTTCGTCGAAATTACCGGCACGGACGATGGGGTCCTGCTCGGGCATTTCGTTCTTGGTCAGTCTCATATTAGCCATTTCTCTTTCCTCCCGTCATGTTGCAGATGTGCTGGGCGGCCAAATCCTGCTCCTCTTTGTAGAAGGCGGCGCGCTTCAGGAGCGAATCAAAATCGACCTGGTGTGCGTCAAAGTCGGGGCCGTCGACGCAGGCGAACTTGGTCTCGCCGCCGACGATGACGCGGCAGCCGCCGCACATGCCGGTGCCGTCGACCATGATGGGGTCGAGGGAGATGATGGTGCTGATGCCGTAGGGGCGGGTCACGTCGGCCAGGAACTTCATCATGATATCGGGGCCGATGGCGATGACGCGGTCAAACTGGGGCTTGCCCTCAGCGATGTTCTTTTCGATCTCCTGCTTGAGGAAGACGGTGGTGAAGCCCTTCTCGCCGTAGGTGCCGTCGTCGGTGCACATGATGAGCTTGTCGGAGGCTTCCTTCAGCTCGTCCTTGAGAATGACGATGTCAGCGGAGCGGAAGCCGCCGATGAAGGTGACCTCGATGCCGCGCTTGTGCATCTCTTTCGCGATGGGGTAGGCAATGGCGCAGCCCACGCCGCCGCCGACCACACAGACCTTCTTGAGGCCTTCCATCTCGGTGGCGCGGCCGAGGGGGCCGACGAAGTCGGAGATGTAATCGCCCTGCTCGACGGTGTGGAGCATCTTGGTGGTACGGCCGGCCGCCTGCACCATGACGGAGACGGTGCCCTTCTCACGGTCCCAGTCGGCAACGGAGACGGGGACGCGCTCGCCCTGCTCGTCCAGACGGAAGATGACGAACTGACCGGCCTGCGCGTGTTTGGCCGCCAGCGGCGCCTCGATCTCGAACAGGCAGATGGTCTTGGCGTCGTTGAGGAAACGCTTGGTTACTACCTTGTACATGGAAACACCTCTATACATATAATAATGGATTTGCGGTTTTTCTGTTGACTTTGCAACACTTCTATTTTACGCGACCTGCGCTGTAAAGTCAACGCTTATACGCGATTTTTGTTATTCCGCCCTTTCCAGCAGCTTTTTGATGGCGGTTGAGCGGTGGAGGAAGCTCAGCACCACGATCTGTACCGGCAGCATCACCGCCAGCTGCACCGCCCGCGCCTTGAGAAGCGTCGTATACGGGGTGCCGCTGATGTAGGTGATCATGGCGGTATTGGCAAGGTACGACACCAGCACCACGTTGAGTACCGCCGCGAGAATGGGCCAAAGAAGGCTCCTGTCCCGGCGGTACAGGCACAGGCCGAAAATGAGGCCGGTGCAGGCCGCCGTCAGCGTAAAGCCCGGGAAGAAGGCGCCGGTCGGAAACAGAAGCGCGCCCACCAGGTCCCCCAGCGCAGCCACCAGGGCCGCCCACCAGGGACCGTATAATATGGCGCACAGAGCCACCGCCGCAAAGCCGAGGCCGATCTTCATGACCGGTGTATTGACGGCAAGCAGGCGCGTGAGCACTACGTCCAGCGCCAGAAGCTCGGCGGAGACGATGAGTTTTTTTGTGTCGGGCATAAAATCACTTCCCCACAGATTGGCATGATTATACTCTATAAGAACAGGTCTTGCAAGCGCTTGAATAATATACGCGCTTCATATATAATAAAAGCGTCAATTGCGAACACGGTTCGCAATTGACGTACTCGCGCTTATCGCACGCGGCTTACGGGAGACAAGCCGCGTTTGGTCGGCGCGAGGCCTCGCGTGACTCGGCTTAAGGCGTTTTTGAGACAGCAAAGCCGCCTCAAAAACGATTTGATTTGTTGCGTAATTCGTATTGGATTAAATGATTGGAGGGAATAAAATGGAAAACAAAATTTACGACGTGATGATCCTCGGCGGCGGCCCCGCCGGTTTGGCTGCTGGCATTTACGCAGGGCGGGCAAAGCTGTCTGTCCTGATCATCGAAAAGGGCGCGGACGGCGGCCAGATCATCCTGACCCATGAGATCGAAAACTATCCCGGCCAGCCCAACATCCAGGGCATGAGCGGCCAGGAGCTCATCGCACCCATGAGCGAGCAGTGCATGAAGTTCGGCTGCGAGCGCGTCAGCGACACCATCAGCGCCTGCGACTTCTCCGGGCCTGTCAAAAAGCTTGTCGGCAATCGCGGCGAGTATCTGGCAAAGTCCGTCATTCTCTGCACCGGGGCCATGACGCGCTTCATCGGCTGCGAGCACGAGGCGGACTTCGTGGGCCGCGGCGTGAGCTACTGCGCCGTGTGCGACGCGAATTTCTTCACCGGGCTCGACATCTACACCGTCGGTGGCAACGGCATTGCGGCGGAGGAGGCCATCTACCTCTCCAAATTTGCCAAGCGCCTCATCATGCTGCACAAGGGCAAGGCCCTCTCCGTCACGCCCGATGTGCTCAGGGAACTGGAGGAGAACCCGAAGATCGAGATCCGCTGCGGCGTGGAGGTCGCGGACCTCGGCGGCGACGGCGTGCTGAGTGAGATCACGCTGCGGGACACGGAGTCCGGGGAGCTTACGAAGATCACCGCCGACCCTGAGGACGGCATGTTCGGTCTCTTCGGCTTCACGGGCCGCAAGACCACCGGCATGTTCGAGGGCATCCTCGACATGGAGGGCGGCTATATCAAGACAAACGCCAAGATGGAGACCAACATCCCCGGCGTCTATGCCGCGGGCGACGTGCGCGTGACCCCGCTGCGCCAGGTGGTCACCGCCTGCTCGGACGGCGCGATCGCCGCCATGCAGTGCAGCAAGTATGTGGGAAGTCTGAAATAAACGGAGGACAGCACCATGGCCTACAGCATCTCCCGCGTCTCCCCTTCCGATCAGCGCGCGCTCAGGCAGGTGGACGCGCTTTTGCAGCAGGAGGGCATTCAGCGTGACGGGAATCTCGACTACATCGCGGCGATGTACGACGAGGACTACCGTGTCATCGCCACCGGCTCCTGTTTTGGAAACACCCTGCGCTGTTTCGCCGTGAGCCATGAACATCAGGGAGAGGGGCTTTTGAATCAGGTCATCACCCACCTCATCGAGGTACAGCATGAGCGCGGCAATCTGTCCTTGTTCCTGTACACCAAGATTGCCTCGGCCAAGTTCTTCGCCGATCTGGGCTTCTACGAGATCGCCCGGGTGGACGGCACCCTGGTCTTCATGGAAAACCGCCGCGACGGTTTTAATAAATACCTGAAACGGCTGGAGAAGACAAGGACGGAAGGGAAATCCGCCGCCCTTGTCATGAACGCGAACCCCTTCACCCTGGGCCACCAGTACCTCGCCGAGACGGCGGCGGCAGAATGCGACACACTCCACCTGTTTGTGGTGAGCGAGGACGCAAGCCTCGTCCCCTTCTCTGTGCGAAAAGAGCTTGTGCGCCGCGGCACGGCCCATCTGCCCAATGTCGTCCTGCACGACAGCGGGCCCTACATCATCAGCTCCGCCACCTTCCCGAGCTATTTTCTCAAGGATGAGGAAAAGGTCATCGAGGGCCACGCGCGGCTCGACCTGGAGATCTTCAAGAAGATCGCCGCGGCCCTGAACGTCACCGCCCGCTTTGTGGGCGAAGAGCCGACGAGCCAGGTCACGGGGCTTTACAACAAAATTATGGCCGAGGAGCTGCCGAAGGCCGGGATCGAATGCCGCATCATTCCCCGCAAAGCGGACGGCGGGCAGGCCATCAGCGCCTCCACCGTGCGCAAGGCCCTGCAGGAGGGTGACATGGACACCTTCCGCCGCCTGGTGCCGGAGACCACCGCCGCCTGGTTTGAAAGCGAGGAGGCCGCACCGGTACTTCAAAGTATCCGGAACGCCGGAAACGTCATCCACTATTGACCCTTGCTTTTTTGATCCCTGCGCTGTATAATGCCCCTCGCTTTGTGAAAGGCAGGGATCAACGCAGATGAACGAAAGTCAGGATCTGACGAGGGGGAGCATTCTGGGAAAGCTGACGCGCTTCTTCTTTCCCATCCTCATCGGCCAGCTCTTTTTCCAGCTATACAACACTGTGGACGCCATCGTGGTCGGGCGCTGTCTCGGCCCGGCGGCCCTGGCGGCGGTGGGCGGCAGTCCCGCCGTCATCACCAATCTGGTCATTGGCTTCTTTACCGGTCTCGGCACCGGGGCAACCGTCGTGATCTCCCAGTACTACGGTGCGCACGACGATGACCAGCTCAGTCGCGCGGTGCATACCATCCTATGCTTCTGCATGTTTGCGGGGGTGCTGCTGTCCGGGCTGGGTTGGCTGTCCGCCCCGTGGTCGCTGCGCGTGGTGAAGACCCCGGCGGACATCCTGGCGGACTCCGCCGTGTATCTGCGCATCTACTATCTCGGCGCGGCGGGGATGCTGCTTTTCAACATCGGCTCCGGCATCCTGCGCGCGGTGGGCGACTCCCGCTGGCCGCTCATCTTCCTGGCTGTCTGCTGCCTGCTGAACATCGTGCTGGACCTGCTGTTCGTGGCAGTACTGCCCTGGGGCGTTGCGGGCGCCGCGTGGGCGACCGGGATCTCCCTGACCTTCAGCTCAGTGCTGCTGCTCATCCATCTGGCAAGAGCAGAGGGCCCCTGGCGCTTTCGCCTGAAGGAGCTGCGCATCTACCCCGCCTCCCTCAAGCGTATCCTCTACCTGGGTGTCCCGGCGGCGGTGCAGGGCTCCATGTACTCTCTCTCCAACATCATCATTCAGGCGGCGGTCAACAACTTCGGCACCGTGACGGTGGCTGCCTGGACCGCCATCAGCAAATTCGACGCCCTCTACTGGGTCACGAGCAACGCCATGGGGACCGCGCTTTGCACCTTTGTGGGGCAGAACTTCGGCGCGGGCAAATACGACCGCATGCGCAGGGGCGTAAAGCAGTGGCTGCTGACGGACATTATCGTGACTGCCTGCATGTCGGTGCTGCTTTTAAGTCTCGCGCCCTGGATGCTGCGCATGTTCTCCTCGGACCCCGAGGTCATCCAGCTTGCGCGGAAGATGATGTGGTACTTTGCCCCCTTCTATGTGGTGTGGGTGTTCATCGACATTCTCTCCAATGCCCTGCGCGGCGCGGGGGATTCCTTCTGGCCCATGGTCATCAGCCTTGTGGGCGTGTGCCTGCTGCGCATCCTGTGGATCGCCCTGGTGGTGCCCCACTGGAACACCATCGCGGGCGTGAGCTTCAGCTATCCCTTCACCTGGGGCGTCACGGCGCTGGTGTATCTGATCTATTATCTCAAAGCCCCCTGGCTCGAGCGCTGCACGCGCGCGGCACTGGGGCACGCACACGAATAAAGACAACACGGGAGCGGCCGGTTGGCCGCTCCCGTTTACTTATTCTTTTTCCTCGTCCCAGGTACGCTCACTGATGATGTAGCGCGGGCGCTGCTTGGTCTCCATGTAGATCTTTCCGATGTACTCGGCCATGACGCCGAGGCAGAGGATCTGCACGCCGCTGACAAAGCAGATGATGCAGGTCATGCTGGCCCAGCCGGGAACGGATTTCCCGCACAGGGCGGTGATGAGCGCCCAGATGCAGAACAGGAAGCTCACCAGCGCGATCACAAAGCCGAGGCCGAAGATTATGCTCAGGGGCTTGACGGAGAGGCTGGTCACCCCGTCGACGGCAAGGCCGATCATTTTTTTGAGCGGATAGTGGCTCTCGCCCGCCATGCGCTCGGCCCTTGAGTAGCTGACGGAGGTGGACTTGAAGCCCACCAGGGGCACCATGCCGCGAAGATAGAGGTTGACCTCCTTGAAATTGGCAAACTCCTTGAGCACACGGGCCGAGATGAGGCGGTAGTCGGCGTGGTTGAAGACCACCTCCGCCCCCATCATGGCGAGGAACTTGTAAAAGCTCTCGGCGGTGAAGCGCTTGAAGAAGGTGTCGGTCTCGCGGCTCGAGCGTACGCCGTACACCACATCGCAGCCGTCGAGGTAGGCGTCCACCATCTTGTCCATGGCGTTGATGTCGTCCTGGCCGTCGCAGTCGATGGAGATGGTGATGTCGCATTGGTCCTTGGCCTCCATGAGGCCCGCCAGCACCGCATTCTGATGGCCGCGGTTGCGGCTCTGGCAGATGCCGATATAGTGCTCGTCCTGCTTTGCGAGCATGCGGATGATGTCCCAGGTGCGGTCGCGGCTGCCGTCGTTGACAAAGAGGACGCGGCTGTCCGGGGTGATCTTGCCCGCTTCGGCGAGGCTCAGGATCTTATTGAGAAACAGCGGGGCCGTGATGGGCAGCACCGCCTCCTCGTTATAGCACGGGATGACGATAAAAAGGCGCGGGATCTTGTTCATTGCGTTCTCCTTTCCTCCCCGGCAAAGCCGAGGGCGGCGAAGATGATGAGGATGGGGATCAGGGAATAGTGGTAGCGGTCGGAGACCTCCACCAGCATGTGGGCAAGCGTCAGGCCCAGAAAGTAGAGCGGCAGCAGCAATCCGGCGCCGAGCGCTCTTGACCGGAACAGGCGCATGATGCCCGCGACGGCGGCGAGGAACACGCCGTAGTAAAACACATTGCACACGCCCATGCAGAGCTTCACAAAGCGCTCCGAGCGTGTGAAGCGGTAGGTGTAGCCGCCCAGCTGGTCGGCGCCGAGGAAGGAGAAGAGCTTCACCGCAAACAGCTTCGGGAAGTTGATGCCGGAGGCAAGTCGCTCCTTCAGATGGGGGATCATGCTCTCCTGGGCCTCGGGCGCGGATTTGCCCTGCTTGAGGTAGGCGGTCAGCAGATCCATGTCCTCCTCGGCGTAGGTGCCGCCGGTGGCCTCGTTGAAGCCCACGTAAATGTTATACCAGGGCACGGACGCGATCTCCTGCCCGAGGAGCCTTTCCACATGCCGGTCCCAGAGCGAGCCGGACACGCGAAACACCGCCGTCATCACAAGAAAAGCCGCAAGCCAAAGCGCCCAGAGCCGGGCGTTCTTTGCCTTCTCACCCCGCAGGAAAACGATCCACAGCGCCGCCGCGATCACGAGGATCAGCGCAATGGGGCGCACCAGATTGATCGCCGCGAGCAGCAGCCCGAGCGCAAGCGCAAGCAGCAGCGCGGGCAGGGGTCTTTTTTCGATCAGCTCATCCAGCCGCAGAAACAGCCAGAAGAAGAGCAGGATCAAAAAGGTATAGATGGGCTCGGAAAAGACGAGTGAGCCGAGCATCAGCTTGCAGGGCGCACATGCCCACAAGAGCGCCGCGAGAAAAGCCGCCCGCTCATTGATAAGCTCTTTCGCAAGCAGCCACACGAGGCCGCAGCTCAAGGTCGTGAGCACAACATTGAACACCGTCACCGCGAGCACCGACTCCCCGAACACGCGCTGCAGCGCGCTGAGGATCGTGGCGGTGCCGAGGATGTGGGGGTACATGGCGACATACCAGGCGTCGGGGATCTCGGTGCCGTTTGCCAGCGCCCGAGCCACGTCCCAGTATTCCTGATAGTCGCTGAAGGGCTCAATGCGCACCGCGAGCACCCAGGTGAGGTTCACGAGAAAGCACAGGCCCATCGCCCAGAGCGCGGCGTGCTTCGGTACAGGGAGGGCATAGCGGCGCAGGAGCCGGTACAGCCCCGCCGCCCATCCGGCCCCCAGCACCAGGGCCAGGAGGTAGGAATGGGCAGTCAGTCCCTCGCGCACCGCAAGGCACAGGGTGAGTCCCAGCACCGCGAGCAGGATGCCCAGCATGATCCGCTTGAAAAAGACGGACGCTTTTTCCATGGTTTACTCCGTTGGTTTTTTATTTCTCCATTTTGACCGCCGTATCCAGGGCGATTTTGATCATCTCGTTGAAGCCGGTCTGGCGCTCCTCGGCGCTCAGCTCCTCCTGCTTGAACAGGTGGTCGGAGATGGTGCAGATGCACAGGGCACGCTTGCCGAAATATGCGGCGTTGGCGTAGAGGGCAGCAGCCTCCATCTCGACGGCCAGCACGCCCATCCGGCGCACGGCCAGCGTACCTTCGTAGCCCTGGGGGTGGTAGAAGTTATCCGAGGAGTAGATGTTGCCCACATGCCAGGTGGCGCCGTGCTCCTCGGCGGTGTCCATGGCGTGGCGCAGGAGCGTGGGGTCGGCAATGGGGGCGAAGGTGCCGGGGAAATTAAAGTGCTCCATATAGTTGGTGTTTGTGCAGGCGCCCTGGGCGATGACAATGTCCATGACATTGATGTCGTCCTGCAGCGCGCCGGCGGAGCCGATGCGGATGATGTTCTCCACATTGTAGGAGTCATAGAGTTCCCAGCTGTAGATGCCGATGGAGGGCATGCCCATGCCGGAGGCCATCACGCTCACCGGCACGCCCTTCCACTTGCCGGTATAGCCCTGCACGCCGCGCACATTGTTGACGAGTACGGGGTCGGTCAGGAAGTTTTCCGCGATGAATTTGGAGCGCAGCGGGTCGCCGGGCATCAAAACGGTCTTGGCGAAATCGCCGGGTCTGGCACTGTTATGGGGGGTCATGGTGATTCCTCCTTATATTTTTATTGTGTTGTGGTTTTCTATTATTATATAGCAGAAATCGCAAAAGTCAAACCTGATAAAAAAGTGAAGAGTGAAAAGTGGAAAGTGAAAATATGGTGTCCGTTTCGAGGATGCGTATAACCCGTCTCCCCCTTTGGGGGAGCTGTCGCGGCACTGTGTGCCGTGACTGAGAGGGTTTCTCAAACGCGGCGGAGCCGCTCCTTCACTTCACTTTTCACTTTTAACTTTCCACTTTCTATGTTAGAATGTCCAAAAACGAAACCGGAGGCAGGGACTATGAAGCAGACGCGGGAGTATCCGCTTTTCACCGTAAGCAAAAAGGGGACGCGCTGGGTCGAGGGCGGGCATCCCTGGATCTATGCCGAGGAAATCCTTTCCATGAGCGCGGAGCCGGAAAACGGGGCGCTTGCCGACGCCGTGAGCGAGGGCGGCAAATACCTCGGCACGGGGCTATACAGCCGCGAGAGCAAGATCGGCCTGCGCCTTCTCTCCCATAACGCAAACGACCGCTTCGACGAGGCCTTCTGGCGGCGGCGCATCCAATACGCCTGGGACTACCGCAAGACCGTACTGGACGCGGAGGACCTTGCCTGCTGCCGCGTGATCTTCGGCGAGGCGGACGGCTTCCCCGGCCTCACGGTGGACAGGTTCTCGGATCTTCTTGTGACCCAGACGCTGTCCGTCGGGATGGAGCGGCTCAAGGACACGATCTTCCCGCTGCTGGTCGAGATCCTGCGCGCGGACGGGCAGACGATCTCCGGCATCTTTGAGCGAAACGACGCCGCCATCCGTGCCCTCGAGGGGCTGGAGCAGGGCAAGGGCTGGTACGTCCTGCCCGGTGAGAGCGCGCCGGGGAGCGCCGTGACCGAGATCTGCGAAAACGGCATATACTACGCCGTCGATGTGGAGAACGGGCAGAAGACCGGCTTCTTCCTCGATCAGAAATACAACCGCCGCGCGGTGGCGCGGCTGGCCCGGGGCCGCCGGGTGCTCGACTGCTTTACCCACACCGGCTCCTTCGCCCTCAATGCGGCCCGGGGCGGGGCCGAGCACGTGACGGCGGTGGACGTGTCGGAATCGGCCATCGCCATGGCGGAGGCAAACGCGAAACGAAACGGCCTCGAGGGGCGCATGGATTTTGTGGCGGCGGATGTGTTCGAGCTTCTGCCGACCGTCAAAAAGGGCGACTACGATTTTATCATCCTTGATCCCCCGGCCTTCACCAAGTCCCGCAGGACCGCCAAAAACGCCGAGAAGGGCTATAAGGAGATAAACCTCCGCGCCTTGAAGGCCCTGCCGCGCGGCGGATATTTTGCCACCGCCTCCTGCAGCCACTTCATGCCCGCCGAGCAGTTTGAGAAAATGCTGCGCGCGGCGGCCCTGGACGCGGGCGTGGAGCTGCGGCAGATCGAGGCCCGCCAGCAGGCCCCGGACCACCCGATCCTCTGGAACGTGCCGGAGACGGACTATTTGAAGTTTTACCTGTTTCAGGTCGTATAAAGAAAATCCGTGCAGCCAAGGCTGTACGGATTTTCTTTACTCCCCCTTGCCCAGCATCTTGCCGGGGCTGACGCCGAAGCTCTCCTTGAAGGCCCGGTGGAAGGCGGAGTAGTCCCCGAAGCCGCTGTCGGCGGCGGCCTTTGCGGCGGGGGTGCCCTCTCGGATGAGACGGGCGGCGTGCATGAGCCGCTTCTGCCGCACATAGGCGTGGACGGTGGAGCCGGTCTGCGCTTTGAACAGGCGCATGAAATGGTAGGGGCTCAGATAGACGCGCTCGGCCAGGGCTTCCACCGTGAGCGCTTCCCGGAAATGCTCGTTGATGTAGCTCAGGGCCTCCTGCACCTTGGGGTCGCCGCGGGCCTCCAGACGCTCGGGCGCGGCCTCGTGCAGACGGTTTACCCGGATGAGCAGCTGGATGATGAGCGTCTCGCGCATGGTCTGGGCACCGAGACGGGTGTCCGAGGCGGCTTTCTCATACGCTTCGATGGCGGTCTTCAATTCCGAAAGCTGCTCCTCCGTGGCGGTGAGCAAATAGCGGCGGCGCCTGTCCGCCTGGTCGAAGCATTCCATCAGTCCCGCGCCGGGGAAGGCCCGCTCGAAATACTGCCGGTCGAGATAGAGGATGATGCGCTCATAGGGGCGGCTGCGGTCGATGACGGCCTTGTGGATGGCGTGGTGCCGCACCAGCAGCACCGACCACGGCGGCAGGGCGTAGCTCTGCTCCTCCACCAGATAGTTGACGCTCCCCTCGAGCAGGATCACCAGCTTGTCAAATTCGTGAAAGTGAAAATCCAGCTCCTGGCCCGCCGTATCCTTCAAATGAAAATAATGAAAACTCTCGCGCAGATAGCCCGCGCGGTTGATGTTTGACTCTGCCATGACAGTCCTCCGGACGCTTTAACGCATTACATTGTTGAGTATACCGCATTTTTTGCAAAGTATCAAGCAATGTTTGCAATTTACTTTGCAAAACATTTGAATATAATAGCATACAAGCAAAAACCAATTTGAAAGGGGTTTTCTCCATGAAGTCCAACAGCTTTTTGAAGAACAACTGGTTCTTCTTCTCCATGATCATCGGCATCGTGGCCGGCATCATCGTCGGCTTTCTCTGGCCCAATGCCGGGGTGCTCGAGCCGCTCGGCACGCTGTTCATCAACATGATGTTCTGCGTGGTGGTGCCGATGGTGTTCTTCTCTATCTCCTCCTCCATCGCCAACATGAAAAGCGCCAAGCGTGCGGGCAAGCTGATGGGCACGACGGTCATCACCTTCATGGTCACCACCATCATTGCCTCCGTTATCATGTATGTGCTGGTGCGCTTCATCCCCGTTTACACCGGTGAGCCCGCCTTTGAGCCGGGCGCCTCCGAGCCCATGACCGCGGGCGCGATGATCGTCGGCTTCTTCACCAAGCCCGACTTCCCCGAGCTCTGGAGCCGCCGCTCCATCCTCCAGCTCATCATCGCCGGCATCTTCTTCGGCTTCGGCGTGCAGATGTGCGGCGGACCCAAGACCAAGGTGGCCGGCCTGCTCGATGAGATCACCCAGGTCCTCATGAAGGTCATCAAGCTCATCAGCTACTACGCCCCCATCGGCTTCTTCGGCTTCTTCGCCTCCCTGGTCGCGGCCCACGGCGCCGACTTTGTGTCCTCCTACGCCCGCGCCATCATCCTCTACTACGTGGTTGCCTTTGCCTACATGTTCCTGATCTTCCCGCTCTACGCCCGCTTCGGCGGCGGCCCGGGCGCCGTCAAGGTCATGTTCCAGCACCTGTTCCGTCCCGCGGCTGTCGCCTTCGGCACCTGCTCCTCCGTCGCCACCATCCCCACCAACATGGAGGTCTCCGAGGACACCGGCATCTCCAAGGACGTGACCGACATCGTTCTGCCCATGGGCGCGACGATGAACATGGACGGCTCCGGCATGAGCGCCATCATCAAGGTCGCCTTCCTCTTCGGCATGTTCGGCAAGGACTTTGCCACCACCGACGCGCTGCTCGCGATCATCGTGGCCACCGTTTCCTCCGTTGCCATGTCCGGCATCCCCGGCGGCGGCGGCACCGGCGAGCTGGTGCTCTGCTCCCTGTTCTTCCCCGAGCAGCTGGCAGTCGCCTTCCCCATCGCGCAGGCCATCGGCGATCTCGTCGATCCCCCCGCAACCATGGTCAACGCCGCCGGCGACTATGTGGCCTCCTTCATCGTCTCCCGCTACAACGACGGCAAGGATTGGCTCCAGAAGGCCATGGCAAAGAAGAATCAGCAAGCTACATAAACAATTTCAGCGCGGCCACAAGGCCGCGCTGTTTTTTTGCAAAGCCCCTTCCACCGCTGAAGCGGTCCCCCTCCCCCTGCCGCCGCAAGCGGCTGGGGGAGGCAAGAGGCCGTTATTCCGCCCAGTGTCCGATGAAGCCGCCGCCGATGAGGTGCTCGCCCTGGTACAGCACCGCGCTCTGACCGGGGGCCGGGGCGCGGACGGGAGTCTCGCAGATGATCCAGGCTGCGCTCTCCCCCTCGGTCGTGACGCGGCAGGGCGGCTCCTCCCACTTGGTGTGGCGCACACGGACCGAGGCGGGGATGAAATTCTTCGGCGGATCGATGAGCCAGTTGAAGTCATCCGCCGTAAACTGCGTCTTGAAAAGCTCTTCCCAGAGCGCAAGCTCGATCGTGTTCTTCTCCGCGTCTATGCCGGAGACATAGAGCTTGCGTCCGTCATGCAGGCCCGGGATACGCTGGCCCACCGTCCAGTGGACGATGCCCTCATGCTGTCCGATGACCTCACCGTGGAAGACGAAGTCACCCGGTCCGGGAAGGGCGGCGCGGCGGGAAATCCAGCCCACGTAGTCCTTGTCGGGGATGAAGCAGATCTCCATGCTGTCCTTCTTATGTGCGGCGGGCAGGCCGAATTCCTCCGCCAGGGCGCGCACCTGCTTCTTCTCATACCCGCCCAGCGGCAGAGTCAGGCGGCTGACCTGCTCCTTTGTCAGGCGGCAGAGCATGTAGCTCTGATCGTTTGACGGCTTTCCCTTGTAAAGCGCGCCGTTTTCCGCGCGGGCATAGTGCCCGGTGGCGACAAGCTCCGCCCCGATGCGGTCGGCTTCGCGGAGCAGCATGGGGAATTTCATGGTGGGGTTACAGAGGATGCAGGGATTCGGCGTCTCGCCTCGGAGATAGCAGTCCGTAAACGGGCGGCAGACCTTTTCCTCCAGCTCGCTGTGTACGTCCAGCACCGTGAGCTCCACACCCATCTTCTCCGCTGAAACAACAGCCTCCCATCTTGCCTGCTCAGAGGTATTGTCGAGGTACACCCCGTGCACCTCAAAGCCCTGCTTCTTAAGCAGCACGGCGGACACGGCGGAGTCCACCCCGCCGGAAAAACCCAGTACGACCTTGCTCATCTCCGCCCCTCCATATAAACCATCAGCACCGAGATGTCCGCCGGGGAGACGCCGGAGATGCGGCTTGCCTGGCCGAAGTTCTCGGGCCTGATCTTTTCCAGCTTCTCTCTTGCTTCAAGCCGTAGGCCCGCGATGGAAGTGTAGTCGATATCTCGGGGCAGCTTCTTTTCCTCGAGTCTTGAAAACTCCTCGATCTGTCTGAGCTGGCGCTTGATGTAGCCGTCGTATTTGAGCCGGATCTCCGCCTGCTGCCGGACCGCTTTGGGAAGCTCCGGCCGCGCGGGGTCGAAGGGCGCGGTGTCGGCATACGTGATCTGCGGGCGGCGGATGAGTTCGGCCAGGGAGAAGCCCGTACTCACCGGGGCGGTGCCCCTGGACGTGAGCATGGCGTTCAGCGCCTCGCTCGGGGCGATGTGCGTTGCCTCCAGGCGGTTCAGTTCCGCGTCAACGGCAGCATACTTGTCAAGTACGCGCTGATATTGTTCCTCGCTCACAAGGCCGATCTCCCGGCCGATGGCGGCAAGGCGCTGGTCGGCGTTGTCCTGGCGGTGCAAGAGCCGGTACTCACTGCGGGAAGTCATCATGCGGTAGGGCTCGTTGGTGCCCTTGGTGACGAGATCGTCGATGAGCGTGCCGATGTAGCCGTCCGAGCGGCGGAGGATGAAGGGGCTCTCTCCCCTGATCTTCCGCGCCGCGTTGACGCCCGCCACAAAGCCCTGCACCGCCGCCTCCTCATAGCCGGAGGAGCCGTTGAACTGCCCCGCGCCGTAGAGGCCGGGGACCTTTTTGCTCTCAAGCGTGGCATAAAGCTCGGTGGGGTCGACACAGTCATACTCGATGGCATAGGCACAGCGGGTCATCTCCGCATGCTCAAGCCCGGGGATCGTGTGCAGCATCTGCACCTGGATCTCCTCCGGCATGGAGGAGGAAAAGCCCTGGATGTAGAGTTCCTCGGTTTCCAGGCCCATCGGCTCCACAAAGAGCTGGTGGCGGGGCTTGTCCGAGAAGGTCATGACCTTGGTCTCGATGCTGGGGCAGTAGCGCGGACCCACGCCCTCGATGACCCCGGCATAGATGGGGCTGCGGTCGAGGTTACAGCGGATGATGTCGTGGGTGCGCTCGTTGGTATAGGTGAGGTAGCAGACGGCGCGGTTTTCCGGCACGTGTTCCGTGGAGAAGGAGAAAGGCTCGGGCTCAGGGTCTCCTTCCTGTAATTCCATTTTGGAAAAGTCCACCGTCCGGGCGTTGACTCTGGGCGGCGTACCGGTCTTGAAGCGGCGCAGGGAGAGGCCCAGCGCACGCAGGCGATCAGTCAACGCAAGGGCGGGAGCAAGGCCGTCCGGGCCGGAATCCCGCAGGACCTCGCCCACAATGGTGCGCCCGCCGAGGTAAGTGCCCGAGGCGATCACGACCGCCCGGCAGCGGTACACCGCTCCCGTGTGGGTGGTCACCGCGCACACGGCGCCCGTGTCGTCCACACCGATATCCACGACCTCGGCCTGCTTGACGCGCAGGTTTTCCTGCCGTTCAAGCGTATGCTTCATCACCTGCTGGTAGCGGCGCCGGTCGGCCTGGGCGCGCAGAGAGTGTACTGCCGGGCCCTTGCCGAGGTTTAACATGCGGTACTGGATGCAGGCTTTGTCTGCCGCCTTTGCCATCTCTCCGCCGAGAGCGTCCAGCTCCCGAACCAGATGGCCCTTGCCCGTGCCGCCGATGGCGGGGTTGCAGGGCATGTTGCCCACGCTGTCGAGATTCACCGTGAAGCACACGGTGTCAAGCCCCAGGCGCGCGGAGGCCAGGGCGGCCTCGATCCCGGCGTGTCCCGCCCCTATAACCGCCACGTCGCATGCGCCCGCGTCATATCGAATCAATTGCAAACACCACGATTCCTTGAATATATCGTGCTATTCTACCATCCCGCTCCCGCCGCGTCAAATATTAATGAGGTTCAGGAAAAAATCGGTAAAAGTTTTTTCATGATTATTCTTGACCATTCGTCCCTGAAAAGTTATAATTATTCTGTGTCATTGTCCATACTGCATCTTCGAAGGAGGATGTGTCCGGATGCGGAGAAAGAGAACGGTTTTTCTGTCGGCACTGCTCTGTCTGTGCCTGTGCCTGACACTGTCACAGCTTCGACCGCCTGAGGCCGAGGCTGAAAGCTATATTGTCAAAGTCCTGGCGACCACGAGCTATACCCCGGTCGCCCTGATGGAGGCAGGCGAAATCACCGCCGCCACGAGCACCAACGGCATCTATCTCTATGAATACGGCTGGTACGAGGCCAGCAGCGGCAACCCCGTCAACGGGAAGTTCGGCGTGCGCCCAGTGTCGGTGCTCATGACCTTTGCCACCCATGACGGTTATGAATTTGACAGCACCGTCGCCGTCTATCTCAACAACTCCCCCGCCTCCTACGAGGTCAGTCCGGACCGGCACTATCTGACCCTCACGCGCACCTACGACCCCATGATCTGGAAGCCCTCCGTCATCAAGAACCCCGGCGACGAGTACGTCAGCGAGGGCGGGCTCGCCTCCTTTGTGGCCTCCGCCTCCTATACCGAGGGCTTCCAGTGGTATGCCCACAACCCCGAGACCGGCGAGGTGCAGTCCATTTACGAGATCCCCAACGCCATCGAGATCTTTTCCGACGGTGAGCAGAGCAGGCTGAATATCTACGCGGTGCCCGCCTGGATGGACGGCTGGGAGATCTATTGCTCCTTTGTGGGCGCGCTCGGCAGCACCTCTCTGTCCACCCCCGCGACCATGCACGTCAAGGCGCTGGACCCGGCGCTCTACGACATCTACGCCCAGTCCGCCCAGCAGGCCGCGGAGACCCCGGAACCGACGCCCTCCCCCGCGCCTTCGCCGACTCCCTCCCCCGAGCCGAGCGCGGAGCCGACACCTTCGCCCACTCCAGAGCCCACCGCACCACCCATCCATGTGCACGAATTTCCCGAGACCTTCCGCTTCGACGAACAGCGCCACTGGCGCGAGTGCAGCTGTGGAGAGCGCATCGAGCAGGGCGCCCACACCTTCGTCTGGGAGGTGCAGGAGCCGGCAGCCCGTGACCACGCGGGTACGGAGCGCGGCGTGTGCTCCGTCTGCGGCTATGAGGTCACACGGGAGCTTCCGTATACGGGGCCGAGTGATCTTGTGCGCTTCGGCACCATCGGCATCGGCGGGCTGGTCGGTCTGACCGTGGCGGTGCTGATCATCGATTCCATCCGCAGTGCCATCCGCCGCAAAAGCAAGAAATGAGAAAACGCCTGTTTGAGATCATCGAGGCCGACGATCCCGCCGACGGCTACGATACAGCCAGCACCATTTATGACGCTGTGATGATCGTGCTCATCGTGCTGAGCCTGCTGCCGCTGACCGTGAAGGAGGACCCGCCGGTCTATACGCTGTTTGAGCGCGTGACGGTGGCGATCTTCTCGCTGGACTATCTGCTGCGCTGGGCGACCGCCGATTACAAATTCCGGCAGAGCGGCCTTGCGCCCTTCCTGCGCTACCCCTTCTCCCCCATGGCGATCGTGGATCTGCTGAGCATCCTGCCGTCGCTGCTGATGGTCCACCCCGCCTTCCGCCTGCTGCGCGTGATGCGGCTTTTGCGGGCGCTGCGGGTTTTGCGCGTGATCAAGGTCGTGCGCTACTCCGGTACGATCCGCATGCTCTCCGAGGTGCTGCGCGAGTCGAGGCACCCCCTGTTCGCGGTGCTGAGCCTCGCTGCCGGGTATATCATTCTCTCGGCGCTCGTGATGTTCACCGTGGAGGCCGAGTCCTTCGACAATTTCTTTGAGGCCGTCTACTGGGCCACCATGTCCCTGACCACGGTGGGCTACGGTGATATCTACCCCGTCACCGCCATCGGCCGGGTCGTCACGATGGTCTCTTCCCTCATGGGCATCGCCATCATCGCCCTGCCCTCGAGCATCATTACCGCCGGCTATATCCGGGCGCTCAACCGGCGCATGGAGCCCCAGGGCACACATGTGGAAATGCTCCCGACACCGCAAATCAATACCGAAAAGACGGAAAAGGTCTGATATCTTTTCCGTCTTTTGTCATATCCGCCTCCGGACGGGCATAGAGTGATTGCGGGGGGTGAGAGTATGGCTTATGAACAGGCGCCCAGGCAGACGCCCAAGGAGCACAGCCTGAATATGCTCAACCGGGAAAAGCTGAGCCTGACGGGCGTGCAGGACGTGAGCGGCTTTGACGAGAGCCTGATCGTGCTGGTGACAAGCCTCGGGCCGCTGACCATCCGAGGCGAAGGGCTGCACATCGACCGCATTGATCTCAACGCCGGGCAGCTGGATGTGCGCGGCAAGGTCAGCGATCTGAGCTACGAGGAGCCGGCGCGCGAGGGCGGCTTCTGGTCGCGGCTGTTCGGCTGAATGGAGCTGAGCATCCGCGCGCAGGCCCTGTCGCTGGGACTTGCCCTTGCGCTGGGCGCCGGGCTCGGGCTGCTGTACGATCTGCTGCGCCCCATACGGCGGCACGGCGGAGGTTCGGTCTGGGACGCGCTGTTTTGCCTGTGCGCGGCGGCCGCCGCCTTTCTTTTCGCCATGCGTGCGCCGGACGGCGTGCTCGGCAGCGGCGAGGTGCTGCTGTCGCTTTTCGGTCTGCTGCTCTACTTTCAGCTTCTGAGCCCGGTGTTTCTTCCAATATTTGACAAACTTGACCGTGCAATTGGAGCAATCTGGATAATTACTCAAAATGCGCGAAAAAAAGTTCTGCTTTTTGCAAAAAAACTCTTTCAAAATTCGCGGGAATGATATATGATGTGGGAGTGTTCACGCGGTAGGTTATTCGCTCTGTGAGCGCTCCGGCGCGTGAAAGGACAGCCATGGACGCAAAGGAAACCCTGATCCGAATCGTGTTGCCGACACTGTTGGTTTATGCGGCGCTGTGTCTCGCCTCGGCAAGGCGCGAGCTGCATACCGCCGGCGCCGTAGAAGCCTCGCTCCGCCTCAGGCTTGAGACGATCGAGAAGGAAAATCTTGCGGTGGGCGAAAAGCTCACAGAGGGCTGGAGCGCGGAAGAGCTGGAATCGCTTGCGCGGGAGAGGCTGGGCCTCGTCCTGCCGGGCGACCGGATCTACCGCTTCAAAACGGACGGTCGGGAGCAATTGGGCTGAACCGGCACAGCAGCGGGGTCCGGCCTTTCCGGACAGAGCTTGAAAAGAGACAGAGAGGATAATCCATGGATTGGGAAATCGGCGAGATACTCGAGGGTAAGGTCAGCGGTATCACCAAGTTTGGGGCTTTTGTCGCGCTCCCCGGCGGCAAGAGCGGTCTTGTGCACATCTCTGAGGTGGCCAACGCCTTCGTCAGCGATGTCAGTGAGCATGTACAGGTCGGGCAGACGGTGAAGGTAAAGCTTTTGAGCGTCACGCCCGAGGGGAAGATCAACCTTTCGATCAAGCGCGCCCTGCCCGAGCAGCCGCGTACCGACGCGCGCCCAAAGCGCCCCGAGCAGCCGGTATATGCCGCGCTCTCCCCGCGCGCGCCCCGCAATGTCCCGCCCGCCGCGGAGACCAGCGGGAACCAGGAATTTGAAGACAGGCTCAAGAAATTCATGCAGGAGTCGGACAGCCGCATTGCCGACAGCCGCATGTATGCCGAGCACAAGCAGCGCCGCAGAAGATAAGCACAGCGCCCCGCCGTTTACCATGGGTAAAAGACGGGGCGCTGTCTGTTCATGTCTTCCGGTAAAGCGTATAGCCGCAGCGGCAGCTGATGTGGATCTTGCCCTTGTGCCGGGGCACGCGCAGCCACTTTCCGCAGCCGGGGCACCGGAAGTATTTATAGTCCCTGCGGTTATGGACGCGGTCCTTCCAGGCGGCGAAGGCGTGCTTCTTCTTCTCGGCCCAGCGGAGCAGGAGCATGTTTTCCGCCTCCCGCATGGGCAGGTTCCGTGAGAAGGCGCGGACAAAGGCGAGGATCAGGCCCATGAGCCCGAAGGAGCTCAAAACAGAGCCGAGGCCGCCGCCGAGAAAGGCCGCCAGCCCGAGCAGCACGATGCCCGCCCAGAACAGGAGCTTGGACAGCTCGTCCATCCCCTGCCGCCCTGTGAAGATCTGACGCAGTTTTTCTCTCATGTCGCTCACCTTTCCTTTTCATTGCTTTGCCCATTTTAGGAAGCCGCGACGCCGCTGTCAAGAGCGGTGCGGAATTGTTTACAAATTCAACACAAGCACCGATTGCCTTCAAAAAATCCTTGACAATCAGCATGTATAATTATATAATCCTTGTCAATAATTGTATACAGCCCAAAGGCATTGATGGAGAGGGCCCGGCGGCCCGGTTTTCAGAGAGTCTGCGTTAGCTGCGAGCAGATAGCGAAGCCGCCCCATGGTCTGTCACTCCGGAGCCGGAGCGCAGAAAGCGCGGGTACTCCCGCGTCAGTAGAGCCTCCCGTGAAGCCGCGTAAGAGCCAAAGCGCTTGACAGAGCGCTGAGCGGCGTCCCATCGGGACGCAACAGGGGTGGTACCGCGATGTGTTTACGTCGTCCCCGGAATTTATTCCGGGGCGTTTTTTTATCCATTCAAGGGAGGACACAAGCATGGCGAAAATGGCAGATTTGGAGTACAAGATCCACGAGATCACCGACCGTATCCGCGAGCTGCGCAGCATCCTCGGCATTTCCGAGGAGGAGATGGCGTCGCGCCTCGGCATCACGGTGGAGGACTACCAGGGCTACGAGGCCGGAGAAGAGGAGCTGAACTTTGCTTTCCTTTACACCTGCGCCCAGATCCTGAACGTCGACGTGACCGAGCTCATCGAGGGCGTCACGCCCAGGCTTTCCAGCTACATCCTCACCCGCAGCGGCGAGGGGCGGCGCGTGGAGCAGGCCCACGGCATGACCTACTATAACCTCGCCTACAAGTTCCGCCGCCGCATCGCGGAGCCGCTGTTTGTCCACAGCGTGTTCAGCGAGGCCTCCCAGCTGCGCCCCATCGAGGTCACCACCCACGAGGGCCAGGAGTTCGACATCGTCATCCGCGGCTATCTCAAGATTCAGCTCGGCCAGCACACCGAGATCCTCGGCCCCGGCGACACCATCTACTTCGACTCCACCACGCCCCACGGCATGATCGCCACCAACGGCTCGGACTGCGACTTCTACGCCATCGTGCTCACACCCGAGGAGCAGCTGGAGCCCCAGCCCGCCGCCGAGCCCGCCATCACCGCCGTGCGCGAGGCCGGGCGCCGCCGCATTTACGAAAACTTCATCACCCCCATCGAGGACGGGCGCGACATGCTGCGCTCTGTGCGCTTTGAAAACGCCGACCGCTTCAACTTCGCCTTCGATGTGGTGGACGCCCTGGGCGAGCAGCAGCCGGACAAGCTCGCGCTTTTACATGTGGACCGCTACGGCAAGGAGACGCGCCTCACCTTCGGGCAGATGCGCAAGATGAGTGCCCGGGCCGCCAACTATTTCCGCGCCCTCGGCATCAAGAAGGGCGACAAGGTGATGCTGGTGCTGCGGCGCAACTGGCAGTTCTGGCCTATCCTGGTCGGGCTTGAAAAGCTCGGCGCGGTGGCCATCCCGGCGGTGGACCAGCTTTTGGAAAAGGACTACCTCTACCGCTTTGAGGTCGCGCACATCTCCGCCATCATCTGTACCGCCGACGGCGACAGCACCCGGCAGGCGGCTCCGGCCATCGAGAAGTACGGCAAGATCGAAACCAAAATTGTCACCAACGGCGAGGTCGAGGGCTGGCGCAGCTTTGACACCGAGTACGAGCTGTACTCCAGCCGCTTTACGCGCACCGAGGACTGCATCTGCGGCGATGATCCGATGATGATGATCTTCACCTCCGGCTCCACGGGCTATCCGAAGCTTGCGGCCCACAACTGCAAGTACCCCCTGGGCCAGTTCGTCACGGCGCGCTACTGGCACTGCGTGGACCCGGACGGCCTGCACCTGACGATCTCCGACACCGGCTGGGCCAAGGCCATGTGGGGCAAGATCTTCGGCCAATGGCTCTGCGAGGCGGCGGTGTTTGTGTATGACTTCGACCGCTTCAACGCCGACGAGATCATGCCCATGTTCAAGAAGTACAACATCACCACCTTCTGTGCGCCTCCCACCATGTACCGCTTCTTCATCAAGCAGGACCTGAGCAAGTACGATTTAAGCTCCATCAAGCACGCCTCCACCGCAGGCGAGGCCATGAACCCCGAGGTCTTCAACCGCTTCCGCGAGGCCACCGGTCTTTCCATCATGGAGGGCTTCGGCCAGACGGAGACCACCGTCGTCATCGGCAACTTTGTGGGTATGGTCCCGAAGATCGGGGCCATGGGAAAGCCCAACCCCCAGTACGACGTGGAGCTCATCACCCCCGAGGGCAATCCCGCTCCCGCCGGCGAGGTGGGCGAGATCTGCATCTTCACCGGCGACGGCGCGCCCTGCGGCCTCTTTGCCGGATACTTTGAAAACGAAGAAGAGACAAGCGCCTGCTGGCACGACGGCTACTACCACACGGGGGATCTCGCGTGGCAGGATGAGGACGGCTATTACTGGTACGTGGGCCGCGCGGACGATGTTATCAAATCCTCCGGCTACCGCATCGGGCCGTTTGAGATCGAGAGCGTGATCATGGAGCTGCCCTATGTGCTCGAGTGCGGTGTGTGCGCCGTGCCGGATGAGATCCGCGGCCAGGTGGTCAAGGCCGCCATCGTGCTTGTCAAGGGCAAGGAGGGCACGGAGGAGCTCAAGAAGGAGATCCAGAACTACGTCAAGCACCGCACCGCGCCTTATAAGTACCCGCGTATTGTGGAGTTCCGCGACGAACTGCCCAAGACCACCAGCGGCAAGGTGATCAGAAGCAAGCTGAAATAAACGTGTATGAAAAAACGGTGAAATCGCAGCTCATGCGGTTTCACCGTTTCTGTACGTTATGGGATTTTTTACGTTTCCTTTTTCTCCTCGGGCTCGACGCGCTTTACCAGGACCTTGTCCACACGGCGGCCGTCGGACATCTCCAGGACCGTCACCTTGAGGCCCTGCTTTTCAAAGCTGTCGCCCACCTGGGGAAAGCCGCCGAAGCACTCGATGGTCCAGCCGCCGACGGTGTTGCTCTCGGCCTCGATGCTGTCCTCGGGAAGGCCCAGCAGCTCCTCCATCTCATAGAGCATCATCGCGCCGTCCAGCTCGTACTCGCCCTCGGTGCGCTTTACGACCTCGGGCTCCACCTCGTCGTTGTCGTCCCAGATGTCACCCACGATCTGTTCCAGCACGTCCTCCATGGAGAGAACGCCCAGGGTGCCGCCGTATTCGTCGGTCACCACCGCGAGATGCTGCCTCGCGCGGCGAAGCTGGTTCAAAACGGCGGGCAGCTTCATGGTCTTGTAGATATAGCAGGTCGGCATGAGCAGGCTGCGGATATCGGTCTTGCCCCCGTCCGCCACCGCCTTGAGGAAGCGGTTGAGGTAGAGAACGCCGATGATGTTGTCGACGCTGCCCTCATAGACCGGCAGACGGGAGAAGGAGGCCTTTTCCACCTGGTTCAGGATCTCCTCCCAGCTGTCCTCGATGTCCAGGGCCACCACGTCCACGCGGGCGGTCATGACCTCCATGGCGGAGATCTCGGAAAAGTCGATGGCGGAGCGCACAAGCTCCGACTGGTCCTCGTCCAGGACCTCCTCGTCCTCGGCGGTCTCGATGATGGAGTGCAGCTCCTCCACGGCCTCTTCGCCGCTGTCGTCCTTCTTCTCCTTGATCCAGGAGGTCAGCAGCCAGTTGAGGCCCGTCACGAGCCAGATCACCGGCATGAGCACGATGGTCAGGGCCCGGATCACGTAGGCAAAGCGCAGGGAGAAGCGGTTGGCGCTCTGCTTGGCGCAGATCTTCGGGATGGACTCGCCGAAGATGATGATGACAATGGTGAGCACCAGCGTCCCCACCCAGGTGAGTCTGTCGCTGCCGGACACCAGGATCACCAGCACCGACACCAGCGACGACGCGCCGATGTTCACAAGGTTGTTGCCGATGAGGATGGCGCTCAAAGCCGTGTCAAAATGCCTGAGGATCTCCACCACGACGCCGGCCCGTCTCGAGCCCTCGTCCCGGAGGTTTTCCATGCGCAGCTGGTTGCAGGAGGAATAGGCCATCTCCGCGCCGGAGAAGAAGGCCGACAGGCACACAAGCACCAGGATGCCCAGAACGATCATGCTGACACTCATGCCTTCTCACCTCCCTCTTCCTCGGAGAGAAGCTTCACGCGCAGTTTTAAGATACGGTTGTGCTCCATGCCCATCACCGTCACGTTAACGCGGTGATAGGTGAAGGAGTCCCCCGGCTGGGGGATGGCGGTGAACTGCTCATAGGCCCACTCGCCCATGAGGGTGTTGATGAGCTCCTCGTTCTGCTCGGGGTCTTCGTAGCCTATGCGCTCGAACACGTCGCTGACGGATTCGTCCGCGTCCACCTCGTACACACCCTTGGAGATCTCGATGATGGGCTCCTCGACGATGTCATCCTCGTCCCAGATCTCGCCCACCAGTTCCTCGACAATGTCCTCCACTGTCACAACGCCGAGCGTGCCGCCGTAGTTGTCGGTAACGACGGCCATGTTGTGCTTGCGCTTGGACATGACGGGCAGCAGCTCGTCGATCTTGGTGGACTGGTGGACAAAGAACACGTCGTCCAGCAGGGGCTGAATGTCCAGGTTTTCCCCCTCACGGAGGTAGGCCTTGATGTATTTGCGGATCTGCAGAATACCCACGATGTTGTCGATGCTGCCCTCGTAGACCGGCAGGCGCGAGTGGGTGCAGGACTTGATGGTGTCCAGGATCTGCTCATGGCTGCTGTGCATGTCCAGCGCCGTGAGGTCCACACGCGGCGTCAGCACGTTTTCCACCGTCACGTCCCCGAACTGCAAGGCGGAGGAGATGAGATCCCCCTGCTCCTCGTCGAGGCTGCCCTCCTCGGTCATGTCCTCGATGATGTCATAGAGCTCATCCTCGGTGACAGACTTCTCCGTCTCGCCGGGGGCAAGGCGCGCCGCCGCCTGACCGATGGCGGTCAGGACCCGGGAGGTGGGCCGGAAGAGCTTCATGAAAAACACGAGCATCGAGGCGGTCGCCAGGGCCAGCTTGTCGCTGAACTTTTTGGCGAGGCTCTTGGGGAGCATTTCGCCGAAATAGAACACCACGCCCGTCGTGACGAGCGTACTGACCGACACCGCGTTCAGGCCGTAGCGGCGCGTGACCGCGAGGGTGACGAGAGCGGCGATGGAAATGTGGGCGATATTCGTCCCGATCAGAATGGCGCTGATGGCGAGGTCAAAGTGGTCCAGCACATACAAAGCCTCCTTGGCCCGCATGTCGCCCCGCTCCTCCGCCACGCGGATGCGCGCGCGGGTCGTGGAGGCAAAGGCCGTCTCCGCCACAGCGAAAAAGAACGCGAAGAAAAGAAGCAGCACCGCAAATATCAGCGGCAATCGACTGCCGTCATCCATAAAGGATCAAACACTCCTTTTTTGTCAAATGCGAACGGTGTTCGCATTTGAGGTGCTCGCGCTTATCGCACGCGGCTTACGGGGTACAAGCCGCGTTTGGTCGGCGCGAGGGTTCGCTTTGCTCACCTAAGGTGTTTTTGCCGAGGCAAAGCCCCGTCAAAAACGATTGAATACCCTTCGGGGAGAAAAACAGCACCCCTGCGACATTCGCAATTTGGTTTCAAAATTAAAGTGAATTATAACACGGTGCGCTGTTTTCGTCAATCACCGCATGCTGTAAACATTCTTGAAACTGTACACCGGATATGGTAAAATGGGGAGAAAACAGATACAGGGGGATCGTCACCTATGGATAAAGTCATGGTCATCGGCATTGCCGGCGGCACCGGCAGCGGCAAAACCACCATCACCCGCAAGCTCATGCAGCGCTTCGGACATGAGGTCTCCGTCATCTATCACGACAACTACTACAAGGCGCACCACAACATGCCCTATGAGGAACGCGCCAAGCTCAACTACGACCAGCCGGACGCCTTCGACACCGACCAGCTCATCGAGGCGGTCCGCGCGCTCAAGAAGGGCCGCAGCGTGGTCTGCCCCGTCTACGACTACTCCATCCACGACCGCTCGGAGAAGACCATCACGGTCAAGCCCGCCCGCGTTATTATCGTCGAGGGCATCCTGATCTTCGAGAACAAGGAGCTTTGCAGCCTGATGGACATCAAGGTCTTTGTCGACGCCGACGCCGACGTGCGCATCCTGCGCCGTATCGTGCGCGACGTGCGCGACCGCGGCAGGAGTCTTGAGAGCGTGGTCAACCAGTACCTGAGCACCGTCAAGCCCATGCACGAAAAATACGTGGAGCCCAGCAAGCGCAACGCGGACATCATCGTCCCCGAGGGCGGCCACAACAAGGTGGCGCTGGAGCTTCTGATGGAGCGTGTGCGCGCCCATCTGGAGGGGAAATGTGACAATGTCTAAACTCTATTTTAAGTACGGGGCGATGGGCTCGTCCAAGTCTGCCCAGGCCCTCATCACCAAATTCAACTACGAGGAGCTGGGCATGACGGTCTGGCTCATCAAGCCCGGCACCGACACCCGTGACGGCGTGGATGTGATCCGCAGCCGCATCGGCTTAAAGGAGACCGCCCGGGTCATCGCACCGGAGGAGGACATCATCGAGGCCTATCACGCGGCAGGGAAGCACGATGTCATCATCGCCGACGAGGCACAGTTTTTCACCCCGGAGCAGATCGACGGCCTGCGCACCCTGGTGGACGAGGAGGACCTGCCGGTCCTCTGCTTCGGCCTGCGCACCGACTTTCTGACCCACTTCTTCCCCGGCGCCCGGCGGCTCATGGAGCTGGCGGATTCCCTGACCGAGATCAAGACCGTCTGTGCCTGCGGGAGAAAGGCCACCGTCAACGCCCGAATCGACGAGCAGGGCCATATCGTCACCGAGGGCAGCCAGGTATTGCTCGGCGGCAACGACCGTTATGTGGCCATGTGCCACAAGTGCTGGAAAGATCGGATCAAAAGAGAAGCGGAGGCGTAACGGATTTCGCGCCGCCGTAAGGACATACGATCAGGGAGGTCATCACATGCTCGACAACATCACCGTCAACGAACACAGCAGCATCCGTATCGACGACAAGGTCATCGCCTACGTTGATCCCTTCCGGCTCAGGGAGGAGCGGCACGACGCCGACCTCATTCTCTTTACCCACCCGCACTTTGACCACTTTTCGCCCGAGGATTTCCGCAAGGCGGCGAAGGCCGACACCATCTACGTCTGTCCCCTCTCCATGAAGAAGGAGGCGCTGGACGCGGGGATCGCGCCCGCACAGCTTCGCACGCTGGAGGCGGAGGAAAACCTCGGCATCCTGGGCATTGAGATCGAGGGCGTGCCCGCCTATAACACCAACAAGCCCAACCACCCGAAGGAAAAGGGCTGGCTCGGCTACGTGCTGGAGATCGGCCCGCACCAGATCTACGTCGCCGGCGACACCGACCGCATCCCCGAGGGGGAAGCCGTGCAGTGCGACATTGCCCTGGTCCCCATCGGCGGCACCTACACGATGAACGCCCGGGAGGCGGCGGACTTCGTCAACACCCTGCGGCCCCACACCGTCATCCCCACCCACTATGCCAGCATCGTCGGCTCCCTCGACGACGCGCGGGAGTTCATCAAGCACCTCGACCGCGAGATCGAGGTCTGTCTCAAAATCGACTGATACTGTTTTCATGAGGTTCTAGTATGAATGCACAACCCTGCCTGCCGTTGGAAAGTGCGGCAGGCAGGGTTTTATACACGGTGCACAAATTTCACCGATCATTTTCATCTTGTTTACTAGTAGACAAGTCGCTGCATGGCTTCTATAATAAAAGTATCTTCGGGGCGGGGCCGTCTCCCCGCAATTATAAAGGAGGCTGTACACATGAAAAAGATCCTTGCACTGGTTCTCGTAACGTGCCTGCTCCTCGCGCTGAACGTAAGCGCCTTCGCAGCGGACAAGACCTATGAGCTCAAGCTCTCCACCACCCAGACCGATACCTCCATGATCTACGCCGGCATGAAGGCCGCAGCGGACAAGATCCTCGCCGACACCGACGGCCACGTCGTCGTCACCATCTACCCCTCCAGCCAGCTCGGCGCTGAGGAAGACATGATCGACCAGGCCCTGCAGGGCATGGGCATCGCCGTCCTGACCGACGCCGGCCGTATGTCCAGCTACGTCAACGACATGGGCATCCTGAACATGGCTTACTTCGTCGACAACTATGAAGACGGCGTCAAGGTCATGGGCACCGACACCTTCAAGGCATGGGACGAGGATCTGCACAAGCAGGGCCTGCACCCCCTGTGCTACAACTACTTTGACGGCTCCCGCTCCTTCATGGGCCACAAGGCCTTCACCTCCCCCGCCGACCTGAAGGGCGTTGTCATCCGCACCCCCGGCGCTGCCCCCTACTCCAAGAGCATTGAGGCCCTCGGCGCCACCCCGTACAACATCGCCTGGTCCGAAGTTTACAACGGCATCCAGACCAAGGCCATCGACGGCTGCGAGGTTCAGAACACCTCCGCTGTCTCCTCCAAGATCTATGAGGTCTGCGAGGTCGCTTCCATGACCGAGCACATCAACCTCTTCAACTTCGTCGTCTGCGGCCAGGCCTGGTTCGACAAGCTGCCCGCCGAGTACCAGGAAATCGTGGAGAAGGACTTCCAGGAGTGCGCCTATCAGAGCGCCCAGGAGGTTATTGCCGCGCAGGCCGACCTGATCCAGACCCTGAAGGATAACGGTATGGAGATCGTCGAGGTCGACAAGGAAGTCTTCAAGGATGCCGCCAAGAGCGCTTATGAGGCCCTCGGCTGGACCGAACTGCGTGAACAGCTCTACAAGGAAGCCGGCCTCCAGTAAGGAAACGCCTTGCCGTAATCTGAACAAACACTTTAGGCGCAGGGCGTGAACCGTCCTGCGCCGCTTTATACAAAGGAACAGAGAGTATGAAAAAGTTTTATGAAAAATTCTGCCGCTTTGAGGAGCAGCTTGCGCTGGTGCTGCTGGCGGGACTGACGCTGCTGGTGTTCGTGTCGGCCCTGATGCGCACCATCAAGCACCCGCTCAACTGGGCGCAGGATGTGGCGCTGGTTGCCTTCGCCTGGCTCATCTTCATCGGCGGCGACATCGCCGTGCGCGGCTCGGGCCTCATCGGCGTGGACCTGCTGGTCAGCAAATTCCCCAAGCCCGTCCAGAAATGGCTGGACGTGTTCTATAAGATCCTGATAATCGGCTTTCTGGGCGTGCTGGTGTTCTACGGCACCCGCATGGTCACCCAGGGCTGGAGCCGCCGCATCGCGGCCCTCGGCATCAGCTACAGCTGGGTCACAATGGCGGTGCCGGTGGGCTCGCTGCTGATGATCATCTCCACCGCCATCAGCCTTGTCAAGCGTATCCAGACCCCGGCTGACGAGGCCGTCACCACCGAGAAAGCGAGGGACATCGGATAATGTATATTGCAATCGTCGTCTTTCTGGTCCTGCTGCTGACAGGCATGCCGGTGGCCTTCTCCATCGGTCTTTCGGGCTTCACCTTCTTCCTGGTGCGCGATCTGCCCATGACCGTGCTGGTGCAGAAATCCATCTCCACCTCCCAGAGCTTTACGATGCTCGCCATCCCGCTGTTCATCCTGGCGGGCAACCTCATGAACTCCTGCGGCATCACCAAGCGCTTATTAAAGTTCTGCAACGCCTGCACCGGCCACATGTACGGCAACATCGGCCAGGTCTCCTGCCTCATGTCGACCCTCATGGGCGGCGTGTCCGGCTCGGCTGTGGCGGACGCCTCCATGGAGTGCCGCATTCTCGGACCCGAGATGACCCGCCTCGGCTACCGCAAGGGCTGGTCCGCCGCCATCAACGGCATCTCCGGCCTCATTGTCGCCACCATCCCGCCCTCCATGGGCCTCATCATCTACGGCACCGTGGGCGAGGTCTCCATCGGCCGCCTGTTCATGGCGGGCTGGGTGCCCGGCATCCTGATGTGTGTGCTGCTGATGCTGGCTGTCACCTGGTCTGCCCGCAAGTACGGCTACAAGCCCGAGCATGAGCACGCCGCCCCCTTCAAGGTCGTTGTCAAGACCTTCTTTGAGTGCATCTGGGCCATGCTCTTCCCCATCCTGCTGATCCTCCTGATCCGCTTCGGCATCATGAGCCCCACCGAGTCCGGCGCCTTTGCCTGCGCCTACGCCCTGTTCGTGGGCATCGTGATTTACAAGGAGCTCAACTGGAAGACCATGATGGACACCCTGCGCTCCTCCGTCAAGGACATCACCGTCATCACCATCATCCTTGCCTTCTCGGGCGTCTTCGGCTACGGCGTCGTGTACGACAACATCACCGTCTCGATCGCAAACTCCCTCGTCCAGGTCACGAGCAACCCCTACCTGCTGCTGGGCCTTGTGATCCTGTTCCTGCTCATCTGCGGCATGTTCATGGAGACCACCGTCATCGCCCTGATCCTCACCCCGATCCTGCTGCCTGTCATGCGCAGCGTGGGCGTGGACGAGGTCGTCTTCGGCATGATCATGATGACCACCGTCACCTTCGGCGTCATGACCCCGCCGGTCGGCGTGGCCCTCTACGCCACCTCCGACATCATGGGCTGCTCCATCCAGGACACCTTCCGCGACGGCTGGCCCTTCTACGCCGCCGTGGTGCTGGTCATCCTGTTCATGGTCTTCTTCCCCAAGGCGGTGCTGTGGCTGCCGAACCTGGTCTACGGTGTCGCCGCATAAAATTCCGCGCGTTTCCGCCCCGGCGGAGCGCCAAATTCCGGAGGCTCCCCGTGAAACTGTCCCAACCGCTCCCGCGTGAGACGGGAAAAAACTACGCCCTGCGCGTACTGAAAGAGAATATCGTCGGTCTCGAGCTGCCGCCCGGCAGTCAGATCAGCGAGAACGAGCTGTCCGCCGCCCTCTCCGTCTCCCGCACCCCTATCCGGGAGGCTCTGTCGGAGCTGGAAAAGGTGAAGCTGGTGGAGATCATCCCGCAGAAAAAGACCTCCATCGCCCTCATCGACTACGACCTGGTGGAGGAGGCAAGCTTCCTGCGCGCAACGCTGGAGACCGCCGTGATCGGGCAGGTCTGTGAGATGCGCACGGAGCAGGACCTCATGCGCTTTGAACAGAACCTCGCCATGCAGCACATTGCCTTTCGCGCAAACCAGCTGGAAGAAGTGATGAAAAAGGACAACGAGTTCCACCGCTTCTTCTTTGAGATCACCCGCAAGCCGGAGATCTGGCAGCTCATGCAGAATCTCCAGGTGCACTTCGACCGCGTGCGCAATCTTTCGCTGACCACCATCGCCGACGAGGTCATCATCACGGAGCATGAGGCCATCTTCGACAGCATCAAAAAACGAGACGCGGCGCACGCAAAGGCGCAGCTGAGCGCGCACCTGGCCCGCTACCGCGTCGACGCGACCATCATTCAGAAGAGTTACCCACAATATTTCAAATAGGAGGACTTTCCCATGCCTATGCAAATGGGCTTTCGCTGGTACGGCGAAGGCAACGACAAAATCAAGCTCTCCGACATCCGGCAGATCCCCGGCGTGAAGACCATCGTCTGGGCCCTGCACAGCAAGATGCCCGGCGAGATCTGGCAGCCCGAGGAGATCAAGCCCGTCGTCGACCAGATCACCGCCGCCGGCTTCAACGCCGAGGTGGTGGAGTCCGTCAACGTCCACGACGACATCAAGATCGGTCTTCCCACCCGCGACAAGTACATCGAAAACTACATCCAGACCATCCGCAACTTAAAGCCCTTCGGCGTGAAGGTCATCTGCTACAACTTCATGCCCATCTTCGACTGGACCCGATCCGACATGTTCCACCCCGTGGGTGACGGCTCCACGGCCCTGTTCTACCAGAAGGACATGATCCAGGACGATCCCAAGGAAATGGCCGACTACGTCATGGGTCTGACCGAGAAGTACCACATGACCTTCCCCGGCTGGGAGCCCGAGCGCATGGCAAAGCTCGACGAGCTGTTCGAGAAGTACAAGCCCGTCACCAAGGAGAAGCTCTGGGAGAACTTCAAGTACTTCCTCGAAAAGCTCATGCCCGTCTGCCATGAGTGCGACATCAAGATGGCCGTCCACATGGACGATCCCCCCTGGGACATTTTCGGCCTGCCCCGTCTGCTGGTCGACGCCGAGAGCATCGACCGCTTCCTTAAAATGGTGGACGATCCCTACAACTGCCTGACCCTCTGCTCCGGCTCGCTCAACGCAAATCCTAAGAACAACGTGGCCGAGATCGTGCGCGCCCACTGCGACCGCATCGCCTTTGCCCACATCCGCAACGTCAAGCACTTTGATAACGGCGACTTCTCCGAGGCCAGCCACCGCGACTGCGACGGCGAGACCGGCATCCTGGACATTCTCAGGGCCTACCACGACTGCGGCTTTGAGGGCTACATCCGCCCCGACCACGGCCGTCACCTCTGGGACGAGCAGCCCGGCAACGTCCGCCCCGGCTACGGCCTGTACGACCGCGCCCTCGGCATCATGTACATGCTGGGTGCCTGGGACTACATGGATAAGTTTGGGAAATAAACTTGCCTCCCCCTTTGAGGGAGGCGCCCCAGTGCGTACACTGGGGCGGAGAGGGTCGTCCGTCTGTCGGCAGCCCTCTCAGTCACGGCGCGGGCGTACACGCGCCGTGACAGCTCCCCCAGAGGGGGAGCCAAGAATGCGAAGGAGAGTTGTTTATTATGGTACTGACCAACGAAAGCATTAAAAACAGAGAAGCGTGGGAAGCGCTGGGCTACCGTCTGCCCAAGTTTGACCGGGACGCCATGATCGCAAAGACCGTCGCCGATCCTACCTGGCTGCACTTCGGCGCGGGCAACATCTTCAAGGCCTTCCAGGCCGACGCCTGCCAGCGCCTGCTGGACGCGGGCCTTGCCGAGACCGGCATCATCGCCGCCGAGCGCCGCGAGAAAAAGCCCGAGGCCAACGACAATCTGACCGTCAAGGTCACCCTCAAGGCCGACGGCAACGTGGAGAAGGCCGTCGTTGCCTCCATCGCCGAGAAGGTCTATCTCTACGGCAACGAGGCGAGACTGAAGGAAATCTTTGAAAATCCCTCCCTCCAGATGGTGACCTTCACCATCACCGAGAAGGGCTACGCCCTCTACGACGCAAAGGGCGAGCTGCTGCCCGATATCGCCGCCGACCTCGAGGCCGGCCCCGAGAACGCGAAGAGCTACATGGGCAAGCTGACCGCCCTGCTCTGCGCCCGCTACCTCAAGAATAAGGCGCCGCTTGCCATGGTGAGCATGGACAACTGCTCCCACAACGGCGACAAGCTCAAGGCCGCCATCACCTGCTTTGCCGAAAAGTGGGGCGGTGATGGTTTTAATAAATGGATTTCTGAGCAGGTCAGCTTCCCCTGGTCCATGATCGACAAGATCACCCCGGGCCCGGACGCCTCCGTCGCCGCCATGCTCAAGGCGGACGGACTCGAGGACGGCACCCCCTTCGTCAACGCCGAGGAGTGCGAGTACCTGGTCATCGAGGATAACTTCCCCAACGGCCGCCCCTGCCTTGAGAAGGCGGGCATCTACTTCACCGACCGCGAGACCGTGGACAAGGTGGAGCGCATGAAGGTCTGCACCTGCCTCAACCCCCTGCACACCAGCCTTGCCGTGTACGGCTGCCTGCTGGGCTTTGATAAGATCTGGAAGGAGATGCAGGACGAGGATCTCCACAAGCTGGTGGAGACCATCGGCTACAAGGAGGGCCTGCCCGTTGTCACCGACCCCGGCATCATCAAACCCCTGGACTTCATTGGCGCCGTGCTGAACACCCGCGTTCCGAACCCCTTCATGCCCGACATGCCCCAGCGCATTGCCACCGATACCTCCCAGAAGCTGCCCATCCGCTTCGGTGAGACCATCAAGGCCTACATGGCCTCCGACAAGCTGGATGTCAATGATCTCAAGCTCATCCCGCTGGTGTACGCGGGCTGGCTGCGCTACCTGATGGCGGTGGACGACGAGGGCAACGCCTTCGAGCCCTCCCCCGATCCTCTGCTTGAGACCGCGCAGGCGTATGTCAAGGACTATAAGCTCGGCGAGAAGCCCGACACCGCAAAGCTCGAGGGCCTGCTGAGAAACGCCTCCATCTTCGGCGTCGACCTCGTGGAGGCCGGTCTTGCGGACAAGGTCTGCGGCTACTTTGTCGAGCTCACCGCCGGCCCCGGCGCGGTGCGCAAGACCCTGCACAAGTACGTAAACGAGTAATCCCGAACGGCGATCGAGCAGGGCGCGTTGCAAAATACCAGTTTTTACAAAACACAGCCTTATGAGCGTAGGGGAGGGGCAAGCCCCTCCACCCGTAAGATAGCTTTATTATACTTTCTGAAACGGTATGGCATTTGTCATGCCGTTTCCTGCTTCATCAGTTCATCAAGCGGAATAAACCCGATCAGATCGTACTGGATATAGATATTCTGGCGGCGCTTGCCGCTGCTTTTGTCAGGCGCACCCACATAAATCGCTTTGATCTGTTCGTTAGCCATGTAGGGTGTCAGCTCACTCAAATCGGAATCCTGTTTCACGTGCTCGATGAATAATACTATTCCCTGATAGAAAGCTGACTTGGCATTTCGAGCAGGAATTGCGCCAGACAAGGCGGCTTTCGCAGAGCATAATGGAGATATATGGTCAAGAAAGCCAACACAGTATGGCACAATTCCTGCCGGAAGGACTGTCAGATTCCTATCAGGGGATAGTATAAGTCAATGTTTTGGATTCGAAAACGGCGGCGCAGCCATTCATCCCAACTTTTCATCGTAAATGTCTTCTACTTCATGCCGCCGGTGAGACCTCCCCGGGTACTCACACATTCTTTCACTCTTATGCCTGGCGCAAACGATTCCGTGCGGCTATTGGGCTTTGACTCGTTCGGCAGTCTCACCCTCGTATGCGGCCTCACATGATTTCTGTTCGTCGGGCCAGAGCTTTGCCGCCGGGCGCGCCAAAACGCATCCCCGGTGGACGTCATTTGTCCACCGGGGATGCGCTGTTTTATGCTGTTTTATCTGCACACGAGCTCGCCGTCTTCGGCGTCGACAACGATGCTGCTGTCGGGGGCCACTTCACCGGAGAGGATGCGGCGTGCGATCAGGGTCTCCACGCTGCTCTGCAGGTAGCGGCGCAGCGGGCGCGCGCCGTAGAGGGGATCGAAGCCGCGCTCGATGATGAGGCTCTTCGCCTCGTCAGTGAGCTCCAGCCCCAGCCCGCGATCGGCCAGACGCTTGCGCAGGGAGGCCACCATGATGTCGATGATGCCGTTGAGATTGTCCTTCGTGAGCGGGCGGAAGAGGATGGTCTCGTCGAGTCTGTTGAGAAACTCGGGCCGGAAGGAGCGCTTGAGCTCCGCCATGACGGCCTCCTGCGCCTCCTCACTGATGCTGCCGTCGGGCTCGATGCCGTCGAGCAGGTACTGACTGCCGAGGTTCGAGGTCAGGATGATGATGGTGTTCTTGAAGTCCACCGTTCTGCCCTGGGAGTCGGTGATGCGACCGTCGTCGAGGATCTGCAGCAGGATGTTGAACACATCGGGGTGCGCCTTCTCGATCTCGTCAAAGAGCACCACGCTGTAGGGCTTGCGGCGCACAGCCTCGGTGAGCTGGCCGCCCTCGTCGTAGCCCACATATCCCGGAGGCGCGCCGATGAGACGGGAGACCGAGAACTTCTCCATGTACTCCGTCATGTCGATGCGCACGATGTTGTGCTCATCGTCAAAGAGGCACTGGGCAAGGCTCTTGGCAAGCTCGGTCTTACCGACGCCCGTGGGGCCGAGGAAGAGGAAGGAACCGATGGGCCGGTTGGGGTCGGAGATGCCGGCGCGGGAGCGCAGGATGGCCTCCGTCACCTTCTGCACGGCCTCGTCCTGCCCGACCACGCGCTGATGCAGCTGCTCGTCGAGGTGCAGGATCTTCTCACGCTCGCTCTCCATGAGCTTCGACACGGGGATGCCGGTCCACTTGGCGACGATGCCAGAGATATCGTCCTCGGTCACGGAATCATTGACCAGGGTGTTCTCCCGGCTCTGGGCGACGCGCTCCTCCGCCTCACGGATCTTTCCCTCGATCTCGGGGATCTCCTGATACTGGAGCTTGGCCGCCTTCTCATAGTCATAGCGGTGCTGGGCGTTCTCGAGCTCAAAGTTCAGCCTCTCGCGCTCCTGGCGAAGCTGGGTGATCTCGGCCACGGCCTCCTTTTCGCTCTCAAGCCGGGCGGTCATCTCGTGCTCGGTCTCCTTGAGGTTTGCCATCTCCTCCCGCAGCTTTGCGAGCCTGTCCTGGCTGAGGCGGTCGTCCTCCTTCTTGAGGGCCCGCTCCTCGATCTCAAGCTGGGTCACCTTGCGGCGGATGTCGTCCAGCTCCGCGGGCACGGAGTCCATCTCCGTGCGGATCATGGCGCAGGCCTCGTCGACAAGGTCGATGGCTTTGTCGGGCAGGAAGCGGTCGGTGATGTAGCGGTCGGAAAGGGTCGCCGCGGCAACGAGGGCGTTATCGTGGATAGTGACATGGTGGTAGTTTTCATACCGCTCCTTGAGGCCGCGGAGGATGGCGATGGTGTCCTCCACCGTCGGCTCGTCCACCTGCACAGGCTGGAAGCGGCGCTCGAGAGCCGCGTCCTTCTCGATGTACTTGCGGTACTCGTCCAGCGTGGTCGCGCCGATGCAGTGAAGCTCGCCCCTGGCCAGCATGGGCTTCAAGAGGTTGCCGGCGTCCATGCTGCCCTCGGTCTTGCCCGCGCCGACGATGGTGTGCAGCTCGTCGATGAAGAGGATGATCCTGCCCTCGGACTTCTTGATCTCCTCCAGCACGGCCTTGAGCCTTTCTTCAAACTCGCCCCGGTACTTGGCGCCCGCAATGAGCGCTCCCATGTCCAGGGAGAAGATAGTCTTGTCCTTGAGCCCCTCGGGCACATCCTCCTTGACGATACGCTGGGCCAGGCCCTCGGCGATGGCGGTCTTGCCGACGCCGGGCTCGCCGATGAGGACGGGGTTGTTCTTGGTCTTGCGGGACAGGATGCGGATGACGTTTCGGATCTCGGTATCGCGGCCGATAACGGGGTCAAGCTCGTTTTCCCGCGCGCGCTTGACAAGGTCCGTGCCGTACTTGGTGAGCGCGTCATAGGTGTTCTCGGGGTTATCCGAGGTCACCGGGCCGGATTTGATCTTGCTCAGCTCGGCGGAGAAGCCCGCCTTGGTGATGTTGTGGTCGGCGAGGATGCGCTTGACCGCCGGGGTGGCGCTGGCGAAAATGCCGATCATCAGGTGTTCGACAGAGATATACTCGTCGCCCATGGATTTGGCAGCCTTGGCGGCGGCGTTGATGGCGCGGCTCGTCTCGTTCGAGGCGTAGACCTGCGGCTGACCGCTCACCTTCGGCAGCTGGGAGATAGCGGTATCAAGCTCCGAGAGGATGGCGTTGCAGTCCGCGCCGAGCTTCTGGAAAATCGTTTGGATCGTGCCGCCGTCCTGGTCCACCAGAGCGTAGAGCAGATGCTCGGGCGTGAGGTAGTTGTTGCTGTTCTCCTGCGCCATGGCCTCCGCGGTCTGCAGGGCCTTTATGGAATTTTGGGTGTAGTTGTATTCGTTCATCGTTATCCCTCTTTTCTATGGGAATTAAATATGCACAGGTGCGTTTCTCATCTGCGAGAAATAGGCGGACTCCACGTCATGGTCGTCGAGCCTGCCTGCGAGGTAAGCCTTCATCAGCTTGTCAAAGAGCTTGATGTACTCCGACAGCGCCGCCGCCAGCTCGTCCGTGCTGCATTCCCGGTCCGGGGCCGAAATGGAGCGGACAAACTTGCCGTCGTACAGGGCGTAGTCGATCTTCGCCCCGGTCAAGGGCTTGAGGTGCGTGTCCTCGATCCGCTTCCACAGGCGGAAGAACTCCGTCATCGCCTGAATGAGCGCCATGGACTGGGTGCGGAACACCACGGAGATCTGTCCGATGGATTCCTCCAGCCCGCGGTAAAGCTCCACCTCGTACTTGACCGTCGGGCGGTACTTGTATTCCAGTGAGCTCTTGAGCGACATGGAAAGGCTGTTGGGCGCAAAGAACGGCACCAGCTCCCGTGACGGCTGCATCAGTGCGTCGATGGCGGATAGCACGTCGTTGATCCGCCTCTCGGGTGTGGTGTAGTTTACATACTCGGCGAGGATCTGGTTTATCAGTGCCGAGCGGTTGGAGCCTGTGCGGTGAGCGAGGCGGTCGATTTCACGCACGACCTCATCGTTGAGCATCAGGCTGTACAGGGTCTTTTTCATACTGACCATCTCTTTCCTCCGGAGCCTTTTGCAGGCATCGTTTCCGTGCGCCGCAGCCGGGTCTCCGTTTATCTTGACCACAGTATAGCGCGCCGCATTAATTTTGTCAAGGGTTTTATATAAAATTATTTGCAAGAAATATAATAAACCTGTAAAACAATAATCCTTGCATTTTCCCGCCGCATCCGCTATAATAGCAAAGCGCTTACAATTATATATGGACAGGTATCGAAGTGGTCATAACGGCCCTGACTCGAAATCAGGTAGTCTCGCAAGAGGCTCGTGGGTTCGAATCCCACCCTGTCCGCCACGTCAGAAGAACCCAGCTCCATTCCGTTTCCGCGGTTTGCGTAAGCGCCGCGAAAACTGCATATCCGCTGTGTCCTTCTTCCTTTCCAAAACGGGAGTCTCATGGGGGACTCCCGTTTTGGTATGTGCGGGCGGCATCTTTAGTGTAAAGATTAGACACAGTTAAAAGCTACATTTTTGGCCTGACGGTTGGAATGTAGCTTTTTTGTTTTTGCCCAACTGCTGCGGATAACTGTTTTTCCGTATCCGCAAGATCGAACATCTCATAACAGATATCCGTCATAAGCTTGAAGACGAACGACGTTGTGTAGCATGTGAAGAAAAACACGGGAAAATCTATGATATCAACGAGATTCCAAACCCGGAACCGCCGTTGCACGATCATTGCAGATGCGCTATAATAATGAAAGCTGTCACTGCAGGGGAAGCAACCAGTAAAGGAAAGAACGGCGCGGACTGGTGGTTGGCAAATTACCAAAACCTGCCGCCTTATTATCTTACAGAGAAACAGGCAAAAGCATTGGGATGGAAACCAAAACGTGGTAATCTCTCAGTAGTCGCTCCCGGCAGAATGGTCGCAATGGGGGAATATGGGAACTGAGATGGTCATTTGCCAGCAGAGGATGGACGGATTTGGTTTGAGGCTGATATTGACTATGTTAGCGGGTGGCGTAATGATCATAGAATCGTCTTCAAATGATGGTCTGATTTTTGTCAGCTATGATCATTACCAAACTTTTATTGAAATAGTATCTGAGGGGATAAAAAAATGAACGAGAACAAGTGGAAGTATATTCCTGATGGAAAAATAGTTGTCGACTTTTCAGACTGTAAATATGTGAGAGATTTTCACGAAAAACTAAAAGAAAGTTTTGGCTTTCCAAATTATTATGGAAGGAACTGGGATGCTCTCTGGGATTGCCTCCGTGATTTTGCTATCAGCGAAGAATCTAAACGGGAGATTGTACTCCGAGGCATGAATCAAATGCCAGAAGACTTGCGGAAGTATTCACAAAAGGGAATTCGGCTTTTTGAGGAACTGGAACAGAAGTACCCGATTCTTCATTTCATAATTGAACAATAGTAAGGAAAGCAACGATGAGAACGATTTATATTGACGCGGATGCCTGCCCGGTCACGCACATAGCGGAGGAAATTGCCCGACGCCATGGCATTCCCGTGACAATTCTCTGCGACACAAACCATGTGATATACTCCGAAACCAGTACAGTAAAGCTCATTGGAGCTGGGGCGGACGCGGTGGATCTGGCGCTCATCAACCTCTGCAAAGCGGGAGATATCGTCATCACGCAGGACTATGGCGTGGCGGCGCTTGCGCTGGGCAAGGGTGTGCTGGCTGTCCACCAGAGCGGGAAATTCTTCACGGACGACAATATCGGCGGACTGCTGATGGATCGCCATCTGGCGAAAAAGGCCCGCCGCAGCGGGAAGCACCACCTGAAAGGCCCGGCAAAGCGCACAGAGGAAGACGACCGGCGCTTTGCAGAGAGTTTTGAAAGATTGATAGCAGAGCTTGAAACGCTCTGAAGAGGTATAAATAGTATGGATAAAGTAATCGTCATTACCGGGGGCACGAGCGGCATCGGCCTGCAGGCAGCGCGCGTGCTCTCCCAAAAGGGCTGCCGGGTCTACGAGCTCAGCCGGAGAGAAAGCGGGACAGACGCCGCCGTTCATATTCAGGCAGACGTCACGGACGAGAACCAGGTCCGCCGGGCAATCGAACAGATCATGGACCGGGAGAAGCACATCGATGTCGTGATCAACAACGCCGGGTTCGGTATCTCCGGCGCGATTGAGTATACAGATACGGAAGAGGCAAAACGGCAGTTTGACGTGAACTTCTTCGGCATGGTCCGCGTAAACCGCGCAGTGCTGCCGATCATGCACCGGCAGAGCTATGGCCGCATCATCAACATGAGCTCGGTCGCCGCGCCGATTGCGATTCCGTTTCAGGCTTATTACTCCGCCTCCAAGGCGGCGGTGCGTACCTACACAATGGCCCTCTACAGCGAGGTCAAGCCCTACGGGATCGAGGTCTGTGCCATCATGCCGGGCGATATTGCGACCGGGTTCACGGCCGCCCGGAGAAAGAACCCAGACGGGGACGAGGCATACGGCGGGCGCATCTCCCGCAGCGTCGCGGTCATGGAGCACGATGAGCAGACGGGGATCACGGCGGAAAAGGCCGGGGAATATGTGGCGGGGAAGGCGCTCCAGCCGAAGGTGCCAGTCCTCTGTACGCTCGGCGGAAAGTATAAGCTTTTCGTATTTCTGACCCGCCTGCTGCCGACAAAGGTTCTGGCCGATCTTGTCGGAGAAATCTATGCAAAGTAAGGCAGAGACTCAGAGCAGAATAATTTACGATTCCGCAAGATCGTTGCCAGCGTGACCTCGGCAGGCTGAAAAGAGAAGTCTCCTTATCATACACAGAGCCGCACGGTGTACCCCATAATTGGTACACCGTGCGGCCCTTTTCGCAATATAGCTGTTCACTCAGCACGAGCTCTTCCGCTCGCGCGCGTTTTGTAAAGGGAAAACTTTACTGCTCTTGTATTTTATTCAGAGCAAGCTGAATCCCGTCATCAATGGACACGCTTTTACCACAGCCTTCTGAATGACAAGGCGCGAGAGGCGGGCTTTAAGCCCAATAAGCTTCTGGCCTCCGCGGATATGGATCAGCTGTTTGCACTGGTCAACAGCGGCAAGGGGATTTTTATCGCGGTGGACATTCCCGCTGTCCGGGCGGTCTATCCGAACATTGCTGTCGTACCCTTTGCCGATGAGACGATCAATTACAGCATCGGTGTGATCTTTCAGGACTATGAGAAGTTGGACAGAGCTTCCAGAAAATTCATCGAATACATCGTGGAGCAGGCATGTATACAGGGCAACAAATACAATAGAGGCCAAGATTGACGATATACAGCAATCCTGGCCTCTGCACCTTGTTACAGTTCTTTCATGGGTTCGTCAGTCAACCTTGGGTATAGCTGCCGCCGGACTGTTCGTAAATCGTGTTATGCATAATCAACGCCTCCTTTGTACTGCCATTGTACAAGAGAGGCGTTGATCTGTCGAATGTGCGATTTTTCAATTTGCAGAGTTGCGGGCGGGTCAGCTGCGCTTTGCAATGCCTCCGCTTTGGAGGATGCGCGCTTCCAGCTCGGCGGCCTTGTTGTAGCCGGCGGCAATCAGTTCCTCGGCTGATTCATGCAGCGCGGGCTTGAAACGGCGGCACATCTCATCAAAACGCCGCATGGCCATCCGTTCGCCGCCGCGCTCTATGCTGACAAGCAGTTCTTTCATAGGCTCAGTTCCTCGGTGTCAGGCTGCAGTCCAGGCCCAGCAGATTGGCGAGAAAGATCGCCTTGCCCAGTTCGGCGGTGTTCTTGCCGTTTTCCAGATCGGAAATAAAGCTGACACTGAAGCCGCTGAACTCCGAGAGAAAAGCCTGGGTATAGCCAAGCTCCTTGCGCCGCTTACGCAGCGCCTCGCCAAAGGATTTCGCGTCTGTAATCATGGGATGACCTCCGCGCCGCCGAACGAACAAATAATTATCTACTTTGTTCAAAATTCGCCGTTCGGCTTAGATTAAGTATACTCATTATAATCTGCGCCGAACGGCGAAGTCAAGAGCCGGTCATCGGATTCCTTTGCCGTTTATCATTTTTGCTCAGACCTCATACAGCAAGAAACCCATATACAGCGGAAGGGTAAGAATCTTCCCGCTGCGGCCAACAGTGTAGTTGCCCAGTTTGATACATTGATTTACATGGTATTTCTCCGGATGTTTTAAAATCGTTGCGGCACTTTTGGTGTTTCCCGTTTCTGCTTTGACCTCGACCAATGCACATTCTCCGCGCCAACGAATTACAAAATCAATTTCCAGGCCGGAGTCTTTATGGTAATAATAGAGCTTGCGACCCATTTTGGCGAAGAAATCCGCAATAAGGTTTTCAAAGATTGCACCCTTGTAGCCATACAGGTTGCCTTGCAGCACGTCAAACTGCGTGCCGTCTTCCAACATGCTGATCAAAAGTCCGGTATCTTTCATATAGACCTTGAAAATATCTTCGATCGCATTGCCGTCGAGCGGAAGCTCAGGAAGGGTCAGGTTATAGCATCTCGAAATAATCCCTGCGTCTTCAATCCATTGCAGGCTCCCGGCGTACTGCGCGGCTGTTCCTCCTTTTCTGACAACAGAATACTGGAACTTTTTATTTTCTTTGCTGAGCTGCTTGGGGATAGACTGAAAGCATTCAGCAATACGCCCTTTATCTTTTTTATCAGCATATTTGATCATATCGTCCTCGTAGGAACGAATGATATCCCTTTGAAGCTGCAAAACAGATCCTACCTGCTTTGTATCGACAAAAAGCTGTACTGCTTCAGGCATGCCGCCTACTACAACATATTGCAGCAAGAGCTGGCGAAACCGATTGTGAAGGGCCTCCGGAACCGGACTTTCCTTTTTGAGACATTCTTTCAGAATAGAAATCATAGGCTCCGTAATTCCGTTTGCCCACAAAAACTCTTCAAAGTCCAGAGGAAACATGTCAATCACGGTTTCGTAACCGACAGGGACGGATTTTGGCTCCTTCCCATATCCGCGGACGCCAAGAAGAGAACCGGTACAGATTACGTCAAAACGCCCGTCCAAACGAAAGAACTTCAATGCCGTCCGGGCGTCAGGGCAATCCTGAATCTCGTCCAGAATAATAACGGTTGTCCCTGCTTCAAATACTGCGTCAGGAATCAGGGCAGACATCATCATGACAAGATGATTGACTTCGAGAGAGCCGGAAAAAATAGAAGCATAGCTGGAATCCTGAAGGAAATTCAGATAAACCTCGTGCTTGTAATTTTTTTTCGCAAACTCACGGACAGAGAAGGTCTTGCCGCACTGCCGACACCCCTTGATAACCAACGGTTTATGCCCGGGTGTTTTTTTCCATTGGAGAAGCGTATCCTGTATTTTTCGACGAAGCATACATATACCTCCCTATAGAGCTCACCTGTAGTATACCCAAGCTGCAAACTTTTTCAAGGGAGTTTTTTTGAAAATTTTATTTTTTTCAAGGGACTTTTTTCAAGTCGCTTATTTTTTTCAAGGGACTTTTTCTTTTTGCTCAATTGCACTTGTGAGGGATTTCGCTGTACGTCTTTGACAGCAGGAAGGCCAGCAGGAATTTCTTTGGGATCCGGCGCTTGTTGCCGCAGAGAAAGCTTTTGAGCTTGCCGGAGGAGAGCCAGCGGTGGACGGCGGTGGTGCCATAGCCGGTCAGCTCGATGACCTGCTTTGCGTCCAGAATGTCCGGGCAGCTTTCAAGCTGGGCTAGATAATACGTCTCCGGCAGCTTGAGGGCGCCCTCCGGAAGAGGAATTGCGGAGATCGACCACGTAAAAAATCTTACAGGCCTTGTGATCTCATTTTATCACAGCCTGTAAGACAGGGGCGTTACCGGACATTTAACCGGATTCCGCTATATTTGCTTTTACCAGGTGCCCTCGAGGCCGCCTTCTTCCGGCTCTTCCGGTTTGGCAGGCGGATCATAGTGATGACCCGGGTGAAGAATAGGCACACCGCCTGCAACCTTGCAAAGGCCCCCTCTTTCGCCAGCTCCAGCAGGCCCGCGAACGCCTTTCCGGTGTAAACCGGATCGAGGAAGATCCCTTCACGCGCCGCCACCAGCGAGACGGCGGCGTTCCCGGCCTCCGAGGCGATTGCGTAGCCGGGGCCGCACATGTCCCGAAGGGGGTAATCCTGCGGCGTGATCTCCGGGGAAATCTCCAGCAGCGCCGCCGTTTCCCGCATCAGGGCAGGCGTGATCTCATCAAAGGGATCGGTGTCGACCATCATGCCGTGGACCGTCGTCCCGGGCAGAAACAGCTTGGCGCCGAGGGCGAGACCCGCCATCGTGCCGCCGCTGCCTTCCGCGCTTTGACTTGCTGCCTGTTGATTTGCAATAAGTATATCACAAAGATAGTCGGCAATCTACCGAAATAACAAATAGTCTTTGGCGTGTTCATTTATGGTTTTCACCATCCGGTTTCTGTGATATACTCATCCTGTCGGCACTTTACGGTGAGCTTTGAAAGATTGACAGCAGCGTTTGACACGCTCTGAAGAGGCAGGGAAGAAACCCATGACAGAATATTTTGACATCTCCCGCAAGATCATCGCCAATATGACCTCGGAGGGCTGGAAAACCGTCCCGCATGTCTGCATCGTCTATGACGCGGACGCAGAGTTACTGATGGACGCGCTGCGAAGCTATAACCGCGGCCGGGCATCCGACGAGAGGATCAGCTTCAATTCCGCGATCCTCCGAGTTCTGATTGAGGGGATCAAGGCCTGCCCCAGGATGAACGGGCATATCAGGTTCAGCCCGTGGCTTGTGAGCGGAAAGGTGACGACGCTGGAACATATTGACATCTCCCTCCCGATCACCTATGGCGACGGGAAGATGACGACGATCAATCTGCCGCACATGGAGGGCAGGTCCGTCCACGAGATACAGGCGCTGGTCGCGGCGTTCCGGGCACGGATCGAGAACACCTATATGGACCGCGTCCTGTACCGGACCGGCCTGGAGGACACCTTTTCCGAGCTGCGGAAAGGGAACATTCCGAAAGCGGTCGGACGTCTGCTGGGCGCAAAGCTCGGCCCCGGGAGAGTCCGGATCGAGAGGTGGAAAAGCGCAGGGAGCAGTGACCGTCTTACGCCGGAGAACATCAGGCAGGGCAGCATCACGGTGTCAAACATGGGTTCCCTGTATAAGCAATGGAAAGGGAGCTGCACGATCCTGGAAATCATACCGCCGCAGCTGTGCGCGCTGGGCATCGGCGCGGTGCAGAAGCGAGCCGTGGTGGATGATGAGGGCAGGATCTGCGCCTCCGAGATCGTCCCGATCACGATTGCGTTCGACCATCGTGCGCTGGACACGGCGGAGCTTGTCCCGTTCATGCAGACGCTGGACAGACTGCTTCAGGACCGGGAGTGGCTGGAAAGAGAAATCTCCTTATAATGAACAGAGCCGCACGGTGTACCCATAATCGGGAAGCTCCGCGGACAGAGACAGGCAATTTCATTGGTATGCGGACGAAAACAGGGAGGCATCTGAATGCTTAAAGTTTTTTTGACGGAAGACGAGCGCCTGGTGCGGGAAGGCCTGCGGGACATGATCCCCTGGGAGCAATATGGTTTCGTCTTTGCGGGGGAAGCTTCCGACGGGGAAATGGCGCTGCCGCTGGTGCGAAAGATCAAGCCGGACGTTTTGATCACGGACATCAAGATGCCGTTCATGGACGGTCTGGCGTTCAGCCGCCTTGTCAGCAAGGAGCTGCCTGCCACAAAGATCATCATCCTCTCCGGTTACGATGATTTCGCATACGCACAGCAGGCGATCGAACTGCATGTGGATCAATACCTGCTCAAGCCCATCACCAGGGCCAGCATGATCCAGGCGCTGGAGCAGACAAAAGCGCACATTGAAGAGGAGCGGGACCAGCAGGATTACCGCCGCCGCTTTGTCCGCGAGTCGCAGGAGTATGAGCACTATGCCAGGCGCGTGTTTTTCGAAAAGCTGGTCGGCGGCGAGCTGTCCGTTCCGGAAATCTACGAGCAGGCGGACCGCCTGGAGCTGGAGCTGGACGCGGAGGCCTACAACATTGTCCTTTTTACCCTGCAGCCGAAGGAAAACATAACCGCCTACAGTGAGCAGAGCGCGGCGCTGCAGGATAATCTGCTGCAGGATTTCCTGCAATATCCGGATTTTCTGGTGTTTCGCGGCAGCGCCCTGAGCTACGCGGTGCTGCTCAAGGGGAACAGAGGCCAGATCGAGGCGATGACAAAGCGCTGCGCGGAGCTTATCGAACAGCGCTGTGCCGGTGTTGAGGCAGCGGTGGACTGGTATGTGGCAGTCGGCAAGCCGACCGAGCGCCTCAGCAGCCTGCCGCGCTGCTATGCTGCGGCAAATCACGCCCTGGCCTACCGGCATCTGATGCCGAACACCCATATTCTCAAAACGGAGATGGCCGAGCGCAGCGGCAAGCTCAGTGCATACAGCGCAGCCGATCAGGGGCGTCTGGACCCCACCCTGATCCAGCGCTTTATCCAAAACGGTCTTGACACGGAGATCGAAGATTTTACCAATGAGTTTTTCGACGGTCTGGGGGAGGCCTGCGAGTCTCTGATGTTCCGGCATTATCTGCTGCTCAGCGCGCGCATCAACGCGCTGGCCGCTGCCGAAAAGCTGGGGCTTGAACGGGAGGAGCTTGCAAAGCGCCTGCCGCAGCCGCAGCTGGATGCCCCGCTCAAGCTGCGCTCCTATTTTACACAGGTCCTGCACTGCGCGATCGCCATGCGGGATGAGGAAACCATCCGGCAAGGCGGCGGGATCGTAGACAGTGCCATCGAATACATCGACCTCCACTACACGGAGGAAAACATCTCCCTGAACACGGTAGCGCGCGCCATCAATGTCAGCACAAATTATCTCAGCGCCGTGTTCAGCCAGAAGATGGGCCTTTCGTTTGTGGAGTATCTGACCCAGAAACGCATGGCCCGCGCAAGGCAGCTGCTGCGGCAGGGCGGAAAACGCAGCGGAGAAGTGGCGGCGGAGGTCGGCTACCGTGATCCCCGCTATTTCAGCTTTGTGTTCAAAAAGACGCAGGGCTGCACGCCGCGGGAGTTCCGTGCGGGAGAGGCGGAGAAATGAAAAGAGAGAGCGCGCCACGGGACCCGGCCTCCATCAGCAGCCGCATCCGGAAGCTGATATGGAGCCTGACGATCCCGCTTTGCGTACTGGCGGTATTTATTCTGCTGGTTTTTTTGCTCTACAGCCTGCGCTATGCCCAGATCAGCCGGAACATCTCCACGGCCTCCCGCTTCAATCAGAACTTCAAGAACGAAGTGGACCTGAAAATGTATTACTTCGTCAGCGGCAGCAGCGACGAGACACCGGACGACGAGGTAAACACCGCCGAGGCGCTTGCCGCCAAGCTCCTGGCTGATACCCGAAACCGGGACAGCCGCCGGGCCGCGAGCAGCGTTCTGAACCTGTGCGTCAACTTGAAGGACTGCATCGCCGATATCCGGGCCACCGAGGGCTATGACCTCAGGATCCACCAGCTGGAGACCAACATTTATGTGATCACCCAGCTGATCGAGGAATACATGTACACGTATCTGTATCACGAAGCCGGAGAGCTCGCGGCGCTGCGGCACACGCAGAACGTGTGGCTCGCGGCGGGATTGATCCTCTCTGTGGGGATCATGCTGGTGGTTATTGTCGTTTCTCTGCGCCGGAGCTTCCGCATCACGCGCAGCATTACGCAGCCCATTGATGATCTGTACGGGCGCGTACTGGAGATTGGGCAGGGAGATCTCTCCGTCCGACCGCCGGTAGAGGCGGAGGACAGCAAGCTGCGCGCCCTCGGCGAGGGTGTGGAGGAGATGGCTGCCCGGCTTAAAGAGCAGATGGCGCTGAACCGGCAGGAGCAGGACCGCCTGCGCCGCATGGAGCTTGCCCTGGTGCAGGCGCAGATCAATCCGCATTTTCTCTATAACACGCTCGACGCGATCGTATGGCTGGTGGAGACGGGGAAGAATGAAGAGGCGGTAGAGATGGTCTCAAGTCTCTCCACCTACTTTCGCTCCTTCCTGTCCAACGGAAAGGACATCGTCAGCCTGCGCGAGGAGGCGCTTCATGTCCGCAGCTATCTGGAGATCCAGCGGGTGCGCTATTCGGATATCCTCCGCTTTGAGATCGACATGGATCCCCTTCTGGACGAGTGCCGCGTCCCCAAGCTGACGCTGCAGCCGCTGGCGGAAAACGCGCTCTATCACGGGATCAAGGCCAAGCGCGGCGGCGGCGTCATCACGATCAGCAGCCGTCCCATCGGCGACCGGGCCGAGGTGACCGTGCGCGACACGGGCATCGGCATGTCGGAGGAAAAGCTCCGGCAGCTGCGTGAGTCACTGGAATCGGACGAGGGGCAGGGATTCGGTCTGCAGGCCTCTTACAAGCGTCTGAAGCTGATGTACGGTGAGGCACTGGCCTTTCAGATCGACAGTGAGGAAGGGAACGGGACGGTCGTCACCATACGCTTTCCCGCGCATAAGGAGGAACTATGAAAAAAGCACTGCTTTACCTGCTGCTTGCCGTGCTGCTGACAGGCTGCAGCGCTTCGGGGCCGGCGGAAGAACATTTGATCCGCGTCGGTTTTTCCCAGGTCGGTTCGGAGTCGGACTGGCGTATCGCCAATACCGCTTCGATGACAGCTGCGCTGAGTGAAGCAAACGGATATGAGCTGCTGTTCGACAACGCCAAACAGCGCCAGGAAAACCAGCTGCTGGCGATCCGCAATTTTATCCAGCAGGATGTGGATTATATCGTGCTGGCCCCCATCACCGAGTCCGGCTGGGATGACGTGCTGCAGGAGGCAAAGGGCAGCGGCATCCCAGTCATCATCGTGGACCGCCGTATCTCCGTCTCGGATGACAGTCTGTATACGAGCTGGGTCGGGTCGGACTTCCTGGCGGAGGGCCGCCGGGCGGTTCGCTGGCTGGAGGAGCAGCTAAAGGCGCAGGGGCGCGAACAGGAGCCGATCCGCATCCTGCATATTCAGGGCACCTACGGCGCCACAGCGCAGCTCCTGCGTACCCGGGCGCTTACGGAGGCGGTGGAGGCCCATCCCAACTGGGAAATCGCGGCGCAGCTCCCCGGCGAGTATACGGAGGCAAAGAGCTATGAGCTGATGCGCGACTTTCTGCAGACCGGGCAGAAGATCGACGTGATCTACAGCGAGAACGACAACATGACTTTTGGAGCCATACGGGCGCTGGAGGAGGCAGGCATCCCCTGCGGCGGAGAGGGGGAGATCATGGTCCTCTCCTTTGACGCGGTGCGCAGGGCGCTGGAGCTCTGCCGTGACGGAAAGATCAGCCTGTGCGTGGAGTGCAATCCGCTCCACGGTCCGCGGGTCGCGGCTCTGCTGGAGCAGCTCGAAAACGGCAGCACCCCCGCAAAGCTTACCTTCGTGGACGAGCTTGCCTTCGACAGAGACATGCTGACGGACGAAGTGATCCGGGATAGAGAATATTGATACCTTAACCGCTGGCCCGTTCCCGGATGCTCCAGGGGAGCTGCACACTGCCGGCGCTGCGTCCGCGGATGAGATCCAGAAGGGCCCCGGCGGCGGTGCTCCCCATCTGATGGCGCTCATGGGCCAGGGATGTGATGGACACAGGGCCGCTTGTGCAGTAATGGCTGTTGTCAAAGCTCACCACCGCGATATCCTCCGGCACGCGCAGACCTTCCGCGCGCAGGCAGTGGATCAGGGGGTAGGCGATCTCGTCGTTGTAGCACAGTACGGCGGTGCAGCCGGGCAGCCGCCGCCGGATAAAGGCGTACATCCACTCATCGCGCCCGGCGATCAGGGCCTCCCGCTGTACGGTATCAAACCAGAAAATGCGCTCCTCCTGTACTGCACAGCCCGCCTTCAGTAGCGTGGAGAGAAAGCCCTTGTAGCGCTCATGCCCCTGTCGGTCGTCGCTTTTCAAAACGGCGGCGATCTCCCGGTGGCCCCGACCCAGCAGATAGCGGGTCAGAAGCTCCGCGCCGCCCGCGTTGTCATCCTGAACGCAGGGCGCAGCCTCCGGCACGGGAAGACTCGCATGCAGAAAGACAAGCGGGATGCGCAGCGCTTCGATCCTTGCCAGCATGTCCAGATTCGGGCTTGGAAGCGCGGTTTTGGCGCCCTCGAGAACAATGCCCGCGGGCGGATCGGACAAGAGCCGCTCCAGCACGGCGCGCTCCTCCATGACCCGGTTGCCGGAAGCATAGGCCTCCACGGAAAAGCCCTGAGCGGAGAAGACCCGCTCCAGATCCCGGAAAAGCTGGGGATAGAGATAGGTATCGAGAGAGCTTGTCACGACGGCAATGCGTCTGCCGCGGGCGGGGCCGCCGGAAAGATAGGTGCCGCTGCCGTGCATACGGATAATCAGACCCTCCTCTTCCAGAAGCTCCAGCGCGTGCCGCACCGTCTCGCGGCTGCAGTGATAGTCGCCGCACAGCGCCTGCTCCCCGGGGAGCCTGGTCTGTCCCTGCTGCTGCAGGGAGAAACACAGCTGTCGAAGTTCGTCCGCAAGGCGTACATATTTGGCTGCCATGATGTCAACCGCCCTTCCGTTGTTCTGTCTTGAATCGGGAGCATCCGCTCTGCGTTTATTATAGCAGATGCGCGCCCAAGGGCAATGCGATTCCTTATGAAAAAAACACTTTTTTCCGGGACTGCGGCAGGAGAAAAGGTTCAATTATCAATCCACTTTTTTCTCGCTCCCGTAAAAAAACAAACGCCGACCCGCTCTTTTGGCTATTTTCCGGATCGCCGAACAGAGGGAAAACCCGGGCTCGATCGTAGAATTTCCGACGTAGGAAAGTGTCCGGGCAAAGGAATACATACATTTTTTCAAAGTTGTCTGTTATTTCAAACGTTAGCTGAAAAGTTGTATTTATTCACTTACACGATTTCGCTGCACAGGGCGTCAGAGCGCTTGACGAAGCGCGGCTTTCGTGCTTTTATAAGGGCAAGGACAACAACGGTCCAAATAATAAAAAAGTGAGGGAACATCATGAAAAAACTGATTGCTGTTGCACTTGTCATCGTGTTGTGCCTGTCCCTGATGCCCGCGGCCTTCGCGGACGATCTGATCAAGGTCGGCGTTGTCAACAACCCGCCGTCCGAGTCCGGCTACCGTGAAGCCAACGTCAACGACTTCATCAACGTCTTCACCAAAGAAAACGGCTATGACGCCAGCTTCTTCTACAGCATCAAGAACGATGAGCAGCTCAGCGCCGCCCGTCAGTTCATCACCGACGGTGTGGATTACCTGCTGATCTCCGCCGCCGAGACCACCGGCTGGGACGCCGTCCTGAAAGACGCTCAGGAAGCCGGTATCGGTGTGTTCCTGTTCGACCGCATGATCGACTGCGATCCGGCCCTCTTTGAAGCGGCTGTCGTCTCCGACATGGCCAAGGAAGGCGAGACCGCTGTCGGCTGGCTGCTCGATCAGAAGCTGAACGAGTACAACGTCATCCACATCCAGGGCGCGATGGGCAGCGATGCTCAGCTGGGCCGCACCGGCGCGCTGGACGAGCAGTTTGACAAAGGCACGATGAAGAAGGTCGTGCAGCAGACCGCCACCTGGGACGAGGCGGAAGCCAAGAAGATCGTGGAGTCCGTCATCAACTCCGGCGATCCGTTCAACGTCATCTATGCCGAGAACGACGGCATGGCCAAGGGCGCTGTCGCAGCGCTGGACGAGGCCGGCATCACCCACGGCGTGGACAAGGATGTCATCGTGATGGGCTTTGACTGCAACAAGTGGGCCCTGCGCGAGCTCCAGGCCGGCAACTGGAACTATGACGGCCAGTGCAGCCCCTTCCAGGCTCAGGTCATCAGCGACATGATCCAGGTTCTCCAGGGCGGCGGCACGATCGAAGGCCTGAACGAGAACAAGCAGATCATCTCTGTTGAGAAGGGCTTTGATGCCCGCGAGATCACCGAGGAGGATATCCTCACCTACGGTCTCGGCGAGGATGTCACCGTCGGCTGAAGCGTCGGCAGGAAGCAATAAAGAACCAAACAGCGCGGTGTGGGAGTGGAGAAATCCGCGGTCCACACCGCGTTTTCGGTCACGTATGATACGCTGACCGGCAGTAAGGAGATGAGCGGATGAAAGATGGAATTGTTTTGACCATGCGGGGAATATGCAAACGCTTCCCGGGCGTCATGGCGCTCGACCGCGTTGATTTCACCCTGCGCAAGGGGGAGATACACGCCCTGATGGGGGAAAACGGCGCCGGGAAATCGACGCTGATCAAGGTGCTGACAGGGGTATACGCCAAGGATGCGGGGGAGATACACGTAGACGGCGTTGATGAGGCGATCAGCATCCGCTCGCCGCAGGAAGCGCAGAGCTACGGCATCAGTACCGTCTATCAGGAGATCAGCCTCTGCCCGAACCTCACCGTGGCGGAGAACATGTTCATCGGGCGCACCCAGGGCAAAACGGTGAACTGGAAGGCAATGGAGAAGCGGGCGGGTGAGCTGCTCGATTCTCTGGGCATTCCGGCGAGACCCCGGCAGCAGCTCTCCAGCTGCTCTCTCGCGGTACAGCAGATGGTGGCCATCGCCCGCGCGGTGGATACCGACTGCAAGGTCCTGATCCTGGATGAGCCGACATCCTCTCTGGACGACAAGGAAGTGGCCATGCTGTTTCGCCTGATGCGTGATCTGAAGGCGCGCGGCGTCGGGATCATATTCGTTACCCATTTTCTCGAGCAGGTCTATGAGGTCAGCGACCGCATCACCGTTTTGCGCAACGGGAACCTGGTCGGAGAATTTGAAGTGGATAAGCTCCCGCAGGTGCAGCTCGTCGCCATGATGATCGGCAGAGAGCTGCAGAACCTGTCGGTGATCAAAAAGGAAAGCGGCGCCGCCTCCGCCCGGAGGGAAGTGCGCTATGAGGCAAAGCAGCTTTCCAGCACGGAAAGCCGCCCCTTCGATTTCTACATCGGCAAGGGCGAGGTCAACGGCTTTACGGGGCTGCTCGGCTCCGGACGAAGTGAAAGTGTCCGCGCCATCTTCGGGGCTGACCCCGTTACCGGCGGCGAGGTGACGATGGACGGAAAAAAGATCCGTGTCACCAAGCCTCTGGACGCCATGAAAAACGGCATTGCCTATCTCCCGGAGGACCGCAAGCGCGACGGGATCATCGCGGAGCTTTCGGTGCGGGACAACATCATCCTGGCCCTGCAGGTGCTGCGGGGCATGGGCCATCCGATCTCCCGCGCGAAGGCCGAGGAATTTGCCGACGAGTATATTGAGGCGCTGGGCATCAAGACCGCTTCGTCCGATACGCCCATCGGCTCTCTCTCCGGCGGCAACCAGCAGAAGGTGATCCTGGCCCGCTGGCTGCTCACACATCCGAAGTATCTGATCCTCGACGAGCCGACCCGCGGCATCGACGTCGGCACGAAGACCGAGATCCAGCGGCTGGTCCTGAAGCTTGCGGCGGAGGGCATGAGCGTCACCTTCATCTCCTCCGAGATCGAGGAGATGCTGCGCACATGCTCGCGGCTCATCGTCATGCGGGACCGGAACATCGTCGGGCAGCTCACGGGGGACGAGCTCACCCAGAGCCATGTCATGCACACCATTGCGGGAGGAGGCGGCGACAATGAATAAACGGAAGAGCAAAGCGATCGGTGTTCTCAAAAATTCGCAGCTTTTGGTTCCGCTGATTGCGATATTGCTGCTGGTTGTTTTCAACCTTATCCGCGATCCCTCTTTCTTTTCCGTGGGCCTGACCACCAACAACAACGGCGACCCTGTGCTGCAGGGAAACCTGATATCCATTCTCAACGGGGCCTCGGAGCTGGTCATCCTCTCCATGGGCATGACGCTTGTGACCGCAGCCTCCGGCGGGCAGGACATCTCCGTCGGCGCGCTGGCAGCCATCGCGGGGAGCGTCTTCGTGAAGATACTCAAGAGCGGCGGCAGCATCAGCGCGCCGCTGGTGCTGGGAGCGTTTTTGCTGTGCTGCGCGGTGGCGATGGCCTTCGGCGCCTTTAACGGCAGCCTTGTCGCGCTGTTTAATATCCAGCCGATGATCGCCACGCTGATCCTCTTCACATGCGGGCGCAGCATCGCCTACTGGATCAACGGCGGCGCGACGCCGACCGTTTCCAGTCCCATCATCAATGCCATCGGAAGCTTTATCCCCGGCATTCCGATCCCGACACCGATCCTGATCGTCATCCTCATGGGGATCCTTTTCGCGCTGCTTTTCCGCTTTACGACCCTCAGCCTGTACATTCAGTCGGTCGGCATCAACCAGAGCGCGGCCAGACTCAACGGCATCAATTCCGTCGGCATCAAGCTCCTGTCCTTCATCATTCTCGGGGCCTGCTGCGCGGTGGCGGGCATGATCGGGGTGAGCCGTCTGGGGCTGATCAACCACGAGACCCTGCTTATCAACATTGAGATGGACGCCATCCTCGCCGTGGCGATCGGCGGGAACAATCTCGGCGGAGGCAAATTCAAAATGATCGGCTCGGTGCTTGGGGCTTACGCGATCCAGGCCCTGACCATCACGCTCTATGCCATGAAGGTCCCCTCCACCGATGTCAAGGCCTATAAGGCCGTTGTCATCGTGCTGCTGGTGGTCATGGGGTCGCCTGTTGTGAAAGAAGCCGTCGGCCGTCTGGGAACGCGCCTTCGCGCAGCGCGCAGGGCCGGCGCCGGAAAGGGGGCTGTATAAGGCATGGAAGAGAAGGGAAAACTGCGCCGCAGAGAGCCGATCACGGATACGCAGCTGCTGATGACCATCACCGTCTGCATTTTTGTGGGCATGTATGTGCTGGCGATCCTGATCTGGGGCGGCGGCTTCAAAAAGCCGCAGATGCTCTTTGACATGCTCAACGACAACGCTTACCTCATCATCATCTCCTGCGGCCTTACCATCGTCATGATCACCGGCAGCATCGACATTTCCGTCGGCGGTGTGACGGCGCTGGTCGCCATGGTTGGTGTCATGATCCTCAACGGGAACCTGCATCTCTTTGACGGCATCATCGCCGCATGGGGGCTTTCCGAGAGCTTTCGCATCGTGTTTGCGCTGCTCATGTCGCTGCTGATCGGGCTGGCCTTCGGGTTTGTACAGGGCTACCTGATCGCGCACCTGGAGATACAGCCGTTCATTATCACCCTCGCAGGCATGTTTTTTGCCCGCGGCATGATCACGATCATCAGCGTTGACCCGCAGAAGGGCCCGCAGGCGCTGATGGACATTCTGCAAAAGCGCATCGAGATGCCGTGGCTGGGCTCGCCCAACAAAAAGGGCGTGATCATTCCGGCGCGCATGGAGATCGGTGTCGTGATCGCGCTGGTGCTGGTGGTGCTGGTGTATCTGCTGCTGCGCAAGACCCGGCTCGGCCGCAGCTTCTATGCTGTGGGCGGAAACCGCCAGAGCGCGCTGATGCTGGGGATCAATGTGCGGCATTCCCGCTTTATGGCCCATCTGCTGTGCGGACTTCTCAGCGGCATCGCGGGCTTTGTGTTCATGATGCACACCGGCGCCGGCAACGCAACGAACGCGACGGCGGCGGAGATGAACGCCATTGCGTCCTCCATCATCGGCGGTACGCTGCTGACGGGCGGTGTCGGCAACGTGATTGGCACCTTCTTCGGTGTGCTCACGCTCAGCACCATCAAGTCCATCGTCACGACCTCCGGTCTGCGGGACCCCTGGTGGCAGAGCATTACCACCGGCGCCATGCTGTGCTTCTTCATCCTGCTGCAGAGCGTGGTGCTGATGCGGAAAAACAAAGGGAAGAAAAAGTGAGGAGAGGGTATGATGAAACAATATGAATTCTGGTTTGTGGTAGGCAGTCAGTTCCTGTACGGACCGGAGGTTTTGAAAACGGTCGAACAGCGCGCCGTGGAAATGGCTTCGGAGCTGTCGAAGGCGCTGCCCTACCCGCTGGTGTATAAGGTAACAGCCAAGACCAATAAGGAAATCAGCGATGTGGTCAAGGAGGCCAACTACCGCGACGAATGCGCCGGCATCGTCACCTGGTGCCACACCTTCAGCCCGAGCAAAATGTGGATCAACGGCCTTGCCTCTCTGCAAAAGCCCTACTGCCATCTGGCCACCCAGTACAACAAAGAGATCCCCAACGATGAGATCGACATGGACTTCATGAATCTCAACCAGGCTGCCCACGGAGACCGGGAGCACGGCTTCATTGCGGCGCGCCTGCGCATGCCGCGCAAGGTCATCGCCGGATACTGGCAGGATGAGAAGGTACACAGGCGCCTCGGCGACTGGATGAAGGCCGCCGTGGGCGTGGCCGTCTCGAAAGAGATGAAGGTCATGCGCTTTGGCGACAATATGCGCGAGGTGGCCGTCACCGAGGGTGACAAGGTGGAGGTGCAGGCAAAGCTCGGCTGGCAGGTGAACACCTGGGCCGTGGGTGATCTCGTGAAGGAAATGAACGCCGTCACGGACGCCGAGATCGACGCGCTGTATAACGAATACCTCAAAAGCTACGATCTCAACACCGACAATACCGCCGCCATCCGTTATCAGGCCCGGGAGGAAATCGCCATCAAGAAGATGATGGACCGCGAGGGCTGCCGCGCCTTCTCCAACACCTTCCAGGACCTCTACGGCATGGAGCAGCTGCCGGGGCTTGCGTCCCAGCACCTGATGGCCCAGGGCTACGGCTACGGCGGCGAGGGCGACTGGAAGGTCAGCGCCATGACCGCGATCCTCAAGGCCATGGGCGAGGGCGGCAACGGCGCCTCCGGCTTTATGGAGGACTACACCTATCACCTCGCCGAGGGGCAGGAATACTCCCTCGGCGCGCACATGCTGGAGGTCTGCCCGTCGCTCGCCTCCGATAAGCCCCGCATCGAAACCCACCATCTGGGCATCGGCATGAACGAGAAGGACCCCGCCCGCCTGGTATTCGAGGGCAAGGCGGGCAAGGGCATTGTCGTGTCGCTCATCGACATGGGCGGGAGGCTGCGCCTGATCGTGCAGGATATTGAAGCCGTCAAGCCCATTATGCCCATGCCGAATCTGCCGGTTGCACGCGTCATGTGGCGGGCGCTGCCGGATCTCACCACCGGCGTGGAGTGCTGGATCACCGCCGGCGGCGCGCACCATACGGTGCTCTCCTACGATGTGACCGCTGAGCAGATGCGCGACTGGGCCCGGATGATGGATATCGAGTATGTCCACATCGGCGCGGACACGACCCCTGAGAAGCTGGAAGAAGAATTACTGATAAAAGATCTGGTGTGGAAATTAAAATGATTGATCTGGAAAAAACCGTACTCGGCATTGAGCTGGGTTCGACCCGCATCAAGGCCGTATTGATCGATGAAAAGCACATCCCCATCGCCCAGGGGGATTACGAGTGGGAAAACCAGTTTGTAAACGGCGTCTGGACCTACTCCATGGACGCGGTGCATACCGGCATTCAGGCCTGCTTTGCAGGTCTCAAAGCGGATGTCAAAGCCAAATTTGACACGGAGCTTGCCACCGTGGGCGCCATCGGCGTTTCCGCCATGATGCACGGCTATCTGCCCTTCGACAAGGAGGGCAGGCAGCTGGCGGAGTTTCGCACCTGGCGCAACACCACCACCGGCGAGGCGGCCGCGGAGCTGACGGAGCTCTTTGGCTTCAATATCCCCCAGCGCTGGAGCATCGCCCACCTGTACCAGGCGATCCTGAACGGCGAGGAGCACGTGAAAGACATCGCCTTCCTCACGACGCTGGCGGGCTACATCCACTGGCGTCTCACCGGGGAGAAGGTCATGGGCATTGGTGAGGCCTCCGGCATGTTCCCCATCGACAGCGAAAAGCTGGACTATGACGAAGGCATGATCCAAAAGTTCAAGGCCCTGACGGGTGTGGAGCTGCGCGCCATTCTGCCGAAGGTCCTTGTCGCCGGAGAATGCGGCGGCACGCTCACCGCCGTGGGCGCGGCCTTCCTCGACCCCAGCGGGACGCTCAAACCCGGCATTCCGCTTGCCCCCTGCGAGGGCGACGCGGGCACCGGCATGGCGGCGACAAACGCGGTGCGCGTGCGCACCGGCAACGTCAGCGCCGGCACCTCGGACTTTGCCATGATCGTCACGGACAAGCCTCTGGGCGTGCACCGGGAGATCGACATGGTCACGACCCCCACGGGCCTTCCCGTGGCGATGGTGCACTGCAGCAACTGCACCTCCGACATCAACGCCTGGATCAGTCTTCTGGCCGAGTATGCCGAGATGCTGGGCGTCTCTGTCGACAGGCCCGAGCTCTTCGTCAGGCTTTTCAACAAGGCCCTGGAGGGTGACGCCGACTGCGGCGGCCTGCTCAGCTTCAACTATTTCTCCGGCGAGGGCGTGACCGCACTCGACAAGGGGCGGCCCGTCTTTGCCCGCATGCCCAACGCGAAATTCACCCTGGCCAATTTTATGCGCGCGCATTTACTGTCCGCGCTTGCGACGCTCAAGATCGGGCTTGATATCCTGACCCAGACCGAGAAGGTCGAGATCGAAAAGCTCTGCGGCCACGGCGGCTTCTTCAAGACCCCCGGAGTCGGACAGCGCATGCTGTCGGCGGCGGTTGGCGCGCCTGTGTCCGTGATGGAGACGGCGGGCGAGGGCGGCCCCTACGGCATGGCGCTGCTGGCGGCCTATATGCTCTGGAGGGATGAGGGAGAAACCCTGGAGGACTACCTGGACAGCAAGGTCTTTGCCGACGCAAAATCTACAACGCTCATGGCGGAGGCCTCGGATATCGCGGGCTTCTCGATCTTCCTGTCCCGCTACAAGAAGGCACTGCCGATGGAGCGCTGCGCAACCGAGGTGCTCTGATGCACGGGCAGGATCAAACGAGGTGAACACGATGACCGAACGAGAACTGGAAATCATTGCTACCAAAGCAAGGCTTCTGCTCTTCGATGCCATTTATACCGCAAAATCCGGCCACCCCGGCGGCTCGCTGTCCTGCGTCGATGCTTTGACGGCTCTGTATTTCAGCGAGATGCATATTGACCCGAAGAACCCCGACAGGCCCGACCGCGACCGTTTCGTGCTGAGCAAGGGGCACTGTGCGCCCGCGCTTTACGCGATCCTCGCCCTGCGCGGCTACTTCCCTCAGTCCGATCTGAAGCTTCTGCGAAGCATACGCGCTCACCTTTCCGGCCACCCGGACATGGTGCATATCCCAGGCATCGACATGTCCACCGGCTCTCTCGGTCAGGGGATCAGCACCGCCGTGGGGATGGCGCTGGCAGCACAGGCAAAACAAATGACCTTCCGGACCTATTGCATCCTCGGCGACGGGGAAATGGAGGAAGGGCAGGTCTGGGAGGCCATTATGGCGGCGGCGAAATGGAAGCTGGATAATTTCTGCGCCATGGTGGATGTCAACGGTCTGCAGATCGACGGCAAGACCTCCGATGTCATGCCCACAAGTCCCCTGGATCAGAAATTTGCGGCCTTTCACTGGAACGTCATCCATGCCGACGGGCACGATTTTGAAGAGCTGCTTTCGGCTCTTGCCGAGGCCCGGAGCTGTAAGGGAAAGCCCAGCGTCATCCTGATGAAATCCGTCAAGGGGCGCGGGGTCAGCTATATGGAGAAAAACGCTGCCTGGCACGGAAAGGCGCCGAACGATGCCCAATATGAGCTGGCGGTCAGCGAGCTGCGGGCACATCTGGCAGGATTGGAGGCGGAAGCATGAGCAATATGGAGGCGACGCGTTCCGCCTACGGCAAGGCGCTTGCGGAGCTGGCGGAAAAATATCCGGAGCTGATGGTCCTGGACGCGGATCTGTCCACGGCCACCATGACCAAAAGCTTTGCCGCTTTGTATCCGGAGCGTTTTTTCAACTGCGGGATCGCGGAAGCAAACATGATGGGCATTGCCGCGGGCATGGCGACCGCGGGGCTCAAGCCCTTTGCCAATACCTTTGCCATTTTTGCCGCCGGCAGAGCCTTTGAGCAGGTGCGAAATTCCATCGCTTATCCCCGGCTGAACGTGACCGTCGTCGGATCCCACGGAGGCATCTCCGTCGGAGAAGACGGCGCGACCCACCAGTCCATCGAGGATCTGGCGCTCATGCGCGTGATCCCCGGCATGACCGTTGTAAACCCCTGTGACGCCCATGAAATGCGTTTCGCCACGGAGGCATTGATAAAGCACATCGGGCCTGCCTATCTCCGTCTGGGACGCGCCCCGGTGGAAACGGTGACGGACACGGTCCCCGGTTATCACTTCGAGCTCGGCAAAGGCGTCACCATGCGCGAAGGCCGTGACATGACCTTTGTTGCCACCGGCCTTTGCGTACAGCTTGCGCTCAAGGCGGCGGTCCTTCTCGAGCAGGAGGGGATTTCCGCCAGAGTGCTGAATATCCATACCATCAAGCCCCTGGACGAGGAGCTGATCGTAAAGGCTGCGGAAGAGACCGGACATATTGTGACCGCGGAGGAGCACAGTGTCATCGGCGGGCTCGGCGGCGCGGTGGCAGAGCTTCTGGGTGAGCGCTGCCCGGTTCCCGTGCTGCGCCACGGCGTGGAAGACCGCTTCGGCAGAAGCGGCAAGGCATCCGATGTGCTCAGCTTCTATGGGCTCACGCCGGAGGCCCTTGCGGAAAAGGCAAAGCGGATCCTGCGCGTTTGATTCACATATCATCCATAACGGAACGCCTCAGTCCCGCTGTCCTTCTTCCTCCCCACCCATTGCGCTGTATGCCTCGAGCCCGCACAGGCGCAGGGGCTCTCTTCCCATTACCTCATAGTCGATGCCAACGGATGCAAGCTCATCGAGAAACGCATCCACAAACTGATTGGAAGAGAAGTTCTGGCCGACTGCCAGGAAGAAGCAGTGGTTGAGGCATGCGATCTCGCACATGATATCCGAAACGCCCAACTCTGCCAGCATATACAGCTCCTCTATATACGGGTCCAGCGGGCCGAAGGTTCTGCTGTTTGCGTAGGAGATGGAGATGCTCCACCGTGGGCTCCCCGCGGATTTTGCGATAACACCCAGCTTCATCTCCAGCGGCATCTGCTCAAGCTTTGCATAAAGCAGCTTTCTCTGTTTCATGGCCCAGAGCGAGTTTTCCGGCTGCGCCTGCAGCATCACCTGCCCACGGGCCATCGTGCAGGCTTTCATCAGGTCGTCAAGCGGCCTGTTTTTCGGGAAGTCCAGCTCCACGATATTGGCAAACATGCGGTAGTTGTCGCGGTTTCCGAGCATTGCCTTGTGGTCGATCGCAATGGCGACGCTGACGGTCTTTTCGCTTGCGCTGTCATAGCGCCGCGCCGCTCTTGCGAGCATCACAGCCAAAAAAGCGTTGGGGCTCCCGTCAAAATCCCTGCAATACCGCATGAGCTGTGCTTCGGAGAGTTTGATGTACGTCACGCGCGCATCAGACTCCGTGCCGTCGTTCAAGCGAAAGAAGTCCTTTTCCGTCTCCTTCCGGTACAGCGGCTCTTCGGCCTCGTCGATATTCAGGCCCGCAAAGGGGTTTCCCGTCTCGCTCTCCGGGATGTCGTCTCCCGGCAGGCGAAATCCTGTGGGGTCAAAGCTTTGCCCGGTCCTGCGGGACAGATAGAGGTACAGGGCGCTTTTGAAGTACGGGAGCACCCCCGCGCCGTCCGTCAGCGAATGTGAAATCTCAAATGCAAGGCGCTTTCCCTCATACTTCCATGCGGCGAGATGGTAATTGGATTCCTCCGCGTTCAGCCTGATCGGGGCCCAGCTGTCCCGCACGGTCATGGAAAGCGCGTTCGGCACGGGCACCAGGTCATTTCCCCGCGATTCGGCTTTCACGTAAAAGTACGGAAACCGCGTGCGCAGCTCCTCCACGACTTCCCGCAGGAGTTCTCCGTCCACCGCCTCCTTCAAAACGGCCAGCACGCCCATCGTATTGGGGTGGTCGGGCGTGGACAGGTACAGCATCGGCTCATAGAATTCGCTCATTTTCCATTCTCCTCTTTTTGCGCAAGAAACTGCTTATTCCAAACTGATAATATCGTCGAACGCGATCACGGCCCCGCTGCGCATCTCCAGAACGCCGCGCATTTCGTCGACCCGCCGGGCCGCCCCGCTCACGGTCTTATACGCGCCGCCCGCTTTCCGGCTGTCGGGAACGAACCAGGTAACACTGACCTGCGGATCGGTTTTCAGCCTGTCCCGCAGTGCGCGAAGCTGTATGCCGATCGCTTCCTTCTGTTCCTCCGTCAGCTCCCGTTTCGCATCGGTCAGGCGCGCGGTCTCGACGATCGCCGCGTCGTACCCGGTCAGGGCAGCAAAGGGCTTAAACTGCGCGGCCCGGTCGATCATCGGCATGTGCGGCCGCTCTGCGGACACATGATGGGGCAGATTGATGATATCGTCGTATTCGTGGGAGATTTCCATTATGCCTTGTGCCCTCCGATCTGTCCGTTCCTCTCACGCCCGGTCGCGCCTTCCTCGTAGCTTGTCCCGTGCAGGATGGCGTTTTTCCCGTAGCGCTTTTTGATCGACAGCATAGCCTGCTGCAGCCGCTCCTCTTTTTCCCGGGCGGCTGCTTCTTTTTCCCGTTTTTCCTTCTCCGCGTCGAGGTCCGCGAAGAGATCCATCTGCTCAAAGCTCGGCTCTGCCTTTATAGTCGCGGCGTCCGTGATATGATTTGCCGCCACATACATCCGTCGCACCGACAGCTTTCTGTCGACGATGCGGTCATACAGCCGCAGGACGGCCTCCATGATGCGCTTTGTGGAGGAAGTCATCTGCCCGATGTTCTCCGAGCCGTGGGCCATCTTCGGCATCTTCCGCCCGTACCAGTCCGTCTGGACTTCCCCTTTATAATTCTCTGTAAGACCTTCTATGTCATACCCGACCGTCAGTACGATCTGGTCTGTCACAAGTCTCTTATCCACAAGGTCCATGACCAGGCCGTCCGTCATCTCCCGGACGATCATGCGGGCCTTGTCGAAGGGATAGGGTTCGGGCAGGACCTGACCGATGCTGACGCTGCTGCTCTCCGGCTTGAAGGCCTTGATATGCCGGATCTCGCAGGGCTCCCAGCCCCAGGCGTGGTCGATCAGCAGCTCCGCGTTCACGCCGAAGAGCCTGTACAAAAGCGCCTCGTTTTTATATTCATTGGGTCCGCCGACAGAACAGCGTGCCACATCGCCCATGGTGTACATGCCGTAGTCTGCAAGCTTTTTCGCAATGCCCCTGCCGACGCGCCAGAAGTCCGTGATCGGTCTGTGCGCCCAGAGATACCGCCGATAGGTCATCTCGTCGAGCTCGGCAATGCGCACGCCGTCCCTGTCCGCCGGGATATGCTTTGCCCAGATATCCATGGCGACCTTGCAGAGATAGAGATTGGGCCCGATGCCTGCCGTCGCTGTGATGCCGGTGGTTTTGAGCACGTCCCGGATCATCAGCATGGCAAAATCATGGGCGCTCATGCCGTTTGTTTTCAGGTAGTCGGTGGCGTCGATAAACACCTCGTCGATGGAGTAGACATGGATATCCTCCGGGGCTGCGTATTTGAGATAGATGTTATAGATGCGCGTACTGTAGTCCATATAATACGCCATGCGGGGCGTGGCGACGATGCAGTCAAGCTCCAGGGACGGATCGTTTTCAAGCGCCGCTGCATCGGCGGATTTGCCCGTGAAGGTATGTCCCGGGGCTTTCGCGCGCCGCCCGGCATTGACGCGTTTTACCTGCTGCACGACCTCAAAGAGCCGCGCCCGCCCGGGGATGCCGTGGGCCTTCAGCGACGGGGAAACTGCAAGGCAGATGGTCTTCTCCGTGCGGCTCTGATCCGCCACGACCAGATTGGTTGTCAGCGGATCCTTTCCCAGCTCCCGGCACTCGACGGAGGCATAGAAGCTTTTCAGATCAATCGCGATATAGGTTTTCTCCGGCATCCGTGCCACCGCCTTTCTGTTTTATAAGTATACCATAAAGATAGTCTGTAATCCACCCAAACAGGAAAAACCGGACACGCAGTGAGCAGCACCCCAACATACGGGGTGCTGCTTTCCACATGGTGCTGTATTGCTTTTTTATGCCCAGGTGAAGTTTTCCTTGCCCGCGCCCAGCTCGAAGTGGCATTTGACGATGCCGAGATCGATTTTGAGGCAGCCGCCGATCAGCCCGGGCTTTGCCGATACGCGGCCGTCCTTCAGGGTAAAATGAAATTTCTGCTGGTTGACCGCGGTGGGCGCCAGCAGCGCAGCCTCGATCCCCCGCTTAAACCAATCGGGGCTTGTGTCGGAGACATTGCTGACATCGGCAGGCTTCTTGCTCCTGCGGCTTGCGCCCTGGGTTTTGCCGTAGCCGAGGGCGATGAGGATGACCTCGGTCTCGCCGTCCGCGGCCTGCGCCAGGCTTTTGCCGTGGGTCAGGGCAGCCCAGCAGGTATTCAGCCCCAGCTCCTGCGCCTTCAAAACCAGCTTTTCCCCGTAATAGCCGCAGCGCTCCTCCAGGTCCGGCGCCTTCTTGCCCACCATGGCGATGTAGTTGGAGCAGTTTTCAAAGCGCCCGTATTTTGCCATGCGGGAGCCGAAGCAGGCCGGCTCGTCATAGAGGATCTGGATATGCAGGCCGCTCTGTCCGTTGAGCTCCGATACGAAGGCGTCCAGCTTCTCCCTTACATCCTCCGGGATTCTTTTGTCCAGATACCCGCGCACACTGTGGCGCGCTCTGATCAGTTCCATTGCGTTTTCCACGAAGCGTCTCCCCTTCCTTTCAGCTTCCTCCGCCGGATCTTCACTTTTTGCTCTGTCCTTACAGCAGTATACCATATACCTACATGGTATGTAAACGCCTGACTTTTATCCTTTGCAGAAATAGCTTGAATAATGAACGGGTGTTATGTTAATATGAACAAGATCCCCCGGGCATCCGAACAGCTGCCCGGGAGGATACAGTTTCGATATACAGCCAACGCCGGACTGACCGGCCCGGACTTATTTATGCATATGAAAACGATACGCGGAATCAAAATAGGCGGCCTGCAAAGCAAGATTTTCAGCCTCATCCTGTTTCTCATCGTAGGGCTGATCGGCACATATACCGTTGTGTTCGGCATCCACATGAAGCATCTGTCGGCGATCGTGCAGCGGACAGGCGCCGAACAGCAGGCCTCGATCAAGGACACCTCCGAGTCTGCCATGGAGGCTGTCATGAGCGCTTTTTTAAAACGCAGCACCGGCCTGCAGGCATACATTGCCGACGATCTCTTCTCCGAGGTGCGGGGAAACGTGACGATACTCCAGACGGTGGCGGAGCAGTACTTCGGGCGCGCCGACACCCTGACCCCGCACGCCTTCGCCTACCCGGACGCGGCCAACGCCGGGAAGGCCTCCGTGCAGATGCAGCACGAGCGGGGCGTCGATCCCAACGCCTCCCGGGGCCTGGGGATCGCGGCGAACATGAGCGAGATCATGCTGGCCATGTTTGAAAGCTGTGACAAGCTCAACTCCTGCTTTGTGGCAACCACCGACGGCTGCATCCTGTTCGTGGACGACCGGGCCGATGTCTACATCAACGACGACGGCAGCGTGGCCTACGCCACCGAGATCCGCACGCGCCCCTGGTACAGGCAGGCTGTCGAGGCGGGCGAACTCATCTTTACAAACGTCGAGGCGGACACCTTCACCGGCATTCTGGGCATCGTCTGCGCCGCGCCCGTCTACCGGGACGGCGAGCTCGTCGCGGTCGTGGGGGCGGACATCTTCCTGACCTCCATCAGCAACTACGTCAACGACACGGCCACCGAGGGCGGTTTCCTGTGCGTGGTGGGCGAAAGCGGGCAGGTGCTCTTCTCCCCGAAGACCGAAGGCATCTTCAAGCCCGAGCTCTCGAGCCGCGCCCTGGATCTGCGCCAAAGCGGCAACCCGAAGCTGGCCGCCTTCATCACCCGGGCGCTCACCGAGAGCACGGGTGTCACCGAGATCGAGATTGAGGGCCGGGAATGCTATCTTTCCGGCGCGCCGATGCCCTCCGTGGGCTGGACGGTCATCTCGGTCGTGGACAAGGGCATCACCCAGCGGCCGACCGCGTCCATGCTGGCAAAATATGACGAAATCAACAACAATGCAAGCGCCCACTATCGGGAAGGCGCGAAAAGGTCCGTACGCACCGTCATCGCTGTGATCGTCATCATCGTTCTGATCGCGCTCATTGCGGCCCAGACGACGGGCTGGCATATCGTCAAGCCCCTCAATCAGCTGACCCGCCACATCAACGCCCAGAAAAACGGCGACGGCATTTTCATACTGGACGACAGCTACCGAACGGGCGACGAGATCGAGATCCTGGCGGAGTCCTTCAACGCCCTGACGAAGCGGACGCAGGACTACATTGACGAGATCATCACCATCACCGCGGAGAAAAAGCGCATCGGCACGGAGCTGGCCCTTGCCTCCCGCATCCAGGCGGACATGCTGCCGAACATCTTCCCGCCCTTCCCCGAGCGGGCCGAGTTTGACATCTACGCCAGCATGGACCCCGCCAAGGAGGTAGGCGGCGACTTCTACGATTTCTTCCTCATCGACGACACCCACCTCGGCCTTGTGATGGCGGACGTGTCGGGCAAGGGCGTACCGGCGGCGCTGTTTATGATGATCTCGAAGATCCTGGTGCAAAACCTCGCCATGACACTCCGCAGCCCCGCCAAAGTGCTGCAGGAGGTGAACCGCCAGCTTTGCGTCAACAACCGCGAGGAGATGTTTGTCACCGTCTGGTTCGGCGTGCTGGACACCGTCACCGGCAAGGTCACGGCGGCGAATGCCGGGCACGAATACCCCGTCCTGATGCCCGCAGGCGGCAAGTTTGCGCTTGTGAAGGATAAGCATGGCTTCGTCATCGGCGGAATGGAGGGTGTGCAGTATAAGGAATACGAGCTGACGCTCACGCCCGGCTCCAGGCTCTTTGTGTACACCGACGGCGTGCCCGAGGCGACGAATGCGCAGAATGAGATGTTCGGCACCGAGCGCATGCTCGAGGCCCTGAACCGCGAGCCCGCCGCCGCGCCGAAGGCGATCCTGCAAAATGTCAAGGACGCGGTGGACAGCTTTGTCCTGGACGCCGAGCAGTTTGACGACATGACCATGCTTTGCGTGGAATACAAGGGCCAGAATCCCTGCGTGTGATGATCGGAACATACATATCGGTTTTTTCAACCAACCAGTCATTGCGAGGAACCAGTGCGCACACTGGTGACGTGGCAATCCGCCCGCCGGAGGCACTTTATATTATGCAGATATTTACCTTGTCGCTGAGAGTACGGATTGCCACACCAGTGACATCGGTCACTGGTTCGCAATGACAAGCCAGAAGCTGATACTTGCCGAATAACCCCGATACCCCAATAAAGAAACGATGCCCTTCCCTGGTTTTCGGTCAGGGAAGGGCAATTATTTATTTCATCTTCATCAGCCTGGGCCGCAGGCGGTACTCATAGAGGATGGCGAGGTTTCCGAGCGCGAAGTCGTAGATCAGCATGCAGACGACCAGCATCACAAAGAAGGCCGCGCCCGCGAGCTTTCCCAGCTCCTCAAGCTCCTCAAGCCCGACATCCAGCCGGAGCACATAATAGATCAGCGCGTACATGGCCCCCACCGCCGCCGTGAAAAACGCAAGCTTCAAAACCAGGGCCAGCGGCTTTGGCTTTACCTTGTCAAAGCTCTGCTTCAAAATCGGATAATAGCCGAGAAACAGATAGAACAGCGCCGCCTCCTTGTCCGCGCTCAGGATCATGGACAGCAGCGCCGTCACGAGCCATACGAGCCAGGCCCATTTTTTCCCGAACTCCCGCAGTACCGGGATCAGCAGCACCCCCGCCAGCAGCGGCGAGCAGTAGGTCATCACCGGTACAAGCCCTCCCGTCAGCATCAGCACAGCGCCCAGCGCCGCCATCAGGCTGCAGAAGGCCACGGTATAGGCCCGCCCTTTATTCGTTTTCATCCTTTTTCTTCCGAAACACCAGGAACTTGCTGATGACGTAGTTGCCGATGACCACCGCCACGCCGACGATGACCGTGGCGACGCGGTAGTCCAGGTGCAGGACATTGACCAGCAGCAGGTTCAGCACATAGCTCAGGCCCCAGGTCCCGAGGCGGGAGCCGACGAAGCCGGAAAACTCCTTCAAAATATCGGGGTCCTTGCTCTGAAAGACCCAGCGGCGATTCGGGTAGTAGGCAAAAAGGATGCCCGAAACATTCTCCACGATGCTCAGCACCGTGTTCTGCGCGACCGTAGGGACCGTGACGCCGGGGTAAAAGATCGCGCCGAAGAGGAACTTGCAGCCCCAGGATACCACTGTGGTCATGCCGCCGACGATGACATAGACGATGATCTCCCGGTACTTTACCAGCAGGGCCTTGATTTTCTCGATCATTTGCTCTCTTCCTCCCTGCCGCAGATACGGGAAATGATATAGCGCGGACGGCCCTTGATCTCGTCATAGATGCGGGCGAGGTAGTAGCCGATGATGCCGAGGGAAATCATGAGAAAGCTGCCGATGATGAGCAGCAGCAAAATCACCGTCGTAAAGCCCGGCTGGGCAACGCCCATGATCTTCTGCACCAGGGAGATGACGCCGAAAACCACCGCCACGATGAGCGTCAGCACGCCCATCACCGTCACGATATGCAGCGGCGCCGAGGAGAAGGAGGCGATATTCGTGACGGCGTACTTGATAAGGGACCTGGTGGACCACTTGCTCTCGCCCTCGGTGCGCTCCTGCACGCGGTAGCGGACCTCCGCCTTCTTGAAGCCGACCCAGAAGGACAGGGCGCGGAAGAAGACATTGCGCTCCGGCAGGGCGTTCAGGGTGTCCACCACCTTGCGGTCAAGGAGCTTAAAGTCCGAGGAGGCGCCCATATCCATGCCGGTGGCGCGGCTGATAAGGCTGTAGAAGCTGTTGGAGGCAAACTTATGGAAAGCGCTCTCCTCGCCTCTGTCCTCCTTGATGCCCTCGACCACCTCGTAGCCCTGCTCCCAGAGCCGGTACATTTCCACGATCTTCTCGGGCGGGTGCTGCAGGTCGCAGTCGAGCACCACCACGCAGTCGCCCTTCGCCTGCTCGAGGCCTGCGAACATGGCGGCCTCCTTGCCGAAGTTGCGGCTGAAATGCACGCCGACCACATGCCGGTCCTCCTTTGAGCAGCGCTGGATCTCTTTCCAGGTGCCGTCGCGGGAGCCGTCGTCCACAAACAGCAGCTCATAGTCGATCCCCTCCCCGCTCAGGATGCCGCCGAGGCGCTGCGTCGCGATGGGGATCATTTTTTCTTCATTGTAGGAAGGGAGAACAACAGAAAGCAAAGGGATCCCTCCTTATCGGGAAATCAGATAGGTTGTGGTAAGGCCGGTGGTGAAAAGCTCCTCGGCCTTATGATAAGCGGTCTCGTCGGCAATGCGCTTCAAAAGCGCGTCCGCGTCATAGCCGCTGGACCAGAAGACGCTCGTGTCGATATACACGACCGCCTCGTCCGCGTCCCCCACGTACTTGAGCATGGGTTCCAGGCTCTCCTGATCGGTCACATAGACCTCCGGGAAGATCTTGAGCTGGATGAGGTCCTCGGTCAGGGGCATGAAGGCTGCGGTGGGGGCCGCGAACATCACGCACGGCTTGTCCGCGTAAGCCTCCAGCGTCCGGTTGTATTCCGCGTGCTCGGGGTAAAGATAATCCGGCGGCACGGTCCGCGCCTGCCACAGGGCCAGGCACGCCGCCGCGAGAAACACCAGCGCGCGCACTGTATCGCTGATCTTTTTCTTACCCAGCGTCGTCTCCAGCAGGTACAGCAAAAAGCTCACCGTCAGCACGAAGGCAGGCATGATGTTATAGATATAGCGCGGCTCGTCCACCGGGGAAATGACCGCCACCAGCACGAAGGTGATATAGGCCGGGATGAGGAGCACCAGCCACTTCCAGTTGAAGCGGTGGTCAAAGCTTGCGCTTTGCACCTGAGGGAAGATGCCGCACAGGCCGCCGATGCAGATAAGGCCCGTATAGATCGCGGCCCGGAGCCCGTGGCGGGCAAAGCCCAGGAAGGTGCGCAGGCGCACCGCGTAGAGCGCCCCGTTTTTGAGATTGTCCAGCGCGCTCTCGCCGGAGACCAGCTCCCCGGAGAACAGCTGCCGCAGCGCCGCCGGGAACACCAGCAGCAGGCTCAAGGCCCCGATGAGCGCGCAGGGGATGAACCAGGCGAGGGCCTTATACTGTTTCTTCAAAAGCGCCCACAGCACATAGGCCGCGCACAGGAAGAAGGCGTAGAAGACGAAATAATACTGCGTCATGAGGCCCGCCAGCAGCGTGAGGCCCACGAACACGCAGGTGCGCGGGCGAAAGCGCTCCATGAGATCGGAGATGAAGTACATGAGCACGAGCGTCAGCAGCGTCAGCAGCACATACATGCGGATCATGATCATCGTGGAAAGGCCGATCGTGGAAAGCCCATACAGCACCGCCGTGGCCGCGGCGTTGTATTTCCCGCCGCCGAGTTTTAATACCAGCGCATACAGCATCGCGGCACAGCCCAGATAAATAAGCCCGTCGAGAATCAGGCCCGTCCATTTGGAAAAGGTGCCCTTCGCGAAGGTGGAGGCGATGTTGAACAGCCAGTAGTAAAGCGGCGGGTGCACGTCGTTGACCTGATTATAATAGACCGAGCCGAAGTCAAAGCCCTCGTCGCCGTTGACGCTGACATAGTCCAGAAATTCCTGCCGCGTGACGGTGGTGTGCCCGATGGTGCCGTAGCGGTCGCCGGAGGTGCACAGGAAGGGGTGATAGCTGGAGTTTGAAAGGCCATAGGTATAGATCTCGTCGATGAACATGCCCTGCTTGCGCGTCGAGAACAGCAGGCACACGCCGCACACCATCACCAGCACCAGCGCCAGCGCCCACCAGCGCTTGAACGTTTTTTTCAAGTCCTTCCCTCCTCCGTTCAAAAATACCATGACAACATATTATACTCCCTCCCGCCCTGTTGTGCAAGGTTTTTTGAAAAGTTCACAAAGCAAAGAAAAAAGCCTCAAATCCGTTGGATTTGAGGCTTAAAAGTGGCAGCGGGAGAAGGATTCGAACCCTCACATACGGAGTCAGAGTCCGCTGTGCTACCTTTACACAATCCCGCTAAACGCATAGCTATTATACATGCTTTTCGGGATTTGTCAAGAAGTTTTTTCTTTTTATTTGCCCTCGGCAGCGCCGGACTCCACACTTGAAAAACGCGCGCGGGCAAGGCCGCCGTAGTAGCCCGCCAGCAGATCCACACATGCGCCGTAGCTTCTCAGGCCCATCGTCTGCCCATAGCTTTGCAGAAAGCCCTCATACACGGTATTCGTGACCGTCTGCACCGGCGTCTCAAACGCGGCCCAGTAGCGGTTATTTTCCGCAAGATCCGCCTTCACGCCGTCGCATAGCCCCGCGTCGATCATCGATAACGCCGCACGGTCTACCCCGGCGAGAGCGTTTCCCAGGTGGATATAGGCAAACAGGCAGGCCGAATAGCAGTAGTCCGGATCCCCGCTTTCCAGACTCGCCAGTACCGCCGCGAAGTTCGCCTCCTGCTCCTTGGCGACGCCCCGCTGATGGGACAGCTCGTGGGCAACCACGGCCGCAAACAGCGCCTCGGGAAAATCCATGTTGACATTGGCCTCGGCGGTGAAGGGGCAGAAGAAGCCCGTATAGTCGATGATGCTCATGACGCGGGAAAAGAACATCCCCTTGGCAGGCACCTCCGGTCCGGTGAGGCAGGGAAAGCGCTGTGCCGCCGCGCGGAAGATCCCGGGGGACCGTTCCAGCACCGCCTGCCGGTCGGTGCGGCACAGGCCGTTTTCGTCCCGCGGCACCCGGGCGGCATAATCGTTGAGCAGGTCCGCAAAGTACAGCGTCGTCAGCTCAAGCTCCTCGGCGGAGATATCGTGCAGCTCAAGCCCGCTGCGGGCGATGAAATCGTCACCGTAGTAGTACACGCCCCAGAGCACGCAGAACAGCGCGTACACCCCCAGTCCCAGCGCCGCAAGCCTCATGAACAGGCGGTACAGGCGACGGAGCCGTGCCGGGCGGCGGACGAGCAGCACAAGCTCTGCCGCTATGTACAGAAGCGCCCCGCCGATGACCGCGGCATACAGCCACTCGGCCAGCGAAAACGGGAGCCGCGCCGTGAGCCGGGCGAGGACGCGGTGCAGCGGCTGCACGAGGTTCAGGGAGAGAAAGCGCATTTTCTCCGTGTCATGCCGCAGGGCAAAGAAAAGCGCGACAACACCCCCGCCGAGCAGGGCGATCACATGCGCGGCGGGACACAGGGCAAAGATGGCGGCGGGGCCGCGTTTTTTGACAAGGCTCTTCTCCATGTCCCTATCTTAGCGCAAAAGCGCAAAGCTTGCAATGGATATGCGCGGAAGAGGCGGCGGGATATCTCCATATTTTCCATGGTTTTTTACGGGAGCTCATGCTATAATTGCAAAAAATGATTCAAGGAGAGATCGACATGGCTGTATTTCAGGCATCCGAGCTGCTGATTCCCCGGGCAGAGCTTCTGGAAAACTGGGCGGTGATCGCCTGCGACCAGTTCACCTCCCAGCCGGACTACTGGCGCCAGGTGCATGAGCGTGTGGGCGAGGAGCCCTCGGCCTATCACATCATCTTCCCGGAGGCCGAGCTCGGCGGCGACACATCCGGACGCATCACATCCATCAACGACCATATGCGCCGGTATCTTGACGGGGATGTCTTTGAAGCTTACCCCGATGCCTTCGTCTATGTGGAGCGCACGCTGCTCGATGGCTCTGTCCGCCGGGGCGTGGTGGGTGTGATCGACCTGGAGGAATACAGCTATCTGAGCGATGCGCAGTCAAAGGTCCGCGCCACCGAGCAGACGGTGGTGGAGCGCATCCCGCCCCGGGTACGCATCCGCAGCGGCGCGGCGCTGGAGACGAGTCATGTGCTGCTGCTGATGGACGACGCAGAGGGTACAGTGCTGGACGGTCTGGAGCAGGGCAAAGCGGAGCTTCCGACACTCTACGACTTTGATCTCATGCAGGGCGGCGGGCACATCACGGGCCGCCTCGTCTCTGGCGCGGCGGCGGAGAGTTTCCGTGCGGCAGTGGAGCGCTACGAGGCGGAGACCGCCGCGCGCTTTGCCGGCACGGGCAGAGCGCCCCTTTGCTACGCGGTGGGCGACGGCAACCACTCCCTTGCCGCGGCGAAAACCTGCTGGGAGGCGCTCAAGACGGCAAACCCAGTGCTTGCGGGCACAAGGCATCCCGCCCGCTACGCGATGGTGGAGCTGCAGAACATCCGCGACGAGGCGCAGAAGTTTGAGCCCATCCACCGCCTGCTCTTCGACGTGCCGGTGGACAGGCTTCTCAGTGACATCACCGCTGTCTGCGCCCCCGGCGGCACGCCGGTGGACTGGCAGGCCGGGCAGCGCCAGGGCATGATTTTCCTGGATACCGCAAGCGGCGCGCTGCCGGTGGCAGTGCTGCAGCCCTTCCTCGACGCCTTCCTCAGGAAACAGGGCGGCGCCATTGACTACATCCACGGTGAGGAAACGGCGTCGGCGCTGACCGGGCAGAAAAACGCCATCTCCTTCCTGCTGCCCAACATCTCCAAGGAGGACTTCTTCCGCGGCATTGTGATGGACGGCGTCCTGCCGCGCAAGACCTTCTCCATGGGACATGCGCAGGAGAAGCGCTATTACCTCGAGTGCCGGAGAATAACGGAATAAAGATGAAAGGGCGATTTCGCGTCAAAACGAAATCGCCGTAAGCTTTTCTTATAGTTGCAGCGTCAGGTTATTGAGCCCGTAGGAGTTGAGATACACGGCGTTCTTTGCCTCGGCCATCACGAGGCGTATGCCGATGTGGGCGGTGGGGTCGTCCTGCCGGTGGAGCTCAATGTAGTGGACAGGGTTGAACTGGGCGCAGTTGTCGCGGATGCGGATGAGCCCTGCGCCGTCACGGAACACCAGGCGCACATCCACGCTGTGTTTTTTTCTGTCCCGGAAACCGTAGCGCACGATGTTGCAGCAGATTTCCTCGATGCACAGGCCCACCAGGAAGCTCATGCGTCCGCTCTGCCCGTGGCTGCGGCAGAAGTCGGTTGCCTCTGCGGAGATTTTGGCGGCGTCCTCCAGCGCGTGTACCGAGCGCTCAAAGCACTCCCCGGGCGCCGCGCCGAAGCCGGGCGGCAGGAGGGCAAAGTCCTCGTGGCTGAGACTCACGCGTTTGTTCACGCGCCAGACGTGCACGCAGATAAACACCAGCGCCGCGCTCTCCCCGCACAAAAACGCGATCCACACGCCGGTCGCCCCGAGCAGGGGGCTGAGCAGCGACGCGGCCAGCGCCGGGAGGGCAAAGTTCTGCAGCACGGAGATCAGCTCCATCAGCCGCACGCGCCCGATGCCCTGATAGTAAAACTTAAAGCCGGTATTGAGCGCGCACGGCACAAGGCACAGGGAGAAAAGCCGAAGGCCCTTTGAGGCAAGCGCCATTGCCTCCGCGTCGTTATCCAGAAACAGTGCGACCAGCGGCCCTGCCGCGAGCAGCACCACCAGCGTCACCGACGCCAGTACCGTCACCGCGTAGCGGCACATGGTCCGCACCAGCTCGTACAGGGAGGAGCGGTCCTCGTCGATGGCGAACATGGCGGCCAGCATCAGCGTCACCGACGCGATGCCGGAGGAGAAGGCATAGCAGAGGTTGCTGACCGTGGAGACCGCCGAGTAGGCCGCCACCGCCACGGTGTCCCCCACCGCGTCGAGGATGCGGTTGAAGAGGAAGACCAGCAGCACCAGCGACAGCTGATTGACGACCGTGGGGATGCCTTCGGCCAGGACGGCCCGCAGGGTGTCGCGGCGTAGCCCGTCACGGCGCAGGCGGAACAGACAGTCCTTTCGGAAAAAGTAGCCGATGCCCACCAGCACCGCCACATAGTAGCTCAGGCTCGAGGCAAGGCCCATGCCGAAGGTGCCGCCGTGAAAGACCAGCACGTTCAGGAAATCGAAGACCACGTCGCTCACCGTCATGAGCAGCACCGCCGCCACGAGGCGCTTGCGGCTGCCGGACATCTGCATATAGGGCACCATGATCTGGGCCGCGAGAAAGGCGGGCACGCCCAGCATGAAGCCGGTCAGATAGTCCTTTGTGAGCTTGTACACGGGGTTATCCGGCCCCGGCTCCCCCGCGCCCAGCAGCGTCGTGATCGGCCTGGAAAAGCACAGCACGACCAGCAGGCCCAGCGCGGCGATCAGCGCCGTGAGCGCCGCCGAAACGGTAAAGCAGGCGTCGGTGCCCTCCCGGTCGCCGCTGCCCATGGTCTTGCCGCAGACCACCTGCACCCCCGCCGAGATCATCGCGCCGGGCGCGGCGAAGGCCAGCAGCACCGGCTGGGTGAAGCCGTAAGCGGCCATGGCGTCGGTGCCGAGGAACTGTCCGATCATGATGCTGTCGATGAGCATGCACAGCGTCACCGTCATGGACGAGACGATCTGCGTGACCATCATCTGTCTGAAAAGCCTGCGAATCATATGCGCCTCCGGGATTGGATAAAGCTGGTTTACAACGCTGACAGTTTAGCAAAAACGGCGCCATTATGCAAGGGCGCGCTTGCAAATAACGGGATTTATGGTAAGATGAATCCACTATAGTAAATAGAGGTAGATACGCATGGAACAGAGCTATACGCCGCCCTGTCCGCTGTACAAAAAGTGCGGCGGCTGCCAGCTGCAGACCCTCCCCTACCCCGAGCAGCTTAGACGCAAGCAGGGGCGTGAGATCGCCCTTTTGGGAAAATTCGGTCACGTCGAGCCCATCCTCGGCATGGACGACCCCACTCACTACCGCAACAAGGTCTGTGCGGCCTTCGGGCTGGATCAGAAAAAGCACATCGTCTCCGGCGTCTTCCAGCCGGGCAGCCACCGCATCGTGCCGGTGGACGACTGCCTCATTGAGGATGAGACCGCCGACCGCATCATTGTGGATATCCGCCGCATGCTGCGGGACTTTAAGATTCAGGTCTTCGACGAACGCTCAGGCCGCGGCTTCCTGCGTCATGTGCTGGTGCGCCGCGGTTTTCAAAGCGGGGAGGTCATGGTGGTCCTGGTCGCGGCATCGCCCATCTTCCCGACGCAGAAGCCCTTCGTAAAAAAGCTTCTGGAAACGCACCCGGAGATCACCACCGTGGTATTAAACATCAACGACCGCTTCGGCCCCGTCGTGCTCGGCGAGCGCGAGAAGGTGCTGTACGGCCCCGGCACGATCGAGGACACGCTGTGCTCTCACCGCTTCCGCATTTCACCGAGCTCTTTTTACCAGATTAACCCTGTCCAGACCGAGGTCCTTTACGGGAAAGCGGTGGAGTTTGCCGCCCTCACCGGGACGGAGACGGTGCTGGACGCCTACTGCGGCATCGGCACCATCGGCATCACCGCAAGCGACAAGGCCAGACAGGTCATCGGCGTGGAAGTAAACCGTGACGCGGTGCGCGACGCCATCGCCAACGCGCGCCTGAACGGTCTCAAAAACTGCTGGTTCACCGCCGGGGACGCGGGCGAATACATGTTGGGCTGCGTGCGCGAGGGCATCCGCCCGGACGTGGTATTCATGGACCCGCCCCGCGCCGGGAGCGACGAAAAGTTTCTCCGCGCCCTTCTGAAAACCGCGCCTTCCCGCGTGGTCTACGTCTCCTGCGACCCCGGGACCCTGGCGCGGGATCTGACTGTCCTGACCCAGGGCGGCTACAAGGTACAGCGCATCCAGCCCGTGGACATGTTCCCTTTTACGGAGCACGTCGAGACCGTCTGTCTACTAACACATTCCTGACCAGAGGGGCCTGAAAAAGCCTGAAATCAAAGGGTTTCCGTCACCGGGCCGATTGCGCTCCGAGTGATGGGAACCCTTTCATTATGCACCGAGGGAACATATCCACATACCCGTAAGTGGCAGGGTTGCGGCTATGATTTTACTATTTGGGCAAACGAGAAAATGATTTTACTATTCCGGCGAAAACGAGAAAACGATTTTACTATTTTCAATAGGTCGAGAATATGATTTTACTAAAAGCGGCGGCACCGGAGTGATCAGTTCCGATGCCGCCTTTTTCTGTTTTACTGGGCCTTTTCAGGCTCATTGGGTTTCGGCTGCTCCGCTTCAGCTGCGGGAGCCAGGGTGATGGAATCTTTCTTCACATCGGCCTTGTAGTGGTTCTTCGTGATGCGGTCGATGCCGTATACCAGAACGATCCCTCCGATGGCGGCATACAGGCCGCCGTTCTCACTGTTCAGCATTTTCTCAAATACCTCCGTCTTACTCATTGTCGTTGTCCTCCCTGAATTGTCGTCCGATTGCCTTGGCACGGTTGAGCAGTTGGTAGACCCTCGGCTCCGAAACTCCAAGATCGACGGCGATCTTTTTTACGGAGTCGCCATACAGTTCCTTGGCTTCGAAGGCCATTGCGATCCTCGGGTCCTCCGCGTCCATCAAGGCGCGGATCGCCTGATACTCCAGCTTTGCCATCACCTGGTGCTCAACAGATTCTGCCGGGGACGGTTCCCAACCCGTCTCGAGCAGACCGTCCCATGAAACCACAGGAATCTGCTTCGTTTCAGGCGTCCGCCCATACGGGCATTCCGAGCAACGGTTCGTGTCTCTGCACCGGACGAATGCTTTCCTCTTGCCGGGCACCATGCACCTGACGCTGAAGTAACCGCTGGAGTGAAGAGTGTTGATGTATTCCCATTGCGATTCCGCAAATGCCCGGTCAGGGGTTTTGAAGAAATACACCCGCATCTTCTGGCTGCCGTTGAAGTTCAGGAACCGGCAGTCGTCCCAACCAATGTCGTAGTTGTCAAGGTCCGCTTTGTCTTTGATTTCGATCGGGCAATCGTACAGGATCTCGCCGTTCGCACCGATCGACGTTCCATGCTTGAATTCGGCCCCAAGCCCGGCCTTTTTCGTTCTTGCCATTTAGATTGGCTCCTTTCCGTCTTGCGGAAACGGAGACAACCTGTATGGCTCACCAGTACTTTCATTCGGTCACCTCGTGGGGATGCCCCCGTTTCTCGAAGGTGACCAGCAGTTCGCTTGCTGGCTCCAGTCCATTGTCCTACGCCTTCACTGTGACTGCGAAACATCCCTTGTGGCCTTTGAGGGAAGCCGCAGATCCGGCAAGCAGTTTAGCGTCATACTCAGGACGCCTGTCGAGGAAAATTCTGCAATCACGCGAAGATTTATGTGAAATCTCCTCAAACTTTCACGATCGCAGTTGAAAAATTCATATTTCCGTGATATAATCAAAGTTGTGACTTTCTCTCGTGCGGAACGTGAATGTAAGATCTTCCTGACTCGACCTTACACATTCAACCTATCGTTGGCTCAGTTGCTGTCAACACCCGGGAGAAGCCTCATCTCGTTGTTTGAGTTTTTTGAGTTGTTTTTTTCGGAGGGTGGGTAATGCCAGAAAAAAAGATCCCTTATCTGTGTGGCTGCGTTCTGTATCTGCTGCTCAGAAAAGCCACGTTACCTGACGCAAGCCCGCGGCAGCATAGGGAAGGCGTGAAAGATGAGCATAAGAACCCGATCTTTATGGCGGATCTCGTATTCACGTTTACTGGGGTGCAGACAGTCGGCTCTGATACGGACACATCAAGATATCGGGAAGGAAAAAAAGAAGGCAGTATCAACGTGCCCTTTAACGACTCAGCGTATATTTCTTCGTTTGACGATACCGTAAAGCACAGATATGGCGAGGCACTTGACCGGGTTTGCCAGTTTGTTACATGGCACCTGAATCCAGAAATGCGAGGATGGTTTGTCAAAGCCTGCCTGGATGTCATAGATAACGATGAAGACATAGAGGATGATGAAGTTTTTTATGTCAAAGGCGATGGATCAACTATTTCAAAATCCGGTCTGAGAACCGAAAGCATATTTGAACTGCAACCTTTTCTCTTGGGTATCCTCCATTACGTTCTGGTTCGGCGGGCTGATAAAAACAGTCTGGGGATTCCGACGTTGGACGCGAATAGCGAGAAGATTAGATACAAAGAGCGTAGGTACAACGGGCAACTTGGAAGCGGTATCACAAGAACCATTACTGTGAAGCTGTACGAGAAAAAGGAGATCGCTGACGTGGTTGGCCCGGGAACCACCCGGCATGAACCTGAACCTGCCCTCGTATCAAGCGGGATCGCAGAACAAACCGATGATGAGGTCATCGACGGTGCGATACTTCGGACAGGCGAAGTGCTGGTATCCGCACTTGGCGCAATAAACACTCCAAAGATAAATACAGCGACAATGGCAGAAAGTCTTGGGGTGGTTGCTGCTGCTGCGAAGGCTTGTACACCAGACAATATTCAGAAGGAAAACCTCGCACAGGGGGTGTCGGCCTTAGCGACTGCGTTAGAAGCGCAGAAGCATGCTATGGCTGAAAGAATCCGACAAAACAGTAAAAAAGCGGATTCATCCGAAGATGAACCCGATAATGGAGCAACGGAACCCACGGATGGCGAATCATCCTCAGACTCTTCAGCTAAAGAAAAAACAGTTGTACATCAGACCATAGTGAATCAATATGGGGATCATCCCGTCCACATTGATCATGTAGATAATTTGAAACTGTGACGGAGGTAATGCGTATGGCAAACGAAATACAAAAGGGGTCTGTTCCGACAATCCCGTCTGTCAGTGCGCCAATTACCCAGGTGAATCAGTATGGTGATCGTTCAGTCCATGCGGATCATGTAGAAAATCTATCTGTTACAGTTATTGAGAATCAAGGTTCTCCAACCGAGGACGAAAACGGCGTTCCCTTCGTTCCTTTGACTCCGACCAGATTCGACAGCACAACCCGGATTATTTACCTTGGAACCGATCAGGTTAAGCTTCCGATCCAGTTGACCCCGCAGAACATGATTTCAGCGCAGGAGCTTCCGTATGTTAACGCGCTATGCGAAGTATATGCTGAAAAAATCAACGGGGTGGTAACGCCAGACACAATAGGCACCTTGTCTACCGCCCTTCGTAGAAACTTTGCCGAGCAGCGCAAAGCCTACTACAGTGCAGAGAGCATTCATCGTTCCGTGCGTGAGGTTTTTGCCGACGGAGATAAGCAGTTTCAGGCGCTCAAAACGGATGCATATGACGGGATATCAGACACTTTATTTGATGATCGTCACTCAAGCGGATACGATAGGCTCCTCGCAGTACTTGACAAGGTCACAAACATTACGCTTTCAAAATCCTCTTTCATGAACATAATTGGTTTGATTGCAAATCTTGAGAAGAAAGGCATCTGCCACATTCTGGTGAATGACGGAACAATTAAATCGTGGGTGAATATCGATGAATGATCTTTTCAATACCCCGTTTGAAACAGGACTACGCGCGATGCTCATCCTCTCCACCATCAGATCCAATGGGATGACAATTGACCGCCTTTCTGCATATGACTTTATGACCATATACGGAAAAGACTTTGAGGTGTCCGATCGGAATCTACACGGAGACAACAGTTACAGCTTCAGCGAACTCTCCTCCAAACGTGTGGTGTGTTCGGAAGGCGTCAAGATGTTTGTATTGGACGGTCTTATTGCCGTCAACCGAACCCAAGGCGGTTTCCTGTATAAGTTGACTGCTGCCGGACGCAAGTACATCGGAACTCTTGAGTCCGATTACAAGGATCAGTATTTAGCTATTGCACAAAACGTTCACAAAAAATATGCGAGAAAAAGTGACTCGACAATTCTGAAGGAAATCAGCTGCAAAGCCGTGCAATCGTTAAGGAGGTAGCGATGGGAGAATTCTATATTACCAGGGTGGTCGCTAAAGGCAGCGGCAAAACCGATTCCGTAATCGACCTCCGCCCCGGATTGAATATCATTCAAGGTAGATCAAATACCGGTAAAACCTGCATCATCAAGTGCATTGATTTCTGCTTTGGCAGCAAGGATAAGCCTTTTGATGAAAGTCTCGGATATGATACCATTGAAGTCTCTCTTCATTCGGGTAAGGGCGATATTACAATCACCCGTATTCTGGGCAAAAACCAAGTCGATGTTGTCACCGATGTTCCCGGATTTGAAAGCGGCAAATATGACTTGAAGCCTACCAATAAAAAAGACCCTCTCCCCATATTGAGCGATCTGCTTCTGGACTCAATTGGGATAGAGGGTGAACACTTCGTTATAAAGAACAAGAATTTTGAAAAGAAGCGGCTGACCCTGCGCACATTCCTTCATATGCTGCTTTTCCACGTTGCCGATATTGCCAAAGAAAAATCCATTATCGAACCGGAGCAGGCCACGGACCGTACCGCTTTGCTCTCGGCGTTACTGTATCTGCTATCAGGGCAGGATTTTGGTGAGGCAGATGCCCAAACGAAAAAAGAAATACGTGTTGCTCGGAAAAAGGCAGTCGAAGAATATGTCAACAGAAAAATTCAGGATGTTACTGATAAACGCAAAGGACTGCTTGAAAGCTTGAACGCCTTCGAGGGTGTCGATGTCGAACAGACAATGCAGGATATCATTAACAGCCTTCAAAGCACGGAGACTCAAATCTCCGCAGCCGTTGATCAGAGCCGCGAACTGCTCGGTCAGATTCTGCGGTTACAAAGCCGGGCTGCCGAATGCGATCTTCTGAAGTCCCGCTATGCTGCCCTTAGGACGCAGTATGTTTCTGATGTGAAGAGGCTCTCTTTTATCGTTAACGGTGAGGTCGAGATGGGACGCGTCCCGAAGAACCAGGTATGTCCGTTCTGTGATGGCAAACTGCCTGCTCGGGACAAGAAATCATACATCGACTCTGCACAAGCTGAACTTGACAGAATAACCCTTCAAATGGACGGTCTTGCTGAAACAGGAAGAGACCTTGAGGCAGAAAAGGCTGAAATCGAGGCGGCGCTGAAAGAACTTCAGGCAAAGCGCGACAGCATTGAGTCCATGATTGAAAATGAGCTGCAGCCGAAAGCAGATGCCCTGAGAGAATCTTTGAACGGTTACCGCGCGTTCATTCAGATAAAGCAGGAACTCAGCGTTATCGATGATTTTGCTTCCAGCTGGGAAACGGATTTAAGAGAACTGCCCAGCGAGGACGAATCACAGATAGAGTATCACCCCAAAGAATACTTTGGCGATGGATTTCAAGAGCGGATCGATCAGATGCTAAAAGACGCCTTGATCGAATGTGCCTATGATAATCTGACCACGGCGCGGTTCAACATGAAGGATTTTGATGTTGAAGTAAACGGTCATAAAAAAGCGGATATTCACGGACAAGGGTATTGCTCTTATCTTAATACTATTGTTGCGCTCACGTTTCGTCGGTATATGGAGACATATGCGAAATACAATCCCGGTTTCGTAGTAATCGATACACCGTTGCTTGGCCTTGACCAAGGTGTTGATGACGCAGCACCGGAAAGCATGAGAACAGCGCTTTTCAAGTACTTCATAAATCATCAGAACGACGGGCAGATAATCATTCTGGAGAATATTATGCACATTCCAGCTCTTGATTACGAAGGCTCCGGAGCAAATGTAATCACCTTCACTAAGGGACTCGAAGCCGGTAGATATGGTTTTTTGAACGATGTTAAATAAATACTGGGGAGGTCAAAATGCGCATCAGTTATAACAAGTTATGGAAGCTGTTGATTGACAAAGAGATGACCAAAATGGAGCTGAAAGATGCTGCCGGTATCAGCGCGGCCTCCATTGCGAAGCTTGGAAAGGGAGCCAACATCACAACCGATGTTTTGTTAAAGATATGTACGACTTTGCATTGTCATGTTGAAGATATTTTGGAGACAATAGACGAGGAGGAAGACACCTGCTAAATACACCATGTCAGAAAATAACGAGTTCTACGCAACAAAAATAATCAATATAAATACGCGCTTTCGCATCTGGTCTACTGCTCCGACTGCGGTGACCTTTACCGGAGGACGCAGTGGTTCCTCAAAGGTGAGCACGTCCCAGTCTGGCGCTGCATCAGCAGGATAGAAAAAAAGAAGTCCGGCATTGTCTGTCCATCTCGCACGTTGTACGAGGCAGATTTGCATGCGGCGGTCGTGATGGCCTTTAACCAGATGATCGAGCAGAAGGATGAATTCCTGCCCGGCATGAGGCTGGCTGTGGAATTGGCGCTCGGGCAGAGCAACAGCCCTCGGGTGCATGAGATCGATACCCGGCTGGAAGCCCTGCAGAAAGAGCTCCTGAAGAAGGCCAACGCCAAGCAGGGGTTTGAAGAGCTGGCCGATGAAATCGATGCGCTCCGGGAAGAGAAACAGGACCTTCTGGTGGAGGACGCCAACCGCGCTGCTATGAAGCAGCGCCTTGACGAGCTCGAAGCCTTTCTGGATGAACATCATGAACTGGTAACGGATTACGATGAAGGGATGGTCAGGCGGCTGATTGAACGGATCACCGTCTACGATGACCACCTTGCCTTTGAATTCAAATCCGGCCTTGAGACTGAGGTTCGGAAGTGACAGACAATCATCACGCAGGCGCTCCTCCGGGGCGCTTGTTTTTTTGTCTGTGCGGTAGAAAAGTTCACAGGAGTGTGCTATACTTATAAAGTCATAGGTTGATAATTGAAAGAGGTGAACGGATGCTCCAAAATAACATAGAACTGGATCTGAAAACAAAGCTGATAGAGAGCAGCACCACACAGACGGAGGTCGCAGAGAAGGTCGGAGTAACCCTTGCCTATGTGAATCGCATCACCAAAGGCCGGGAGCAGATCGTCAATAAGACCTTCGTGAAGATGATGGACGAGCTCGGCTATGATGTAGAGCTTGTTTACAAAAAGAAGCCATAGTTGCAGAAGGAAATCTATCAGAGGACGAGGATTATACGATGCCAAGAAAAAGTAAGAATACCTTTAGTGTAGAAGGGGATACGATTTTTATATCACGTCCAGAGTGGAAGGAATTAGCTTCTGCCACCTATAGAGAGGATTATTATCCAGAATTGTCATCTCACACGTGGGGAATTCAAAATGGTTATCCATCGAATCAGACACTTGGTGGTGGACTACATAGATATATGATGGCCAAGTGGTATGGGCAAGATATTCTTGACGATATGACCGAACGAGGTTTTGTTGTAGATCATATGAATAACAACCACATGGATTGCCGAATATGCAATCTTGAGTTTCTCAAGCATAACAGAAATGTTGCAAAGGGACAGTACCTGGATAAAGAAGCAAAAGAGCAGAATGGCATTGCGCTTAGCATTTTCAAAGACTTTAAAACCAGTTGCTATCAAATCACAGTTGGCTGTAATGACACAATTACAACTGATAGCGGGGATCTTGTTAATGCAGTCAAATTGTTGTACAACTGCCAATATTCGATGGTTGTACTTGATGCCGAAAAGATCCTTACACAATATGAGGATGAGCATAGATTCTCTATTTCAAACTTAAGCCATTGCGCACAAAGGGTATATTTTGCACCAAAGATAGAACTTACAGAAGAAGAAAAGAATCAAGCCTTTGTTGTTAGAGATGGAGTAACATATTTAGTTCTTGGAAATGGTAAGTCGTATCTTAATTCGGTTCATTATGACGAGGATTGGTATCCCCCTGTTGAATAAATCATTAGGTTCATACTTCATGAGAACTATGTTGACATGTTTCCGTGAACTGGCAACCCTCTAAAACCGGTTGACATGTTCCTGACGAACAGGCAAATCGTTGATATGTTCCTGGACGCATTTTTGCGAACAGGCAGCCATCAGTGGACATGTTCCCGCGAACCGGCGCAGGTATGATTTAGTAGTTTCATTTCCTCGTGCCATGTGGAGACGGTGGTGTTGCTGACACATAAGGGCTGAGAAGAATACACAAGGGCAAACAATTAAAAAGGGGTATATGTTATGAATATATATATATATATATGGGTATCGGCTTTACTCAGCAAACCATCAAAGTGCGCGTTTCGTAGGGGTCGATCCCCAGATCGACCCGAAACGCCAGGACATTGTACAAGCCTCAGGGCTTGCAGAGGATGGTTATGAAAACTGTGTTATGCGAGAATACAGAATGGCTGCTGTCAGAAGAAGCATTCTCAATCTATGCTTCTTGCATGTATCATCCAACATACGAGGAATACAAAGCGCAGATGGAAGACTATCTACACGACTCATCGGTGAAAGTATTTGTATGTGAGAATCGCGGTAAGAGAATAGGCATGATGGTTCTGAAGAGTTCAGGAGTTGCTGCAGAGATTATCGGAATCGCAGTATCTGACAATGCTCGCCATAAAGGAATTGGAAAAGAACTGATCCAAAGCGTGATAAAGTCAGAGGAAATAGAAAGAATCAAAGCACAGACGGATGATGGTTCGATTGGTTTCTACCGCAAATGCGGATTTTCTGAAGAGAAAACTGTGGTTGAGTATTCTGACGGGTCAGCTGTTCGATATAACTGCGTTCTGTATAAATAGAAAAAATTCTGTTTCCCGATTCGTCAGACTGCAGGGAGGAACCATGGTTTATTACAATGATAACGAATTGATAATTCGTAATATGGAAGAAGCAGATGCCCGGGTCTTTACCGATGAAGAGATCGCACAAGGTTGGCATACGGATATCTCCAAATATTTGGCAAGACTCCAGGATCAGTCTGCGGGAAAATGTGTTTCACTGACAGCCGTATATCAAGGACAGCTTGCCGGGTATGTGAGTGTATACATAACAGGGCTCAGCGGTGCGTTCAGCGGAAAAGAATTGCCCGAGATTGTTGATTTCGGTGTATTGGAAAAATACAGGAGGAAGGGTATCGGCCGGAAACTGATGGATGTCGCTGAACAGATTGCTGGGCAATATGCCGACACGGTATGGCTTAGCGTCGGACTTCACAGCGGGTATGGAAGTGCCCAGCGAATGTATGTCAAACGAGGCTATATCCCGGATGGAACGGGTGTCTGGTATCGGAATAAACCTTGTGCGCAATACGAAACGGAAATTGCAAATGATGATAATCTCGTGCTTTTCCTATCTAAGAAATTAAAACGGCAAGACGAAAACTAATCTTACAAATTCTGGCTTATCGACATGTTTCCGATAACGGGCAAATGCTCAAAATCGGTTGACATGTTCCTGACGAACAGGCAAAACGTTGATATGTTCCTGGGCACAAAATTGCGAATAGGCAGCGGTCAGTGGACAAGTTCCCGCTTACTGGCGTAGGTATGAATTAGTAGTTTCATTTCCTCGTGCCACGTCGAGACCGTGGTCAGCCTTGCGCGCAGCGGGTGAATGGGAGAGCGCACAAAGCTCCCCGCGGGCAGCGGCGGCCCCTTCCCGGAGGGCTTCCGCCGGAAGATGGCGCTCAGTTTTTCTTTCAAGCGTTCCGATATGCTCATGCTGACTTCCGGCTCCCCGAATACTCCCTCACACGCGGCATGTTCCCTGCCCTACTGCATCGGGCGCAGGATTTTCTTGTATTTCCTTGCCGACGCCGCGTCTTTGTGTTATGATTGCATAAATATGAAAATGAGGTGATCCTATGAAAAAACTCGGCTTCGGCCTGATGCGCCTGCCCCTTCTCAACCCCGACGACGATGCGAGCATCGATATCGAACAGCTCAAGGAGATGGTAGACCTCTTCATCAGCAGAGGCTTCACCTACTTTGACACCGCCATCATGTATAACGGCTTCCAGAGCCAGAAGGCCGCCAAAGCCGCGATCGTCGACCGCTACCCGCGCGAGAGCTTCACCCTGGCGACCAAGCTCCACAGCGCCTTCTTCAACTCCCTCGAGGATCGCGACCGCATCTTCAACGAGCAGCTCGAGCAGACCGGCGCGGGCTACTTCGACTACTACCTCCTGCACGGCATCGAGGCGAGCAGCTACCCCAAGTACGAGCAGTTTGACTGCTTCAGCTGGCTGCTGGACAAGAAGGCAAAGGGCCTGGTCAAGCACGCGGGCTTTTCCTTCCACGACTCGCCGGAGCTGCTGGACGAGATCCTGACAAAGCACCCGGAGATGGAATTTGTACAGATCCAGCTCAACTACCTCGACTGGGAGAGCGAGTGGATCCAGTCCCGCGCGGTGTATGAGACGGCGACAAAGCACCATAAGCCCGTCGTGGTGATGGAGCCCGTCAAAGGCGGCACCCTGGCAAAGCTGCCGGAGGCCGCCGAAAGGATGTTCAAAAACGCCGACCCCGATGCCTCCATGCCCTCCTGGGCCATTCGCTTTGCGGCCTCGCAGGAGAACGTGATGATGGTCCTGTCCGGCATGAGCAATATCGAGCAGCTGCGCGACAACACGAGCTTCATGGCGGACTTCAAGCCTCTCACGCCCGAGGAGATCGCCATGACCCACACCGCCGCCGACATTATCAACGGCCAGATCACGGTTCCTTGCACCGGCTGCTCCTACTGCACGGACGGATGTCCCATGCACATCGCCATCCCGCGCTACTTCTCCCTGTACAACGAGGACATGCGCGAGGATCTGGAGGAGAAGGGCTGGACCATCAACTTCACAAACTATGCAAAGCTCACCGAGACCCACGGCAGAGCTGCCGACTGCATCGCCTGCGGCCAGTGCGAGGGCGTGTGCCCCCAGCACCTGCCCATCATCGAGCTGATGCAGAAGGTCTCCGCCCACTACGACCGCTGATGAAAGCGCTGACTGTCGCACAATATACGGAAAAATACCAGGATCAGGCAGATGTCCCTTCGGACATCTGCCTGCATGAGATCACGGCGGAGGACTGCGCCCTCCCGAAAAGGCCGCGCGTAAGCCACAAATACAGCTATGGCCGCGCGCTCATCCTCGCGGGGGCCAGAGGCTATGCGGGCGCGCCCGCACTCGCGGCAAACGCCTGCGAACGCGGCGGCGCGGGCCTAACGCAGCTTATGGTCCCCGAGAGCATCTACCCCATCGCGGCTTCCCACTGTGACGGGGCGGTGGTGCTGCCCCTGCCCGCCGCCGAAGACGGCGGCTTTGCAGCCCGCGCCGCACGGCAGGCAGAAGACGCGCTTTCAAAAGCAAACGCAGTCCTGATCGGCCCCGGCCTCGGGACCGGCGCGCAGGCGCAGGCGCTGGTCAAAACCGTTGTGCAAAAGGCCGCCTGCCCGCTCATCGTCGACGCGGACGGCCTGCGTGTCTTCGCGGACGAGCCCGCCCTGCTGGATGCCTGCCGTGTCCCACTGATCCTCACGCCGCACGAGGGGGAGTTCAAGCGTCTCGACGGCGATCTGGCACACGGACGCCTCGCCGGGGCGCTGCGCTTTACGGCGGAGCACCCGGAGCTCATCCTGATCTTAAAGGGGTACGGCACTCTCGTGTGCAAGGGCAGCGACATCAGCGTCAACCCCAGCGGCGGCCCGGCCATGGCCAAGGGCGGCAGCGGGGACGTGCTGGGCGGCATGCTCTGCGCTCTGCTGGCCCAGGGCTTCGAGCCTTTGCCCGCCGCGCGCACGGCGGTATACCTCCACGGCCTTGCGGGGGATCTGGCCGCGCAGGAGCTGGGGGAATATTCTCTGGCCCCGTCGGATCTGATCCGGTATCTGCCGCGGGCATTTCAAACAGTAAGCTGAAAAAGAGGCTGTCTCAAAACGCCGTGTCATTCTGAGCGAAGCGAAGAATCTTTCCCAAAAGTATTAAAACCCTTCAAAAGAAAGATCCTTCGTCACTTCGTTCCTCAGGATGACATGGTGGAAACAGTTTTGAGACAGTCTCTTTTTTGAACATATATGCTTCTATTCCAGCGGCACATCTTCTGTCTTCACGCGGTCCCACGAAAAGCCGCCGAGCAGCTCGCGGGCCGATACCGGCCCGGCGGTATCGGTCAGGCCGCTGAGAAACGCAAGCTCCCCGATCACTTCCTCGGGGCGCTTTTCTTTTCGCAGGACCTGGGTGCTCAGGCTGCCGAGGCGCTTGGAGAGCTTGCCCGTCCCGCCGCCGGTCAGCAGCGGGCCGTGGCAGTAATCCGGGGCCGTGCCGCCCAGGGTCTCGATGAGCCACTTCTGCCGCGGCGCGTAGGACAGCAGGTCACGCCCGCGCACCACGCGGGTCACCCCCATCAGCATATCGTCCGCGCTCACCGCGAGCTGGTAGGCGAACACTCCGTCCGCCCGGCGGATGATGAAGTCCCCCGCCTCCCTGGCCGGGTTCTGGGTAAACGCGCCGTAGTGCCCGTCCAAAACGGTGATGGCCTCGTCCGGGCAGCGGCACTTCCAGGCGGGGCGGCGGCCGGTGAGACGCATGGCCTCCCGCTCCGCCGCCGTCAGATGAGCGCAGCGGCAGCCGCTGTCGTGCTCCCGCTCGCCGGGGTGCGGGGCCGAGGCCGCCGCCAGGCGTTCACTGCGGGTACACCAGCAGGGGTAGACCAGATCGCGGGCTTTCAGTGCTTCAAAAGCTTCCTCATAGATCGCCGTGCGCTTTGACTGGGCGTAAGACCCGTCCTCCGGCCAGCCCCGGTCCCAGTCGAGGCCCAGCCAGCGCAGATCCTCCGCCATGGCCTCGGCAAAGACGTGCTTGGAGCGCGCGGGGTCGAGGTCCTCCATGCGAAAGACCATCTCTCCGTTTAAGCTCCGGCAGTCCAGCCACGCCAGCAGCATTGCCAGGAGATTGCCCATGTGCATGTACCCCGAGGGGCTGGGGGCGAAGCGCCCCACAACGGGTCTTATCATTTTTCCTCGGCCAGCAGAAGCGGCGTACCGTCGCAGTACACCCTGCCGCCCTTGACGGTCACGGTATTGCCGCCGATGTGGTTTAAGTATTCCCCGTCGGGAAGCGGGACCTCCACCTTGGCGCTCCGGGCCTTGAGGGAGAAGACGCCGACGAGGTGCCGCACGCTGTTTTCCCGCTCCATGATCGCAATGTGGTGATGGTCGTCGGCAGAAGCCCAGAAGCTGTCCTCGCCGGTGAAGAGCTCCTTCTTGGCCTTGGCAAGCTTCTTCATCAGCGGCATAAGAGAGCAGCCCGTCTCCCGGTTGACGGTCTCCTTTTCAAAGAGGCTCGGCAGGTGCGCATCGGCCCACTCCTGCCCGGCATAGATGAGCGTGGTGCCCTTGAGGAAGTAGAGCATGGCCGTCCAGTTGACGAGCGCCTCCATATCCGGCACCAGGGAGGCGATGCGGGGCTGGTCGTGGTTTTCCAGACAGCGCATTTTATTGTAGTTGTCCGGGTACTCCCCCTCCTGGAAGTTCAGCATGTCCGTCCAGTGAGAGAGGGGGCAGGCTCCGCGCAGGAGCTTGTCGAACACCTCGCGGATGTCGTAGTCGTATTCCAGGTCGAAGGCCTCGAAGCCCTCGGAATCCCGCATGGCGCGAAAGCCGAGTCGGCGCGCCTTGCAGGCAAAGGACAGGTGCACGCTCTCGGCAAGCCAGATGCAGTCGGGGTTGACCTCCTTCACCGCCGCGCGGGCCTTTTTCCAGAAGTCCAGCGGCACGAGGCTTGCCACGTCACAGCGAAAGCCGTCGACGATCGAGGCCCAGAAGCGCAGGGATCCGATCTGATAGTCCCAGAGCTCCGGCACGTTATAGTCCAGGTCGATCACGTCCGCCCAGTCGCCAAGGCGGTTGCCGGGCCTGCCGTTTTCGTCGTGATAGAAGTATTCCGGGTGGGTCTTGTACAGCACCGAGTCGGGCGAGGTGTGGTTATACACCACATCGATCATGACCTTCATACCGCGCGCGTGGATCTCGTCGACGAGGGCCTTAAAGTCTTCCATGGTGCCGTAGGCGGGGTTTACGTCCCGGTAATCCCGGTTTGCGTAGGGGCAGCCGAGGCTCCCCTTCTTGCCCTCCACGCCGATGGGATGGATGGGCAGGAACCAGATGATGTCCGTGCCGAGGGAGCGGATGCGGTCCAAATCGGGGATGACAGCCCGGAAAGTCCCCTCCGGCGTATGGGCCCGGACATATACAGAGTAGATGACCTGGGTCTGCAAGCTGCGGTCGGTGTCGATTGCCATGGGTGATTCCTCCAATCAGGTTTTTGCCTATCATACCATAAAACGCGAAACAAGCAAGAGGCGAAAAGCCTCTTGCTTGTTATGATCATCCGGCTCAGTTTTCCCAGATCATTCCCAACGGAGCAAGGGTTTCTCTGTCGAGAATAAAGGCGCGCTCAACTGCACTGCCGAACGGCGTCGTGAACGAGAACATGGTGCTGTCCTCAGCATCGATTGTGATCAGATACTGGGCCGACGAGAGCATCGCTCCGTCTGTGTCATATGCCGTTACAAAGCAAACGCCCTCCAGTGTAGTTTTCATGTTGTTGTGCACATTGAGCTCAATCTTGCTGCCCGTGATATCTGCTGTCTCAAAGGCATAGGCTGGCACTTTTTCTTCCAGGCTGCGTCCACAGCGAGAGCAGAAGCAGCGCGTCAGTCCGTCCTTTGCCAGGGTTGGCGCGGAGAGAAGCTCCCTTTCACCCCAGAGGTGACCGGAGGCGCAGGGCTCTGTCGCGAGGATTTCGAAGCTGAGAAACAGTTCCCCGGTGTAAAGACCTTTGCCATAGACCGCCACGGTGGCGGTGCCGACGTTCACATTGCTCACATAGCTCAACGTGTAATCCACATTCAGTTCCAATGTGCGCGCGCCGTCGTTTATGGTAACAGAGGGGCGTTTTTCCGTACCGTCGCCCTTGACCTGCAGATACTCCAGCCGTGCCTGACAATCTTTCAGACTGCGCTGACGCGCCGCACCGTTGATCTGAATATCGGGGCAGTTTGCCAGGATGAGCTCTCCGTTGTGCATACCGATCTGAATAACAGAGCCGTCGCCGGTACCGGTGAAGTTCATCTCGTCATAGCTGCTGTCTTCCATCTCGGAGCTGAGCGTTACGTCGTAGCCGTCGCCATCTTCCGTACTGAGATAGACCATGTTGCAGTCGTCATCATCGTCGACAGTCAGCATGATTACATCCGTGTCGGTTCTCACGGCTGAGCTCAATTCCAGATCAGTCATCCAGAGCTCCAGTTCTTCCGTCGGATCAGTATTGATGATCTGATACGTGTTTGTCGGCAGATACAGAAGATTGCTGTTATCGGCGGTTTCTATATCTACGGGCTTGAAAGCAAATACGCTCGGATCGCTGCTGATGAAATCGCCATCGCGCATGGTGGCAATCCAGTTGCCTGCGTAGTCACAGATTTCAAAATTCTGCGCTGCAGTCATCAGCAAGTTCGTGCGATTGGATTCGCGGTCAAACCATGCGGAAGAATAACGCGCATAGGGAACCGCAGAGATACTGCTATTCCCGCCATAGTCCGATCCCCAGTTTTCAGCGTCATTCAGATGGTAATACCAGCCTGTATAGTTGCCGCGGGAATCCGTATAGAGGGTGATATAGCGCTGCCGCCCGGGGAAGTTGCAGTCGTAGACATACATACGAGAGGTGCTGCTGTTGACCCGCTGAATTGAATAGGCCAAAAGCGCATGTCCGCCACTCTTCGGCCCCCAGATTGCGATAATGACAGGCTGTCCGGTTTTGGAGATCTGATTGACCGTATCGCAGACATCGGTCAAATTTGTGTTGTATATGTAGCATGACTGAACCTGATAAGCGAATTGCGAAACGAATGCATACTCGATCATATCACGCACAGTGCTGCCGACCGTCATAGAAGTGTTGCGGCTTCGTGTATTCGGACTCAGGGCCGAGATCCTGCTGGCGTTGAAAGCGGAGAGAGAAAGCCCGCTGTTTTCTACATTGAACAGGCCCGCTGTGGCAGCCATTCCATAGCAGCTCCCGCCCCATGATCCCTCTTTGTTGTAAATGGCGGATGCTCTGCTGCTTGGGAAGAAATAGCGGTATCGGTCGTATGGAATACGATACCCGTTATAATACCCGAACGCCCCGGATGAATTGCCGAAAGAATAGCTGAAATCCGATATGGAGAAGGAATAGGTTTTGCTTGATTTAACGGTCAGATTGTATGCCATGGACATTGCCTTGTAGTTTTTTCCCGCTGAAGCCTTGGCCCAGATCGTGGTAGAACCGGCCTTTTTCGGCGTAACCTGTCCGGTGCTTGCGTTCACTGTGGCAACGGCGGTATTGCTGGAGGAGAAGACAATAGTTCCGTCTGTTTTGCTGGTAAGTTTGTTCGTAAAGGGGCCGCTTCCTGTCTCGACCTCAACATTGGATTTTGCAAAGGACAGGCTCGCCGAAGACGGGGCAATTTCAAATGTCAGGGTCTTCGTGCCATAAAAACTGCCTTTGCCGGTGACGGTAACGCTGGCAGTACCGGCGTTGATGTTGTTCTTGTAAAGCAGGGTGTAGTATGTGTCTTCCGTCAACAGCTCACCGTGATAACTGACGCTGACCGCAGGCTTTCTGGCAGTACCGTCGTAGACATAGGAGTTCTTGTCCAAGGAGATGACGCAGGCATCGATCGGAGCGCCGCCCGGCACCCAGATCGCATAGCTCACGCCGGAGCTGCTCAGCTGATAGCCGCTCTGACTTTTCCCGGCGGGATAGTACAGCTTACTGACCGTAGTGTTTTCAAACGCCGCTTTTGCGCCGGCGGGCATATCACCCTCAAAATACAGCTCCCCGATTGGGGTGTCGCCATCAGCGTCCAATCCCTGGACACCGCCAAAGGCGGTGCTGTCGATGCTCTTAACGGAGGCGGGGATCACCAGACTCGGCAGGCTGCACTGGAAGAGACAGCGATCCTCCAAAACCTCGATGTTGTTGCCGAGGGTGAAGTGCGGGATCTCGCCGCAGCCTTCAAACACGCTGCTTCTCAGACGAGTGAGAAACTGCGGCAGCACCACATTATCAAGCGATGTGCACCCCTCAAAGGCCAGCGCGCCGATCTCCGTCACGCTGTCGGAAAAGCGCACGCTTTCCAGACTGTCACACCAAGCGAAGGCGATGTTTCCGATGCGTGTGATGTTATTTGGGATGATAATGCTTGAAAGCCGGTCGCTTCTGTAGAAGCAGCCATAAGGGATCTCGGAGATGCCCGCAGGCAGTGTAATAGCTGTCAGGCCGCACGCCGTAAAGGCGCAGTCACCGATCGAGGAAAGGGAGGAGGGGAAAGAGACGCTTTCCAGCGCTGTGAGACCGCCAAAGGCATAGCTGCCAATGGAGGTAACGCCATTTTCAATGACGATGTGCCTGATCCTGTCGCCGGCACTGCGCCATGGCGCGGTAGAATCCTGCAGGTTCGACCAGTCCGCCGTGGAATCCTCCGCCCAACCGCTGATGTAGTTGTACATGGCGCCGGTGCCGCGGATAGTCAGCGTAGCGTTGTCGGCGGAAAAGCTCCATGTCAGATTGTCGCCGCAGCGGCCGGTTTTCTGCCCGCTGTCTGCGGCCCCGTCGCTGTAGCTCTGCCAAACGAGATTTCCGCCATAGTTCTGGCGTATGGCGCTCGTCCAGCTGGGATCCCCCGACGGGTAATAGACGGTGGCGCTGACGTTCTGAAAGGCGTCACTGGCGATAAAGTAGGGTGCTGCGCCGCGGAAGCGGATCGAGGTGAGCGCGGAGCAGCCGGAGAAGCACAGGCTTTCAATGGTGGTGATCTGTTTGCCGATCTCTATCGAGGCGAGACTGGAGCAGTCCTTAAACGCGTACTGCCGCAATATCGCAACAGCATCCGGCAGCACGAGCGCCTGTAGTGCGCTGCTGCCTTCAAAGCCATGCACCGCGATTTCCAAAAGGCTTTGCGGCAGCTCAATGCTCTCCAGCGCCGAACAGCCGTTGAAGGTCCAGCTGTCGATAACCTTGACGCCCTCCGGAACCCGGACGGTTTTCAGATTCGGGCAGCGTCCGATGTCTGGCATCGACGACATGCGCTCCGGCAGATTCAGGATCCCGAGCTCCGGACAGGATGAGCAGGTGCTCAGCGCCACGCCGTCCGGGACGGTAAGCTCGGTGACGCCGCATTGGGTAATAGAGAGAGACTTGAGACGCGGCGGCAGCACAAGTGTCTGCAGCGAATCAAGACCGTAAATATCCAGATGCGTCACCGATTCGGACAGGTTCAGACTGGTCAGGTTTGGCAGCCAGGAGAGCTCCACAGAGGTCAGACGAACCGGTGTTTTCAGCTCCGTCAGTGAAGTGCACCCGTAGAAGGCCTGAAACCCGAGCTCCGTCAGACTGTCAGGCAGATCAACGGCACTCAGATTTGTACAGTTTGCAAACGCATACTTTCCGATGCGCTCAAGCCCGTACCGGGTGGTCACGCGTTGGAGGTTTTGAACGCCGTAAAAGGCGCATTCGCCGATCTCCCGGCAATCTGCGGGAATCGTGATCTCCTCTGGCATCAGCGCCCCGTTCAGATACAGACGGCCGCCGGCACCGTAATAACCGAGCATTGCACAGTCCCGGGAGGAGACGTATTCGGAATCGCTCGTTACAACAAAGCGGAACTTCAGCCAATCGGAAAGATCGCCCGCATAATGGACGTTTCCGACCCCGCGCCAGGGAAAGGCGAACTGACGCGAGCAGAGCAGGCTTTTCGGAAGGGCGAGCGAGCTAACGTTTTCCAATGCTTTGAAGGCTTCTTCACCGATGCCGGTGACGCCCTCGCTCACAACAATGGCGGTTACACGGTCGGCATAGGCGGACCAAGGCGCGTTGCTGCCGGAGTGGCTTTCGGTCTCAAATGAGCCCATGTCCCCACGCCCGCTGACGGTCAGCACACCATCGCTGTTCAGCGACCAACTCAGCGTGTCGCGCCGCACCGTTGTCCCGTTGGTCGAGCCGCTGGCCACGACGGTCGCCGCAAAGGCTTGCACGGGAATGAGGGCACAAAGCAGCACTGCTGCGAGCAGCAGGCTTATCAGTTTCGCTTTCATCGCAGTCCCTCCTTAGTTGCCGACCACCGGAATACCGTTTGTCAGGGCGTAATCATAGGCCGCACTTCCGGGATTGCAGCTGATGCTCAGCTGATCGCAGCCGTTGAAGACATCAGTGCCAAACTCAGTGACACTGTCAGGAATAACGATGCGCAAAAGATCCCGGCAGTTTTCAAAGGCTCTGTCGCCGATGCTCCTTGTCCCTTCTCCCACGATCACATAGGTAAAGGCGCTTCCTGCGAAAGCCTCGGCTTCAATGTCCGTTAGGGCTGCCGGCAGTTCGGAGGGAGTACCCAGCGTGCCGATGGAACCGATTTTGAGCGGAGAATCTTCATCAGGGAAAAAGCCGCCGAGGTAAATCTCGCAGGGCGGAAATCCCGGATTTATAAAGACAAGCTCCAGTGTTCCGTCTTCGGATGCGGAGAACTGGTTGATATACAGAAGCTTGTCCGGATCCAGTATCTCGTCCGGACCGGCCCCGTCCTTCATAATAATCACGGCATAGTTGCTCTGGGCAAACAATCCGTCCTGCATGATTGTCACCACACCGCTTTCCGGATCAAAGTCCGCCCCGGATTCTGCGTATGCACTTGTCATCGGCAGCAACAGTAATACCAGCAGAAGTAAAAGAAACCTCTTCATTATTTTCGCCTCCATTTTCAATAAGCCTGCCAGGAAAAAGGACTCTGATGGTTTTTAACGAATCAGCGGATTGTCTCAATCCTTATCACGTTCGTATTCCCGCTCTGGCCGGAGGTGTTGCCGCCGGTCATGACGACGGTGTCGCCGTCGTTGAGGTTCAGGACTCGCTTTGCCTCCTTGAGGGCAAAGTAGTTGAGCACGTCCATGCTCGGAAACTGCTCCGTCAGAAGCGGCAGCACGCCCCAGGAGAGGGCCAGCTTGTACCAGGCGCGCTCGCCGGTGGCAAGGCCGAGGATGGTGATGGGCGCTCTAAAGCGGGAGACCATGCGCACGGTCAGGCCGCTGATGGAGGTGACGACGATGGCCTTGGCCTCCAGGTCGATGGCCATGGTGCAGGCCGCGTGGGAGATGGCATCGACGCGGTTGTGGATGGCGAAGCTCTGGGTCTGGAAGAGATGGCGGTAGTCGATGTGGCGCTCGGTCTCCTCGGCGATCTCGCTCATGACGCGCACGGCGTCGACGGGGTACTTGCCCGCGGCGGACTCGCCCGAGAGCATGATGGCGCTGGTGCCGTCGTAGACGGCGTTTGCCACGTCGCTGATCTCGGCGCGGGTGGGACGGGGGTTCGTGATCATGCTCTCGAGCATTTCGGTCGCGGTGATGACGCGCTTGCCGAGCATACGGCACTTGGTGATGAGGTACTTCTGAATGGCGGGCAGCTCCGTAAACGGCACCTCCACGCCGAGGTCGCCGCGGGCGACCATGACGCCCTCGCACACCGAGCAGATCTCGTCGATGTTGTCCACGCCCGACTGGTTTTCGATCTTGGCGATAACGTCGATGTCCCCGCCGCCGTTTGCCTTGAGGAACTTCTTGAGGTCGACGATGTCCTGCTTGCAGGAGACGAAGGAGGCGGCGACAAAGTCCACGCCGTTTTCGATGCCGAAGAGAAGGTCCGCCCGGTCCTGATCGCTCATGTAGGCCTGGCGCATGACCTTGCCGGGGAAGCTCATGCTCTTGCGGTCGGACAGGACGCCGCCGGTGATGACCTTGCAGCGGATCTCCGTGCCCTCGATGGCGGTGACCTCGAAGATGACAAGGCCGTTGTTGACGAGGACCCGGTCGCCGACGTTGAGATCGTCGGCAAGCCCGGCGTAGTTCACGGAGACGATGGTCTCGTCACCCTCGACCTCGCGGGTGGTGAAGGTGAAGTTGTCCCCGTCCCTGAGGGTGATTTTGCCGTTTTTGAAGGTGCGGATGCGGTACTCGGGGCCCTTGGTGTCGAGCATGATGGCGATGGGCAGCTTGAGCTCGGCGCGGACCTGCTTGATCATGTCGATCTTTTTCTGGTGCTCCTCATGGGTGCCGTGGGAGAAATTCAGGCGGGCGACGTTCAGGCCCTGCTGGCACATGGCCCGGAACACGGCGGGATCTTCACTGGACGGGCCGATGGTGCAGATGATCTTGGTCTTCCTCATGGTTTGATTCCTCCGATTTTATTGTTTGTTTTTCAGTTTCTTTTTGTCCTCATACATATCCGCGTCGGCGCGCTCGAAGACATCCTGGAAGCGGGTGTCCCGGCCGGGGACATAGTCCGCCATGCCGCAGGCGACCACCGCCTCCTCCGGCGCGCGGCGCTCCGCGTTGAGGGCGCGGAAGCTCTCCTTCAGCTCCCGGCGGCGCTCATAGTCCTGGCCGGTGAGGACGGCGGCAAACTCGTCCCCGCCGATGCGGTAGACCGGGCTGTGCTGGAAGGTTTTGCAGACGAGCGCGCAGCCGTCGCATATATAGCTGTCCCCCGCCGCGTGGCCCATGGTGTCGTTGATGGTCTTGAGGTCGTTGAGGTCAAAGACCGCCACGGCGAAGGGCGCGGCTTTGTTTTCCTCGATGCCGGCATCCCACTGCATTTCCGCCTCCACGAAAACGCGCTTGCTCTTGACGCCGGTGAGCCCGTCGCGGCTGGCAAGCTCGGTGGCCTTCTGCAGGGCCCTGGCCTGGGCCTGCTCGCGGCGGACGTGCTCGTCGATGTTTCGCAGGCCGAGGACGATGTGCGTATCGTCCCGGTCCGCCATGCGGCTGGCCTTCATGTGGATATAGGTGGGCACGCCGTTCATCAGGTAGCGGTAATCCATGGTATAGCTGCCGTTTTCCCGCAGCAGCTCCAGCAAATGCTCCTTGTCGAACAGCCTTCTCACCTGCTCGCGGCTCTCCTCGCAGACGTTTGCGAAGATGCTCTCACGGCTGGTGGCGAAGAAATTTTCACGCCCCTGCTCCAGATCCAGCTCCGTGTCGGATTCGGTGGGCCGGTACTCGATATAGCGGTCGGTTTTGGTGTCGATGTAGAAGATGAGGAAGTAGTCCGACGAGAGCGCCTGCGCCACCGACGAGCGCACCATCGCCGCCTTCTGGCGCTGCACCTCGGCATTGACGTTGCTGGTGCCGATGACGATGTGGCGGTCATCCAGACGCGCGGCCTTCATCATGACGTACTTCGGCCCGCCCTCCATGAGCATGCGGTAAGTAATGGAGAAGCTGCCGTTGTTGTCCACCTCATGCAGGACGTTTTCTTTTGTAAAAACCTCCAGGAAGCCGGGCACATCCTCGGCGCAGGTAAAGCGCGGGATATTGCGGCGGCTGAGATTGAAGAAGTCCTCGCCCTGCTTTTCGATGCCGATCTTGTTGAAATCGTCCCCGGCCCTGTACTCGATGAAGTAGTCCGTCTCCACATCCACATAGTAGATGATGAAGTAGTCCTGGGCCAGGGCCTGGGAAATGCGCGGGAAGGTGGACAGGTTCTGCTGCTCGGCAAGGGTGCGCTGTTCCCGGGTGATCTGGGGGTCCACATTGCTCACACTCACGATGATGTGGCGGAAGCTCTCCCCCTCCTCGGCGGGGATGACTTTCATGCGGTACCAGCGGCCCACGCTGTCGACCATAAGACGGTAGTCCATGGAAAAGCTCTTGCTCTCCCGCAGCGCCCCCAGCAGCGTGGGCTTGTCCAGCGCGTTTGCCACGCGCTCCCAGTCCTCCCGCCAGACCGCCTTCTGGATATTTTGCTCGCACTCGGTGAAGAAGCTGCTGCCGCTGGTTTCGATGGGCAGCAGGCCGTAAGCCCCGTCGGAGATGAACTCCAGGAAGCAGTCGGTCTCGATGTCCACGTAGTAAATACTCTCGATATCGCGGGACAGGGCCTTGGCAAGACCGGCAAAATCCGGTACGATGCCGCCCGGCAGCGCCGCCTCGAGACCGGCGGGCCGGTCCCGCCGCTCGATCAGAAAGCGCTCGAACTCCCCGGCGGGGACGGGCTTTGAGAAATAGTAGCCCTGCACGATATCACAGCCCATGGCCCGCAGGGCATGGAGCTGCTCGGCGGTCTCCACGCCCTCGGCGATAACGGGCACGGCGAGGGACCCGGCAAGCTCGATGATAAGCTCCAGCATGCGGGTGTCGCGGCGCTGGGCAAAGGCGTTGCGGATAAACTGCATGTCCAGTTTCAAGGCGTCGATGGGCAGGGTGGAGAGCATATTCAGGGACGAATAGCCCGTGCCGAAGTCATCCATCTCCACCTGAAAGCCCAGCATACGCAGGGCCGTGACGGTCTGGATGATCTGGTCGGAGTCCTGGGTATAGGCAGACTCCGTGATCTCCAGCAGCAGATCCTGCGCCGTCAGCCCGTATTCCCGCAGAAGCTCCGCGAAGGTTTCCACAAGGCCGGGGTCGAGCATGTCCACCCGTGAAACGTTCACCGACACCGGCACGCAGAAGCCGAGGCGGTCCTTCCAGTCCCTCAGCCGTGCGGCGGTCTCCCGCCAGACGAAGCGGTCCAGGGTCTCGATGAGGCCGTTTGCCTCAAAGAGCGGGATGAACACGCCGGGGCTGACCATGCCGAGCTTCGGGTGCCGCCAGCGCACCAGGGCCTCGGCACTGGTGAGGAAGGGGGTCTTCCGGCGGATATTGAACTTCGGCTGATACCATACCTCAAACTGACGTTCTTCGACAGCGGCTTGGAAATCCTCGATCAGCTGCTCGTCAAAAAGCTCCTTTTCATGCAGCCTCTCGTCATAAAAGCCGATGGCGTGGCTGAAGCTTAAGCGCACGGAGTCGGCGGCGATCTGGGCCCGGTCGAAGCGGCGTTCGATGTCCAGGTTCTTGTCCGCATTTTCATATACGCCCATGCGCAGGCGGATACGGCTGCCCGGCCTGTCGTCGCCTGCAAGTCCCTCAGAGGCGTCGTCCAGGATGGCGCGATAATCCCGGCCGTGGGGGCAGTAGATCAGGAAGGTGTCCGACTCACGCCGGCACACGATGCCGCCCTCATCGCGCACCATGTCCCGCACCCGCTCGCCGATGCGGCGCAGGATGGCGTCGCCGCAGGCGGTGCCGAAGCGCTCGTTGATCATGCGGAAGCGGTTGATGTCGATGACGATGGCGTCCATGGGCGTTTCCGGGTGGTACTGGTCGAGCTGCTCGGCGTAGCGGTAGAAATACTCCCGGCTGTAAAGGCCCGTGAGCAGGTCGCGCTCGGTGGAGAGGATGATCTGCCTGTCCTCGACAAGCTCGATGGTGCGCAGGACCCTTGCCCGGATCACGTCCGGCTGGGGGTAGGGCTTGGAGATAAAGTCGATGGCGCCGAGAGTGAGGCACTCCGCCTCCGCCGCATGGTCGGCGGTGACGACGATGATGGGGATCTGCGCGATGGCAGGGTCCTCCTTTTTCACGCGCAGGACCTCAATGCCGTTCATGCCCGGCATCATCAGATCCAGCAGCACCATGGACAGCGTCTGCCCGTGCCGACGCATCAGCTCCAGCGTCTCCAGGCCGTCGCAGGCATAGAGCAGCTCGTAGTCCTCCTCCAGTATATGGCCCAGCAGCTCGCGGTTGACGCTCTCGTCGTCGACGATCAGGATCTGTCGTTTGCCGTTGGCTGCGTGAAATTTCTCATGACTTTTGAACATGTTGTCTTTCCTCCGTCCGGTTGCGAAGGGTACATTTTTACAAATAACAGCATACCATATTTCCCCGCGCATTACCAGTATGAACAGCAGTTTTTTCTGTTTGGTCAAAAAAAGCGCCCCGGAAATCCGGGACGCCAAAACGTACGTGTTATTCTTCGTCTTTTTTCTCTTCCGGCTGCGGCTCGGCTGCCGGGGTCTCGGCCTCTGCAGGGGTCTCCGCTGGGGCCTCTGCGGGAGCTTCCGCGGGGGGCTGCCCTTCTTCGGCATAGCCGTCGGTCATGGAGATCTTCTTTGCCGGGCGCTCGATGCTGGCATCCTCGCGGGCCTTGCGGGCCTCTCTCGGCGGCATGGGCATAAACTCGCCGTGCTCGAAGAAGTAGTTGAACTCCTCGGCCTCCATGGTCTCATGCTCCAGCAGGTACTCCGCGATGGCGCAAAGCTCCTTTGCGTGCTCGGTGAGGATCTGTTCGCACCTGGCGCTGGCCTCGTCGAAGATCTTCTTGACCTCCTCGTCGATGATGCCGGCGGTCTCCTCGGAGTAGCTCTTGGTCTGGCCGAAGTCGCGGCCGATGAAGATGGAGTGGCCGGAGTTGTCGTAGGAGATGGGGCCGAGGCGCTCGCTCATGCCATAGCGCATGACCATGTCGCGGGCAATAGAGCTTGCCTGCTGGATATCGCCCGAGGCGCCGCTGGAGATATCGTCCAGGAAGAGCTTTTCCGCCGTGCGGCCGCCGAGGGCCATGACGATGCTCTCAAACATCTCGGACTTGGACTTGAAGTTTTCCAGATCCTCCTGGGGCCGGAAGAGCGTGAAGCCGCCCGCCGCGCCGCGGGGGATGATGGTGATATAGTGTACGGGGTCCACATGCTCGAGGAATCTGCCCGCGATGGCGTGGCCGGACTCGTGATAGGCGGTGAGCTTTCTGGCCTTCTCGCTCATCTTGCGGCTCTTCTTCTCGGGACCCATCTGGACCTTGAGGATAGCCTCGTCGATATCCTCCATGTTGATGAAGCGGTGCTTGCGGCGCACGGCCAGCAGTGCCGCCTCGTTCATGAGGTTTTCGAGGTCCGCGCCCGAAAAGCCCGGTGTGCCCTTGGCGATGGAGTTGAGGTCCACGTCCTCGGCGAGCTGCTTGTCGCGGGAGTGGATCTTCAAAATGGCCTCGCGCCCGCGGATGTCGGGCAGGCCCACGTATACCTGGCGGTCGAAGCGGCCCGGACGCAGCAGGGCGTTGTCCAGGATGTCCGCGCGGTTGGTGGCCGCCATGACGATGACGCCCTCGTTGTTGCCGAAGCCGTCCATCTCCACCAGCAGCTGGTTGAGGGTCTGCTCGCGCTCGTCGTGTCCGCCGCCGAGGCCGCTGCCTCTCTGACGGCCGACGGCGTCGATCTCGTCGATAAAGATGATGGCGGGTGCGGCCTTCTTGGCCTGCTCGAACAAGTCGCGCACACGGCCCGCGCCGACGCCGACATAGAGCTCGACAAAGTCAGAACCGGAGATGGACAGAAACTGCACGCCCGCCTCACCCGCGACAGCCTTGGCAAGCAGGGTCTTGCCGGTGCCCGGAGGGCCGACCAGCAGCACGCCCTTGGGGATGCGCGCGCCCATGGAGGTATAGGCCTTGGGGTCCTTGAGGAAGTCGACGATCTCCGAAAGCTCCTCCTTCTCCTCATCGCAGCCGGCGACATCGGCGAAGGTCTTCTTGTTCTTCTCATCGGAGCCGAGTCTTGTGCGGGCCTTGGAGAACTTGGCGAAGCCGCCCGCGCCGCCGCCGGCACGGCTCATCATGAAGTACCACAGCGCCATCGCGCCGCCCATGACGAGGATGTAGGGCAGCATGCTGGCCCACCAGGGCACCACGAAGCCCTCGTCATAGTCATACTTCTCCAGGATGCCCTTCTCGTACTGCTCCTTGATGAGGTCGCCGAAGTCGTTGTAGAACACACTGAAGCTGTAGAGGTCGTAGGTCATTTCCTCCGTGGGCGGCTCGCCGCTGTTGGTCCTGACCTGGAGGATGATGGTGTTGCCCTCGGTGGTGAAGGATTTGACCTTCTCCTTCTGGAAGAGGTCAACAAGATCGGAATAGTTTTTCAGCTCCTTGGTCTCTTTGTTCCCGGTCATGGTGAAGATGACGGCGATCATGATCGCGATGAGCAGGACGTAAAAGCCAAGGTCTCTGGCGCGTTTCGGATTCAAATTATAGTCACTTCCTTATATATGGCTGGGGAAAGGGGACTGCGGTTTACGAATAAATCTCCGGCTTCAAAATGCCGATGTAGGGCAGGTTCCGGTAGTGCTCGTTGTAGTCGAGGCCGTAACCCACCACGAAGGCGTCCGGCACCTCGAAGCAGGAGTAGTCGGCGTAGATGTCGGCCTTGCGGCGGGAGGGCTTGTCCATCAGCGTGGCAATCGTGATGGAGGCGGGGCGGCGGTTCATGAGGTAGCCCTTGAGGTAGCTCAGCGTCACGCCGGAGTCGAGGATGTCCTCCACGATAATGATGTGGCGGCCCTCGATGTCCTCGCTCAGGTCCTTGTTGATCTTCACAGCGCCCGTGGAGCTTGTGCCGCTGTAAGAGGAGACGGCCATGAAGTCCATGGAGCACTTGATGTCCACATGGCGCATCAGATCCGCCATGAAGATAAAGCAGCCCTTGAGGACGCCGACGAAAATGGGGTCCTTGTCCTTGAAGTCCTCGGTGATCCTGCGGCCGACCTCGGCCACATGCTTCTCGATCTCTTCCTCGCTGATGAGCACACTTTCGATGTCTTTATTCATCTGGTATCTCCTGAATTGTTTTATCGCCCATGTCATTCTGAGGCTTGGAATGCCGCAGAGTCTTTTTCGAATCCTTCGCTTCGCTCAGGATGACAGAGAGCGTCAATCATGATTTTCAGGGCCCGTTCGCCCGGTTCCGGCACGGCGCGCTCATCGACGGCGAGGCCGCGCACGAAAAGCGGCCCGTCCCGGTCGCGCAGGATGAGGCACGCATCGCGCATGCGGCGGGTATAGCCCGCCTCTTTGAACAGCGCGCTCAGGCGCTTGCGCACGCCGCGTCCCTTCGGACGGATGCTGTCGCCCGCTCGTCTGCCCGTGCACAGGAGATCGGTCCCTACTATCTCATATTTCAGATAAAAAGTCTTGAACAGGTCGTGAATTTCTCCGTTATAAACGCATTCCCGCGTCTCAATCCGAAGCCCCAGCTCAGGAAGCTCCAGACTTTCGCCGGGGATGAGCCGTCGCTCCGGGACGGAAACGCTTTCCTCTCCGTTCAGATACAGCCGTCCCTGCTCCCGCCGAAAAACGCGGCCCGGAATCTCCAGAAGCCCGTACTCGCTGCCCCGGGCAAAGTCCAGCACGGCGTCGCAGCGCTCCATGCTGAGACCGGGGAACAGTGCCCGGATCACCCGCGAGGCGACAGCCGGGTGCAGGGCGCGGAGGGAATCGAGCGGCAGGCTTTCGTCTTGCAGCTCCCGCCCGAGATACTCCCGCGCAAGCGTCGAGAAATACGCCTCGTCCCGCTCCGCAAGTCTCGCTGTCCGCTCCGCCGCCTCGGGAAAGCGGGGGTTGATTTCCTTGAGCAGCGGCATCACGCGGTGACGGATGAGGTTTCGGGTGTAGTCGTCGCTTTCGTTGCTACTGTCCTCCACATGGGGGACCTCGTTTTCCCGCAGATACGCCTCGATCTCTGCCCTCGATACATGCAGCAGAGGCCGCAGGAGCTTTCCCCGGCTTTGGGGGATGCCGCACAGCCCCGCCGTGCCGCTGCCGCGGATGAGATTGAAAAGCAGCGTCTCAGCGTTATCGTCCAGGCTGTGGGCGGTGAGGATGCGGTCGGCGCCGTAAGCCTCCGCCGTTTTGTACAGGAAGTCATAGCGCAGCTCACGCGCCGCCTCCTCGAGGCTCAGGCCGTTTTGCTCAGCGTACCCGGGCGCGTCGCCGTGCCCGAGGACGAAGGGGATGCCGTGCTTCCGGCACCAGGTCTCCACAAAGTGCGCGTCCCGCTGGGATTCCTCCCCGCGTATGCCGTGCTCGAAGTGGGCGGCGATCACGTCATAGCCCTGCGACCAGACAAGGTGCAGCAGGCACATGGAGTCGGCCCCGCCGGACACCGCGCACACGACGCGCTCTCCACGGGGCGGCAGGGTGTCAGTCATCCTCATGCCGGCGCTCCAGGGAGGAGAAGGAGGTATACTCGCCCAGCCAGTTGAGCTCCACCGTACCGGTCTGGCCCTTGCGGTTTTTCAGCACGATGGCCTCGGCCAGGTTGGGGTTCTCGACCTCTTTGTTATAATACCCATCCCGGTAGAGTCCTATCACAACATCCGCGTCCTGCTCGATGGAGCCGGACTCGCGCAGGTCGGAGAGCATGGGGCGCTTGTCCTGCCTGGACTCATTGGCACGGGAGAGCTGGGAGGCCGTGATGACGGGCACGTTCAGCTCCTTGGCCATGATCTTGAGCATGCGGCTGATGTCGCTGACGGCCTGGGTGCGGCTCTCGTTGGACCAGGTGTGGCCGCTGCCCGCCGACTGCATCAGCTGCAGATAGTCGATGACCACAAGGCCGAGGTTTGCGACCCTGCGGCACTGGGCGTTCATCTCCGAGACCGTGAGGGTGGGGTTGTCGTCGATGAGGATCTCGGTCATGCTCAGAGACTGGGCGGCGTCGGTGACGCTGCGCCACTGCTGCTCCGAGAGCTGGCCGGTGAGAAGGTTCTGCAGCGGCACCAGCGAAGCGCGCGACAGAAGGCGCGTTGCCAGCTGCTCGCGGCTCATCTCCAGGGAGAAGATCGCCACAGTCTTGTGGAGCATCAAGCCCACATGCAGCGCCATGTTCAGCGCGATACTGGTCTTGCCCATGCCGGGTCGGCCCGCCACCAGGATCAGCTCCGAATCGTTCAGGCCGAGGATGGTCCGGTCCAGATCGGGAAAGCCCGTCGGAAGGCCCGGGATGGCATTACCCGAGGAGGCCGCCTCGTTCATGTCGTCGAACACGTTCTGCACCACCGACGCCATGGGCATCAGGCCGCCGATGTTGCGGCCCTGGCGCAGGGCGTAGATCTTGCGCTCCGCCGCCTCGAGCATGGCCTCGGCCTCGCCGTTGCCCTCGTAGACCATGGTGTTGATCTCGTCCGCCGCCTCGCCCAGGCGCCGCAGCAGCGCGCGGTCGCGCACGATGGCGGCGTATTCCATGACGTTTGCCGCTGTGGGCGTGATGCGCATGAGCTCCGCCACGTACTCCTCACAGGTATCGGTGTACACGCCGCGCACCTTCATCTGTCCCAGCACGGTGACCGGGTCGATGACCATGCTGTAGGAGAACATGTGGTAGATGGTCTCGTAGATGTCGCGGTTGAGCTGGATATAAAATTCGTCCGGCTTCAGCTTCTCAAGGACCTCAGGGATGCACTTGGAGTCGATGAGCATGGAGCCGATGACCGCCTGCTCCGCCGGGGCGGAGTGGGGCACCTTTCTGCCCAGCAGTTCGTCCATAGTTTTACCTCACGAGAATAGCTTTCCGGCAGCTTGCGGCAGGCGGGAAGGCTTCTTCTCCGGTGGAAATTTTCAGTGTGAAAAGTGAAAAGTGGAAAGTGAAGATATGGTGTCCCCCTTTGGGGGACGGATTTTTTTCAGAAATGAACGCAGCTTTCATCGAATGGCCATTTTCAAAAAATGTGAAGTCCGATATGCTCGTGCCGCAGGCACTTCTTCATTCCACTTTTAACTTTTCACTTTTCACTTTTGAGGGCTGTCAGCCCTCGATGACCAGCACGTTGACCGTGCCGCTGACCTCGTAGCCGAGCTTGGCCTTGACCTGGTAGCTGCCGAAGGTCTTGATGGGGTCAGTCTGGACGATCTTGTTCTTCTCGATCTCGATGCCGAACTGCTCCTTGAGCGCGTCGCAGATCTCCTGCGAAGTGACCGCGCCGAAGAGCTTGCCCGCGCCGCCGGCCTTGGCCCGCACGACCACCTGCACACCTTCGAGCTTTTTGGCGTTTTCCTCGGCCTCGGCCTTTTCGCGCGCAGCTTGCGCGGCCTTGGCCTTCTCCTTGAGCTTGAGGGCGTTGATGTTGTCGGTGGTGGCCTCAGCGGCGAGACCGCGGGGGATGAGGTAGTTTCTCGCGTAGCCGATGGAGACCTCCTTCAGCTCGCCCTTTTTGCCCTGACCCTTTACGTCGGTATTGAAGATAACTTTCATTATTAATACTCCTTTCATTTCATCAATTGCGAATGCGATTCGCAATTGAGATACTCGCGCTTATCGCATGCGGCGGACCGTAACACGCCGCATTTGGTCGGCGCGAGGCCTCGCTTTACTCGGCTTAATGTGTTTTTGCCGAGGCAAAGCCCCGCCAAAAACGATTATACTTTTTTGATAATAAATTGACTAAGACAGATAGTCGTCTATCGCTTCTCTCACCTTTACGATCGCATCCTCGCGGGGGATGTCGGGGAACTGCACCGCCGCGGCGCTGCGGTTGCCGCCGCCGCCGAGCTTTTCCATCAGGATCTGCACATTGATCTCCCCAATGGACCTGGCCGAGGCGAAGGAGCCGCCTGTGCCGTCGGGCGCGACCACGATAGAGGCGTCCACGCCGGAGATGTTCAAAAGCTCATCGGCCGCCTTTGCGGCAACCACGCGCTCCTGGGGCTCCGTGGGCGCGGCGACCGCGATGCCCTTGTAGATATCCGCCTGCTGCAAGATCTTGTACTTGGCCACGGTCTGGGCAAGGTCTGACTGGAACAGGCGTTTGACGGCGCTGGTGTCCGCCTTCTCGCTGCGCAGCCACGAGGCCGCGTTGAAGGTGCGCTCGCCGGTGCGGAGGGTGAAGTTCTTGGTATCGAGCACGATGCCCGCCAGCAGCGCCTCCGCCTCGCAGGGAAGGATATGCTCCACATCCGGCAGCTCCTGCAAAATCTCCGCCACCAGCTCACAGGCCGAGGAGGCGTAGGGCTCGATGTAGTTGAGCGCCGCGTTTTGGATAAAGGTCGCCGCCACGCGGTGGTGGTCGATGACCGCCACGCGCTCGCACTGGGTCAGCAGCGCCGGCACCTCCACCTGCTCGGGCCGGTTGGTGTCCACCACCACAAGAAGCGTCCCCGGTTCGATTTTGGCAGGCAGATCGCTCGGATCAAGAAAGGCGTCCTTGTATTCCTGCTCGCGCTGCATGAGGTCGGCGAGGGATTTTGCCGCCGAGCGCTGAATGTCCGCCACGATGGAAGCGCGGATCCCCCGCTGCCGGGCGACGCTGTACACGCCCACGGCGGCGCCGTAGCTGTCCATATCGCCGTTGCGGTGGCCCATGATGAGAAGGCCGGAGGCCTCCTGCAAAAGGTTGGAGAAGGAGTTTGCGGTCACGCGGGAGCGCACCTTGGTGCGCTTTTCCACCTCGCTGCCGCGGCCGCCGAAAAACTCAAAGTCAACACGGTTTTTGATGACAGTCTGGTCGCCGCCTCGGGAGAGCGCCAGCTCCACCGCGTTATCGGCGGCCTGGAGGGTATCGGGGAAGTTATCCGCGCCCGCGCCGAGACCGATGGAGATCGTGGCGGCGATCCCGGCCGGGCTGACCACCTCGTGGATCTCATCGGTGATTTTGAATTTCTGTTCCTTGAGTTTTTCCAGATGCTCCTGCTCCAATAACAGCAGGTAACGGTCGCGGTCATAGCGGCGCAGGAAGCCCTTGAACTCCGCGCACCAGTGGTTGAGCCTGTCTTCGATAGCGTCGCGCAGATCGTTCTTGACGCGGTCGGGCTGGTTCTTCATCAGCTCATCCATGTTGTCGATGATGATGATGCCGGCCACAGGGCGGCTGTTTTCGTACTTGATGCGGATATCGTCGTAGTCGGTGACATCCACCCAGTAGGTGATGCCCATAAAGATGTTGCCGGAGCTCTCCGTCTCCTGGTCGGAGTGGATGAGGCTGCCGTGCAGCTGATACTTGCGCCCGCCGATTTCCAGCAGGGTGGGATAGGTGGTCTTGCCCTCCAGGATCCAGCTGCCGTTGAACTGCGGCACCAGCTGGGAGATGCTGGCATCCAGGCGTGTGCCGGTCTCGCCGCACATCTGGAAGAACTGCTCGTTGCCCCAGACGATGCGGGAATCGGCCAGCTTGAAGATGGCGATGGGCAGCGGGAAATTGATGAGCGTGCTGCTCTTGGCGCTCTCCGCCTCGTAGATGCGCGATTCCACAAAGTTCCGCAGGCGCGTTTCCCGTTTGCGCCACTGGATCACATCCACGATCAGCAGCAGCATCAGCGCCGCGCCGGCGCCCAGTGCGAAGGGAAATTGCTGATAATAAATGGCGGCCGCCGCGAAAAGCAACAGCAGAATATATGACAGCAGGTCGGGCTCGACCAGCTCACGCAGCGTCTTATTCAAGCGGGCACCCCCTTTTCGGCGCAGTCAAAACACAATACTCCACAATACGATGTATCATTATACCAAATTTCCCGCCTGTTTACAATCATAAAATGCGCGCTGTGCGCAATAATACACGCAGGAAGCAAATACGGGAGGAAGATTTATGAAGGCAGTGATCCTTGCGGGCGGGCTTGGGACGCGTCTGCGCCCGGTGACGGGGGAGCATCCGAAGCCCATGGTGTCGCTTCTGGGCAGGCCGGTGATGGAGCATATCGTGGAGCTGCTGCGCCAAAACGGCTACACGCATATATGCGCGGCGCTGCACTACCGGGCCGGAGAGATCATGGCCCACTTCGGCGACGGGCGCAGATTCGGCGTGGAGCTGGAATACCGCATCGAGACGGAGAATCTCGGCACGGCAGGCAGCGTAAAAAACTGCCGGGATTTTTATAAGGACGAGGACTTTCTGGTGATCTCCGGGGACGCAGCCTGCGACTACGATCTGGGGCTTCTGATGCAGGTACACAAGGAGCGCGGCGCGGCGGCGACCCTGGCGCTGTCGGCGGAGAAGATCCCGCTTCGCTACGGCCTTGCGGTGACGGACAGCGAGGGGCGCATCCGCAGCTTCATCGAAAAGCCGTCGTGGCCGCGGGTGGTGACGGATCTGGTGAACACAGGCATCTACGTACTCTCCCCCGCCGCCATGGAGCGGGTGCCGGATGGCCCCTTCGACTTCGGGCGCGACCTGTTCCCGAAGCTTCTCAAAGAGGGCGCGGCGCTCTACGGCCAGGTGATGGGCGGCTACTGGCGGGACATCGGCACGCCTCAGGACTACTACCGCTGCTGTGCCGACGCCCTGGACGGCAAACTGCGCCTGACCCCGGGCGCGGCGTTTCAGCTCGCAGGGCGCCCCGAAATCGCGGACGAGGATGAGGAGGGCTATGTGCTCAGCTGCGACTGCGAGGACCGGGCGCGGCTGATGGGGACGCTGTCGGAGCTGATGCTGGATCTGGGTGCCAGCTTTGACGACGGCATTCGTCTCAGCGGCAAGGACTTTGAGCTGCACATCAGCCCCAGCGCGGTCCGTTCGGCGGTGCGCATCGCGGTCCGGGCCGAGGACGCGGAGCTTGCCCGCGCCCTGTGCCTGTCGGCAAAGGAAGTGGCCGAGAAGCTGGGGATGTGACACGGCATAAATAAATCGCATCAAATGGTGCAAAAAAATCCCGAAAGGCGAACCTTTCGGGATTTTTTGATTCAATTACCGTACAACTCAGGCCTTGCGGACCTTGTCGATGTGACGGGTGAGGTCGATCATCTCGTTGGAGAAGCCCCACTCGTTGTCGCCCACGCTTCCTCGCAGGGAACACGCTACATATTGCCAACATCCGCATTATCACAGGCTTTTTTGTCTTATCAATGTTCCAAATCCTAATCAGGGATTAACTCAAAAAATAATTCGTTGTCATACCAGCTATGGCAACTTTTTTCATACCAGATTATACACAAATGCTGTGAAAAGTTCAAGCCTGTGAAGACAGTTTTCTGCCTGCTTCGAGGATTATTAGGGCCAGTCTCAGGGAGGAACGAAGCAGAGCGGGACTGTCTCAGGAATCCGCGAGGCTGGCCCTTATGACAGTTCAAGAGCATCCTTGAACATCTTTGAGCATCTACGAACATTTTATAGCGTGATGGAGAGATATTGAACATCTCTCCATCATCTTTTTACATCCTAAATTGAAAATACACTTTCAAAAATATATCACGCCCACCGCGCCGGGGATGGGGCGTATTGCTTCATCGTCGCCGTTGTCGCTGAAAAGTTATGTTTGTATTCATGTTAGCATTATGGTAAACTTGCATGGTACAGGTAAAGTAGATCTTTTAAGCTATACGATTGGCTATTGTATTCAAGTAAGTGGCGTTTGTCATGTAAATATGACAGTTTACGGTGAATTAGGGTATGTAAGTATGGATGTGGAGTCTGTAGACCTTATCAGCCAGCAGGGGTAATTGTATTACCAGTTAATAATAGGAGGTACAATCGAGTGAATATTGAAAATATGCTATGGATAGGTGAATCATTCCATAGCGTAGCAAATGAAATCTTACCAGCACCTGATGTTTTCCTTGAAGAAGAGGATGATAGCCATTGGTTTATTCCCTATATTGTCAATAAATCTTTTGCCTGTGAGTTGTACTTAAAATGTATTCTTACTTCAAGTCAGATTTCATATAATAAAGGGCATAATCTGGAAACTTTTTTTCAATCACTCCCTGATGAAATCAAAGAGCAAATACTAAACAATCCACGGTTCAAGGGCGACAACAGGTTTTATGAAGCGCTTCATGAGAATAGTACCATTTTTTACAATTGGAGATACTGTTTTGAAGATAATATGGAACTTCAAGTTGACGTTGTTTTTTTGGATAATCTCACTGCTGCCCTTCATGACATAGCAAAAGGGATAATAGAAAGACAATAACTATTTTTATATCAACTCCGCGTGTCCCTCTATTACTTTCTCTATCCGTTGTGGCTTGCTTCGCTGTTTTAGGAATGACAGCATAAGCTGCTAAGATCACAAAATCCCCCAAAGGCTTTCCAAGCACTCTCTTAAAATGCGGAAAACCTTTGGGAATTCGTTTACGGGCGAAGCAAATTGAAAATACACTTTTAAGAGCAAAAGAAAAGGGGCAGGGAAAGCGATGGTCAATTATCTACACAAAAGAGTTGATGATTGTAGGATAACATGTTAAAATATAGCAATAAAATGTTCTATATAAGATGGCTATATATGGAATACGGGGAATTAACATTTTGGATGAGTTAAAAGAAAGGAGCTTAGTATAATGAGGTCTAAAAGGCTATTAAAAGTTATCTTTTCTGTAATTGTTGTAATCGCCCTTTCTGCTACAATGCTGTCGGTTGTATTATTACGGTTGAAAAACACGAATGATGAAAAGCCAGTAGATAATACAGTTACAGAAAAAGTAGAATTACCAATAGAAACAGATCCTGTTGAGGCACCAACTCATAGCAGCAAATTATCAGAAGAGCAAAAGGAGTGGCTTAAAGATACCGCAAAACAGATTGGACAAGAGCAGGTAGCACAGGGGCTTGGTTCTCCAAAGGGCAGGCAACAAATACAACAAGATTACATAGACAGTCAGTTACACAGAGGTAATTATACAGGAAATAATCAAGCAGAGTTCAATAGTAACAGCGATGTACCAACCTATTCAATAAATTATATTTTAGAGCATTACAAAGAATTAGATGGAAAAGAAGTGAAAACAGAGGGGTTTTATTCTTTTTATAGTTATCTATTTGAGCATAGTTATCAGGTTCAAAATGACCCAGCAATAGGGGTAGATGATGGCTTAACACAGTCATATATACATACTGCGTATATTTTAGGAGCAAATAAAACAGGTATTCAAATGGTGAGCCATAAGGTAGATATTAATCCATCTGCTTTAACAGTTGGAGATAAAATAGCGGTAACAGGTATCTGTCACACGCAAGAATCAGATGATGGCACACTCGGCTATGTAATAATTGAATTGGAAAGTCTGGAAATAATAGAGAGTAAGCAAAGTGTAGGATAATAAAGCGCAAGTAAGGCAGGGGATCCCGCACAGCCTCGCAAGTTCCGTCAAATCGAAATACAAAACTATATCAACTCCGCGTGTCCTTCAATCGCTTTCTCTATCCTCTGCGGCTCAATGCCTATATAACGCTGTGTGACCGCTGCGCTGCTATGTTGTAAAAGCCGCTGGACAAGGGCAATGTCATAGCCAAGGTCAGAACAAAAAATCCCGAAAGGCGGACCTTTCGGGATTTTTTGATTCAATTAGTGTACAACTCAGGCCTTGCGGACCTTGTCGATGTGACGGGTGAGGTCGATCATCTTGTTGGAGAAGCCCCACTCGTTGAGGGCGATACTTTGTATCTCCCTCTGCTCGCTTCGCTCGCACGTACCAGTCGAACACATTGTTATGCCCCGATTTTCCAGTCTCTCTCTTTTTTCCGTATTCAATTTTGGAGGACTGTATTTTCTATTTGTTGTCGTGCTACACGCGACAACTTTTTTCGTACTTGATTATAACAACAAAATGTTAGCGAAACAAGCCCCCTGACCCTTTTTGTACGCTGATAGGCGGACGATGACCGATTGACGGACGATAGCAGCATTATGATACACATTTTAACATCTTTAAGCATCTTTCAAGCGTCTATTAGCATCGTTGAGCATCGTTTAAGATAAACAAGCATCATCAAGCAAAATCGTAGCATCCAAAAGAAAAAAGAAAATAGAAAAAAACAAAAAACTTTTCTACCCCACCAATATTATTGGAGGGGTAGTTTGTTATTATATAGCCACGATAAGGGAAGGGAAAACAAAGCCCTCCCAAATAAAAAATAAAGGAGAATACCGCTATGTCTAATGTTACTACTGTTTCCCCCCGCTTTTCTTTTAATTTCCCCAATCGTACCATCGTTGGAACAAAGGCAAGTTTTGATAAGGCTGGCAAGGGAACCGGCTCTGCTTATGAAGAACTGGTTGCTATGATGGAGAAGCAGCCGACTTTCGGGTTTGAGGTCAAAGCCCCGAAAAAGCCCGCCAAGCCCAAGCAGACCTATAAGGGTATGGATATTCCGTTCATCCTTGATTATCTTGCGGCGATTGGCGATAACAAGACCTTGAAAAGAATGAACGATGTGATGGACTATGCCAAGGAGAACAAATTGAAAAAATATCCCCTTGTCAAATATGAACTCTTTGCGGCATATAACGAATTCAATTATAACGATGCCAAAGAGATAGTTTCTGTGTATCGCCATAAGAAAATTGTAGAGATGGCGACAGCGGAGGCGGCAAAAAAGACCGCCTCCACCGAGAGCAAGCAGCCTGACCCCGAAAAGAATAATATCATCCCCGCACAAAACCTTGCCCCCGCCGGGAATTTCTAATCCAACAGTGTTAATAATTTATAAAGGAGTTTATACAAATGAAGAATTATGTTTTCTCTGTGGTCTCTCAGACCCTCACGATGTCCGCAGCCTTTGAGAAGGCTATGATTGAAAGCCGCGAGAGCGAGGAATACAAGTTCTATATGCGGCTCCGTGAAGATTTCCCTAATCTCCGCGTCGTTCGCAAGACCCACGCAACCCCCACCCACTACAATAACAGCGACGGCACCAGGACTACCCGCAACAAGCACAATGACCTGACCTATGAGCGTATGGAACGGTTTTTGAATGCCCTGCCCGATGGTGCCGAATACCTTACCGCCTATTGGGAACTCCGTGAAAAGGCCAATGATATGTGTGCGTCCCCTTATGCGGCGGTGAGTGCGTGGTTTATGAAGCAGTTCCCGCAGTTCCGCTCTAATCCCCTGTTCTATCTGGATAACAAGCCCAAGGTTATCCCTTATTCCACCGTTCTGGAAATGGCAAAGGCAAAGAAATCGCCCTCTGTTGTGAAAATAGAGGGCGAGGTTAAGAAGGACGCATAAGGAATTTAAGTCAGACTATTAACACTATATTATTCCCTTATATATTACGGTGTTAATAGTTCAACTTAAAAATGGATGGAGGATATAAAAATGTTAGAATTGCGTGATTACACCCTTGGTGTGCTTGAAACCCTGATTGATACAAAGGGAAAACAGGCGACAGACCGCAAACTGACCGCCTATGGTTATGAGTATTCTTCTACTGGAACGGGAAGAAAGCGTGTATATACGATTACCGCCTTGCCCAATGCGTTCAGTCAGTTCAAAATGTATTGCGTCCATACTCTTGGTTTTTCCCCGCAAACCGATTTTAGGAAACTATGTGATTTTGTGTTTTGTCTTTATGGGGATGATAATTTCAACTGGCGACCCGATGAAATGATGGAACAGTATTTACGGGGAGCCGGGAAAGGAATGTCCCGCCAAACGATACACAACTACAAAAAGCATCTGGAAAACTATGGACTGATTGATACCCGTTTTGGCGAATATGTGTATTATAAAGTCTATAAGCGTTATGGTGTCCAAGAGCAAGAGGAAATCACCCAAGAAGAATATAGCAAAGCGTGGAAACTGTATTGGGGATTTCGCAACGCTAACCCTGATGCGGACTCGACCCCGGCTTATTCGTATATGTATAATACTTTTGGCGGCGTCCCACGTAAGCAACGCAGAATACAGAGGAACGGGATATATACGGAAGAAAACAATACCCTCTTTGATTTGGCATTAGCAACAATACAGGAAGAGATTGACGGTTAGCGGGAACGCAAACCGTCAATTTTTAAGTTGGACTATTAACACTGTATTAGTAGGCTCTTATTACGGTGTTAATAGTTCAACTTAAATTTTTTTGTCAAACTTGGTTAATATGCTTGCCGCATTTCTCAAACTACTATGAGAGATACAGCACTTGTCCCCTATGGGGACGGGGATAAGGTGCGGTGAATACCTTGCCCCTATCGGGGCGGTATTCCTCGCACAGTCTCACGCACATAAATGTGCGTTCGTGTAGTTTGCTATGAATGGAGGATTGATTTATGGATAAGATAGCAGACCTACCCGGCGAGGAATGGCGATAGATTGAAGGATATAACGGGAAATACCTTGTTTCCAATATGGGACGGGTAAAGAGCCTGAAACGCGGCGACGCCCGATTGCTGACCGCGTTTGTGAATAATAAGGGGTATTACCGTGTTTGTTTGAGTAAGGGCGGCGAAGGACGCCATTTTCTTGTCAGTCGTTTAGTGGCGGCGGCGTTTTGCCCAAACGATGACCCGCAGCATAAGAACACGATAGACCATATTGACGGAGTTAAGAAAAATAACAGGGCGTCAAATCTATGTTGGATGACCCTGAAAGACAATGTTAGAAAGGAATGGGGACACAATGACAGTATTTGAAAAAATGCGGGGTGCCTAGTTGCTGGACTACTACCCGACAATGTGGATGGACGGATATGAACCGGGGCAAATCATTGAGGCAGCACACAAAACGATGTTGAAGGACACCCAGCCGGAACCGCCCGCCGATGTAAATATCAATGTGGAGGTAAATCATAAATGAGGGACGCAAAGAAAGACCAAGAGAGAAAGAAAAAATAGGAAAGTTGGCTGGAACAATAGATTTTAGCCATTATGGAAAAGAGTATGAAACAGGCTCTTGATATGGCAATAGATGACCTGTTGAAAGACTGGAAATAAGGAACGGGGGATAGTTTTACCGCTATCCCCCGTTTTTTCCGTTATGCTCCGTTTTCTTAAAAAGACGCTTATTATCGTTTCCCGATTTTCTGTTGCTCTTGGAAAGTTGATAGGCCACACCGGAACGGGGCAGGGCTGTCCGCCTCTGTCTTGCCCGAAAGATACCCCGCCCCCTGACTGTTCGTGAAAGGGTGCGGCGAATATCGCTGACAAAATCGGGGCATTTTCGGGCGGTTTTGCCCGCCTCTGTAAGTCCCGCTAACCGTTCAGGAAAACAAATGGTTTATTGGACGCCCCCGGCGACCCAATTTAAGTCAAAGTATTAACACCGTAATATATTTTCCCCTTTTATTATACTGTTAATAGCCTGACTTAAAAATGCCGCCTTATAGATACACGGCTATCTGTGTAAGACTAATTTACACAATAAACAGTGTATTATTCTTCTGGAATGTCTTTGACATACTCCAAGAGGTCGGCGGGCTGACAATCCAGGAGGGAACAGATTTTGTCTATGTTCTGTAAGGCTATATATTTGCCCTCCCGCAAGGACTGTATCACGCCCTCTGCTAATAGTTTCTCTTTCCGCAGTCTGGTGGTGTTATATCCTGCCTCTTTCAATGTGGCGAGTATATCTATTTTGTATCTTATCATTGTCCGTTCCTCCTGTTCTATGGGACGCTCTTTTCCAGCATCCGTATTGTATCATAGAATTACACAGAAATCAATGTAAAAGTTCAACAGTTTATTACACAGATATTTGTGTATTCTGTCAATAGACAATACACAGAAAATAGTGTATTATATAGACAGTCAAAGGGAAGCGACCTTAAACAAGTCAGCAAGAGCATTAGACATACTGGTGATGACGCAAGGCGACGCTCTACATTCCAGACAATGCCACTTCCCAAATACTTATGATAAGGAGATAGAACGATGAGCCAGAACGAAATGATTAAGAAAGCCGAATACCTCCAAGAGTTGGAAGGTTTTATGGAGGAAATCAAGGCGGAAGCCGACGCGGTGCGGGACAGCATTAAGGCTGAAATGATGGCACAGGGCGTGGAGGAAATGGAGGCAGGCAAGTATATCATCCGTTGGACGCCTGTCCTGTCTAATCGCTTTGACAGCACGGCTTTCAAGAAACTGTATGGCGAACTCTACAAAGCATTCACCAAGCAGACCGCAAGCCGCCGCTTCTCTATCTCCTGCTGATAGACAAAACGCCCCACGGGAACACAAAACCCGTGGGGCGGGAAAGGGAAAAGAAATGTTCGTATTAGATGACTTGTGGATAGGAAATATCCTGCCGAACGAAAAAGCACCAATCAGCCAGAACTACAAAGACACGCTGCTCCGTCTTGTGGAAAAGGAAGATGCTATACTTGAATGTTTTCCCGATGATACAGGAAAAAAACTGTTTGAAAGTTTCAAAGACTGTCAATCTGATTTGGTGTATTGGGCGGAATTGCGAGCCTTTACAGAGGGCTTTCGTCTTGGCGGTAAAATCATAATGGACTTGTTCGATATTAAGCGTTAAGGGGTGCTGATGATGATTTACGGATATGCCCGCTGCTCTACCAATGAGGATAAGCAGGACATTCAGCGACAGGTGCGAGAACTGAAACAGGCGGGGGCGGAACAGGTTTTTCTTGAATACGAACACGGCGACAGCGTGGTGAAAGAACAACTTGCCGCCCTGATGGACGAGGCGAGGGCAGGAGACACGATTTTAACCTTGGAGGTATCACGCCTTGCCCGCAGCACAAAGCAACTGTGCGACATTATAGAGCGTGTGAGAGAAAAGCATTTGCGGCTCTCTATCGTCGGGAGTATTCAGGTGGATTGCTCCAATGGCGAACTTGACCCGATGACAAACGCCTTTATCCAAATGTCGGGCGTGTTTGCGGAATTGGAGTTGCGTATTATCCGCGAGCGTGTGCGGTCAGGGATGAGGAACGCGGCGGCGAAGGGTGCGAAAATCGGCAGACCGCAGACCACGCTTGACGATATCCCCGCAAACTTTCTCCGGCACTACCCAGCGTATAAGAACGGGGCGTTCAATTTGACGGAACTTGCGAGGCTGTGCGGGATTAGCCGGACAACGGCGTATAAGTATATTGGGCTACTGGAACAATAAAGGCAGGGGACGTGTTGCCCCTGCCAAATTTTCCTTGACTCAATTACTTTTCATACTTTGGAAAATATGTTGGAGTACCACCACTGAAACTTAGACTTTCATCCATTGTCTGGCGTATTAATGTATCTCCATCATCATTCATAAGAAAAGTAAAAACGTTTTCACCTGCTATGGCAGTATATGTGTGAACAACTAAATACCCGTTATCAACTGTCCAGGTAAAGCCTTCATAATTTTGGCCTGTTTTCCATTCCCCCGAATGTGATGGATAGACAGCTATGCGGCTTGAATCATACCCCCAAGTTCCAATATAATCCTGTTCACTCCTGCCTTTTGCTCCTAATGCGAAAACTGAAAAGCCAAGGACTAAAACCGCAACAAGGACAACGCTAAGTATACGCTTCATAACTACTCCTTCTTTCATCGTATTACAAGTAAATATCACTTGCTATTCGTATTGTAGCATATTTTAACATAATCCGTCAATCTATAATCATATACAGATTGGACGGTGTAGCAAATGAAGAATGAACCCCTTATAATCAAAAAGCGTGGCGAGGACGGCAACCGCATTATCTCTGTCCGTATCAGGGAAGACACCTTGGACGCTTTGGATAAGTTGGCGGCGGAAACGAACTATTCCCGCAATGAACTAATTAACCTTATCCTCGCCCACGGCTTGGAGAATATAGAGATACAGTAAGATTTGCGGCGGCGGGGCTTTCCCCGCCCTTTTTCTTATGCTACAATACAGGCGGGGTGATGATGCTATGAGGATTACACGAAATGTCCGCGAATACACCGCCGGAGAACGGCAATTCCTGTTATATAAGTTCCTCCTGACCCACGCAAGCAAAAACGGTGTTGTCTCTTACACGCAGATAATGGACTATTTGTTGGACTGTGAGATAAAAATTACGGACAACACGCTTTATAATGACCTGAAAGTGCTGAATAATAAAGAAAGTTTTAACCTCGATATTGAATACGATTTCAGCAAAAAGGGCTACCGCGTTAATAATTTGCCCTTTGAACCCTATGAAATACGCCTCATAGCCCATAGCATACAATCCTCCAAGTTCATCACACAGGCCAAGGCACGGGAACTGATAGGCAAGGTTAAGAAACTGACAGACCGGGAAACTGCCGCGAGCCTCAGCAGCGACGCTTTTGTTTGTGAGCGTATTCACAGCCTGAACGACAGCACCATCCCACATATCGACCGTTTGTATCAGGCCATAGCCGAGGACAGTCAAATCAAGTTCAAGCGTTATTCCTACACACCCAACAAGGACAACCCCAAAACCTATTCCAAGAGCGGACAGTTAATGACAGTCAGTCCCTATAAACTGATATGGCACAACGGCAACCTGTATCTGTTGGCCTATGTGGGCGGCAAAAGGAACCGCTTTGATTATTTCCGCGTGGATAGATTGGAGAACATCACAAAGCCCCTTGGCATTAAGCGAGAAGGCAAGGAAAAGTATGAAGCATTTGAGAAAAAATTAAAGAGCGTCAAAATCTTCGATATGATAATGGGGACGGAATACGATGTAAAGATGCGGTTTGTGAATGGCCTTGCGGGTGCTGTGATAGACAAATTCGGCAAGGATATAATGATGATACCCGACGGGGATTACTTCACCACGACGCAAAAGATAGATGTAAATGCTGCATTTTTCGCGTGGATGGCGACATTTGGCGGCGGGGCGGAGATATTAGGCCCTGAAAAAGTGGTGGAGCGTATGAAAAAGTTTATTGATAACGCTGCCAAGGTGTATAAAAATGATGGAGAGATGTAAAAAGTCTCTCCATCACGTTAATATATGTGAAAAGATGCTATAAAGATGTTAAAGAATGCTAAAATATGCTTATAGATGCTTCTTTCTGTCTCTTATGGCCTCCCACTCTCCCGATCGGAAAGGCAAGGGCCTTACAGATTGGCAAGGACGCCCGTCTTTCGTGCCGAGGTCAAAACCTGTTCGTCCCGCAGGGCCTCCAAATATCTTTGTGTAATGCTGACACTTTCATGACCCAGCAAGCGGCTGAGACTGTATAAGTCGAGGCCGTTTTTTAGTTCCTGATGGGCGAAAGTATGGCGGCAAGTATGCGGGGACACTCTCACAAGGGGACTGACGCCCACCGCTTTCCCTGCTTTTTTCATAAATTTATTGACCGCCTCGGGTGTCAGGTGCTTTCCGTTTTTGCTGACAAAGTAATAATTTTCTGCGTCTTTATACTGAAAACGGGCATCTTTTACCCGTTCATATTTCATAAGCCATTTGCTGATGATGGCGGTTTGCGGGACAACACGCTCTTTGCGGCCCTTGCCATAGACCACAAAATATCCCTGCCTGATTTGCTCGGGCTTCATATCCATTATTTCACTGATACGCAAGCCTGTATCAAACATCATCATCAACATTAAACGGTTACGGACACTTAAATAGTCGTTTCCGTTGTAGAACTCTATCATTTTCACAATTTCCTTGTCTGAAAATGTGTGAATTAAAACCTTTGGCTCTTTTACATTCTTGACCCGCTTTGTGATAAGTTCGGGTGTATATCCCTCCTGATAAGCATAAGAACACATACACTTGACCGCTTTCAACAGGTCATTGACATAGGACGGTTTGTTCTTCTTTTCTTGGAGCATCACAATAAACTGTTTAATGTGGATGGGCTTCAATTCCTCCAAGACCTCCACGCCCTGTGCCTCTTTCAAATAGCGGATGAAATAGTTCAACTGTTTCTCATAGTTGTGAATGGTACGCGGTGCCAGATTTCGCACCTGACAGTCGAAAATAAATTCCTGAACTAACCCTTTCATTGACAGCATACAAATCCCTCTTTCCGTCCCCAAAACGACACGGAAAATGGTACGAAAGACTTTTGACTTTTCTTGACCGTTGTCATACCACGGCGGGGTTTTCATACCTGACCACCGCTTCTGCGAAAATCGTACAAGGCACAAAAAACCCCGAAAGACACGTCTTTCGGGATTTTTTGATTCAATTGGTGTACGACTTAGGCCTTGCGGACAGAGTCGATGTGACGGGTGAGGTCGATCATCTTGTTGGAGAAGCCCCACTCGTTGTCGTACCAGGCGACGAGCTTGACGAAGTGATCGTTCAGAGCGATGCCGGCACGGGCGTCGAAGATGGAGGTGTGGGCGTCGGTGCGGAAGTCGGAGGAGACGACGTCGTCATCAACGTACTCCAGAACACCCTTCATGGGGCCTTCGGAGGCGGCCTTCATGGCAGCGCAGATCTCATCATAGGTGGCGGCCTTCTCGAGGCGGAAGGTCACGTCAACAACGGACACGTCCGGAGCGGGGATACGCATGGACATACCGGTGAGCTTGCCGTTGAGCTCGGGGATGACCTTGCCGACAGCCTTGGCAGCGCCGGTGGAGGAGGGGATGATGTTGTTGTAGATGGAGCGTGCGCCGCGCAGATCCTTCTTCTTGGGGAAGCCGTCGACGATGGCCTGGGTGGCGGTGGAGGCGTGGACGGTGGTCATGAGGCCTTCGACAACGCCGAAGTTGTCATTGACGACCTTGGTGATCGGGGCCAGGCAGTTGGTGGTGCAGGAAGCGTTGGAAACGAACTGCATGTCGGGGGTGTACTTGTCCAGGTTGACGCCGCAGACGAACATGGGGGTGTCGTCCTTTGCGGGGCCGGACATGATGACGACCTTGGCGCCGGCATCGACATGAGCCTGGGCCTTCTCCTTGGTCAGGTAAACACCGGTGCACTCGAGCACGTACTCAACACCCAGCTCACCCCAGGGGATGAGGGTAGCGTCGCGGTAGGTCTTATCGGAGAGGACCTTGACGGTCTTGCCGTTGACGGTGATGGTGCTGTCCTCGTCGTTGCCGGAGACTTCGCCGTTGAAGCGGCCGTGGACGGAATCGTACTTCACGCAGTAAGCGACGTGGGAAGCGGGATGGCCGGGAGCGCTGATGGCAACGACCTCGATATCGTCAGACTGGATAGCGGCGCGGAACGCCAGGGAGCCGATGCGGCCGAAACCATTGATGCCAACTTTGATCATGTTTTTTATCCTCCAATTATAAAGATAGTACAGAATCTGCCGACAAGCCGTCCTCCGCGCATGCGCGAAAAACGCCTGTCATAGCTTACTCATAATAACATATACTATTCTCAAAAATCAAGTTTAACTGCAAGGGAATTTGGTTCGGAACATGACAAATTTTTGCCGCATTCGCCCGATTATTTCGTGTTAGTATTGTTCATTTTGTATATATCTGCTATAATTACCCAAATCCCGGGTATTTTTCCGGGTTTGTATTCTGCTGTTTTGGGAGGACGCCGTATGATCCAGATCTCTGCCGAGCTTCTTGCCCTCACCTCCGAGCCTGCCCTGCTTGTGCGGGGCGGCAGGCTTCTCTATGCCAATGACGCGGCCCGGGCGCTGCTGGGGCCGGACTGCCCGGATAAAAGCTTCGCCGCTCTCTTCGGGCGGGACATTGCCGGGATGCAGGCGCCGGCCTTTGTGGGCGAGGCGGAGGTTGCGGGCAGGCGCTTTCTCCTGCGCATCCGCTCGATGGACGGCATGCGCGCGGTGTTCCTCTCCCCCTGTGAGGCGGCGGGGGAGCTTTTGGGCGACAGCTTTCTCTACGCGCTGCGCTCGGAGCTGATGCAGCTGAACGTGAGCGTGCAGCTCATCCGCGCAAGGCTCAGTCCGGAGGACGCCCAGAGCCTGCGGGCCCTGCGCGGCGTGATGCAGAGTCTCTACCGCGTCAACCGCACGCTGCAAAACCTCTCGGTCATCCGGGGTACGGAGCAGGGCACGCTCTTCTTCCGGCCCCAACCGCTGGAGCTGTGCGGGCTCCTGCGCGACCTGCTGGATGCGGTGCGCCTGAACGTGCAGACGCCGGAGATCGTTTTCACCGCGCCGGAAAGTCTGCCCATCCACGGCGACCCGGAGCTTCTGGAGGCGCTGGTGCTGAATCTGCTGTCAAACTGCCTGCGCCATGCGGAGGGCTGCACAAGGGTGCGCGTCTCCCTGCGCGGGGCGGGGGACCAGGTGATATTGTCCGTGGACGACGACGGCTGCGGCATCCCCGGCGACAGGCTCCACACGGTGCTCGAGCGCTACCGTTACGGCGGCGCTCTTGCAGAGGCTGACCGCGGGCCGGGGCTCGGACTCACGGCGGCGCGGGAGATCGCGCGCCTGCACGGCGGGACGCTGCTGCTGGAGAGCCGCGAGGGCGTCGGGACGGCGGTGCGCGTGTCCCTGAGCCGGGCGGCAGCCCCGCAGGGGCCCCTGCGCAGCCCCGCGGCGGATTACGACAAAAGCTACGACCGCATCCTCACGGGCCTCGCCCCATGCCTGCCGCCGGAGGCCTTCGACGTGCCGGAACGATAGAAGAAATTCAGGAGCTGTGAAAGCAAAGCTTTCACAGCTCCTGTTTGTTGTATGCTTTCTTTTTCCGAATCACGCAGCAGGCGCGAGGGCCACGAAGGTGAACCTGTTCCGAGCGAAGGTCTGTGCCTGCGATCCGATGGTGCCGTAGATGGTAAGATCGGTCCTTGTGCCAAAAGCGTCAGAGGCGATAGAGGTAACGGACGCAGGAATATAGACAGAGGTAAACGCGCCGCCCGAGAAAGCCTCGGACTCAATCGTCGTCAGCGCGGCGGGGAGCGTGAGATCGGCACTCTGTGCGGAGGTCGTAAGCTTGCCGCCGGCCGCAAGCGTAACGCTGCCGCCCGGCTGGATTACAAGCGCATTGACCTTGAGCTCGCCGTTGACCGTGAGTGTCTTGCCGCTCGGTACGACGAGGGTAGTCTCGCTCATGTCGACCCTTGCCGGGGTGGTGCCATCAAAGACGGGGATCTCCACATCCGTCGAGAGCGTGTAGGTGTCGAGGCCGTGAATCTCAATATAGCCGAGGGCCCTATTCGCCATGTCTTCAATGCCTGCCCGGCTGCTCGGGTAGTAGATGCGCATTTCTCTGATGACATGCTTGTCGCGGTCGTAATTGCTGTGGCAGCTGTATGTATTCGGGTTTATGCCCACAAGGACGTCCGCAGCAACCAGCCCTTCATCCGTGCGGAAAATATTCAGCGTGTACACCGCACCCTGTTCCACGATAAATTTGGGCATTGCCGCGTCCTGTCTGCCGTCTCTGTTGAAGGTAATGGGCCTGCCATCGGCATGGGCATAGGTTCCCTTTACATCGACCACGCCGCCGTCGAACATCTCGATCTCGCCGTTGTTCTGGAGCGTACCGAGCACGTCGATCCTGCCGTTGAAGCTGGCCTCAAGCTTGCCGTTGATCGTCAGCGTTTTGCCGGCCGGCACTGTCAGCGTGCTGTCGTGCCTGACTTTTACGTAACAGCTTTCGGGAATCGTAAGATCCGCATCGAGAGCAATATTCTGGGTGACGATAATTCTGGATATATTGGCGTTCAGGGCGGCCTTCAGCTGTGCCAGCGTGGTGACCTCTACCCTTTCGGCATACGAGATGCTGCCGCCGTCTCCGATAACGACATTGCCGCCATCATTGACAAGCGCCATGACGATCAGCTCGCCGTTGACCGTGAGCGTCCTGCCGCTCGGCACGACGAGGGTAGTCCCGCTCATGTCGACCCTTGCCGGGGTGGTGCCATCAAAGACGGGGATTTCTACATCCGTCGAGAGCGTGTAGGTGTCGAGGCCGTGAATCTCAATATAGCCGAGGGCCCTATTCGCCATGTCTTCAATGCCCGCCCGGCTGCTCGGGTAGTAGATGCGCATTTCTCTGATGACATGCTTGTCGCGGTCGTAATTGCTGTGGCAACTGTATGTATTCGGGTTTATGCCCACAAGGACGTCCGCAGCAACCAGCCCTTCATCCGTGCGGAAAATATTCAGCGTGTACACCGCACCCTGTTCCACGATAAATTTGGGCATTGCCGCGTCCTGTCTGCCGTCTCTGTTGAAGGTAATGGGCCTGCCATCGGCATGGGCATAGGTTCCCTTTACATCGACCACGCCGCCGTCGAACATCTCGATCTCGCCGTTGTTCTGGAGCGTACCGAGCACGTCGATCCTGCCGTTGAAGCTGGCCTCAAGCTTGCCGTTGATCGTCAGCGTTTTGCCGGCCGGCACTGTCAGCGTGCTGTCGTGCCTGACTTTTACGTAACAGCTTTCGGGAATCGTAAGATCCGCATCGAGAGCAATATTCTGGGTGACGATAATTCTGGATATATTGGCGTTCAGGGCGGCCTTCAGCTGTGCCAGCGTGGTGACCTCTACCCTTTCGGCATACGAGATGCTGCCGCCGTCTCCGATAACGACATTGCCGCCATCATTGACAAGCGCCATGACGATCAGCTCGCCGTTGACCGTGAGCGTCCTGCCGCTCGGCACGACGAGGGTAGTCCCGCTCATGTCGACCCTTGCCGGGGTGGTGCCATCAAAGACGGGGATTTCTACATCCGTCGAGAGCGTGTAGGTGTCGAGGCCGTGAATCTCAATATAGCCGAGGGCCCTATTCGCCATGTCTTCAATGCCCGCCCGGCTGCTCGGGTAGTAGATGCGCATTTCTCTGATGACATGCTTGTCGCGGTCGTAATTGCTGTGGCAACTGTATGTATTCGGGTTTATGCCCACAAGGACGTCCGCAGCAACCAGCCCTTCATCCGTGCGGAAAATATTCAGCGTGTACACCGCACCCTGTTCCACGATAAATTTGGGCATTGCCGCGTCCTGTCTGCCGTCTCTGTTGAAGGTAATGGGCCTGCCATCGGCATGGGCATAGGTTCCCTTTACATCGACCACGCCGCCGTCGAACATCTCGATCTCGCCGTTGTTCTGGAGCGTACCGAGCACGTCGATCCTGCCGTTGAAGCTGGCCTCAAGCTTGCCGTTGATCGTCAGCGTTTTGCCAGCCGGAACGATCAGACGGCTGTCGTTTCTGACTTTCAGGTAGACCCCTTCCGGAATGGTCAGGTTGTCGGTAAGACTTAGATTTCCCGTGCCGCGGAGTCTGATCTGGCTGAACTGTCCGGATTTACACATACCGACGAAAATTTCCGGGACTATATCCTTGCCGGGGAAATACCCTGGCCCTTTATCCTTATCTACTGCATCGCACCACTGGCTCAGATCTGCGCCGTATATGATGGCGGAACGATCAACAACATCGAGGATGCTCTGGCTGATCATGACGCCGCCCATGCCGTTGAACTCGCCGCCATTTTCGATGATCACGCGGGGCCGAATATTGGCAAGGTCCGCGTTAAGCACTTCAATACGGCTGCCGGGATTACCCTGGAAGACGCCCTCGATACGGAGCACGCCGCTGGTACCCAGGTTTATTACGCCGTTATTTGTAAGCTTGCCCTCGCTGGTGATAAACAGCGTTTCGGTAACGGTAACGTGCATACCCTCCGGAATGACCAGCTCTTCATCGAGCGCAGCCGAAGCGGTGAGCGTATACGCTGGCTCGTTGTTGGCAATCGCGTCCTTCAAGCCCTGAAGGGAAGTATTCACCATCGGCGTTTCAACCCAGAACGTCTCGGTGCTGCCGTTAAAGCTAAAGTCTGAAGGAGGTATCAAAGCAGTGTTTCTCTCTATGTCAAGCGTGACATAGACAGGCTGCCAGTTGTTATCGGGGTCGTTATAATACCATCCGAGGTCAGGCTGACCGGCTTGAGGGGGATTCCAGTTATAAGCAGTCCCATCATTGGCAAAATAGGTGACACCTATCACATTATTGTCCATGTCAAAGCTGTATTGATAGTTGCCATAGGATCCCCAATAGCCGAGAATGGTACTCAGCTTTTCATTCCCGGAATAGAGCTGATAGCCATACGTACCATCAGCAGAGTACCAGAGGACATTGCAGCCCGAAAACGAGTTGTTATCCCCATTATAGAAGCAGCAGACCGTATATCCGTCAGCATATAGATCGAGAACGCCGTCCGACTTAAGCCGATAATTGCATGTTATATGCTGAAAAGAAATATCGCTCCGTGTTGGAGGGACGACTATTTCCGACGGCAAGACCATTCCTGATTCCCCATCGGCATACGCCGCCGGGAGCAGGCAGGCCATCAGGAGCAGGCACAAAAGCAGGGGCAGGATTTTGCGAACGTGTTTGGACATGGTACCGTACCTCCGTATATATTTTTCCGTTTTCTGGAATTTCATCCGGATTTTACCTTTTATAGTTTACCTCCCCCCGGCAGGCTTTTGCAAGTGTTTTTTTAACTTTTTTAAAGCGCCCCGGCCCGGGGCGCGCAGGGCGTCCCGGGCCGGGTCATGTGATCGTCTGTTATCCGTAAATGCCGCCGCCGATGAACTCGCGGATCAGGGCGTCGGGCGCTACCTCCTCCTCCGGGATGTGGCCGAACATCTGCAGGGCGGGCAGCACCCTTCTGAGCTCCTCGAAGCGCTCGATCCCCTCCGGCACGGATCTGAACAGCTCCGTGGCCGTGCTGTTGAAGACCGGCAGCTCGTAGGCAAAGGAGGTGTCGAAGCGGAAGTTTGCCTTGTCCTTGAAGGGCGATATGTAGCTCAGCTCGCCCCGGCGGACGTTGGCCCACATGCTCATGGTATCCTGCGGGTCGGAGCCGCGGAACTTGTAGTCGCGCACCATGCGCCGCACAAGGCGGAACCAGGTGCGCTTAAAGACCAGGCGGCCCTGGTACTCCACGTCGCTGCGGGCGGAGATGTAGAGCTTGAAGGCCTCGGGGTGCACGTCGGTGATCATGGAGTTGAGCGCGTGGATGCCCTCGAACACCACCATCTCGTCCCTGCCGAGCTTGATGGCTTTGGACGGCTCCTGGATGCGCATGCGGCGGGAGAACTCGTACTTGGGCACATAGATGCGCTCCCCTTTTGCAAGCTGCTCAAAGTGGCGGTTAAGAAGCTCCATGTCCAGGCACAGGGGCGATTCCAGATCCAGGTCGCCCTCCGGCGTGCGCGGGGTGGTGTGGTCCACCGTCTTGAAGTAATCGTCCATGCCAACGTAGTAGGTATGCACGCCGCGCATTTCCAGCGCCTCGGCGATCTTCATGGAGGTCGTGGTCTTGCCCGAGCCGGACGGGCCGGACAGCAGGATGATGGGACTTTGCCTCTTGTTCTCCAGGATGAGGTCCACCGCCTCCTCCACCCGGTCGCGGTAGAGCTGGTCGCACTCTTCCATGAAGCCTATGGGGTCACTCACGGTTTTCAGGTTGATCTCGTCAAGTTTATAGGCCATGATAATCCTCCCATTTATACAAATTCCGTCTTTCCGCCCGAAGCGGCAGAGATTGAAAACTGCTTGTAGAAGTCGCTGATTTTTTCTTTTTCCGCGCAGGTCTCGTCGATCTTTTCGATATACTCCAGCGGGTACTTGGGCGCCATCAGGCGGATATTGCGTCCGCCGTCCGGGCGCACCAGCTTGGTCGAGCCGCCCCCGCCCATGGCCAGGATGCTCCTGAGCTCCTCCATGATAACGATGTTGTAGAGGTTGATGCGCCCGTCCTTCGCCCAGCCGACGTTTTCAAAGCCGCCGGACATGAACTTCTGCCGGTAGAGGTAATAGGGCGCGTAGCCCGCCGCCGTCAGGCGCTCGCCCGCGTAATCCAGCATGGCGGCTACCTCCTCCGCCCCGGGGATGGGCGTTTGGTCCAGCGTGATGCGCGAGCCCTTTTTGAGTGACAGGGTGTGCACCGTCACATTCTCCGCCCCCAGGGTGAGCACCTTCTCCAGCGTCTCCCGAAAGCCCTCGGCGCTGTCGCCGGGAAGCCCCGCGATGAGGTCCATGTTCACGTCAAAGCCGCCGACCCTGCGCACCTTCTCCAGCGCTGAAACGATGTCCGCCGCCGTGTGCCTGCGGCCGATGAGCTCCAGCACCCGGTCGGACATGGTCTGGGGGTTGACGCTGACCCGGTCCACGCCGTGTGCGCGCAGGACGCGGAGCTTTTCCTCCGTGATGGTGTCGGGCCTGCCCGCCTCCACGGTGTACTCCCGCAGAGCGGAGAGGTCGAAATTCTCCGCCAGTACCGTGCACAGCCGGTCGAGCTGCGGAGCCTCGAGTGTCGTGGGCGTACCGCCGCCCATGTACAGCGATACCGGCCTGAGCCCCAGCTTCTTCACCCGGGCCGCCGTGGCGGCGATCTCCTTTTCCAGCGCGTCCAGGAAGGGCGGCACCAGCTTCATGCTCTTTTCCACCGACTGGCTGACAAAGCTGCAATAGGCGCAGCGTGTGGGGCAGAAGGGGATGCCCACATACAGGCACACGTCCCGCGCCTCCAGCGAGGCCCCCGCCCTGAGCGTTTCGCGCGTGGTGGCAAGGCAGAGCTTTACCCGCGCGGGGCTCACGTCGTATTCCTTCGCAAAACGCTTTGCCGCCTGCTTTTCGTCGAGGCCCGCGTTCATCAGCCCCGCCAGGAGCTTGCCGGGCCGCACGCCGGTAAGCGCGCCCCAGGCGGGCTTTTTGACGCCCGAGCGCAGCGCCGCGCGGTAGATCGCGTTTTTGACCAGGCGCTGGCAGATCCGGTCCCGCTGCAGGGGATCACGCATGGCGGCGTTCTCCGCGCGTGCCGCGCCCCGCCAGACCTGCCCGCCCCGATAGAGGGCGCAGCTGCCGGTGGTGAGGCTTTCGCCGTGCGTGAGGCTTACTTCCATGCGCTCCCCCTCGGGCGGCGTGTCCGGGTACTCGGGCCGCTCGTCGGGAAAGATAGTGAGCAGCATCTGCTCCACCGCGTATTTATATTCGTGTCCGTACAGGTACAGCTTCATGCTTTTCTCCGAACCCGCCGGAGAGGCGGGGGGTATTCTTAAAGTGAAAAGTGAATAGTGGAAAGTGAAAATATAGAGCGCCTTCGGCGCAATTTTAAAATGATCGCGAAGCGATACCTTCACTTCACTTTTCACTTTTCACTTTTCAATTTTTTACGTACAGTCTTTTTTTAAGATTATAACAGATACATCACTTCCTGACAATCACTGTTTTGGCAAAACAAGTGTGTACCAGAATCTGGGAGTATTCCCGCAAAGGCGCATGACAGGCCGTTATTTGAAAAAATTTTAGTAAAATAGGGCTGGCATTTTTCTCCGTTTTGGTGTATTATAGGGTTGAGGGTATATTGAATTGTTTTGCCGTGTGAGGGTGAATGTATGTATACGATCGGTGAAAAAATCATTTACGGTGAAAACGGTGTCTGCACCGTTGCCAAGGTCGCACCGCTGGAGTCCTCCGGCGCGTCGGACAAGCTGTTTTATCATCTGGAGCCTCTGATCGGCAGCGGGGTGTATTTCGCGCCGGTGGACTCCGGGGCCTTCATGCGCCCCGTCATCAGCCGCGAGGAGGCGGAGGCGCTCATCGACGCCATCCCCAGCATCGAGCCCGCCATCTGCCGCGACAACCGCTTCAACCATGTGGACGCCTTTTATAAGGAGCTGTTCCGCCAGCACAGCTGCGAGGCGCTGGTGGCCATCGTCAAGGGCCTGCACCTGCGCATGAGCGAGAAGAAGACCCGCTCCAGCCGGGCCGAGACCACCATGAAGCGCGCCAAGGACATCCTGCACGGTGAGCTGTCCATCGCGCTGGACATGGACGTGGCGCAGGTGGAGAGATATATCCGTGACCGCCTCGAACCGACAGACGCCGAATAAACACCCAATTACCAGCACACCCCGGACTTTCGTCCGGGGTGTTTGTCTTATTGAAAGTGTACTTCCGGGTAGGTCTCGTCCAGGGCGGCGAAGGTGTAGCCCTCCCCCAGCGCCCACTCGATCATGCTCTCCAGGGCCTTGACGCTGAAAAGCCGCGCGTCGTGCTGGAGCACCACCGCGTATTCATAGGGCTCCTTCGGATTTGAAAAGTCGATGAAGGTGCCCTCGGTGGTCTTGGTGCTCGACTCGGGCTGCACGTTCCAGTCGTAGACCCGCACGCCCGCGTCGCGCATGACCCGGTACATCTCCTCATAGCCGCCGGGGAAGGTGGCCGCGAGGAAGCTTGCCGTGCGGCTGCCGCCGGGAAAGCGCACCACATGGGCATACTGCCCCGTGTACTGATAGACGATCTCCTGGGCGGTCATGAGGTCTGTGAAGTAGTTCTTCTCGCTCTTATACAGCCACTCGTAGGAGCCATGATCGTTGCAGTGGATGCCCAGGGTGTGGCCCTGCTCCACGATCTTCGGCAGCAGGTGGAGATATTTGGTCTGGTTGGTGACGACAAAGAAGGTAGCCTTCACGCCGTAGCGCCCCAGGACCTCCAGCGCCTCCTCGGTATACGCGCAGGGGCCGTCGTCAAAGGTCAGGCAGATGGTGCCCTTCGGCGGCTGCACGGTCTCCGGCAGGATCTGGGCCTCGACGTGCACCAGGCGCGCAGCCTCGGCAAGTACCTCGTCCCCCTCGGCGAGCACATAGCGCAGCTCGTAGTCGCCGGGCCGCCAGGGGATGACCTCGCCCTCGACCGTGACGTCTGCGGTCCTGCTCTTTCCTTCCGCGTCCGCGGCGGTGAAGCCCGGCTCATGCCAGGGCTCGCCGCAGACCCAGTTCAGCTCCGCCTCACCCTTGAGCTCGATCTGCGCTTTCGGCGCCGCCTCCTCGCCAAAGGCCGCGGCGCTCACCGACAGCAGCAGCGTCAGGGCAAGCAGCAGGGATATCAGGCTTGAATGTCTCCTCCTGCGCATACTCAAAACGGCAGTTCCTCGTTGTTGTCCTTGGCCTTTTCCGCGCTGTCTTCCTCGCCGCCGAGGTCAAACTCCAGCTTTTCCCCGCACTTGGGGCAGAGGATGGAGCCCTTCTCCAGCGTCTCCTCGTCGAAGCTGATCTCCTCGCCGCAGACCGGGCAGGTGGCGTCGTAGATCACGCCGTCATACTGAAGCTCCTCGTCCTCGTCGTCATCCTCCGCAGGCTCTCCGCCGCGCTGGCAGCAGCCGCCGCAATAGGGTGCGCGGCCCTCATCCTCGTCTTCCTCGGAGTCGAAGCCGCCGCAAAGCTCCTCCAGGTAGCTCAGCTCATCGGCCACGCCGTCGATGGCCTGGGCCTGCCCGCGGTCGGTCTCGCGCAGGTTTTCCAGCTCATGGGCAATGTCTCCCAGCAGGTCGTTGAGCGCGCCCCAGAGCTTGCCCTCCTTCGAGGCGGGGTCCAGGCCCAGACCGTCGGCCAGGCCCTTGAGATACGCGGTCTTTTCGGAAATCGTCATAATAATACCTCCTTATTCGCTGCGTCAAAACAAGGGAAGACCGCCTGGCCTTCCCTTCAGTTGATCGTTCTTGTGTGTTCTTACGCTCTGGACAGATACTCGCCGGTGCGGGTGTCGATCTTGATGCGCTCGCCGCGCTCGATGAAGAGCGGCACCTTGATCTCGGCGCCGGTCTCGACGGTGGCGGGCTTGGTGGCGTTGGTGGCGGTGTTGCCGGCAAAGCCCGGATCGGTCTCGGTGACCTCAAGCTCCACGAAGAAGGGGGGCTCGACATTGAAGACCTTGCCCTTGTAGGAGTAGATGGTGCACTCCATGTTCTCCTTGACGAACTTGAAGTTGTCGTTCAGGACGGAGGCGTTGACCGGCTCCTGGTCATAGGTCTCGGGGTTCATGAAGTAGTAGAGATCGCCGTCGTTGTACAGGTACTCCATGGTGACGCGGTCGACGGTGGCGTTCTCGAACTTGGCGGTGGGGTTGAAGGAAGTTTCGGTGACGGCGCCGGTGATGACGTTCTTCATCTTGGTGCGGACAAATGCCGCGCCCTTGCCGGGCTTGACGTGCTGGAACTCGACGACCTGCATGACCTGGCCGTCCATCTCAAAGGTAACGCCGTTTCTGAAATCGCCTGCAGTAATCATATAAAGGGACCTCCCGAATAAAAGTTAAAAATAGATAAATCCAATTATCTACGTTATTTTACAGGATAAGCACGCATAATGCAAGCATTTTTTATTTCAAATGCGAACACGGTTCGCATTTGATGACTCGCGCTTATCGCGCGCGGCGGTGCGTGACACGCCGTGCTTGGTCGGCGCGAGGCCTCGCGGAGCTCGGCTCAAGGTGTTTTTGAGGAAGCAAAGCTCCCTCAAAAACGGATTAAAATAATGTAAAACCCGTCTTTACAGCACGATCAGTTCGTTCTTGGGGGCTTTTGTGATGACCTCGGCGCAGGTCTCGCGGATGATCATGACGTCCTCGATGCGCACACCGAAGCGGCCGGGGAGATAGATGCCGGGCTCGGCGGAGGAGAGGGCGCCCGCCGGCAGCGGTACGTTTCCGCTGGGGCCGGCGAAGGGCGGCTCGTGGATATCGAGACCCAGGCAGTGTCCGAAGCCGTGGCCGAAGTATTCGCCGTAGCCCGCATCCGCGATGACCTTGCGTGCGGCGGCGTCGATGTCCTTGCCCAGGACCCCCGCATGCGCCGCGGCGATGCCCGCAAGCTGGGCCTTGAGGACGGTGTAGTAGACGTTCTTCATCTCGTCGGTGGCCTCTCCGACGGCGACGGTGCGCGTCATGTCGGAGCAGTAGCCGTCCTTGAGGCTGCCGAAGTCCATGGTCACAAAGTCGCCCGCCTGGACGACCTTGTCGCCGGGCACGCCGTGAGGCATGCTGGTCTTGGAGCCGGTGACCACGATGGGGTCAAAGGAATTGCCCTCACTGCCGTGGCGCAGCATGCGGTAGACAAGCTCGGCGGCGACCTCGCGCTCGGTCATGCCGGGCTTGATGATGTGCAGGACCTCCTCCAGCGCCGCCTCGCTGATGCGCTGGGCGTGGATCATGGAGGCGATCTCCTCCTCGGTCTTGACCATACGGAGGTTCCGGAACAGCTCACCGGCACTTTCGAGTCTGACGCCGAGCTTCTGTTCCCAGCCGAGGAAGGCCGCGTGGCTGAGGCTCTGGTCCTCCGCCGCGATCTTTTCGGCGCCGATCTCGCCCAGGGCCTCCTTGAGCTTCATGGTCAGCGGGTGGGCCTTGTCGAACATGCGCACCTCGGCGCCCTCGGCCTGCTGTTCGGCCGCCTCGATGTAGCGGGAGTCGGTGATGAGGAAGGCTTTCTCCCGGCCGACGAGCACCGCACCGTCGGTAAAGGGGAAGCCCGCGGCATAGCGCTGGTTCTTCTCGTCGGTAATGAGCAGCGCGTCCAGACCGCGCTTGATGAGTTCTTCCCGGATCCTTGCAATTTGATTCATGTGTCTTGTCCTTCTTCTAAAAGTACTTGCCTCTCCCTCCGGGAGAGGTGCCCCAGTGTCGCAGCGCTGGGGCGGAGAGGGGCGTGTGTCGTCCGACACCCCTCTCAGTCACCAGTGTGCGCACTGGTGACAGCTCCCCCGGAGGGGGAGCCAAGGCCCCTTTCAGGGGAGCCGGATTATCCCTTATATTGGGGAAACGTGACGATAAACCTTGACCCCTGAGGCTCGTTTGCGCCGACGGCGATGCTGCCGCCGTGGGCCTTGACCGCGTCGTGCACGATGCTCAAGCCTAAGCCGCTGCCGCCCGCCTCGCGGGAGCGCGCTTTGTCGATGCGGTAAAAGCGGCCGAAGATGTTGTAGCGCTCGTCCTCGGGGATGCCGACGCCGGTGTCCTCCACGGTAAGCTGCACATTGCCGTTTTCGGCGCGGAGCTTTGCCGTGACGCTGCCCCCGGGGAAGTTGTACTTGACGGCGTTTTCCAGGAGGTTGAAGACGATATGGTGCATGTTGCTCTTTGTGGCGAGCACCATGCAGCCGTCCTCAAGCTCGGCGTTGAGCGTGACCTGCCGTTCCGCCGCCACCGGGCGCAGGAGGGTCATGGCGTCCTGGACCGATTTCTTCACGTCCACGGGCTCGGGCACGATCTGGATGTCGTCGTCCATGCGGGAAAGGCTCAACAGGTCCTCTGTCATGTGCTGCAGGCGCTCGGCCTCGTTGCCGATGTCGGAGACAAACTCGCGCATGGTGTCGGTGTCCATGTTCTCGGTCTGCACGATGCTGTCGGCCAGCAGCCGGATAGAGGCAAGCGGGGTCTTGAGCTCATGGGAGGCGTCGGACACGAAGCGGCGGCGCTGCCGCTCGGTATCCTCAAGGTAGGCGGTGAGGGCGTTGAACTCCCGGCTGAGCTCGGCCAGCTCGTCCTTGCCGGAAACTTCCATGCGGTATTTGTAATCCCCGCCCGAAACCACCCGGATGGCGTTGGAAAGCTGGCGGAGCTTGCCGAGTACGGTGGTGGCGTAGATCGCGGTAAGCCCCAGGGCAGCCAGGGCGATCACGACCGAAATGACCCGGATCTGCAGCTTCAGCTCCCGCAGGATCTGGCCGCGCTCGGCATCGTTTTCCCGCAGGAACACCGCCCCGGTGATCTTGAGGCGGTTCGAGACGGGGATGGCATAGCTCGAGAGGAAGCTTGCGTCCCGGAATACGGAGCGAAACACCGTCTTTCCGCTCAGGGCCAGGAGCATATCCGGCTCTGTGTCCGAGCCGCTCAGGCCCTCGTCGGAATCATAGACGGCCACGCCGTTTCTGTCCGCCACGGTGACGCGTTCGAAGCCCTGCATGTCCAGCAGGCGCAGCACCTCCGCCACGTTCTCCTCGTCCGGCTTCTCAAGCCCCGCGAGTGCCGAAGCAAGCGTCGACGCCTGGCTCTCCATGGCCTTCTCCTTCTCCTGATACACCGCGTCCCTCGTGGAGACATAGGGGAAGATATTCAGCATCAGCAGCAGGATCAGCAGCAGCATCCCGATAAACGCGAAAAACTGAAAGCTGATGCTGCCGGTGTTGATGCCCCGTTTGGCGCCGTTCTTCGGCGCGGATGCTTCATTCGGCAAGGTAATACCCCACTCCCCACTTGGTGATGATATGCTGCGGCTGGGCCGGGTTCATTTCCAGCTTTTCGCGCAGGCGTCGGATGTGCACGTCCACCGTGCGCGTATCGCCCAGATAGTCATAGCCCCACACCAGATCCAGCAGCTTCTCGCGTGAAAAGACCTTGCCCGGGTTTTTCATCAGGAAGAGCATGAGGTCGAATTCCTTCATGGTAAGCTCTACCTCCTGCCCGTCCTTGAAGGCGCTGCGGCGCTTTTCGTCGAGCGTGATGTGCCCGCAGCGGAGCACATCCGTCTCCTCGACCTTAGCCGGTGCGGCGGGGGCCGTGATGGACGAGCGGCGGATGAGCGCCCGCACGCGCGCCTTGAGCTCGAGGATGTTGAAGGGCTTGGTGATATAGTCGTCCGCGCCGGACTCAAAGCCCATGAGCTTGTCGGCATCCTCGCTGCGAGCCGTGAGCATGATGATGGGCACGGTGGAGAAGCCGCGGATCTCCTGGCAGGCCTCCAGCCCGTCCTTTTTCGGCATCATGAGGTCCAGGATGATGAGGGCGTAGTCCCCTTCCCGGGCCATCTCCACGGCGGTCTCGCCGTCATGTGCCGTATCGACGGTGTAGCCCTCGTTCTCAAGATTGAATTTGATGCCCTTAACCAGCAATTTTTCGTCATCAACGACCAAAATATTCATAAAAGCTTCCTTTCCAGAGGCCTTGCATTTTTCTCTGTGACCCGGTATAATAACCAGTACGGTTTTTATCCATGTCCTGTATCCACGCCTATTAATTGATTCACAGATAGATATTATACCATACTCCATTTCGGAAAACAACGGGAGAACCAAATGAAAAAACGCAGAATTTTCCCCCTTATCCTGCTTTTAAGTCTGGTGATGAGTATGTCTGCCCCGGCGGCGCTGGCGCTGGAGGTGCCCCAGCTCAACGGTCAGGCCGCCGTGCTGGTGGACCTCGACGCGGGACGGGTCCTCTACGGCTACAACATGGACGCCGAGCGCGCCCCCGCAAGTCTCACCAAGGTCATGACCGTGCTGCTGGCCCTGGAGGCGGTGGACTCCGGGCGCGTGAGTCTCGACGAGATGATCGTGGCGCAGGACGACTGCCTGGAGGGGCTGGAGGAGGATTCCAGTACGTCGGGCATCGGGCCGGGGGTCTCGATCTCCATGAAGGACCTTTTATACTGCGCGCTTTTGCAGTCGGCAAACGAGGCCTGCAACATCATCGGTCGCTACATATCCGGCAGCATCTCCGGCTTCGTGGACCAGATGAACCGCAAGGCCGAGCAGCTCGGCTGCCAGCACACCCACTTCGTCAACACCAACGGCCTGCCCGCCGAGAACCACTACTCCTCGGCCTACGACCAGTACCTGATCTTTGCCGAGGCCATGAAGCATCCCCTGTTCATGGAGATCTCCAACACCGCCTCCTACTCGGCCGACTGCACCGCCGTCAATAACGGCGAGCCCATCGGCAACTCCAATGCTCTCATCAACATCACCTCCATCTACTCGAATGGCGGCCGCTACCTCTACGAAGGCGCCAGCGGCGGCAAGACCGGCTACACCCGCGCCGCCGGCTACTGCCTCGTCTCCACCGCCCAGCGAAACGGCGTGCGGCTGCTGGCCGTGGCCATGGGCTGCGACGGTGCGCTCAACGCCCAGATCGAGGACTACTACAACTTCATCGACAGCCGCACCCTCTACGACTGGGGATTCAATAATTTCTCCTACCGTACCCTTGTAAGTGCCAATGAAGTCGTGGAGCGCCAGGACGTGGAGCTTGCCGAGGGCAACGCCGTGGCCATGCTCCGCCCGCAGGAGGAGCTGCGCGCCCTGATGCCCAACGAGGTCAAGGACGAGGATATCCGCCGCGAGGTCATCCTCTACAACGAGACCCTGCGGGCCCCCATCGGCGCGGGCACGGTGCTCGGCGAGGTGCGCGTGTATGTAAACAGCACCCTCTTCGGCACCTCCCGCCTCGTCAACAGCTCCGCCATTGAGCTGTCGCGCAACGCCTACCTCACGAGGCGCGTCGGCGAGATCCTCAGCAAGGGCTGGGTCATCGCGCTCATCAGCGTCCTGCTCTTCTTCACCATTGTCTATCTCATCCTCATCACCCGCTACCGCCGCCTGCGCAAGAAACACCTGCGCGAGCGCCGCCGCGCCGAAAAGCGCAGGCGCGAGGAGGAGCTGCAAAAGCGCCGCCAGGGCACGTCCTTCCAGAGCGCCGACCCCGTTGACCGCTTCGATTTCAGCGCCGACATGAGCGAGTTTTTCGACGACGAGGGAAAATAAAACCTTTACCCGCCTGCCCGAGCAGGCGGGTATTTTTTCCGAAAAACCACATCCTGTCGGAATCTTCCTATTTACAAGCGCTCAGATTTCAGGTAAAATATGTAAGGATATTCGTGTATTTTCCCGTGATTTATACGAATATCTGCCAACAATATTTTGTTTAGGAGGAACACTGCCATGAAAAACATTTCCCGCCGGGACTTTCTGAAGGGTGCCGCCGCTGCCGCCGCCACCCTCAGTCTGACCGGCATGCCCGCAGCCTTTGCCGATGACGCGAAGGAAGAAAAGGAAGTCCTCACCCCCACCGAGACCATCGACTGCGACGCCGTCGTCGTCGGCGCGGGCGCTGCCGGTCTGATGGCCGCCATGGAGCTGGCCGCCGCCGGCAAGAAAACCTACCTGCTGGAGAAGGGCCCCACCGTGGCAGTCTCCAACGGCTCCCAGGCGGGCGGCCCCGCCCTGGCCGAGACCCGCGTCCAGGCGGCCGAGAACGCCACCGTCTCCGCCCAGACCCTGTACGACTGCGAGTACAACTTCAGCCGCGGCACCGTCAACGGCTCCCTGCTTCGCAAGTGCACCGATCAGGGCGACCGCGTTGTCGGCAACTTCATGGACAACGGCGTCAACATGGGCCTGCGCATCGACTCCTACGGCATGGGCTTCCGCGCCCGCCACAACTTTGCAAACCTCGAGGGCACCCAGCTCAGAGGCCTTGACCGCTTCGGGCCCCTGGTCGAGAAGTTCGAGTCTGACGGCGGCGTTCTGCAGTGCATGCGCGAGGCCGTGCAGCTTGTCAAGGACGGCGACGCTGTAACCGGCGTCATCGTCAAGAATAACGAGGACAAGACCGTCGTCCAGTATAACGCCAAGGCTGTTCTGATCGCCACCGGCGGCTACGCGGGCAACACCGACATGCTCAAGAAGATCTACGGTGACATCACCGTATGGCCCCTGTGCAACACCCTCTCCGTCGGCCAGGGCTTTGATATGGTGATCGAGGCCGGCGGCATTGCCGACCGCAACTGGGCCCTGTGCTGCAACGAGTTCGGCGGCGCAAACCACAAGATCCCCGGCATCATGGGCGGCGCCATGCGCTCTGCCAGCCCCGCGCTGGAGCCCGCGCTCTACGGCGGCCTGATCGTCAACCGCAACGGCGACCGCTTCATGAACGAGCAGTTCCTCTCCGACCGTCCTCTCGCCCTCGGCGGTGAAATGGCTCTGCGTGAGGGTCTGTACTACGCCGTGCTCGACCAGGAGATGATGGACGCCGTCGCCACCGTCGGCATCCGCGGCTACTACGGCGATCCCGAGGACTGGTACGTCGGCTCCCACGGCAGCGTGTTCTACAAGAACGGCGAAAATGTCGTGCGCGCCGATCTGCCCGAATCCGTCGACGCCGCCGTCGAGCAGGGCTGGGCCGCCAAGGGCACCCTGGCCGAGTGCGCCGCGGTCTTCGGCATGAAGAATCTCGAAGCCACCGTCGAGGCCTATAACGCCCTGTGCGAGGCCGGCCAGGACACCCAGTACTACAAAGCCCCCTATCTGCTGCACAAGCTCAGCGGCGACACCTACTACGTCTTCGAGTATGAGCCCTCCATCTGGTCCACCTTCGGCGGCGTGAAGACCGACGATTACTGCCGCGCCCTCGCGGAGGATCAGAGCGTCATCAAGGGTCTGTACGTGGCCGGCGTCGACAACGGCAGCCTCTACTGCAGCCCCTACTACGAAAACGAAGGCGCCTCCCTCGGCATCGCCTACACCAGCGGCATTGTCGCGGCCGACTGCATGATCGACTTCCTCAACGCCTGATCCCGTTGCCCGGAACAGAATTCCGGATAAATAACTGCAGCCGCGATTCCCAAAGCGGGAATCGCGGCTGTGTTTTTGATAAGCGCCGGATCAGAATGTCGGGTTCCACTCGTGATAGCTCATGGTGTTTCCCTTTACGCGGGAGGTCATGTCCAGCGTGTCGCCGTCGAAATCATCGCTCTCGCCCAGTTCTCCGAAACCGATGTCATCACCGAACCAGATGTCTCCTGTCGCGATCGTGACATAATAGTGCGAGGAGGGAAGATAGATTTCGGAGGTGTCGCCCTTGCGCACATAGAAGCGCACGAACTGGCTGGGATTTTCGACATCGGTGATGGTCATTTCAAACGGCCAGCTCTCCGCGGTCGCATGAACGCAGTTCATTCCGTAGAAGGGGAAGTGCCTTTCAAGCTCGCCCGTCTCCGGCTCCTTGTCTTTGAGCTTGTCTGCGATTTTCTCCAGGATCTCGTCGCATTCGTCCCATACGTCGGGATAGTTCTCCGCGCAGTCCCGGGCGGCCAGTGCAGCGGCGTAATACTCACCGCCGTCGAAGATGGCCTGAACCTCCGCAAGGGCCTCCTGTGCGTCGTCCTGCCCGCTGTCCTTTCCGCTGTCTTTGCCGCCATCCTTTTCGGTGTCTGCCTGCGGCTCAGTCTGCGTGTTTTCCGCCGGGGCATCGGCAATCGGGTCCTTTTCCCAGAACACCAGGGGTTCATCGCTGCCGATGTCGATCAGGATCCGGTCGGGAAGCTCCTCCCCGCTGACGGGATGCTTGGAAGTTGTCTTGTAGTTTTTGGCATTTTCCGGCAGCTTTGCCACAGTATCGGTGCTGAAAAGTCCCGACGTAAACTTCTCGCCGGCCTGCTCAAAATCCAGGATTATCTTCGGCGGCTCCTCGTCCTTCCATTTTGTGATGCCGTCGATGCCGACGGAGACGACGAGCTGTCCGTCTTCGATTTCAAGCTTCAGAAGCGAGAGGTCCAGCGTCAGACCATTTTTCTCCACATGCAGCTCTGCCAGGGCTTCCTCCGCAAATGACGAAGCGGCAAAGCTCATGAGCATGAGCACGCACAGCAGCATGCAGACAGCCGCTGCGGCAGGTTTTCGGGTACGCATGTTTTGTGCCTCCTTTTTCGTTTGATCGTATTAAATTCTGTTTTGGATTGCTGTTTTTATTATACACCGTTCAGGGTAGGTTTTCAACCTCATTATCCGTTTTTCTGGCGATGTAAAGGTGTCTGCCTCCCATTTTCTTAGCAGAGAACTTACCCGGGTTTTCCTGCCCGCATTATTGACAGCCGGGTCAGAATCATGTATTATTCTATTCAGCAGAATACACGCAGGGCGCGTTCGCCCTGCCGTCGGAAAGGAGGGTTCCGGCATGAAGATCGGCGCAATGGAGCTGGTCGTCATCTTTATCGTGGCACTGCTGGTGATCGGCCCCGACAAGCTGCCGCAGTACGCGCGCAAGTTCGGCGCGGCGATGCGGGAGTTCCGCAAGGCCTCCCAGGGCGTGACGCAGGAGCTGCGCGAGAGCGTCATCGACCCGCTGGAGGAGGCGCAGAAGCCGCTGCGTGAGGCGATGGAGCCGCTGGAGGACATCTCCAAGGGCCTCAAGTCGGATCTCAGCGCCGTGGAAAAGGACCTCAAAAACATCGGCAAAGCCAAACCCCAGGATACAAAGCCCGTCGCCCCGGCGGACGAGAAGACCGCGCCGGCGGAGGAAGCACCCGCGCCCGCAGAGGCTGCCGCGCCTGCCGCAGACAGCGCACCCGACGATGAGGCACAGGCGAACGAGCCTGCCGCGGACAGCGCGGAAAAGAAGAAAGGAGAAACCGCATGAGAATCGGTACGCAGGAACTGATCATCATTCTGATCGTTGTCATCATCATTTTTGGACCCACGCAGATCCCGAAGCTGACGAAGATGTTCGGCAAGAGCGTGAAGAGCTTCAAGGACGGCATGGACGAGGCGTCTGAGGACATCGCCGACGAGAAGAAGGCAGCGAAGGCGCAGAAGGCCAAGGCCGCCGACAGCGCAGCCGCCGCCGATGAAAAAGAAAGCTAAAGAGCCCGCCTCCCCCGACGGGAGCATGAGTCTGTCGGGCCATCTGCGGGAGCTGAGAAACCGCATCCTGATCTGCGTGATACTGCTGGTGGTGGTCTTCGGCATCTGCCTGAGCTTTGCCCCCCGCCTTGTGACGCTGCTGACGGACATGGGCCGGCGCTATGACTATGTCTATGTCTACATCGCGCCGCAGGAGCTGTTCCTCGTGTACATGAACGTAGCCCTGGTGGGCGCGGTGGTGGTGTGCTTCCCGGTGCTGGCCTACCAGGTCTACGCCTTCTGCAGCCCGGGACTCAGCGGCAAGGAGCGCGGGTACATCTCCGGCGCGCTGATTGCGGGCGGGCTGTGCTTTCTCGTGGGTGTGGCCTTTGCCTATTTCATCAGCCTGCCCTTCATGCTGCGCTTTCTGATCCAGTTTACCGGGGAGGTGGATGTCTCCGCCTCCATCAGCATCCAGCAGTATGTGAGCTTTCTGCTGACAGTGTTTGTGATCTTCGGCCTGGTGTTCGAGCTGCCGGTGGTTTCCGTGCTGCTGACGGGGCTCGGCCTTGTGAAGGCGGAGTGGCTGGTCAAGGGCCGCAAGGTGATGATCGTCATCATTTTCGTCCTCGCCGCCATCATCACCCCGCCGGACATTGTCTCCCAGATCATGGTGGCCATCCCCATGCTGGCACTCTATGAGATCAGCATCGCCCTCAGCCGCGTGGTCGGCAGGGCAAGAAAAAGCGCCGCGGAGGCCGCATGATACAATGACCCCAAATGAGAGACCGAAGCCTCGGTCTCTCATTTTTTCTGCGGGGCTGAAAAATAATTGACGTACTGCGCCGCTTGCGGTAAAATAAAGTATCATTTGGGAATCGTTTCACAATTGAAAAAATGAAAAGGAGACATGACTATGGCAAAAGAACTTTCCCGCAGAGATTTTTTGAAGGGCATGGCCGCAGGCGCGATGGGCATCGCCGCTGCCGGTGTGCTCGGCAGCGTTGAGGTCCCCAAGGCCCACGCCGACGCCATCTACACCCCCGGCACCTACTCTGCCACCGCCAAGGGCATCGCAAGCGATGTCAAGGTCACCATGACCTTCAGTGAGACCGAGATCACCGACGTCATCATCGACGCCGCCGGTGAGACCCCCGAACTCGGCGGCGCCGCCGCTCCCAAGCTCCAGGAGGCCATCCTGAAGGCCCAGGGTGTGGACGTGGACGCCGTCTCCGGCGCCACCGTGACTTCCGATGCAGTCAAGAAGGCCGTCGCGGACTGCATCTCGCAGGCCAGCGGCAAGGCCGTCGTCGTGCAGGAAGCCGAGAGCTTCAACGCCGACTGGCTGGGCGAGGCTCCCGAGATCGCGGACGCCGACATCACCGAGACCCTCGATACCGAGGTGCTGGTGGTCGGCTGCGGCACCGGTGGCTGGATCGCCGCGATGACCGCTGCCGAGGAGGGCGCAAAGGTCCTCGTCGTCGAGAAGGCCGAGACCCCCACCAAGATCAAGGAGGACATCGGCGCCATCAACTCGAAGCTCCAGCTTGAGAGCTTCGACCAGTACCCCGAGTTCAAAATCAACAAGATCGAAGCCCTGCAGGACATCGTCCGCTACGCCAGCGGCTATGTCGATTCCGACCTCGTCAAGGTCTGGATCGACAACTCCGGCGAGACTGTCGACTGGCTCACCGATCTGCTTGAGGGCACCGGCCACTGGTACATGAGCCTCGAGGGCGGCGTGGGCGACCTCAACCACCCTGAGCGCGACAAGGCCTACGCCACCGGCCACAGCCCCCATCCCGTGGACGGCAAGCCCGACGACGTTGACCTCAACTCCGACATGACCGAGTTTGTCACCAGCCGCGGCGGTGAGATCCGCTGCAACACCTGCCTCGTCAAGCTCGACCAGGATGCGGACGGCAAGGTCACCGGCATCATCGCCCAGGATATGAAGGACGAGCATTACATCCGCATCAACGCCTCCAAGGGCGTCATCATGGCCACCGGCGGCTATGCCTCCAACGGCGACATGATGCTGGCGCTCCAGCCCCAGACCATGAAGATGAAGATCAACGTCCCCATGGGCTCCAAGTCCGACGGCGCCGGCATCAAGGCGATGCTCTGGGCCGGCGGTCAGATGGATCCCTGCCACGCCTCCATGATGTTCAACCGCTGCTCGTGCCTGCCCACCGAGACCGCCGGCTACAAGACCAACGGCAAGTGGTACTGGTTCGGCGAACAGCCCTTCCTCAAGGTCAACCTCAAGGGCCAGCGCTTCTGCAACGAGTCCGGCCCCTACGAGTTCATGCTGCACTCCATGTACATGCAGCCCAACCACACCTATGTCGACATCTTTGACGCAAACTGCAAGCAGTATGCCGAGCAGTTTGACGAGGTCGGCTGCTGCCGCCTCTTCCCGTTCCCGAACGGCGCCCTCTCCAACCGCGGCTTTGACGCCTGCTGGAAGGAAATGACCGAGGGTGAGAACTCCCACCTGGCGCTGGGCTACCTGCAGAAGGCCGACACCATTGCCGAGCTTGCCGAGAAGCTGAACATCCCCGCTGACGAGCTGGAGAAGACCGTCGCCCGCTACAACGTTCTCTGCGCCAAGGGCGAGGACGAGGATTACGGCAAGTCCGCCCACCGCATGACCCCGGTCGACACTGCCCCCTTCTACGGCATCCGCACCGGCGCCTGGCACCTGACCACGCTCGACGGCTGCCGCATCAACACCGATATGCAGGTTATCCGCGAGGACGGCACTCCCATCGAGGGTCTGTACGCCACCGGCGACTGCACCGGCGGCTTCTTTGCCAACAACTACCCCAACCTCTTTACCGGCCTTGCCTGCGGCCGCACCATGACCTTCGGCCGCCGCGCCGCCAAGATCGTGGCCAAGAAGTAAGCATCTTCTTTTGCCTCTCCTGCAAGGGGAGGTGGCCGAAAGGCCGGAGGGGTTACCCCTCAGTCTGGCCGCTTTGCGTCCGGACAGCTCCCCCTGCAAGGGGAGCCGCAGAACAGCGAGCCCGGCGGGAAACCGCCGGGCTTGTTTACATTTTTCCCCTTGAAGCGCCGCAGGCCATGTAGTAGGATAATCCAAGAATCTGTCAGGGGAGGCGCTGCCATGCAGGAGACATTTTATACGATCCCGGGCTGCCCGGTGCGCATTGCGCTGGTGTCCGACCTGCATGAGCGTCCCTACGGCGCGGTGCTCGCCTCGCTGGAAAAGCAGCGGCCCGACCTCATCTGCGTGACGGGAGATTTCTTTTACGGCTGCCTGCCGAAAAGCGGCGTGAAAGCCGAGGAGGCAGGCGTGCTGCCCTTCTTCGCCGCCTGCGCGACCCTTGCCCCCTGCTTTGTCTCCCTCGGCAACCACGAGTGGATGATCCAGCCGGAGGACTTTGCCCTCATTAACGGGACCGGCGCCAAAATCCTGGACAACAGCTTTACCTCGTGTGACATTGCGGGGGCCAGGCTTGTGATCGGCGGCCTGACCTCCGGCCGCGTCACCGCCTGCACCCGTCTCCAGCGGGCAAGCTTCCGCCTTCTCGACGCAAACCGCTATACCCGCAAGGCCAAATCCGTGCCGCTGCTCTCTTGGCTGAATGATTACTGCTTAGCGCCCGGCTATCACATCCTGCTGTGCCACCACCCGGAGTATTATCCCCGCTATCTCAAAGGGCACGACATCCCCCTCATTCTCAGCGGCCATGCCCACGGCGGACAGATCCGTGTTTTCGGTCAGGGACTCTTCGCACCGGACCAGGGCATCTTCCCGCGGCTCACAAGCGGCGTGAGGGACGACCGCCTCGTCATCAGCCGGGGCCTTGCCAACCGCCAGCGTGTACCGCGTTTGTTCAACCCGACCGAGATCGTGTATGTTTCCGGCGGTCGCCCTGAGCCGCAGGCGAAAAAATGAAAGGCAATATTTTTTCGCGCATATCCTTCAAAAAATCTTTACTTCTACCTGTCAGCGCTGTATAATCTTGCAGTAATAAACCAAATCTATGCCTTTCGGCAAAAGGGGAAATCCACACATGAGAACAATCGGAACTGTTGTACGCGGCGTACGCGCGCCCATCATCCGCCAGGGAGACGACATTGCCCGGATCGCGGCGGATTCTGTCATGGCCGCCTGGAAAGAGGCCGGCATCACTCCCTGCGACAGGGACGTGGTGGCGGTGACCGAATCGGTGGTCGCCCGCGCCCAGGGCAACTACGCCTCCGTCGATCAGATCGCGGCGGACCTGCGCCGGAAGACCGGCGGCGGCACCGTCGGCGTCGCCTTTCCCATCCTCAGCCGCAACCGCTTCTCCCTGCTGCTCAAGGGCTTTGCCCGCGGCTGTGAGAAGATCGTGCTGCTGCTCAGCTACCCCTCCGACGAGGTGGGCAACCACCTGGTGGACTGGGACCGTCTGGACGAGGCGGGCGTCAACCCCTACAGCGACACCCTGACGCTGTCGGAGTTTCGCGAAAAGTTCGGCCACATCGTGCACCCCTTCACGGGCGTTGACTATATCGACTTCTACTCCGACCTCATCCGCGCTGAGAACTGCGCGGTCGAGGTGCTCTTCGGCAACAAGGTCACGACGCTTCTGGACTACACCGACACGGTGCTCACCTGCGATATCCACACCCGTGAGCGCTCCAAGCGCCTGCTGAAAAACGCCGGGGCCAAGTGCGTTCTCGGTCTGGACGACATCCTCTGCGCGTCGGTCGACGGCAGCGGCTATAACGAAACCTACGGCCTGCTGGGCTCCAACAAGGCCACCGAAGAGACCGTCAAGCTCTTCCCCCGCGACTGCACCGCCGTTGCCGAGCGCCTGTCCAAGCTTCTGAGCGAGGCCTCCGGCAAGCACATCGAGGCCATGGTCTACGGCGACGGCGCGTTCAAGGACCCCGTCGGCAAGATCTGGGAGCTGGCTGACCCCGTGGTCTCCCCCGGCTACACCGCGGGCCTTGTCGGCACGCCGAACGAGCTCAAGCTCAAGTACCTGGCCGACAACGACTTCGGCGACCTCTCGGGCGACGCGCTCAAGGCCGCCATCGAAGCGCGCATCCGCGCCAAGACCGGCGACAGCCTCGTGGGACACATGGTCTCCGAGGGCACCACGCCCCGCCGCCTGACGGATCTCATCGGCTCGCTGTGCGACCTGACCTCCGGCTCCGGCGACAAAGGCACCCCCATCGTCTACATCCAGGGCTACTTCGACAACTACACCAACGAATAATGCCGGCTCTGCGCCGAAAACGCCGCGGGCGTTTCGCTTGACAAAGCCAGTCTTTTGTGAAAAACCACCGGAATCGTGATCTGCACGGTTCCGGTGGTTTTTTACATTTCAAACAGATTGATCTGGTTGCTGTCGGGCAGCTCGCCGAGAGCGCCGAGGGCCTTGAGCTGCTCGATATGCGTCTGGGAGACCTTGGGGCAGGCACTGGACAGCTCCTGCACGGAGATGAATTTCTGCCCGCTCTCGCCCGCGCGCATGAGGTCCCAGGCCGCCGTCTCGCCGAGGCCGGAGATGGCCACGAAAGGCGGGCGGAGCTTCCCGTCCTCGGTGATGAGAAACTTCGTGGCGTGGGACTTATACAGGTCGATGGGCGCAAAGAGAAAGCCGCGCATGTTCATCTCGTACACCGCCTCCATCGTGACCAGCAGATCCTCTTCGTTTGCGGTGAGGTTTTGGCGGCGGTGCATCTCGTTGATCCTTCTGCGCACATCGTCGGCCCCGCCGCACATGCTGCCCGCGTCGAAGCCGCCCTTCTGGCTGCGGCGGTAGAAGTAGGCGGAGTAGAAGGCCAGGGGCTCGTGCACCTTGAACCACGCGATGCGGAAAGCCATCATGACATAGGCCACCGCATGGGCCTTGGGGAAGAGGTAGGCGATCTTGCGGGCGGATTCGATATACCAGTCGGGAACACCCTTGTCGCGCATCTGCTGCTCAGCGTCGCCGGGAAACTCGCCGCTCTTCTTGACCTTGCCCTTACGCACGGCCTCCATGGTTTTGAAGGCGAGCGACGGCTCGATGCCGACCTGGATAAGATAGAGCATGATGTCATCGCGGCAGCCGATGGTCTCGTTGACGGAGGCCACGCCGTTGACGATGAGGTCGTGGATGTTGCCCGCCCACACATCGGTGCCGTGGGAGAAGCCCGAAAGGCGGATCAGGGTATCAAAGCCCTTGGGCTGGGTGTCCACCAGCATCTGACGGGTGAAAGGGGTGCCGAACTCCGGCACGCCGATGGTGCCGGTTTTGCCGATGATGGGGTCGTCGTCCGGAAGCCCCAGGGCCGCAGGCGAGGTGTAGATGGACATGGTCTCGGGGTCGGAGAGGGAGATCTCCTTGGCGTCCACGCCGGTCATGTCCTCCATCATGCGGATCATGGTGGGATCATCGTGGCCCAGCTCGTCGAGTTTCAATAAGTTCGACTCCATGCAGTGGTATTCAAAGTGGGTGGTGATGATGTCGGAGTTGGGGTCGTCTGCCGGGTGCTGGACCGGGCAGAAGTCGGTCACGTCCTTGTCCTGGGGGATGACGACAAGGCCGCCCGGGTGCTGGCCCGTCGTGCGCTTGATGCCGACCAAGCCCAAAGCCAGGCGGTTTTCTTCCGCCTTGGTGGCGGTGATGCCGCGCTCCTCGAGATATTTCTTCACGTAGCCGTATGCGGTCTTCTCGGCGAGAGTGCCGATGGTCCCGGCGCGGAACACATGGTCGGAGCCGAACAAGGTTTCGGTGTACTTGTGGGCCTTGGCCTGGTACTCGCCGGAGAAGTTCAGGTCGATATCGGGGGTCTTCTCGTTGCCGGGGTAGCCCAGGAAGGTCTCGAAGGGGATGTCGAAGCCGTCACGCCGCATGCGGGCGCCGCAGTCCGGGCAGTCCTTTTCGGGCATGTCCGCGCCGCAGCCGTAGCTGCCGTCGGTGATGAACTCCGAGTGCTTGCACTTGGGGCAGACGTAGTGCGGCGGCAGGGAGTTGACCTCCGTGATGCCGGACATATAGGCGACGATCGACGAGCCGACGCTGCCTCGGGAGCCGACGAGGTAACCGTTTTCCAGCGAGTTCTGCACCAGCTTCTGAGCCGACATGTAGATCACATCATACTGGTGGTCGAGGATGGTGTTGAGCTCCACGTCCACGCGCTTCTGGACGATCTCCGGCGCGGGATCGCCGTAGATGCGGTGCATCTTCTCATACACGAGGCGCTTTAAGTCCTCGGCGGAGTTTTCGATCTTCGGGGCAAAGAGGTCCTTCGGCAGCAGCTCGATCTCCTCCACCTGGTCGGCGATGGCGCGGGTGTTGGTGACGACGACCTCATAGGCCGTCTCCTTGCCGAGGTACATGAATTCTGCCAGCATCTCTTCCGTGTTGCGGAAGAAAATGGGGCAGTCGCGGTCGGCGTCGGAGAACTTCTTCGCCGCCTGCAAAATCTTGCGGTACTGCTCGTCCTCGGCGTCGAGGAAGTGGGTGTCGGAGGCGGCGATGACGGGCTTGCCCATCTCGCGGCCGAGATTCAGGATCGTGCGGTTATAGTCCTGCAAAACCTCCACGCCGCTGACTCTGCCGTTATCCACCAGAAAGCCGTTGTTGCAGATGGGCTGGATCTCCAGATAGTCGTACAGGGACGCGATCTTTTTGAGCTCCTCGTGGCTGGCTCCCGTCATGACCGCGCCGTAGAGCTCACCCATGCCGCAGGCGGAGCCGACCAGGATGCCCTCCCGGTGCTGCAACAAAAGGCTCTTCGGGATGGTGGGCACGCGGTGGAAGTATTTCAAGTACGACTGGGAAATCATCTCATAGAGGTTTTTAAGGCCCACCTTGTTCTTGACGAGCAGGATCATATGGTGGGTCTTCGCAACGTCCGTGCGCCTGAGCGTGTGGTAGACGCTCTCGATGTCGTCCACGGTCTTGGCGCCCTGCTGCTTGAGCATCGGGAGGAATTTCCCCATCATCCTCGCCACGACCATGGCGTCGTCGCTTGCGCGGTGGTGGTTGAACTTCGGCAGCCCCAGATGGTTGGAGACGATATCCAGCTTGAATTTTTTAAGCTCCGGGCACAGGGCCTGACTCAGTGCGAGGGTATCGAGAAAGACCGGCTGAAAGCGCAGGCCCTGACGGATCGACGCCGCGGTCATGAAGCCCACGTCAAAGTGGGCGTTGTGGGCAATGATGGGCCGGTTTCCCACAAACTCCATGAACATCTGCATGGCTTCCTTTTCCAGCGGCGCGCCCTGCACGTCGCTGTCGCGGATGCCGGTGAGGTTCGTGATGTCCGGGGGAATGTGGCGCTGGGGGTCGACGAAGGTGTTGAAGGTGTCGATGATCTCGGTGCCGGAAAAGAGGATGGCGCCGATCTCGGTCATGCGGTCGGTCTGGGCGTTGAGGCCGGTGGTCTCGATGTCGAAGGCCACGAACTCGGTATCCAGCGGGAGGCTCGATTTGCCGATGACGGCGCTGTTGCCGTCCATGTCGTTTAAGTAGTAGGCCTCCATGCCGTAGATGATCTTGACGCCCTCCTTCTTGCCCGCCTTCCACATGTCGGGGAAGGCCTGGGCCACGCCGTGGTCGGTGACCGCGATGGCGGGCATGCCCCAGTAGGCCGCGCGCTTGACCACGGCGGCGGGGTCGGTCAGGGCGTCGAGGGCGGAAAAGCGGGTGTGCAGATGCAGCTCCACGCGCTTTTCGGGCGCGTTGTCCGGGCGGATGACGCGCTTGGATTTCATGATGTTTCTGGGGTCGAGGACCATATCGTCATCGTACTTGGAGTAGATGATCTCCCCCTGGACGACGAGATGATCGCCGGGCTTGATTTCGTCGATGATGCTTTTGTCGTCGTCCGAGCGCAGGAAGCGGGAAATGCGAATGGAATTGGTGCGGTCGGTCATGTCAAAGCACAATACCGCCCCGCCGCTTTTCTGGATGGTGCGGCTCGTGACCGCCACCACGTCCCCCTCCACCGCCACGCGCCCCGATTCGAGATTGAGCGTATTCATGGGCACGGGCTTCATCTTGATCTGCCGCCCCATGAGCACATTGCCCGTCGGCTTGGAGAAATTGGAACTCATACGCGTGTCCACCGCTGCGGCGCTGGCTTTTACACGCGGATACTCCGGGAGGATTCCGACAGTGTCCAGAGCGTAGTCCGAGCGTATATTTTCGCTGATGCGCTGGATATCCACCGGCGACGGCATGGACGCAAACCACGCCGCAATGGAGAGGCTTCGCTGCCTGACATCCACCTGCACGTCGGTGACGTATGCCTTGTCCAGTCCTCCCGCCGCCGCGGATAAATTCTCACAGCCGGGGAAGATGGTCAAAAACGGGGTATGGTCGCTCATGCGTCAGCCCCGTCGCTTTCAATGAGGTCAATCAGCCGGTCACTGAGCTCCTCATAGGGATATGTACCGAGCACCACGCCCTTCTTGAAGAGCAGGCCCCGTCCCTTGCCGCCCGCGATGCCGTAGTCGGCCTCCCGCGCTTCGCCGGGTCCGTTGACCACGCAGCCCATGACGGCCACGGTGATGTCGCGCTTCATGTCCCTGACTCTCGCCTCCACCTCGGAGGCAAGGGAGATGAGGTCGATCTCCGTCCTCCCGCAGGTGGGGCAGGACACGAACTTCACCCCGCCAGGGCGAAGACCCGCGGCCTTCAAAATGGCGATGCCGACCGAGACCTCGCGCACGGGATCGGCGGTGAGGGAGACGCGGATGGTGTCGCCGATGCCCTCAGAGAGAAGCGTGCCGATGCCGACGGCGGACTGAATGGTGCCGTTCCACTCGGTGCCCGTCTCGGTGACGCCGAGATGCAGGGGGTAGGGGAAGGTCTCGGCGGCGAGGCGGTAGCTGGCAATGGTCAGCGGCACGGAGGAGGTTTTGAGGGACAGGCAGATATCGTCAAAGCCGAACTTGTTCAGAAGCTCCACATGGCCCTGTGCGCTCTCCACCATGGCCTCCGGGCAGGGGTGGCCGTATTTTTCCACGAGCCGCTTTTCGAGTGAGCCCGCGTTTACGCCGATGCGGATGGGGATGTGCCGCGCCCTGCAGGCCTCGGCCACGGCCTTGACGTTTTCCTCGCCGCCGATGTTGCCGGGGTTGATGCGGATCTTGTCGATGCCGCGCGCGGCCGCCTCGAGCGCGAGGCGGTAGTCAAAATGGATATCCGCCACCAGCGGCACGCTTACCTGCTCCTTGATGGCGGAGACAGCCTTCGCCGCCTCCATATCGGGGATGGCGATGCGCACGATGTCGGCGCCTGCCGCCTGCATGGCGCGGATCTGCTTTACGGTGGCCTCCACGTCCCAGGTCTTGGTGGAGCACATGGTCTGTACCGTAACGGGCGCGCCGCCGCCGACAGGCAGCGTGCCGAGGGTGATCTGTTTCGTTTTCGTTCTGTCTTTCATGGCAGCACCTCATATCAAAGTGGAAAGTGAAAAGTGGAGAGTGAAGTTATGGCGTGCCGTTAGCACGGTATTTTCACTTTTCACTTTCCACTTTTCACTTTTTTATTTTGTAAAGATCCTCCAGATGTCATGGAGCATCACAAAGGCCATCAGGGCAAGCAGGAGTACCATGCCGGCGGCGTGAATGTAGCCCTCGTACTTGGGGTTGAGCTTTTTGCCCGTCACGGTTTCGATGATCCAGGTCACCAGCACCAGGAAGATCCTGCCGCCGTCCAGCGCCGGAAGGGGCAGCAGATTCATGATGGCGAGGTTGACCGCGATGAAGGCTGTGAGGTAGAAGATGTTGTAAAACGCGTCCCCGGTGGTCGGGGCAGATTCGCCGGTCTCAGCCATGAGGTCCACGATTCCCACCGGCCCGCTCATCTCCTCCACACTGACCTTGCCGTGGATGAGCTCGTCAAGGCCCAGCTTCACCCAGCGTGAAAACTCCATGCAGGTGTTCCAGGCGTTTTTCAGCACCGTCAGGGGTGTCGCCTTCTCCTGGCCGAAGTAGAAGCCGTACATCTTCTGGCTCTGGCCCTCGTAGAGGATGCGCTCCATGGGGAAGTCTTTTAGTTGGATCTTTTCCCCGTCCCGCTTGAGCACAAGATCATAGACCCCGCTGCCCTGGTCGAGGAAATCGCCCACGTCCATCTGCATGAAGATGCGCTTGCCGTCGATCTTATAAAACTCGTCGCCCTTGTGCAGGCCCTCCTCGCTCTGGTAGGGGCAGCCGGGCATAAAGTCCTCGATCACGCTTGTGCGGAAGCCGTAAGCGCCGGAGTAGAGGATGATGACGATGACAAGGCCAAGCAGGAAGTTCATTGCAGCCCCGGCCGCGAGGATCAGGATCCGCTTCCAGGGGGCCTGGTTGGTGAAGGCCCGGGGATCGTTTGACTCCTCATCCTCGCCCATCATGGCGCAGTAGCCCCCGAAGGGCACGATGCGCAGGGAGTAGAGGGTCTCCTTCCCCTGCTTCTGCCAGATGGCGGGGCCCATGCCGAGGGCAAATTCCAGTACCTTTACGCCGCAGAGCTTTGCCACGGCGAAGTGGCCGAACTCATGGATGCCCACGAGCAGGCCGAACAGCAGGATCGCAAGAATAGCATAAAGTGCGGTGGTCATGCGGATGTCTCCTTCAAGAGAAAGTGGAGTGTTGTTCTCCGTAGGGGCGCTTCACGAAGCGCCCGCAATATATGGTAAGGTATACGTTATATGCTGGACAAATGCATATGATGGTACCGGGCGATTCGTGAATCGCCCCTACATGTTTTCAATATTTTTCTCTCACGTACGCCCTCGCGGCCTCGTCGGCGGCGAGGATGGTGTCGAGGTCCGGGTGCGCGGTAAAGGGGACGGCCTCGACGGCTCCGGCGGCGGCGTCATAGATGCGGTTGTAGCCCAGCTCTTTTCTGAGGAACTTGTGTACCGCCACCTCGTTTGCCGCCGACATGACGCAGGCCGCGGTGCCGCCTTTTCGCGCGCAGTCCATGGCGAGCCTGAGGCAGGGGGTCTTCTCGTAGTCGGGCGCTTCAAACGTGAGGTCGCGCAGCTTATAAAAGTCCAGATGCTCGAACATTGACGGGCAGCGCTCGGGATAGGTCAGGGCCAGCTGGATGGGAAGGCCCATGTCGGGAACGCCGAGCTGGGCGATCACGGTCCCGTCGCACAGCTCCACCATTGAGTGGATCACGCTCTGGGGGTGGACCACGACCGTGATATCATCGGGCGTGACCGAAAACAGGTGCATGGCCTCGATAAACTCCAGGCCCTTGTTCATCATGGTCGCGCTGTCCACCGAGATCTTCGCGCCCATGCTCCAGTTCGGGTGCGCCACCGCCTGCTCGGGCGTGACGTTTTCAAGCTCTGCGCGCGCTTTGCCGCGGAAGGGTCCGCCCGAGCCGGTGAGCAGGATCTTATGAAGCTCCCCGGGCTTTCTGCCCATGAGGCACTGGAAGATCGCCGAGTGCTCGGAGTCCACGGGTACGATCTCCGCGCCCTTGTCCCTGGCACGCTTCATCACGATCTCGCCCGCGCAGACCAGGGTCTCCTTGTTGGCAAGGGCAATGCGCTTGCGCTCGTCGATGGCGGCAAGCGTGGGCTTCAAGCCGATCGCGCCGGACACCGCCGTGACCACGCAGTCGGACTCTGAAAAGGTCGCGGCCTCCATCAGGCCTTCGATGCCCGAGCCGACGCGGATGTCGGTATCGGCGACGGCGATCTTGAACGCCTTCGCCGCCTGCTCGTCGTATACCGCGACAAAAGCGGGCCTGAATTTGCGGGCCTGCTCTTCCAGCAGGTCGATCTTGCGCTGGGCGGTCAGGGCCGCGACGCGAAGCCCCAGGTGCTCGGCGGCCCCCAGTGTCTGCCGCCCGATGGACCCGGTGCTGCCCAGAACGGAAATGGCGTTGACCATGGTATCTTACCTCGGTATTTTTATAGTCTGTAGCTTACGCGGTTTTGATTGGAAATATGATGACAGTGTCGTTTCATCCGTCCGCAAAACGACGGCGCAGCTCCACTTTTCACTTTCCACTTTTCACTTTTTATTTGACGCCGCCGTAGCGCCGATCGCGGGCGTTGAAGACCGCGATGGCCTTGTCCAGCTCCTCGGGGCTGAAGTCGGGCCAGAGCACATCCGTGAAGTAAAACTCGGCATAGGCGCACTGCCAGAGGAGAAAGTTGGAGATGCGCTGCTCCCCGCCCGGACGGATGAGCAGGTCGGGGTCGGGGATGCCCGCGGAATACAGGTAGCCCGCGAAGTCCTCTTCGCTCAGATTTTCGTCCGCCCTGCCCTCGGCGTAGTCCCGGGCATAGCGGCGCGCGGCGTGCAGGATCTCGTCCCGCCCGCCGTAGTTGAGGCAGATGTTGGCCTGGAAGCCCTCATAGCGCCTGGAGATCTCGTCCGTCTTTTCCACCAGCGCCTGCAGCTCGGGGCTCAGGCCCTCCAGGTCGCCGAAGACCTTCATGCGGATGTGGTCCCGCTCCATGGTGTCGATGGCCTCATGGAGGTATTTGCCCAGCAGCTTCATGATGGCGGAAACCTCGCCCTCCGGGCGCTTCCAGTTTTCGGTGGAGAAGGCGTAGACCGTCAGGTACTCCACGCCGATATTTTTGCAGTAGGTGGCGATTTTGCGGAAGGTCTCCGCGCCGACGGCGTGGCCCGCGGTCCGGGGCAGGCCGCGCTTTTTTGCCCAGCGGCCGTTGCCGTCAAGTATAATGGCAATATGGCGGGGAACGCGGGTCTGCGCCCGCTCCCCCGCCGGATTGTTGTTAGGCATATGCTGCTCCTGTCGTTGGACCCTCTCCGCCCCAGTGTGCGCACTGGAGCACCTCCCCCAAAGGGGGAGGCAAGGAATTGGGTGCGGTTATTTATCTTGGCTCCCCCTCTGGGGGAGCTGTCGCGAAGCGACTGAGAGGGTCAAATCTCGGTCAATTCCTTTTCCTTCTTCTCGCAGATCTTGTCGATCTCCTTGATGAAGTCATCGGTCAGCTTCTGGATATCCTTCTCGGCGATCTTGTAGTCGTCCTCGGTGATCTCGGAGGCCTTCTGCTGCTTCTTCATTTTCTCCACGGCGTCGCGGCGGATGTTGCGGATGGCGACCTTGGAGGTCTCGCCGTACTTCTTGGTCTGCTTGACCAGGTCCTTGCGGCGCTCCTCGGTCAGCGGCGGGAAGACCAGGCGGATGGCTCGGCCGTCGTTCTGAGGGTTGATGCCCAGGTCAGAGGCCAGGATCGCCTTTTCGATCGCCTTGAGCAGGCTTGCGTCCCAGGGCTGGATCATCAGGGAACGGGGGTCGGGGGTAGAGACGGACGCCACCTGGAGCAGGGGCGTGTCCACGCCGTAGTAATTGACGGTGATGGGATTGAGCACAGCGGTGTTGGCTCTGCCCGCGCGAATGGCGTCGAGGTCAGAGGTGAGCGCGTCGCAGGTCTTTTGCATCTTGCGTTCGATTTCAGGATAGTCAGACATGTTCGTACCTCCGTTTTTTATCTTTTCGTTAAATTATCGCTATTATGAAAAGCTTGCCTGTCATGGCTTCGCGCCAGCGAAGAATCCATTCTTGCCCTGCGTACCGGTAAAGATCCTTCGCTCAGGATGACATGGTTTTACTCCACAATGGTTCCCACGTTCTCGCCCGCGAGGACCTTCAGGATGTTCTCGGGCCGGGCCAGGGCGAAGACTGCGGCGGGGATGTTGTTCTCCATAGCAAGGGCCGTGGCGGTGGTGTCCATGACGGCGAGGTGTCTCGCCAGGACTTCGTCATAACTGATCGCGTCGAATTTGACCGCCGTCGGGTCCTTTCTCGGATCGGCGGAGTAGACGCCGTCGATGTTCTTGGCAAGGAGGATGCCGTCGGCGTGGATCTCGGCCGCGCGCAGAGCGGCCGCGGTATCGGTGGAGAAGAAGGGCGCGCCGCTGCCGCCGGCGAAGAGAACGATCTCGCCCGCCTCGAGGTACTCGATGGCGCGGCGGGTATCGTAGCGCTCGCCCACGCCCATGATGTCCACGGCGGTCATGACACGCGCCTTCGCGCCGAGCTGACGCAGCACATCGCACACGGCGATGCAGTTCATGCAGGTGGCGAGCATGCCCATGCGGTCGGCGTTGACGCGCTCGACCTTCCCGGCCCCGTCCTTGACGCCGCGCCAGAAGTTGCCGCCGCCGATGACGATGCCGATCTGTGTGCCCTGCTCGGAGGCCTTTTTCAGCACCTCGCACACGGTGGAGATGAGGTCAAAGTCAAAGCCGGTCTTCTTCTCCCCGGCCAGTGCCTCACCGCTGATCTTGATAACGACACGGTTGAACTTTTTCATGATGATAGTTCCTTTCCTTATTGCCTCCCCTGAAAGGGGAGGTGGTCCGCAGGACCGGAGGGGTAACTCCTCAGTCCCGGCGGCAAACCGCCGCGACAGCTCCCCTTGCAGGGGAGCCATATTAAATGTCCAAAATTCCCAGAATAATGATGCCCGCCACGACGACCGCGATGCTGAGATAGTGCTTGGCGGAGAGCCTTTCCTTGAGGAAGATGTGGCTCCACAGCACGCTTGCCACGCAATAGCTGGAGATGATGGGCGCGGCGAAGGCCACATGGGCGCTGTCGGCGATGGCATAGATATAGAAGAACTGCCCGACGGTCTCAAAGACCGCGCCGGTATACTTGGGCAGCTCCTGTCTGGCGATGAGCTTCTGCTTTTTGATGCCCAGCACATAGATCGCGCAGCAGATGCCCACGGCGAGGAAGGTCAGCTCATAGGCACAGTTGGCGCTGTCCTCGTTGAGCGTTTCGAGCACGATGCTGTCGGCAAAGGTGCCCAGCGCGTCCAGCAGGCAGTAGACGACGGGGATGGCGATGGCGATCCAGCTCTTGGCGTAGTGGTGGTTGGAGGCGTCCTGGCGCGCTTTTCTGAGTTCCTCGTCCTCGTTGGCCTCGACAAAGCCGAGGGCGATGACGCCGCCCGCCACCAGCGCCACGGCCAGCAGTGCCACGGGGGGCAGGTCCTCACTGATGCCTTTGGTGGCAAAGGTCAAAAGCGCCACGATCGCGCCGGAGCTGTTGCAAATGGGCGAGGAGATCGAAAGCTCAATATACCGCAGCCCCAGATAGCCGATGGCCATGGAGAGGATATAGAGCATGGAGACGGGCAGGTAGGTGATGATGACGTGCCAGTTCATTTCCACGCCGTCTGCGAAGATTTCGTAAGCTGCGTGCAGGCCCATCACCAGGCCCACCGCCATGACCATTTTCAGGTGACTGTACTTGTCCTTCTGATCCTGGCAGCCGATTTTGGAAAACAGATCTGAGCCGCTCCAGCACAGGAGCGCGATGATTGCGAAAGTAAACCACATGGAATGCTTGTCCTCTTTCTCTACAGTATGCGCAAAGCGTACCACGATTGATAATACCACAGGATCAAGCATTTGACAATTATAAGTTTTCTATGGTCGTTTCACAAAAATGCCCTTATGGCATTTTTGCGAAACGAGGGGACACTCGCGCTTATCGCAGCGGGCTAAGGCCCGCTTTGGTCGGCGCGAGGCGAAAAATCAGAGGGTGTTCCCCCTCTGAACTCCCCCTTCTTTCCCAAGGCCTTTCCGACACTTCTCGCATGCTGTCTGTGCTACAATGCGTGCATGAACATCATCTACGCGGATACGCTCTTTGCCCTCAGCGTGTTTACGGATTACCTGCTGCTCGTGGTGACGGCGCGCTTTTGTTCGCTCAGGCTCCGGCGCCGGCGTTATCTGGCCGCGGCGGTGCTCGGCGGGGTGTACGCGGTGGCGGTGTTTCTGCCGGGCTGCGCCTGGATGGCCCACCCGCTGGTCGAGCTCTGTGCCGCGGGTTTCATGGGCCTTCTGGCCTTCGGCGGCGAGGAAAAGCTTTTTCGCTACTGCGCGGCCTTCCTGGCGGTGTCGGCGAGCTTCGGCGGCGCCGCCTGGGCGGTGTGCATGCGAAGCGGCGGGACGGACATCCGGCTGCTCGCCGCCGTGTTTCTCGGCAGCTATGCCTTGCTGACGCTCTTGTCGTACACCCGCAGGCGCCGGGCACGGGAGCACCGTGTCGGGGTGACGCTGACCCTCGGGCCGCGCAGCGCGGCCTTCACCGCCCTGGAGGACAGCGGCAACTGTCTCACCGATCCTGTCACCTGCGACCGGGTGCTGCTGGCAAGCCCCGCGGCGCTTCGTCCGCTCTTCCCCGGGCAGGAGGCGTTTTTGGAGCTCGGCGCGGTGGAGCTGGTGCAAAACGCCGCGCCCTGCCGCTTTCGCCTGCTGCGGTGCGGGAGCATCGGCGGTCCCGCGCTCCTCGCTGCCTTCCGTCCGGACACGGTCACGGTGGACGGAGAAAAGCGCTCCCTGCTCGTCGCGGTAAGCGAAAACGCGCAGGGCGACGGATTTGAGGGAATCTTTTGAAAATATCGCCGCCCTTATGTGAAAGGAGGAAGTAATCATGCTTTGCAGGCCGCAGATCTTTTTTCTTCGCCGTCAGCTGCTTCAGATCCTGGGGATCGAGCCGCCGCCGGTTTTTTACATTGGGGGCAGCGACACCCTGCCCCCGCCGCTGGAGCGTGAGGAGGAAGCCGCCGCCATCACGGCCCTGGAGGCCGGGGACGAGGCGGCGCGCAAAACGCTTATCGAACATAACCTGCGCCTTGTGGTCTATATCGCCAAGCGCTTTGAAAACACCGGCGTCAACATTGAGGACCTCATCTCCATCGGCACCATCGGCCTCATCAAGGGCATCAACACCTTCAACGCCGGCAAAAAGATCAAGCTTGCCACCTACTCCAGCCGCTGCATTGAAAACGAGATCCTGATGTATCTGAGAAAGCTCAGCGGGCAGAAGACCGAGGTCAGCTTCGACGAGCCGCTGAACACCGACTGGGACGGCAACGAGCTGCTTTTAAGCGACATTCTCGGCACCGAGGAGGACGAGGTCTGCCGCGCCCTGGAGGATGACGCGGAAAAGCGCGTGCTCCTCGAGGCGGTGGACGGTCTGGAGGGCCGGGAGAAGGAGATCATCCTGCTGCGCTTCGGCCTTGCGGGCGGGCGCGAGTACACCCAGAAGGAGGTGGCCGACATGCTGGGTATCTCCCAGAGCTACATATCGCGTCTCGAAAAGCGTATCCTCGAGCGCCTGCGCCGGGATGTGACGCGGCTTTTGCAGGTATAAGGGTCGTACTTGAAAAGACTTCCTGACAGGTATATAATATATACACATTATTCGTGGAGGCCTAAATTATGGAAGAGAAAGATTTATCCGTGCCCGCAAAGTCTGTAAAGCAAAAGCGGCATTTTATTCTGGCCGTGATCGCGATCGCGCTGCTTCTCATGTTCGTCGGCTCGGCTATCGGTGAATTGACTGTATTGCTGCTCCATAAGCTTTTCCCCAACATGAGCGGCGGCAGCGCGTTCCTGCTTGAATATCTGGCCTTTATCTGGATCGACGTTCTCGTGCTCACATACTGTGCCCTGTTTGAAAAGGACATTTTCCGCAGCTTCCTGCACCCGAGGCAGGGCGGCTCGCCCGGAAACACCGGCAAAAACTTTGCTTTCGGCCTGCTCATCGGCTTCGGCATGAACGCGCTGTGTATCCTGCTTGCCTGGCTGCATGGGGACATTCATTTTTATGCGGGGCGCTTTCAGCTGCTGTACATGCTTTGCGCGCTCGTATGTGTGTGTATTCAGTCCGGCGCGGAAGAGCTGGTCACCCGCGGCTACATGATGGGCGCGCTGCAAAAGCGCTATCCCGTATGGGTCGCCATCGCGACAAATGCGCTGCTTTTCGGCGCGATGCATCTGTCGAATCCCGGCATCACAGTGCTGTCGTTTCTGAATATTGTGGCCATCGCCGTGGCGCTGAGTCTGGTCATGTACTACTTTGGCAGCATCTGGATGTGCATCGCCGTCCACACCGCGTGGAACTATACACAGAATCTCCTGTTCGGCCTGCCCAACTCCGGTAAGGTGTCCGAGAGCTCCTTCCTCCATCTGGAGGCTGCCAAAGACAGTCTGTTTTATGATGTCGCCTTCGGCATTGAAGGGACGCTGACTGCCGTGATCGTCATCACCATATTTGGCGCCGCCGTAGTATATCTCGGACGGAAGAAGGGCCTTCCCGCCGAAAATCGCAACTGACCGGATTATGACATGGCAAAAGATTTTGGTTGACAAATCGCAATCAATTCTATTATAATAACAACTCGGCGGCAGCTGCCGCCGGGTGATTTTTTCACCCTTACCGTGTCAACTACTTTCCCGGGTCCCCCGGGGATGTTGAGTATCAACCGAACCCTTTGACGGTTCAGAGAAAGGAGTGCACCCCATGCTTCGTACTTACCAGCCCAAGAAGCTCCAGCGCAAGAAAGAGCACGGCTTCCGCAAGAGAATGAAGACCGCCAACGGCCGCAAGGTCCTTGCCCGCCGCAGAGCAAAAGGCAGAGCGCAGCTCAGCGCCTGAGGCGCACCGTGAACAGGAATCGGGAATAACTTTTCAGGGCGGAGCGATCCGCCCTTTAGGTGCTTGCGGACCTTTTTGCGGGCACCGGGAGGCAGAGCGACGTGAATGTCCGGGATACCCTAAAAAAGAACAGTGACTTCCGCCGCCTCTATGCCAAGGGCAAAAGCGCGGCCACGCCCTACCTCGTGGTCTACTGCCGGAAAAACCGGCTCGAGCGCAACCGGGCGGGCTACACCGTGTCCACCAAGCTCGGCCACGCGGTGGTGAGAAACCGTGTGCGCCGCCGCCTGCGGGAGATCGTGCGCCTCAACGCCGGGGCCGTCAAGCCCGGCTATGATCTGGTGCTGGTCGCACGCTCGCGCGCCGTGGACGCAAAGTACCGGCAGCTCGAGCAGGCTTATTTAAAAGCCTGCGGAAAGCTCGGCATCCGGCAGGAGGAGACGAAATGAAGCATCTTCTGCTGGCCCTGATCCGCTTTTACCGCCGCAGCATCTCCCCCCTGCGTCAGCCCTGCTGCCGCTTCACCCCGACCTGTTCCCAGTACGCCATGGAGGCCATCGAAAAATACGGCGCCCTCAAGGGCGGCTGGATGGCTCTCCGCCGTATCTGCTGCTGCCACCCCTTCTATCACGGGCGGCGCGGCTTTTACGACCCCGTACCCTGACGGGTACATCCCCTATCTTTTATGAACTGAGGAATGAACTATGTCATTTGGGGAAATCATTACCTGGCCCTTCGCCAAGCTGATGGTCTGGCTGTACAACCTGACCGGCAACTACGGCCTGGCCCTGACCCTGTTCGCCCTGGCCGTCAACCTCATCATGACCCCCTTCATGGCCAAGAGCAAGAAGAGCATGATGCGCTCCTCCCGCCTCCAGCCCAAGATCCAGGAGCTGCAGCGGCGGCATGAGGGCAACCCCCAGAAGCTCAACGCCGAAATGCAGAAGCTGTATCAGGAGGAAGGCATCAGCCCCATGTCCGGCTGCCTCTGGTCCCTGATCCCCTTCCCCATCCTGATCGCCCTGTACTCCGTCGTCCGCCAGCCCCTGACGCGCATGATGTTCGTAGCCAAGGACTTCGTGACCGTGCTGCAGGACTACTTTGTGGGCAAGGGCCTCTATGAGGCCGCCGCAGGCCGCGCCAGCGCCTACCAGGAGATCGAGCTTGCAAAGCTGAATCATGCCAACTGGACCTCCATGACCGCGGATCTCGCCGACAAGCTGGACCCCAATCTTTTTGATCTGGACTTCAGCTTTCTCGGTCTGAACCTGGGCGACCAGCCCAAGATCAGCACCCTCTGGGAAGGCCCCTACACCTGGGCGGCCATCGGTCTGTTCCTGATCCCCTTCATTTCGGCCGGTCTTTCCTACCTGTCGATGAAGGTCAGCTCCGCCTCCAACCCCACCCCGGGCGGAGACGCGCAGCAGCAGGCCACCATGAACACCATGAACCTGATGATGCCCCTCATGAGCGTGTGGATCTGCTTTGTCATGCCCGCCGCCATGGGTATCTACTGGATCGCAAACTCCATCTTCGGCATGGCCCGTGACTACCTGCTGACCAAAAAGTACAAGGCAGAGCTCGACAAGGAGGATGCGGTGAAGGCCGCCCAGCGTGCCGAACGCGACGCCGAGATGGAGGCCAAGAAGGCCGAGTACGAGCGCCTGAAGGCCGAGGGCAAGACCGCCCAGAACACCAACACCAGCAAGAAGAAGCTCCAGGCCAGCGAGAAGCAGAAGCTTGATGAGCGCAAGGCCGCCCTTGACCGGGCCGACCGCGCCGCGAGGCGCGAGCGCCTGGGCATCAAGGAGGCGGAAAAGCCCGCTTCCCAGGTTGGCAACCGCCGCTATGCCAGAGGCCGCGCCTACGTGCCCGACCGCTTCTCCAATCCCGAGAACGCCGAGGCCGCAACCATCGCGGCAGCGGAGGCCTCCGAGGACGCCCCGTCCATCGACGAGACCATGGACGCCGCTGTCGAGACCGCGGACACTGCCGTTGAGACCGCTGCCGAGACCGTCGAAGACGCTGTCGAGACCGCCGCGGAGGAGTCTGGCGCCGCAGAGACCCCCGAGACCGAACAAGAGTAAACAGGAGAGTCTGATAAACTATGATCAATACACTGGAAAAGTCCGCCCGCACGGTGGACGCCGCCATTGAAGAGGCCCTCAAGGAGCTGGGGATGAGCCGCGACGACGTGTCGGTGGAGATCCTGGACATGGGCAAGACCGGCTTTCTCGGCTTCGGCGCCCAGCCCGCGCGCGTGCGCGTGAGCTACGAGACCCCCGATCCCGAGCCTGTCAAGCCCGCAAAGCCCGCGCCCGCCCCCAAAGCGGAGAAGAAGCCCGCCCCCGCGAAGGCCGAGAAGGCAGAAAAGCCCGCCAAGGCGGACAAGCCCAAGGCTGAGAAGGCGGAGGCTCCCAAGGCTGAGCCCAAGCCCGCCGCTCCCGCCATCACCGACGAGAATGCCGACTATGCCGCCATCCGCAGCTTCCTCACAGGTCTGCTTGAGCGCATGGGCGTCAACGCCGACATGGACATCAGCCCCCGCGACAACGGCGGCATCAATGTCAATCTGACCGGTCCCGCCATGGGCGCCATCATCGGTCGTCGCGGCGAGACTCTGGACGCCATCCAGCACCTGACAAACTATGTCGTCAACAAGGACAGCGAGAAGCACCTGCACATCTCTGTCGATGCCGAGGCCTACCGCTCCAAGCGGGAGGAGTCCCTGACGCACCTGGCCGAGAAGATGGCGGAGAAGGCCATCAAGTATAAGCGCAGCATGGCTCTCGAGCCCATGAACTCCTACGAGCGCCACGTCATCCACACGGCGCTGCAGAACTACGAGGGCGTCACCACCAGCTCCACCGGCGTTGAACCGAACCGCCGCGTGGTCGTCTCCTACGTCCGCCCGGAGAAGCCGGAGCAGTCCAAGCCCGACAACAAGCCCAAGAGCAGAGAATGGGCATGATGCAAGGCGGCAGCCTTGTATCAGAAGCGTAATATTTGCAACAAACGAGAGAAGCCGAAAGGCTCCTCTCGTTTTTATTTCTTTTGATTTGTCCCTGAGCGGACACCGCATCTTCACTTTTCACTTTCCTCTTTCCACTTTCAAAAATCTTAATTCCCCTCTTGCATGTTGACAGTATTTGTAGTACGATGCAAGAGCAACAGGATATAGCGGAGGATAAGCCAATGATTTTTGAAAACGTAAGAGACGCTCTCGCGCAGCAGTTTGAGGTCGATCCTGAGACCATCACCATGGACACCAGCCTCATCGACGACCTGGGCGCCGATTCTCTCGACGTGGTGGAGCTTATCATGTCCTTGGAGGATATGTACGGCATCTCCATCTCCGACGAGGAGGCGGCCCAGCTCTACACTGTCAGACGGATCGTCGACTATCTGGAAAAGCTCCAGTAAAAAAAGCTTTCATAAAAAATGACGCTGCAAATTCGCAGCGTCATTTTTTTGCGCATTGTCACAATCGAAAAAAGGAATTATTGTTTTCCTTTATATATCAGGAAAAGATCCTTCGCTTCGCTCAGGATGACAGGTGTTACCGCTTCACTGCCAGTTAGCGGCGCGAGCGTAAGCGAAGCCCTCCGCGGTCGGCGTGGCGCAGGACCGTATACCTCCTGCGGGCGCCCTTTTCTTTCTTACACCGGGCGCGGCGCGTTCTTTCTTTTCGGCAAGGCGAAAAGAAAGAACGGGGGGCGCATTACGCAGGTAATGTCTTTTGCACTGTAAATTCAAAGGAGCAATTTGCCGCCCACGTTTTATCCATACGTATGCAGGCCGTGCATGAAGGTGTTCACGCCCGCGAAGGTGAAGAACACCACCGGCACCGCGATCACGAGATACCAGGCCATGAAGGTTCCCTTCCGCCTGCTGCGAAGCCGCAGATGCAGGTACACCGCGTAGATGATCCAGGTGATGAGGGCCCAGACCTCCTTGGGGTCCCAGGTCCAGAAGGCGGACCAGGCCTGCTCGGCCCAGATCGCGCCGGAGAGGATAACCACCGTGAGAAACAAGAAGCCGAAGGCCACCATACGGTAGCTTAGATAGTCCATCTGGTCCAGGGCCTTTTTGTCCGCGTTTCCTTTTTTTACCGCCAGCAGGTATCTGAGCGCGATGCAGCCTGCGATGACGAAGGCCGCGTAGCTCAGCACCGCCGAGCCGATATGTACGCCGAACCAGGCGCTGCGCAGGGCGGGCATCAGGTCCTTGATCTCCATGGGCTGGAGCGCCGCGTAGGTCATGACCAGCAGGGCCGCCGGCATGGCCACAACAGACAGCCAGTCGGTCCTGAGCTTTCTGCGCATGACAATGAGCATCAGCGCCACACCCCAGGCAAAGGCGTTGGCAAACTCAAACTGGTTGGAAAGCGGCAGGCGTTTGGCGACAATGCCGCGCACGACGAGAAACACCGTGTGCACCGCGAAAGCGGCCAGAAACACATACCATGCACCCTTAAGTAGCTTGTCTTTCTTGAACGCCGTCCCCGTAAACTCAAGGATCACGGCGACACCGTACAACACCAGCGCGATAAAAAACAATGCTTTCATGAATGATCACTCTTTCGCTTTATACTTGCCTCCCCTGAAAGGGGAGCTGGTTTCGCCGCTTGCGGAGAAACCGGAGGGGTCATGCTGCGACGGACCGAACCCCTCAGTCCGGCCGCTTCGCGTCCGGCCAGCTCCCTTTGCAGGGGAGCCATTTTTTCACTTTCCGCTTTCCACTTTCCGCTTTCCACTTTCCGCTTTTCACTTTCCGCTTTCCACTTTCCACTTTTCACTTTTCACTTTCCACTTTTCACTTTTCACTTTCCACTTTTCACTTTTCACTTTTCACTTTTCACTTTCGTACTCTTTCAGCTCTTCTCCCAGCTCGATGCGCATGCGCTCGGGCTTGGGGCCGAGGACCGCGTAGCCCTCCTTGTCGGTCTTCACCAGCACCGGCTCATAAAAGAAGGTGATGTAAAGCCCCGCGATCATCAGCGTGAAGGCCGCCGCCAGCGCCCCGTTCCAGAGGCGGGACACGTGCTTTATACGGATGCCGGGGTAGTCCACCGGGGCGTTGAAGCGAAAGCGCAGCTTGTTCACCGTCAGTTCCTCCCCCGGCTCTGCCAGCACGGGGGTGAAGACTCCGTCGGAGAAGGTCTCCGCCTGGTAGATGGGGTGGGGATAGCTGCCCTGGGTGATGGTGATGAGCGTGACCTCGCCGCCGGGGTCGCGGATGAAATCGGGGTAGAGCGTATCGTAAAGGATGCCGCTTTTGCCGTCGGCGGAGAGGTAGGACTGTTCGGTGAGCAGGAAATCGTCGCTGCCGCCGTTTTCCAGATCCGTCACCGTGACCGAGCCCGCCGTACCGAAGGTCTGCTGGAAGAGCTTCCAGGGGCCGAAGGAGAAGGGGTGGTTGACCTTGAGCTCGGCGATCTCGCTGCGTCTGCCGTTCGGCAGGGTGATCTGCACATGGCTCTGATAGTCAAGCCTGCCCGTGTCGTCGGCAATACGGAAGTCATGCACGTGGATCTCGGTGCCGTCGTCCATGAAGACGGACTCGCCCGGCATGCAGTCCCGGTCCGTGACCGTGGGGGTGTAGAGGGCGAGTGCGCCGAAGATGACGGTCAGCAGGATGGACAGGTGCGTGATAAAGGTCCCGTAGCGCCCGAAGCTGTGCCTGCGCCAGACGGTGGCCTCACCCACGCTCTCCGCTTTGCAGTGCCTGTCCGTGAGGTACTCCCGCAGCTTCTCCGTGCCCTCGGGGGTAAGGCGCACGGTGTCGGGCGTTTTGGCGGCGCGCTCGGTCTCGCCCTTTGCCGCCTTCACCACCGTGCGGATGCGCAGGATGGAGCACAGGCTCAGGTTCAGGCACAGCAGCACGAGCAGGGCGATAAAGTACCAGCTCTCAAAGATGCGGTTTAAGCGCAGAAGCAGGATGTAACCGTGGAAGGAGCGGTAGGTCTGCGCGTACCAGGCGATCTCGCGGCCCTGGGGGATCACGGTGCCCACGACGGAGCAGAGCGCGATCAGCACCAGCAGGATGATCCCGAAGCGCATGGAGCGCAGAAAGTTGAATACTTTTTTCATGGGCATGTCCCCTTAAAGGAAAACGGCCCGCCCAACCGGGCGGGCCGCTTTTGATTGTTGCGTTATGCCGCTTGCTGTCTTGTCAGCTTCAGGATCATATCCGTGGCCTGGCCGCACAGCTCGTCGGCCTTGTCGAGGCACTGGTTGGTGAGGGCAGGATTGTGCGCGCCCTCGGCGTTCTCGACGAAGACGAAGTCCCAGTAGAACTGGGCGTCACGGGCGAGGGAGCGGACGGGATCGAGCTGCTCGTCGGTGTACTGCCCGTCAGCCACCGCCTTGGCCAGCAGCTCCGTCAGGTACTCGAGGCGGTAGCCCACCGTGTAGGTGCGCGTCTCGATCTTTTCCTGCACGCCGCGGACCTCGCTCACCAGATCATAGTGGCACTGGGAGCAGGTGTTGGCAATAAGCTCGGGATTGTCCAGCGGGCTTATCAGATTGTGGCTGTGGTAGGCCTCGCCGTTGGCGTTGACCGCGTCGGGCATGTGGCAGTCGGCGCAGGTGAAGGTGTCGGCGTGGGGGCTGCCGGCGCCCAGGTAGGTCTCAAACTCGGGGTGCTGCACCTTGATCTGCTTGACGCCGGTGCGGGGGTTGGTCCAGTCGGCAAAGGGCTCGCCGGTGGGGAAGTTCGAGCCGTCGTTGAAGTAGGCCAGCATCGTCTCGGGGGCCATGGAAGCAAGGTCATGGTGGGCGATGGTGGTGGCCTTCGTGTCGGGGGCGAAGTAGTACTCGTTGTGGCACTGGCCGCAGGCGAGGTTTGCGGGCGCGATCTTGTCAAAGTCGTCGCCGACAGCGTCGATCCAGTAGGTGTGGGTGATGGTGATGTCGCCGGGGGTGTTGGCGTGGCAGGTGTAGCAGCTGATGCCCTCGGTGATCTGGGCCTGGACCTCGGTCCAATCCTTCTGGTAGGCGGAGATGCCCTCCTCGTTTACCATGTTGGTAAAGTCGGGGGTCTTGCAGGTCCAGCAGTTGGCCAGCGGGTGCGGACGGCCGGTGGCCTCGATGTCCTCCACGTCGTAGTAGTGGCCGCGGGCAGCCTTGTAGTCCTTGGCAAAGCCGTAGCCCTCATACAGGCCGCGCAGCATCGGATAGAGCTCGAGGTAATCCTCGGCCTCTTGGCTCTCCTTGGTCATGCACCAGGTGTTGTACTGGTCGGGGTACTGGTCCTTCCAGTCCACCGCGTGCAGGACCGTCACGCCGGACATGGTCTGCACCTTGTGGGCGACCGGCTTTTCCTCGACAGCGGGCGCGGTGTAGCCGTAGGCCTCGCTCGACAGGCCGCCGCTCTGCAATGCCAGGGCGACCGCATTTTTGATAGCGTCGGAGGTTACCGTCGCGCCGGAGACGGAGTCGACCGTCAGGCTCTGGGCCTCGACGATCTTGCCGGGGAGCTGGTCGACCGCCATGGTGCCGATACCCTCGGTCTCATTGTGGTCGATAATCTTTACTTCATAGATTTTCTTGTCGTCCGCCTTGACCTCGACCGTCACGTCCCCCACCTTGCCGGGGGCGCTGGCCGTCAGAGTCCGGGCGTTGGCGGAGGCCGCCTGCGCCACGATCCCCGTGCCGATGTTGATCACCAGCAGCAGGGCCAGGAACGCGCCGCAGCCCCCGCCGATCAGGTTCAGGATCTTTTCCCGTTTCTTCTTGTCCTTCTTCATCATGTTCTCCTGTTCTCAAGTGCAGTCCGGCTGACTCGTAATAAGAGTGCATGGATACATGTTTATCATATAATATTTTTATCTGTTTTGCAAGTCCTTTGTCACTGGTTTTTTCGTTCATAAACTTGCAGTAGATTTTTTTGACAAGGGCTGTTATACTGGTTAAGGTTTATTGTACATACACGAACGGGCGAAAGCCCGCAGATTGAAAGGAGATATACAACATGGGTCTTATCAGTGCAGCTTTGAACGCCGCAAGCGGCGTTGCAGCCGATCAGTGGAAGGAATACTTTTACTGCGACGCTCTTGATGCCAACACCATTATGGTGCGCGGCCAGAAGCGCGGCCGCTCCAACAACGGCAGCGACAACATCATCTCCAGCGGCTCCGTCATCGCCGTGGCCGACGGTCAGTGCATGATCATCGTCGAGCAGGGCAAGATCGCCGAGCTTTGCGCCGAGCCGGGCGAGTTTGTCTATGACGCCTCCACCGAGCCCTCCATCTTCTCCGGCAGCCTGGGCGAGGGCATCGGCCAGGTCTTTGCCCAGATCGGCAAGCGCTTCACCTTCGGCGGCGTGGCCCCCAAGGATCAGCGCGTGTACTACTTCAACACCAAGGAGATCACCGGCAACAAGTACGGCACGCCCTCCCCCGTCCCCTTCCGCGTGGTCGACCAGCGTGCCGGCATCGACATCGACATCGGCATCCGCTGCTTCGGCGAGTACTCCTACCGGGTTGCAAACCCCATCCTCTTCTACACCAACGTCTCCGGCAACGTTTCGGGTGCCTACACCCGCGACATGCTCGACAACCAGCTCAAGACCGAGCTGCTGACCGCCCTCCAGCCCGCCTTCGCGAAGATCTCCGCCCAGGGCATCCGCTACTCCAGCCTGCCCGGCCACACCACCGAGATCGCCGACGCCCTCAACGACGTGCTCTCCAACAAGTGGCGCGACCTCAGAGGCCTTGAGATCGTCGCCTTCGGCGTGTCCAGCGTCAAGGCCAGTGAGGAAGACGAGCAGATGATCAAGGAGCTGCAGCGCAACGCGGCCTTCCGCGATCCCAACATGGCGGCGGCGCACCTCGTGGGCGCGCAGGCGGCAGCCATGCAGGACGCGGCCAACAACGCCGGCGGCGCTGCCATGGGCTTCATGGGCATGAATATGGCCGCCCAGGCGGGCGGCGTGAATGCGGCGAACCTCTACGCCATGGGCTCCCAGCCCCAGGCCCCGGCAGCCTCCGCCGCCCCCGCTGCCGACACCTGGACCTGCCCCGGCTGCGGCAAACAGGCCTTCGGCAAGTTCTGCACCGAGTGCGGCACCAAAAAGCCCGTCGACGGCTGGACCTGCCCGAGCTGCGGCAAGGTGAACAAGGGCAAGTTCTGCGCTGAGTGCGGCGCCAAAAAGCCCGCAGACGCGCCCCTTTACAAGTGCGAAAAGTGCGGCTGGGAGCCGGAAGATCCCGCGCACCCGCCCAAATTCTGCCCCGAGTGCGGCGACCCCTTCACCGAGGAAGACATCGTAAAGTAAGTACGCAAATCACAATGACTGCTTGCCTCCCCCAGCCGCCCGCGGCGTTTGGGGGAGGTGTCGCGAAGCGACGGAGAGGGCTGCACGTTCCCGCTCTGCCACGGGTCCGCGAGATGTCGATCGGGCAGTAAGCCCGCATCGACGTCCGTGTCCCGTATGTTTCCGGACTTTCCCGCATCGGAGAGGGCAATGCGTGCAATTGACCTGGAAGGAAGTGATTTCCTTTGGCAGAACAAATCAGCAATTATCAGTGCCCATCGTGTACAGGGCCCCTGCGCTTTGACGGCAAAACGGGCAGGCTCCAGTGCGACTACTGCGGCTCCGGCTTCAGTGTGCAGGAGATCGAAGCGCTGTACAAGGAGAAGGACGAGGCTGCGGCCGCGGCCGCCGCCCAGCAGGCGGAGATGGAGCCGGACAACGTCAGTCTCGAGGGCGAGTGGGGCACCGGCTCCGACTGGGCAAAGGAGCAGGGGCTCCGGGCCTACAACTGCCCCAGCTGCGGTGCGGAACTCATCTGCGACGCGACCACCGCCGCCACCTCCTGCCCCTACTGCGGCAACCCCTCCATCGTGCCGGGACAGCTGAGCAACATGCTCAAGCCCGATTATGTGATCCCCTTCAAGCTGAGCAAGGAGGACGCCGTCGCGGCGCTGAAGAAATATTATAACGGGAAGAAGCTGCTGCCCCGCGCCTTTTCCAACAAGAACCACATTCAGGAAGTCAAGGGCGTATACGTGCCCTTCTGGCTCATCGACGGGACGGCGGACGCGGACATGCAGTTTCAGGGCACCCGTGTCACCAGCATACCCCAGGGGGACTACATGGTCACCACCACCGACTACTACCGCATACGCCGCTCTGGCTCGGTGAAGTTTGAGAAGATCCCCGTGGACGCCTCCAGCAAGATGCCCGACGCGCACATGGACGCCATCGAGCCCTTCGACTACAGTGAGCTCAAGCCCTTCTCCAACGCCTATCTGCCGGGCTTTCTGGCAGAGCGCTACGACATGGAGCCGGAGGCATGCTACTCCCGCGCCGACGAGCGCGCTGGGAACACCGCCGCCGAGATTGTGGCACAGACGGTCAAGGGCTACAGCAGTGTCGTCCCCCAGGGCAGGCAGATCCGCATCCACCGCGGGCACGTCAGCTATGCGCTTATGCCGGTGTGGATGCTCTCGACCCAGTGGAACGGGGAGAATTATCTCTTCGCCATGAACGGCCAGACCGGCAAGCTCATCGGCGATCTGCCCGTCTCGAACTGGCGCAGCCTGGAATGGTTTGCCGGGATCGCTGGCGGCGTGGCCATGGCGCTTGCGGTGCTGATGTATTTCCTGTGAGGAGGGGGAGTGCCATGAAAAAAGTATCTGTCTCCCTGCTGCTCCTGCTCGCGCTGCTGCTCAGTCTGTCCGTCTGCGCCTCTGCCGAGGCAAGGATCGACTATGTCACCGACGCGGCAAACATCCTCACCGCCGGCGAAAAGCAGGAGCTTCGCGACCGGGCGGAACAGATTTCCGAACAGTATGACTTCGGCGTATACATCGTGGTCGTGAACGATTACCGCGACTACGTCAAGGGCAATATCGAGGCCTTTTCCGAGGAGATCTTCCACAGCTACGGTCTCGGCAGGCGCAGCGACGAAGCGGGCGTGATCCTCGCCATGAGCATGAACGAGCGCGACTATGACATTTACGCCCACGGGAATTTCGGCAACTATGCCTTCACCGACTACGGCAAGCAGCAGCTTGCCAACAACTTCCTGGATAATTTCCGCCGCAACGACTGGGCGGGCGGTTTCCGTGACTACCTGGAAACCTGCGCCGTCATGCTGCAGAAGGCCGAGGAAGGCAACCCCGTGGACACCTTCATCCCCGACCCTGTGGAGAGGCCGCGCTTTAACGCCGTCAAGGCAATGATGTGTCTTGCCCTCGGGACGCTTTTCGGCGGCGGCGCCGTCGGCACGATGAAGCGCTCCATGAAGACCGCCGTCAAACAGACCCGGGCGGAAAACTATGTGGGCCGCGGCGGTGTGACTTTGCGCACCGAGCGCGACGAGTTTTTGAACCGCTCCGTCACCCGCACACGCATCATGCCGCAGAACACCGGCCCCTCGGGCGGCCGGCCGGGCGGCGGACATTTCGGCGGCACCACCATCAGCGGCAGCCACGGCGGCTCCCACCACAGCGGAAAGTTTTAAGCCCGGCCCCTTATATTGTTTTGGAGTAACCGCCGTAACTTTGAAAAGTGTACGGCGGTTATTTCTTCAAAAATTTTTCCGCCCGACCCCACTTTTTTGCCGCTCCTTTCGTATTACTAAATGAAAGGGAAAACACTTCCCGCGAAAGGAGATAATGCAATGAAAACTTATACCTTAAAACACATCGTCGTCGGCATCATGCTGGTGATCCTCACGCTGGGCTTTTGTGTGGTGGGCACGGGCGCCGCAAGGCCCGATCCCATGAAGGAGCCCATGGGCCAGCGTGACTTCATGCCCGACGGCGAAACGCCGCCCGAAATGCCCGACGGGGAATTTTTTCCCGGCGGCCCCCAGAGCGATTTTGAGCCCGCCGACGGGGCGCTTCCTCCTGACGGCTTCGGCGGCTTTGGTCCTCAGCACGGCTTCGGCCGTCGCGGCGGCATGGATGCTCACGGCATGGATGCCGAGATCCTCACGGCCATAGAGGCGCTCGAGGACGGCGAGACCAAAACCGAATTACAGGCCCTGTACGATAAGCTCCACAGCGCGATGGAGGCGCTGATGCAGGCGGACGACAACTCCCGCGATGCAGCCGAGACAGCCGTTAAGGAGGCCCGCGACGCGCTGAACGAGGCGCTCGCGGCGGCGGGGATCGAGGTCTCCATGACCGAGCCGCCCGCAAAGCCCGACGGCGAGATGCCCTTTGCCCGTCCCGAAGGTGAGGACGGCATGAAGCTTCCCGAGGACACCGGGAACAGCAAAACCTGAATGAACGCGTCATCCTGAGCGTCAGCGAAGGATCTTACATTTTCCCGCTTCTGACGGGAAAGATCCATCGCTTCGCTCAGGATGACAACAGACAACAGGAGTAAGCATGCAGCAGGCAGTCAATGACGCAGCCCTGCGCGCGAAAAACGACGAGCGCGCGCGGGAGGAATTGATACAGGCAAACGAGCAGACCATTCTCCGTACCGCCTCCGCGGTGAGCCGACGCTATGTCAGCCGGAGCGACGACGAATGGTCTGTGGCTCTGTGCGCCTTTTCCCGCGCCATTGACCGGTACGACGGCACGAAGGGGGACTTTCTCCCCTTCGCCCAGATGCTCATCCGGCGGGAGCTGGTGGACGCCTGGCGGCAGGAGTCGAAGCACGCCGCCGAGCTGAGCGTGGCCCCGGAGGTTTTCGACGGCACGGCCGAGGACGAGGACGACGGCAAAAGCGTGTACCTCGCCGTGGTGCGCGAGAGCGTACAGGCCGCCGAGCGCAGCCTGCACGACGAGATCGTGGCGGCAAACGCCATGCTGCAGGAATATGGCTTTCGCTTTTTTGACCTGACGGAGTGCTCGCCGCAGCAGGAGAAGACGCGGCGTGAATGCGCCGTCGCCATCCGGGGACTGCTCAAGGACCCGCCGCTGCTGGTAAAGCTTCTGCGGCAGAACCACAAGCTCCCGATGACGGAGCTGTATAAGCTCAGCGGCGTGTCGCGCAAGACGCTGGACCGCTACCGCAAATACATCATCATGGCGGCGCTGATCCTCAGCGACGACTACCCGCAGCTGGCGGGGTATCTCAAATTTGTAAAGGAGGGAGAGGCATCGTGAACGGCGTGATCGTCGATCTTGTGAACGGGCAGGCCGCCGCTTTGTGCGACGACGGGCGCGTGGTGAAGCTTCAGGACGCGGGCTACTCCCTCGGGCAGATCGTGGAGGTGCACGAGCGCAGGCGCCGCACGCCCCTCTGGGTGCGCTGGGCCTCCACCGCCGCGGCGGTCGCCCTGCTGCTGGTCGGCGCAGGCGGGGCCGCCGCTTACGCCATGCCCTACGGCGTGGTGAGCCTGGATGTGAACCCCTCCCTGGAATATACCATCAACCGCTTTGACTATGTGCTCCGGGTGGAGGGCGTGAACAATGACGGCAAGGAGCTGCTCGATCAAATGGACAGCTCGAAGCTTGTGCACCGTCCCATCGGCAGCGCGCTGGCAGCCTCCGTGCAGCAGCTGGAGGAGGGCGACTGGCTCGGAGGAGAGTCCGACGAGATCCTGATCTCCGCCGGGACAAAGGAGCCGACCCACGCCGAAAAGCTCGTCAGCGCCCTGGAGAGCGGCCTGAGCGGCAGCCGGGAGGGCCTGGAGGTCCGTGCCGTCGCCGTGAGCGAGGCGGATATTGACGCCGCCCACCGGGAAGGCATGAGTGCCGGGCGTCACCGGGTGCTCGGCGAGCTCAGAGAGAGCGAGGGCGAAGACTTCTCCGCCGAGGAGTGGAAGGACAGGCCGATCCACGACATTCTGCACCGGCTCGAAAACGGCCCGGCGGGCGTGCCCTCGCAGGAGGACGCACACAGCGCCCAGCCGGAACAGCCCCGGAACGGACACGACACGCTCCCCGCCATGAGCGGCGGCAGCACGGACAATCCCGTCCCCCACGCTGCACAGCCCTCCGGCGCGCAGCCCCAGTCACAGCAGCCGGGCCAGCCGGAGAGCCCGCAGGCACAGCAGCCCCAGCCGCAGCAGGCCGAGCAGCCGCAAGCTCAACAGCCCCAGAATGATACCGGGGCGCAAGCTCCCGGCGCGGCACAGCCCCGGCAGGACGGCGGCAGCCCCGGAGAAACGCACGCCGACAGTCCCCGTGACGCGGGCAGCGTCCCGGACGGCGGACACGGCGGCGGTTTCGACCCCGGCGGCGGGCCGCGCAGATAAAAAAAGACGGGCGCGCTGCAAATGCGCTGTCATTGCGAGACCAGTTCTCAAACTGGTCGTGGGGTCTGCCCTTTAGGGTACAATTCCCACACCAGTGACATCGGTCACTGGTTCGGAATGACGGGTTTTCGCATTTTGCAGCGCGCCCGTTTCGTTATTTCTCGTTTCCGGCGGGGATATACTCCCGCTCGACATATTGCGGCGTCACGTTGACGCACATAAAGACCCGGCCCACGTATTCGCCCACCAGGCCCAGCAGCAACAGATTGATGCCGCCGACGATGAGGATGAGCACCGTGGTGGTGGTCCAGCCCATGGGGGCCATGTGTACGGTGAAGTAGCGGATCACCACAACAAGGGCGTAGAGGAAGCCGATAAAGGCCATGACCGCCCCGGTATAGGTGGCAATGCGCAGGGGCTTGACCGAGAAGGAGGTAAAGCCGTTCATCCACAGCCCCAGGAGTTTGGAGAGCGTATAGCCCGAGCGCCCCTCCTCCCGCGCCCGGTGCTGTACCGGGACGTTGCATATACGCTTGGTGCTCCTCAGCACCAGGCCCATCACATAGGGGTAGCAGTGCTCATAGCGCAGCATCTCGTCGACGATGAAGCGGCGGGCGGCAAAGTAGCTGTTGAGCTCCAGCTCCTTCGGCTTTCCGAGCATGATCTCCGTCATGCGGCGGTTGACGCTGCTGCCGAGTCTGCGAAAGCCGTTTTCCTGCTTGTTCTCGTAGGAGGCATAGACCACGTCATAGCCCTCCTCCAGCTTTTCCAGGAGCTTGCCGACCTCGTCGGCGGGGGTCTGCCCGTCGTCGTCGAGACAGACGATATAGTCCCCCCTGGTCTTTCGCATGCCGCACATGAGCGCCGCGTGCTGGCCGAAGTTTTTGGCCAGGTCCACCGCCGCGATGTGCCTGTCCTTTTCGGCAAGCGCGCGGATCACGCCGAAGGTATCGTCGGGGGAACAGTCGTTGACCAGCACGATCTCATAGTCGTACTGCGAAAGCTTGCCCATGGTGTCGGCGATCTCCGCCGTGACCGCGCCGATGGTTTTTGCCGAGCGGTAACAGGGGATCACAAAGGATACTGTTTTCATATCATCACTCCTTACAGGCTCCCTCCCCGAGGGAGCTGTCAGCCGTAAGGCTGACTGAGGGAGTCGAGGTACATTTATTCAAGCGTTCAAAAAGACGCATGCTGACTCCTTCCACCGCTTCGCGGTCCCCCTCCCTCAAAGAGGGAGGCAATTCAGCCCGCTCATTTTCAGCAGCGCCTGCATCTCGTCCTGCGTCCCTGCCGTCAGGATGTAGTAGCCGTAGCGGGTGGAGCTGTCGCAGATCTCGTGCCCGTCGATGGGCAGGATATCGCTCACGCGGTACAGGCTTTCGGGGCTTTCGCGCCGGATAGCTTCCAGCGCCGCGAGGTCGGCCTCCGAGAAGATGAAGCGCACCGCCGCGACGCAAGGCTCGCCTGTCGGTTCAAACGAAGGCTTCACGCCGCAGCATACGTCGATGACACCCTGCACGAAGTCCACCCCGGCGGAGAGCTTCACGAGGTCCGAGCCGATGCAGTCCCCGCCCATGCGCGCGCCGCACTCGATGAGGCGAATGTCGCCCCTGTCGTCGACCTTGAGCTCCGTATGGGATGCGCCGTATCTCACGCCCAGGCTGTCCAGCACACGCGGGACAAGGGCCTTGATTTTTTTAAGGGTCCCGTCGTCCATATGCTTCGGCGGCTGGAGGTGGCCCGTCTCCACAAACAACGGCGCGCCGGTGGTAAACTTCTCCGTCACGGCGAGGAAACGGTGCTCCCCCTCCCAGGAGAGGTATTCCACGCTGTACTCCCGCCCCTCGGCAAATTCCTCGACCAGCACCTTTTTCTCAAACGAAGGCTCCCGCGCAAAGGCAATGGCCTCGGGCAGCTCCTTCGGGTCCGTCACCTTGCGGATGCCCCGGCTGCCGGAGCGGTCGGTGGGCTTGACGATCACGGGATAAGAAAGCGGCAGGGCGGCAAGATCCGTGTCTTCCTTCACCAGAATGCTCTTGCATGACGGCAGCCCCGCCTTTTCAAAGGCCAGGCGCATGAGGTGCTTGTTGGTGGCGCGGATAGCGCTTTCCATACCGTTGCCCACAAGGCCCAGCCCCTCGGCGACATAGTTTACCGTGATGGCGGCAAGGTCGGAGGCAATGGAGCACACGCCCGCCGGGCGGATTGCACGGCAGATTTCCAATATGCGCTCCTTCTCCACGATGCTCACCGGGTAAAAGTAATCCGCCGTCCTCTCGCCCACGTCGCCGCACTGCCAGGCAAAGACATGGGTAACATACCCCATGGCTTTTGCCCTGAGGATGAGCTGATTTTGAAAATCATTGGCGCCGATAATGGCGATGGCTGGTTTCATAGTGACTCCTGTTCAGTTTGGAGTTTGAAAAGTGGAAAGTGAAGAGTGAAAAGTGGAGTTATGGTGTCCCCTTCGGGGACGGATTAAAAACGAGTCGTCCTTCGCTTACGCTCAGGATGACAAGCGTCCGTAAAGCGAACTGTGTTCATCGCGGCAAAGCCGCTCCTACACTTCACTTTTCACTTTTCACTTTTTTATACCGTAAAGACCAATATCCCCGCGACGATGAGTCCCAGCGCGAGCAGCTTTTTCTTTGTCACTCTCTCGTGAAACACTGTCACGCCGAAGATGGTGACGAAGATATAGGAAAAGCACTCGAAGGCGGGGGTCATGCTCAGGGGGAGCTTTTTGTAGGCAAACATGGTCAGCAGCATCGACAGGGCCAGCAGCCCGTAGCCGCCGATCACGCCGACATTCAGGTACTCGCGGGCAAGGCTCGTGTGCTCCTTGCCGGCCTCCCATTTTAAGAGTGTCTGGCTCAGGGAGGCGATGAACACACTGAAGACCGCAAGACCCAGATACGGGAGCATTTCACGCGTCATGCGAGCCCTCCTCCCCGTCGGCCTTCACGAACAGCACCACCCCCGCCACCGCGAGAGCGCAGCCGATCACCTGCTTGAGCTGCACCTGCTCATGAAACAGCAGCGCGCCGAAGACCAGCGACCACACGAGCGTCACGGCCTTGTTGGCATAGGCCACCGTCAGCGGCAGGCGCTTTAAGATCTGCTGCCAGCCGAGGGCATAGATGCCCAGCAGCGCAAACTCTCCCCCGAAGAAAAGGCAGAAGCGCAGGCTCAAAAAGTCCTCCCCGGCCGCAAGCTTCGACAGGACCGTGGTGAACGCGAAGAGCAGCAACAGCAGATGCAGGGCCAGGAAGACGCGGGGGTCCGTTTTTTTCATGGCCTCAGCCCTTCTTCCGGATGACCTGCCGCTCCACGTACTGGGGAGAGGCGTTGATGCACATATAGATGCGGCCGATATACTCGCCGATCATGCCCAGCACCAGCAGGATGATCCCGCCCAGCAGCAGCATCAGCGCCATGGTGGAGGCCCAGCCCTCGGGAATGGAGCTGTCCACAAAGTGCTTGATGAGAATGACGATCAGATACAGAAAGCCGAGCACCGCCGCAAACGCCCCGCAGTAGGTGGCGATGCGCAGGGGTTTTACGGAAAACGACGTAAAGCCGTTCATCCACAGGGAAAAGAGCTTGACCAGCGTGTAGCCGCTCTCGCCCTCCTCGCGGGCGCGGTGCGTGACCGGCACGGTGCCGATGCGTCTGGTTGCGCGAAGGATCAGGCCTTCCACATAAGGGTAGCAGTTTTTGTAAATGAGCATTTCATCCACGATGAAGCGCTGCATGGCAAAATAGCTCGTGATGGTGAGCTCCCGGGGCTTTCCCAGCATGATCTCGGTCATGCGGTTATTGATGACCGTGCCGATGTTTCGCCAGGCGGCGTGCTGCTTGTGGGCATACTCGGCGTAGACCACATCATAGCCCTCCTCCAGCTTTCGGATGAGCTTCCCCACCTCGTCACCGGGGGTCTGGCCGTCGTCGTCGAGGCACACCACGATCTGCCCCGCGCTGTGGCGAAGGCCCGCCATGATGGCCGCGTGCTGCCCGAAGTTCTTGGCAAGGTCGATGGCGGTGATGCGCTCGTCGTTCTCCGCCATGTCGCGCAGGACCTCAAAGGTGTTGTCCGGGGAGCAGTCGTTGACCAGCACAAATTCAGGCTCGTAGCCCGGCATCTGTGCCATCGCGCCTTTCAGTTCCTCCACGACGCCGCCGATCGTGTGGGCGGAGCGGTAGCAGGGGATCACAAAGGATACAAGCTTCATCTTATTGTCCCTCCTCCGCAAGCCGCGCCATGAATACCACGTCGGTGAACACGCCGTCCAGCTTCACATAGTCGCGGAAAACACCCTCGGTGACAAATCCCGCCTTTTCGTAGCTCCTGCGGGCGATGTCGTTGCCGCCCAGCACCTTGAGGGATATGCGGTGCAGGCGCAGCACGTCCAGGCCGAAGGCGGTAAAGAGCCTGGCCGTCTCGGTGCCGAGGCCGCGGCTGCGCGCGAAGGCCTCGCCGATAAAGATGCCGTACTCGGCGGACTCGTTTTTCTCGTCGATATCACGGAAATAGACGCTGCCGACGCTCCTGCCGGATTCATGTTCGACAATGATGTACTGGATGACCTTGCCGGTCTCCACCTTATCTCTGAGCCACGCGCGGTGCATCTCGGGCGTGAAGGGCTCCCGGAAGAGGAAATATTTCCAGACCTCCGGGTCGTTGCGCCAGCGGACGATATCGTCCGTGTCCGCGTCCGTGATGGGCCGCAGGCTGAGCTTTTCACCGTTGATGACCGGGAGCTCCTTGTTTCGCAAAAGCAGCATCTTACACTCCGTAAAAGTCGCGCACAGCCTTGATGACGCAGTCCTGGTCCTCAATCGTGAGCTTGTAATACAGCGGCAGACGCACCAGCCTGTCAGATTCGACGGTGGTGTATTTATCCTCTCCGTGGAAGCGTCCGAAGCGCTGGCCCGCCGGGGCCGAGTGCAGCGGCACATAGTGGAACACCGCGAGGATGTCGCGCTCCTTGAGGAAGGAGATCAGCGCGGTGCGCTCCGCAAGGTCTTTGCACTTGATGTAAAACATGTGGGCGTTGTGCACGCAGTCGGCCGGAATGGTCGGGAGCGTCACGCGGCCTGCCGCGGCGAGGTCCTGAAACGCGTCCCAATAGCGCTGCCAGCTTGCAAGGCGGTCATTGTTGATCTCGTCCGCCATCTCGAGCTGTGCCCAGAGGTAGGCGGCGTTGAGCTCAGAGGGCAGAAAGCTGTCGCCGATATCGACCCAGGTATACTTGTCCACCTGTCCGCGATAAAACTTGGAGCGGTTAGTGCCCTTCTCGCGCAGGATCTCGGCGCGCTCGACATAGGCGGGGTTGTTGACAAGTACCGCGCCGCCCTCGCCCATGGAGTAGTTCTTGGTCTCATGGAAGGAGTAGCAGCCGAAGTCGCCGATCGTGCCGAGGGCCTTGCCCTTGTAAGTGCTCATGACGCCCTGGGCCGCATCCTCGACGACCAGCAGATTGTGACGGCGGGCGATGTCCATGATGGCGTCCATCTCGCAGGCAACACCCGCGTAATGCATGGCGAGGATGACTCTGGTCCTGTCGGTGATCGCGGCCTCAATTTTGGTCTCGTCGATGTTCATGGTATCCGGGCGCACATCGACAAACACCAGCTTGGCTCCGTAGATGGCAAAGGCGGTGGCAGAGCTGGAAAAAGTGAAGCTCGGCAGGATCACCTCGTCGCCCGGCTTTAAGTCACACAGCAGGCTCGCCATATCCAGGGCCGTGGTGCCGGAGGTGGTCAGCAGCACCTTGTGGGCATGGAAGCGCTTCTCCATCCACTCGTTGCAGCGCCTTGTGAATGCACCGTCGCCGCAGATTTTGTGGGAAGCAATCGCCTCCTCGATATATTTCATCTCATTGCCCGTGCAGGGCGGCACGTTAAAGGGGATCATGATATCTGTTCCTTTCTTAGAATCGCTGAGCCCTTTCTGTCTTTCTGAGCGAAGCGAAGGATCGTTTATCATATGGACGCGCATTTGTCAAAAATGTTCCGAAAAGCGCATATCAATTTATTATTATAACATAGAAGGCAGGATTTACAAGTCTTTTATACGCACAGAATTATACAGCGACATTATTGAGACCCATTGTTATATAAAGCATATTCAATTCGGTATGCCGTCAGCCGGGAACGATCCTTCGCTTTTGCTCAGGATGACAGAATCCAAAAACGAAAAAACAGCTTCGAGATCTCTCTCGAAGCTGTCTGTGTTGGCGTTGAGCTATCTTTCCAGTCCGTCGCCAGACAAGTATTGTCGCCACTGGTGAGCTTAACTTCTGTGTTCGGAATGGGAACAGGTGGACCCTCACCGTTAAAAACACCAACTATATTTTCTTCGATTCAAGCCCGCATTCGCCTGACGTTGAACCGAATATCAGGGATTGTACCCTGAAAACTAAACAGAGGGAAGAGGCAAGGCTTTTGCCTGCATAATGTAGGTCAAGCCCTCGGGCTATTAGTACCGGTTGGCTGAACACATTGCTGTGCTTACACCGCCGGCCTATCAA